>CAFBML010000001.1_pt1 | contig 31179 bp, 29 predicted proteins | sample 7268871 | NCBI WGS metagenome assembly CAFBML01 (sample SAMEA6814067, study PRJEB35770) | uncultured Micrococcales bacterium | biome: Freshwater; feature: Freshwater reservoir; material: water | place: Czech Republic | collected 2017-05-23 | depth 30m m
GCGCTTGCTGAGCCAGGCGTCCTGCTTCGAAGCGAATGGTTCGCTTTCCGTACTTGCCGTTGTCAATTACTGCTTCGGCTGATTTAATTTCTGGACCTTCCATGGTCCCTCCTCTTTGTTATAAAGCGCGTTCGTTTTTTACTCAACTGTTGAGAAAAACGCGCATAGCGAGGATGAGGCGAGAGATTTTTTGCCGCTAAGACTTAGCAGCTGCCTGGTCGTCAGTAGAAAAACTTGGGGAAATTCCCAAGATCCACCACCGAGGACCAGCAAACCTATCCTCATCGCTCAGTTATGAGCCTAACAGGGTAAGGCAAATAAGCCTAGGAAACTAGGTGAATAGTGTGATTTTTGCTTTAGCGGCGGATGCCGAGGCGCTCAATAAGAGCACGGTAGCGGTTGATGTCTACCTTCTGGAGGTATCCAAGAAGACGGCGACGCTGACCAACCATTAGCAATAGACCGCGACGTGAGTGGTGATCGTGCTTGTGCTCTTTTAGGTGCTCGGTTAGGTCCTTGATGCGCTGAGACAAAACTGCAACCTGAACCTCAGGAGAACCGGTGTCACCTGGGTGAGTTGCGTACTGAGCGATGATGTCGTTTTTTACTTTTGCTTCTAGTGACACTTTTATTTCCTTCGATTCGCTGCGCGGCGCAAAAAACCTTTTGTCTTTTGCTCTGTGGATCCGCGGCCGATACACGGCAACTTTGAAAGCTTACCTCAGGTTGGGTCTAGTGCGCCAGCCCTGAATTAGGCCTCAGGTGCGTACTTATTGCCCTGTTCGCGAGATTTAGAAGGAAGTAGGCACAAAATCAACAAAAATACCTGAACGCCAAAAGCAATCAGAAGAGTGGGTACGAAGTAGGCAACCGAGGTGGCAAGCACCTCAATCTCAGGAGCGGAGGTTGACTGCAGGTAGCCAACAACGCCAATGATTCCCATCAACAAAGGAACAATCGGAAGTAAGTACAAAAACAACCACTTACCTGACCAGCCCGAGTCCTGGATCCTTCTTGATGTGACGGCCAGGGTTGGAATTAGAAGCAGCAAGCCAGTTATAGTCGTGAGCGGGGTGGGTTGGTTTAGAGCTTCAATAACGTCTTCGGTTTCAATAGGCGGCCAAATGATGGACTCGATTGTGGAAATGACAATGCCAACCAAAACACTTGCCAAAATGAAGAACCAGTACTCCCGCCTGGAGGCGGTGCCCCTAAACTTTCTAAAATTCACAAACACTGATTTCACAGCGCCGACAAAGGTCATCTTCATTTACAGTCCTAACTGGTTTCTAACTACTTCTAAATCTAGATTAATTTGTGCAACAAGTGCCTCAACCCCGTCAAACTTGGCGGCGGGTCGCACAAAATCGACAAACTCAAGTGAAACAACCATGTCGTATAGGTTCAGCTCAGTTTCATCCAAAACGTGGGATTCGACAAGCCTTGGTACAGCCTGAAAAGTCTCGTTGATTCCTACCGAGTGGGCAGCGGGGTATCTAGTTCCCTCGGAAATCAACCAACCTGCATAGACGCCATCAAGTGGGAGGTAACCTTCCGCATCTCGCGCAATGTTGGCGGTTGGAAATCCAATCGTTCGACCAATCTTGAGTCCGTGCTCAACTATCCCGCGCACCTCGTGAACTCGTCCAAGCATTTTGTTGACTAGCTTGACGTTGCCTAAATCAAGCAGCTCCCTTACCAGGGTTGTAGAAACCACTTCCCCATCGACATGTACCCGCTTGAGCTCAATAACCTCGAAACCGTGGGTATCGCCAAGGGCTTTGAGCGACACAAAATTTCCAGAACCCTGATTGCCAAATCTAAAACCTTCACCAACTAGAACCAACTTTGCGTTAAGCCCATCAACAAGAATCTGCTTCACAAATTGTTCAGGGGTTAGATCTGCCAGTTCTTGATTGAACTCAAGCTGCAGCATTGTGGACACTCCAAAACCGGCAACCAAATCTGCCTTTTGACCAGGGCCCAGAATTGGAAGCTTCGCTCGTTCGGGACGTAAAAGGTGATCTGGATGACGATCAAAGGTGACAACTGTTGGTATCAAGTTCTGATTTGCAGCAGAATCCACTACTGCGGCGAATAGAGCTTGATGGCCCAAATGAATGCAATCGAACTTGCCAATCGTGACGGCAGATGGGCCAATTCCTTTTGGTATCTCAGAGAGCGAAGTTAGTATCTGCAACCTAAAGCTCCCTTTGAGTTTTTCTGATCCAGAGCAATCCAAGTATTGGCAATACCAGTGGGATGTATCCGTAGCCAGCACCAAAGCCCGACCAAACGCTCGGGTGAGCAAATAGCTCTGGTGCGATAAAGGATAGAGCCCCCACCGAGAGCACGCCAGCGAGTTCAAAAACCACTGATGCCCATGCAACTTGCTTCCAGCGTTTGCCAGCTTTAGCTAGTGAGATTGTCGCCAAAATGTAGACCAACGCACTCACTAGTGAAAGTGAGTAGGCAAGTGGAGCCTGTTCAAATTTGGTCACTATCTGAAAGCTGGCGCGGGCAGTAGACGAAATAGCAAACACGGCATAAAAGACAATAAGAAGTCGGCCAACGCCAAGAGTGCGCTTGGGGCTTGAAGCTGGTGCCTGAGACATTTTGTTTTTTAGCCGTGCTTTCTTATTTATTGTGAGCTAGTAGCTGCCAGTCCATATTTGGTTCATGCGAACCAGCATGACAGCAACTGTTAGTGCAGCTACCCCGAGAATAACTGTCGACCAGCGATTTCTTTCCACCAGCGCCCAAAACCCAGCACCAACCGGAACCATGATTGCCACCAGCAAGTATGCGTAGAATTCCACCGTGTCCACCGCAGCTTCGGCTCCCCCGACAACAATCGTGGTTGTGTAAACGAGCTGACCAAGTAGACCCAAGAGAACTACTCCCAGCGATCCAACGCTCCAAAGACTAGGCAGCTTTCCGATTAGGCCAAGGCCTAGGCAGAACAATCCGGCAGCCACGGCAAACCACAGCTGGGCTAGATAAAACACTTCAATCATTTTCGTTCTCCTTGAAAGATCACAACTGATTTTAAGCCTGAACCAACCGGCTCCAGAACCGCCACCAGTTCGCCCGAGCCTGAAAGCCCAGCAATCAAGCCAGATTGTTCTCCAACATCAGAAAGTCTCTTGCCGTGAATCAAATCGGTGACTTGTTCAGCACTGAGATTGATGATCGGAAACAAATCGCTGGCAGCTTGAGCAAGTGGGGTAAGTGCCAGATTCTCAAGGTCAGTTATTTGATTCGCCTCGGCAACAGCAAAAGAGCCAACCCTAGTTCGCCTAAGTTCAGTGATGTGTCCGCCAACTCCTAAGGCGTGGCCTAAATCTCGAGCAAGAGCGCGAATGTATGTTCCAGAAGAGCAATCGATCTTAACTTCCAGGTCAATAAATCCCTCGGGTGATTTAGAGCTGGAAACAAGCTCAAAAGCGCTAACTGTGACTTCACGGGATTTAAGTTCAACTTCTTCTCCGGAGCGAACTAAATCGTAGGCTCTTTTGCCATCTACTTTGATCGCACTTACAGAAGATGGTCGCTGCTGAATCACTCCAGTGAGTTTGTGAATCTCCTGCTGGATTTGTACTTCTTCTATTGCAGCTAAAGCCTGCTGGCTGGCAGTTTCCAGAACCTCAGACTGCGAATCGTCGGAGACGGTGGAAACGCCAAGCCGAATCGTTGCCAGGTAGGTCTTGTCGGCGCCAACCAAAAAGGTAAGAAGCTTGGTACCTGATTCGATCCCCAAAACTAGAAGTCCCGTTGCAAGCGGATCTAATGTTCCAGCGTGACCTACTTTTTTTGTACCGACGGCTTTTCGAACCTTCGCCACAACATCATGGCTGGTCCAGTCGGTTGGTTTGTCGATTAGAACAAGACCTGAGGCAACCAAGACTATTCCTGGTCTTCGATTTGCTTTGGTTCCTTGTATGGATTTGCATCGCCTGCTGGCTTAGCAACCGCAGCTAGCTTGGCTACTTGCTCATCTCTAGCTCGAGCGGTTGCGAGAAGGTCATTTAGTTGAGCTGCGTTTTCTGGAAGCTCATCAGCGATGAATTCCAGGGTTGGGGTCAAGCGAATAGACAGGTTGTGACCGACCTCTCCCCTAATGCGTCCAGTGTTGCGCTTGATGATCTCATTGGAACGAGCTCGGTCTTCATCAGAGCCAAAAACGGTATAGAAAATCTGTGCGTGGGAAAGATCTGGAGTCACCTTTACCTCGGTAAGCGTCACAAAACCCAGGTCTGGATCCTTGACCGCTTTTTCAAGCGCCTCGGCCACCAACACCTTGATTCGCTCGGCTAATTTTCGAGCTCTGGCAACATCAACCATGATTAGACCCTTGGCTTCTCGCGCATCTCGAAAGTCTGGATGATATCCTCAAGCTCTAGCTCGTTGAATCCAGCAAGTCCGATACCGCACTCGAAGTCAGTCTTGACTTCGCTGGCGTCGTCCTTGAATCTCTTCAGGGAGTCAACCTTTAAGTTGTCCGCGACTACGACACCTGCGCGAAGCACACGCGCAAGAGAGTTTCGCTTAATGGAACCGGAGCGCACAATCGAACCGGCAATGGTTCCAACCTTGGAGGACTTGAATAGTTCGCGAACCTCGGCGGTACCAAGCTGGAACTCTTCGTACTCTGGCTTGAGCATTCCCTTGAGAGCCTTCTCGATATCCTCCAAAGCAGCGTAGATAACTGAGTAGAAGCGAATGTCCACTCCTTCGCGGTCTGCGCGTTCCTTCGCCTTGTTATCCGGCTTTACGTTGAATCCAATTATGATCGCGTTGTCAACGGTTGCAAGGTTCACATCCGACTCGGTCACAGCACCAACTCCGCGGTGGATGATGCGTAGCTGGACAGAATCGTCTACCTCGATCTTCAACAGAGAGTCTTCAAGGGCTTCAACAGCACCCGATACGTCACCCTTGATAACCAAGTTGAGAGACTCAACCTTGCCATCTTCGAGTGCCTTGGTGAAGTCCTCGAGGCTGACGCGCTTGCGAGTTTTGGCAAGCAGTGCGTTTCTATCTGCTGCTTCGCGCTTTTCAGCAATCTGACGTGCCTGACGCTCATCGTCGGTCACGACAAATGTGTCGCCAGCGCGAGGAACGCTCTGTAGTCCAAGTACCTGAACTGGTCTTGACGGTGTGGCGGTTTCAACCGGTTCACCGTCTTCGTTGAACATCGCACGAACACGACCGTGAGCACTTCCGGCCACGATTGAGTCACCGACATTCAAAGTTCCAGACTGAATCAAAACGGTTGCAACTGCTCCACGGCCCTTGTCTAGGTTGGCCTCAATTGCGACACCACGAGCGTCCTTGTTTGGGTTTGCTCGCATGTCCAAGGCAGCATCAGCAGTTAGAAGAACTGCGTCAAGAAGTTCGGTAATTCCCTGGCGCTTTAGAGCTGATACGGGTACGAACATTACGTCTCCACCGTATTCTTCGGCAATCAAGTTGAACTCAGTTAGTTGCTGCTTAACCTTGTCTGGGTTAGCGCCTTCTTTATCAATCTTGTTGATGGCAACCACAATCGGGACTCCGGCTGACTGAGCGTGGTTTAGAGCCTCGATAGTTTGAGGCATCACGCCGTCATCGGCTGCAACAACCAAGATTGCGATGTCAGTGACCTGAGCACCACGAGCACGCATAGCGGTGAAAGCCTCGTGACCCGGTGTGTCAATAAATGTAATGGCGCGGTCTTGACCCTCGTGGGTGGTGTGAACCTGGTAAGCACCAATGTGCTGGGTGATTCCACCTGCCTCTCCTGCCTGAACGTTGGCATTTCTAATGGAGTCCAAAAGCGCAGTCTTACCGTGATCAACGTGGCCCATGACTGTCACTACCGGTGGACGAGGCAACAAGTCTTCTTCGTCGTCTTCGTAGTCGGTGGAAATATCCAACCCGAAGCCTTCGAATAGCTCTCGCTCTTCGTCCTCTGGAGAAACAACTTCAATCTTGTAGCCAAGCTCTTCTCCAAGAATCTGGAAGGTTTCGCCATCCAAGGACGCAGTTGCAGTTGCCATCTGACCAAGTGCAAATAGCACTGTGATCAGCTGACCAGCATTGGCATCAATCTTGTCTGCAAAGTCTTGAATCGATGCGCCACGGCGCAAGCGAATAACTGTTGTTCCATCTCCGCGTGGCACAACTGCGCCACCAAGGCTTGGAATACTTCTTTGTTCGAATTCTTCTCTCTTGGTGCGCTTAGACTTTCGAGCTCTGCCGCCTCCGCGTGCCCCACCCTTACCAAAAGCTCCAGCAGTTCCTCCACCGACACCGCGACCGCGACCGCCGGCTGGTCCTCTTGCTGGGAATCCTCCACCTGGAGCACCGCCACCAAGACCTGGTTTTGCTCCACCGAATCCTGGACGAGCAGCACCTGCACCAGCAGGTCTTGCTCCAGGTCTAGAAGTTCCACCATCTGGTCTTGCTCCTGGTCTTGGTGCGCCTGGTCTTGGTGCACCGGGGCGTGCCATACCTTGAGCGGAGTTGAATGGATTGTTTCCAGGTCGAGCCATCGGGCGAGGAATACCCATACCTTGACTTGCAGCAAATGGATTGTTTCCAGGTCTTGGAATACCCGGCACCGATGATGCGGCAGGTGGTGACTTCGGTGCATCGGTTATTGAGCTTGGAGCAAGTCTTGAAGTTTTCTTCTTTGGTGCTTCAGTGACTTCTGGTGCTTGCGCAACCTCGACTGCAACTTCGGGTTCGGCGACAGCGGTCTTTTTGGCAGCGGCTTTTGGCTTGACAACTTTTTTGGTCTCTTCCGCAGGCTTAGCATCAGGGAAGGCAGCGCGAAGTTTTTTGGCAATCGGGGGTGCGATTGTTGAAGATCCGCTCTTGACGTATTCGCCGAGCTCTTCTAGTTTTGCCAGAGCTACTTTGGTATCAATACCAAGTTCTTTGGCTACGTCGTAAACACGTGGTAGCGCCACTTACTTCTCCTGTCTGGGCCTTCCCAAACAGGGCAGGCCGTTAAAGCTGTTGGGTACTCATTTCGAGATACTCATTAGATTTCCAACATCTTTTCTACCTTTTTCTTACTGTCCTAAAGGACTTAGCCCCAGTTTCACTGGTTCATGGTCCGATTTTGACCAATTGGTCCGTGGCGATAAAGCCAACAAATGCCAGTCTAGGCCCAAAGTGCCAAAACGCTCTAGTCGTCTTCCAAAATACTGTCGGGCTGGATATCAATCTTGGCCCCGGTTAGCTTGGCGGCAAGCCTGGCGTTCTGGCCTTCTTTACCTATAGCCAGAGATAGCTGGAAATCAGGGACCAATACTCTGACCTGGCGCTCTTCCGCATTGATGAGAAAAGCATCAGAGACTTTCGCAGGGGAAAGAGCATGGGCAACAAAAGAAGGTAAATCATCTGAGAAATCAACGATGTCAATCTTTTCGTCGTTGAGCTCATTCTGAACAGCGCGTACCCGCTGACCTAGTTCACCTATGCAGGCTCCCTTGGCATTTACTGCAGGATCGTTTGCTCGAACAGCAATCTTGGTGCGGTGACCAGCTTCTCTGGCAACCGAAACAATCTCAACTACCCCATCGGCAATCTCCGGTACCTCCATTGCAAACAACTTACGAACTAGTCCCGGGTGGGTTCGAGAAACTGTGACCTGTGGACCCTTGGTTCCCTTGGAGACGTTTGTCACATAGACGCGAACGCGTTTGCCGTGGGCGTAATCTTCTCCGGGAACTTGCTCTTCTGGGGGCATGATTGCCTCGATGGAACCCAAGTCAACGTAGACCATGTAGGAGCGCTGTCCCTGCTGAATAGTTCCGGCAACAATGTCGCCGTCTTTACCCTTGAATTCGCCGAAGAGACCTTCGTCGTTTATCTCTCGAAGGCGAGAGGCAATAACCTGCTTGGCAGCACTGGCTGCAATTCGACCGAAACCATCGGGGGTGGACTCGGTCTCACCGGTTTCGTTGCCCTCTTCGTCGAGGTTGGTTGCAAAAATCTGAACGTGACCGGTTTTCTGATCCAGCACGGCACGGGCTTTATCGGTATTGCCGACGGTGCGGTGGTAAGCGGCCAAGATTGCGGCTTCAATAATTTCAACGAGTTCCTTGAACGGAATTTCTTTTTCGCGCTCCAGCACCCTAAGGACACTCAGGTCGATATCCACGGGCAAACCTCCAGACGCTATTTAAATTTCAGACAATGCTGATTCTAGCTTGATAGAACGTCTTTCCCCACTCCTGCGATTCCAGAGCTCAACTTCTCCAGCTTCCAGCCCCTTGCCAACAATCAACACCTTTGGAATTCCAAGTAGCTCAGCATCGGAAAACTTAACTCCAGGCGAAACCTTGGCTCGATCATCGAGCAAAACAGTTTTACCTGTTGCCTCAATTTCGCTCGCCAGTTTTTCAGCCGCGGCGAAAACTGAATCATCTTTACCGGCTGCAACAACGTGAACGTCAGCTGGGGCAACGGAGGCTGGCCAGATAAGACCCTTGTCGTCGTTATTGGCTTCAGCCAAAACGGCAACCAGTCTTGTGACACCAATTCCGTAGGAACCCATGGTCACAGTTACCAACTTGCCGTTTTCATCAAGAACTTTTAGATCCAGTGCTTCGGCATACTTTCTACCGAGTTGGAAAACGTGACCAATTTCAATTCCACGCGCTAATTCAAGATCTCCCGAACCATCGGGGGCCTGATCTCCGGCTCGAACCTCAGCAATGTCCGCAATTCCATCCGAAGTGAAATCTCTTCCGGCAACCAAGTGGAAAACGTGCTTTTGATCCACATTGGCTCCAGTTATCCAACTGGTTCCAGAAACAACTCTTGGATCAAGTAGGTACTTGATTGCAGCAGGGGCTTTAAGGCCAAGGAACTGTTTTCCGTCTTTGGTGGGACCGATGTAGCCCTTAACAAGCGCGGGTAGCTTTGCCAAATCTTCTTCGGTAGCCTGCGAAACTTCGCTCGGTGAAAAAGCGGCTTCTGCGCGCTTTTCGTCGACTTCACGATCTCCTGGAATTCCAACAATCACGAAAGAACGTTTACCTTCAGGCGAAGTAAGAGCCAACACAACGTTCTTCAAAGTGTCTGCTGCGCTCCAACTAGAACCGTCTGCCTTTTTGACTTTGTCGTTGGCAAGCTCAACCAGGGTTTTGATAGTTGGCGTATTTGGAGAATCGTGAAGTACTGCTGCTGGCTGCGAGCCAATAGAAATTTCTTTTGGAACTACCGTTGCAACGGCTTCAACGTTGGCGGCATATCCGCCAGAGGACCTAACAAAAGTGTCTTCACCGATTGGTGAGGGAGATAAGAACTCTTCTGACTTGGATCCGCCCATTGCTCCGGCATCGGCTTTTACGATTACGTACTCAACACCCAAGCGGGTAAAGATTCGCTCGTAGGCTGCCCGCTGTGCTTGGTAGGAAACCTCAAGTCCTTCGTCGTTGATATCGAAGCTGTAGGCATCCTTCATAACAAATTCGCGTCCGCGTAGGAGGCCCGCGCGTGGCCTTGCCTCGTCGCGGTACTTGTTTTGAATCTGGTACAAAGACAGCGGTAGGTCCTTGTAGCTGGAGTACATATCCTTCACCAGCAGAGTGAAAACTTCTTCGTGGGTTGGAGCTAGAAGGTAGTCTGCCTTTTTGCGATCCTGAAGGCGAAACAAGTTGTCGCCGTACTCGGTCCATCTACCGGTTGTTTCAAAAGGTTCTCTTGGCAAAAGTGCCGGGAAAAAAACTTCTTGAGCTCCGGCGTTCGCCATTTCTTCGCGAACTATCTGTTCGATTTTGGCCTTAACTAATAGACCCAATGGGAGCCAGGTGTAAATGCCGGGAGCAGCTCGCCTAATGTAGCCGGCACGAAGCAAGAGTCTGTGACCTTGAACATCAGCGTCTGATGGGTCCTCGCGAAGGGTGCGAAGAAACAGTTGCGAAAGACGTATAGGCATGGGCTCAACTTTACCCGTTAGCCGCTATTTATCTTTGACTACCACCTGTGGTGAGCCAACTAGAGCTGGATCCATCTCAGCTGCTAAGCGGTTGGCCTCTTCAATAAGGGTTGCAACAATCTCGCTCTCAGGCACAGTCTTGATAACTTCACCCTTTACAAAGATCTGACCTTTACCGTTTCCAGAAGCCACTCCAAGGTCAGCTTCGCGAGCCTCGCCCGGGCCATTTACAACACAGCCCATTACGGCAACGCGAAGTGGAACGGTGAGCTTCTCAAGACCTGCGGTGACATCGTTGGCCAACTTGTAAACATCGACCTGAGCACGACCACAACTAGGGCAGCTAACAATCTCAAGTTTTCTTGGACGAAGATTTAGAGACTCCAATATCTGCGAACCGACCTTCACCTCTTCAGCTGGAGGTGCCGAAAGTGAAACTCGAATGGTGTCTCCGATTCCCTTTGACAAAAGGGCACCGAAAGCAACAGAGGATTTGATAGTTCCTTGGAACGAAGGACCGGCTTCCGTGACACCTAGGTGAAGTGGCCAGTCACCGCGCTCGGATAAAAGTTCGTAGGCGCGCACCATAACAACTGGGTCATTATGCTTGACCGAAATCTTGAAGTCATGGAAGTCATGCTCTTCAAACAAACTTGCTTCCCAAACCGCCGACTCAACAAGCGCCTCAGGTGTTGCCTTGCCGTATTTTTCCATCAGCCTTGGATCAAGTGATCCGGCATTGACACCGATACGAATCGAGACACCAGCGGCCTTGGCGGCTTTTGCAATCTCGCCTACGTGGCCATCAAACTGGCGAATATTTCCAGGGTTTACCCGAACAGCTCCACAGCCGGCATCGATTGCCTGAAATACGTAGCGGGACTGGAAGTGAATATCAGCAATTACAGGGATCTGTGATTTCTTGGCGATGATGTGCAGAACGTCGGCATCGTCTTGCGAAGGACAAGCAACACGAACAATGTCGCAACCGGTTGCGGTGAGCTCAGCAATTTGCTGCAGAGTTCCATTGATGTCGGTAGTTGGGGTCGTGGTCATCGATTGCACGGAGATTGGAGCATCCCCACCGACTGGAACTTTGCCAACCTTGATCTGGCGCGTCTTGCGTCTTGGCGCTAGTACTGGTGGTGGGCCTTTTGGAAGACCAAGATTCACGGCTGGCACAATGCTCCTTGCACTTTTTTTCTTCTTAAAGCATAAGCACTATTTTGAAAGTGCCTAAGCACTAGTCAAACAAGGAGATTGGGTTCACTAAATCAGCGGTAATCAGAAGGGCTGAGACCACCAAGAGGGCGATGAACACAAAGTAAGTCAGCGGCATCAGCAACGCCGTATCGACTGGACCCGGGTCTTTTTTGCCAGCAATTCTAAATAGACCCCGCTTGATACTTTCGTAGATTCCTCCGGCTACATGACCACCATCTAATGGAAGAAGCGGAATCATGTTGAAAACAAAAAGCGCAAAGTTCAATGATCCAAGAATTTGAATGCCAGTTGCCAGCTTGTCAGCAAACCCCGCCTGATCTGATGCTGCCACCTCCCCGGCCACTTGACCAATTCCAACAATTGAAATCGGGCCGTTCGGATCTCTGTCACCTCCACCAAAAGTTATCGCTGTAACTTCCACTACCTCCTGAGGCAGTCGAAGAATTAGGGTTCCAATCTGAGCAATTGTTGAACCTGACGCTTCGAGTGATTGGACTAACGGAACCGGCTTTCGCTCGGGAGCTAGAAATACACCTAGGAATGGTGCAGGTGCGTTAACAATCTCTCCTTCCTCATCTAGAACCGGACTTCCAAGTGAATCGAACTGAGGACGTTCTTGAAGCACAGCCGTCACGGTTAATTTCAAAACCTCGCCGTTTCGAAGTATCTCAAACTCAGCGGTCGGAGTGTCAGTCAATAAATCTCTGATCTGAGTCCAATCGGTTGCTGGTTTTCCTGCAACGGACACTACCTCGTCACCCGCTTTTAGCCCAGCGATGTGGGCGGGTGTCTGCTCAGACACCGGACACTGAATGGTTTTGTTATCAAGGCAGACTGCCACTGATTCGATCTTCAGCGAGCTTTGATAAATGCCAAAGCCAGTAAGAGCAATCGTGGTTAGTAATACTCCAAGCAAAAGATTCATAATTGGTCCGCCGAGCATGATAATTATGCGTTTGGCTACGGGAAGTTGATAAAACTTGCGGTTGGCATCCCTTGGCGTTTCATTTTCAGAGTGAGCAAGCCGAGCCTGAGTAATCATGTCTCTAAAAAATCCAGTTTTGATTTCTGGCTTTTTGGCCGGTGGATACATGCCAAGCATGGCGATGTATCCGCCCAACGGAAAAGCCTTTAGTCCGTATTCGGTCTCGCCTACCTTTTTTGAGTAAATAGTCGGACCAAATCCGATCATGTACTTTGTGACCTTTACGCCAAAAAGTTTTGCCGGGAGCAAGTGTCCAATCTCGTGGATTCCGATTGAAAAGCCAATTCCAAGGACAATAAACAAGACGCCGGCTATGTAGGAAAGAGTTTCGCTCACGCCAACAAACTTACTTCACGCTCATTGCGATTTAGCTCTAACCAACCGATTGTGGGGAAACTAACAGGCCTTGGCAATCTGGGCATCGGTTCGATCCCTCGCCCACTTCTCAGCAGCCAAAAGCGATTCCAAAGTGAGCTCCTGCTCTGGTTGATGGGCATCGACTGCTCGCTCAATCAATTCGGTTATCTGATCAAAAGAAATTGCACCCTTATGAAAAGCCATAACTGCCTGCTCGTTTGAAGCGTTATAAACAGCCGGGTAACTCTTTCCAGCTATACCCACCGAACGAGCTAACCGAACTGCGGAGAAGACGCTTTCGTCAAGTGGCTCGAACTGCCAGGAATGTGACTTGGTCCAATCCACTGCATTAGAAACAGAATCCAGTCGCTCGGGCCAAGAAAGACCCAAGGCGATTGGCAATTTCATATCCGGCGGTGATGCTTGAGCAATTACCGAACCATCGATGAATTCAACCATGGAGTGAACAACCGACTGCGGATGCACGGTTACCTCAATGCGATCAAAGGGTATATCGAACAACAGGTGGGCCTCAATCAGCTCTAGTCCCTTATTGACCAGCGATGCAGAATTGGTTGTGACCACTTGCCCCATCACCCAAGTTGGGTGTGCCAGTGCTTGAGCGGGTGTCACCTTGGCAAGTTGCTCTTTACTGAATCCGCGAAAAGGACCACCTGAGGCGGTAAGAACTAGCTTTCGAACTTCGCCGCTGGAACCGGAACGCAGACACTGCGCAATTGCAGAGTGCTCGGAATCAACTGGCACGATTTGTCCTGGTTTAGCAAGGCTAGTGACCAGCTCGCCGCCAACAATCAAAGACTCTTTATTTGCGAGCGCAAGTGTCTTGCCAGTTTTTAGGGCCGCCAGAGTTGGAGCTAGTCCAATTGAGCCAGTAATTCCGTTTATGACCACATCAGCATTGGTTTCAGAGACCAATACAGTCGCCGCAGCCGATCCAAGGACCGCTTTGTCTTCGGGGAGCGAAAAGTGCTTGCGCTGTGCCTCAAGTACGCGGGAATTGGAGCCCGCGGAAAGGCCCACCACCTGAAACTTGTCAGGGTGTTTATCTATTACCTCAATGGCCTGGGTGCCAATAGATCCGGTGGATCCGAGGATTATGACGCGACGCATTTACCCATATTGGCATGCTGGAACCTAGAAATAGACAGGCGTAGAATCTAACCATGATTACTGTAGAAATCGCCCAAGAGCGCAAACTAGTCACAGCTATTCCAGGACCTAAGTCCCAGGAACTACATAAGAAGAAGCTTCAGGAAGTTAGCCATGGTGTTGCCAACATGCTGCCTGTATACATCGACCGCGCCCACGGAGCCATTTTGGTTGACGTTGACGGCAACCAGCTAATCGACCTTGGAAGCGGTATCGGAGTTGTGACTATCGGTCACACTAACCAGCAACTAGTTGACGCCGTTATTGAGCAGGTTCAGAAACTGACTCATACTCTCTTTACAGTCACCCCATACGTGCCTTATCTGCAGGTTTGTGAAATCCTGAACCGCCACACCCCCGGCAACTTCGAGAAGCGATCAGCCTTGTTCAACTCAGGTGCCGAAGCCGTTGAGAACGCAGTCAAGATTGCCCGCAAGCACACCGGTCGTGGCGAAATTGCCGTGTTTGACCACGCCTATCACGGACGTACCAACTTGACCATGGCCATGAACTTCAAAGCTCACCCATACAACACCGGGTTTGGCCCCTTTGCTCCAGCCGTGACCCATGTTTCGATGTCTTACCCGTTCCGCGACCCAGAGGGTATGACAGGTGAGCAAGCAGCGCACCGCGCGATTACTTACATGGAAAAGCGCATTGGAGCAGAATCCCTGGCAGCGGTAGTCATCGAGCCAGTTCAGGGTGAGGGTGGATTTATTGTTCCAGCACCAGGATTTCTGAGAACTATCGCCGAGTGGGCAAAGAAAAACGGCATCGTGATGGTAGCTGACGAAGTTCAGTCGGGTATCGCAAGAACCGGTAAGTGGTTTGCAAGCGAATGGGAAGAAGGCTTCGAGCCGGATCTGGTAATCATCGCTAAGGGAATTGCCGGAGGTATGCCGATTTCGGCAGTGACCGGTCGCGCCGATATCATGGATGCTTCTCATCCGGGTGGTCTAGGTGGCACCTACGGAGGAAACCCAGTTTCAGCTGCAGCTGCAGTGGCAGTTTTGTCACAGCTCGAAGCAGGCGGAGTGCTGGAGCAGGCCGAAAGAATTGAGCGCATTCTTCGCCCTCGACTTGAGGCAATGAAGGCAAAGTACCCGGTCATGGGTGATGTTCGCGGTCGCGGAGCAATGCAGGCAATCGAATTTGTCGAGCCTGGCACCATGAACCCAAACGCTAAGGCAGTTGAGTTGGTTTCAAAGCACGCTCACACTAACGGTGTTGTGATTTTGTCGGCCGGTACTTATGGAAACGTCATCCGTTTCCTGCCTCCGCTTGCTATCACCGATGAGCTACTACTTGAGGCACTCGATGTAGTAGAGGCTGGAATAGCAGCCCTCTAAGCGAGGAACCTCAAACACCATGACTTCCTTTTCAGATGCTGCGCGCCTAAAAAAGCTATTTGACGAAGAGGTCAGGCTCTTCGTTCAGCGCAACCCAGAATCAAAAAAGCTCCATGATAAAGCTGCGGGGCCGATGATGAACGGTGTTCCAATGTCGTGGATGGCTAAGTGGCCCGGGCCTTACCCTGTTTACGTGAAGAGCGCCAAAGGCGCTCACTTTTCTGACGTTGATGGCAACGACTACGTTGATTTTTGCCTAGGTGATACCGGCGCAATGGTAGGGCACTCCCCCGATGCATCCATCAAAGCAATCAAAAACCAACTCGAAAAAGGCATCACCCTGATGCTCCCAACCGAGGATGCGGCAATAGCCGCTCAGAGCTTGGCCGATAGATTCGGTGTTGAAAAGTGGCAGTTCACCTTGACCGCAACCGACGCCAACCGCCACATCATTCGATACGCCCGGCACATCACCGGTCGCAAGAAGATTCTGATCCACGACTACTGCTACCACGGCACCGTGGACGAAACCTTTGCAAATCTAGACGAACAAGGCAACACCGTAAGCCGAGTCAACAACATCGGAGCTCCGGTAGATCCAAAAGAAACCACTTGGGTGGTTCCGTTCAACGACCTAAGCGCAGCCGAAAAAGCTTTCGCATCCGGTGAGATAGCAGCAGCACTTATTGAACCGGCAATGACAAACATTGGAATCGTGCTTCCAGAACCTGGCTACCTAGAAGGGCTTCGCACTCTTGCAACAAAATACGACGTGATCTTGATTCACGATGAAACCCACACACTTTCTGAAGGTGTTGGCGGAATGACAAGACGGCGCAACCTAAAGCCAGATGCTGTGGTTCTTGGAAAAACTATTGGCGCTGGCATTCCAGCTGGAGCCTTTGGCATGACCAAGGAGCTCTCGGCAAGAATTTCCTCTTCTCTGCACCTAGAGCACATCGACGTCGGTGGAGTCGGTGGCACATTGGCAGGAAACGCACTTTCGATGGCCGCGGTTCGTGCCACCTTGACTGAAGTTCTAACCGAGGAAGCGTTTGCTCGAATGGAAGATCTCTGCACTATTTGGACTAAGGATGTTCAAGAAATCATTTATGAGTATCAGATTCCTTGGCAGGTTTCCCAACTGGGCTGCCGGGCTGAATACAGTTTTAGGGCAACTGCGCCTAGAACTGGAAAGGAAGCTGCCGATGCTGACGATTTCGAACTGCAGCAGTACCTTCACCTACATGCGTTAAACCGCGGAATCTTGATGACGCCATTTCACAACATGGCTTTGATTTCGCCGGCAACAACTCTTGAAGACGTGAAGCGTCACACCGAGCACTTCAGGGAATCTGCTAAGGCGCTATTCGCCTAGTTCTTTTTGGCTAAAGCCTTTGCCCGCATTGCTCCACCGATCTGGAACACCAATACCAATGCAATGGCGAAGATAAACACTGCCGAGCCAATAACGTTTGCTTCGGGGGGAATTCCTCGAACTGCCGCAGCAAAGACATACTTCGGGAAAGTCACCTCAGTACCTGAGTTGAAGGCCGTGATGATGTAGTCATCGAAGCTCAAAGCGAAAGCCAAAAGCGCCGCTGCCATAATGCCTGGAAGCAGCAGAGGCAAAGTGATCTTGGCAAAGACCTGAACCGGTGGTGCATAAAGATCGCGTCCCGCTTCCTCAAGCTTTGGATCTAGGGTTGCGATTCTTGCCTTCACTGTCACAACCACAAAGCTCAAGGTGAACAAGATGTGGGCAACAATAACGGTTCCAATTCCTTTAGGAATACCGACGTTTAGGAACTGTGCCGCAAGACCTGCGCCCATAACAATCTCAGGGGTAGCCAATGGCAAGAATAGAAGCAAGTTTGTAGTTGATCGAAACTTGAATTCATACCTCGTAACGGCAATTGCCAACATGGTTCCAAGAATGGTCGAAACAATAGTGGCAATTGTTGCGATCAAGACTGAGTTTCCAAAAGCGAAACAAACATCGATGTTGTTGCACACGCCGGTCCAGTTATCAAAGGTGAATCCTTGCCAACCGGTGGTGTTTTTGAACGGATCATTGAAAGAGAACACAAAGGTATAGGCAATTGGAATCATCAAAAAAACAAAGGCCAGGATTGTGTAGGTAGGAAGCAGGTACTTACCCAGGCTGAATTTACTCACAGTAGGTCCTCCGTTCCTGTACGGCGGACATAGATCGAAACTAAAACAACGATGGCAGCCATCAACATCACAGACAACGCTGATGCGCTTGGGTAATCCTGAATTCTCAAGAAATTGGACTCAATAACGTTGCCGAGCATGGCCGTATTCGGGCTTCCAAGGAAAGACCTGCTTGCGGTCACATAATCACCGGCGATTGGAATGAAGGTAAGCAAGGTTCCGGAAGTGATTCCAGGAATAGATAGAGGGAACGTAACTTTCCAGAAAGTACTGGCTGGCTTTGCATAGAGATCACTGCCTGCTTCAAGCAAAGCGGTGTCTAGACGCTCAAGGTTTGTGTAGAGCGGCAAGGTCATAAACGGAATGAAGTTATAAACCAGACCGAAGATGACAACCATAGGAGTTCCAAGAAGGAACTCATCTGGAGCCATTATCGAAGTGTCCCGTAGCAAAGTGGATAGCCAAGAGTCTTGTCCGAAGATTTCCTTCCAGGCGAATGTTCTAAGCAGGAAGCTGATGAAAAATGGAGCAATAACCAGAGTTAGCATTAAACCCTGCAGAACCGGATAATTTCTTGCCTTGACGGCGATGAAGTAAGCAATCGGGTAACTGAATGCAAGAGCCAACAAGGTTGCAACTGTTGCGTAAATAAATGAGCGAACAATTTGCTCAAGGTACTCACCTGTCACAAAGGCATAGTTTCCAATTTCGAAACCCGGCTGGTACTCACCGATTCCACCGCCTAGTACAGGAGCCTGCAGCGAAGTCATCACAAGCGAAACAAAAGGGGTAATGAAAAATAGTCCGAGGTAAATCATCCCCGGCAACAGCAGCAGTAAAACGATCCTAGATTTTCTAGGTTGGCCAGCCGCTGAGATTTTTGCCCTAGTAGCTAACTGTGCCATTACTTACTTTCCCTCACCGTTGTCAGCCGGAAGGTCCGATAGGCCGAAGCTGTGTTCAACTTTCCAGCTAACCCAAACCTTCGCGCCAAGTTCAGTCACCGGTGATTTGCCAACGTTCTGTGCGAACACAGTCACTTTGCCAATCTGAGGGATCTCGATCAGGTATTGGTTACTCACTCCAGTGAATCGAATGTCGATGATTTCTCCAGGGCCGATTATGTTTAGACCAGCTGAAGCTGCAGGGGCCTGATCCTCGTGGAAGGTTGCCTTCTCTGGACGTACGCCAATCGCAATTTTTCCAGTGGTCTTTTCGGCTCGCTTGGTAGGAACGGTGATTTTGCTGCCGGCAACGTTGATGCTGACTGAATCAGTGTTTGTTTCGACAACGTCGCCAACAAAGAGATTGGACTGGCCAAGGAACTTAGATACAAAGATGGTCTTTGGTCTTTCGTAAAGCGCCTCAGGTGCTCCCATCTGCTCGATGCGACCTTTGTTCATAACAGCAACGGTGTCGGCCATGTCCATGGCTTCTTCCTGGTCGTGAGTCACGTGCAAGAAGGTAAGCCCAACTTCCATCTGGATTGCTTTTAGTTCAACTTGCATCTGACGACGTAGCTTTAGATCCAGCGCACCAAGTGGCTCATCTAATAGAAGTAGCGACGGACGATTCACCAGTGCTCTGGCTAGAGCCACACGCTGCTGTTGACCACCGGAGAGCTGAGTTGGACGGCGCTGCGCCAAATGTTCCAGCTCAACCAGCTTTAGCGCTTCGACTGCCTTAGGCGTCGGATCTGAAACCTTACGCTGCTTCAATCCAAACGCAACATTTTCTAAAACTGACATGTGAGGAAAGAGTGCGTAGTTTTGGAAAACAGTATTGACAGGTCGCTCGTGAGGCTTATCAGCCGTGACGTCTTTGTTTCCAATCAAGATCTTTCCCTTGGTTGGCGAATCAAGACCAGCAACTAGTCGAAGAGTTGTTGTCTTTCCGCAACCTGAAGGGCCCAGCAGGGCGAAAAATTCGCCCGCTGGAATCTTCAAATCAAGATCTTCGATGGCGACAAAACCTGGAAACTCTTTCCGTATTCCAACTAGTTCTAGATCAGCACCTCGTGCTACGAATTCGGTTGCCACCTAAGCGCCTAGAAGGACACGCTGCCAAGCAGTTGAGAACGTCTGCTCTTCCTCCGGGCTCAGAGCGCGGAATGCGTGAGTTAAAGACAAGAACTCTTCGCTTGGGAATATCAAGTTGTTCTCAGCAAGCGCTGGATCAAGTTTGATTGCCTCGTCGTACGCTCCCGCAACAGGAGTGATGTAGTTTACCCAAGCTGCTAGCTCAGCAGCGTTTACTGGGTCGTAGTAGTAGTTCATCAATGCTTCGGCATTCTTCTTGTGAGTAGCTCCAATTGGAACAGTGAACACGTCAGAAGAAATAGTTCCACCGGACGAAGGAAGGAAGAAGCCGAACATGTCCTTGGTGCGCTTTGACATATTCATCTGGACAACGTCACCAGACCAAACAATTCCAGCTACATAGTCACCGTTTCTAAAGCCCTTGGTGTACTCGTTACCTTCAATATTGCGAATCTTGCCATCTGCATACAAAGCAGCAACCTTATCAACGATGTTCATGTAAGCCTCTTCAGTGAATGAAGACTCGCTTGCAATGTCAATTCCTTCAGACAGGGCAATTACACCGATGGTGTCTCGCATTTCTGACAGAACGACAATTCGACCGTTTAATTCATCGGCCCACAGGTCATCGACAGTCTGTGGGGCTTCTTTGCCGGTTAAGTCCTGATACAACGCTTTGTTGTAAGCAATTCCACCCAAGATTCCCTGATAAGGAAGTGTGTAGTCACGGTTCGGGTCATACGAAGCACCAAGGTAAGCAGGTGCCAGATTTGCCTTGTTTGGAATGTTTGCTGCGTCTAGCTTCTGCGCAAAACCATTCTTCACGTAGCGAGCAGCCATCCATTCGGTAGGGCAAAAAACATCGATACCGATGTCCTGACCTAGAGCTAACTGATCCTTGACGATTGCGTAGTACTCATCGTTATCCAAATAAGTCTCTAGGTACTCAACAGCGATTCCAGTTTGCTCCTGGAACCGGTCCAGGGTTGGACGAGAAGTCTCGTCTTCTGACAAGTCCATGTACTCTGTCCAGTTATCCCAAACCAAAATCTTTTCGGTGTCAGACATGTCCACAGCTGGGGCCAAAGTTTCAGGTGTCGTGGGGGTTTCTGATGCTGGTGCACACGCCGCCAAACCTAGAGCCGCTGCAGTTCCACCGATACCCGCAAGTGCAGTTCTTCTGGTGAGCTGCTTACGTCTGTGCATTTTTACCAGTTCGGCCATCATTGGATCTGCTGGAAGTGAGTTGGGGTCTTTCATTTGACTACTCCTATTTACGTTGATAAGGAAACAAGGTAGGAGACCCAACTCAAGCTGGGCTCTTCAGCCCCAATCTTGCCACAAATCAAGAACCCCCCAAGCCAAAAAAGGCCAAAATGCCTTCAGCGTGCCACGGCCTATGCCTGAGCGTTTGTAGGGAGTGAGCGAGCCCTCGGTGAGCGGGCTGAAACGGGTATCCTGAGGTTGCGCCTTTCTGGCGCCTAAAAAAACAGCAGGAGCCCCCATGAAGATCTCAGTTCCCAAAGAGGTCAAGAATAACGAGTTTCGCGTTGCCATCACTCCAGCCGGAGTTCACGAACTGGTCGGTCTGGGCCACGAGGTCTTCATCGAGCAAGGGGCGGGCCTTGGCTCATCAATTTCTGACCAGGAGTACATCGATGCAGGCGCCAAGATCACCAGCGATGCTGCGAGTACTTGGTCCTCAGCTGAATTGGTTTTGAAAGTCAAAGAACCAATTGCCTCCGAGTACTCTCATCTTCGCGAAGGCTTGACTCTATTTACTTACCTACACCTTGCAGCTGATCTTCCGCTGACCAAAGAATTGGTTGCCAAAAAAGTCACGGCCATTGCTTATGAAACTGTTCAGTTTCCCTCCAGGCAACTTCCGCTACTAGCTCCAATGTCCGAAGTTGCTGGTCGTCTAGCTCCACTAGTTGGCGCAACCACCATGCTGCGTCAAAACGGAGGCAACGGAATGCTTCTAGGTGGAGTTCCAGGAACTAGACCAGCACGCGTAGCAGTACTGGGCGGCGGAGTCGCCGGAACCAATTCAATTGCGGTTGCAATTGGAATGGGAGCAGAAGTCACAGTTTTAGATACCAACTTGAACCGCCTTCGCGAACTAGACGCCTTGTACGCAGGAAGGCTTCGAACCATCGCAAGCAACAGCTTCGAAATTGAACGAGCAGTCAAGGACGCCGATTTGGTTATTGGATCGGTTCTGATCCCAGGAGCTAAGGCTCCAAAGCTTGTCACCAACGCACTTGTTAAGAAGATGAAGCCCGGAGCAGTGCTGGTGGATATCGCGATCGACCAGGGTGGTTGCTTCGAGGACTCCAGGCCAACTACTCATGCAGACCCAACTTTCAAAGTGCACGACACTGTTTTTTACTGCGTAGCAAACATGCCTGGTGCTGTGCCTCACACCTCTACTTATGCCCTGACCAACGCAACCCTTCCATACGTGAGAGCAATTGCGACTCTGGGGTGGAAGCAGGCGCTGCAGGCTGATCCTGCTCTGGCTCTGGGATTGAATACATTTGCCGGAGCAGTTGTGAACGAGCAGGTAGCGGTTGCTCACCAGCTGGAATCAAAACCTCTAGCTTCGGCTTTGGCGTAAACCCCAAGGGAAAATAAAACCCCTCTGCCGAAGAATTAGCTGAGGCAACAAACCCACTTCCCCATCCAGCAACCGCTGCAAGCGATAGTTTGTTTGGATTCATTCCAAGCTGAACCAAATCAATGGGATCCGAAGTTGCCATAGCGATTCGAGCCCGTAAGTTGGTGAGCATTGATCTGGGTATTCCAGTAAGAGACTGGGTTGCAGCGATCAAGTGAACTCCCAGCGATCTACCTCTGGCACAAACATCTTCTAGACAAGAAAGCGCTCTTGGACCAGTTGCCAAAGCTGCTGCAAATTCATCGACCACGACAACAATTTCAGACATCCGCTCCCCAAGCTCATTGAATTGTTCAATGCCGGAAACCTGCCTGGATGCAAACATCTTTTCCCTTTGCTCAAGCTCCCCCGCCACAAAATCCCACAACTGCTTCTGCTTCAAAGGTTCTAGATCTGTAGCTAAACCAACACTGTGTTCTTCAAACCTTTCGAGGGTAGCCCCACCCTTGAAATCAAATAGCACCAAATCACATGAATTTTCTTGAAGAAGCGAATACATAAGTAGTTTCAGTAGCTCTGATTTACCAGAGCCGGTTGGACCAACAATGATCAAGTGAGGGCCACCGCTGACAAGACTCAACACTTTCTGGCTCGAGTTGTTTGCCCCGATCCAAAGCTGCAACGATCTAGTCGGATCCAAATCAAAGCCACGTTCAAAGATTTGATCTTTTGTCCAGGCTAGAAAATCAGGCGCTGATTGCCGCGCGTGATTTGCAAGCAGCAGCTCATGCCACTGTTTTTTCCAAAGAAATTCAAATCTCGGCAGGATGCGATTGGCTATCGCCACTTGACCGGCCGAAACATCTACTCTCGAATCAGGATCAAATACCGGGTAGCGATTCTTGTACATGGAGACACCGAGCATTAGCGAAACCATCAATGTGCTGATTAAAGCTAGTTGCCAGTAGCCACTCGAAACACCGGCTGTTAATCCGATGATTAGGGAAGGCAGGTACCAAATCAGCTGCATAAAAACTAAACCTGCCTGAGAAATAGGCAGGTTTAGTTAAAGAATTCAAAGCTGTGGATTAGTCTCCGATATAGCTCATGACGTGCTTGATGCGGGTGTAGTCCTCGAAGCCATACATCGATAGGTCCTTGCCGTATCCAGAATGACGGAATCCACCGTGAGGCATCTCAGCTGCAAGCGGGATGTGGGTGTTGATCCACACGCAACCAAAGTTCAGTCCTTTGCTAAAGCGCATGGCTGTGGTGTGATCCTTGGTCCATACGCTCGATGCCAGACCGTATTTTACGTCGTTGGCGTTTCTGAGGGCCTCGTCGGCGTCCTTGAACTTCTGGACAGTAATGACCGGGCCAAAGATTTCGCTCTGGATGTGCTCATCTTGCTGCTTCAGTCCTGACAAAACAGTTGCCTCGAGGAAGTAGCCCTCTGATCCAACCTGGTTGCCCCCGATTTCCAGGTTGGCATGTGATGGCAAACGATCGATAAAGCCCTTCACTCGCTCTAGCTGACCGGCGTTGTTCACCGGACCAAACAAGATGTCATCCCGGCTTGGGTTTCCGGTGATTGCATTGGCCTTTACCTCAGCAACTAGAATCTTCAAGAACTCGTCGTGAACGCTTTCTTGAACCAATATGCGAGTAGCCGCGGTGCAATCCTGACCGGCGTTGAAGTATCCGGCAACTACAATCTGCGCTGCAGCTTTTTGTAGATCAGCATCAGCAAAAACAATTACTGGCGCCTTTCCACCAAGCTCAAGGTGCACCTTCTTCACATCAGCCGATGCTGCCTTAGCAACTTCCATTCCGGCTCGAACCGATCCAGTGATCGAAACCATCTGCGGAATCTCATGCTCGATTAGAGCACGTCCGGTGTCGCGGTTTCCGGTGACAACGTTAAATACACCCGGTGGAAGATGCTCTGCTGCAATCTCAGCAAGCAGCAGTGTTGAAGCAGGCGTGGTGTCCGATGGCTTTAGAACAATTGTGTTTCCAGCAGCAAGAGCTGGTGCGAATTTCCAAACCGCCATGTTTAGTGGGTAGTTCCAAGGTGTCACCTGACCAATGACACCAATTGGCTCGCGACGGATAGAAGAGGTATGGTCTCTGGCGTACTCGGCAGTTGCGCGACCTTCTAGGTTTCTGGCAGCACCTGCGAAAAATCTGATCTGATCAACGCTGGGGTCCATCTCGTACTCAACCAAAGTAGGTCTTGGCTTTCCGGTGTTCTCGGATTCAACATCAGCTGCTTCTTCGGCACGAGCTGCTAGTGAATCGGCGATTCTAAAAAGTGCCAGCTGACGCTCTGATGGTGTGAAATTGCTCCAAACATCAAAGGCTTTTTCGGCTGCCTTATACGCTCTGTCAACATCGGCATCGGAGGAAACCGCTGCGGTTGCATAGGTGACACCGGTAGCTGGGTTGATTACTTCTGAGCGCTCCGAGCCCTTGGAATCAACGTATTCACCGTTGATGAAGTTTTTTAGCTCTTTTACTGCCATTTCCATGCTCCTTTTAGAAACCGATAGCAACACCGTTGTTGGATACCGCTAGACAAGATTCTAACCCCGAAATTTCGACCCAAAAAGCGAGCTTTGGATTAGAAATCAGCACCGAAAGCTCGAATTGGCTTCGGATTCGTTTGCTAAATGGCCAAACCGCTGGCAAAATCCATATATGTCAAGAACCGGTAGGACCATGGTCTCGGGCCTTGACGAGCTCTCAAAGCTGATCGTTGAGCAGCTCCAGCAAGATGGCCGCAAGTCCTATGCCGAAATCGGCAAGGCGGTGGGCCTAAGCGAAGCAGCCGTCCGCCAGCGCGTGCAAAAACTCACCGATAAAGGTGTCATGCAAATCGTTGCGGTCACAGACCCCATGCAGCTGGGCTTTTATACCCAGGCCATGATTGGCATTCGCTGCAACGGAGACACCACGAATTTGGCGGATGAGCTCTCGAAACTGCCTGAAGTTGACTACGTTGTTATTACGGCTGGAAGCTTTGATATCCTGGCTGAGGTGGTTTGTGAAAATGACGACTCACTTATAAACCTGCTCAACAACAAGATTCGCAAGTTTGATGGAGTCACTTCAACTGAGACTTTTGTTTATCTAAAGCTTCAAAAACAGCTATACAACTGGGGAACACGGTAGTACAAACAACCAAAATGGAAGAGTAAAAAATGGCAGTCAAAGAAAGCAGAGCAAAGAAGCTCGTAGCCGGGATTAAGTCACTTCTAAAATCCCCACTCAAGAAGATTTCGTCCGGAGCGAAGGGCAAACTCCCTTTGGTTGAAGCCCGCAAGACTGGAACCAAAATCACCCCAGCCATGCTCCAAAAATCTGCCAAGGCGCACCTCTGGATGCACTTCACTCGCTACAGCCTCTTCGAAAACAAGGACATGCCAATCATCGCTCGCGCTGAGGGCCACCATATCTATGACGTCAATGGTGAGAAGTACTTCGACGGCCTTTCTGGTCTGTTCTCAGTAAATGCCGGCCACGGGCGCAAAAGGTATGCCGATGTAGCTGCCAAGCAAATGCAGGAGCTGGACTTTTTCCCACTCTGGGGATTTGCTCACCCAAGAGCTATTGAACTTGCAGAGCGACTACTTTCCTATGCACCTGAGAACCTAAACCGGGTGTTCTTCACCACCGGTGGTGGCGAAGCAGTTGAGTCGGCTTGGAAGATTGCCAAGCAGTACTTCAAGATGACTGGCAAGCCAACCAAGCACAAGGTGATTTCTCGACACGTGGCTTACCACGGCACCAGCCAGGGAGCACTTTCGATTACCGGTATCCCTGCCATGAAGAAGATGTTTGAACCTCTAGTTCCATCAACCTTCCGCGTTCCAAACACCAATTTCTACCGTGCACCAAGCACATTCAAGAACGAGGATGAGTTTGGTCTTTGGGCTGCTAACCGCGCCGAAGAAATGATTTTGTTCGAAGACCCAGATACCGTTGCCGCTATCTACGCAGAGCCAATCCAGAACTCCGGTGGTTGCTTCACCGCTTCACCGGTCTACTGGAAGAGACTGCGGGAGATATGCGACAAGTACGACGTGCTACTGGTAGCTGATGAGACCATCACCGGTTTTGGAAGATCCGGAACCATGTTTGCCTGTGAAAGGTACGGCATCGTTCCAGACATGATGGTTCTGGCCAAGGCTATGACTTCCTCCTACCAGCCGCTGGGTGCTTTGATGATCACCGAGCGCCTGTTCGAGCCATTCAAAACGGGAACCAACATCTTGGCTCACGGTTACACCTTCGCGGCTCACCCGGTTGCTTGTGCAGTAGCGCTTGAAAACCTCGATGTCTTTGACGAAGAAGACCTGGTTGGAAACGTTGCCAGAAACACAGCAAAATTCCGCAAGACCCTAGAGAAGCTATACGATTTGCCAATTGTTGGAAACGTTCGCGGCGATGGCTACTTCTTCGCAATTGAGCTAGTAAAGGACAAGGCCACAAAGCAGACCTTTACACCAGCTGAGTGCGAGAAGCTGCTTCGCGGATACCTGGCTGGAGCGATGCTAAAGGTCGGACTTTACGCTCGAGCCGATGATCGTGGAAACCCAGTAATCCAACTTGCGCCACCGCTAACTATTGGACCAAAGGAATTCGACGAACTAGAGCAGATGCTGCGCAAGGTCTTAACCCCTGCCATGAGCAAGATCTAAAAAGGTTTTGTTGAAACCCCCAGGTAAAAACCTGGGGGTTTTCCACATATCAGAATTCAGCAGTTCCAATCTCCAATTTGTTGGAGAATATGTCCATGAAGCTCTCCCCAAAAGCTGTAGCGAGCCTGGATACTCCAATTGGTCCAATCACCTTGATTGCGCAGGGACAAAAGATAGTCCGCGTCGAGCTTGGAAAAAAGGCCCGCGCTGAAGGCAGCGCAGAAGTTCTAACCGAGGCAAAAAAGCAAATCGCTGCCTATTTCGCAGGCAAGCTCGAGCGCTTCACCGTGCCCATTGAAGCTGTTGGAACTGAGTTTCAAAAATCAGTTTGGAAAGAAATTGCCAAAATTGGCTTTGGTCGAAAACTTAGCTACGGCCAGATTGCCACCAAGATCGGCAATCCTGCGGCATCGAGGGCGGTGGGAGCTGCAGTTGGTTCTAATCCAACACCTTTGCTGGTGGGCTGTCATCGAGTCTTGGGCTCCAACGGCAGAATAACTGGTTTCACTGGAGGCAAAGGCATCAAGACTAAAGCCTGGCTCTTGGACCACGAGCAGATCGAATTTCGTCCTTGAGCAGGTACGTCACAAGATACGAGGACGGACTTACTCGCTGCTCATGGCCAGGAAAAGATGAATTGTATATTCACTACCACGACACTGAGTGGGGTGTTGCCCTGAGAGGCGATGACGCCATGTTTGAACGAGTGGCCCTAGAAGGCTTTCAGGCTGGACTTTCCTGGATCACTATATTGCGCCGGCGAGAAAACTTTCGAAAAGCCTTCAAGAACTTCGAAATTGCCAAAGTGGCCCGCATGAGCGACAAAGATGTTGACAAGCTCATGGATGACGAAGGAATTATTCGAAACCGAGCCAAGATTGCATCCACCATCGCGAATGCCAAGCTGACGCTAAAGCTAGAGAGGCCGCTTTCTGAGATCATTTGGAGCCATGCTCCCAAGATACATACCAAACGGGTCTCGGCCGAGAAGTTTGAATTTGTGGCTACAACCCCTGAATCCGAGGCCCTAAGCCAAACTTTAAGAAAACTTGGGTTTTCATTTGTTGGTCCAACCACGATGTATGCGCTGATGCAGTCAATAGGAATGGTCAACGACCACGCCCCAGGATGCTTTAGGCGAAACCAGCTTAAGGAGTAGACTTTCGCGAGTGAGCCCAGAAGAATTCACCACGATACACAGAGGTTTCTTACCTCAGATTTCGAGTTATCTTGTTAGACGTTGTGATAAATCTGAGGTTGAAGAGTTGGCGTCTCGAGTTTTTGAAATTGCCTGGCGCAAGAGAGCTCAAGCGCCTCAAAACTATGAATTGGCTTGGCTTTACCGAATCGCTGGATTTGTGGTTGCAAATCACCGTAGGGCCATCAAATCTGAGCAGAACTTGATAGCTAGACTCAGGCCCTTGGACTTTGCACCCTCCCCTGAGGACATAGCAATAGCCGATTTGAGCCTGTCTAAAGCCTGGGGCAAGCTAAGCCCATTTGAACGCGAGGCGATTTCAATTACCGCCTTCGAAGGACTCAGTAACCAAGATGCCGCCAAGGTGCTTGAAATTAGCCCGAATGCCTTCACCCAACGATTAGGCAAGGCCCGAGCCAAGCTAAAGGCAAATCTTTCCTAATCTCTTTAGACACATTTGGGTGCCATCAGACATAACCCATATATGACAAATAATGACGAACTAGACCAGCGGCTAGCAAAAGCCGACCCTGCCATCAAGCGCGTAGTTCCTGAACTCAGTGAAGATATCCTCACCTCTGCCATAGCGGCAGATAGCAAGCTCACGCTGCGAGCACGTTTTGGACTTCTGAGCCAAAACCTCAGGAGAGCAAGCCTTGGTCTAGCCGTTGGTGGTTCAGCAGCAGCCGTTGCTGTTGCGATGGTGCTTACCTCAGCGCCCACACCGCTAATTCAGCTGTCAGGTCTTCAGAGATCCGCTAACCCCGAATCAGCATCCGCAAGTATGGACGGCGGCGCAGACAAAATGATGATGATGCCATATATGAACTTTGAGTATGTGGCGGGTCCAGATCTTTCCAGTGAAACCAGTTCTGGTCAGGTCTTTAGGTTGGTTCGCCAATCAACGCCGGAAGAAGTTTTGGCAAATGTTGCCGCCGTGTTTGGTGTTGAAGGAACAGTCAAGAATTACCCCGACTTTTCTGAAACAAATCCTGGCTACTTCTTTGGTCAATCAGATGACCCATGGGGCTATGACGGCAAGAACCCAGTGATCTCGCTCTGGTGGTCTGGAACCGCCTCTTGGAATTACTCAAACCCGATTGCCTACCCTGAATCCAAGTGTGAGGAAACCGACTCTGATGGTAACTGCACAACTTGGACCGAGTTCCAGCCAACTCCTGAACTATTGCCGTCAAAAGAAGAAGCAATAGCCAAGGCACTTGAGGTATTCAATGCAACAGGTCTAAATGTCACGGAGTCCGAGATCCGCATCGATGCCTCAGAGTGGGGCGTTAGTGCATCGGCATCGATGTATGTTGATGGACAGCCAACCAACGTTGAGTGGTATCTTGGATGGTCTTCAACCGGTGTTCTTAGCTACGCAGGTGGTCACTCAGTGGCAGCTAAAGCTATGGGAACCTTCGACACAATCTCAGCTCTATCCGCTGTTGACAGACTTGCCGACTGGCGCTGGAGCGGCTCACCTTCAAGTCTTTTCTACCAGCGCTTCCAGCCACAGGTTTTCGCAGAACCAGCCCCTTACGTAAAAAGTGGTGAGGCTACTTCCGATTCCGAATCCTCCGACTCATCGATTGCAATCGATCCGATGCCGGGCGAGGAGTTTGTACCCGAAACAGTGACGCTGACAATCCTTGAATCCGAATCTGCTTTGCTTAGCATTTGGGATGCAAGCGGAGAAGTCTGGTTGGTTCCTGGATACATCTTGGTCAATGACCAAGGTTGGTTCGGAGCAGTTATTTCCCTGATTGAAGGTGTCATTGAACTTCCTAAGGAAACTGAAGTTGACATTATGCCGCTACCAGCTGACGACACAGGTGTTTCAAACAAGTAGCGCTGTGGTGCCGAAGCTTCAGCAAACAAATCGGTTAAGGACCTAAACCAGCGAAGCGTTTCTTGCAACAACTGTCACTATGTCGTGCTCGACGCTTAGAAAACCATCTTCAGCACTGAACTTCATGACTTCGCCCTCAGGAAGAGTAACGCGAACTTCACCGCTGGACAAAATTGCCAGCATAGGTTCGTGGCCAGGCAGGAGACCAATCTCGCCCTCGACGGTCTTGGCCACCACCATTTTGGCGGCACCCGACCAAACCGAGGAGTCGGCGGAGACTAGTTCTACCTTTAGGGTTTTTTCGGACAAAGTTAGTTACCGGATTCCTTCTGAATCTTTTCCCACTGACGCTGAACATCTTCCAGTCCTCCAACGTTGAAAAATGCCTGCTCGGCTACGTTGTCGAATTCACCAGAGGCAATCTTCGAGAAGCCTTCGATGGTCTCCTTCAATGGAACGGTGGATCCTGGAACACCGGTGAACTTGGTAGCCATGTAGGTGTTCTGAGACAGGAACTGCTGGATACGACGGGCTCTAGATACGGTGACCTTGTCTTCTTCAGAAAGCTCCTCAACACCCAAGATGGCGATGATTTCCTGAAGTTCCTTGTTCTTCTGCAGGATCTGCTTCACGCGAACTGCAGTCTCGTAGTGATCCTTCGCGATGTAGCGAGGGTCCAAGATTCTGGAGGTCGAAGCAAGTGGGTCTACAGCTGGGTACAGACCCTTGGATGCAATCTCACGGCTTAGCTCAGTTGTTGCGTCCAAGTGGGCGAATGTGGTTGCAGGGGCTGGGTCGGTGTAGTCATCGGCAGGTACGTAAATAGCCTGAAGTGAAGTAATCGAGTGACCACGGGTAGAGGTAATTCTCTCCTGCAGCAGACCCATCTCATCGGCCAAGTTTGGCTGGTATCCAACGGCTGATGGCATACGGCCAAGAAGTGTGGACACTTCAGAACCTGCCTGAGTAAAGCGGAAGATGTTGTCGATGAACAACAGTACGTCCTGCTTCTGAACGTCACGGAAGTACTCAGCCATTGTTAGGGCTGAAAGTGCAACGCGAAGACGGGTGCCTGGTGGCTCATCCATCTGGCCGAACACGAGGGCCGTCTTGTCGATAACTCCGGACTCGGTCATTTCGTCGATCAAGTCGTTACCTTCACGGGTACGCTCACCAACACCGGCGAACACCGAAACACCATCGTGGTCTTCAGCTACGCGGTAGATCATTTCCTGAATTAGAACTGTCTTACCAACTCCAGCACCACCGAAAAGACCAATCTTTCCACCAAGTACGTATGGGGTTAGAAGATCGATGACCTTGATACCGGTTTCGAACATCTGAGTCTTTGACTCCAGCTGGTCGAACGCTGGTGGCTGACGGTGAATTGGCCAGCGCTCTTTGATCTCAAGCTTCTCGCCTGGCTTGCCGTTTAGAACCTCGCCTGTCACGTTGAATACGCGACCCTTGGTCACATCACCAACTGGAACAGAGATTGGGGCTCCGGTGTCGTTCACGATGCCGCCACGAACCAAGCCATCGGTTGGCTTTAGCGCAATGGCACGAA
>CAFBML010000002.1_pt1 | contig 29679 bp, 25 predicted proteins | sample 7268871 | NCBI WGS metagenome assembly CAFBML01 (sample SAMEA6814067, study PRJEB35770) | uncultured Micrococcales bacterium | biome: Freshwater; feature: Freshwater reservoir; material: water | place: Czech Republic | collected 2017-05-23 | depth 30m m
CAGAGTTCCAACAGCGGCAATAAATTGATCTCCGCGCGCCTGATAGTTCAGGAATTGATCCATAGAAGCTGCTGCCGGTGCAAGTAGCACTACGTCACCAGGTTTTGCCATAGAAGATGCTGAAGAAACTGCCTGTGACATCACTGCGTCCCCTCCAGAAATTTCAACCAGTGGCACCGCAGGTGCCAATTTGCCAAACGCATTCACAATCTCAGCACGGTCCACGCCAATTACAACCGCACCACGCAGTCGAGGCGCATATTGACCAATCAGCTCGGAGATGTCCACACCTTTTAGCAGTCCCCCAAGAATCCAAACCACCGATTCAAAAGAAGTCAGAGAAGCGGCGGCGGCATGGGCATTAGTGGCTTTTGAATCATTGATGTATCTAATCCCATCAATTTCGGCTACCAGTTGAATACGGTGAGGAGAAATCTTGAATTCCCTCAAAGCCTTCCGGCAAGCAGCTGGTGGTACACCGAAGCTTCGAGCAAGCGCGGTTGCGGCTGAAATGTTGCTTAGAAGATGTGGGGTCAAGACGCCAAAATTCTCAAGATCTTCAAAACTGGCAATCTCAAGCGCCTTGTCAGCGCGCTCCTCGAGGAAAGCTCGATCAACCAATAGATCCTCAACATATCCAATATTGCTTCTGGCAGGGGTCCCCAAACCAAATCCAATTGCCCTTGCGCCTTCACTAACATCAGCGGCCTCAACTAGAGATTCCGTTGTAGCGTCCTCGAGGTTATACACGCATGCCACTTTGGTGTTGTCATAAATACGACCCTTGGCTGCACGGTAATTTGCGAATCCCCCATGCCAGTCCAAATGATCGTTTGCGACATTTAGAACTGCCGAGCTAAATGGCTCGATGGTGTCCAAGTAGTGAAGCTGAAATGAAGAAAGCTCGACAATGAGTACCTCGAAGGCCGCTGGGTCTCTGATGCAATCAAGGATTGGTTTTCCGATGTTGCCGCAAGCAGCGGCTCTTACTTCCGCTGCCAAGAACATGGCTTCGGTAAGTTCGGTGGTGGTGGTCTTGCCGTTGGTTCCAGTAATGCAGATCCACTCCTGATTCGGGACATATCTATCTCGAAGACGCCAAGCCAGGTCAATGTCGGTCCAAATTGGAATACCGGAGCGCATCGATTGTTCAACGATGGCAGTGCTTGGGGAGACGCCAGGCGAAACAATCAGCAAATCTGGGGCGAAAGCATCCAGTGCGGCTTGCAAAACTTCGGCCCTTGGATCGATAACGCACTCCACACCCAAAACATCCAAAATGTCCAGGACTTCTTCATCTGCAGCTTCGGATACAACAAGTAATGTGCTTCCCAATTCGTTGAGAGTGTCCGCCACAGAGAAACCCGATTTACCCAAGCCCAAAACACCCACTTTTACACTGGGCCAGTTAGAGCTCCAACTCTTTAAATGCTGGAGATCGGGCGCCTGGTTAGCCATAAATCCACTCGAGGTAGAAAAGGCCGATTCCAGCCAGAACCGAAAGTCCTGCAATAATCCAGAACCTAACAACCACCGTGATTTCTGCCCAGCCCTTAAGTTCAAAGTGATGGTGCAGTGGTGACATTAAGAAAATGCGTTTTCCTTTTGTGACTTTGAAGTACGCCCTCTGCAAGATAACTGAACCGGTGACAATAACAAACAGTCCGCCGATAAGGACCAGCAAAATCTCAGTGCGGGACAAGATAGCAAGAGCGGCTAACGCTCCTCCAAGTCCCATCGCACCGGTGTCTCCCATTATTATCTGAGCTGGTGAAGTGTTCCACCACAAGAAACCGATTCCAGCTCCAGTGATGGCCCCGGCGATTACGGCCAAATCAAGTGGGTCACGAACTTCGTAACAGCGCGTGAGATTCTCAACAGCAGTGCCGCAGAGCTGATTGAATTGCCAGAAACCAATCACAGCGTAGGCGCCGATTGCCATGATGCTGGCACCGATTGCTAGCCCATCTAGCCCATCGGCTATGTTCACACCATTCGAAGTAGCGGAGATTAACAAAAAGATCCAAATTACCACCAGCACAGATCCGACCACAGTTCCAAACATCATCAAATCAAATCCAGTGTCCCGAACAATTGAAATCTTGGTGGAAGCTGGTGTCACACCTTGCGCGTTAGGAGAACCGAACGCGAATGTTGCAAAGATCAAAGCTACGAGCGCTTGACCTGCAATCTTTGCCCAGCCACCTAACCCTAGAGATCTTTGTTTCTGAGTCTTGATGAAATCGTCAACAAAACCAACTAGCCCGAGCCCCACCATCGCCAAAATCACAAGTAGGGCTGATACCGACGGGGTTTCACCGTTGAGTAGTTTTCCGGCAAAGTAGCCGGTGACGCTGGCCAAGATAATAACCAAGCCCCCCATGGTTGGGGTGCCTCGTTTGGTGTGGTGGGATTCAGGTCCGTCATCTCGAATGAACTGTCCCCAGTTCCACTTTCGAAAGAGCCAAATAAATATAGGAGTCAAAAACAAAGTGAAGGCCATTGATGCGGCTCCAGCTAATAGCAACGCTCTCACTTAGCCACCTCCATCAGGTCGTCTCCTAAAAATCGCAAGTTTGCCGACTTGGATGATTTGACCAAGACGGTATCGCCATCTGCGAGTATCCCACGCAGGTACTCCAAAGCCTCGGCAATCGAGGGGAAAAACTTCGATTCGCCATCCCACGACCCCTCCTGGCTAGCTCCCATGTGAATTAACTTTGCGCCATCTCCGACTACCACAAGTTGATCAATGTTGAGTCGTACTACCAGTCTTCCAATGGAGTCATGCTCATGCTTTGAGTACTCGCCAAGCTCAGCCATTTCACCCAAGACAGCCACAGTTCTCGAACCCATTCGCCCAAGTTGAGCCAGGGTCTGAAGTGCAGCCTTCATCGAATCTGGACTGGCGTTATAGGAGTCATTGATAATTGTGACTCCATCCGATCTAACGACCCTCTGCATTCTCCAGCGCTCAGCCAACTCCATGGCCTCGAGGGCACTGACAATTTGTTGCTTGCTTGCTCCAAGTAAATGTGAAACGGAAGCGGCAGCAAGTGCATTCATTACGTGGTGCTCACCAAGGATTGAAAGTTGGATAGCGGAATGCTCGCCGTCGGGCCAGTGCAAGACAAATGAGGTCCCGAATTTTGATAAGGAAATCTCCGACGCCCAATATTCGGACTCCGAAGAAGTTCCAAACCACTTCACGCTTGCCTTGGTGCGATCTTTCATCGCGGCCACCATGGCATCATCGGCATTCAAAACTAATAAGGCATGGGCTTCCAGTGCCTCAGCGAGTTCACCTTTGATTCTGGCGGTGACATCAATTCCACCAAATTCTCCCGCGTGAGCCATGCCCACTTTCAAAATCACGCCAACATCCGGCTGCGCCATTTTTGCCAAGTAAGCAATGGTGCCCAAACCTTCAGCACCCATTTCAACAACCAAAAACTCAGTATTCAGATCCGCTCTCAGGATAGAAATTGGCGCGCCTACCCGGTTATTGAAAGATTCGATTGGAGCGATAGTGTTGCCGACTTGAGAAAGAATTGCTCGCAGCATGTTTTTGGTTGTGGTCTTACCGTTAGACCCCGTGATGCCAACGACCTTAAGTTTTCCGTTGGCCTTGAGCTCTCCGATAAGCCATGAGGCCAGCCCGCCAAGAGCATCAACCGTGTTAGAAACCACCAGCTGAGTGATTTCCGCATCGACTCGGTGCTCGACAACAGCAACCACTGCCCCTCGTGCTTTAGCATCCTCAACAAAGTCATGACCGTCGGCTTGTTCACCAGGCTTCGCAAAGAAGATGCTGCCTTCGGACACAAAACGAGAATCGGTTTCGGCACTTCCCGTGACCCTAACTTCCGGGTCACCGACTGTTTCAGCTCCAAGAATTTCTGCTAGCTGCTTTGCTGTTGCGCTAATCATTTCCAGCCTGCTTCGGCTAGGGCGGCTTTTGCCTGAGCTCGTCCGGAGTATTTGGTTCTAACGCCCATGATGTCTCGGTGCTCTTGGTGTCCAGGCCCAAACCAGATGATGGTGTCGCCGGTTGTGACCATGGAAACCGCTATGCGAATCGCGCGCTCTGGTCCCTCAAGATTTCTGATGTCGTGGTCTGGACGCTCGGCAAGGGCGCCATCGTAAATCATTTTCCTTATGATGGCCGGGTCTTCAAATCTAGGATTGTGATCAGTAACGATCATCGCGTCGCTAAGCTTCGCGCAGATTGCACCTATCATCGGACGCTTAATCTTGTCGCGATCGCCATCAAGCCCCACCACAACGACCAGCTTGCCCGGTGTGATATTTCGAACAGCCCTAATTGTCATTTCAATTGAATCTGGAGTGTGTCCAAAATCTACATAGACACTCGGTGCATCAGGAGGTGCCACGTTGTCACCACGACCTGCAATAGGTGCGTTAATTCCGTCCTTTAAATCAACGGCAAGCTTTTTCCAATCGTGTCCGGCTTGAATTGCCATCAGGATTGCAACCCCTGCGTTAGATGCCATGTAATCGCCAATTATTGGAACCGAAGTCGATATCTTTTCTCCGTTTGGGCCAATTAGGTCAAATGCTGTGAGACCTACTGCCTCGTTTGTCACCTTAACCTTCCAGTCGGAAGGAATATCTTCTCGAAGAGTGATGGTGACACAGGGAATTTCACTTGCTTCCAGAAATGTCTGCCCGTAGTCAGTGTCAAGGCAAACGACTCCCCTTCCTGCCCGAGATTTGTAGAACAACGGCATTTTGGATTCCAAGTATTGCTGGTAGCTATCGAATTCATCGAAATGGTCGTGGCTGAGATTTGTGAAAGCGACAATGTCGAAATAGATTCCATCAACACGGTGCTGTCTTAGTGCCTGAGCTGAAACCTCCCAACCAACATCAGTGACATTGTTCTCTCTCATTCGCGCAATGAGCGCATGCGACTCCGGAGCTTCTGGGGAGGTGAGTCTAGAGATAATAATGTCAGCCGCAATGTGGCGCTCGACACTAGAGCTCATCCCTGGAACAGCTCCGATTTGCCTAAATATTGCCGACAAGAAATGAACCGTTGAGGTCTTTCCGTTAGTACCAGTGACTCCATACATCAAAGGCATTTGGTCAGGGGCATTGCCGTATACAAATCTTGCCGCTTCACCGAGCCGAAGTCTTGGAGTTTCAACAACAATCACCGGAACTTCAAGCCCCGCTAACAATGCCAGTCCTTCAGTATCGGTTGCCACAGCCACCGCACCTCCAGCCACAGCCTGGGCGGCAAATTTTGCACCATGCGTTTTCAACCCCGGCATTGCAAAAAAGATGTCTCCGTTTCTAACATCTGAGGTATTCATTGAAACACCGGTGAGGCTAACGTCCTTTGTACCCAGTGCAAAGGGCACCACTAGCTCTTTCGCAAGAGCACTTAGCCAGACCTGATTGGGGTTATCGGGTCTAAGAATTGGAGGGATGGATTGCTCGACCAATTATTTCCATTCGGTCGGAAGATCTGGGGACTTGCCGGTGGATGGCGGTACACGATTGGCAAGTAAGACCTGGGAAAGAATTTTCTGATAACCAGCTGACGCTGCCATCGAGTTAGTCCAAACCCTCTTTGGTTTGTAGATCATGACGCCCATTGCGTATTGAGGATTGTCAACCGGTGCCATTCCATAAAAGGAAGCCGCGTAGTACTGACCATAGCCACTTCCTTCTTTGATTTCCGCGGTTCCAGTTTTTCCGGCTGAGCGATATCCTGCTACGGCGGTTGCCTGACCAATCCCACCTTGTTCAACAATCTTCTCGAGCATGTACATAACATCGTTAGCCGTGCTTGCGGAAACCACCTGTGTCGGGTCTGATTTTGGAACAGCCGTTAAGTTGCCGTCTTCGTCTTGGCAGCCTGCAACCAAAATCGGATTGAGCTTTACGCCTTCGTTAGCAAGCACTTGGTAGGCAGCGGCCATCTGCACGGGAGAAACTGACAGCGCCTGACCAAACATCGTGGTGTAATTGGTGACACCATCCCACTCGGTGTAGTGATTCAGTACTCCCTCGGTTTCACCCTCAAACCCAACCGCGGTTGGCTTTCCAAAACCAAAAGCTTTCATGTACTCGTACCTGGTTTTTGCCGGAACTCTTTCCGCAAACTTAATAGTTCCAACATTCGATGAGTAGCGGAGCACTCCAGTGACCGTCCAGTTGGTTGGCGGGTGCGAATAACTATCGTTTATAACGCGATCAAAGACTTTTAACGAATCTGGCGCTCTGACTTGGGTATTTACTGTGACATAGCCAGTATCAATTGCGGTTGCTGCAGTGATTGCCTTCATGGTTGAGCCAGGTTCGAAAGCAAACTGAAATGCTCTAGCGCCTCTTTCAGATTCGGGAGATTTACCGGGATCGTTTGGGTCAACGCTTGGAGCTTCGGCTGCCAAAACAATTCGACCTGTCTTTACCTCGATGACAACCGCCGTAGCCCAGTCAGCGTTCAGACGCTTCACCTCGGTAGCCAAAACCTGCTGCGCTTGATACTGGAGATCGGCGTCGATGGTCAAAATCACATTTCGGCCAGGCTTGGCTTCCTGTATGACTACGGTACTTGATGGAATTTTGATTCCATCGACTCCCTTTTCAAAAGTCTCTTTGCCGTCTACTCCAGCAAGACAGGCGTTGAACTGTCTCTCGATGCCGGCTAAAGCTTCACCGTCGGTGCCAACAAAACCGATCAAGTTTCCAGCAACTGCGCCATTGGGGTAAAGGCGATTTTGGTGAGGGTCAGCAAAAATCCAAGGAATCTCAAGTTCAGCTATCTGCCGGTGAGTTTCTGCATCTACCCTCTTTTTGAGATTGACGTAGTGAGAGGTACCAATCAGCTTGGGCAGAAGTTCTGCAACGTCAACGTCGAGAATTTTTGCAAGTTCGGCGGCAACCGATTCTACGCTTACAACCTGGTCAACTCCATCAATCTTCCGGGCCACTGGCTTCACAATTGCTGGTGCTGCGTTTATGTCATAGCGATACACACTGGTGGCAAGAATGTTACCGTTGGCGTCAACAATGTCGCCTCGAATAGCCGGAACGGTCCTTGCCACTGCTCGCTTCTCGTATGACTCTTGGTTAATGGCTTCGGCCCGCACCACCTGGAAGTCGATAAGTCGAATCAGAAACACGAAAATTAGAATTACCGAAAGTGTTATCAGCAGCCTGAGTCTTCTTGTGTTGACAGACCCCGCGTGATTCATTTTGAATGACCTTTCGGGCGCTACCTTGTTGGCGAAGCTGGGATTGCGCTAACGCTAGTTACTTGAGGTAACGCTTGCGGTTGCGCTTGGCTGGCTGGCGCTGTTTGCGCCTTAGCTGGCTTGGTATCAATCATCGCCGAGTTGGCAACTAGATTGCGGGATTGACTGGCTGAGCTACGAGCTGGTTTTGGCTCACCCAAAACACTCTGGTCATCAAGTCTTAGAAAAACTGGATTCGAGTTGGCAACCATTCCAAGTTTGGCCGCCGTGTTTAATAGGTTCTGCTGAGAAGAAAGTGAGGCAACTTCTTCGGCGATGATCTGCGAAGTGGTGTCAAGTTCGCGCTTTTCGCGCTTTAGGTCTGAGAGCTCGTAGACCGACTGCGAGGTCATGATTGTCAGTAATAAATGCAGCACCGATATCGCTAAAAGGCCCATAACGACAATCATCACTAGTGGGCCGCGTGCCCTTGTCTGATTCAGGGGTTTCATGCCACTTTCCTTGTCTTTTCTGCAGCCCTGAGGCGAACCGAAGCCGACCTTGGATTGCTAGCGATTTCCTGGAGGCTGGCCTTCTCTGCTCCCTTGACCACAAGCTTTAGAACCGGCGCGTGTTCCGGAAGTTCAAATGGAAGCTCTAATGGAGCCGAAGAAGTTGAGGCCGAGACGATGGCCTGCTTCACAATCCGGTCCTCGAGTGAGTGGTAGCTAAGAACCAGTAAACGTCCGCCAACGGCTAAAGCGTCAATTGCTGCCGGGACAGCACTCTCCAGAATTTCAAGCTCTTCGTTCACTGCTATGCGCAGGGCCTGAAATACTCGCTTAGCGGGATGCCCAGAGGACTTTCCTGGGATAAACGGAATAACACTGCTAATTATTGAAGCCAGCTGCTTTGAGGACACGATAGGCGTTGAGCTTCGAACGACAGCCAGTTCGCTGGCAACTCTTGCAGCAAAGCGCTCTTCGCCATACTCGCGGAAAATCCTAGTTAGCTCCGCTTCGGAGGCTGTTGCTAGCAATTCTGCAGCAGTTATACCGGAGTCAATATCCATTCGCATATCAAGCGGGGCGTCAAAGCTATAAGCAAAGCCACGGTCTGCGTTATCAATCTGCATTGAACTCACGCCAAGATCCATCAGGATTGCAGACACTTCTTCAAAGCCGTTAGCTTTTATGGCATCGGCAATCTGGTCATAGGTTCCGTGAAAAAACTTCACTCGCTCGCCAAATGGCGCAAGTCGCATTTTTGCAAGAGCCAATGCGCTCTGATCGCGGTCGATGCCGATAATCGTTAGATTCTCGAAGGCTTTTAGGAAAGCCTCGGAGTGTCCTCCGAGGCCAAGGGTGCAATCAACTAACACTGCTGAATCGCCAGTTAGTGATGGGCTAAGAAGTTCTAAAGTGCGAGCCAGCATTACTGGTTCGTGGAGGGAATCTACATTTACTGTGTTCATCGGTGTGCAGGTCCCCCGGCTTCCTGATCCTTTTGACATCGGGGAAGAGTGTCAAAACCCGATCAGGGAGCCGAGGTTAGAAAAGACCTGGAACCACCTCCTCGGAAATCTCCGAGAAGCTGTTTTCCTGCTTAGCCAGGTAGTCACTCCAGGCAGCAGAATCCCAAATTTCGGCCCTTGAGCCAACGCCGATAACTACAAGCTCTTTACCCAGACCCGCATAGCTGCGAAGAGTTGGTGGGATTGTCACGCGACCCTGTTTGTCTGGGATCTCATCCGATGCGCCTGAAAGAAAGATTCTTAGGTAGTCACGGGCCTGCTTGCTAGTAATGGGAGCCTGGCGAATGGTCTCGTTGACCGATTCGAACTCCTTCGTGGAAAAAACATACAAACAACGGTCCTGGCCGCGGGTTAGAACCACTCCGGCGGATAGTTCTTCACGAAACTTGGCCGGAAGAATAACGCGGCCCTTCTCGTCCAGCTTGGGGGCGTGAGTGCCTAGCAGCATCTGATTCCCCTTCCCCGAGAAATTGGCGGCTGTGCCGATTTCCTCCACTATACACCACTTTTACCCACTTTAGTCAAATTTAAGCACATTTTTCTCCACTGGGCGTGTTGGATTTGTAACGCAAAAAGACCCCCAAAAGGGGGTCTTTTTCGAGGTTTTTAGGGCTTATTGGCCGTCCTGGCGTTTGTCCCAGCGATCCTCGAAGAAGTTTCTGCCGGGTCCAGATTTACCAGATCCTGATTTTGTTAAGCCAGTTGGCAAATCAGGCAGTTCAAGATTTGAAGTAGCTAACACCAAGCCGCCCAGCATGACCAAAAAGCCGACAACTCCGATGGCTGCGAATTGAATAATGACTCCGGTAACTAGGACTCCAAGACCAATTATGGCCAATAATGCTCCCGAGATCATTCTTCCGGCTGGGTTTCCAACTCTTTGGGCTTTTGCAGCAAAACTACTGTCGCCTTCCATCAGTCCGCGCTCTAATTCCTCAAGAAGCTTTTGTTCACGATCCGATAGACCCATGATTTCCTCCGAGTACTTGAGCTAGGACGGCTTGTTGTTTTCAGTCTATTCCGATTTGGCTAGTTAGGCTATTGCTGTGAGCGAATCGGAAACCCTACTAAAGCTAGTCCAAGAGCACTTGGACGAATTTTGTTCCACCCAGCGGCAGGATTTCTCGTCTATTTCTGATGATCTTGCCCCATTGGTTGACTACACCCAGTCTTTGCTGGTTGGAGGAAAGCGTTTCCGGGCCCTATTTTGCTACTGGTCTTGGGTGGGCCATCTTCCGGGATCCCCAAGCCAGAGTTCGCAGCAGAAAGCCCTTTCAGCCGAGGCTATGGTTGGCATCGCTGCATCACTGGAGATGTTTCATGCCGCAGCCTTAGTTCACGACGATCTTTTAGACCAGTCCGATACCAGACGAGGTCAGCCAGCTATTCACAAGAGATTCGAGTCTTTACACTCAACGTCCGGTTGGGCTGGATCGCACGAACGGTTCGGGGTAGCGGGCTCGGTCTTGGTTGGAGATTTGATGCTCGGTTGGAGTAGCGAGATCTTTGGGACCGCCTTACTGAATGCTCCTAGCGCGGAAGTGTCGGCGGCGTGTAGAGATGAGTTTTCAAGAATGCGGGTTGAGGTAATGGCTGGCCAGTACCTGGATGTAGTCGAGGAAAATGCTGCCATCACAAGACCGGTCGAAGATGCCGTGGGTCGAGCCAACAACGTGATTTTGTACAAGAGCGCAAAGTATTCCATTGAAGCTCCGTTATTGATTGGTGCGGCCTTTGCCGGGGCCAGTCCCGATCAACTCCGACAGGTGTCGGAATTTGGAGTTCCGTTGGGAATGGCCTTCCAGCTTCGGGACGATGTGCTGGGCGTTTTCGGCGATCCGGCCGTGACTGGAAAGCCTGCCGGCGATGACCTTCGCGAAGGAAAGCGCACTGTTCTAGTTGGCTACACCCGCGCTTCCCTTTCAAACTCGGTCGGAAAGCTATTTGATGAGATGCTTTCCTCGCGAGAGCTCACCAATGAGCAGGTTGGATTCTTGCAGCAGACCATAATTGGTTCGGGTGCTCTGGAAAAAGTTGAACGAACAATTACCGAACTAGCCAGTCAGGCAATGGCTGCTCTGAATCGAATTACCCTAGAGCCCCAGGCGATGGCGCACCTAAAGTCAATGGCCGAAAAAGTAATCAACCGCCAGGCTTAGGTTTTTTTAAAGATCAATCATCTGGGCTAGACGTCGTACAGGAGCTTTTTTTCCCTCGAGCAATGACTGCAGTGGGGTCTGGCCTAGGACATCTGAGTGAGTGTAAAGCCACTGGACTGATTCTTCGATGCTATAGCCGGAGTCAAGCAGCAAAATTATTGTTCCGCGAAGTGGTGGTAGCGGTTCACCGTCGACAATTAGTTCAGCTGGAATCATCAGCTGACCTTCTTTTTTGACAGCTACCAGGCTGTGCTCTTCCAGAAGGCGATTGACCCTGCCTTTAGGGATGCGCAGAGCCTCAGCGGCCTCTAGGACTGTGAGCCAATTGGTAACACTGCTGGTGGAATCATTCACACCCTAAGCCTGCCACACCCGCGGGGTTCAGGGAATAACCTATTGTGCTGTGTGAAGCTTGAATGTGCCCAAGGACCGCAACGATAAGTCGAAGCTGCCAAAGAAATTGGCAATTTTATCCGTACCACTGGCTGCTGCCTCCCCCGTGTTTGCAGACTTGCCGGCCACCGCCACCGAGACTTCAGAGATTCAAAAGAGCTCTGCTGCGCCAGACAACGTAGCTTCACCTCGAGCAACTGAAGTAACCGCCGCAATTCCAGTAATCTCGCAAACCTCGAGGCCATCCACCTACCGGGTCAAATCTGGCGACACAGTAACTAAAATTGCCAAGCGTTTTGGTCTAACGATTACCTCAATTGCCAAGCTCAATAACCTGGGACCAAAATCTCTTATTCGAGTAGGGCAGGTAATCAAGCTTGTCGGAGCTGCCACACCTGAGGTGGTAGCAGAAAGCTACCGAGTAAAGCCAGGTGATACTCTCTCAGCCATTGCCAGACGCCACAAACTCACACTTTCGGAACTGACCTCTATAAATCGAATTAGCTCATCGACTTTAATTTACCCGGGGCAACTGCTTAGAGTGGCAAAAATTATCCCGACTTCCCAGCCGCCCGTCAATGCCCCGAACATTTACCAGGTCCTGAGTGGAGATTCACTTGATTCGGTAGCCCAGAAATTCGGAATGACTCTTGGTGCTCTGCGCGAATACAACGATTTATCCAAAGACTCCATAATCTACGTTGGCCAGCATTTAAATCTCAAGCCACCGGCGGGGCCAGCTAAAGCGCCAAACCCACCAAAGTCCGCTAACTTAGCCAGCACCCTCAGTGTTGGAATTTCCAGCAGTAATCCAATGCGTCCCACAGGTGTATGCACGATTCACGGATTCCACACAGTGCTCGCCGGTGAAACTATAAGTCGAATCGCTGCAGTCTACGGAGTGAGCACACAGTCGGTATTGAGTGCAAACTCGCTTAGCTGGTCCAGCACTATTTACGTGGGCCAACGTCTGTCGATTCCAGGCGTACATGAAATCAAAAATTGCCCGAGCATTACAAAAATGAACCATGAAATGAAGCAGAATGCCCAGATCATTTACCGGGTCGGAAAAGACCTGGGGGTAAGTGACTACGGAATCGTAATTGCGTTGGCAGCTGCAATGCAGGAATCAAGCCTCAGAAACATCGACTACGGCGACAGGGATTCTGTGGGGCTTTTTCAGCAGCGCCCTTCCCAAGGCTGGGGCACAATCGCTCAAATCATGAATCCCGAATATTCGGCAAGGGCATTTTTTGGTGGACCAATCGGGCCGAACGCCGGAAGAATTCGAGGCCTGTTGGATTTCAAAAATTGGCAGACAATGTCTCTATCTAAAGCTGCTCAAGCGGTTCAAATTTCGGCCTTTCCTGAAGCCTTTCAAAAGTGGGAACTTTCAGCATGGAGCTGGATTGACCTAATGGAATCTGAAAAAGATAATGTCTAATTTATCCGGGCAGCTAATAGCAAACCGCTATCAGGTGATCTCATTGGTTGCTTCAGGTGGCATGGCCAGTGTGTACCTTGCCAACGATCAGGTGCTGGAGCGAAAAGTTGCACTAAAGGTAATTCATCCACACCTTGCTAAAGATAAGTCTTTTATTGAGAAGTTCCAGCGAGAAGCCAAGATGGCAGCGCAATTGTCTCATCCAAACTTGGTAAACGTTTTTGATCAGGGAGCTGACGGCGAAGTTATCTTTCTGGTCATGGAGTACGTGCCAGGAATAACTCTGCGCGATGCTATGAATGATTTCGGAGCGTTAGATACCAAGAAGGCTCTGGAAATTATTGAACCATTGACGGAAGCCTTGGCTGCCGCTCATTCAGCCGGAATTTTGCACCGCGACATAAAGCCAGAAAATGTCTTTTTGTCCGATGGCGGCAAAGTCAAGCTAGGTGACTTTGGGCTAGCTCGGGAAATATCCGAACATACTCAAACCGGGTCCGTGGTTGGAACTGTCGCCTACCTATCCCCCGAGTTAGTTCTCCGAGGACAAGCCGATGCCCGAAGCGATATCTACTCGCTCGGAGTAATGATCTTCGAAATGCTAACCGGCCAGCAGCCTTACCAAGGTGAGCAAGCGGTCCAAGTTGCCTATCAACACGCAAACGAAAACATTCCAGCGCCGTCTACCTTGAAGAAAAGTATCCCGGAGCTACTGGATGAGATTGTGCTTTGGACTACAGCGAGAAATCCAAGGCAAAGACCGGCCTCAGCCGTTTCACTGCTGCCGGTTATTGCCAGGGCCAGGCAAGACCTATCGCGTGGTCTCACCACCACTCTTTCCGAGATAGACAAAACGGCTCGAATCAAGCTGGATCAGGATTTTATATCGTCAGCTGGGGCTACGGAAGTTCTAGAAGTTTCGGAAATTGAGGGCTTCGCTTCCTCTTCGTCACTTGCGACCAAACTCGAGAGATCAAATAAGCGTTCAAAGTTTTGGTTGGCAACTTTTACTTTAATCGCCTTAATCGGGGGCGCTGGATCGGGGTGGTGGTTCTCTACTGGCCCTGGAGGTCTTGGAGTGGTTCCTGATTTGACTGGCCGAACCCTGGAATCTGCTGTGGAGGCCCTTGATCCACTCGGCGTGGAAATTGAGCAGTTGGAAGAAAACAGCGGCACTGTTGCAGAAGGTTTCATCACTCGAACTGAACCAGCATCAGGCTCTAGGGTTTTCAAAAACTCGGTTGTGAAGGTCTTTATCTCTATTGGCCCCAAGCAACTCGCCGTCCCCGAAGCTAAGGGCTTAAGCGCTGAAGCTGCGCAGCAACTATTGATCGATTCTGGGTTTGTTGTTGGTTCTGTAAAGAACTTTTTTGGGACAGAAGCGGCTGGGCAAGTAATTGGGCTTTCTGCTCCAACTGGAACAATTCTCAATCAAGGAAGCGTGCTTGATGTCCTGGTATCAATCGGTGCCGTGCCAGAAGTTTTGGGCCTGAGTGCGGAGCAGGCCAGATTACTTTTGGCCAAAGTCCCCATAACAATCGAGGAAGTTGAAGTTTTCAACAATCAGATTCCTGCAGGTCAAGCAGTTAGATTAGTGCTTGCCGAAGATCCGTTGCCAGAAAATGGCAGTGCTGTCCTGGAAATTTCTAAGGGTCCGGAAATTGTGATCATGCCAAGTACCGTGGGTGAAACAATCGCCGCTGCCAAGGCACTTCTTGAGAATCTGGGGTTACTGGTTGTAGTTGACACCAACCAACTCTCCGGCAACTTTGGAATAGCTAAAGTAAAGAGTCAAAGCCCGCAGGCTGGCTCAGAAGTAAGAGTCGGCGAGAGCGTAACTATTATTTCTCGTTAGCGCTTTGCTAGAGCCTCAGAAACCAAGAACGAAAGCTCTAGTGACTGCATGTGGTTCAGTCTTGGGTCGCACAACGATTCGTAGCGAGACTCAAGTGTTTTCTCATCAATCATCTCGGAACCACCCAAGCACTCAGCAACATCGTCACCGGTTAGCTCAATGTGGATTCCACCCGGGAAAGTCCCAGCGTCACGGTGCACCTCGAAAAAGCCAGCTACTTCATCCATGACGTCTTCGAACCTTCTTGACTTGTAACCGTTTTTGGTCGTTATGCCGTTTCCGTGCATCGGGTCGGTAATCCAGAGTGGCTTCGCGTCACTGGCCTTAACTGCCTCTACGAGCTTTGGAAGCTTCTCACGAATCTGACCGGCACCCATACGCGTAATAAAGGTCAATCGGCCCGGTTCGCGATTTGGATCTAGCTTGTCAATCAAAGCCATAACATCGGAAACTTCTGTGCTCGGCCCGAGCTTGACCCCGATTGGGTTTCTAATTCGAGACATGAAATCAACGTGAGCGCCATCAATGTTCCTGGTTCGCTCACCCACCCATAGGAAGTGACCGCTGGTGGCATAAGGGTTCCCGGTTCGAGAGTCAATACGAGTCATTGGTCTTTCGTAGTCAAACAGTAAAGCCTCATGTGAGACGTAGAATTCAGTTGCCTTCAGGGCATCAAAGTCAGCGCCGCAGGCGTCCATGAATCTAATCGCTCTATCAATTTCAGCTGCTAACTGTTCGTAGCGCACGTTAGCTGGGTTATCGGTAAAGCCCTTGTTCCACTCGTGCACCGAGCGAAGGTCTGCAAAACCTCCGGTGGTGAAGGCCCTAATCAAATTCAGTGTTGAGGCTGAGGTGTGGTACGCGCGAACCATTCGGTTCGGGTCGGTGGCTCTGGCCTCTGACGTAAAGTCATAGCCGTTTACTGCATCCCCGCGGTAGGCAGGAAGAGTTAGGTCTCCGCGTGTTTCAGTATCCGATGAACGAGGCTTGGCAAACTGTCCAGCCATTCGACCCATTTTTACCACCGGCATGGATGCGCCATACATCAAGACAACGGCCATCTGCAAAATTGTCTTGACACGGTTGCGAATTCTGTCGGCAGTTGCGTCAACGAAAGTTTCAGCACAGTCACCGCCCTGGAGTAAAAATGCCTTTCCTTCTGCAGCTGCTGCCAATCTTGTGCGAAGGGTGTCTACCTCACCGGCAAACACCAAAGGTGGCAGCACTGCAAGCTCATCGCGCGCAGCTTGTAGCTTGGCCTCATCAGTCCAGGTTGGTTGCTGTGCGGCAGTGAGGTTGCGGTAGTTATCTAAACCCTTGAGTACGGCAGGGTCAGCAGCAATGTTTGGTTCCTTCATTTTCTTACCTAGCGAGCGCAGCCCGCTTTTCCTTCACTGTTGAAGCGTACTGGTCAACGTACTCCTGGCCGCTTATCTTCTTTAGCTCGTACATAATCTCGTCGGTCACCGCTCTCAAAACAATGCGGTCACCTTCCATTCCATCAAATCTCGAAAAATCCAACGGCTTGCCATAGACAATTCCTACCCTACGAACCCTAGGAAACCTGGTGCCAATTGGTTGCACTTTTTCAGTGTCGATCATTGCTACTGGAATAACCGGGACTTTAGCCTCAAGCACCATTCGAGCAATTCCAGTGCGCCCACGGTAAAGCCTTCCATCTGGAGACCTAGTTCCCTCAGGGTAAATACCCAGAAGCTGGCCCTGCTCTAGAACACTTAGACCTGTGTTTAGGGCTGCCTCGGATGCTTTGCCTCCGGAGCGGTCAATCGGCAGCTGCCCAGTCGATTTGAAAAACCACTTAACCAACCAGCCCTTGATTCCCTTACCAGTGAAGTACTCGCTCTTGGCTAGAAACACCACAGGTCTTGGGCACTGCAGCGGAAGAAATATCGAGTCCGAGAACGAAAGGTGATTGCTTGCCAAAATAGCTGCTCCACTTAATGGCACGTTCTCAACTCCTCGAACCCAAGGTCTAAAGATAAAGCGCAGCAGAGGGCCCAAAACGAATGTCTTTAAGATGAAATACGTCACAAAACCCTCCTTCGCTTATTCAAAAGACTTAGTTTAGTTCTCTGGCCTAGGCGAACGCCTGGCGAGCTAGGTCAGCTGCCCCGATTAGGCCAGCCTGATTCAGGAAAGTAGCCTTTACTACCTTCAGTTCTGGGCGATAACCCTTGGCTGGCAATGATTTCTCAAATGATTCCCGAATCGGGTCCATAAGTTTGTCACCCACTGTGCTAACCCCTCCTCCAATAATGGCAAGTTCCGGATCTAGAACCGGAACAAATACTGACCCCAGGGCTGTTCCGAGGTGAGAACCCAATTCAGTAATCAACTCACTGGCTCCAAGGTCATTTTCCATAATCGCCTGGTATACCATCTCGCCGCTGAGCTCACCTGCGGCAGCCGCAAGCTCCTTGAGCCTTTGACCTTTCGGTAGATCAGATGCTGCAAGCTTCCTTGCAGCCAACAACAGAGCAGTACCGGAGGCATATGTTTCCAGGCACCCCCTTAGCCCACAGCCACAGACTCTTCCTCCTGGCACCGACAAAACGTGGCCAAGTTCGCCTCCGATACCAAAACCACCTTTGAGTAATCTGCCTTCGGAGATTATTGCCCCGCCAACCCCAGTTCCGATGGTGAGCATGATCATGCTCTGAACATCTTTGCCTGCGCCGAATCTGAATTCCGCCCAGCCCGCGGCGTTGGCGTCATTTTCTAGCAGCACGGGATAAGAGGTCTTGCTCTCGATACGCGATTTCAAAGGCTCATTGCGCCAAGCTGCGATGTTAGGTGCGTGATACATAATCTCGCGATCAACGCTTAGAAAACCTGCGGCAGCCACTCCGACTCCAATTACTTTGCTATCGCCGGTTAATTGGTCAATGACCGACGAAATGGCTTCAATCATTTGGCTGGAGTCGTCAATCGGACTTGACACTCGAAGCTCTTTGAGAATTACTCCAGACTCGTCGACCAGCGCCCCGGCAATTTTGGTACCACCGATGTCTATTCCAACCGCGTGCATCTAAGACCTATCAAGAGTCGAAAAATAAGCTAAGTATGGAGTTTACCCCGCCATTGCCGCCCTTTATAAGGGCCAATTAGATGCCTAATCGCAGGCTTTTGGCTATAGTTGTTGGAAATCCCAAGAAGACGGAGTCAAAGATGAAATCCTACGAGCTACCTAGCCTGGTCAATACCCCGAGTACTGAGAACATCACCGATCTCTTGATTCAGCGAGTAAAGAAGACTCCTGGAATCGCTCTTTTTGGGGTTGAAGACACTCCAGGAGCTTGGCGCGATGTCAGTGCTCAGGCATTTCTAGACCAGGTCCAAGATTTAGCACGAGGATTCATTGCCTCAGGTATCAAACCAGGAGATGCTGTTGCCCTAATGAGCCGAACACGCTACGAATGGGCGTTGATTGACTTCGCGCTATGGTTCGCAGGCGCGGTTTCAGTTCCAATCTATGAAACTAGCGCGCCAGCGCAAATTGAGTGGGTGCTAGCCGATTCCGAGGCTGTAGCTCTAATTGTGGAGACCAAGGACCACCAGGACAGATTCGAGGCGATAAAGTCCAACACACCGCTTGTCAAGCAGCTCTGGAGGCTCGACGATGATTCGCTATTCAAGCTGGTGGGTTTGGGCAAAAGCGTAACCGAAGAACAGGTCGAAAAAGCGCGTACATCTCGCGGTCTTGATGATCTAGCAACCATCATCTACACCTCGGGAACAACAGGCAAGCCAAAGGGTTGCGAGCTTTTGCACCGCGGGTTCGTAGATCTTTCAAAAAACTCTCAGCTAGAACTTCCTGAGGTTGTAAAAGAAGGAAATGCCACGTTGCTGTTCCTTCCGCTGGCCCACGTCTACGCCAGGTTTATATCGATTCTCTGCGTCCACGGTGGTATCCGCGTTGGACACCAACCAGACACCAAGAGTGTGGCAGCCGGCATGCAGTCATTCAAACCAAACTTCCTTTTGGCAGTGCCAAGAGTATTTGAAAAGGTCTATAACTCAGCCGAGCAAAAAGCCGAAGCAGGAGGCAAAGGAAACATTTTCCGAAAAGCCGTTCAAGTTGCCATCGACTACTCAAGAGCTCAAGACACCAAGAAGGGCCCATCACTTGGACTCAAGCTACAGCACAAAGTCTTCGACGCACTTGTTTACAAGAAACTACGCGCTGCCATGGGTGGCAAGGTTGAGTATGCAGTTTCTGGTGGAGCTCCCCTGGGTGAGCGCCTAGGACACTTTTTCCGTTCGATTGGACTTGTTGTTCTTGAAGGCTATGGCCTAACAGAAACGTCAGCTCCAGCGATGATTGGTCGACCAAACGATGCTCAAATCGGAAAAGTCGGTCGCGTGCTCCCAGGATGTGCCGTAAAGATTGCCGATGACGGCGAGATTCTATTGAAAGGCTCCAACGTTCTACGTGGCTACTGGAAGAATCCAGAAGCCACGAAGGCCTCCATACAGGACGGTTGGTTTAGAACGGGAGATATCGGCGAGCTCGACGAACAGGGCTTTATCTCAATAACAGGGCGCAAGAAGGAGCTAATTGTTACCTCGGGAGGCAAAAATGTTGCTCCGACAGCACTCGAGGATCCGCTTCGTGCTAGCCCAATCATCGGCCAAGCCGTTGTAATCGGTGATCAGCGCCAGTTTGTTTCGGTCCTGATTTCTCTCGATCCAGAAATACTACCGATGTGGCTAAGTAACAACGGTCAGAAGTCAGATTTGACACTAGCTCAGGCAGCAAAAAACCCAGTGGTGCTAGCTGAACTTCAGCGCAAAATCGATGAGGTCAACGCAACCGTATCTAGCGCCGAAGGAATCAAAAAGTTTGCCGTTATTGAAAGCGAGCTTTCTGAAGAGTCCGGCCATTTGACGCCATCACTAAAGATCAAGCGCGAGGCAGTGACGAGAGATTTCGCACCAGCTATCGATGAGATCTATGGTGGAACGCCAACAACTTCGGAAGCGCTAAAAGTCCAGGATTAATCGCGCATAAACCAGGTGGTCTCGCGAAGCGCTGCCATGCAAACTTTGCGTGCCGGAACATCGAGTCGATCTAGGTAAACTAGACCGTTCAGGTGGTCAACCTCGTGCTGGAACACCTGCGCGAGTAACCCTTCGGCTTCGAACTGAACCATTTCGCCAGAAACTTTCTGGCCGCGGACTAGCACTTTGGGGTACCGGGGAGTTTTGCTCCAGATTTCTGGCAGCGAGAGGCAGCCTTCATCAAGTTCAATCAGCTGGCCTGATTGCTCAAGAATCTCCGGGTTGATTAGATGCCCAATAACTCCCTCGACCTGATAACTAAAGGCCCTGAGGTTCACCCCGATTTGATTTGCAGCTACCCCAGCTCGGCCGGTGATTGCCGTGGTTTGTTCTAGATCAAAAATTAGGGAACGAATGGAATCAGTGATTTCGGGAATCGGTTGAGATTCGGTTTTAAGAATTGGGTCGCCGAACAAGCGGATCTCGCGTACCGCCATTTTTTACTACAGCGGGGTGACGATTGAACCGATAACTTCGGCAGCTAGATCACGCGCAGCGTCCCTAGTCTGTTTTTTCAGTTCGTTGAATTTAATGACAGAGCCAGCTGCTAGAGCAGGGTCGTAAGGGATACGAATCACCGATCGCACTCGCGTTTTGAAGTGCTGCTCGATTTCGTCAAGCTTCACCAAGAGCGTAGCCTGGGTTGCAGTGTTCAAAGCGACGACTGAGTTTCTTACTAGTTCTCCGTAGCCATTGGCCTCGAGCCAAGTTAGGGTCTCAGAGGCTAGTCTTGCCTCGTCAACAGAACCACCCGAAACAATCACAACTGAGCTGGCCCGCTGGAGTGTTGGACGCATCACGGAGTGTACTATTCCGGTACCACAGTCTGTAATCACAATTGAGTAGTAGCGAGCTGCCATATCTGCAACCACGTTGTAGTCGCCCTCGTTGAAAGCTTCTGAAAGCATTGGATCAGCATCAGATGCCAAGACATCCAATCTAGTTTCATCTCTAGACACCATGTTTGAAAACTCAGAGAAACCGTCGATTGCCGCAGCGCGGTTCACAACATCTCTAACGGTAAATCTGGTTGATTTGCTCACTCGCTCAGCCAATGTTCCTCGGTCGGGGTTCGCATCGATTGCAATTACCCGGTCCTCACGAACCTGAGCGAGGGCCATCCCTAGAAGAGTAGAGATGGTGGTCTTACCAACGCCTCCCTTTCGAGTTAGAACTGGAACAAACTTAGTTCCGCCTTCAAGCACTGCCCCAATACGGGCGTCCATAGCTTTGCGAGCCTTGACCTTTGGTGAATCACCTGGATTCCAAAGCTTCAAGGTTAGGTAGTAAGCAAGCTTTCTCCAACCTGATTCAGGTGAGGGCCGAAACTTTGCAGAGTCGTCCAGTAAACGGTCGGCAGTTAGCATAGCCGCAGGCTCTGGTTCGTCAAAGACTTCGCCGCGCAAGCTGTCTCTTCTCGAATAGCGTGACTTGGTTGCCTCGATCTCGCTAGAAGCTGCTTCTGCCTCGGCAACGGCGGCGGTGGAAGCTACAACGGCAATTGAAGAAGTCGCTGGAGAAAGGTCAATGTCCTCGGAAGCTGCGTTGGCTTCAGAGCCTAAGAATGCGTCGAAGTCTGCTGGGTTGATATCGGGTGCGCTTTCGCCAAGGCCCCTGCCCTCTTCTTCAAAGCGCGTTTCTTTTTTCTTGGCCAAGAAAACTCCTAAATTTGCCCCCGGATGATCAACTCGACCTATTCTAAAGCAGTTGAGTAGGTGTTGCTAGCTGGGCTCTATTTCGAGGATCAAGTCCCCAGCTTCTACGGCTTGAGTGCCCGGGATAGCAAGTCTTCTGACCGTTCCAGAGATACTGGCTGTAATAGTTGCCTCCATTTTCATAGCCTCAATGCTGGCAACAGCTTGACCTAGCTCGACTCTGGTTCCAACAACCGTTTTTAACGTCACCACGCCCTGGAAAGGTGCAGCAACGTGACCAAGGTTTGATGGATCGGCTTTTTCAGCAACGATTACGTCGCTTACGATCTTGCGATCTCGCACGTTCACTGGACGAAGCTGCCCGTTGAGTGTTGTCATGACTGTTCTAAAGCCCTTAGCATCAGGAGTTCCAATTGCCTCAAGCCCTATGTAAAGTCGAAGACCTTTTGAAAGTTCAATCATGTGCTCAACGCCTTGTTCAAGCCCATACAGAAAATCAATAGTGTCAACTTGATCGAGGCGACCGTAATTATCGCGCATCTTGCTGAATTCTTTGAACGGGGCTGGGAATAAAAGCCTGTTTAGAGTAGCCCGACGATCAGTGGAGCTTCCCTGAAGCAGGGCTAGGTCTTGTTCTGAAACTGGCTCAATTCCGAACTTTATGTTGCGTCCTTTGAGCACTTTGGTTCTAAATGGTTCTGGCCAACCGCCAGGAAGATCGCCCAATTCGCCCGCCATGAAACCAACAACTGAATCAGGGACATCGTAGTTCTGCGGATTGTTCTCGAAGTCTGCAGGGTCGGCATCAACAGCAACCAAGTGCAGAGCTAAATCGCCAACTACCTTTGAAGATGGAGTAACTTTGGTTGGCCGACCGAGAATCTGGTTGGCCGCTGCATACATGTCCTCGATTTTCTCGAATTGATCTCCCAAACCTAAGGCGATGGCCTGCTGTCTCAGATTGGAAAGCTGTCCACCTGGTATCTCGTGCTTGTAAACCCGACCGGTCGGGCCTGGTAGGCCCGATTCAAACGGAGCATAAATCTTTCTCACGGCCTCGAAGTATGGCTCTAGCTTGGTAATCGCCGAAAGCTCAATGCCAGAGTCGTGCTTAGTGTTTGCCAAAGCAGCTATCAAAGATGAAGCAGACGGCTGAGAGGTTGTTCCGGCCATGGGAGCGCTAGCTACGTCAACTGCATCAACTCCAGCCTCGATGGCTGCCAGCAGTGTTGCAAGCTGACCGCCAGCAGTGTCGTGGGTGTGAAGGTGAACAGGAAGATCAAATCTTTCACGAAGTGCACTAACTAGTTGTCGGGCAGCTTCTGGCCGCATTAGTCCAGCCATGTCCTTGATTGCGATGATGTGTGCGCCGGTTGCGACAATTTTCTCTGCAAGTTTCAGGTAATAGTCCAGTGTGTACAGATCTTCCTTAGGGTCGATCATGTTTCCCGAGTAGCAAATTCCAACTTCAGCAATTGCTGTTCCAGTATCTAGAACGGCCTGAATAGCTGGGCGCATCTGCTCTACATCGTTTAGCGCATCGAAGATGCGAAAAATGTCCACTCCGCTTGCGGTGGCTTCTTGAACAAACGCCTTAGTTACCGCTTCTGGGTAAGGAGTGTAGCCAACTGTGTTTCTTCCTCTAAGCAGCATTTGTATGCAGAGGTTTGGCATTGCCTCACGAAGAGCCTCGAGGCGCTCCCACGGATCTTCTGCCAAAAAACGCAGCGCAACATCGTAAGTAGCTCCTCCCCAAGCTTCGACGGATAAAAGCTGAGGCGCAATACGCGCAACGTGCGGTGCAACCTGAACTAAGTCCCGAGTTCTTACCCTGGTAGCAAGAAGCGACTGGTGGGCATCTCTGAAAGTGGTATCCGTTATAGCAACGTTCTTTTGATCCCTAAGGGCTTTTGCAAAACCCTTGGGTCCCAGTTCCAAAAGCCGCTGCCTAGATCCTGCAGGCGCCGGCTTAGATAGGTCAACATCAGGAAGTTTGAGCGCTGGGTTTGCATATTTCAACCGAGGACCATTTGGCTGGTTAACGGTTGTCTCTGCTAGCCACTGCAACAGTTTTGTTCCGCGATCCTGAGATGGCCTGGTTAGGAATAGATGTGGTCTCTCGTCGATAAAGGAAGTGCTGAGATCTCCAGAGGAGAATTCCGGGTCTGCTAGCACTGCCTGCAGGAATGAAACGTTGGTTGAAACACCCCGAATTCTAAATTCGGCTAGAGCACGCCGTGCTCGCATTACTGCTGCCTCGAAACTTTTTCCGCGAGCAATGAGCTTTACGAGCATCGAATCAAAGTGTGGAGAAATCTCAGCCCCAGTTGAAACTGTTCCACCATCGAGCCTGATACCGGCTCCTCCGGGAGAACGGTAGGTGGTTATCTTTCCAGTGTCAGGTCTGAAATTTGCAGCTGGGTCCTCAGTTGTTATGCGGCACTGCAGAGCAAAACCGTGCATGGTGATGGTTTCTTGAGTTAGTCCCAAATCTGCCAGAGATTCTCCTGCAGCTATTCGCATCTGTGACTGCACTAGGTCAATATCCGTGATTTCCTCAGTGACAGTGTGCTCCACTTGGATTCTCGGATTCATCTCAATAAAGACGTGCTTGCCCTTGTTTGGACCCACAGTATCTACCAGGAACTCCACCGTTCCTGCGTTCTCATAACCTAGCTCTTTAGCAAAGTTGACTGCATCTTTGTACAGTTGCTGACGCAATGTTTCATCAATATTTGGGGCCGGCGCTATTTCGACTACCTTTTGATTTCTGCGCTGAATGGAGCAGTCGCGTTCAAAAAGGTGAACGACGTTTCCTTGCCCGTCGGCCAAAATCTGAACTTCGATGTGCCTAGGTCTAAGCACCGCCTGTTCTAGAAAAACCCTTGGGTCTCCAAAGGCACTCTCAGCTTCGCGGGAGGCTTCAGTTATTGCTTGAGCAAGCTCTGACTCCTGAGCCACGCGGCGCATGCCGCGACCGCCACCGCCAGCTACTGCTTTTACAAATAGTGGGAAGCCAATTTCCTTGGCTGCCTTGAGCAGTTCTTTAGCGTCAGCCGAGGAGCTTGAGGATTTCAGTACTGGGACACCGGCTCTGGCTGCGGCAGCGATGGCGTTTACTTTGTTTCCGGCAAGCTCCAAAATTTCTGACTTAGGTCCGATAAAGGCAATTCCGTTGTCTCGTGCTGCTTGAGCAAGCTCAGGATTCTCAGATAGAAACCCATATCCTGGATATATGGCATCTGCGCCACATTCTTTAGCAACTCGAATGATCTCCGCAACATCTAGGTAGGCACGAACGGGATGACCAACTTCGCCAATCTGGTATGCCTCATCAGCCTTCTGCCGATGAGTAGAGTTTCGATCTTCATAAGGGAAAACTGCTACCGTACGAGCGCCAAGCTCATAGGCAGCGCGAAAGGCACGAACGGCGATTTCGCCTCTATTTGCAACCAGAATCTTGCTAAACATCAGTTCCTTACCTGAAAGTGCAGTTTCGCTTCAAAGCTACGCCCAATAAAAAGGTAGCCTATTTGGGTGCATGTACTAAGTGTTAGTTCCCTAAAGGGCGGCGTCGGAAAGACCACAGTAGCTCTGGGGCTTGCCTCTGCTGCTTTGAATAGAGGGCTTCGCACCTTGGTGGTTGATCTAGATCCACAGTCTGATGCAACCACTGCACTTGGGGCCACTCGTGAATTGAAGGCAACCTGTGCTGAGGTTCTCAAACTTCCCAAGCACGACAATGTGCATAAGGCAATCGTAGTCAGTGATTGGGAGTCTTTGTCGGGTGGAGTTATGGACCTGCTACCAGGCAGCCCAAAGGTAGTCGAGTTTGATAGCCCAACCCCAACAAAGCGAGACCTTTGGAGACTCGAGGAGGCTCTAAGCCGAGTCGAGACTGAGTATGACATCGTGATAATCGACACCCCACCATCGCTAAATGGACTCACCCAACTTGCCTGGACTGCAAGCGACAAGGTGTTGATTGTTGCCGAACCATCGATTTTCTCTGTGCTGGCAGCGGACCGAGCGATAAGGGCAATTGCGGAAATCAGTAAGCAAACAGCTGGACGACTTCAAACTCTAGGTGTTCTAGTGAATCGATACATCCCAGCATCCAAAGAACACCAGTTTCGCTACGCAGAATTAGAACAGTTGTTTGGACCGAAACTTCTGTCGATTGCAATTGAGGAGCACTCCGCTGTTCAACAGGCTCAAGGCGCGGCGAGACCAATACATAGCTGGCCAGGTGAGATTGCAAGCAAGATTGCTAAAAACTTCGAAGAGGTTTTAGAAAGAGTCTTTGAAGGTGCAACCGTCGTTCATCACTCTAGATCAGGAAAAAGAAGCCGAAAATTAGACAAGTCCGTGCGAATTAAGCGAGGTTCATCTCTTGAAGCGGTTCTGAATCTGGATGACGACTAAAAACTAAACAGCTTTTCTGCTTGCGCGTCTAGCTGCAAGCTCGTCCATGTCATCTAAGTGCAAGGTGGCAATGTTGACCAGGGAAGCCTCAACTTCGCGAAGGACACGTCCAACAGCAATTCCAAAGACTCCCTGACCTCTGCCAAGAAGGTCAATTACCTCATCTTCGGATGTGCAGAGGTAAACCCTCGCACCATCGCTCATTAGTGTAATTCTTGCCAAGTCGTTGAGACCCGCAGCTCGCAGCTGGTCAACCGCGATACGGATCTGCTGGAGAGATACCCCGGTATCCAGAAGCCGCTTTACCAGCTTCAAAACTAAAATGTCACGAAACGCATAAAGCCGCTGTGAACCTGACCCTGTTGCTGAGCGAACAGAAGGTTGAACCAGAGAGGTGCGATCCCAATAGTCAAGCTGTCGATAGCTAATGCCCGCGGCGGAAGCTGCAGCTGTGCCTCGGTATCCCACTTTAGGGTCTTGAGAAATTAGCCCATCAGTAAAGAGCATGCCGTCGTCGAAAATTGAGTTGTCAGACATTTCACACTCCCTTAGAAATTAGGCTTCAAGGGTCTAATTGTCCCCTCTAAGGGGCAACAAAGCCAGTTAATCCTGACTTACGGCGTGTCGAGTGCGTAAGTAAGGGCTCTGCTACTGGTCAATCTTGGAGATAACCGACCTGATGAGCTCTGCCCGAATGGTGGCAAACTGATTCTCGATTTCCTGAGCGTAGTGAGCAGCTCTTGACTTGCTTGCAGCCTCGTTCTTACCCAGTACCGGTGCAACAACGCCCTCGATGATTCCGATCTCACGCTCGGCAGAAGCTTTCAGTCCACGAAGGTGCCTGGGTGAAATTCCAAACCGCTGCAGATGAACAATTGCTCTGGCAATTTCTAAGTCGGAAGATTCGAAAGGCTCTTTCGCAATCAAAGTAAGAGTCTGAGCTTCCTGAAGCAAGCCGGCGCTGATTCCAGTTTCACTCATGAGAGCTACCTTGGTTAGCTTGATTGGGTTTTTTGGCTGAAGCTTAGAAACCGAAGACTGCACCTGAGGAAGGTTTGGGCTTTTTCCAGAATCTAGCTGCTCTAGATATTCGCGGATAACACGAAGTGGCAGATACTGATCCCTCTGCAGCTCGAGAATAACTCTGGTTCGCTGAACATCTTGCTCTGAAAACTTTCGGTATCCTGCTGGGGTTCGCTGAGGCTCAATAAGACCCTGCTCTTCTAGAAAGCGCAGTTTAGAAGGCGAAAGATCTGGAAACTCTGGATTTAGAACGCTGAGCACTTGACCGATAGTGAACAACTTCCCACTTGAGGAAATTGACCTAATGTTGCTCTGCGCTGAACCCATTAGTTGTTGCCTGCTGCTTTCGAAGAATAAAACGTGAGTCGGAATTTACCGATTTGAACTTCGGCACCCTCTTCTAGAAGGGCGCTCTCAATCCGAACCCCATCGTAATAGGTTCCATTCAACGATGCCAAATCCTGAACTTGGAAAGAATTGCCATGACGGTGGAACTCAGCGTGCCTTCTCGAGACAGTCACGTCATCTAAAAAGATGTCCGCGTTTGGATGTCTTCCGACAGTAGTCACGTCACTGTCAAGCAGGAATCGAGCACCAGCCTTTGGGCCTTGGCGAACAATCAACAGCGCGTGGCCCTCCCTTAGGGCGTCAACAGCTGCCTGGTGTTCTGGGCTCAGGGTCTGGTTTTCTTCCGTAAGCCACTCGGAGTTGAAGCGAAGGGTCGATTCGACCTCGTTCTTGCCCTGGTTTTCTTCCATCACTCTCCCCTATTTGCTTACATTTACATTAGTGGCTTTCTGACGCTCTTTCCGAATCAGTAAAACCAGCTGCCAGAGATATACAAAGCCCGACCACCAGTAAAGAGCCACTCCCCACAGGGCAAAAGCCCAAGCAATCGGAGTGATGATAAAAGCTGCCTCAGTGAAGATCTTCCCCATCAGCAAAAGTGGGAAAGAATAAAGCAGTGCAAAGGTGCTTGCCTTGCCAAGGTAGTGAACCGGAAGAGACCTGTAGCCCACCGATGCCAAGACCGGAAGAGACACAAGCATTAGAACATCGCGCAAGATCACAAGTCCGGCAAGCCACCATGGAACATAACCCGTGGCAGATAGCGCCAACAAGGTGGCAAAGATGTATAGCCGATCGGCTACTGGATCAAGCATCTTGCCAAGTTTTGTGGTCTGGTTCAGCTTTCTAGCCAAGTATCCATCTAGAAAATCGGTTAGTCCAGCAAAGGCCAGAACAGCAATTGCTGCCAGAAATAGTTTATGAAGTAATAGCCAGAGAAAAACTGGAACCAAGAGAATTCTGAGAAAGCTCAGCAGGTTTGGGACATTTACCACTTCACCATTTAGGAAACCAGCTTTTGCACCCGGGGTCATGGCTTGAGTCTATTGGGTTTGAGTTTGACTAAATGAATTCCTCGACGCAGTTGTCGGGCTAGCGGGATTTGAACCCACGACCTCTTGACCCCCAGTCAAGCGCGCTACCAAGCTGCGCTATAGCCCGTTGCCCCAAGAACTAGCTTGGAACGCACTAAGTATAGGTGAGCACTCATGTGGGGTTTAGAACTTGAACTTCGGCACTGCAGGCGCATGCCTGGAAGTAGCTGGCTAGATATCTGGATGAGCGCTCAGGCCGTACTTTTGATTGATTGGGTCCACGAATGGATCCGGTTCCTTGGGTGGGCGAAGAGTGAACAGACCAAAGGCAACCACCAAGCCGAGAAGGAAAAAGACCGCAACCAGGACCGTTGCCAGTGTTGCCGAGAGCTGCTCCAAAACCAATACAAACAGGTACTGAGCAATGGCAATTGTTACGAAAAAGAGTGGGATATCTATCCAGAGTATATTTCTTTTGGTGATGCCCTTGTAGGCAAAAACCATACCCACCATGGAAATTGGAATTGAATATAGAGCGATTGTGGCCGCTGGTATAAAAGCTGGATACTGGTGCCCGCCTAAAGCAAATAGGGCTACCTGAACCAGCATTACGGGCCAAATGGCAATCTTGATGTGTTCCCAGTAGCTCTCGTTCACGGCACAGAAAATGGCCATAAATCTGTTGTGCTTGGTCCAGTCAAACAAGAAATGAAGCAGGCTGCCTACCACTCCGAGCGGGAGAATCATCCACAAAGAAACTTCGACAATGCTGGCTATGGTCACTTCTCAGGCCTACCTAACGCTTGCGTTTTTCGCGGACCCGCATAGATACTTCGATCGGAGTACCTTCAAAGCCGAAGCTCTCGCGAAGGCGCCTTACGATGAACCGGCGGTACTGGGGATCCAAAAAGCCCGTTGTGAAAAGGATGAATTTAGGCGGCCTGGTCGAAGCCTGGGTTGCGAACAAGATTCTTGGCTGTTTGCCACCTCGCACTGGGTGAGGAAACTCCATTGCGAGTTCCTGTATAAAGGTGTTTAGCTTTCCGGTTGGAATTCGAAGGTCCCAGCTGTGCAGGGCAACTTCCAAAGACGGCACCAGCTTTTCCAAGTGCCTGCCGGTAAGGGCAGAGATATTTACCCTTGGCGCCCAAGACACGTGGGCTAGGTCCTGCTCAATTTCTCGCTCTAGGTAGCGCCTTCGCTCCTCATCAAGCTGATCCCACTTGTTGAAGGCCAGCACCAAGGCACGGCCCGAGTCCAGAGCTAGGTCAACAATTCGAATATCGCCTTCGCTGATTGGCTCAGTGACATCGAACAAGATAACCGCAACTTCGGTTCGCTCAAGCGCCGCAGCTGTTCGAAGGGATGCGTAAAAATCCGCTCCTTGGGCGAGCTTTATTCGTCTTCTGATACCTGCGGTATCAACAAAGCGCCAGATCTTGCCACCGAGCTCAATTTGCTCATCCACCGGATCACGGGTAGTTCCAGCGATCTCGCTAACAACAGCTCGGATGCTGCC
>CAFBML010000003.1_pt1 | contig 26644 bp, 29 predicted proteins | sample 7268871 | NCBI WGS metagenome assembly CAFBML01 (sample SAMEA6814067, study PRJEB35770) | uncultured Micrococcales bacterium | biome: Freshwater; feature: Freshwater reservoir; material: water | place: Czech Republic | collected 2017-05-23 | depth 30m m
AAGCTCAGGAATAACTAAAGATGAATGAGGGAAGTAACTGCAGTGATTCTTGAAGGCATCAAAGCCACAAATTATCTTTCCCTCAACCTTGTAGCCGGGAAATCCATACGAGATTACCTCTTCGGCCTCAGGGATGATTTCAAGAATTGTTTGCCGCAAAGATTGGAGTGTGGATCGGTGCGGCTCAGCAATCTTCGCTAAGTGCCGGTCTACTTCTTCGCTACTCATGGTCTTCCAAGTAGCTGATTAGGTTATCGAAATAGCTATCCATGCCTTCTCTAGAGGCCTCGGCTTGCTCCTGTTCCATTTCACCGAACTGTGAAAAGCGCACCACAGTGCCAGCATCCGTATTGCTGAAATCAATTTCTATTCGATGAGCTTCTGCGCTTGGTTCTCTGAGTGCAAACTCAAGCTCATCCTGCGAATAGTTCAAATCGTGTACCAGCTTTTGGTGAAGATTCACTTCCGAGTAGGTGCCCCAAAAATAGGCATTAAAACCGTTTTCGGAAACATCAACGGCAATTGCCCACCTTCCTCCAACTACTGGTTCGCTGGTGGCAGATCCTGGAATGACTTTTAGAAAAACTGGGCAATACCACTTTTCGAGTTCAGCGGATTGCGTCCAAGCGCTCCACAGTCTGTCGACGGGAAATTGAAACGTGCGTTCTACGAAATACAGTGGTTGCATAGTTATACGTTAAATCTAAACTCCACTACGTCGCCATCTTGCATGACGTAGTCCTTGCCCTCCATGCGAACCTTGCCTTTAGCCTTGGCCTCTGCCATCGAACCAGTTGCGACAAGATCGTCGAAGGAAACAATTTCTGCTTTGATAAACCCACGCTGGAAGTCAGTATGGATAACGCCAGCCGCCTGCGGGGCGCTCCAACCCTGCTTGATGGTCCAAGCCCTGGCTTCTTTTGGCCCGGCAGTTAGATAAGTCTGCAATCCGAGGGTTCTAAATCCAATTCGGGCTAGCTGATCTAAGCCAGATTCGTCCTGACCTAGGGAAGAAAGCAGCTCAGCTGCCTCTTCTTTACTGAGGTCAATGAGTTCTGATTCAACCTTGGCATCTAGAAACACCGCTTCGGCAGGAGCTACTAAGTCGGCCAATGCCTTTTTCTTGGCTGGGTCTGTCAAAATTCCCTCGTCAACGTTAAAGACGTAAATGATTGGTTTTGCCGTTAGAAGTCCGAGCTCCTTTATTGAATCCAAGTCAATCTTGCTCGAGGACAACGGCTGACCTGAATTTAGAATCGCGAGCGCCTCATCAACAGCTACCAGGGACTCGGGCTCCGCCTTCTTGCCCTTAACTTCCTTTTCAATGCGAGGCTTAGCTTTTTCAAGGGTCTGCATATCAGCCAGAATTAACTCGGTGTTGATTGTTTCGATATCGGATGAAGGCTCGACCTTACCGTCGACGTGAACCACATCAGAATCGCTGAACCCACGAACTACCTGAGCAATAGCATCGGCTTCGCGTATGGTTGCAAGGAACTGGTTTCCAAGTCCTTCGCCGACCGAGGCGCCTTTAACGATTCCGGCTATGTCAACAAAGGAAACCGGTGCGGCCAGGATCTTTTCGCTTCCAAAAAGTTCTGCGAGCTTGTCTAGGCGAGCGTCGGGAAGATTCACCACGCCAACATTCGGCTCAATGGTTGCAAACGGATAGTTCGCAGCCAGCACGTTGTTTTTGGTCAAAGCATTAAAGAGGGTCGACTTACCAACATTTGGTAGTCCCACGATTCCGATTGTTAGAGCCACGGGATACAAGCCTACCCGTCGCAAGCTACTGGCAGACTGTTAAGCATGTCTCTGGATTTTACGGCTATCGACTTCGAAACAGCTAACAGCTCCCCTGCCAGCCCCTGTGCTGTTGGGCTTGTTCGAGTGCGCGATAGCGAGATTATCGATACCTTCGAGTCTTTATTCCAGCCACCAGCCGCGCATAACTGGTTTAGCGCGGGAAACATAGCGGTGCATGGCATAACCCCAAAGATGATCGAATCGGCTCCACAATATTCTGAAGTACTGAATCAAATGCTTCAATTCATTGGAGAGGATGTGCTTATTGCCCATAATGCATCATTTGACATGGGAGTTCTGCGTGCTGCCGCCGAGGCAATTTCAGCTCCGCTTCCTGAGATTAGCTACAGCTGCTCGGTGTCAATCTCGCGAAAGACCTACAACTTAGACAGCTATCGACTCAACCAAGTCGCCTACGCCATCGGCCACGAGGAGTTCGATCACCACAACGCCCTAGCTGACAGCGATGCTTGTTCGAGAATTGTGATTCATGCCGCCGATCGCCACGGGGCCACAAATCTAGAGGAACTGCTAGTGGCGACCAAGTTGAAGCTAAAGAAGCTCTAACAATCCGGTACCTTGTCCAAAGTTGTCGCTAGCTACTGGCATAGTTCTAAGCATGGAACTCATTTACCTTTCTTTAGGACTTATTGTTGGCGCCATTATGGGAGCGTTGATTGCTGCTCTTCGCTTTCGCTCCAAGGGCTCGGATTCATCGCTGGCCATCCAGCTGGCCAGTGCCGAAGCCACAGTGACCGGCCTAAATGCCGCCTTACTTCGAGCCGAAGAGGATAGAAAATCACGTGAACAAAGAGAGCGTGAGGAGTCCAGGTTGATTGCTGAGCTGGCTCCCGTTAAGGACAGATTAGAGCAGATGCAAATCTCGGTAAAAGCACTAGAGAAAGAACGCACCGAACAATTCGGGACCATTCAGGAACAGCTCAAAAACGCTATTGCCTCAGATGACCAGCTTAGAAAAACCACTCAAGCGCTTTCTCAAGCACTGTCTTCTAACTCCATTCGCGGAGTTTGGGGAGAAACCCAGCTCAGAAAGTTAGTTGAGCTTGCCGGGCTAATTAAACATGCAGACTTTAGTGAACAGGCAACATTTTCTACTGACAGCGGGTCAGGCCGAGCGGACTTGATTATCAATCTTCCTGGCGGGAAATCCCTAGCGATTGATTCGAAGGTTCCTTTCAATTCCTACCAAGAAGCTTCGACAATTTCGGAACTTGCCGAAGGTGATGAGGCCAGGCGCAGAGCCGAACTTATAGCGGCGCATGTCAAAGCGATGAAGGTCCATATCGATGCACTTTCTGGAAAAGAGTATTGGACGGGACTCAACGCATCACCAGATTTTGTCATTGCGTTTGTTCCCTCCGAGTCTCTATTGTCCGCAGCTTTAGATGCGGATCCCGCTTTGTTGGAGTATGCCTTCAAGAAGAATGTGGCACTTGCTTCACCAGTTAGTTTGTTCTCGGTTCTAAAAACCATCAACTACATCTGGCGCCAAAATGCTGACGAAGGTTCGGTTCGAACCATGATAAAGCTGGGGAAAGACCTCTACGAACGCATCGGGAAAATCGCCGAACATGCTGAGAAACTCGGACGGTCAATTACCTCAACCGTAAAGGACTACAACATCTTTCTCTCATCTCTCGAATCCAGGGTATTAGTTACCGCTCGAAAGCTAAATGACCTGGACGAAAACCAGTTGGGCACAGATGAGATCATTTCCCCAGCACCGCTGGAGTCCGCTCCGGATAGCATCACTGCTAGCGAACTGCAAAAAGACACCGAAAAAGACTAGGTTTTTCTAAGCTTCAGGGGCCTTAATTCGAGGCCTTGGGGCGTTGGCTATACTTTTGTTGAAGTGCTCACAAAGGCGTTTGCAGCTGTAAATAACCGGAGAATCAGACTCCGGGAACCAATTGATAGTCCGCGAAGGAATCTGCATGTCTGGCAACGCTACAAAGTCACCAATTGTGACCCTAACCCCCGCGCCTACACTTGACCGCACCTATTTTGTTACCAACCTTCACCCTGGTGAAGTAAACCGAGCAGACTCAGTTGGCGAAGAACTTGCCGGCAAGGGCATAAATGTTGCCAGGGCATTGCATTTGGCGGGAATTGAAGCTCCAGGTGTAGTCCCAATCGGTAACGCCGAAAAGGGTATCTTGGAGCGAACTGGTTCCAAGAAGTTTTTGATTCCGATGTGGATCGAAGGAACAATTCGTGTTTCAACCACAGTTCTAGAGCACGGTGGACCCACCACAAAGATCAATGAGGCTCCAAAGCCGCTCACCCATGAGGAATGGATGCGCGTTATTGACCTCACCGAGCAAACTGTTAAAGACAACGACGCCGAGTGGTTAGTTGTTGCAGGTGCTTTACCAATTGATCAATCAACAGGAAAATTTGTTGACCTTCACCCAATATTTGACCGCATGGGAAAACTTGGAGTGCGCGTAGCACTCGATACCTCCGGTGAACCACTTGCCTACTGGGTAAGGCAAGGCGATGCCGCAATCTTGAAACCAAACGCAGAAGAGTTGGCATCTGCTGTTAAGCGTTCCTTGCTAACTAACGGCGATGTAATTGAGGCAGCACGTGAACTTTGTGCTCACGGTGTTGAGTGCGTACTAGCGTCTCTGGGATCGGATGGAATGCTGGCCGTCACAAAGAACCGAGCTTGGGGGACAAGAACCACCCCGGTTAAAGTCATCAACACCGTTGGAGCGGGAGATGCCACCTTGGCAGGATTCCTAGCGGCGATAACAAAAAGCCCCCTATCAGCTGGTCACGAAGATATTGGTGTGGAATTCAACGTGCCGGTGGGTGCGATGGCTGCCGTTCAGTGGGGGGCGGTCAAAGTAGGCCAGCCAACCAGCGGACTAGAAAACATAGACAATCTGCCAGAGGTGTTTCTAACGGAAGATGTTGATCTTTCGGCCAAGCTAAAAGAACCAGCCGTTTACAAGGAGAACTAGAGATGCCAGTAGCCTCACCGGATGCTTACCTAGAAATGCTCGATCGAGCCAAGTCTCAGAAATTTGCCTACCCCGCCATCAACGTGTCTTCTTCCTCAACAGCTATTGCGGCCCTGCAGGGTCTTCAGCAGGCAGGTTCGGACGGCATTCTTCAGGTCTCAACAGGTGGTGCCGAATTCTGGTCGGGTGCCACCGTGAAGTCCATGGCAATTGGTGCCCAAGCGATGGCCGCCTTCGTTCGCGAAGCTGCCAAGGGGTATGGCATCACCGTTGCACTCCACACCGATCACTGCGCCAAGCACCAATTAGATGGTTTCGTGCGTCCACTTCTTGAAATTTCTGCTGAGCGAGTAAAGAGCGGACAAGATGCGCTGTTCAATTCGCACATGTGGGACGGCTCTGCCGTACCGCTAGCCGAAAATCTTGAAATTGCTAAAGAGCTTCTTGCTAAGAGCAAAAACGTCGGATCGATTCTTGAAATCGAAGTTGGTGTAGTTGGCGGCGAAGAAGATGGTGTTGAAGGCGGCATGGGCGAGCACCTGTTCACCACCGTCGAAGACGGAATGGCGACCGCCGCTGCCCTGGGTCTGGGTGAAAACGGTCGCTACCTGACAGCGCTAACATTTGGAAACGTACACGGAAGCTATAAGCCTGGAAGCGTTCAGCTTCGCCCGGAACTTTTGGATGAAATTCAAAAAGCAGTTGGGCAGAAATATTCCAAGAACCTGCCTTTTGATCTTGTGTTCCACGGTGGCTCTGGTTCAACCGCTAGAGAAATATCTGACGCTGTGAGCTTCGGAGTTATCAAGATGAACATTGACACAGACACTCAGTACGCATTCACCAGAGCAATCGCAGGACATATGTTTGAAAACTACGACGGCGTTCTTAAAATCGACGGAGAAGTTGGAAACAAGAAAACTTATGACCCTAGAGTTTGGGGCAAGCTAGCTGAGGCATCTATGGCGGCTCGAGTTGTCGAAGCCGCGGCCCAGTTAGGATCAGCCGGAAAGTCTGCGACGGCCTAAGTTGCTAAATCCGTTTTACGATAACGGGAACCCTAGATACACGGGTAAATTCAAAGACGGACAGATGCATGGTTCTTGGCAATTTTTTCGCAAAGATGGAACGTTGATGCGGGGCGGAAAGTTCAAGCTAGGAAGACAAATCGGAATCTGGACTACTTATGACCGAGCCGGGCACCCACACAAAGAAACAGACTTCGGCTCCTAGGAGCGCTTGACCTTGTTGCTGGTGTCCTGGCCAGCTATCTTGAGGTCCTTGCGAAGCTCCTTTGGAAGAGAGAACTGAACATCCTCTTCGGCGGTTGTGATCTCAATTGGGGCGCCGTAGCCTCGATCGGCCAGGTACTCAAGCACCTGATCAACCAGCTCTTCCGGTGCTGAAGCTCCAGAGGAAACTCCAACTGTTTCTACTCCTTCAAACCACTGCTCCTGGATTTCGCTGGCGTAGTCAATTCGGTAAGCAGCTTTAGCGCCGGCCTCTAGAGCAACTTCAACGAGTCGAACTGTGTTTGAGGAGTTCGCGGATCCGACAACCAAGACAAGGTCGGATTCTGCTCCGACTTTCTTGATAGCAACCTGACGATTCTGGGTGGCGTAGCAGATGTCATCGCTAGGAGGGTTCTGCAGTGTTGGGAATTTCTCACGAAGTTTAACAACTGTCTCCATGGTTTCATCGACTGAGAGTGTGGTCTGAGAAAGCCAGATGACTTTTTTAGGATCTTTTACCTTGGCATTTGCAACGCCATCTTTTCCATCAATTAGCTGAACATGATTTGGTGCTTCGCCAGCTGTTCCTTCTACTTCCTCGTGGCCTTCGTGGCCGATCAAAAGAATGTCATATTCCTCTTGGGCAAAGCGCTGAACTTCGCGATGAACTTTTGTGACCAGCGGGCACGTTGCGTCAATTGTGTTCAAGCCTCGCGCTTCAGATGCTTTTACTACAGCTGGAGATACTCCATGCGCTGAGAAAACTAGTACTGAGCCTTCTGGTACTTCATCAACTTCGTTAACAAAGATTGCGCCACGTTTTTCAAGTCCGGTGACGACGTGCTTGTTGTGGACGATTTCCTTTCGGACATAAACCGGCGCTCCGTAGTGATCGAGGGCCTTTTCAACCGCGATAACTGCGCGGTCAACGCCAGCGCAATACCCTCTCGGAGCGGCCAGAAGCACGCGCCGCGCCACGGTATTGTTTATTTGGGTCACATCCCAAGTCTACGAGAGATAATCAGCCCTCCCTAAGGAATAGCCATGTCGGAGATCCAATCAGGTGAATCCTCCGAATCGAGAGTTTCCAGCGAGCAAACGCCCTGGTCGGTAGCTAATTTCACCAACACTCTCAAAGATTGGATAACGCGACTTGGCAATGTTTGGGTCGAAGGCCAGATATCTCAGATAAGTCCCAAAAAGGATGTTTTCTTCGGGGAACTGCGCGATCTAGTCGCAGACAAGGGCTTCTCCATTCACTCCAGAAGAGCAGATGTATTGGCAGCAGTAGGTGAGCTGGCCGCTGGCGATCGAGTAGTTGCTCTGGTTCACCCAGATTTTTGGGAAAGATCTGGAAAGACCAGCATGGATGTGCTGGCCATTAGAAAAGTTGGCCTTGGTGAACTGCTAGAGAGAATCGAACGTTTGCGTCAGCAGCTAATCAAAGAAGGTCTCACTCTTGCAGAGCGTAAGCAACCCTTACCCTTTTTGCCAAACCTAATTGGGCTTATTACTGGCGCCAATAGCGACGCAGAAAAGGATGTGCTGCAAAACGCCAAAGCCCGTTGGCCTGAGGTTCGCTTCAAGGTTCAACACACACCAGTACAGGGCGACAAAGCTGCTCCGGAAATCATCAAGGCCATTGAGCTTTTAGATGCCGACCCTGAAGTAGATGTGATTGTTTTGGCACGCGGTGGTGGAAGCTTCCAAGATCTCTTGGTTTTCTCAGATGAAAAAGTTGTGAGAGCAGTTGCTAATTGCAAGACGCCAATAGTTAGTGCCATCGGCCATGAAAACGACAGGCCCCTAACTGATGAAGTTGCAGACGTTCGAGCCTCCACCCCAACCGACGCCGCCAAGCTAATCGTTCCGGACGTTATTGAAGAGCGCAAAAAAATAGCGCAAGCACTGGAGCGAATTAGCCTTCGGGTGGTGAGTTTTGTTCAGAGTCAAATTGAGCTAGTTCTTGGAATTCGCTCTCGACCGATTCTTGCAAATCCATTTACTCTGGTCGACGAGCGAGCTCAAAAGATTTCTCAGCTTGAACAAAGTCTTTCTAGCCAGATAAGCAACACCTTGGAAAAACAACAACTTTTAATCACCGGGCTTAGAGGTGCAGTCAGGGCCCTTTCCCCACAGCTAACTCTCGATCGAGGCTACGCCGTTGTGCGTGATCTAAATGACCATGTCCTTACCGAACCCAAACAAGCAAAAACGGGACAGAAGCTAAAGATCACCCTTTCTGGGGGCGATCTTGGAGCCACTGCAGATTGAAAGTAGGCTTGAGACACAATGAGTGAAAATAACAAAGACGTAGCGAGTATGAGCTACGAGCAGGCCCGGGACGAGCTGGTGAAAGTTGTCGCCGAACTTGAGGCCGGATCTGCCACTTTAGAATCTTCCATGCAACTTTGGGAGCGCGGCGAGGCTCTAGCTGATAAGTGCGAACAGTGGCTATCAGGAGCTCGTGCCACCCTTCAAAAAGCTTCCAAGGCCAAGAAGAGTTCTGCTGAATGAGTGATGCCGCGGCCAAGCGAAGGGCCAGACAAACTCTAAACAACCTTCTGCTTTCGCTTGCGGCAACCGTCGGTGTAATGGTTATTCTGGTTCTTTCAGTACCGCGCGATGACTCTAACCGCATTCAACCTGTTGACTATGTTGCTATCGCTGAGCAAGCCGCAACCGAAACTAGTGAAAAGTTGTTGATCCCGACTCTTCCAGTGGATTGGTATTCCAATGCTGCTCGCTACCGATCTTCAGCTCAAGATGGTGTTGCCAATTGGTATGTGGGTTTTGTGGGCCCTAAGAGTGAATTTATAGCGATGACTCAGGGGCTAGGAGTAAATCAAACCTGGATACAGCTAATGCTGGAGTCAAGCAAGCCAACTGGCGAAATTAGTATTTCGGGGCAAACATGGAAAATCTATGAAAGCGTTCGTGAAAACAATCCGCCTAAGTCAAAAGATTATATGATGGTTTTGGAATACGGAAACAACGCAGTATTTGTCTATGGGGTAGCCTCCACCGCAGCACTTGAGGATTTGGCACTCCAATTAGCTTTACAGATCGAAGGTCAATAACTTGAGTACCACACCTAGCCAGGCCTACAAAAAGTTCATGGAGGGAAACCAGCGATTTATCGATGGAAGCCCTTCTCACCCAAGACAAGACGTGGAACACCGAACTGAAATAGCGGTGAGTCAAAAACCATTTGCTGCTCTTTTTGGATGTTCGGATTCAAGGCTTTCTGCGGAAATAATTTTTGATGTTGGCTTAGGAGATCTGTTTGTTGTACGAAACGCAGGTCAAGTAATTGCAGAGACCATCCTGGGTTCTCTCGAGTACAGCGTGGAGGTGCTCGAGGTGCCGCTAATTGTGATCTTGGGCCACGATAGCTGTGGTGCGATTCAGGCAACCATGGCCTCTGATGCGGGCACCCTAAGGACCTCTGGGGAATTCATCCAAAACTTGGTCGAAAGAATCCAACCCACGGTGGATGCGGCCAGACTTGCGGGCACCGCCACAATCGATGAAATCACTGATTTACATGTCAAAGACACCGTTGCTGAGCTGGTTAGCCGTTCCAAGCTCATCGATAGCGCCATTAGAAGCGGTAAATTAGCTGTTGTGGGAGCAACTTACCAACTTGCTCTTGGCAAGGTGACACCACTAGTCACCGTGGGCAACGTCAACTAAGGCCCTAAGAAAGGTCTGATTTTCGTGGAATACCGAATTGAACGCGACACCATGGGTGAAGTTCAAGTCCCCAAGAATGCTCTTTATGCGGCGCAAACCCAAAGAGCCGTAGAGAACTTCCCTATCTCGGGATCCACTCTAGAACGTGCCCACATCGCTGCTTTAGCACAGATCAAAAAAGCTGCAGCTTTAGCCAATGCGCAGCTTGGTGTTCTCGACAAAGAGATAGCTAACGCAATAGCAAAAAGTGCCGATGATGTAATTGGTGGCACTTTAGATGAGCACTTCCCGGTAGACGTTTATCAGACCGGCTCTGGAACTTCCTCGAACATGAACATGAATGAGGTTCTGGCAACTCTTGCGACTAAGCACCTTGGTAAAAGTGTTCACCCGAATGATCACGTCAACGCTTCGCAGTCATCAAATGACGTCTTTCCAACTTCTGTCCACCTAGCGGTAACCTCAGCACTAATCAACGATTTGATTCCAGCCTTGGATTACCTAGCTAAGAAACTTGAAGTAAAGGCTAAGTCTTGGGCTGGTGTTGTGAAAGCTGGTCGCACACATTTGATGGATGCGACCCCGGTGACTCTAGGTCAAGAATTTGGCGGCTATGCCGCCCAGATTCGTTACGGCATCGAACGAATTCAATCTTCAATTCCTAGAGTAGCTGAAGTTCCACTCGGTGGCACCGCTGTTGGCACTGGAATCAACACGCCAAAGGGTTTCCCTCAGGCGGTAATCAAACTTCTTGCCCATCAGACCAAGCTTCCGATCACAGAAGCTCGTGATCACTTTGAAGCCCAGGGGGCCCGCGATGCTCTCGTAGAAGCATCCGGTGCATTGCGAGTTTTGGCGGTTAGCCTGACAAAAATCAATAACGACATTCGCTGGATGGGTTCAGGACCAAATGCCGGCCTTGGGGAGCTTTCCATTCCTGATCTGCAGCCAGGGTCTTCAATAATGCCCGGCAAAGTTAATCCTGTTGTTCCCGAGGCAGTTTTGATGGTTTGCGCAAGAGTTATAGGAAACGACCAAACTGTAGCCTGGGCTGGAGCCTCTGGAAACTTTGAGCTAAACGTTGCAATCCCAGTGATGGGCAACGCCCTGTTGGAATCGATTAGATTACTCGCCAATTCATCGAAGGTCTTGGCCGATAAGACCATTGAAGGCCTTGAAGTAAACACCGAAAGAGCAAGGGCTCTCGCCGAATCCTCTCCTGCAATAGTGACCCCGTTAAACAAGGTGATCGGCTACGAGGCCGCAGCCAAGATTGCTAAACATTCAGTCGAGAAGTCCATTACCGTTCGAGAATCAGTTATCGATTTAGGCTTTGTTGAACGTGGCGAAATTACACTGGAACAGCTCGATGCTGCGCTCAATGTTCTTTCTATGACCAAACCGCCAAAGTAACCGCTCCCAAAAAACCTGCAATCAAATAAGGACCGAGCGGCATTGATCCGCCTAGCATTATCTTTTTTCTCATCAATAGCCAGAGCGCAACTAACCCGGCAATTAGAAAAGTTATGCCTAGTGCGATTATTGGTAGAAGTGGCGAGAACCAACCTAGAGCTATAGCCATCACAGTCATGAGCTTGACATCTCCCATGCCAAGAAGCCCGAGTCGGTTAATCATAAGTGAAAGACCGAATATGACAACCCCAGCAAAAAGCGCCCAGAGCATGTTCACAAATCCGGCTCCGCTAACACCGGCCAGTAATTGACCGAGCCAAGTGATTGGAAAAGCTGGCAGGACGAATTTGTTCGGCAGTCGCCGCTCAAGAATATCGGTCTTGGCTAAGGGCCAAGCCGTAAGGACCAAATAGCCAAGACCGAGTGCCGAAAACAACGAGGAGAGATTTTCAAACACCCGCTCAGGGTATTGATGTTGTTCTTACTTCGGGAAAGTTATCCCCAAGCGCTTACCGGTCCAATAGCTCCGTGACCAAAGCCGCGATGGCACTTCGCTCGGAGCGAGTCAAGGTGATATGAGCAAATAGTGACTGGCCCTTGAGGGTTTCAATTACTGAAGCGATTCCATCGTGTCTGCCGACTCGAAGGTTGTCGCGCTGGGCAACATCGTGGGTCAAGATCACTCTGGAGTTTTGCCCGATTCGCGATAAAACGGTGAGTAGAACGTTTCTTTCCAGCGACTGAGCCTCGTCCACAATCACGAAACTGTCGTGCAGAGACCGACCTCGGATGTGGGTGAGCGGAAGCACTTCGAGCAGGCCGCGATCCTGGATGTGCTCGATTACTTCTTTGGAAACCAAAGCGCTCAAGGTGTCAAAGATCGCCTGGCCCCAGGGATTCATCTTTTCAGCCTCGGTGCCTGGAAGGTAGCCAAGCTCCTGTCCGCCAACTGCATAAAGGGGTCTAAAGACCATGATCTTCTTGTGCTGACGTCTCTCAACCACCGCTTCTAATGCCGCACACAGAGCCAAAGCCGACTTACCGGTACCGGCTCGGCCGCCCATCGAAACAATGCCAATTTCTTGATCCAACAGGTAGTCAATTGCAAGACGTTGCTCGGCAGATCTTCCCTGTACTCCAAACACGCCGCGATCACCTCGAACTAGCTTGACCTTCTTGCTTGAGGTTACGCGACCGAGTGCGTGTCCTCTTTCGGAGGAGATAACTAGACCGCTGTTGACTGGCAGAGTGGCAGCCTCTGGGTGCGTGATCTCTTCATCGTCGTAAAGCTCTGCCATCTGATCAGCACTTAGTGCTAGCTCGCTAATTCCACTCCAGCCAGAGTCGGTAGCAAGTTCGTTCAGGTATTCCTCCGCCAGCATTCCAAGACTTGCAGCCTTGACTCGCATGGGAAGATCCTTTGAAACAACGGTGACTTTGAAGCCTTCGTTGGATAGGTTCATTGCTACCGAAAGAATTCGCGAATCGTTATCTCCGAGCTGGAATCCAGTTGGCAATATCGACTGGTCGCTGTGGTTTAGTTCAACCCGGAGGGTTCCTTTGTCGCCAACCTCGATTGGAAAATCAAGTCGCTGATGCTTTTGACGCAGATCGTCAAGGTGCCTTAGGGCCACTCTTGCAAAGTAGCCGATTTCAGGATCGTGGCGCTTTTTCTCAAGTTCGTTGATTACAACAATTGGAATGACAACTTCGTGTTCCTCGAAGCGGAACATGGCCTTTGGATCAGAAAGCAAAACTGAGGTGTCCAGCACGAAGGTTCTCACCGCCTGGTCGTTCTTGTTATGGTTCTTGGCGGTAGAAGTGGCTTCGGCTTTAGGCAATCAGTCCTCCATAGTTTCAGGCTTAGCTTTAAGGTAAATCCTCAGAAGGGGTTGGGGGGCCAACAACACGCCCGAATCAAGGGTCGCCTAAGCGCCGAAGCGGCGGTGCCTGCGGGCAAAGGCTCGGATCGCCCGAAGGAAGTCCACTCGGCGAAAATCTGGCCAGAGTGCTTCCTCGAAGTAAAGCTCGGAGTTGCTTGATTGCCATAGCAAGAAGCCACTGAGCCTTTGTTCACCGGATGTTCTGATGATCAGGTCTGGGTCAGGCTGATCGGAGGTGTAGAGGTGTTTGGCGATTAGTTCAGGGGTCAGCGAGTCAGCGAGTTTCTCAAGATCAGAGCCGTGGCTGATTGAGTCCTTAACTATTGAGCGCATAGCCTCTGTAATTTCTTGACGACCGCCATAGCCAATAGCTAGGTTGACCTGGGCCCCTTGGGTGTCACGGCTAGCCAGTTCACTTTGCTCAAGGACATTTAGAAAGCTCGAAGGCAGCGAACTTCGATCTCCAACTAAGCGCAGCTTCCAGTTTCCACGACGCACCATTTCCTGGGCAAGACCGGTGAGGATAACAAGTAGGTCATTGAGTTCTTCAGAATCACGCTTTTTCAAATTCTCGGTGGACAACAAGTACAAAGTAACCACTGGGACCGCAAGGCCATCGCACCAAGATAGAAAATCAAAAATCTTTTGCGCGCCAGCTAAGTGACCAGCTTTGGCCTTGGAGCCATTTTTCTTTCCCGCCCAGCGTCTATTACCATCTAGCATGATTGCAATGTGCTGAGGGATGTTGGATTTGTCGAGCTGACGCTCAAGTCGCCTCTCATAGAGTCGATAAACCAGATTGCGCACTTCTTAAGGTTACCGCTGGAAAAGCAAACTAGGGTTGAATCATGACAAACAGTCCTACTAGCGAGACTCCGATGCATCTACCATTGTCTGAGATTTCTGAAGGCGTCGAACCTGAAACTAAGCCCACCTGGAGAGGTTGGATACACACTGGCATCCTTCCGCTAGTCATTGCCGGCGGCATTGTGCTTTTGGTAGTAGCCGATGGATTCGTTGCCAAAGTTGCAGCCGCTGTTTTCTTCACCAGTTCGGTATTGCTGTTTGGAACCAGCGCCATTTACCATCGCTTTAACTGGGGTCCGAAGGCAAAGCTTGCACTGAAACGATTCGACCACGCCAACATCTTTTTGCTAATTGCTGGCAGCTATACCCCAATTACATTGCTTGCACTTCCGAAAGAAAAAGGCCTGACACTAATCATTGCCATTTGGACTGTGGCACTACTTGGAATTAGCTTTAGGGTCTTCTGGATTGGTGCACCCAGGTGGCTATATGTGGTTATCTACATCGCAATGGGTTGGGCAGCGGTTGTCTTCCTCCCAGAATTTCTAGAAGCAAATCTTGCCATGATGCTACTTATCCTGATTGGTGGATTGCTCTACACACTCGGTGCAGTCTTTTACGCGATGAAAAGGCCTAATCCATTCCCTGGACACTTTGGATTCCACGAGATTTTTCACACCCTTACTGCTTTGGCATTTGTGTGCCACTGGGTCGCAGTGCTACTGATTTCTCTTTCCCCGGTTGTGGGCTCCTTCGCTTGAGAATTAGCGCTCAGGTTTTTCTGGAGGTGCTGGTCGATCGGGCTTACTTGATAAGCCGTGGCCCGTACTTGATTCCGAACCGGCTGCCTGCTCCTGATCTAAACGTTCAGAAATCTCAGCGCGATATCGTACGCGTCGGATTCTTCGAACTAGGTCCCAGATGATTAGTAGCGATGCCGCTGCCAGACCAAAGGTAGCTAGAAAGCCAACCACACCGGGGCTGTACCAAGTGTCATCGATGATTACCTCGCCAGGGACAGGAGTTTCCAAGAGAATTTTAATAAGTTTCATAACTCAAGTATGAACTACGAATGTCGGTTAACCTTAAGCCGTGAGTGAAAATCTACTTGAGAAGCGATACGGGGTTGGAACCACCCACAAAAAAGACCGAGTGTTCGCTATAGCTATTGGATCTTTGGCCCTAGTGGCCTTTCTCGTTTGGGCGTTGATTTTCACTATCGACGATGCTCAGAAAATCAGTACTCGGGACGTGGGCTTCACTGTAAATAACGAATTCTCAACTGAAGTCGTTTTTGAGGTCACTAGAGAACCTGGCCAAAAAGTGATGTGTGATGTACAAGTGCTCAGCCAAAGCTATGCGGTGGTTGGGTTCAAAACCATAGCTGTGGAGCCCTCAGGAAACCGTTCGGTTGTGGTTTCAACCGTCGTCAACACCACAGAACTTGGCACTACCGGCTTGGTTGACAGCTGCCGTTGAAAGTAAGCTTTAGAGATTATGTCTGAACCTAACGAAGCGACCTGGCTTACCCAGGAAGCCTATGACCGGCTTGCTGATGAACTTGAATACCTAGTTACTGTCGCACGCGGAGATATCGCTAAGCGGATTCAGGAAGCTCGTGAAGAAGGCGACCTAAAGGAAAACGGCGGCTACCATGCCGCCAAAGAAGAGCAGGGCAAGATCGAAGCCAGATTGAATCGCATTGAAGAGATTCTCTCAACTGCTCAGGTGGGACAAGCCCCTAAAGCCCACGGTGTGGTTGAACAGGGTCTGGTAATCACAGTAAATCTGAACGGAACTGAAAAGAAATTTTTGTTAGGAAGCGCAGAAATTAACGACGACAGTGTTGAGGTTTATAGCCCGGACTCTCCTATTGGCAGCGCAATTCTCGGCAGGAAAGTTGGCGAAGAACTTGATGTGTTTTTGCCTAATGGCAAATCTATTTCGGTAAAGATTCTCGGAGTAGCAAACGCTTAATCTTCGCGCGGCTTCTCAAGGCGGGGGCGAAGTCCGGCCTTTTCTAGGGCCTTCACAACTTCCATTCTGTGTTCGTGACCACTAGTTTCAACCGACAAGTTCAACTCAACTTCACTAATCTGCAAGCCGTTCCCGTGCCTTGTGTGCAGCACCTCAACAACGTTTGCATGTGCTCCGGCAATTACTTCAGCGGTAAGAGCAAGCTGGCCTGGACGGTCGGGGAGCATCACAGAAAAATTGGTATAGCGATCCGAAGCAGACAGCCCGTGACGAATCACTCTCTGAAGTAGCAAAGGATCCATGTTTCCACCGGACAAAATAGCAATGGTCTTTCCCTTAGCATTGGCTTTACCGCTAATCAAGGCTGCCACCGCAACCGCCCCAGCTGGTTCGACTACCTGCTTGGAGCGCTCAAGCAAGACCAAGATTGCCTGAGCAATGTCATTTTCTGACACGGTGACCACCTTGTCGATGTGTTGTTTGATCAGCTCAAAGGGCACTCGGCCAGGCTTTGAAACAGCGATACCGTCGGCGATGGTTGGGGTTGCAACAACCTCGGTTATTTTCCCAGACTTTAGAGAAACCGGATAAGGAGCAACGTTTTCAGCCTGCACGCCAATAATGCGAATCTTCTTACCCCTGGCCTGGGCGGTCAACTTGGCCGCCACTGCCACTCCAGCTGCCAGGCCGCCGCCGCCGATTGCGACAACAATTGTTGCAACATCAGGATGTTGATCCATGATCTCAACTCCGACGGTTCCTTGACCAAGAACAACATCGATGTGATCAAAGGGAGGAATGAAAATTTCTCCAGTTTCCTTGGCCTGCTCCTGAGCTGCCTTTAGAGCCTCCCCGAAGGTTGCCCCAACTAGAACCACTTTGGCTCCATAGTTTCTGGTTGCAGCAACTTTTGGTAGCGATGCACCAAATGGCATGTACACCGTTGCCTTGATGCCTAGTTTCTTGGCAGCTAGGGCTACGCCTTGAGCATGATTTCCAGCAGATGCTGCAATCACACCCTTTTTCTTTTCTTCTTTGCTCAACTTGCTCATGCGATTAAATGCACCGCGAACTTTGTAAGCTCCAGTGCGCTGAAGGTTTTCACACTTTAGCCAGACTTCCTGGCCAACTAACTTAGAGAGGTAGTGGGAATGTAGAACAGGAGTTTCAATAGCAACTTGTCTAACGTTGGCAAGAGCACTCTCGAACTCACTCAGGGTGGGTACAACTACCGGAGGCTGGTTGGACATTAGCGGCCTTTCAAAAAACTACCTAGCCCCCAAGCTTAGTTAGGTTTGAGCCCTAGAACTTAGTCCCCATGGTGCGAATTCTTTCAATGCGCTTTGGAATTGGAGGGTGGGTAGAAAATAGGCGCTCAGTGAACCCTGGCCTGATTGGGTCATTTAGGAACATGTGGGCCATAGAGGCGCTCACCTTTTGCATCGGCCGCCCATATTCACCAAGCTTGTTTAGGGCGCTGGCCAAACCATCTGGATAGCGGGTGATCTCAACTCCAGTGGCATCGGCTAAGTACTCTCGCTGCCTCGAAACCGCAGCACTGACAATTGGACCAATAAACCAGGCGATGACGCTTGCCACCACACCAATGATCAAAAAGATTGCTCCGGCGCCGTCTCGGGAACGGTTTCCGCCAGCAAAAAAAGCAGCGCGGATGGCAAAATCGGCAAGTATGCCAACTGCGCTTACTAGTCCAAAGACAATTGTTGAAACTCGGATGTCGTAGTTTCGAATGTGTGCAAGCTCATGTGCCATTACACCTTCAAGCTCGTTATCGTCCATCAATACCAGTAGACCCGTGGTGGCGGCAACAATTGCGTGTTCTGGGTCGCGCCCGGATGCGAAAGCATTAGGGGCTGGATCGTTGATGATGTAAACCTTTGGCATTGGGATTCCCTCTGCTATTGAAAGATTCTCAACTACTCGCCAAAGTCTTGGATTGTCGGATTTTTGAATTTCGACTGCGCCTGTTAGACCGATGGCTATCTTGCCTGCCATGTAGTACTGGAAGATTGTGTAAACCAAAACAAAGCCAACGATGAAAAGTGCTGAAGAGCCATTTCCAGAAGCGGTTCCCCACCAAAGTGACAGTCCACTGAGCAGTGCAACAAAAAGCACCACGATGATTATCGTGTTGCGCTTATTGGCAGCTATCGCTGAGTACATAAAGTCAGTCTATAAAACTAGAAGCTGGCTTTAGGAGGTTCGGAGATGCTGGCGCTATCTGCCACCTCAAAGAATTCCCGCTCAGGGAAGCCTAAGGATTTCACAAAAAGATTCTGTGGGAACTGCAAGACCTTGGTGTTGAGCTCTCTTACGCCTCCGTTATAGAAGCGTCTTGACGCCATAATCTTGTCTTCGGTGTCACTCAGTTCAGCTTGGAGCTGAAGGAAGTTTTGACTTGCCTGAAGAACCGGATAGGCCTCTGCAACAGCGAACAGAGACTTCAGGGCCCCCTGAAGCATGTTTTCGGCTTGGCCGGCTTGCTCGGGGTGAGCTAGCGCATCAGGAGAAACGGTTGCAGCTCTTGCTGCGGTTACAGCCTCAAACACTTGGCGCTCGTGAGATGCGTAACCCTTAACCGTTTCAATCAAATTCGGGATTAGGTCAGCACGGCGCTTTAACTGAACTGTGATATCGCTCCAGGCCTCGTCAACTCGAACGTTTAGTGCAACTAGGGAGTTGTAGGTGGACCAAAGCCAGAGTCCGATTAGAACTACCAAGCCAAGAATTACTAATAGTGCGATTTCCAAAGTGACCCCTCATAGATTTTTTGCCTATGTAAAAGGGTAGGCCAAATTCACCATAAAGCCTCAATTTTTGACTAGCTTCTCAGCTAATTCGAAGGTGCCCCCGATGGGACTCGAACCCATACTGTGACGATTTTAAGTCGTCTGCCTCTGCCATTGGGCTACGGGGGCCGCAATCACCAGAGTCTAATTCTTGGCTCTGGAGGCCCAGGTTTCAAAGGCTAATCGAGGGTTCTTCACTGCGTCGATTGAAACTACGTCGCGACGAAGAACGAAGTTCAATATCCAACCACTAAATACGCGAATCTTTCTTTCCCACATCGGCATAGCCAGTCCGTGGTAGCCACGGTGCATAAGCCAAGCTAGGAAACCAGTGACCGCTAGGTTTCGGTATTGGAATACACCCACTCCAACTCCAAGGCCGGCTACTGCTCCCATGTTTTTGTGGTTGTAATCCTTGAGTCCTTCGCCTCTAAGCGCTGAGACGAGGTTTTTGGCCATTAGCTTTCCTTGACGAACTGCATGCTGTGCATTTGGTACGCAGTATCCGCCAACTCCATCTCCTGAAAGATCAGGGACTGCTGACACATCGCCGCAAGTCCAAGCACCCTCAATCAAGCTATCGCCATCGACTACCCGCAGAGCAGTGTTTGCCGTGATGCGACCGCGCTCATCGGTTGGCAGATCGGTGTGCTTAACAACTGGGTTTGCCATAACTCCAGCCGTCCAAACTATTGTTGCCGCGCCAAATTTTTCACCGGTGGACAGCTCAATCATGCCGTCATCAGCGGAAAGCAGCTGAGTATCGAGATGAATCTTGGCGCTTCTACCCTCAAGGTTTTTGATTACCCAGTGGCTTGTCTTTAGCGAAACCTCAGGCATGATTCGACTCATTGCCTCTACAAGATGGAAGTTGATTTCTTCAAACTTCAAATTCGGGTAGTAGCGCAGAAGATAGGTAGCGAGCGAGAGCATCTCAGCAAATGCTTCAATACCGGCAAATCCTCCACCCACAACAACAAATGTCATTAGGCGAGCACGCTCAGGACCTTCAGGCAAGTTTGAAGCCTTGTCGAAGTTGATCAGAATTCTGTGCCTGACTTCGATGGCTTCTTCGATGGTCTTCATTCCAATTGCAACTTCGGCAACTCCTGGAATCGGGAAGGTTCGAGACACTGCACCAGCAGTTACAACCACATGATCGTATTCGCGATCGAATGGGGCAAGGCCAGGAACCTCGATTGTCACCTTTTTGTTGTTATGAGAAACGTCAGTTACTCTTCCGGTGATAATCTCGGTGCGCTTTAGATGCCTGCGGTGAGAAACCACAGCATGCCTTGGCTCAATTGATCCGGCTGCAACTTCAGGGAGGAATGGCTGGTAGGTCATGTAAGGAAGCGGGTCAATCATGGTGACCTCTGCCTCGTTTTTGCGCAGGTACTTCTCGAGCTTGCGTGCGGTGTAGAAACCGGCGTAGCCGCCGCCGACAATCAGAATTCTAGGCATTGGTCTAATTTACTACTTTCACTTATGACTTCTTGGGCCCTTGGCTTTTGGCCGAAAGGCTAAATACAAAAAGGTGGCTAACAGCCCTAAACCAGCATAGCCAGCCAAGGGCAACCAAAGGCGCTGTTCGAAGGCAACAGGAACAACAATTTCAGCCACTGGCGAATCGAATGGGGTCACAATTTTGCCAGGGCTAACTTCTTGAAGGGCCTCCTTACGATATAGGGTTATCCATTCAGATAGTGAGCCCAGCGGATTATCTTGGACTTCAGGAATTTCCATGCTCAAGGCAGCTTCGGCATCAATTAGACCGTAGCCATATGTACTCGAATAGTTTTGAAATCCATTTTTGGTAGCAGATTGAATAACTCGATTTACGACATTTGCTGCATTCATTTCTGGGTACAAAGATCTAACAAGTGCAACCATGCCTGAAACAATCGGAGCAGCACCGCTGGTGCCAGACCAGATTCGATACTCGCCCCCCGGATAGGCAGCAACCAACTCTTCGGACGGTGCAGTAACTCCAATTGTGAAACCACTTGTTGAAGAAAGTTCACTGGTGTTGGCGTTTATATCCACTCCTGCAACGGCAATGACACCGGGGATTGTGGCAGGTGCAGAAACTTGTTCGGTGCCATCAACTCGGTTTCCAACCGCGGCCACAATCACCACATCGTTCTCAAACGCATACAAAAATGCCTTATCCCAAGACTCGGGCCAGGAAACCGAGTTTCTTGTAAGAGATAAGTTGATTACTTGCGCCCCGTTGTCTACAGCCCAGAAGATTCCCTCGGCAACTTGTGAATCGGTATCGATGCCTTCTACTCCAAAAGCCATGGATACCGAAAGCAACTGAGCCTTTGGCGCAGTCCCCAATATTCCTGCTCCTTTATCCAGGGGATTGCCCCGCCCGGCAATCAACGATGCAACCATGGTTCCGTGATAGCTGTTTTGACCAACGGGAGTAAGTCCATCCGGTGTGCCAAGGCCAGAGAAATCTGTACCTCCAACTACTGCTCCCTCAAGGGCTGGATGCGAAGCGTCGATGCCGGTATCAATTACAGCAACCTTTACTCCAGCTCCCTGGCTTTTCTCCCAAGCCTTGGTGAATCCGTAATCGTTGAGCCAATACTGGCGATCTCTAACTGGATCCGCTGAGGATGCCTGAGGAACCAAGGCAACTAGCAGCGCCACAAGTACCGATCCAACTATCTTTCGCATACACACCGATTCGGCGACCAACTGCAAGCCTCCAGCGCCAGATCCCCGATTAGGTTTAGCCCAGGTCCTTTGGCAAGCGAATGGGCAACAAGAGAATGTAGGCACTTAACACGTGTTGGCATTCCGCCTGCGGAGATTCCTTCGATTTCTTCAACATCGCCAAGTTTTAAGCGATCAGCCAAATAACTTTGGTGAGCAATCGCGTAAGAAGCTGCCAACTCCGGCTCTTGGGTCAATCTGTTCTGAAGCTCAATCATCAGCCCATTAGCTTCCAGAGTTGAAACAGCTGAAGTTGCTGCAGGCAGAGTCAGATAGTACACGGTCGGAAATGGAGTGCCGTCTTCAAGCCTTGGCTTAGTTTGCACAACAACTGGGTTACCGCAAATGCATCTGGCTGCGATTGCCACGATGTCTCTGGCGGGGCGACCGAGTTGAGTGGAAACAGATTCGATGTCTTTTTCACTGACGTTAGTTAGTGGCACTGTCTATTTCCTGATTGGGCTGCTCAAGGCCTGCCCGAAGAGCGGATTCTAGAAAGGCATCAACCCAATTTCTTTTGCTCGCAAGAACCTCGGCGCTAAATCCACTGCGCTTGCGTTTCTCGGCAAGCATCGCACCAACAGTTCCTGAGGTGTCAGACACGTCGATGCCATCAGCGTCCATAACAAGAAAACTAACTTCACCCGGCATTACAAAGTAAAGACGGTCTCTTGCCTGAGCTCTGATGTAAACCTCATCGTCCCAGCGAAGTCGCTCGGCTTCCATATCTTCAAGCTCAACCTTGGCCTGTTCGACGAGGGCTTTGTAATCAGCAATTTCTTGACGCTGTTCGTACCAGATCTGAATGCTTGGGGCTAAGGTAAAAATCCCAACGAGAATGACTGCCAGTAGGGCTAGCGTGTAGCTGTTTAGCCGACCGGTGATTCTCATTTTGGATTCCTAGCGGAAGTTTTTGAAAGCTTTAGCTCCAGGGTAGTAAGCAGCGTCAGCTAACTCTTCTTCGATGCGAAGAAGCTGGTTGTACTTGGCCACTCTTTCGCTTCTGGCAGGAGCACCGGTTTTGATCTGACCTGCGTTTGTAGCAACCGCTAGGTCAGCAATAAATGTGTCTTCGGTTTCGCCTGAGCGATGGGAAATGATCGCAGTCATTCCGTGGCTCTGAGCCATTGACACTGCATCCAGGGTCTCAGTCAATGTACCGATCTGGTTTACCTTAACCAGAATGCTGTTGGCGGTGCCCTTCTCGATACCGGTAGCTAGGCGCTTCGGGTTGGTCACGAACAGGTCATCTCCAACTAGCTGAACTTTATCCCCGAGCTTTGATGTCATCGCAGCCCAACCATCCCAGTCGTTTTCATCAAGAGGATCTTCAATAGAAACCAACGGGAACGAAGCGATTAGTTCTTCGTAGTAGGAAATCATTTCGGCTGAAGTGCGAGCTTTTCCTTCAAAGTTGTACTTGCCGTCTTTGTAAAACTCAGTGGCTGCAACATCCAAGGCAAGCCCAAAGTCAGTTCCTAGCTTGTAGCCAGCTTTTTGGATTGCTTCAGAGATTAGTTCGAGTGCTGCACGGTTGGATGGAAGGTCTGGAGCAAAGCCACCCTCGTCTCCAAGACCGGTTGAAAGATTCTTTGAGTGAAGCAATGCCTTGAGTGAGTGGTAAACCTCTGCTCCCCATCGAACCGCTTCAGAGAAAGTCGGAGCACCAACAGGAACAATCATGAACTCCTGAATGTCAACGCCATTGTCAGCGTGAGCTCCACCATTGATGATGTTCATAAGAGGTACAGGTAGAGTATGAGCATTCGGGCCACCCAAGTATCTATATAGGGGCAAGCCACAGCTGTCTGCTGCTGCCTTAGCGACAGCTAATGAAACACCGAGGATTGCGTTAGCTCCAAGGTTTGATTTGTTATCAGTTCCATCAAGTGAAATTAGAGCCGCGTCAACAAGGCGCTGATCTGTTGCGTCAAAATCAACTAGTGTCTCGTCAATTTCACCAATGACTTTGAGAACAGCTTGCTGGACACCTTTGCCCAGGTAACGTGCCTTGTCACCGTCTCTGGACTCGTGAGCTTCGAAAGCACCAGTTGAAGCACCGGATGGAACTGCTGCGCGACCAAAAGAATCATCGTCGAGAAGTACTTCAACTTCGATAGTTGGGTTTCCTCTGGAGTCTAGAATTTCTCTGGCGCCAATGGCTTCGATAAGTGACAAGTGGTTTCTCCTTAGAAGAGTTGAAATAGTGGCCGATTGGCCTCAAGAAACATCGTCGTTCGCTCTAGTCCTAGTTTAGTTTGGGCAGCCAACCCGCTAGCCGATTGGCTTGATCTTGAGCCCCTGAAAGCCTTTTTTAGGCTCCTCAAGCACTGCAAACTCGGCCATCCCCTGAGCTTTTAGTGAATCGAGCAAAACATTCAACTTCTTAGGTGTTGGCTCTAACCTCACTAAATACCCTGCGGCAATGGCTCCAGTTTGGACTGAAAGTGCAGCCTGCTGATCGACAGGTTCGAAAATCACTACAAGTGATTTAGAGATGGCGGGAGAATCTGAAACCAACTCGGCAACTCTTTCAAATCCGATTGAGACACCAACCGCAGCAACTTCGGTGCCTAGCCACTTTCCAACCATTCCGTCGTAGCGTCCTCCGCCACCGATTGACGAACCCGAAGCAGGATGTTCAATTTCAAAAATTGAGCCCGTGTAATAACCCATGCCGCGCACTAGTGTTGGATCAAACCTAAGCTTGCCCGGGTGCAATTGCTCTACAGCTTCAAAAATTTCATTCAGCTCGCTGGGAATCAGCGGGTTACTTGACAAAGATGAAAGCCAGCTGGATGTTGCCTCGGCGATTTTCTGACTGAAGCGCTCTTTCATTTCTAGTGCGACGCCCTCAGGACCGATTTTGTCAAGCTTGTCGATTGTGATCATGGCCTTACCAAACTCTGTCGGTGCAACTCCCAAGGATGCAATCGAACGGGATAATAATTCACGGTGATTGATTCGAATCTTTGCGTCCTTGATCCCAATTGCAGACAACGCGTTTAGGCTCGCGTTGAGAAGTTCGATCTCGGCAAAATTTGTGTCATCGCCAATGATGTCAATATCACACTGAACAAATTGACGATACCTGCCCTTTTGAGGTCGTTCTGCCCTCCACACCGGTCCAGTCTGAATAGCCTTGAAGACCTTTGGGAGCTTTGCGTGATTGGTGGCGTAGTAGCGAGTTAGAGGAACGGTGAGATCGTATCTAAGGCCTAAGTCCGAGAGTTCATCTACATTCTTGCCGAGGGCTTGTTCAAGTTCTTCGCCGCGCTTAAGAACGCGGAATGCAAGCTTCTCGTTGTCCCCGCCATCGCCGGAACTGAGGCGCTCAATGGCTTCGAGTGCAGGAGTTTCTATTTCTTGGAATCCATGGGAGGCATAGGTTCCAACAATCTTGGAGAGTAAATCATTTCGCACGGTTTTTTCTGTGGGGAGAAAATCCCTCATGCCTCGAGGCGGGTTGATTTGCGATGCCATGTTCCAAGTCTGGCAGACCAGGGCTAAAAAGCCTGGATACTTCTGGGTTTGTTGGCCTAGGCCTGGCCCACTACGCCAGCATCAAATTCATCGTTGAGCTCGTATGCTCTGATCTCAACTTGAAGTTCTCGAATCGTTTCCCGTAAAGCACGCTCAGCATCTAAGCCCTGGTGCTTCGCTGACAAAACTAATGCCAGTAGCAATCCCCCAAGTTGATCTTCATCTTCTAAAGCAAAAGCCGGTGTTGCCTCGGTTTCCAAGACACCGAGTTTCTGGGCCTTACCAATCACTTTGTCGGCAAGTAAGAGTGCAGGAAGTGAATTTGGAATTCCATCCAGCACACTTTGACGCTCAGGCTTTTCCTTCATCTTGTGAGCATCCCAGCTCTTCATTACATCATCGCCTGTTTCCGCTTTGTACTTTTCAAGCTCTTCCGCAGTTCCAAAAACGTGAGGGTGCCTGCCCTTCATCTTTGCAATTGAAAGCTCGGCGACATCCTGAATACTAAATGGCTCCCCCAGGGAGCCTGACTCAGCAAGGTCCGAGTGAAAGACAACGTGATAGAAAACATCACCAAGCTCTTCAAGAATTTGCTGACGGTCATTGGACTCAATCGCATCAATAAGCTCATAGGTTTCTTCAATGAGGTACTTAGCCAATGACCGGTGAGTTTGCTCTGCATCCCAAGGGCAACCGCCTGGGGCCCTAAGTTGCCTGGCAGTTTGAATGAGCTCATCAATTTTTGTCATTTACTTATCTTCCCCTTGAAGGTTTGCGATCACATCAAAAACTTCTCTGGCGAAAGAGATCAGTTCTTTACCCGAAACCACATCGCCATTAGCAGATTTCGGAATTGGCAACTGCAGAGAATTTGCCGATTGCAAATACTTTAGCCCGACATATACTCTGCTGAGTTTTACCTGCTCAGCTTCAGAAAGATACACGGGCTGAATTCGGGCCACCGCCGTCAGGAAGTTCACGTCCTTAAGTCCAACTCGATTAGCGATCTGGCGAAGCTCGGTGACTTCGATGAGGTTCTGCACTTGCTCAGGAGCTTTACCGTAACGATCTTCAAGCTCAGCAAGGATGCCATCAAGAGTTGCTCTAGTGCTAGTTTCTCCAGAGGCTGCGCTGAGCTTGTGGTACGCCTCGAGCCTTAGTCGCTCTGAATCCAAATAAGTGTCAGGGATGTGGGCATCGATTGGTATTTCAAGTTTGAGCTCTGCCGGGGAATCGAGCTTGATTCCCTTGAATTCGGATACAGCCTCCCCGATCATGCGAAGGTAAAGATCAAAGCCCACCCCAGCAATATGACCTGACTGCTCCCCGCCCAGCATGTTTCCTGCACCTCGAATTTCAAGATCCTTTAGAGCAACCTGAATCCCTGCACCAAGTTCATTGTTTTGAGCAATTGTTGCCAGACGATCGTGAGATGTTTCACTGAGTGGCTTAGAGGGGTCGTAGAAGAAGTAAGCGTAGGCACGCTCTCTACTTCTGCCTACTCTGCCTCGAATCTGGTGCAGCTGGGAAAGGCCAAAGTGTTCGGCTCTATCAATAATCAACGTGTTGGCGTTTGGAATATCGATTCCAGTTTCGATGATTGTGGTGGAGACCAAAACATCAAACTTCTTTTCCCAGAAGTCAACAACCACCTGCTCTAAAGCAGCCTCCGGCATTTGCCCGTGTGCCACAGCAATTCGTGCCTCAGGAACCAACTTTGCAAGGTCATTTGCGGTTTTTTCAATAGTTGCCACTCGGTTGTGGACGAAGAAGATTTGTCCCTCTCTAATCAGCTCACGTCTAATTGCGGCGGCTACCTG
>CAFBML010000004.1_pt1 | contig 26097 bp, 25 predicted proteins | sample 7268871 | NCBI WGS metagenome assembly CAFBML01 (sample SAMEA6814067, study PRJEB35770) | uncultured Micrococcales bacterium | biome: Freshwater; feature: Freshwater reservoir; material: water | place: Czech Republic | collected 2017-05-23 | depth 30m m
ACGCATCGGTGGAGTGGCCGAGAGGCTAGGCAGCGGCCTGCAAAGCCGTCTACACGGGTTCGAATCCCGTCTTCACCTCCGAGTAAAAAAGGAAATGGGCGATTGGCGCAGTGGTAGCGCGCTTCCCTGACACGGAAGAGGTCACTGGTTCGAACCCAGTATCGCCCACTGAAACCTAACTGGCCCAAGAATTGATTCGAGGAAGAGCTTGCCACAGCGAAGCAACTACGACCTCGTTCTAATTGGTGGCGGAATCATGAGCGCAACCCTCGCTGTAATTCTGAAACACCTCGAGTCCGACATGAAAATGTTGGTGCTAGAGCGTCTTCCAAAGATTGCTGAGGAATCATCAAACGCCTGGAACAACGCCGGGACTGGTCACGCCGCACTGTGTGAGTTGAATTATATGCCGGATAGTTCGGATGGAAGCATCCCCTCGGCGACTAAAGCAATCGCAATTAATCAGCAGTTCCAAGAATCAAGAGAATTCTGGGCAAATCTGGTGCTATCCGGCGTTATGAAATCGCCAGAGACTTTTATTCACTCAATTCCGCACATGACTTTTGTTCAGGGGTCTAAAGATGTTGACTACCTCAAGCGACGTTTTGAGGCTCTAAAGAACCAACCACTTTTCGCAGGCATGGAGTTTTCAGACGATCCGGAGCAAATTGCTAAGTGGGTTCCTCTGATGCTCGATGGTCGCCGCGAGCAGGCTATAGCCGCAACCAGAATTGATCAGGGAACAGATGTAGATTACGGAGCGGTGACAAGGCAGTTATTTGATTGGCTGGTTCGTTCGGGAGTTGAGGTAGTGACCTCCCATGAAGTTTCAGAAATAAAAAGAAGCGGTGACGATTGGGCGATTCGTGGAAAGCACGGAAACCAAAGCTTTGCCGTTCAAGCGCCAAAAGTTTTTGTTGGTGCCGGTGGATGGGCGTTGAAGTTGCTTCAGAATTCGGGAATCAAGGAGATTTCTGGTTTTGGAACCTTTCCCGTCAGTGGTCATTTTCTAAAAACTGAGAATCCAGAACTTGTTGCCAAACATCAAGCCAAGGTTTACTCCCAAGCAGCTGTTGGAGCTCCGCCAATGTCAGTTCCACATTTGGACACTCGCATAATTGATGGAAAGTCATCGCTTCTGTTTGGACCTTTCGCGGGGCTGAATTTCAAGTTTCTCAAGCACGGTTCGATCCTGGATCTACCAAAATCTTTGCGCTTTGCAAATCTGCTGCCTTATCTATCAGTTGCTCTAACGAATTTCCCACTCGTGGTCTATTTGATTAAAGAGATCGCAAAATCTTCAAAGCAGAAAATTGAAAGCCTGAGGGAATTTGTTCCAAATGCAAAACCTGCTGACTGGGAGCTCTATGAGGCTGGTCAAAGAGCCCAAGTTATCAAACCCAAAGGGCTATCCGGTTCCCTTCAGTTTGGAACAGAAGTAATTAGTTCCTCCGATGGTTCGATTGCAGGATTACTTGGAGCATCACCTGGAGCTTCTGTGGCGGTACGCGTGATGTTGGATGTGGTGAAGAAGATCTACCCTGACGAATTTGAGAAATGGCAACCTGAGATCAAAGCTCTGGTACCAAGTTATGGACTTAAGCTCAATGATGATGCAAAACTTGCGGCAGCTTCATTAGAACAGACAGCTAAGGCGCTAAAGCTTAAGGCTTAAGCGACCGCAACTCCAAGCAAGGCGCCTATCCCGTAAGCAATACCCATCGTTAGCAATGAGACGATTACGTTCCTAACAACGGCCCGAAGTGGTTTTGCCTTGCCAATCTTGGCTCCAAAGTATCCAGTCAAAGCAAGCGCAACGACCACTGAGCAAACAGTTGTAATCTCGCGGTATTCAATCCAAGGTCCAGAAATAGCAACTATTGGTAGCACTGATCCCAATGCGAAGGCAATAAAAGATGCGATGGCTGCGGCTTTTGGAGAGACGTGTTCGTCAGAGGAGATACCGAGCTCCGCTTCGGCGTGAGCCCTTATTGGATCAGTAGCTGTGAGTTCTTGGGCAATTTCAAGGGAAAGCTTTTCCGAAATTCCGCGGTTTTGATAGTAGCTGGCTAATTCGTGGAGTTCCTGCTCCGGATTATCACTTAGTTCCCTGCGTTCTTTTGCAAGGGCGGCCATTTCGCTGTCGCGCTGAGCGCTCACAGAGGCATATTCTCCTCCAGCCATAGAAATAGACCCAGCAACTAAGGATGCAATACCTGCAATTAGAATCGGTCCACTTTCAACTGTCGCCCCGGCAACACCCATAACGATTCCAGCGGTTGAAACAATTCCGTCATTTGCGCCCAGAACTCCTGCCCGCAACCAATTGAGTTTATGGGCAAGCGCCTTACGCTCTTGGGCGCGAGTATCAATTGGGCTTTTCATGTGTGTTGAGTCCTTGTTGGTTGGCTTCAAGCTACAGGCTACCAAAGCCTGAGTTAGTAGCTGGTTAGGATAGTAAAGCCTTAACCGATTGGACCAATTTTGCCAGAGACCATCGAGCTGAACCTTGAAGGTGCGCCTACAGCAGTTGCTAGCGGCTCGACTGGGTTTGAGGTATTTCAGGACAAAAAGGTTGTGGCTCAACGAGTAAATGGGGAGCTGAAAGACTTAGCTCACGTGTTGTCGACTGGCGACAAGGTTGAAGCGGTGCTGATTGACTCGGCCGATGGCCTCGGTATCCTCAGGCATTCAACAGCCCACGTTCTTGCGCAGGCAGTCCAGAAGATTAACCCCGATGCGCGCTTGGGAATTGGCCCACCAATCACAGATGGTTTTTACTACGACTTTGATGTTGCTGAGCCTTTTACCCCTGAGTCCCTTAGAGCGTTAGAAAAAGAGATGGATCGCATCATTCGATCCGGGCAACGTTTTGTTCGAAGAGTCGTCTCTGACTCGGAAGCGGCCAAGGAACTTTCCCATGAATCAAACAAACTTGAATTAATCTCACTGAAATCCTCTGAAAACTTAGCCGAAGGAGCCACTGAAGTCGGTTCCGGTGAGCTAACTATATACGACAACGTAGACCCGCAATCAGGCGAGGTGGTTTGGAAAGATCTTTGCCGAGGTCCTCACTTGCCAAATACCCGAATGATTGGAAACGGCTACTCACTGACGCGTTTGGCGGCTGCTTACTGGAGAGGCAATGAGGCGAACAAGCAGCTGCAGAGAATTTATGGAACCGCGTGGCCATCCAAGGATGAGCTCAAAGCACATCTGGAAAGACTTGAAGAGGCCGCCAAGCGTGACCATCGTCGCCTCGGTGCTGAGCTTGATTTGTTCTCCTTCCCAGAGGAAATTGGATCAGGCCTTGCGGTGTTTCACCCGAGGGGTGGAATCATTCGCAAGGTAATGGAAGATTACTCTCGCACCCAACATGAGAAGGCTGGTTACGAATTCGTCTACAGCCCTCACATCACTAAATCAAATTTGTTTGAAACCTCAGGACACTTAGCTTGGTACTCCGAGGGCATGTTCCCTCCGATGAAGCTCGATGAAGAAGTAGACGCCGATGGGGTCATCCGCAAAGCGGGGCAGGACTACTACCTAAAACCGATGAACTGCCCGTTCCACATCTTGATTTACAAATCTCAGGCCAGGTCCTACCGCGATCTTCCATTGAGAATGTTTGAGTTTGGATCGGTCTATCGCTATGAAAAATCCGGTGTGGTTCACGGTCTTACTCGAGTGCGAGGCATGACCCAAGACGACGCTCATTTGTTTGTCACCCAAGAAGACATGGAGTCAGAACTCACTTCGGTTTTGAACTTTGTGCTTGATCTGTTGCGCGATTATGGTCTGACTGATTTCTATCTTGAACTTTCAACCAGGGACCCAGAAAATGAAAAGTTTGTGGGTTCGGATGCTATCTGGGAAGCAGCAACCTCAACTCTCGAGCAAGTGGCTACTGATTCCGGCCTTGAACTTATTCCTGATCCTGGAGGTGCTGCCTTCTATGGTCCAAAAATTTCCGTTCAAGCGCGGGATGCAATTGGTAGAACGTGGCAAATGTCCACTATCCAGCTGGATTTCAATCTTCCTGAACGCTTCGATATCGAGTACACAGCAAGTGATGGAACAAAGAAACGTCCAGTGATGATTCATCGTGCGCTCTTTGGATCAATCGAGCGCTTTTTCGCGGTGCTAACCGAACACTACGCCGGCCATTTCCCTCCATGGCTGGCTCCAGTGCAGGTGGTTGGAATTCCCGTTGCTGATGAATTTGCACCTTATCTTTCGGATGTCATTGCCCAGCTAAAAGCCAAGGGCGTTAGAGCAACTGTTGATCTAAGCGATGATCGGATGCAGAAAAAGATTCGCAACCACACCAAAGACAAGGTGCCATTTCAGTTGATTGCAGGAGGAGACGACCGTGACGGCGGATCCGTAAGTTTCCGATACCGTGACGGGACTCAAGTAAATGGAATCTTGATCTCGGACGCTATTGAGCAGATTGTTTCAGCAATTGCGAATAAGGAGCAGGTCTAGTTGGACAAGCCGGAGTTTTTAACAGGTGTGCCTGATAATTTTCAGCGCCTATGGACTCCACACCGCCTCGTTTACATTCAAGACGGTCAACAGCCCCCGGCTGATCAATGTCCTTTTTGCTTAGCCCCAGCCGGTAGCGACGAGGATGGACTAATTGTTTATAGAGGGACAACTTGCTTTGTGCTGTTGAACCTGTTTCCTTACAACTCTGGACATCTTTTAGTTTGCACATATCGCCACGTTCCTGATTACGATCAGACGACCCCAGAAGAAGCAGCTGAGATGGGGCTACTCACAAAACGAGCCATGGAAGTTCTTCGAACCGTTGCCCACGCTCAGGGTTTCAACATTGGAATGAACCAGGGTGTTTTAGCCGGCGCAGGAATAGCAGAGCATCTGCACCAGCACATCGTTCCTCGTTGGGCAAACGATGCCAACTTTTTTCCAATCATCGCCAAGACCAAAGCGATGCCAAGGCTTTTGGGTGAAATCAGGGCCGAGATACAGGCTGCCTGGGGTTAACCGGTTCGAGAGACCCGGACTTGTCGGGTTAGAATTATCAGCATGAATCCCACAAAGAATGAATCAACGCCTCTTGTAAAGCGTGGACTGGCAGAGATGCTCAAGGGCGGCGTCATCATGGACGTTGTCAACGTTGAGCAGGCCAAGATTGCTGAAGACTCTGGTGCAGTAGCAGTTATGGCTCTAGAAAGAGTTCCCGCAGACATTCGTGCCCAGGGCGGGGTCGCCAGAATGAGCGACCCAGACATGATTGACGAGATCATGAAAGCCGTATCGATTCCAGTGATGGCAAAAGCGCGGATTGGACACTTTGTTGAGGCGCAAGTTCTTCAAAGTTTAAAGGTTGACTACATCGACGAGTCAGAAGTTCTATCTCCTGCCGACTACATAAACCATATTGATAAGTGGAAATTTGACGTCCCCTTTGTTTGCGGAGCGACCAATCTTGGAGAGGCGCTGAGACGTATCACCGAGGGAGCGGCAATGATTCGCTCCAAGGGCGAAGCCGGAACTGGTGACGTTTCCGAAGCAACTAAGCACATCAGAACTATTCTTGGCGAGATTAACGCACTTTCAGCCAAGAGCGAGGATGAGCTCTACGTTGCTGCTAAAGAGCTTCAGGCTCCTTACGATTTAGTGCGCGAAGTTGCACGGAACAAGAAGCTTCCGGTTGTGCTATTCGTTGCCGGTGGTGTTGCTACACCAGCAGATGCTGCGATGATGATGCAACTCGGTGCCGATGGAGTATTCGTAGGTTCAGGAATCTTTAAATCCGGCGATCCAGTCAAGCGTGCGGCCGCCATCGTAAAGGCAGTTGCTGCCTTTAACGATGCAAGTGTTGTGGCTGATTCATCTAGGGGATTGGGTGAAGCAATGGTCGGCATCAATGTAAAGGACCTTCCAGCACCGCACCGTCTCTCGGAGCGCGGCTGGTAAGTGCGCGTCGGCGTGTTTGCTCTGCAAGGTGATGTTCGCGAGCACCTTCAAATTCTGACATCGCTCGGCGTCGAATCCATCGAGGTGCGAAATGCAGAGCAGCTGGCTTTTTGTGATGGGCTCATTCTTCCCGGTGGTGAGTCAACTACCATTTCTAAGTTGATCGACATATTTGAGCTTCGTGGTGATTTACTTTCATACATTTCCAAAGGCAACCCTATTTATGGGACCTGCGCTGGGATGATTATGCTCGCAACCGAGGTGCTAGATGCGGCATCTGGTCAGCAAAGTCTGCAAGCTATGGATATTTCCGTAAGACGCAACGCCTTTGGTTCTCAGCTCGATTCATTCGAAACGTCAATCGAGTTTGCAGGAAACTCAGTGGACGTGGCTTTCATAAGGGCCCCGATAGTTGAACGCGTCGGCGAGCACGTACAGACACTCTCCCGAATTGCATCTGGGGCGGTAGTAGCTGTAAGAGAGAAAAATTTGTTAGCAACCTCGTTTCATCCAGAACTAACGGGGGAGAGCGCCGTCCATGAGTATTTTCTTGGGATGATTTCAAAAACCCATTAGGTTCTCGCCTAGAATTCAAAACGAAGCCAATCAAGGAGAGTAATGTCTGGTCATTCCAAGTGGGCCACTACCAAGCACAAAAAGGCAATCATCGACTCTCGTCGAGCCAAGCTTTTTGCCAAGCTGATTAAGAACATTGAAGTTGCTGTGCGTATGGGTGGACCAGACCTTGAGGGCAATCCAACACTTTACGACGCTATTCAAAAGGGTCGAAAGAGCTCTCTGCCCAACGACAACATCGAAAGAGCTATTAAGCGCGGGTCCGGTCAGGATGCGGATGCAATCGAATATCAAACAATTTTTTACGAAGGATATGGGCCCAATGGAATTGCGCTTCTTATCGAGTGTCTTACCGACAATAAAAATCGTGCAGCGGCGGATGTGCGTCTAGCGGTTTCTAGAAACGGCGGAACAATGGCAGACCCGGGAAGCGTTTCCTACCTTTTCAGCCGGAAAGGTGTCATCACAATCGAAAGAGCCGATGGAGTAACCGAGGATAGATTAATTGAGGTTGGTCTTGATGCAGGTATAGAAGATGTTGAAGTAAGACAATCCAGCTTTGTGGTGATAACCGATCCGTCAGCTATGGTTGCTGTTCGAACAGCCTTGCAGTCAGCTGGGCTTGATTATGAGAGCGCAGATGTTGAATTTGTTCCAGCCGCAAGCCTGCCAGTTGATGCTGAAACTGCTCGCACTGTCTTCAAGCTAATAGAAGCGCTAGAGGACTCGGATGAAGTTCAAAGCGTGTACGCCAATTTTGACATCAGTCCGGAAGTTTTAGCCGAGCTCGAGGCCTAGTCGTGACCAAGATTCTGGGCATCGATCCGGGTCTTACTCGATGTGGGGTTGGGGTCATTGAGTTATCCAGGGGGCGAAAACTCGCTTTGTTAGACGTTTGCGTGTTGTTGTCCCCAAAAGACGAGGCGCTCGACGCTCGAATTGGTGCAATTGGAAAAGATCTTGAGTCTCTTTTCAAGAAACACCATCCCGATGTGGTGGCCATCGAGCGGGTGTTTTCTCAGCAGAACCTTTCGTCCGTCATGGGTACGGCTCAAATTTCAGGCGTGGCAATATTCCTAGCCAACAAGTACTCGATACCAATTGCGATGCACACCCCAACTGAAGTAAAGGCGGCCGTAACTGGTTCCGGACGAGCCGGTAAGGCTCAGGTGGGTCAGATGGTTGCTCAGCTTCTTGGTCTGCAAGAGGTACCCAAACCAGCTGATGCCGCGGATGCATTAGCTATCGCTATTTGCCAAGGCTTTCGGGGCGTAAATACGTCCACCAGTTATACCAAAGCGCAGTTGAAGTGGAACGAAGCTGCTAAATCAGCCGGTACAAAAAGCAAACGCTAAGTAGGCTAATGGCGTGATTGCCTCGTTGACCGGAATAGTCCTTTCTAGCTCGAACGGGCAGGTTGTCATTGATGTAGCCGGAGTGGGTTACTTAGTTCACACCACATCTTTCACAGTGGCCTCTCTTTCAGAAGGAAACAGCACAAGCTTTCATACCAGCCTCGTGGTTCGTGAGGACGCCTTCACCTTGTTTGGGTTTGTCTCCAAGTCGGAGCTTGAAGTCTTCGAATTACTCAGGAGCGTCAACGGTGTTGGCCCAAAGTCGGCTCTTTCTATTCTCAACCAGATGAGCGTTGAGCAGATTGCCCAGGCTGTTGCCGAAGAATCCGACGCCGCATTCAAGGCCGTTTCTGGCGTTGGAGCCAAAACTTCGAAATTAATCACTCTCACCTTGTCCGGAAAGATGTTTGCTCCAGTAGCTAAAGGCGCTAGTTCTAGTCTGAGCGAGAGTGCAGTAAACGCTTTGGTAGGACTAGGTTGGAGCGAGCGTCAGGCAAGAGACGCTGTTCATGAGGCTGGACAGTCTGGAATGACTGACAAGGAAATGCTGAAGGCAGCATTGAAATCCCTTTCAAAGGCACGAAAAGCGTGAGCGAACTTCTAGACGGGGTAGCCACCGATAGCGATCTGGCTTTTGAGAGTGCACTTAGGCCAACTAGCCTTTCAGAATTCATTGGACAGTCAAAGGTAAAACAGCAGCTTGACCTTCTTCTGAAGGCAGCATCACTGCAGAAGCGATCACCGGATCACATTCTTCTAGCGGGGCCTCCTGGTCTCGGTAAAACCACTCTCGCCATGATTGTTGCCAACGAGATCGGTTCGGGTCTGCGCATGACTAGCGGGCCAACAATTCAACACGCAGGAGACCTCGCTGCGGTGCTGTCTTCCTTAAGTGCTGGAGAGGTTTTGTTCATTGATGAAATTCACCGAATGGCCAGACCCGCCGAAGAGCTTTTGTACATGGCGATGGAAGATTTCCGAGTCGATGTAATGGTTGGTAAGGGAGCGGGTGCAAGTTCAATTTCGCTCGAACTAGAACCTTTTACCCTAGTTGGAGCCACAACAAGATCCGGAATGCTTCCCAATCCCTTGCGCGATCGATTTGGATATACAGCGAACCTTGAGTTTTATGTTTCAGATGAGCTGCGCATGGTTCTTGAACGGGCGGCGAAAAAGTTAGAGCTGGATGCTGAAACCGAAGCTGTTTCGCTGATTGCCTCTCGCTCTCGGGGAACCCCAAGAATCGCTAATCGTTTGCTTCGTAGAGTTCGAGATTACGCGCTGGTTGGGAAAAGTCTGAAGATAAGTCAAGAGCTTGCTGCGGCTGCTTTGGACCTTTACGAGGTTGATTCTTTAGGGCTCGACCGCTTAGACAAACAAGTATTGCTAACGCTTATTCAGAAGTTTGAAGGAAGACCCGTGGGGCTTTCCACGCTAGCGGTGGCTCTCGGGGAGGAGCCCGACACAATCGAATCGGTGGTTGAACCTTACCTACTCCGTGAGGGCCTTATAGAGCGCACCCCCAAGGGTAGGCTGGCCACAGCCCTTGCCCACAGGCACCTTGGCCTGCAGTTATAATCAACTGAACACAATTTCGTTCACCTGCTTCCCGTAATCCCACCAGATAGGTACTTTTTCATGGACGATAGTCTCTTCCTGTTCCTTGCCCTGGCTTTTTTTGGCGCGATGTTGTTTTACTCCAGCAATAGACGCAAGAAAGCGGCTAAGACCCTCCAGTCTCAGGTTGTTAAGGGCGCCTATGTCATGTTAACCAGCGGAATTTTTGGGAAAATCACTGCTGTGCTAGACAACCGTCTTGAACTAGAAACCGCTCCGGGACAAAAAATGCTGGTTGCTACTGGTGCAGTAAGAAGCATTGAAGAAGAATCTCAAAAATCAAAGCCCGCTGCCTCCGCGAAAAAGACTGTTTCAAAGTCGACCCCAAAGGTTAAGGTACGTTCTGTAGCGAAGAGCCCAGCTAAACCTTCGGCTAAGAAAAAGTAAGGTCAGTCATCTTGTCAGCTTCAAACTCGGTTAAGTCTGCGCGCAAATCGCTTGCATGGTTGCTGGCTATTTTAGTTGGCCTTGCTGGCCTCATCGCGGTTGGTTCTTTGTCGGATTCAAATGCCAGCTTCACACCAAAGCTCGCTCTTGATCTTCAGGGCGGTACGCAGGTAATTCTTTCCCCACTGTTGCTTGATGGCCAAGCCGTCACACCTGATCAGCTTGACCAGGCTGTATCAATCATCCGTCAGCGCGTCGATGCCAGTGGTGTGAGCGAGTCCCAGGTGATAACTCAAGGTGATCGCAACATAATTGTTTCCATTCCTGGAGTTCCGGACGAAAACACCCTTGCTCTAATTAAGGCTTCAGCCAAACTCGAATTCCGAGCCGTTCTAGTAACTAGCATTGGTGCACCATCTTCAAGTGTTGGTGATGCAGAAGCACCTGTTGAGGGGCAGCCTACAGACGGTACCGGTTCAAGCCAAGAACCCGACCCAGGCGCAGCAGTTCCAACCGTTCCAACCGCAACTCCTACCGACCCGAGCGATCTGAATTGGGTGTCGCTTGAACTGCAGAAGCAGTTCGACTCCTTAGATTGCGCGTCATCCTTTCGCGAGCCGGGTCAGGTTGATGACCCAACAATCCCACTCATCACCTGTGACGTCAGTGGAACTCAGAAATTCATTCTTGGTCCAGTTGAGGTGGAAGGTGCCAACATTTCGGATGCTACAAATGGAACCGTGCAAAGCTCAACTGGAGCCTCGACTAATACTTGGGCCGTAAATCTAAATTTTGACTCCACCGGGTCTCAAGCCTTCGCCGATGTGACCCAAAGGCTTTTTCCTTTGGTTGCTCCGAGAAATCAGTTTGCCATCACCCTTGACGGTTTCGTGATAACCGCTCCTGCTACTCAAGCCGTTATCACAGGCGGATCCGCGCAGATCACTGGAAACTTTGACCGCGATTCATCCAAGGTTCTTTCAGATCAGCTCAAATATGGTTCGCTACCTATTGGGTTTGAAGTCGAAAGCCAGGAGAACATCTCAGCTTCGCTTGGTTCCGAGCAATTGAACAATGGTCTAATCGCGGGTCTTATTGGACTTCTTCTAGTTGTTGTCTACTCGATCTTCCAGTACCGAGGTCTAGCCATTGTCACTATTGGTTCCTTAGTGGTTGCGGCCATTCTGGTCTACTTGTTCATTGCAGTTCTATCTTGGAGACAGGGGTACAGACTCTCTCTTGCAGGTGTAGCCGGGTTGATTGTGGCAATCGGAATCACGGTTGACTCTTTCATTGTTTACTTTGAGCGCGTCCGAGATGAAATTCGTGAAGGCAGGAGCTTAGAGGTCGCTGTTGAAAATGCCTGGACAAGGGCGCTAAGAACAATTCTTGCCTCTGATGGAGTGAGCTTTACTGCTGCCTTAACTTTGTTCCTGCTGACGGTTGGAAACGTTCGAGGTTTTGCTTTCACGCTCGGCTTGACCACCATCGTTGACCTAATAGTCGTAATGATGTTTACTCATCCGCTGCTCCGGCTACTAGCGCGAACCAAGTTCTTCAGTTCAGGTCACCCTTGGTCAGGCTTTGACTCCAAAGCTCTTGAGGCATCCGGATACGTTGGTCGCGGAAAATTCCGAGTGTCTGAATCTTTGGCATCAGGCAAAGTCAAAAAAGCTTCAAAGGAAGCAGAAAAGCGCCAGAGCATTGCCGAGCGTAAAGCTTTAGCAGCAATCGCAGCAGCTAAGAAGACAGGTGACCAATAATGTCAAAGCTAAAAGACCTTGGAAATGATTTTTACAGCGGGAAGAGATCGCTTGACATAGTAGGTCGCCGTAAAGTTTTTTACCTTGTTGGTATCGCCATTGTTATTGCTTCGATTCTTGTTCCGATTCTTAAGGGTGGCTTTAATTTTGGAATTGAATTCCGCGGGGGAAGTGAATTTAGGATTGAGGGCGTAGCTGAATCATCCCAGCAAATCGCCATTGACGCTGTACAGTCCGTCGAACCAGGTAGTCAGCCTCTAGTGACCACGGTTGGGCTCGACGCTGTAAGGATCCAGACTGAACAGCTAGATGACATTGCGTCCGAAGAGGTGCGAATAGCTCTAGCCACTGCCTATGGTGTTGAATCCGGAGCGGTCACATCTTCATTTATCGGAGCTAACTGGGGGGCAGACGTTACTGAGAAGGCGTTGATCGCACTAATAGTTTTCCTTGTTGTAGTCAGCTTGCTGATGGCACTTTACTTCAGGACTCTAAAGATGTCTTTAGCTGCGCTTATTTCTCTAGTACATGACGTTGTGATCACCCTTGGAATTTATGCTTTAGTTGGGTTTGAAATCACTCCAGCAGCAGTTATTGGATTTTTGACGATTCTCGGTTATTCGCTTTATGACACCGTAGTTGTTTTCGACAAAGTTCGAGAGAACACCATTGATGTCGAATTCTCGGAGACGACCACTTTCGCTTCTCAGGTAAACCTTGCAATCAACCAGACCCTAGTGCGTTCAGTGAATACATCTGTGGTGGCCGTTTTGCCTGTGGCATCTATTCTCGTTGTCGGAGCTACAGCTCTAGGTGCCGGAACGCTAAGAGATATTTCCCTAGCCTTGTTTATTGGAATCATCGCTGGAACCTACTCCTCTGTATTCCTAGCCGGCCCCCTCTATGTGGACCTTAGATCGCGCGAGGGAAGATACAAGGACAAGACAGCTGCTGCAAAGTCCTAACTGCTTGAACTACCCTCCCATTAGGCTTGCCTCATAGTTCAAAATTAGGCAGGAGCGTCGTGACCGATACCACATCTAACTCCCTGCGTTCGAGACTGCCAAGAATCTTTGCGAAAACAGGTGCCTACAACTCAGAGCTTCAGGCCGTTATTAGATCGGTTAAGGCAAATCACCCTAAAGCAGACTCGTCTGTAATCGAAAGATCCTTCGTAGCAGCCGAAAAAGCTCATTCCACTCAGCTCCGAAAATCAGGCGAGCCTTACATCACCCACCCTCTAGCAGTTGCTCAGATATTGGCTGATCTAGGAATCGGCGCTACAACTATTGCGGCAGCTTTGCTTCACGACACAGTTGAGGACACTGATTACACGCTGGATTTTGTAAGGCGCGACTTTGGAGATGAAGTTGCGATGTTGGTCGATGGCGTCACCAAGTTAGACAAACTCAAGTTTGGAGATAACACTCAGGCTGAGACCGTTCGCAAGATGGTGGTTGCGATGTCCAAGGATATTCGTGTACTGGTTATTAAGCTTGCAGACCGGCTTCACAACGCACGGACCTGGAAGTTTGTTGCCGAGGAAAGTGCCAAGCGCAAAGCACAGGAAACCCTTGAGATTTATGCTCCACTGGCTCATCGACTGGGAATAAGCACCATCAAGCTGGAGCTCGAGGATCTATCTTTTGCAATTCTTTACCCAAAGGTTTATGAAGAAATTGTAAATCTAGTAACTCAACGCACACCAAAGCGGGAAGAGTACATCGACTCAGTAATTAGTTCGATTGAAGAAGACCTGAAGAGCTCCAAGATAAAGGGCAAGGTTGCTGGAAGACCAAAGCAGTACTACAGCATCTATCAGAAGATGGTGGTTCGAGGCAGAGAGTTCGATGACATATACGACCTGGTTGGTATAAGAGTTTTAGTTCCGACAGTCAGGGATTGCTACGCAATCCTGGGTTCAATTCATTCCCATTGGAACCCAGTACCAGGCAGATTTAAAGATTACATCGCTATGCCAAAGTTTAATCTTTATCAGTCTCTTCACACCACCGTGATTGGGCCTGCAGGTCGAGCGGTTGAGATTCAGATTCGCACCACTGAGATGCACAATCGCGCAGAGTTCGGTGTAGCTGCGCACTGGAAATACAAGGAGCAGGCAGGCACATCTCAGACTACGACTGAAGATGACATGGTCTGGCTCAAGCACCTTTCGGATTGGCAAGCGGAAACTCAGGACCCAGGGGAGTTCCTTGATGCTTTGAGATTCGAAATTGGAGCTAAAGAGGTTTACGTATTCACCCCTAAAGGTAAAGTAATCGGACTTCCTTCTGGAGCCACGCCAGTTGATTTTGCTTATACAGTGCACACAGAGGTTGGCCATCGAACTATTGGTGCAAAGGTAAATGGTCGGCTTGTACCACTCGAGAGCACTTTAAATTCTGGTGATGTGGTTGAGGTGTTCACCTCGAAATCTCTTGATGCTGCGCCAAGCAAAGACTGGTTGAATTTCGTTCGATCCCCAAGAGCCAGAGCTAAGATAAAGCACCACTTTTCACAAGAACGTCGTGAGGACGCCATCGAGCAGGGTAAGGAATCACTGACCAAGGCGATGCGTAAGCAGAACCTTCCCTTGCAGCAATTGATGTCTGCAGAGTCACTTGCAAAAATAGTTGCTGATTTACGTTTGTCGGATGTGAGTTCACTATTTGCTGCAATTGGTGAGGGTCAGGTTTCTGCTCAGTCCATTATCGAGAAATTAACCCAACCGGTGGGTATCGAGGAAGATAATGATGTTGAGTTTGAATTACCTTCTGCTCCAAAATCCTTTAGACATGTTGGTGGCAGCCACTCTGGCGTTTTAGTTAAAGGCGACGCAGACGTCATGGTAAAGCTAGCGCGCTGTTGCACACCAGTACCTGGCGATCAGATTATGGGATTTGTGACAAGGGGCACTGGAGTGTCTGTCCATAGAAATGATTGCAAGAACGTTGGTCAGTTGCAACTTGAGCCTGAGAGAATCCTAGAAGTCAGTTGGGCGCCTTCATCCAAGCGTCTATTCTTGGTGCAGATCCAGGTTGAGGCTCTCGATCGATCCGGACTGCTAAGTGATGTGACTAGGGTTTTGAGTGAACACCATGTCAACATTCTCTCTGCATCTGTATCGACAAGAAATGACCGTGTGGCGTTAAGTCGTTTCGTGTTTGAAATGGGGGATCCAGGGACTTTAGAGCACCTGCTCAATGCAGTAAAGAGAATTGAAGCAGTTTACGACGTGTATCGAGTGTCTCAATAATTAGCTTGCGTTTTGTTTAACTACTTCAAGCCAGGATCTTCTGGCTGAAAGTGCATCGCTAAGTTCCTGGCTCTTCTTGTAATCATTTGCCGCGGTTGCAGCCAAAAGATCCGATTCAAGGCTCGCTATCGACTGCTCAAGCTGTGAAAGTACCCCGCTAGTTCGTTCAATGGCTGCAGGATCCGATTTTCTCCACTGTTCCTGCTCAAATTCCTTGAATTTCCTCTCGACGGCGCGCATGCGATCGTCGGTTTCGCGAATTTTGTCTTTCGGAACTTTTCCAGCTTTTTCGAATCTCTGTTGGATTGACAGTAGCTGCTTCTTTGCTTCGGCTAGGTCCTTGGTCGGATCTAGCTTCTCAGCTTCAACAATTAGCGCTAGCTTGATTTCATAATTGGCTGAGAATGCGACTGTTTCCTTGGCAATGGTGTCTTTTCGGAGTGCGTATATTGCATCTCCAGCGGCCTTAAAGCGATCCCAGAGAGCATCGTCTTGCTTGCCCTGTGATCTGCCAGATAACTTCCATTCATCGAGAAGTTTTCTGTAGTCGTTTGCTGCATCTGAACCCTTAGCAACAAAAGCCTCAGCCTTGGCCACTAGCTCGGATTTTTTGGCGCGCGCTGTTTTGGTAATGGCAGTGAGTTCCGCAAAAAAAGCACGCTTGTTGGCTTCAAACTTGGTTCTTGCTTGGGAAAAGCTCTTCCAGATAAGGTCGGCTTGTTTTCTAGGAACTTTAGGACCCGACTTTTGGGAGGCCTGCCAAGCTTCAAATAGCTCAGTCATCTCTTTCGAGGCTATTTTCCACTGGGTCTTTTTCGGGTCCTTATCGGCAAGCGCAGTTGCTTTCTGCGCGATTTCTGTCCTGACTTTCAGCGTGGCCGCAATGGCCTGAACTGTAGCCTCTGATTTTTCAGCACGAATCTTTTCAATATTTGGAGTGATAGCTGCCACTCGATTTCGTAGTTCCTGAATATTTCCCACAGCCGCAGGTTCGGCGAGGTCTTTAGTTAGCTTGTGAGCAGCTGCAGCGATGCTGGCTGGATTGGCGCTGTTTTTTAGCCGCTGTTCAAGAATTCGAACATTTGCTTCCAACTCTGAGAACTTGCGTTCAAAATATGCCAAGGCTTCCGCTTCAGTTACGCCCGGGTACTGACCCACTTTGCGCTCGGTTGCGCCATCCGTGACGAAAACGTTGTTTTCGCTGTCGACTCTTCCATGATTGGCAGAAATAGGGGGCACAGTTCTCTCCTGGTGGCTTTTGGTTCGGTCTTTATCTTAGTTCGATAGAGCTTAGAAGAGTTTTGAGAGCGGGCGGGCCATCTGTTGCTCCGCCTTCAACCCCTGCACTGATGACTGGCTCTAGCCCATCAAGACCTGAGGTGATTTTGCCAAAAATCGTGTAGCCACCTGCGTCATCGGAAGGAATTCTCGAGTCTTGGTAAACGATAAAGAACTGAGAACCCATGCTGCTGCCATTGCCCCCAACTCTTGCCATTGCAAGAGATCCCGTGACGTACGAGTCATCAGCTGGGGCATTCTCGATTGGTCCAAAGGTGTACCCTGGTCCGCCGCTTCCAGTTCCTTCTGGATCGCCACACTGAAGAACGTAGATACCGTCTGTTACTAGTCGGTGACAAGAAACTCCCTCATAGAAACCGGACTGGCTAAGCGAAACAAAGTTTGCTACCGCTTGAGGTGCGTTGACTCCATCCAGTTCAAGCTCGAGAGTGGCTTCTCCAACGTTCATAGATCCAGTCCATACTCGGGACTCGGCCAATGCTGCATCTGGAACTTGCTCAGAGTTTTCAACTGGTGGAAGCTCAGCGGAATCTTTGACTGAACCTGGTCCAAAGTTAAAGTATGAGAATTGACCAAGAATCGCTAGAGCAATAGCTCCGGCGGCAAGCATGATCGCTAGCCTGTTGTCTGACTTGCGTCTTGACGCTTTAGCGCTTTCAAGTGCTTGCTTGGCCTGAAATGATTCCAGTCTTTCAGCGGCTGCGTTTGCCATTTTCTTCTGCGTGCTCACGGTGGTTTCTCCCTAGCTTTATGGTCCATAGAGAGTTTACAAAGCTTTTGTTGTGGGTTCTTATACTCTTGAGAAATGAACAACTCCCTTTTCAGCGCAAGTGGACCTTTGGCAGCGCGAATGAGGCCAAGAACCCTTGAAGAGGTAGTAGGTCAGAAAAAAGCCCTTGCTCAAGGCTCTCCGCTCTCGATGCTTGCCAGAAAGCCTGAGGGTCAAACTGCTCCAAGCACCTCGGTTGTTATCTGGGGTCCTCCCGGAACTGGAAAAACCACGATTGCCAAAGCGGTTGCAAACACTTCAGGGCGAAGGTTTGTCGAGCTCTCGGCAGTTTCCACGGGGGTCAAAGAACTTCGAGAAGTAATTGAAAAAGCACGTCTCGATCAGGAGCTTTACTCGGTAGCCACCATTGTTTTTCTGGATGAGATTCACCGGTTTTCAAAAGCCCAGCAGGATGCACTTCTACCGGCGGTTGAAGCAGGCTGGATCATTCTGATTGCTGCCACTACGGAGAACCCTTCTTTTTCTGTCAATGCTCCTCTTCTCTCACGCTCTCTTGTTGTCAAGCTCGAGCCTCTTGATGAATCAGTCATCAATGGTTTGGTTAGAAAGGCTCTTTTAGATCCCGCGGGCATGATGGGTAAGGTCACGGTTTCAGACGAAGCTGTGAGTCGAATCTGCCAGATTGCGGGGGGAGACGCAAGAAGAGCGTTGACAGTGCTTGAGGCAGCGGCCTCAAGAGCTTTGGAGTTTTCAAGCCTGGACTCCGCAGAAATTTCGCTACAGGATGTTCTAACTGTTCTCGAAGCAGCACTGGTGAGATACGACAGGGAAGGAGAGCAGCACTACGACACCATTAGTGCCTTTATCAAATCTATTCGAGGCTCCGACCCCGATGCTGCACTGCACTATCTAGCCAGGATGCTTGAAGGCGGAGAAGACCCGAGATTTATCGCAAGACGCTTAATGATCTTGGCCTCAGAGGACATTGGCCTTGCCGACTCGAACGCTTTACCTTTGGCTGTTGCCGCTTTCGACACTGTTGCAGCAATTGGTATGCCGGAAGCAAGGATTGCACTTGGCCAGGTGAGCATTTATCTTTCTCTTGCTCCAAAGTCCAATTCAGCATATTTGGCGATTAATTCGGCAATAGAAGATGTTCGGAATGGGTTCACCCCAGCGATTCCTTTGTATCTTCGTAGCTCTTCCTCGGCCAGAGAGGGTGCAGATAAGAGCTACGCGTATCCCCATGATGAGGCAAACGCGGTTGTTCAGCAGCAATACCTAGCTGAGCCAAGGCAGTATTACACACCAAAGCCTTTTGGCCAGGAACGCGGCTTTACCGAACGACTCGAGGCTCTTCGAGCCATTATTCGGGGCAAAAAGGCTTGATGAGGCCAACTAGCCGGTGCTAAACTTTCAAGGTTGCCAATTTGAATCCCAAGCGCGGCTGCGAGGGGTTGACCAAATAGCGAGTGTCATTTAGCAGACCTTTCTCGGCAACAAGAAGGCATTCCTCTATTGCTTTTACTTTTTGTTGGAATAACTTGAAAGGAAGCAGTGTCTAAGACATCGCGCACTCGCAGTAAGACCCGTCTGTCACGCGCACTCGGGATCGCACTAACCCCAAAAGCAGCCAAGTATTTGGAAAAGCGGCCCTATGCTCCAGGTGAGCACGGTCGCACCAAGCGAAAGGCAGACAGCGACTTCGCCGTTCGTCTTCGTGAGAAGCAGCGTCTAAGGGCGCAGTACGGTATTCGCGAAGCTCAGCTAAAAAAGACCTTCGAAGAAGCAAAGCGCGCCACAGGGCTAACCGGTGAGAACCTAGTTGAGCTTCTAGAGATGCGGCTTGACGCAATCATCTTGCGTGCTGGTTTTGCTCGCACAATCGCACAGTCACGTCAGCTAGTTGTTCACCGCCACATTTTGGTTGATGGACAGCGAGTAGACCGTCCTTCGTTCCGTGTAAAGCCCGGTCAGCTGGTTCACGTGCACCCTAAAAGCGAGAAGACTGAACCCTTCCAGGTTGCAGCAGCTGGTGGACACGTGGACGTGCTTCCGCCACTTCCTGGCTACTTGAGCGTTGAGCTAGAAAAACTTCACGTCACTCTAGAGCGCCGTCCACTTCGAGCCGAGGTTCCAGTCACTTGTGAAGTTCAGCTTGTGGTTGAGTACTACGCCGCTCGATAGAGACAAGAATTAGTCAAGGAGGGCACTATGTCAGGATCTGAAATCGCAAGCTTAATTGCTGCAGGTGGATTCGTGTTGCTGGTGCTCTTCCTTGCAGTTCCAATCTTGAAGCTGGGAAAGCTTTTGGACAAAAGCGCGGATTCAGTTTCACTTATGACCGAAGAACTAACCCCTCTAGTCTCCGAGCTCACGGTCACATTGGAAGAGACCAATCGGCAGCTTAAGAAAATTGATTCGATAACTACAGATGTCTCATCTGTCACAACAAACCTGTCGTCTCTTGTTAGTTCTTTCACTGCTTCCATGGGCGGGACCCTTGCCAAGCTTGCTGGATACGGTGGAGTAATGCGCAACCTACTGGGAAAGAAGAAGTAGAGATATGAAGAAACTTGTTTGGTTTATCGCAGGCCTAGCAATTGGCGCCGTTGCTGCGCGGCAGATTGAAGAGAACCCGGCTGCTCGTAAAGCCTACGAAGAAGCTAAAACTTCTGTATCCGAGTTTCGCGATGCAGTGCTTGAGGGATTCCAGGAACGGGAAGCAGAACTTTCTAAACCGAAACGCAAGCCAGCAGCTGCCAAGACCAGTGCTGCGAGATCGAAGGCCGCTGCTTCAAAGAAGACCGGACCAAGATCCAAGCCTGCTGGTAAGTAAGGGTTTAAATTGAAGACCGCCGAGATTCGTCGGCGCTGGCTCGACTATTTTGCCAGCAAAGATCACGAGATCGTGCCTTCTGCCTCGCTAATCTCTGAAGATCCAACTTTGATGTTTACCGTAGCTGGAATGGTTCCATTTATTCCATACATGACAGGTCTAGTACCAGCTCCATACAAGAGAGCTACCAGTGTTCAAAAGTGCGTTCGCACACTAGACATTGAAGAAGTAGGTAAAACAACCCGTCACGGAACTTTCTTCCAGATGAATGGGAATTTCTCTTTCGGTGATTATTTCAAGAAAGAAGCAATCGCCTACGCCTGGGAGTTTCTAACATCTAGCAAAGCAAAAGGTGGACTAGAGCTGGACCCTGAACTGTTGTGGGTCACCGTTTACCAGGACGACGACGAATCAATAAAAATTTGGCGCGATGTCGCAAATGTTCCATTAGAGCGCATTCAAAAACGTGGCATGAAGGACAACTACTGGTCAACTGGTCAACCAGGTCCCGCTGGCCCATGCTCGGAGATTTACTACGATCGTGGCCCAGCCTACGGTTCAGAAGGCGGCCCCGAAGCTGACGAAAACAGATACATCGAGATTTGGAACCTTGTGTTTATGCAGTTCGAACGCGGCGAGGGGACAGGCAAGGACAGTTTCGAAATTCTAGGCGAATTGCCTTCAAAAAACATTGACACAGGAATGGGACTCGAGCGCGTTGCGTTTTTGATGCAGGGAGTTGACAACCTGTACGAGATCGATGAAGTCCGACCAGTACTCGACCTTGCTGCAAAGCTTTCAGGAAAGACATACGGCGCTGACTCAGATGATGATGTTCGACTGCGTGTTGTTGCAGATCACGTGCGCTCAGCCTTGATGCTGATAGGTGATGGGGTCACACCCGCAAATGATGCTCGGGGCTACGTTGTCAGACGCCTTTTGAGAAGAGCCGTGCGAGCTATGAGATTGCTTGGCGTAGAAACTCCGGTTTTCAAAGAATTGTTCACGGCATCGAAGAACGCTATGAAGGCAAGTTACCCTGAGCTGGAAACAGATTTCGAGCGGATTCTGCGAACCGCTGTAAACGAGGAAGAGGCTTTCTTACGCACCCTAAACTCCGGCCTTTTGGTCCTCGACGAAGAAATTGCCAAGGCTAAGTCCTCAAAGGCTTCAGCCCTTACCGGGGACAGTGTGTTTTTGCTGCACGATACATATGGATTTCCTGTGGATCTAACCTTCGAAATTGCTCAAGAAGCTGGCTTGGAAATTGATAGAGACAAGTTCACATCGTTGATGAATGTTCAGCGTCAGCGTGCCAAGAATGATGCGAAGCAGAAGAGATCTACAAACGCTGATCTCTCGGTCTATGGTGAGTTCCGTTCTCTTGGAGTGACAAAGTTCACCGGCTACGAGGAGCTTGTATCAGGCGCCAAAGTCATCGGACTTATTCGCGACGGTCTAGTTGTCAAGGAGCTCAAAGAGGGCGAAGTCGCTGAAATACTGCTGGATGAGACAAGCTTCTATGCTGAGTCCGGTGGTCAGGATAGTGATTCGGGCTTCATCACCGGGGATGGCCTGTCACTCGAGGTTCTTGATGTGCAAAAGCCTGTCAAGGGGCTTGTTTCACATTCCGTTATTGTTAAGCGCGGTTCGGTCGGAGTCGGCTCAAAGGTTTCAACCGAAGTTTCTCCAGAGTGGAGACTTGGTGCAGCTCAAGCACATTCCGCCACCCACGTCGTCCATGCCGCGCTTCGTCAGGTACTTGGTCCACAAGCTTTGCAATCAGGGTCTTACAACAAACCTGGATACATGCGACTTGATTTTTCTTGGAGCGAGGCTTTGTCCCAAGACACAAGAACCGAAATTGAGGAAGTCACCAACCTTGCTATTCGCCAGGATCTTGCCGTCAGCGCTCAGTTCATGAGCGTAAAAGAGGCCAAAGATTTCGGGGCAGTAGCACTGTTTGGTGAAACCTACGACGAGAGCGTTCGAGTCATTCAGATTGGCGGACCTTGGTCAAGGGAGTTGTGTGGTGGAACGCACGTTTCTCGTAGCTCACAGGTTGGCCTGGTTTCCGTGATTGGTGAAGCTTCTGTTGGTTCGGGTTCTAGGAGACTGGAAGCATTCGTTGGCTTCGAAGCCTTTCAAGCACTTGCTGCCGAGCGCGCTCTGGTAGCAGCGTTGAGCGAATCCCTGAAAGTGCCTCGCGAACAATTAGCCGAAAAGATTCAAACTACAGTTGATGAACTTCGTGCCGCGCAGCGGAAATTGGCTTCATTGTCAATGGAGCAACTAAAGAGCAAGCTTCCTGAGTTAGCCCAAGCGGCAAAACAAGTCGGTGGAGCCAAAGTCGTACTTGAGAACATCGGAGTAGTAGATTCCGCTGACCAGGTCAGAGAAATTGCTTCAGCCCTTCGTGACAAGCTGGAGTCTGACTCCGCCGTTGCTGCGATTGCAGGTGTTTCGGGGGACAAGATAATTCTGATTGTTGCAACGACCAAGAAAGCGCGTGAGGCTGGAATCAGCAGTGGCAATCTTGTGAAAGAAGCTTCCGCAATTTTGGGCGGCGGTGGAGGCGGTAAGGACGACATCGCGCAGGGCGGCGGCCCAGAAGTCAACAAGCTTGCATCAGCGTTTGCTGCAATCGAGAATTCAATCAAGAACTAGATGGAGCGGGGTCCTCGCCTAGCCATCGATGTTGGGACAGTGCGAATCGGGTTGGCAGTGAGCGACCCGGACTCCATTGTTTCGACCCCATTGCCTGCGCTTGTCCGATCGAAAGTGCTGTCCGAATCTCTCCAGGAAATTCTGAGCTTGATTATCGACAATGGTGTGATTGATGTCTATGTTGGCGATCCACTCTCACTTTCCGGTTCAGAAACCGCATCAACAAAGGACGCGAGGCAATTCGCCAAACAATTAGCGGAACTAACTTCCGTGCCTGTGCGATTAGTGGATGAGAGACTTACTACTGTGACCGCATCCTCCAAACTACGACTCAACGGCATGAACTCTAAGGTTGCCAGGGGCTTGATAGACAGTGCAAGTGCGGTAGAAATTCTGGAGCAAGCTTTGAACATTTCCAAACAATCCGGTAAGGCTGCTGGTCTGCGAGTTGGAGGATTCAATGACTAGGGCCTATCCTGCAAGAAAAAGAAGGCTGTTTTTCACTATCTCGTCACTACTTTTGAGTGTTGGTTTAGTTGGGGCTGCTGTGGTCGCTTTGAATTACGACACACTCAGAGCACAATACTTGAAACTTACGACTCTCGATTTTGAGGGTCCAGGCGAGGGTGAGGTTGTCGTCAGGATCGAAGCTGGCGAGGACGGGTTGATCATCACCCAGAAACTCTTAGATGCTGGAGTTATCAGAGACTTTGACAGCTTCTATAGACACCTAATTGAGAACAACGCAGTTTTCTATCCCGGTAGCTTCATGATGCGATTCGAGATGAGCAATGAAGCTGCGCTAAGCGTTCTTTCTAATGCTTCGAATGCCATGACCTACAAAGTGACTATCCCAGAGGGCTATCGAGCCGTACAAATCTTTGACGAACTAGCAAATATCTCTGGTATTCCAGCTGATGAGTTTCGATCGGTTGCAAAAGACTTAGCAAGTTTTGGTATCCCGTCGGAAGCACTAACAATCGAAGGTTATTTGTTTCCAGCTACCTATAGTTTCGACACTGAAGCCAGTGCAACCGACATCCTTCAAGCAATGGTTTCGCGTATGAAGGAGGAGCTCGAACGCCTTGGAGTGCCCGAAAGGAATTGGCATTCGGTCGTGACATTAGCGTCGATTGTTCAGCGCGAGGCAAAACTTGAACCAGATTTCTCCAAAGTGTCTCGCGTTTTTGCCAATCGACTCGAAATCGGTATGCGGCTAGAAACAGACCCGACAATCAGTTACAGCTACAGCGGTAAAGACATGTCGGAGGTTTCCAAGGCGGAACAGTTAGAGCATGGATATAACACATACCTAATTAAGGGGCTACCTCCTGGCCCAATTGCATCACCAGGTGCTCTTGCCCTAGAGGCCACCCTTTCACCTGCTGATGGAGATTGGTTATTCTTCGTAACAATCAACCTCGAATCCGGCGAGACAAAGTTCTCAAAAACGCTTGCTGAGCATGAGGGTTATGTTGTTTTGCTACGGCAATGGGAAAAAGAGAACCCGGGTTGGTATGACAACTAGTTTCTCCGTGGTTGGCTCACCAATTGAGCACTCTTTGTCGCCCGTTTTGCATACGGCTGCCTATAAACACCTCGGGCTTGATTTTGCCTATGGGAAAAACGCAGTTCCTGCCGGGGGACTAAGAGACTTTCTAAGTTCGTCCGATCTAAGCGGGGTATCCGTGACTATGCCACTAAAGAATGAGGCATTCGATCTTGCAGCTAGTCACGATGACGATTCCTTGACTACGGGTGTAGCAAACACTCTTGTGAATTCTTCCAGTGGCTGGCGAGCGTTTAACACCGATGTCTACGGTATCTGCCAGGCCATTTCAAATGTGTCCGAACCTAAAATCACGGTAGTAATCGGATCTGGAGCAACCGCTCGATCTGCAATGTTGGCCCTTGCCAAGCTATTTCCAAAAACAGAAGTGCAACTAGTTAGTCGCAATCAAACTGCAGAAGATGAACTTAAAGTCTTTGGCCAAAAGCTGGGGCTCAGCGTGTCAACGAAGCCTGCAACAGCTCAGACCCTTATGCGCGCAGATCTAGTGATGTCTTTGGTGCCAGCAGGCTCTTATGTTGAACTTTGGGAAGAGATTAGGCACAGTGGCAATTCCAATTCAGGCACGCTATTTGACGTCGCATACAACCCGTGGCCGTCCATGGCTGGCTTGGCCTGGATTCCTTCGACTGTGATCTCCGGAATCGAAATGCTTGTTTGGCAGGCTATTGAGCAAGTTCAAGTGTTTGCTGCAGCCAGTGGAAGCAGTAGCGGAATAGACAGAAGCGCTCTTTATTCAGTGATGAAGGCAGCTGTTTCCCCTAAATAGGCGTCTCTACTGGCGGTCTATGCCAGAATTGGATTATGTTGCGCTGGTTAACCGCTGGAGAGTCCCATGGACCTGAACTTGTCGCGATTTTAGAAGGATTACCTGCTGGCGTGCCAGTAGCAACCGAAGACGTCCAGAATGCGCTTGCTAGAAGACGCCTTGGATTCGGTCGCGGCGCTCGAATGAAGTTTGAACTCGATGAGGTAAGTCTCAGCGGTGGTGTCCGTCATGGACTGACTCAGGGCGGTCCCGTGGCCATCACGATCCAAAATACGGAGTGGCCAAAATGGGAGAAGATCATGTCTTCCGACCCAGTCGAGCAATCGGAACTTGAAGGTGCAAGGGCCGAAGCACTCACCAGGCCAAGACCTGGACATGCTGATTTCACGGGTATGCAGAAGTATGGTTTTCTGGATGCTCGTCCGGTTCTCGAAAGAGCCAGTGCGCGGGAAACTGCTGCCCGTGTTGCTCTGGGTGAAGTAGCGGCTCGGTTCCTGAATTCGCTTGGTATTGAACTAGTAACTCACACTGTTGCCATCGGCCCAATTTCGAATACCGAGCTTGCTTTACCTAAACCAAGTGATGTAAACGTGTTGGACGAAAACCCGGTTCGCTGTTTTTCCAGTTCCGTTTCCGCTGCCATGGTTGCCGAGATCGAAGATTGCCACAAGGCCGGCGACACTCTGGGCGGAGTAGTTGAGACTTTGGTCTATGGGCTACCTCCGGGAATTGGATCTTATGTTCACTGGGACAGAAGGTTGGACTCGCAACTTGCAGGTGCACTTATGGGTATCCAAGCAATCAAAGGCGTAGAGGTTGGGGATGGTTTCGAAACCACTCGTCGACGTGGCTCTCTAGCGCATGACGAAATTGAAAAGGATGCCGCAGGTGTTATTCATCGCACATCCGGTCGCGCTGGTGGTATCGAAGGTGGAATGTCTACTGGAGAAATCCTGCGGGTTCGAACCGGTATGAAGCCAATTTCGACCGTACCTAAGGCGCTTGCCACTATCGATGTGTCCACTGGGGAAGCTACAAAGGCCCATCACCAAAGATCGGATGTTTGTGCAGTGCCTGCTGCTGGAATTGTTGCCGAAGCAATGGTGGCTTTGGTTATCGCGAATGCAGTTCTTGAAAAGTTCGGGGGAGACTCAGTCGCTGAAACAAACCGCAACATGCAGTCCTTCCTGAATAGCATTCCAGCTGTTCTTAAGTCATTTGAGAGCTGATGAATACCCCGGTGGTATTGGTGGGCCCCATGGGCGTTGGGAAAACCACAATAGGTAAAAAGCTTGCTAAACAGCTTGGGCTCTCGTTCGTAGA
>CAFBML010000005.1_pt1 | contig 23035 bp, 23 predicted proteins | sample 7268871 | NCBI WGS metagenome assembly CAFBML01 (sample SAMEA6814067, study PRJEB35770) | uncultured Micrococcales bacterium | biome: Freshwater; feature: Freshwater reservoir; material: water | place: Czech Republic | collected 2017-05-23 | depth 30m m
ATCTTGACGATAAGCGACGAACGTATCCAGATCGACCATCGCTAAGGGCCTAATGCTTAAGCGCTCGGTCTGGATCGGGAATGACATATCTGAATTCTATTCGCGAGAATATTGAAGTCGTTCGGCTTATCAGCTTTGTGCTGTAGCAGAAGGGTGCTTCTTCTAGGTCCCGTCTGGATCAAATCCAAGGCCAGAACCCAACTAGTTTGTGACTGTGATTTTCGCCTCGGTTTGAGCGAAGGACCTGTTTCCAGAGTCATCAACAACGCTTAGCCAAAGAGTATATGAGCCGGTAGGCGCTTTTTCTGAAAATCTTAGAGTCTGTTTGTAGGTTCCAGCTTTACCAGTGCCGGTGATTAGTTGCGCTGGTCCTAGTGCATCGGCGTACAGGCCAATGTCTGGGTACGAAGCAAAGCCGCCCCCATCTTTCATGATCCATCCGTAAACGCTCGCTACACCAGTCTCATCCGAGGCGGACACAATGAGCGAAAAGTCCCCTCCAGGTTTTGCGCTTGAATCAAGGTTGATTTCAATCACTTCCGGAGCCTTGTTGTCTGAAGAGCCTCCGGAAATTGTGAATGAAATTTGTGGGCTAATGCTTGTTGAATTTCCAAGCAAATCACTTGCGCTCACGAACAGAGAATAGGTTTCATTGACTGCATTCTCAGGTACTGTGCACTCGATTTGGTATACACCATTTTTTTCATTACCACTTATTCGCTGAGCCTCAATGGCGAATCCGCACCAGTTAGTAATCCAACCCGGGGGTCCTCCTATAGAACCCCAAGACTTATCAACCCCTGAAGCATCAGAGGCAGACCAGTTCAATATGATTGTTGTGCCGGCTTGAAAACTTTTCACCACTGCAGCCTGGACACCAATCTCTGGCGCCGAGTTATCAAAAGTACATGTGTCTAGCAAGATATCGGCTACGTCGCCCAAACAACTATTCAACCCAGACCCTGCACGAATAGAGTCTCTATCTAATCCTCCATTGATTAAGTCGTTACCTGCTCCACCCTGGATTGAATCAATGCCACCATCGCCTTGAATTATGTCAGCGCCACCGTCGCCTAGCACGGCGTCATTTCCTGGTCCACCAGAAAGCTCGTCATCTCCCAAGCCACCTGTTAGACGATCGCCTCCAGCATCTCCAGAGATTTCGTCATTACCCAAGCCCCCGCTGAGAATGTCATTCCCTAACCCTCCAGAAAGCTCGTCATCTCCAGCTCCGCCATCTAGAATGTCATTTCCAGATTCATCAATGAGTACGTCGCTTCCGGCGCCACCGAACAATCGATCTGTACCTGGCCCGCCGTAAACTACGTCATTGCCACCAAGTCCATTAACTGTGTCATTGCCACTTCCAGCGCAGACTATGTCATCCCCAGGAGTACCATTTATGCGATCCGAGGAAGCAGTGCCAGAAATAGTGCAGGGTAGTTGTGAATTTGCGTAAACCACACCTGGAACCCCAACTAGGGACACAAGTAGAGTCAGTGCCAGATACAAGCGAGTGTGACGCATAACTTTATTCCCCTGAATGGATGTTTCAGAAAATCCTAGCTTCTGCAAATCCCCATTGAAAGGCAAAATTAGCCATTTTCAGCTCTTTCTCAGAAAATTGGAGAAACTAGCTCTCAAAGAGAAACAGTGGGCATCCGCCTAGAATTCGGCAGCCTTATTAGCAAAAGTAGAAATTCTCACACCAAGATCTTGGTGTAGTAGGCCCCGTCGGGATCGAACCGACGACCCACGGATTAAAAGTCCGTTGCTCTAACCAACTGAGCTAGAGGCCCTAGCGCTTACTAGTCTAGCGAGTCAGGGCATCCCTGAGACCCGTGAGCCGAGCAGTGCAAATCTAAGTGAAATGCGTTTGATCCAGCGGGCTCTTGGATTTGCTATTTGGCCACTCCACAACAAGCATCGCAATCACCATCAGCCCTCCACCTAAGACGGTCCGAAGCGCAAGGGTTTCTTGGCCCACTGCTACCGAAATGGCGGCAGCAAAAATAACTTCCGTGGTCAAAATAATTGCAACTCTGGAAGGATCCATGATCGACTGTGCCCAGGTCTGAACCAAGAACGCCATCGCGGTTGCAAACACAGCAGTGAAAACTACAACCCCCCAGACACCTGCGTTAGGTGGAGGCTGGTAGCCATCGGCGACCGCTCCGAGCCAGCAAATAACTGCACCTGCTCCGAGCTGAATTACGGTAAGTGCATAGACATCGTTGGCGGTGCTCCAGAAACTAAGACCAATAATGTGAGCTGCAAATAGCAGAGCACAAGCAATTAACCACAATTGTCCAATATCAACAGATAAACCATTAAACGAAATCAGCATCAGGGCAACAAAGGCCAGCACGGTGCCGAGAATAACTTTCCCTTCGACTTTCTTTCTGGAAATTAGCCAGAACAGAATAGGAGTAAAGACAACATACAAACCAGTTAGAAAACCGGTGATTGCTGCAGTAGAAAGATCAAGCCCAATGGTCTGTGTGATGTAGGCAAGCCCGAGAGCAGCTCCTAGAATCGAGCCTCTAAAAAGCAGTTGCTTTTTCATTACCTTTAGCACCTGCGGCCGAACAGCAATCATCACAAGCGTTGCCAGAGTGAATCTGGTTGCCAGAAAGTCAAACACGGGTTGTTGGTCAATAGCGTCTTTCATCAAAACGAAACCAGCACCCCAAGATATGGTGACTCCAAACAGGGAGATTACGGCCCAGGTGGTTTTTGTCATTTCAACGACTTGTGCATCTTGCGAACCGATGGACCGGCCATGTTCTTGACCATGGAGGGAAACACCAATCCATGCATTGGCCAAACTGCCCACCAGTAAGCGTGACCGAGTAGGCCCTTCGGGGCAAACAGTGCTCGCTGAGTAATAAGTGTTCCGGTACCGGCGGAGTCCTTTTCTGCCACGAATTCCAACCAGGCAAGACCAGGCATTCTCATCTCGGCTCTCAAGCGAAGTAGGAAAGGCCTATCAATTGCTTCCACTCTCCAGAAGTCCAACGCCTCACCTTCGATTAGGGTGTTCTCGTCACGACGTCCTCGGCGAAGTCCAACGCCACCGACAAATTTGTCCATCAGACCGCGAAGCTCCCAGGCCCAGGTTGCGGTTGAATAACCGTGTTTGCCACCGATGCCTTCAATTCTTTTCCAGACGGTTTCGATTGAGTCATCTGAATGCACAGTTCGAACATCGGTGTATAAAGTTCCTCCAGCCCAGTCCGGGTCGGTTGGAAGTGGATCAGAGGGAGTTCCAGGAACCGAGGCGTTAGTCCAACGGGTTTCAACGTTGGCTTCCTTGATTCGAGTCAACGCAAGCTCAACAGCTGTCTTGAATGGAGTAAGTCCGTTTTTGGAATCTGGAATAAGTCTTCTAATTGAGTCGTCGCGGGCAACGACCTCGTTTTTCAAACTCTCAACCAATCTTCGAGCCAAGGTAATTGGCACTGGAGTGACAAGTCCAACCCAGCCACTGGAGAGCTTTGGAGTTAGCACTGGAACAGGAATGATGATTCTTTTTCTAAGTCCTGCAGCCTCGGCATATTTCATCATCATGTCCCGGTAGCTAAACACTTCAGGACCACCGATGTCGTAATCACCGGATATGGATGCATCCAGCGCAGCTGCCCCAACCAGGTAACGCAGCACATCACGCACGGCTATCGGTTGAATCTTTGTTTCTACCCAACGCGGGGTTGTCATGATTGGAAGACGTTCGGTGAGGTAGCGAAGCATTTCAAAGGATGCCGAACCGCTACCAATAACCACTCCAGCACGAAGCTCGATGGTCGGAATCCCAAAGCTTCGAAGAATTGTTCCGGTGTCAGCTCTGGATTGAAGATGAGGGGAGAGCAATTCATCCTTAGCGATGATTCCGCCTAGGTAGACAATTCTTTGAATGTTCGCCTTCTTGGCTGATTCGCCAAACTTTTGAGCGATGTCTTTTTCTTCTTGCTCGAAGTCATCCTTACTCATCAGTGCGTGCAATAAGTAGTAGGCAGCGTCGATGCCCTCAAGAGCTTTATCTAGAGCCGCACTGTCATGGGCATCGCCTGAGACAACTTCAACGCGGTCGATCCAGGGGTGATCCTTTAGTCTTTCTGGGTTGCGCGCCAGAATTCTCACTCGGTAGCCATGAGCCAGAAGCTCTCTGATTAGGCGACCACCTATGTAGCCGGTAGCACCGGTCACTAGACACTTGGCTGGCTTACCGTCACGTCCATTAAGGGTTGGAAGGTCATGGCTGACGGTTTCGATCATGTCCCAAGCCTACATTTAGCGGTGGACGAGAAAAACTCTATCTAGAGACGCTCTTCTAAACTCTGAGACTCAACTGCAACAAGTCTTGGCTTCTTGCCTGCGGTGGTTAAGTGAAGCACGATAAAGTCCCCAGGTTTTAGTGCCTTGGCTTCGAGAATTAGTTTTGCCAGTTTTGGCTCGGCATAACTTGCCAACACCTGTGTGATTGTTGGAAGAGTTGGTCGATGAGTACACAGCACCGAAGATCTGGCATCGGCGAAGAGGTTTTTGGCAACTTTAGCGGTTCGAGCTGGTCCCTTAGCGTTTCCCATTTCTGAAAGCTCACCCCGGTCAATGATCTTGTAGCGGTGTGCCTTGGCATACGGAGTGATGGTGTCTTTGCAGCGACGCCAAGGGCTAGTAAATACTCGCTTTGGCCCATAGGCACTTAGCAATCGAACTAACTCCTTGGCCTGTTTTTTCCCCTCTGGAAGAAGGGGCCGCTTTCCATCTTCGCCAACGTAGTCAGACCTTGGTGTGGCGTGAGCGTGGCGGATGATGATTAGCGGCTTAGTTTTTAGCATTCCGTTTTTGCGAAGGTCTATTACTTCTTGAAGTAATTCCCGATCGTGCTTGTAGCTCAGCTTTGCAAATGCCTGGTCTGCCTTTACCCAAACCACTTCGGATACTTCCTCGTCTGGTTTGAACTTGGAGCTCGCTAGCGCCTTATCGGAAACCTTGGCAGCCCAATAGTGGACGACCTTAGTTTTTCCTTTATCAATAGGGTAGGAAACAGTGGACAAAGGAACGCCCAGCTTGACTTTCAGCCCGGTTTCTTCTTTGATTTCCCGGACAGCTGCCTCGGCCAGTGTTTCACCTGAATCAACTTTTCCCTTTGGGAAACTCCAGTCCTTGTAGCGCCCTCTATGGATGATTGCCACCATTAAGTCTTTGCCAACTTCTCTCCAGCAAACCGCCCCAGCGGCAAAGATCTCCATAGCTACTATTTGCCTCTTGTCTCGGAGATGGATTTCATGATGGTGTCTTGGAAGTCACTGAGAGTGTTGCCTTCGGAATCAAACTGGCTTCGTTTCCAGTTGCCACTCGAGTCAAGACTCCAGGAAGCAATTTGCTCGCTCATCGCAAGCTCAAACATTTCCAGAATGCTATTGACGTGATCAGGCTCACTTAGACGAACCAACACCTCGACTCTTCGATCAAGGTTTCTATGCATCATGTCTGCCGATCCGAGATAGACCTTTGGGTCTCCTCCACCCAGGAAGCTAAAGATTCGGCTGTGCTCAAGATAGCGTCCAAGAATTGATCTAACACGGATGGTTTCGGAAAGACCCGGTACACCCGGTTTTAGCGCGCACATTCCTCGAACCAGAATGTCGATTGGAACACCGGCATTGGAGGCTTTGTATAGCGAGTCGATAATCTCTTCGTCCACCAGAGCATTCACCTTGATGCTGATGCGAGCTTTCTTTCCAGCCTTATGAAGCTGGGTTTCCTGCTCGATCAGATCAGTCAAACCCGCTCTCACTCCAACTGGAGAAACTAAAAGGGATTTGAAGGTAGCTTCAGGCGCGTAGCCCGATAGGTGGTTGAAAAGTTTAGTTAGGTCTTCTCCAACTGCTTCTCTCGAGGTTAATAGCCCGTAGTCCTCGTAGAACCTTGCAGTTTTTGGGTTGTAGTTTCCAGTTCCAATGTGGCAATAGCGAACCAGGCCACCAGCCTCTTGTCGAATCACGAGAGCTAGTTTGCAATGGGTCTTTAGACCCACCATTCCATAAACCACGTGGACGCCAGCTTGCTCGAGCTTCCTAGCCCAAGTGATGTTGTTTTGCTCATCAAATCGTGCCTTGATCTCCACAAGCGCCAAAACTTGCTTTCCAGCTTGGGCAGCTTGAATCAAGGCATCAACAACAGGAGAATCTCCCGAGGTTCGGTAAAGAGTTTGCTTGATCGCTAGTACCTGTGGGTCTTCCGCTGCTTGCTCCAAAAACTCCTGAACGCTAGTTGAGAAAGATTCGTAAGGGTGGTGAACCAAAACCTCACGAGATTTCAGCACCGTGAACATATTCAGCGGCTCATCGTCTCGGGCTAGTAAGTGGCGATTTGTGACCACGGCATGCGGAGGGAAACGAAGGTCGGGTCTAGGAAGTGCTCCAATGTCGCTCAAGCCAGTTAGGTCGAGTGGCGATGGCAGGGTGTAAACATCTTGTGAAGATATATCAAGCTCACGAATCAAAAGCTCTAGCACCTGCGGATTCATGTCATCTGCAACTTCAAGACGAACTGGAGGGCCGAATCTTCTGCGAAGCAATTCCTTCTCAAGGGCAAGAAGTAAGTTCTCACCTTCGTCCTCGTCAACCTCGAGGTCTTCATTCCTAGTGACTCGGAAGTTGTGATACTGCAGCACAGTCATTCCAGGAAAGAGCAGTCCCAAAAATTCGCCAATGATGTCCTCGAGGGGAACGTAGCGAACCCCTTCGTTTTTGTCCGGGTTAGGAATCAAAACGAATCGAGGAAGTAGCGGTGGCACTTTCACTCTGGCGAAGTGTTCCTTTTCGGTTCCTGGATTCTGCAAAACCACTGCCAAGTTCAATGACAAGCCGGAGATGTATGGGAAAGGATGCGCTGGGTCAACAGCCAGCGGTGTCAGAACTGGAAAAATGTGTGATTGGAAGTATTCCTGAAGCGATAGCTTCTCGTCGTCGCGAAGCTCGTTCCAACGTACGAGGTTGATGCCGTGTTTTTCTAGCTCTGGTTCGATTACTTCAAGAAATAATTTGGCGTGAGCCAGCTGAAGTTCGTGTGCTTCCTCTGAAATCTTGGTGAGTACTTCTTTTGGGGATAATCCCGATGGGCTTTTGACCGCAAGGCCTGTGGCTAGGCGTCGCTTCAGCCCGGCGACTCGAACCATGAAGAATTCATCTAGGTTCGAAGAAAAGATACTAAGGAAATTAACGCGCTCAAGCAGATGCATGGACGAGTCTTGTGCTAGCTCCAATACTCTTCGGTTGAAGGCGAGCCAGCTAAGTTCCCTATCCAAGAAGCGGTCAGCGGATAGCCCCTCCCGTGATGCGGGCAGGGTGATAGCCATGGTTTCTTCGGACATAAATTCAATATTGACACGCCAAGGAGTCCTGGCGGTTAACTTTTTTTGAACTACAGGCTAGCTAGCTCTGAATCGCTTGGATTGAAGCGGTATCCAACGTTTCTAACGGTCCCAATTAGGGCCTCAAGGTCACCGAGTTTAGCTCGAAGTCTTCGAATGTGAACATCCACGGTTCTGGTTCCTCCGAAGTAGTCATAGCCCCAAACTTCACTGAGCAACTGATCTCTTGAGAAAACTCTGCCCGGGTGCTGAGCTAAAAATTTCAAAAGTTCAAACTCTTTGTATGTCAGATCCAATGGCCGGCCGTGAATTTTTGCGGAATAGCTTGCTTCATCGATTACAACCCCCGACGCGTTGATGGTGTCGTTTTGGCCATTTTCTTTAGATCGACTAATTGCAAGCTTTACTCGGGTTTCAATTTCAGCAGGACCTGCTGAATCCAAAATTATGTCATCAGAACCCCACTCGGAGCTCATTGCTGCCAATCCCCCCTCGGAGATAATCACAATTAGAGGTGCAGATAAGCCGGTAGCGTTTAGAAGTTTTGCCATGGCTTTTGATGCAGCAAGGTCTTTTCTGGCGTCAAGAAAAACCAGGTCGTGACCTGGAGCGTTTACCAAACTCGCAGGCTCTGCTGCGATGTATCGGACTCTGTGGCTGAGAAGTCCCAAGGCAGGAAGAACCTCTGATTCAGCCGAGGCCGTAAGAACCAGAAGCTGTGCCATGGAAACTCCAAATCTTTGTGCCAAGTTTAGCCATAGCCTCAGGGTGCTAAGGCATGATTGAGATATGGGTAAGCACTGGGGCCAGATAATCAGCATCTGGGTGATTGTTGCCGCCTTGGCGCTTTGGGCGATTTTGAGCCAGAGTCAATCAACTGCTCCGGCTTGGTTCGGGACAATTCTGGCGGGCTCAGTTGCGCTGGTGTCTTTGTACCACTTGTTTAGAGCTCAGCCCGAGGGCATAGTCAGAAAGCTGGTCTACGTCGGCGGCGGAAGCTACCTGATCTTGGCGGTTGCCACCGCCTATGTGTTTTTGGCAAGTTAGACTTTATTTATGCTTGCACTCGAGATTTTCTTTACCGGCCTATTGGTTCTAGCTTCCCTTGCAATCGGATCAATTTCGGCTTTGGTTTTGTATCGACTCTTCAAGGGTCAGAAATAGTTGTTTGTCTTACCAGAGGGATTGCCCCTGGAACTTACCCCCTTTGCTTTTCTAGTAGGTAAGTGGTCCGGGCCCGGTCTGATTTCCTACCAGACCAAAACTTCCAAGATTGAACTTGAGTTCACTCAGACAATCGAATTCAGCCACGATGATCAGCCCTACCTTAGCTACGTGTCCACATCAAAACTGAGTGATGGAAAATCACTTCCCACTGAAATTGGCTTTTGGCGTCTGGCAAAATCCCCTGAAGGTTCAGATAGCGGCCCAGGCTTGCTTCCGGGAACCGGAGAGAAACTACTTGCAAATCATGAGCAACTGGAAACCCTAAGAAACAAAGACGGTGGCTTCGACATCGAAGCATCAATTCTGCACCCGAGTGGAGTAAGTGAGCTTTACATCGGGCAAATCAAAGGCGCAAGAGTTGACCTCGCAACCGATGCTGTCATGAGATCATCTTCTGCAAAAGAGTATGTTGCAGCATCCAGAATGTTTGGTCTAGTTGAAGGCAGCTTACTTTGGGCGTGGGATATGGCCGCCCTTGGAAACCCTTTGGCTTCGCACGCCTCAGCGAAGCTTGAAAGAGTTGAGTAGATGCTAGTCAAGCAGCACTTCGGCGATCCGATGATTGAACAGCGAAGGCTTTTTGAAGGCGATGCGCTTTGCCTATTGGATACCCAGGGAGTAATCACGGTCAGCGGTATCGATCGTCTTACTTGGTTGCACTCACTGCTAAGCCAAGATCTAAAGAACTTAGCAGCGGGTGAATCCGCCGAGGCATTATTGCTGGACCCGCAGGGAAGAATCGAGCAAGTGATCAAGGTCATCGATGACGGTGAAACCACCTGGCTTATGGTTGATCGTTCAAACACCGAAGCCTTACTTACCTGGCTTCAGAAGATGATTTTTCGCATGAAGGTTGAAATCACCGACCGGTCCGCACAGTTTGCAACTGTCGGCGCGACCAAAGCTTCGCCGGAGCTTTCTTTGGTTTCAAACTCTCATCCGTTGATTTGGAAAGACCCGTGGCCAGGAGTGGTTGCAGGGGGATATCGCTATTCAACTCGGGATGTGAATTATTCATGGTTCGAACATTTGGTTGAAGCGGAAAAGCTTGAACAGCTTCTAGCTGGCAAAGTTATGGCTGGAACGATGGCAGCTGACGGTTTAAGAGTGGCAGCTGGAAGACCGAAGGCAATTAACGAAGTCGATGAGAAATCGCTCCCGCACGAACTAGATCTGCTATCAACCGCCGTGCACCTTTCGAAGGGCTGCTACCGCGGCCAAGAGTCGGTAGCCAAAGTTCACAACCTGGGACACCCACCAAGAAGACTTACCTTTTTACATCTCGATGGTTCCGAGCATGCCCTTCCAGATATTGGCGATGAGATCAGGGTTTTGGGCGAAGAAAAAACTCGAGGAAGAATTACCTCGGTAGCCCAGCACTTTGATATGGGCCCAATCGCCCTTGCCGTGATCTCCAGGTCCGTACCGGAAGATGCTCCTCTAGAGGTTGTTGGCAAGCACGGCTCGATAGCCGCAACTCAAGAGATAATCGTTCCTCAGTCGGCGGGTTCTGTTGCAAACGTTCCGAAACTTCCAAAACTAAACCTTGGAGCTAGGACGAAATAGCCTCGTAGGCAACACTTAGCTCCCCAAGCCTCCAGCGCTTCGGGGAGTTTTCAATTGGCCAACCGGCCTCGAGCAAGCTCTTTGCCGTTTGCACAAATCGCTGAGCAGAGCCAAAGACTCCAAAGCCGGCAGCTTTATCCCAAGCCAGACCTAGCTCCTGCAGGTAACGATGGATGTTGTTCCCTGGAGTGTTTTTGTGAATCAGGATTTTTGGTAAACGCTCCGCAACTTTTGAAGGTTTATCAAGACCCTGAAGTCGCAACGAAATTGTAAAGGTTAGTGGCTTCGTTTTATCAAGTGTTATCCAACTTGCTACTCTTCCGATTTCATCGGAGGTACCCTCGATGATTAAACCGTGCTCGCTTAAGCGCGATTGCATCAAGACCCAAGCTGACTGAACTTCAGATACTGAGTACTGCCGCAGCACATTCAGGGCACGAATTAGATCAACATCTTCTCGGTCTGAGAATACTTTTGGAATTGGAACCTCAAAGCCGCCGTGGTTAAAAGCAAGGCGGGAGTGCTCCAAAGCTTTGGCTTCAGTGACCCGAGCTGGATCAATTTCAATTCCAAGGACTCGAATACTTGGCGAAACTTTCGCAAGTCTTTCCAATAGCTCAACTGCGGTGACCGGAGTTTTGCCATATCCAAGGTCAACCGCAAGCGGATTTGGAAGCCTGCGCAGATAGCTGAGCTGGGCTAGGTACCGATCGATACGTCGAAGACGGTTGGGATTAGTGGTTCCGCGCGTGATTGCACCAACCGGTTTTTTCAAAGCCACCACTAAAAACTACCCTGCTGACTAAACTTGAGAGTATGACTAGCCAATACACCTTGATTTTGCTTCGGCACGGCAACAGCTTGTGGAACCAACAGAATTTGTTCACCGGCTGGGTCGATGTTGACCTAAGCGATCAAGGCCGCAAGGAAGCCAAGCGAGCCGGAGAGCTATTGGCAGAATCTGGTCTAAAGCCAGACCTTCTTTATACCTCTTTACTGAGACGTGCCATCTCCACAGCAAACATCGCCCTTGATACCGCCGAGCGCAGCTGGATCGAGGTCAAGAGATCTTGGCGACTGAATGAACGTCACTACGGAGCGCTTCAAGGCAAGGACAAAGCTCAAACCCTGGCTGAATATGGACCAGAGCAGTTCCAGATTTGGCGCCGAAGCTTTGATGTTCCGCCACCGCCAATTGACGATGCCGATGAGTATTCCCAGGCAGGGGACGAGCGCTACTCAGAACTTGGTTCTGCAGTTCCTAAAACTGAGTGCCTAAAGGATGTCCTAGTTCGGATGATGCCCCTGTGGGAAGAAATTAAAGTTGATCTCAAGGCCGGTCGAACAGTATTAGTCACCGCTCACGGGAATTCCCTACGGGCACTGGTGAAGCACCTAGATGGAATTTCTGATGGAGATATCGCTGAGTTGAATATTCCAACTGGCATGCCGCTGGTTTACAAGTTGAATGAGAATTTTGAACCAACCGTCAAGGGTGGTGCGTACTTGGATCCTGAGGCCGCCGCAGCTGGAGCTGCAGCGGTAGCAAGCCAGGGAAAGAAGTAAGTCTTACTCGGTTTCGTTCCACTCACCAGTGGTGAGGTAGCTTACCTTGGATGAGATATCAACAACGTGGTCAGCGAAGCGCTCGAAGTAGCGGCTTGCCAAGGTCACGTCAACTGTGAACATTGCATTTTCTTTCCAAGATGGAGCAAGAACGATATCGAACACACTTCTGTGTAGCTCGTCGACTCTTTCGTCCTCTGCTTGAATAGCACGAGCCTGATCGACGTCAGTGTTGGTCAAAACCCCAGCAACTTTCATTGCAAGCTGGGTATCAAGGGCACCCATCTCTTCAAAAGTCTTCCTTAAAGAATCAGGAACTGCCGAACCTGGAAAACGGTAGCGAGCAATTGCAGCAATGTGTCCGGCAAGTGCTCCCATGCGCTCAAGCGATGCACTGATTCGAAGTGCGGAAACCAAAACTCGAAGGTCTCGGGCAACTGGGGACTGCTGAGCCAAGATCTTGATTACTAGCTCATCAAGGGCTAAAGCCTTTTCCTTCGTTGTGTCGGAAAGAGCAATTGCCTCATCTGCTTTAGCAACATCACTGGTCAAAAATGCTTGGGAAGCTTTTTCCATGATTACCGAGGAGGACTGTGCCATCTCTACCAGGCGCTGCTGCACCTCTTGAAGCTCGCTTCTGAATACTTCTCTCAAGGATTTGCCTTTCTGGCTGATTGCTTGACTATCCCAGCCTTTGGTTAACGCAGGTCAAATAAACACCAAACCCTTGCCAAAATCCAGCCCGATATGCTGATTTGGACCTACGAGTCGACTTTTTGAGCCATATTGTTAACCTTGTGAACAACTTTAGCTTAGCGGTTATCTTTCTCACCATCGCGGTAGCGGTGGTTGGCGCAGCCGTAGCTGGTTTTGCAATCGGACGCCGTGGCTTCCAGATTGACTCCAACAGTGACCCAATTCCTTTCCCGACTTTGGCTGCTGAGATTCTCGAGCTTTTTGGTTCAGTCGGAATTCTCTTAGGGGCATCCAATCAAGTTGTTCGCATGAACAACCGCGCCGAATCCTTTGGACTTGTAACTCGTGGTGTTTTGGTTCAGCAAGACCTCATTGAACTTGCCCAGCTGGCAAGATCGTCCAAAGAAGTTGAGTCCTTTGAGGGAGTTCTACGTTTTGGCCTTGCGCAGGAAAAGATCTCAGTTTCGGCAAAAGCCTCATTGGTAGCAAACGATTACGTAGTCTTGGTCCTTGAGGATCGAACAAGGGATATTCGCTTAGACAAAACACGACGAGATTTTATTGAAAACATTTCCCATGAACTAAAGACTCCAATCGGAGCAATTGCTTTGTTGTCGGAAGCGATTGCACAGGCTGGAGACGATCGAGCCACAATTGAGAAATTCGCGGGTAATCTCAACAAGGAAGCTAGCCGCTTATCGTTCCTGGTTCAAGACATCATCGAGCTTTCCAGACTTCAGTCAGAAGAGGTGCTTGCAGAAGCAGAGTTAGTTGATCTAAGCAGTGTCGTTTCGGAAGCGGTTGATCGAAACGAGCAACTGGCTTCTAAGCGAAACATTAGATTGCTTTCCGAAGGTGGAACTGGCCCCGAGGTTTTTGGCAACAAAGAGATGTTGACTGCCGCAGTTAAGAACCTCATCGAGAATGCAATAAGTTATTCAGAGCCTGGATCTCAAGTTGGAATCGGCTGCACGGTCAAAGGCCCGCTGGCTGAAATTGTAGTTACTGATTCCGGTGCTGGAATTTCTGCAGAGAATCAAGAGCGAGTGTTTGAGCGTTTCTATCGCATTGACCCATCCAGATCTAGAGAAACCGGTGGCACCGGCTTGGGTCTGAGCATTGTCAAGCATGTAGCCAAGATTCATCGAGGCGATGTAAAGCTGTTCTCTCAGCTTGGTGTTGGATCCACCTTCACTATCAGAATTCCGTTGGCCACCGCCGCGGATCCAGTCACAGGCATTATCAAAGTAGTTCCGGAGGCAAGCTAATGACCAAGGTGCTAGTAGTCGAAGATGAGCAATCACTGAGGGAACCACTGGTGTTCATGCTCGAAAAAGAAGGCTACGACGTAATCGAAGCCGAGAACGGCGAGATCGCGATTCAAAAGTTTCAAGCCGAAGGTGCTGATGTAATTTTGTTGGATCTGATGATGCCCAAGCTCGATGGCAACCAGGTCTGCAAGCAAATCCGACTGAGCTCGAATGTTCCAATCATTATGCTCACTGCCAAGGATTCAGAAGTGGACAAGGTCGTTGGATTAGAAATCGGGGCAGATGACTACGTCACAAAGCCTTACTCGACAAGAGAGCTGCTAGCCCGCATGAAAGCGGTGCTTCGAAGAAAAATCGAGCCCGCTGTTGAAGCCGATTCTGTTTTGGTTGCCGGTGAACTAAGGCTTGACTCGGACAGACACCAGGTCACTCTTTCTGGAAAGACCATCGCTTTTCCACTTAAGGAGTTTGAGCTGCTGGAACTTTTGATGGAGAACGTAAACCGAGTTCTAACTCGCGGTCAGATTATTGACCGCGTTTGGGGAGCTAACTACTTTGGCGATACCAAGACTCTGGACGTGCATATCAAGAGGCTTCGATCAAAGATTGAAGAAGATCCGGCAAGACCCAAGTACATTCAGACCGTTCGCGGTCTGGGATACAAATTTGAAATCTAGTTTGTTGGTTCTGTTTCTGGCTCTTATGTAGTCTCAGTAGTCAGTGCAACCTGCTGCTCGAGAAGTAACAGAAGAGCTTTGTATTCGGAAAGTGTTCCATCCAGCACTGGAACCTGGACGCCGTCACTTATGGTGTCAGACTCTAAGAAATAAAAAAGTGCTGTTTGGCCTGGAATCTCAACTACCGGCATGGAAATGGCTGGACTGCCGTTGTAACCGAAGTCGATTTTTGCTCCAGCTGCAACTTCAATAAAGTAATCAGTTTTGGCTTGAGAGTTTGGGTCCACGTACTGGATTTTTACTACTCGGGCTTCCGAAGCAGAGCTCACTAGTGAACCAATTAGAAAGCCCTTACCTGATTCGGAGACTAGGTACATAAAGTTTCGAGCTTTTATGTTTTCTAGATCGACTTGCTGACCGTCGCTTGGAGAGTAAGGCTTGAGGGAGGTCACATTGCTTGTGAAGCTACAAGCGCTGGTTGACAGCGCCAGAGTAGCTATCAGAGCTGAAAGCGCTAAACGGCGTACAAACAAGGGTTCCTCCTGTGGTTTATAACAGTTTATCGCACTAATAATTGGCATTAGCTGTGGTAAAATAGTAGTTTCTGAAGGGAATCCAACACATGAAGTTTGAAGTTGGCGAAACCGTTGTCTACCCTCACCACGGCGCAGCGAAGATCGTTGAGGTTAAGAACCGAAACGTACGCGGCGAAACTCAGAAGTACCTGCAACTCAAGGTCGCTCAGGGTGATCTGACTATTTGGGTCCCTGCTGCCAACGTTGAGATGGTTGGGGTTAGAGACGTTATTGACCGTAAAGGCGTTCAGCAAGTATTTGATGTCCTTAGGGCAGAATTCATCGAAGAACCAACCAACTGGTCCAGAAGGTATAAGGCCAACCTGGAAAAGCTTGCTTCTGGAGATGTAGTAAAAGTCTCGGAAGTAGTAAGAGATCTTTGGAGAAGAGATCAAGACCGCGGCCTTTCAGCCGGTGAAAAGCGAATGCTTGCCAAGGCGCGCCAGATTCTTGTTTCCGAGCTGGCTCTTGCAAAAAAGACCGACGAGGAAAAAGCCTCGGCGCTGCTTGACCAAGTTCTGGCCTCCTAGGAAAGACAAAAAGCTATGACCCCTCGCGCAGTGGCGGTGGTGCTACTGGCAGCAGGTCGGGGAGAGCGCTTAGGAGCCAATCAACCCAAAGCTTTCGTAGAGCTTGCTGGAAAATCCCTCTTAGAGCACTCCATCTATCGAGCACTGGCCACCGAAAACTTACGCCAACTAATAATCGCTGTTCCAGAATCTCACTTGACTCAAATCCTCGAGTTAGAAAACCAACTTGACTCCCAGGGTGTTGACATAAGAGTTGTGGTAGGGGGAGCAACCAGGCAGCAGTCAGTATCAGAGGCGCTCGCAGTATTGGCTGGAGGTATCGACATAGTTTTGGTTCACGATTCAGCAAGAGCGCTCACTTCAACCAACTTGTTCAATCGCGTCGCAGATGCAGTCTTCGAAAACCAAATTGGAGTTATTCCCGCTCTAGCGGTTGCAGACACAATCAAAAAGTATCGCGGCGACTTAGTTGAAGAAACAATTGATCGCGCCGAACTAATCAGGGCTCAAACTCCGCAAGGATTTCCCGCTGAACTTATTGTCAAAGCCCATGTGGCAGCAGATGCTGACTTCACAGACGATGCGAGTTTGGTCCAAGCCTTTGGCGGGACTGTGATGATGGTTCCTGGTGAAGAAGTGGCGATGAAAATTACCACTGCCGAAGATTTAGAAACTGCACAAGGCTATTTGCTGTCTGGAGCCAGAACCGGAATCGGTTCCGACTTACACCGGTTCACTGACGACGCAACTAAAACTCTTCAACTCGGCTGTCTGGAATGGCCAGGACATCGCGGCCTTGAAGGTCACAGCGATGGTGACGTCATCGCTCACTCCGTGGTCGACGCCCTGCTAGCTGCAGCAGGATTGGGCGATATCGGTTCCAACTTTGGAGTAGACAGACCCGAATTTGCTGGAGCCTCAGGTGAGGTTTTCTTGCGTGGAACGCTTGAGCTTTTGAACAAGCACGGATTTGAGCCGGTGAATGTTTCGGTCCAACTAATTGGCAACGAACCTAAACTCTCTCCTAGAAGACTTGAGCTCGAAACTCACTTGGGCTCAATAATTGGCGCGCCAGTTAGCGTCTCAGCTACCACAACTGATGGACTCGGCTTTTTGGGAAACGACGAGGGCCTCGCGGCTATCGCAACCAGTTTGGTTCGAAAGGTAGGCTTTAGCTCGTGACCCTGAAGCTTTTTGACTCCCGAAGCTCAGCACTTAGGGATTTCAAACCACTAAAAAACGGCGAAGTCGGCATCTATCTTTGCGGTCCGACTGTTCAGTCGGCCCCGCACATAGGCCATCTTCGATCTGCTTTGGTTTATGACCAACTTCGTCGCTGGCTAGAAGCAAGTGGTCTGAAAGTTAGCTTGATTCGAAACGTCACAGACATTGATGACAAGGTTTTAGAAAACTCCAAAAAAGAAAATCTTGCTTGGTGGGAACTTGCCTTCAAATACGAGCAGCTTTTTGCTGAAAGCTATCGCCGGCTCAATATTGCATCGCCTACCTACGAACCACGTGCCACCGCAAACATCATCGAGATGATTGAACTAATTCAACTTCTTATTGAAAAAGGCCATGCCTATCAAGTCGAGGGTTCCTCTGACGTTTATTTCAGCGCAGCAAGTTGGAAAGAATACGGCGAGCTAACGAATCAAAAATCAGATGATCTGATTGATGACTCTGAGGCTGAAGCTCGCGGCAAGAAGGACCCGAGAGATTTTGCCCTCTGGAAATCACACAAGGACTCAGAGCCTCAGGATGCCGCTTGGAATTCACCGTTTGGACTAGGAAGACCCGGCTGGCACATCGAATGCTCAGCAATGAGCGTTAAGCATTTAGGCACCAAGTTTGATATTCACGGTGGGGGATTAGATCTTCGCTTCCCGCATCACGAAAACGAGCTAGCTCAGTCTCGAGCAGCAGGACACGAGTTTGCAAATTTTTGGCTCCACAACGGGCTAGTAAATATAAATGGTCAAAAGATGAGTAAGTCCCTTGGCAATTCAATTTTGGTCAGCGATGTGTTAACTGAATCCAATGCACTTGCACTTCGCTATTACCTAGGTTCGGCACAGTATCGATCAGTGCTTGATTACAACGAAGGGGTACTTGTCGAAGCAGAATCTGCCCTGGAGCGAATTGGAACATTTTTAGGTCGGGCTGCCCGCGCATTAAACGAAAAGGGTCTGCTTGCAAAACTCGAGCTAGATTCTGCATCGTTTCCCGAGAAGTTCACCACAGCAATGAACGACGACCTCAATATTCCAGCAGCTCTAGCTGTATTGCACGAAAGTGTGCGGGAAGGTAATGCAAGCCTGGATAACCAGCTGCCGCATCAGGCAGCTCGCAACTATGCTGAAGTGTTGGCAATGGTGGATGTTTTAAACATCAACCCAACAGCCAAGTTCTGGCAGGGATCAGGTTCAAAAGCCGCGATGATCGCACTCGATGGCCTCGTTCGATCTCTCATTGAAGAGCGAAACGTTGCAAGAGATAGTAAAGATTTCAAAACATCTGATCGCATCCGCGATCAGCTAAAAGCAGTTGGTGTAGTTCTTGAAGACTCGGCCGGCTCGACACATTGGAGCCTAGGTGCCTAGCAAATCGATTCGACCAGGAGCTGCTAAAGGCAAAAAGGGACCGAACGTTGGTACCGGAGGCCACGGGCGAAAGAAGCTCGAAGGTAAAGGCCCAACGCCTAAAGCTGAGGACCGCAAAGGCCACAAAGCATTTAGGGCTAAAAAATCTGCGGACAAGAAAAGAGCGACCGGAGTAAGGGTTTCCCGCAAGGGTGAATTTGTGGCTTCGGGACCCAAGACCGCCGGTGTTGCAGGCGCTGCTGCGAGAAAGGGCAGGCGCATAACCAAAGCGTCCGAGAGCTTTGAGGTTCTTTCGGGAAGAAACTCAGTGGTTGAGGCTTTGCGGGCAAAGGTTCCAGCTACTGCTTTGTACCTTGCATCGAGAATCGAGATGGATGATCGAGTAAAGGAGGCCATTACTTTGGCCAACCTGCGCAAAATTCCAATCAACGAAGTCACTCGTCCAGAAATCGACCGTCTTACAGGATTTGATTCCGTTCATCAAGGAGTTGCACTTCAAGTGCCACCTTACAACTACTCTCACCCGATGGAGCTTTTGGATAAAGTCTTAGCTCGCGGATCTAAGCCCCTCTTTGTAGCACTGGATGGAATCACAGACCCGAGAAACCTCGGTGCAATCATTCGTTCGGTTGCCGCCTTCGGCGGTCACGGAGTAATTCTTCCGCAGCGCCGATCCACCGGCGTGACAGCTGCAGCCTGGAAAACTTCAGCTGGAGCTGCAGCCAGGGTTCCTGTTGCGTTGGCTGGAAACCTGAATGCAACTTTGAAAGAATTCAAAAAAAGGAAGTTGTTTGTGGTTGGGCTTGACGGAGGCGGCGATGTTTCACTGCCAAAGTTCAATCTTTCTAATGAGGGATTAGTTCTAGTCATTGGTTCTGAAGGCAAGGGCTTATCCAGACTGGTTCAGGAAAACTGCGACACCGTTTTGTCTATTCCAATTGCCAAGGAAACCGAATCCTTGAATGCTGGAATTGCGGCATCGGTAGCCTTATACGAGATCTCAAAATCCCGCCCGAAGCTCTAAACCTCAAATACTCTGGCCAGTGAGTTAGTTCAGGCGCTCTCCGGTGACAACATCGAACAGGTGCATGATGCCACCCTCAGGCTTCAGGAAGACAGTTTCTCCCTTGTGAGGGTGGTCACGACCGTCGACTCTGGAAATCAGTTCGGCGTGAGCTCCGTCAACTGTTGCCGATCCGTATAGGTATCCGTCAGAACCAAGCTCCTCAACAACATCAACCTCAACCGAGATTCCCTCGTTCTTGGAAACAGCTAGGTTCTCAGGTCTTACACCCAAGGTCACAAGCTTGGCGCTGGTCTTTGCAAGTACTGACTTGTCAATCTTGACTACGGTGTTTCCGAACTGAACTCCACCATCGACTATGGGTAGCTGCAGTAGGTTCATGGCTGGTGATCCAATAAAGCCTGCAACGAAAACGTTTTTTGGAGTTTCGTATAGCTCTCTAGGTGTTGCCACCTGCTGTAGCACGCCGTCCTTCAAAACAGCCACGCGGTCACCCATGGTCATAGCTTCAACCTGGTCGTGGGTGACGTAAACGGTTGTGACTCCCAGGCGACGCTGAAGTGAAGCAATCTGAGTTCGAGTCTGCACTCTTAGCTTGGCGTCCAAGTTCGATAGTGGCTCATCCATCAGAAACACCTGAGGCTTACGAACAATCGCGCGACCCATGGCAACGCGCTGGCGCTGACCACCGGAAAGAGCCTTTGGCTTGCGGTCTAGGTAGGGCTCAAGATCGAGCAGCTTGGCTGCATCAAGAACGCGCGCTGCGCGCTCCTCTTTTGCAACTCCTGCAATCTTTAGAGCGAAACCCATGTTTTCTGCAACGGTCATGTGTGGGTACAACGCATAGTTCTGGAACACCATCGCGATGTCGCGGTCTTTTGGTGGAATGTTGGTGACGTCTCGATCGCCAATCAGGATTTGTCCACCATTTACGTCTTCAAGCCCTGCGAGCATTCGCAAAGTGGTGGATTTTCCACAACCTGAAGGACCAACTAGAACCAGAAATTCGCCGTCGGCGATTTCTAGATCGATTGCGTCTACCGCTGGGATGGTGGTGCCCGGATAGGTCCGGGAAGCTTTCTGGAACTTAACTGATGCCATGATTTTCTCCTTCACCGGCAGGTACGTGCCGGACGGTCCTTAGTGAATTCGCTCAACAGAGGCACTGTCGAGTACTTGTATTATGCCACCAGAAATGGCCACAAAAACGGTGACTTCGGAGGTTCCAAAACCTGTTGTAAACTACCCAAATGACCTCAAACACCCCTAGACCAACCAGATCAGAGCAGCGCGACGCTGCCCGCGCTAAGGCTAAATCCCTCAGGGAGCAGCAGCAAAAGGGCGATAAGCGCAAGCGCGTTCTCATCCAACTTGGAATCGCAATCTCGGTGATTGTGGCCGTGGGAGCGGTTGCTCTCACAATCTTTAACGCCAGCACGCAGTCCACTGCAGTTCCCACAAACGCGACCTTTAATGACGGAGTCAAGGTCGGAACAGACTTGAAGGTGTACACCTCAGAGTTCAGCCCCACTCCTGCTCCGGGCGAGACTCCTGTTGAGATCATCATTTATGTTGACTACCAATGCCCGATTTGCGCTGTGTTTGAGCTTCCAAATAGCGAGCAGATCAAGAACTGGGTTGCCTCAGGTATGGCAACCGTTGAAATGCACGCCCTTTCTTTCCTAGATGGTCGTGGCTCGCCGAACACATTTTCCTCTAGAGCTGCTAACGCAGCACTCTGTGTTTCAGAGCACTCACCAGATAATTTCTTCGATTACAGCACTCGTTTGTTTAAGTCCCAGCCCACCGAAGGCTCTCCTGGACCGGAAAATCCTGAGCTGATTAGCTTTGCCGAAGAAGTCGGGGCCACCAATATGGAACTGGTTTCCAGTTGCATTAATGAAAAGGCTTTTGGTAACTGGATTAAAGACTCAACCGAGCGAGCTCTAACAGAACCGATTCCGGGCACTGAGATCCAGATCAGTGGAACCCCAACCGTGTTGGTAAACGGCCAGCAGTACACCTGGGAGACTGGCGAGGAACTTGCTAGCGCTGCGCGCTTTGCTCAGTTTGTTCAGTTTGCAACTACCGGTGCCCAGGGCTAAACGAAAAATTGCTTAGAAGAGAATTCCTCGCGGCCTCGGCTGCGGGGTTTTTCTTTCCCTCGGCAGCTCACGCTACCGGCGGTCCACTGATTGTTCCGGATCCAATTATTCGCGAGCGGGTTGCCTCGCCATTGGGCCCACTGGGCTTTCAGCGAACAGCCCTTAAGGAAGGCAAGCGCATTCGTCTGCCTGAATCAGAAATCAAGCGAATTGCCTGGACCGTTGATGATGGAGCAAGTACGTCAGGGGTTCGGGACTATTTGGAATTTGTCGAGCGCTATGACTTACGAATGACATTTTTTATCAATTCTGTCTATCCTGCCTGGAAGAAAAATCGTGAGCAAATTCAGGAACTGGTTGACGCAGGAAAAATACAGCTGGCAAACCATACCCATTCTCACCCCAGTATGACCAGGCTCTCAACTGCTGGGATCAAGCAAGAGCTTAGAAAATGCGGCAGCTTCATCGAAGATACTTTCGGGGTAAGTGCCAAGCCCTACTACCGGCCCCCCTATGGTCGGATTGATTCGAGGGTAATAAACGTTGCCAAAGAATTGGGCTACACATCCCCAGTTATGTGGAGTGGCTCTTTGGGTGACTCTGCGAGCCAGCGCAAGAAATTTATCCTTCGACTTGGAAACAAATGGATTCAGGACCGAACCATATTGCTCGATCACTTCAACGATCGAACTCCTAAGTACGTTTTCAAGTCTCTCGCAAAGCACCTAAAACAAAGAGGGCTAATGACTGTGACACTGGATGACGTTTACTACAGCTAGCTGAATCGGACTTATTGGCTACTGGGATCTGGAATTAAGCTGCCTTTTGAAATTTTTTGACCCAAAGCATAAAAAGCGCTGATACCATACTGGCGACGACCGGAACCAAACTGGTTATCGCTGAGCCCACATTAAATATGGAATCAATTTCTGTCTCCCCCGCTATGAGTAGAGACTCGAAATTCAAGATTGCTGGTATTCCTCCCAAAAATATTACTGCGGACACTATTAGCTGCGCCTTAAAGAGCTGATGAAATGTCTCACCTCCATTTTTGACTAGCTTCCAAGCCTCCATAGTCAACCAGAAGGTAAACCCTAGAGGCATCAATTCGAAAACGTAAAGGATACCTCCGCCCTGGTTGAGAAAGAATAATCGAAAACAAGTGTTTGCGAGGATAAGGACCATCCAAAGGCTAAAAAAGAAGCCCAGGACACCAAGCTTCGAGTTAGTCCCGCCATCGCCTTGCGACTTAGTAGCATTTCTAAGAATCCCAAAAACACCAATTAAGGCGACAATTAAGCCCACTGGAAATGTAACTAAAGTGAACCAGTGCAGAACCTGACCTATATTGCTGCCAAATACTGATCCGATAACAGAAACGATAATCGGCAAGAGCCCGCAAAGCGGACCGAAAATTATAAGCTGCCAAGACTTACGATTGCTCATCGCCCCTCTTCGATAATTCTCTGTAGTCCTAAGGCTACTTCACGCCCCAGTGGATATGATGGTGGACCCTGCAGAAGGCGCGCCCACTTGAAATTTTGGTGCACCGAGGCGGGGTCAAAAATTTGGAAGTAGTTGGTAGTTGCGATAGTTCAAATTTGTGGGAATTTGCAACAGAGCCATCATCAACTGATATGCTTTTCAGGGAAGAACGGGGGTTCCCGACTTCTACGTAGCTTTAGAGCTGCAGGCCGACCTGGCGCAATTGGTAGCGCACCGCACTTGTAATGCGGGGGTTAGGGGTTCAAGTCCCCTGGTCGGCCCCAGTGTCTAAATGGCAGGACACTGATCGAAAGGTTGTTCATTGGAAATCA
>CAFBML010000006.1_pt1 | contig 21755 bp, 22 predicted proteins | sample 7268871 | NCBI WGS metagenome assembly CAFBML01 (sample SAMEA6814067, study PRJEB35770) | uncultured Micrococcales bacterium | biome: Freshwater; feature: Freshwater reservoir; material: water | place: Czech Republic | collected 2017-05-23 | depth 30m m
AACGTTTCTAAGGTCTTCTCTGATGGCCAGAGTCATAAAAAACTTCCTTTATATGTGCGCAACAAAGCGCCTTCGCTTGTAGCAATTGGGGTTTTGCCTGAACCTGGGCCAAACACTCAACTAGCGATGAAACTGGCCTCAAGAGTTCTCAGTTTAGCTTGGTGGCTATCCCTTAAGTGTTTTTAGGCGATTTTCACGCCTAATCTGTTGCTGATCAGGGTCTGGAACGGGCACAGCGGCTATCAAACGCTTGGTGTACTCCTGCTGGGGATTTCGAAGAATCTGGTCTTTATCTCCCTGCTCAATAATCTCGCCGTGATTCATTACGGCAATTCGATCTGCAAGGAAGTCAACCACTGCCAAATCGTGACTTACGAACAAGCATGCGAACCCGAGATCCTTTTGCAGATCCTTGAGAAGCTCCAGAACTCGGGCTTGAACTGAGACATCGAGAGCGCTTGTGGGCTCATCTGCTACCAAGAATTCCGGTGACAAAGCTAGAGCCCTCGCAATGCCCACTCGCTGTCTCTGGCCACCAGATAGCTCGTGCGGGTACCGATTGCGATACCCGGTCGGCAGTTGGACTTGGTCAAGTAGTTCATCGATTCGCGTGGCTGCCTGATTCTTGGAATACGCGCCGGAAAGAACTAGCGGCTCGGCGATCGACTGAGATATAGACCACCGCGGATTCAAAGATGAACCAGGATCTTGGAAGACAATTCCCAGCTTGCTTCGAAGTTGACGCAATTCCGATCTGCTTGTTCGAGATATGTCTTTTCCGGCAACAATCAGGCTGCCTGACTTGATCGGCAGTAACCCAACTGCAGCGCGCCCAACGGTGGTCTTTCCAGAACCTGACTCTCCGACAAGACCCAGAACCTCTCCCTTAGAAATTTCGAGGCTCACACCTTTGGCGGCAAGAAATGCCGGAACCCTGCCGCGCTTTGGATACTCAATGTTTACATCTTTTAGTGAAAGAACTAGGTCAGCTGTTGATTTCGGCTTAACCGTGGTGGCAGGCCCTTGACCTAAGTTGGGCACAGCTGCAAGAAGCAACTTCGTGTATGGCTGCTCTGGTGATTTATAAATCTGTCGAGAACTGCCCTGCTCAACCATCACCCCGTCTTTCATGACCAAGACTCGATCGGCGAGATCGGCGACAACACCCATGTCATGGGTAATCAGGAGGATGGCCGAGTTCAAACGCTTGTGCAAATCTCGTAACAGGTCGAGAATTTCAGCCTGGATAGTTACGTCCAAAGCGGTCGTCGGTTCATCTGCGATCAGGAGCTTTGGATCACACGAGATTGCTTGAGCAATCATCGCCCTCTGACGCTGTCCGCCTGAGAGTTGGTGCGGATACGAATCGAAGGCTTTTCCTGGATCGGGCAAGTCAACCATCGCGAGTAGCTCAAGTGACCTTTTCTTTGCAGCCTCATTGGTCATGTTGAAATGAACTCTTAGGGTTTCCATAATTTGAAATCCGATTGTGTATACCGGGTTTAGTGCGGTCATCGGCTCCTGGAAAATAACCGCGATTCCACTGCCTCGTATTTCACGGAGGCGCTTTGATGTTGCAGTGACTAGTTCCTCGCCGCCGAGCTTTACGCTTCCGAATACGCGACCGTTTTGGGGTGTGAGGCCCAAAAGGGCCATTGAGCTTGCGCTTTTGCCGGAACCAGATTCACCAACAATCGCTAAAACCTCTCCCGCGGCAATCTCATAGCTCAGATTCTTTGCGGCTGGGATCCACTCCCCCTCGACCCAGAAATCAACTCCGAGATCTTTGACTTCAAGTATCACGTTCGAATCTTGACTCATTGTCCGACTCGTCCCTTCAGGTTGAGTTGTGTGAGACTAGAAGAGTGGATTCCAAGCTGCTGCGTTCTCGCTCTGGCCAAGTAATGGCTGTTTTGGCGATTGTATTCTCCGCTATTGGAGTCGTTGCCCTTTCCACGGAGCCTCTGCCTCTGCTTGTCACAAAAATTTGGATCTACATCTGGTTTGGTTACTGTGCCTGGTTGGTCTTTTGGAATCCCAGCGTTAGAGTTTCGGATTCGGAAGTTGTAGTCGACAATATTTTCAGAACCAGTCGGTTGAACTGGAGTGCAATTCGTCGAATCGATACAAAATATTCGCTTTCGCTTGAAACTGAACGGGGAGTTTTCCGAGCCTGGGCTGCTCCAGCCCCTTCTCGATACGCCGGCTTTATGGCTAACAGAAGCGAGGCTGAACATCTCCCCGAAAGTAGCTTCATCGGCGAAGGTCTGGTTAGACCTGGCGACCTGACTACCAGCGATAGCGGTGTGGCGGCTTACGTAATCCGTCAAAACTGGGAACGTTTTCGAGACCTGAACCAACTCGACAAAAAGGCAGAGATTGAAAGCCGCTTGGTGCCGTCTCGGATAGTTGTATTCGTTGTCTTGAGCGTGGCAGCCGCAGTTGGATTTACTTTTTAGAAGCATCCTCGCCCGCTTTCCTAGAAAGAACTCGCTTAAGGCCGGCCATGAGTCCGTCAGTTGCGATTTGGAATCGTCTCTGCCTCGGATCAAATGCGTCCCGCAGCCCATCACCGATAAAGTTAATTGACAGGGCAATGATAATTATGAAAAATCCCGGCCACCAGAACAGCCAGGGCCTGGTTGAAAATGCCTCTTGATACTCGGAGATAATCTGCCCCAGTGAAACATCAGGTGCAGTGATTCCAAAACCCAAGTAGCTAAGAGACGTTTCTAGGAGAATTGCTGAGCTCATAAGCAAAGTAGTGTTCACAATGATTACACCTATTGCATTAGGCAAAATGTGCTTAAAGATAATTCGAGCTGGGCCGGCTCCGGCCACTCTTGCGGCCTCCACAAACTCCCTCTCGCGGAGAGACAAAAATTCTCCCCTAACAAGACGGGAAAGACCAGTCCACAGGAAAAGACCCAAGAAAAACGCCAAGAACAAGGCACTTCCTCCTCCGAAAGCTTGCCCAACTACTGCTCCGAGAATTAGTACCGGAATGATGATGATGACATCTGTCAATCTCATTAGAACAGCGTCGACCCAGCCACGAAAGTAGCCCGCGATTGCGCCGACAAAAACTCCAAGAGCTGTGGTTATAAAACCAATAACGAACATGACTGTTAGGGATTGTTGCATTCCCCTCATTACTCGGGCAAATATATCTTTTCCAAGGGTGTCTTGTCCGAATGGGTGTTCACCGAGAGACGGGGGAAGAAGCGTCAAAGTTGGAGTGCCGCCAACAGTAAAAAGATCATAATTCTCATACCAGTTGTACTTCCACCATCCTGGGATACGGATACCGTCGATGGCAAATGAACCTGAAGCGTCAACAATAAGTTTTCCAGTCCCACCAAAAACCGTACCCACTGAAGAAAAAGACAAAATGATTACAAGAACTAGCACAACTACGCCGATGACGGCACCGCGGTGTTTCAAAAAGCGCCTGCGAATGAGCGTGCCCTGACTTACTCCCTGCTCAGCGTTGGCTGGTGTTGTCTTCTTGTTTTTGTTTGCCATTAGTTCAACCTAATTCTCGGATCCAGTGCCGCATAAGCAAAGTCGGCAATGACGTTGAAAACCACTGCAACAAAACCGGTCACTAAAAACACTCCCATGACCAGATTTAGATCAACAGCGCGGAGGCCAAGATTAAACAGCGAACCCATGCCTTGCCACGCAAATATGCGCTCTGTGATAATTGCACCACCGATAAGTCCGCCGATATCAAAAGCCACGATTGTGACAATAGGGATCATGGCATTTCTGAATGCGTGTCTCATGATCACCGTGCGTTCTGCAAGCCCCTTAGCTCTAGCTGTTCTTACGTAGTCTTGATTCATAACCTCAAGAAGGCTCGAGCGCGCGTAGCGCGTGTAGGCGGCCAAGGACCCTATTGAAAGCGCGATTGTCGGAAGCAGCAGGTGGCCGAAGTTGTCCAGCATTTGGAACCACATATCCCCTGGAAGGTTTGGCGTTTTGGCTCCGATTGTTGAAACAATTCCATCGGCTTGCGGGATCATCTGTTGATAATCAGACCAGGTCTGAAGCACTCGGTCTACGATTACAAACCCCAAGGTCAATATGCTGATGATTCCTGCGGATCTAGTGACCTGCTTCTTGTCTTCGCCGCCGAAAAAGGCTCCAGCGGCAAATGCCACTCCGATTCCCGCTGCGACTAGAGCAAGTAATGTCCAGAGTTCCGGGATAAAGAAGAATAGGAACTGCAGTGGGTACCAAACCGCTAGCCAAAACAAGACCACTGTGCCAGAAGCCAGGAGCATCCCTCGGTGCTGAATTCCAGTAGTAAGCGACGCTGTTATGGCAGCTACTAGCAATGCGCCAAGTGCGATGCCAAAAAGACCAAGCGAGGGCTTTTCAAACCAGCCAGTCAACAGAAGGGATTGGAGCCCGACAAAAGTAGCTCCCGTTCCCACAGCGAGAACCTTCAATCTGGTCTTGGTACTTCCGCCAACTATTCCCATCCAGGCGGCTCCTGAGGCAACCGCAATTGCTATGGAAGCCCAGAGTGGAACATTGGGGTTTCCTAAGAATTGATTGAAGCGAATTGCACCCCACTCCTTAAGCAGAACAGCAAACCAAAAGATTGGTAGTGAGTAAAAGACAAAAGTCATAAACGTTACTGTGTAGTCGTAACCGCTGTACTGGCGAAGCGCGGTCGACATACCAATTGCAACCCCCAAAACAATTGCAACAATGGTGGCCAGTGTGAGCAGTTGAATAGTTGAAGACATGGCTCCAGCGATGGCCTCGGTGACCGCCTGCTCTCCTCGCGAAACCGAGATTCCCAAATCGCACTGTCCAATGAAGCAGCCAGCCACGCCGGCAAGCCACTTGAAGTATCTGAGTGCTGGAGGTGTGTCAAGGTCCAATGTTTTGGTGAGATAGGCAATCTTTTCCTGGGCACTAGGGTCACTAGATCCGCGAAGTTCCAAGAGAGGGTCCCCAGAAATTGCTGTGAGGAAATAGACAATAAACGAGGCGGCAAGCAAAACCAACAAAGTGGCAAAGAATCGCCTGACGGTGAAAGCAAGCATTCGACACCTCCATTGGTTTGACGCTACCTGAAAGACTCTATCAACGAGTTTTTAGTTCAGTCCCAGTTAACGAAGAAACCGGCTGGCAACTTTTGTGGCTGCCAGCCGGTTTCTTACATTCGACCTATATCCAGTTACTCAGTAACTGGGGCCCACTCCCAGAAGTTCCAGAAGTAGCCAGGTGATAGAGGGGCTATCTTGACGCCTGAGACCTTCGCACTTGCAACTGTCAAGGCAGGGAACTGGAAGATCATGGTTCCATATGCATCCGAAATCAATGTCTTTTCGATTTCAGTCATGATCTCCGTCTGCTTGGACGGGTCGCTAGTTACTTCTAGTTCATCCAGAAGCGCGTCAATTGCAGGGTTGCTGTAACCGCTGTAGTTTCCACCCTTCTCCAGAGGATCAGTGTATGTACCGAAAATCTGGTCAGAGCCTGCAACAGCCAAGCTGGTGGACTGCCACGCGAAGATAACTGCATCGTGTGGGTTTATTGGGAAGATGCTAGGGTCCGTGAACTCCCAGTTTGGCTCGTTAGTGTCAATAACGTTGAAGCCAGCAAGTGCTGCAGACTTCTGAATCAACTCGAGCTCCTGCTGACGACGGGTGTTGCCAGTTGGATACCAGAACTTCACGTCTACCGGAGTGGTGACTCCAGCTTCGGCAAGAAGTGACTTCGCGCGCTCGATGTCTAGATTACGAACATCAGCAGCACCAGAAGAGGCAGTAATTGCTTTGTAGCGATCTGAACCTGGGATGGTCAAGAACGACTCGCGAATAGTTGCGTTCGGGTTTAGCGGCTTGATGATCTTGTCAACAATCTCGTCGCGAGGAATAGTTAGCAAGAATGCCAGACGAACCTTTTGAGCTACAGCAGCGTCGCCACCGTAAGTCGCAGGGTCAAATGGACCACCATTGTTGAATGTTAGGTCAACGTGCTCATAAGCGCCTTCTTCGCCCTGGAAGATTGTTGCACCTGTTGAATCTGCAATTCCTTGAGCCACAGCTAGTGAGTCAGCGGTTGGCTGACCGGTTACGATATCCAGCTCGCCGTTTTCCAAAGCCTGAAGTTGAGCCACGAAGTCAGCAATAAATCTAACGGTGATTCGCTCAAACTTAGGTGATGGTCCCCAGGTGTAAACAGGGTTCGAAACTAGAGTGATGTACTGGTCAACAACGATGTCCTCAATAATGTAAGGACCGCTGGATAGGTAGACAAGTGGGTTCTCTGGAAGTTCAGTGAACTGGTAACCGTTGTTCCAAACCTCGGCCACAGGGGCTAGCCAATCGGCATCCTTGTTCTGGATAGCTTCGATTAGCTTGGTCTTTGCCTCAGCTGGATCAGTGATTTCTGGGTAAGCCAGCATTACTGTTCCGTGAGCTGCCATACCAACACCGAAAGCAAGCTCCCAGTCAACGTAGACATCGTCATAAACCAAAGTAAGAGTTCTGCCGTCTTCACCAATCTCAGGAGTCTGAGTTACAAGGTCTAGACCAGCAGTAGACGCTGGCGAGAAAACTGCAGCAGTATCAGCAAAAGCTCCAGAAGTAGCAGCCCATGCGAAAAGCATGTCGGCGGCATCAATCTGAGTTCCGTCTGACCACTTCACACCTTCGTTGATGGTGTATCGAACTGTGAGTGGCTCATCGCTGATCTTCTCAAATGAACCGTAACCGGTGTCCTTGATTAGAGCAGGATTGTTGTCGTAGTACTGGAAACCAGAGTTGGTCATGTAGGTAATGTTCGCGTTCTTAGTCGCGTTACCTGCGCTGGAGCTTGTGTTGTAGTTATCAAATGCCTGGTTGAATGCAACCGTGATTGTGGTTCCTTCGACGATCTGAGACTGGTATGGCAATGCACAACCGCTCAGCGTCACAGCAACCGCGCTCAACAGTGCCACAAGGCCTGTTCTGCGACGATTCTTCATGTTTCTCCTAATTTTGAATTTTGACACCCAGCTTTTTTTGAGAATAAATGACATCCTCAAAACAAGTCGGATTCTTATACCTCCCGAGCTTAGACCCGAACTTGAGGCCTGAGCCTCCTGAAAGTGGTCGATTTACAGATAGTAACGATTCCGTTAACTTGGGTTGGCTGACCTAGGCTTGAGACGTGCAGGAATCTCAGGTCTTGATCTATGACGGGGACTGCCAATTTTGTCAGCTGAGCCTTGATTTTGGAATCAAGAACCTTCTTATATTCCCCCCATATGTGGCCTTTCAAAAGATTGACCCTAAGGACTTTGGGCTAACAACCCAGCAAGTTAGCTCTCAAATCTGGCTAGCTCAGAAGAGCCCGGCAACGCTTGCGACTCTTGGGGGCCATCTAGCCGCTGGGGCAATACTCAAGCTTCAGCCATCGCGCTGGCTAAGGATCATTGGTTGGCTTGCGTCGACTCCTCCCACATCTTGGGCGGCCAAATTGATCTATAAGCTAATCGCCGCCAATCGTCACCGTCTGCCGGGAGGGTCTAGGGCCTGCAAGATTGAGGATAACTACTTTGAAAAGTAGCGGCAGGCTTCGCATCCAGATAGAACTGGGCGTTGTCCTGGCATTGAGCCTCGGAGCCAGTGCCGTCTACTCGATTATCTCTTTATTGGCGAAGCTAACTGCTGATTCCGGACTTTCAAATCAGACAGCAACCTTAAACCCTCAACTCTCGGAGAGACAGTGGCTCGATTTTAGCTACCAGTTTTTTGGGATCACATTTGGATTAGCCCCGGTAGCGCTTGTACTTTACTTGCTCTGGGAAAAAGGCAAATCCCCATTCGATGTAATTGGGTTCAACCTGAGTGAGCCAGCGCGTGACATTTGGAGAGGAGCCTGCATCGCGTCGCTAATTGGGATTCCCGGTCTTGGTCTGTACCTGATTTCTAGGCAACTTGGAATATCCGCCGAGGTGATCCCGGCAGCTCTTGGCGAATACTGGTGGACCGTGCCGATGCTCTTGTTTGCTGCAGCTAGAGCCTCACTTTTAGAAGAGGTGATTGTTGTTGGCTACTTTTTCAATAGGCTATCGCGCCTGGGGTTTTCGATTAGGTCTCAAATCCTTCTTAGTTCTTTGTTGCGAGGGAGCTATCACCTCTATCAAGGCTTTGGAGGATTTATAGGTAACTTCTTTATGGGCGTAATCTTTGGCTACTTGTATCAGCGCTGGGGACGGGTTATGCCCCTTGTGGTTGCCCATTTCCTGCTAGATGCCGCCATATTTGTTGGCTATGCAGCCTTGAAAGATGTGCTCACGTTTCTCTAAAGAAATCTAGACTTTCCAGATCGGCAATCGCCACCCAAAAAGTAACGCAAGAACTCTAAGGACAATTGTAAAAATGGCCCCAACAGCCACAGCAACGAAGGCATCTACCCTTAGCAGGTTCAAGCCCACCACAACCCATCCCCCGGTGAATGCAATAACTGCGTAGGGAATATGATCGCTAAATGCCTTTGGAATTTCATTCACGACTATGTCTCTAAGGACGCCGCCAAAGATAGCGGTCAGAACACCCATAATTACTGAAATCACAGGCGGTACTCCACCAGTTAGCGCCAGCTGAGTCCCTCCGGCAGTAAAAGCCCCTAAGCCAATTGCATCAGGCCACTGCATTGCTCGTTCGGTGAGTTCTAGGTGTCGAGACCTCATAAACAGAAGAGCTCCGATGCAAATCAGAATCAATATCCATACCCAGATTTCATTCTCAACCCAGAAAAATGGCCTACGGTCCAGAAGGATGTCTCTAAGCGTCCCTCCACCAAAAGCAGCCAAACCAGAAACCATAGCCATTCCAACGAGATCGAGTTTCTTTCGAGCGGCCTCGATTAGCCCCGATAGTGCAAAAGCAAGAGTCCCGATGACATCGAAGAGAATTGTCCCGTTTAGAAGTAGCCAGCTTGTGTCCGGCATTACTAGCGGAGCACCTTAATGAGTTTGTAGCCTTCACCCTCGGTGATTACCTCGTGAGCAAAATCAACTCCGATATTTCCAAGAGTCACAACGTAGTCAGACTCGGAAACGTTATCGGCAGCAATCACACTTCCCTCAACCACCAGCAGATCTTTTATATTTGCTTCGTCAATCCAGAACTTCACTGTGAATACTTCTGTACGCGTCTGGCCGACAACCATGATTCGATCTCCAGGAACATCTTCGAGATATTCTCTTGTACCCCACCCGGCTTGGTCAAAGTAAGCAGGAGTTCCATTGATTTCTATCAATTTGTTTTGTGACATAACCAGGGCAAGAACTAGTACTGCTGGCATAATAAAGCGCCCTATTGCTAAGTTTCCCCGCTCCGGATTCACTATCCAGAAAATCACCGCGCAGCTGACAAAAATACCTACAAATACAAAGAAGTTTTGACTATCGCCGATTCCCGGCAAAGTTGAGGCGTCTGCGTACTGCTTGTCAAATGTCGGGGGGTAATAAATAGTAAAGAACATCGAGGCGGCAACCACAATTGAGCCCTGGATTATTCTGAAGAGGCGCTTTGAGTCTGTGAATCTAGGGAGCAAGAGGCCCATTACTACAAACTGGGGAATCAAAAACTCGTAGTAGCGAAGAATTAGCCGATCGCTGTGGTCGTCGCCACTTGCTGTGACGTAAGCCTCAAACAAGGCCACAACGCCAACCATGGAAACCGTGACCAACGCCACCAGAACAAATAGCGCGCTTACGTCTCCAATGGGCTGCTTTGTTTTCAAAACAGAGTAGCTGACTCTAAAAGCAAGAAAAAGAGGAATGCCAGCCAATAGCAACATAGCCGCGGCATGAGCAAGAAGATGTGTTGAGGCAACCGTGACTAGTACTTCTAGACCCGAACGGGCTACTCCCTCTTTTCCAACGACCACTTCGTCAGCAGCTGCTACGACAGTGAGAGCGCCAACAGGAGTTCCATAGCCACCAAATAATTTAAGGCCTTCCAGGCCAGCAAAGGCAAAACCTAAACCAAACTTCGTCACCATGAAACCCACGGCTACCGATACCCCGGCTGTAACTGCCCTTGGCCAGCTAGCAACAGACTTTTTGTAAGCGTAGATGAAAGCGAAAATCACAAAGGCAGGCAGCATAAAAACTGCGTGGGGTTTTACAAGAGCGGTAGCCCCAAGGCTAAGACCCGGAACAAGCCAGAACAACCATTTCTCCCGCTTGGACACAACGAGAGTTAGCCAGATTGTAAGAGTCATCATAGAGAAATACATGGTTTCGGGCATGAAGTAGGAAACAGGAATTGCAATTGGGCTCAATGCAGTCACTGATGCTACAAACACCGACCAGCGAAAAGTTAGGAACCTAAGAGCAATCAGAAAAGTAAGAAGGACTGTGCCTATAAAGAAGAATGAATTAATCGTCTTGGTACAAGAGTAGAACTCGTCACCACAAGTATTTGTAATGCCCATAATCAGAGAGAAAAGATAGTTCGAGTAGAACTGCTCCGCGAAGGGAAGGTTCTTGGCTTGACTGGTATAGATATACTCGTCCTGCATGATCGATGGAAGTACAGTCCAGATACGACTGATAGACCATAGGGCAAGGGCAAAGGGAACAAAGATTAGCGCGTGCTCGGCCCTGAGCTTTGCTACCAAGGCAGGTCACCTTTATGGCGAGGCCTATTGGGAACTGCCGATACATCGTGACTGACAAATGCCAATAGAAGCTGGAACCCAAGAATTAATGGGACGACCGCAATCATTACCGTTCCTGTGGTAGCAGCGACTCCAGTAGCCAAGGATTGGCTGTAAGACGAGATCCCAAAAATCAAACCAAACCACCAAAGCGCGATTCCTAGAGGGAGCTCGATGGATGCCGCGGAGACGTCGCGAAGGTAGTAGTTGTAGAAAAGCCTCTTGTGGAAATTCTTAAAGTGCTTCCATGGGAACTCCCAGAGGGTCTTCATTATGCTCAAGTTGCTCTTCTCCGTTCCGTAGCGGGCTGGCATGGGGACGTCCCAAACAACAGCTCGGTAGAGACTTAGTCGGAACAACATGTCTGACTCGAAGAAAAACCGCTTACTAAGCATCTCTAGGGGTAGCACCTTCAAAACGTCACGATGAATAGCCGTGAATCCGTTAGTCGGATCGGTTATGTTCCAATATCCGGTAGAGATTTTTGTCAGGAGAGAAAGGCCAGCGTTTCCGAACAAGCGGATGCTTGGCATTTGACTCAGTCCGGTGAGGCTATCTAATCGATCGCCTTTGGTGTAGTCGGCGCGGCCGTTGACAATCGGACTTACTAGCTCGTGAATCAGCGCCGGATTCATCTGGCCATCCCCATCTAATTTGACGATGATGTCAGCGTCCGTTTCGAGTGCAGCTTGATAGCCGGTAATCATGGCTCCGCCCACTCCAAGGTTCTTTTCGTGAAAAATGACCTTCACACGCGAGTCGGAGACTTGCTCTTGCACGAGTTTTCCTGAACCGTCTGGGCAGGCATCGTCAACAACAAAGATGTACGAAACTTCCCTGCCTATTTCTGACAGCGTCTCCACAATATGAGACGTCTCCTTATAAGTAGGGACGACTACGGCTATAACAGGCTTAGACATGCAAGCCGCCGATCTGGAGCTTAGACGCCAAATTCTGGCCAGTGGGAGTGAATTTTTCCATGGTCAGATCTTGATTGCTCCCAGTTTGATAAATGAGGCTCTGGTTGTTAATTTACTTCAAAATCAGGTGGCATTTACAATAGCGATGCAATAAAGCCCAAGGAAATCCCTGGGCTTTATTGAACATGGTGGAGATGGGGGGAATTGAACCCCCGTCCGATATTTGGATTCTGACTCTTCTACGGGTGTAGCTTCAATGCTGTTTTACTCGACTCCGGTCAAAGCTTGAAGCGACCTAACCGACGAGTCCAGCCTGAGTTAAAGTCCCAAGTAGCCCTAAGGCGTAGCTACCCAGCAAGATTTCTAAATGACGCCAGTACCTAAAACGAAATCAAATTTAGGCTGACGGACCTCGAGGCTAGCTTATGCAGCTAGGGCGAAGTCGGTGCGGTTTGATTTGGCACCTATAGTTTGCAGAGGACGTTAACGAGATAACTCTGCATTCTCGACCCGCTTCATTCAGTTTCGGCAAGTACCGTCGAAACCGATCATCCCCATGTTTAGTTATCAAACTATCTTTCGATAGCCTCTCAGTCTAACCCGAAGATAAGACAAAAGGAATAGCTACCAGTCCTTGCCCTTTGTGGATACAGCCCTAGCCACCTCGCGCTTATCCTGTTGTTCCTTCAAGGCATGCCTCTTGTCATAATCCTTCTTACCCTTGGCCAGAGCAATTTCAACCTTGGCTTTTCCATCTTTGAAGTAAATCGAGATTGGAACGAGCGTAAATCCAGACTCCTTGATTTTTCCCGTCAACTTATCAATCTCAACTCGGTTCATGAGAAGTTTCCTTCTTCGTCTAGTTGAGTGATTGGTCCAGTTGCCCTGTGAGTACTCGGGTATGTGGACATTCTCGAGCCATGCTTCGCCACGCTCAACGGTGGCATATCCATCCACCAGGGATGCGCGACCGGCCCGCAACGACTTCACTTCTGTTCCGGTTAGAACAATGCCTGCTTCATAGACATCTTCGATGTGATAGTCGTGACGGGCTTTACGATTGGTGGCCACAACCTGCTGGCCACGCTCTCTCGGCACGATCGACTCCTAGATTTTTAAGTAGCGACGGATCGCAAGACCCGAAGCCACCGCAGCCAACAAAACGCCGGCTGCGATTAATAGCGGAACTACAAGCATGCCATCGCTGATACTCACAAAGCTAGTAAAAGGAAGTCTTTCGGCCAGGAAACCCTGAACAAAGAACGCAACTAGGCCCAAAACTGCTCCGGCGGCCAGCAAGCTTCCAAGAAGTGCGGCGACCACACCCTCGAGAATGAATGGCAACTGAATCGAGAAATTGCTAGCGCCTACCAGTCGCATAATTCCTAGCTCTCTCCTCCTAGAAAATGCCGAGAGCCGAATTGTGGTTGATATCAAAAGCGCACTCGAAATCAACATGAGCGAAGCAATAGAGATGGCCGCTAGCGAAGCGATGTTGAGGATGTTGAAAATCTGATCGAGATAACTGCGTTGATCTCTAACCTCTTCGACTCCAGCAAGGCCTGTAAAGCTCTCCGTGATGATCTGTGACTGATTCGGGTCAATTAGATTCACCCAGTAGGTCTCATTTAATTGTTCAGGTCGAACGTACTGGGCTACCGCGTTGCCAGAAAACTGCTCTTGAAAATTTGCGTAGGCCTGGTCGTGATCTTCGAAATAATGCTCTTCAATAAACGGGGCCAGCGTCGGTGAATCAAGTCTTTCCTGGACCTCTGTCTTGACATCTTCTGACGCTTCTCCCCTTGGGCAAGTTGCCTCCGGAGAAACTTCGGTGCATAGATAAATTGCAACTTGTGCTCTGTCGTACCAGTAGTTCTTCATCTGACCAATTTGGAGTTGTAGCAGTGAAGCAGTGCCGACAAAAGTCAAGGAAATAAATGTCACCAGAATAATGCTGATGACCATTGCTAGGTTTCTGCGCAAGCCTTGGCTTACTTCTGAAAACATAAATCCAAAACGCATAGCTAAGCCCGCACTCCATAGCTGCCACTTGCTTGGTCACGAATGATTTGACCCTGACTTAGTTCAACAACGCGACGTTGCATCTTGTCTACGATCGAGCGGTCGTGGGTTGCCATCACCACTGTTGTCCCGGCTAAGTTGATGGAGTGAATCAATGCCATGATTTCTTCGCTTGTAGTCGGGTCCAAGTTTCCAGTTGGCTCATCCGCTAGCAAGATCGCAGGCTTGTTTACAATCGCTCTTGCCAGAGCCACGCGCTGTTGCTCGCCACCCGAAAGTTCGCTCGGAAGTCGGTCTGCTTTCTCGGCTAATCCAACTAACCCAAGGACGTCTGGAACCGCTTCTTGGATAAAGCCTTGTGATTTTCCTATCACCTCGAGGCTGAATGCAACGTTCTGGGAAACGGTTTTGTTTGGAAGAAGTCTAAAATCTTGAAAAACCACTCCGAGCTTTCGACGAAAGAATGGAACTCGTCTTGCAGGAAGACCGACGAGATTTTCTCCAAGAACATGAACAGAACCAGAGTTTGGAATGTCTTCGCGCAGCATCAGTCTCATGAGACTGGATTTACCCGAGCCGGATGCACCAACTAGAAATACGAAGTCACCTTTTTCAATTTCCAAGCTCACCTGGTCGAGCGCAGGTTTCGGGGTGCCCTTGTATTTTTTGGTGACGTTTTGAACGCTAATCATTGTGTCTCCAGCCTAAGCGGGAGAGCGCATTCTCCAACGGATTCCCGCGGCTATAAATCCGTCGAGTCCCCCATCAAAAACCGACTGAGGATTGTTCTCTTCGTAATCAGTTCTGAGGTCTTTCACCATTTGATAGGGAGCTAGAACGTAGCTTCGCATCTGCTCTCCCCAGGATGCTTTGACATCGCCGGCTAACTGCTTTTTGGTAGCTTCTTCTTCTCGCCTGCGCACTTCCAACAGACGTGATTGCAAAACCCTAATGGCAGCCTGCTTGTTCTGTATCTGACTCTTTTCGTTCTGGCAGCTCACTACAGTTCCGGTAGGCAAGTGAGTAATGCGCACCGCGGAGTCGGTCGTGTTTACCGATTGTCCCCCCGGCCCCGAAGAGCGAAACACATCTACGCGAATGTCGGCATCGGGAATCTCGATTGCTTCGGTCTGCTCAACCAACGGGACAATCTCAACCGCTGCGAAAGAAGTTTGGCGCTTTCCAGCAGCATTGAAGGGGCTCATTCGAACTAGACGATGAGTTCCAGCTTCAACCGAGAGGGAGCCATAGGCGTAAGGGGCATCGATTTCAAAGGTGGCGGATTTGATTCCTGCACCCTCAGCGTGAGAGATGTCCAGGACCTGAACTGGATACTTTTTTTGTTCGCAGTAGCGGATGTACATCCGCATAAGCATTTCGGCAAAGTCGGTTGCGTCATCACCTCCGGCACCGCTTCGAATGGTCACTACCGCTGACCTAGAGTCGTATTCCCCATTTAGTAGGGTCTGAATCTCTAAGTCTCCAACCAGTTTTTGAAGATCAGCCAACTCTTTCTTCGCTTCAGTCTTGGTCTGAGAATCAGAGGCATCGTTAGCCATTTCAATCAAGACCTCCAGGTCATTGACTCTTGCCTCTACCGATACAATCATGTCAAGTTTGTCCTGCGATCTAGACAATGAAGATGTGATCTTGGAGGCGCGGTCGGGGTCATCCCATAGGTTGCCGGCTGAAGCCTGCTCCCGCAGCGAATCCACTTCCAACTGCAATGCAAAAGGGTTTATGACCTCTTTGATGGTTGCGAACAGTTGCCGAAGCGTCTTTATTTCCGTTGCTAAATCTAGTTCCGACATGATTTCACAAGTCTAAGTCAGGAGCATAATTGTCAGGTGCCCGCAAACACCAATGACTTCAAGATATCGAGCTTGAACTTTCCAGTATTCACACCTTCACTGTTGTTTGGCATTGGCGAAGGCAGCCTGCTTCCAATCATTCCTGCCAGCGCCCAGGCGCTTGGAGCGAGCCTTTCGACCGCTGGAATCATCACGGGACTAGTTATGGTGGGCACACTTGTAGCGGATATTCCCGCAGCCAGACTTATAAACTCCATCGGTGAGCGTAAGGCAATGCTTTCCGCGGCAGCTGTTGGGAGCGCTGGGGTTTTTGTATCTCTGTTGTCAACGAGTTTGTGGATGCTGGGATTAGGGATGTTCTTACTCGGTGCTAGCGTTTCTGTCTTTGCCTTAGCTAGACATTCATTTCTCACAGAAGCCGTTCCATACTCGCACCGAGCAAGATCGCTATCGATTCTTGGAGGAGTGTTTCGGGCAGGCCACTTTTTTGGACCAATGATTGGCGCACTGCTTATTACTCTTTTTGATGTAAGGGCCGTGTACTGGAATGCAGTTATCTTCTGTGCACTGGCTGCCTTGGTGCTGATTTTTGTGAAGCCAGATCTGATGCCGAACACTCCAGGAACTAAACCAGGTGCAACCTGGATGGTTGCAAAAAGAGAATTCAAAAAGTTGGCCACATTAGGTGTTGTGTCTGCGATTATGGGAGGTCTTCGAACAGCTCGGATTGTTGGACTCCCGCTTTGGGCTTTGCACATTGGATTATCTCCTGCAACTACCGCGCTCTACATGGGTATTGCCGGAGCACTCGATCTTGCGTTGTCATACTCCTCTGGACAAATCATGGATCGCTTTGGCCGAAGATGGTCAGCTCTGCCAACTTTGCTTGGTTTGTCTTTTACCTTTTCACTTCTAACTCTCGCTAATGACTCGACAACATTTCTTGCGGTGGGACTTGTTATGTCGCTTGCCAACGGTGTCGGAAGTGGGATCATTTTGGTCATCGGCTCTGATCTAGCGCCAAAGGGCGAAAGAAATGAATTCCTGGCCTCATATCGTCTTCTGGTTGATGCTGGAGTCGCTGCTACACCAATACTGATTTCGCTAGTCACGGCAGTGTTTGGATTGGCAACAGCGATGTTCACACTTACTGGTGCCGGGATCGTTGGGGCTGCAATGGCTCACCGCTATTTACCACGTCGAGCCAAAGCCTCTGAGCAGACTTTGCCGATATCAGAAAACATGTAGTTTTCAAAAATTGGCCTTGAACTGCTGCACAACCTAACTCGGACGCTTCGTTGGTCAACTGATGAGACTTCTATTAGCTGAACTTCATGCAGCCCTCGCAGCGGTTGTGTTCCAAGCCATCTGGAAGCTATGGGGACAAGTGGTTGAGCTAAATCTCCCTTGGCATCTATCAGCACCGCGATTGCAGTTGATTCGGCAACTGTCGTGAGTCTTCGTTCTGTTAGGTAAAGACTTCCGGACGCGAGTGTCACTAAAACGAGTGTTAGTGACAGTATGGCCAAACCGATACCCAGCGGCGCCAGGGACCCATGCTCGTTGGAATCAGAATCGCGCACTTGCGTATGCAACTAACTGCCCATACCTAACTTCGATTTGAGCCGTCGTACCTGCTTCCAGGCAATTTGGATTTGGGGCGCACAAGAGATTCCAGCTGACTCCATCCGGGGAGAGCCCGAAGTCTTTAGCAATAGCTGCAACGACCTCTTGAGTGCTCTGGTTTACGGGCAATAAAGAGTGGGCTCGCAATGCGTGCCTTGCAATTGACTCCACTGCGAAGCTTTGCTGCTGTGTGGAAACAGCGAAAGTAGCAAACATCAAAATTGGTATCTGAAGCAACAACCCGAAGCCAATTAGATCCACTATTGCCGAGCCTTGCTCGGAGGCTGGGTTAGTACTCGTTCTCACGCGTAGCCACCGAAGATGCGCTGAGAACGTAACTGCTGGGAATCAGATCGATCCCCAGGGTCGATACAAATCTCACTGACTCAACTTTTCCAATCCTTAACACGCTTGCCGCAACATTGACATTTAGGCCAGCTCCGAGAGTGGCAGCCACTAATTGCCGTGTCTTTGCTATTCCCGAGGCAATGTCCTGATCTGCTAAAGCGGCAAACCTAGCCCCCTCAATTGTCGAGTCGAGTAAAACTAGGCGCGCATAAGAACCAAGAGTGATGGAAATAGTTGCCACGAAGATTGCCAGCATTGGAAATGCGACTAGAACAAAATTAGTGACTGCAGATCCATCCTGCCTAGAAGCTGACCACACGGTTCATAGCCTGTTGAAACACGCCTTGTAGTGCAGGCCCTGCAAAGGACCACATCACCACGACTAACCCTGCAGTCATCAGGGTAATCAGCACCCACCCGGGAACATCACCGGTTTCGTCGTGAAACAATTTGATTTTCATTTTTCTCCTTTTTATTAGATGAATCCAAAGTTGAGTAGCTTAAGGCTTGGGTAGATGGCAAACAAAACTGTAACCGGCAAAATTAAGAAAACTAGCGGAATGAGCATGCGAGTTTCATTTCTACCCGCTTGCCTCAATAGACGACTTTTTATCTCCTCCCTAACGCTCGTACCTTGCTCGGAAAGCATTTGAGCTAGGGGCGTGCCGCGCTCGAGTGAGGTTGATACTTTAGCTACAAATTCCGACACCTGAGGGTGAGGTAATACTTCCGCTACTCGCTTGATTTCGGAACCAAAGGCTGCGCCATAATCAACAGACTTTAAGACATTCGAGAACTGCCGCGCAATCTCACCGTCGCACCTGGGAATCACAGTGGCAAAACTCCTATAGACGCCATCCCCAGCCCGGAGGCTAACTGTAATCAGATCAATTAGCTCTGGAAGCTCAAACAGAGCGCGCTCTAGCTTCAATGACGCGTTAACTCGAAATTGGGTGAATAGTAACTTCCCCAACCTAGCCATGCTTCTTTCCACAGTTCGCGAAGGAGTAGCGGCTGGACTCACGCGAAAGACAAGTGCTCGATTGGAACTTTGCAGGGACAACATCACAAAGCCTCCAACACCGAAGCCAAAACTTACAGCGAGTAAAAACTCAAGATTCAATTTGTGAGCACCCGACTAGGTTTAGAGAGAGAGCCCATAAGGCCAACAAGGCGATAAGCGGTTAATGACACTAAAAGCCCTGCAACCAGCACTCCGGTTCCCTCTGTGGTGCTATAAATTTCAACGTTCTCCGACCTGGCTGCAAGAGTTGCAACGATTATCCAAGGGGCCGCAATTGCAAGTTTTGCGGTACCAGTCACCCAGCCCTGCTTGGAATCAAGTTCTCCCCAAAGCGCAATCTCAGATCTTGTTCTCAGGGCCTGCTCACGCAATGAATCTAAGTATCCAACTCCCCCAGAGCGATGAACAATTCTTAGCAGTTCAACTAAGCGATCTGCCTGTAGCTGTCCGAATTGTGATTTGAACCAGTCCAAGGACTGATCTAACCCCGCGCCAGAATCTATGCGGTCAACCAATTCCCGAAAAAGTGGCTGAATTCTAGACGGGCCACTTCTGGCCACTTGCTCCAGTGAGTCAACGATCCCAAAGCCACTGCTGGCAGCAGAATGCAGGGAATCCAAAATCTCTGGCCATAACCGTGCCAGCTGATCGCTTCTCTGTTTCGCTCTAAACCTGAGGGCTTCCATGCTCAGCCCAACTATGGAAAAAAGGCTAAATATTGTTAATCCCAACACCTCAAAACTCAATTGAATCCAACTGGCCAGCAGAGTCGATGCAGCAATCACGAAAACGACGAACTGAATTGGGGAGTACCGAGACCAGCCAGCGGCCTCGAGTGCCATACGTATTGGTTTCACTTGAACACCGGCACAACATCAATTGTTGAGGTATCGGTATTCCAGCTAACGGTAGCTACCTCTTCGACAACTCGTTTTCCTGTGGGCAGCATCCGGCAGTGAACTACTATGTCGATGCACGAGCCAACCGTTGGATTCACAAACTCACTAGTTATGTTCACTCCGGCTAACAACGGCAACGTACATAGTTTAGAAATCGCGTCCTGAGCTGAGTTGGAATGGATGGTGCACAATCCAGGCAGTCCTGAATTCAGGGCGATTAATAGATCGAAGCTCTCGGCTTGCCTGACCTCTCCAACAACTATCCGACCTGGCCTCATTCGAAGAGCTTCTTTTACAAGCCTTCGAAGAGAGATCTCACCGACTCCTTCGAGGTTGGGCTGCCTGGTCTGCATCGCAACCCAATCAAGCCCTTGATATCTAATCTCGAAAGTTTCCTCAACTGAAACAACTCTTTCCGAATCGCTCACCTCGTTCAACAAGGCACACAAAAGCGTGGTCTTACCAGCTTGAGTCGCACCAGAAACCAGAATGTTTTTCCCTTGTTTGACTTGCTCACTGAGATATTGCGCCTGAGAAACGCTAACTGATCCAAGCTCCACAAGTTTTCCTAGTGAATAAACCTGATTTGGAAACTTTCGAATGTTCACGCTCCAGCTATTGCGGGTTATGTCTGGAATTACAACATGCAGTCTGGATCCATCTAGTAAGGAGGCGTCTACAAAAGGGGATGATCTATCCAGGCGTCGACCTGTGTTTCGAAGCATCTTTTCTATTAATGTTTGGAGAAGCTCCTGCTCAATTTTTATCTCTAGTACAGAACTAATTCCCGCACTTGCAACAAACACTTCGGAAGTGCTGTTGATCCAAATTTCTTCTACTCCTGGGTCATCCAGTAAAGGCTGGAGAGGTCCATAGGCCGAGAGCTGTTGAGCGAGCTCTACTCTGAGCTTGGCCTCCTGTGAAGCCAAAAAACCGGTTGGCTCAGCCTCAACCACTTCGTCAAAAACATCGTTCAGGGCATGGGAAACGTCTACGCCCCCCGAGACAATTCTTCGCCGGGCAAGATTTGCAAGGGTAGAGACCGTTTCAGCCATGCTGCCTCCTTGATTTTTCTAACGGAAGGTAAGTTTGCCCAAAGTCGAATTTTGACGGGAGGATTTATCCACAGCGAGAAATGGTTAGACTATGTGAGGAACGCGGGAGTGGCGAAATTGGCAGACGCACTGGATTTAGGTTCCAGCGTTCGAAAGGACGTGTGGGTTCAAGTCCCACCTTCCGCACCAAAGATAAAAGACCCGCAAGCTGCGGGTCTTTTTTTCATTTAACTGAAGTTGGGGATCTATTTCAAGGCACTGGTTCTAGCAAGTGCAAGTTGGGCATTAACGATTCCGGCACCACAACCACCCAAGATTGCGCAATTAGAGGTTGGTGCAAATGGGCTAACCGATTTTTTTAGAATTGCCCTCACTCGTGCCGGGGTGATATTGGGTTGCATCGAATACATCAAAGCAACGATTCCCGAAACCACAGGTGTAGCCATACTGGTGCCCTCTGAAAGCCGATATGAAGGCGAATTCGAGTCATCAACCCAAGAAGAGATTATTCCTCCGAGTGAATCGGGGGCCTCAGTAGATCCAATGTTGAACTCACCACCAGGTGCTGATAGTAAAGCGCCTTCACCGTAGTTTGAATAGGCTGCTCTATCCCCCAGAGCTTGTGTAGCAACAACGCTAATCACACCGTTGCAGTTACCTGGAAATGAAAGTGAAGCTCTACCTTCATTTCCCGCAGCCACGATCACCGTGATGCCTTTGGCAATCGCTGAATCAAAGATTGACGCGTAGCCACCGGTGCACGCGACCACTTCCTTGGCGCCTAAGGATAAATTGATTACCGATACTGGATACCTATTGCGAGGAACTCCACTTATTTTCACTCCCGCTGCCCAGTTCACAGCTTTAACTAGATCGGAGATTGTTCCACCCTCTTTACCAAGAGCTCTGATTGGCAATAGCTTTACGTTCGGGGCAATACCTGCTGTTCCAAGAAAATCATGCTCTGCGGCAATGATGCCGGCAACGTGAGTCCCGTGGAAACTGTTTCCAATTGAGGAATCGCCACCTTCATCATTTGGGTCTGCATCTTCGCCATCGCCATCGGCCGCGCTGGCAAGCTCCGAGACAAAGTCATAACCGTAAATGCTGCCGTCGTCGTTTCTAGTAAGTGCCTTGTCGATTTGCTGGTGAGACCTGATCCCGGTGTCTATGACGGCAACTACCTTGTCGCCATCACCTTTCGAATACCTCCAGGCAGTTGGCATAGAAATACCATTCTCACCGTTCAGGTACCACTGCAATGGAAAGTACAAATCGTTTGCCGGAACGGTGGCATTCGAACTTGAACTACCAAGCTCGTTGGTCGCGAAGACTTCGACTGTGTAGGTCGTTTCTGCCAGTAGCTCAGG
>CAFBML010000007.1_pt1 | contig 17068 bp, 13 predicted proteins | sample 7268871 | NCBI WGS metagenome assembly CAFBML01 (sample SAMEA6814067, study PRJEB35770) | uncultured Micrococcales bacterium | biome: Freshwater; feature: Freshwater reservoir; material: water | place: Czech Republic | collected 2017-05-23 | depth 30m m
TAAGGGCCTGTCGGAATCCGATGCTCTTTCCATTCAGTATTCACACCCCATCTGGATTCTCCAAGCATTCAAAAGTGCCTTAGCTTCAAGAGGTATGAGCGGTGAGCTGAAGGAGTTGTTACTCAGCAACAACGTTGCCCCCAAGGTATCACTTGCGGCTTTACCTGGGTTCTGTTTGCCAAGTGATTTTGATAGCGTGCAGCAGGCTCAGAATAGGTCTCCCATCGGGGTCGAGATTACTGGGAATCCAGCAAACATTGAGCTGGTGAAAAAAGGTTTTGCCCGTGTCCAGGATCAAGGTTCACAGTTGGTCACCCTGGCTCTAATCACTGCTCCTGTTGAAGTGGTTGACAACATCTGGCTGGATATGTGTTCTGGGCCAGGTGGAAAGGCCGCAATCCTAGCTGCCGCGTCGTTATCCACCGGTCAAAGATTTGTCTCTAACGAAATTTCTGAACACAGAGCGCAGCTGGTCGCTAATGCGCTAAAACCTTTAGGAGATTTCGAAGTAAAGATCTCAGATGGTAGGAGCTTTGGACGAGAGTCCCAGAAATACTCTCGAATCTTGCTTGACGCTCCTTGCACAGGCCTTGGCGCTCTAAGACGCCGACCGGAATCTAGGTGGAGAAGAAGTACAGACGACCTAGTTGATTTAGTGAAGCTGCAACGCGAACTCATCGAAAGTGCATGGGAGGCATTAGAGCCAGGGGGGTTGTTGGCATACGTAACCTGTTCGCCCCATTTGTCTGAAACAACCGGTCAAGTGTCCTGGGCCGAAGGCAAGTTCAAGGAGCAACTTGAGTTAGTCAATGCAAATGAGATTCTCAATTCGTTGAATCCATCTCTCAAGCTAGATCAGTCTCTACGAACCGCACAACTTTGGCCTCAAGTCCATGGAACCGATGCGATGTTCCTAGCTTTGATGCGTAAATTGGTAAACTGAGATCATGAAGTCCCGAATCGCTCCAAGTATTTTGAGTGCTGATTTTGCGAATCTCGAAGCGGAGCTTGAATCAATCAGTCACGCGGATCTTATCCACGTCGATGTGATGGATGGACACTTTGTTCCAAATCTGACACTTGGGGTTCCTATAGTTAGAAGACTATCCGAAGTCACAAGTGTTCCGCTAGATGTCCATTTGATGATTGAGTTTCCCGAGAAGTGGGTCAATCAGTATGCCCAATTTGCAGGGTCGGTGACGTTCCATTATGAGGCAGCCACTGATCCCAAGTTGGTGATTTCAGAGATTCGCAAGGGTGGCGCTAAGGCGGCTATGTCCATTAAGCCTGGAACATCATTTTCTGAGGTATCTGAACTAGTTGAATTGTTGGACATGCTCTTGGTTATGACTGTTGAGCCTGGCTTTGGAGGTCAATCACTTATCAAGGACACTGTCCCAAAGGTCACCGAAGTTTTTAACTTCGCCACAAGTAGGGGTTTGGAACTTTCGATTCAGGTCGATGGGGGAGTGACAGCGGAAAACATCGCAGAACTTTGTATCGCCGGGGCGGACACCTTTGTAGCTGGAACCGCAGTTTTTCAAGCGTCTGATCGAAATTCTGAAATTGACCGGCTCCGGTCTCTTGCCATTACGCTTTAATGCATGAGCCTGCTGCAAATCCATAACAAGCCACAAGGCGGAACTCTTGCCGATTTTTTTGAAGGTCCGGAGCTAAGGTGATTTCAAGAGCTGAGTTTTTAGAACTTTCTAAGACCTACCAGGTCATTCCGATTGTAGACTCGGTGTTTTCTGGCACGGAAACACCACTAACTATCTTCGAGAAACTTGCATCCTCAAAACCTGGAAGTTTTCTTCTGGAATCAGCGGAAGCAGGAGTTTGGTCAAGGTATAGCTTCATTGGAGTCGAGAACTACGGATTTCTGGTCTCGTCAGCAGGCGCTGTGTCTTGGAAGGCTCAAGAAGGTCACTCTCCTCTTCCTTTAGATGGGCGGAATCTCGACGGTCTATCGGAGCTTGAAGCTTTGGAGCTTATGCAAGGAAGCTGGAAAGCGGCTCCTGTGGCGGATCTTCCACCATTGGTTTCTGGCTTGGTCGGTCTGCTTGGTTGGGATACCGTGTACCAAATTGAGCGATTAGGCCTTCGTAAAGGTAAAGAAATGGATGTTCCTGATTTAGCTATGGCTGTAATTAGGGACTTAGTTGTTGTTGATCATCAGGAATCTTCACTCAAGCTCGTTTCAAATGTCTACCTTGGGCAAGGTCGCGATGCTGAATCTGAATATGAACTTGCCAAAGAGCGAATCCACAAAATGAAAATTGAGCTTTTGAAACCCACCGACCCCTTCATCGCAAAAGTGGATTTTCAAGTTGAGCCAGTATTTTCAAGGCGGACTAGTGATTTGGAGTTTTTTGAACTTGTAAACAAAGCAAAAGCTCATGTAGTAGCTGGAGACGTCTTTCAAGTGGTCATCTCCCAGAGGTTCGATACTCAGGTATCTGCAACACCACTGGATGTTTATCGGATGCTTAGAGCTATTAATCCCAGTCCATATATGTACTTGCTCAACTTCTTTGACGAGGATGGCCTATTCTCTGTTGTTGGTTCGTCGCCAGAGGCGTTGGTTAGGGTGAAAGCTGGCGCGGCAGTGCTTCATCCTATTGCGGGTTCGAGACCTCGGGGCGTGAATGTTGAGGCTGACATTGCCATGGCTGAGGAGCTACTGGGGGACGCGAAGGAGAAAGCTGAGCATCTGATGCTTGTAGACCTTGCAAGAAACGATTTGCTAAAGGTGTGCGATGCAAGTTCGGTGAACGTCACGGAGTTCATGACCGTAGAACGATACAGCCACATCATGCATCTAGTTTCGACAGTCGAGGGAACTCTTCGTAATGGAGTTTCAGCAGTTGAAGTGGTGCGTGCCAGTTTCCCTGCTGGTACCTTGTCTGGTGCCCCTAAGCCTCGTGCCTTAGAGATTATCGAAGAACTCGAACCTACTAACAGGGGTTTGTTCGGGGGAGTAGTTGGCTACTTTGACTTCGCAGGTAACGCCGATCTTGCAATAGCAATTAGAACTGCGGTTATTCGAAACGGAGTAGCCCATGTTCAAGCCGGCGCAGGTATTGTTTTGGATAGCAATTCAGGGCTCGAGAATCAAGAAACTCTCAACAAGGCTTCCGCTCCGTTGCGTGCAATCCAGGCAGCAAACACCTTGACTAGGTACAAAGATTGAGTTCAAAAAGGGTAACAATCCTGTGGTTGGTCACCGTTGTTTTGTTGTCTGTTTTCGCAGGACTGAGTTGGCTGAATCTTGAACTTTCTCCTGAAGCGGGTGCTCAAAAATTCGAAATTTCTGGATACCAGGTGTTTCCAATAATCTCTGCGCTCTTGCTGTTGCAAGTAGCGGCACTATTGGCTTCAATACTGACCCCGGTCCTTGTCGGTAGGTCAGTCTCGGGTTTGTTGGTTCCCGTTATGCTTGCGCACGGCTTCTTAGTCGCTGTGGGTTTGCAAACTAACTTGCAGAACGCGGTTTCGGCCCAAATCATTGAGATTACAGGCGTAGCTGGATTGGCTAGCCAAGCAGAATTTGTGTCCTTTTCCGGAAACACCTATCTATGGGCTGGATACCTAGTAGCAATAGCTTTGAACATAGCTGTATTGCTAACCAAGGCCTTATCAAAGTCCGGTACAACTAAAGTCAAAGAAACCAAGGAGACATTCGCTGACGAGCTGGATCTGTGGGAGACACAGAAGTAGCTACTGAATTGGTAATGTATGAGGGAGGAGGAGTTTTCATGTCTGATAATCACATAGAACCAGGTCACGGAGACTCCGTCGCAGCTTGGACCACAGTGATCATCGTTATCACAGCATTTGCACTAGGCACTCTATTTTTCTGGTTGGATATCTCCGCTCTAGTTTGGGCCTCCGCCGCTCTAGCAGTTGTTGGAGTGTTAATTGGCCTGGTCCTTAAGAAAGCTGGCTACGGGGTCGGCGGATCGAAGTCTAAGCTCTAAGTGCTTGAGTCACTATATGCAGGCGCTGTTGCGGACGCTTCCGCCCGTCAAGAACAAGTCTCACGCTCCGAAATAGAGCAGCTGGTTTCGAGAGCCAAACCGGCGCTCGACGCTGTCAATCTTTTACGCTCAGGGGAATTCGTTCGAGTAATCGCCGAAATAAAGCGCGCGAGCCCTTCTAAGGGGCATCTAGCAACCATCAACGACCCTGCTTCACTCGCAGTTGTTTATCAGTCCGCAGGAGCTTCGGCAATAAGCGTTCTTACTGAACAACGGTCGTTTCTTGGAAGCCTCCAGGACTTAGATGCGGTGCGCTCTGCCGTTACGCTTCCAATTCTTCGAAAGGACTTTATTGCTAACGAGTACCAAGTATTAGAAGCTCGCGCCCACGGAGCAGACATTGTTCTGCTAATCGCGGCAGGGCTCGAGCCTGCTGACCTGATCAGACTCAAATCACTCATAGAGGAGCTAGGGATGACCGCATTTATCGAAACTCATAATCGCTCTGAGGTTGAATTCGCGGCATCTATTGGTTCCAAGTTAGTGGGGGTTAATGCTCGCGACCTGAGCACATTCGAGACTGATCGAGAGCTCTTTCAAGAACTCGTTCATCTTTTGCCAACCGATTGCATCAAAGTCGCCGAGTCGGCCGTCCGAGGGGAAGCGGATGTCAAAGCATACGCGTCAGCCGGTGCGGATTGCGTGCTGGTTGGCGAGGCCTTGGTTACAGGGGACGCGGAGGCTCTTGTTGGGGCATTTTCTCGAATTCCAAAGGCATAGACTTTTAGGATGTCGCAGAAACTCTCAGAGCAAGTGGGCCCCTATTTTGGGGACTTCGGTGGAAGATTCGTACCTGAATCTCTAATCGGAGCTCTGGACGAGCTTGATGCCACCTATCAGCACGCCAAATCTGACCCTTTGTTTATCTCCGAACTCGCTCACTTTCACAAGACTTACACAGGTAGACCATCCATCATCACCGAGGCTCCGAAGTTTGCAGCGTCAATTGGAGAGATTAGGGTTTTTCTTAAGCGCGAGGATCTAAACCACACCGGCTCTCACAAAATCAATAACGTTCTTGGACAAGCGCTGCTGGCAAAACGCATGGGAAAAACCAGAATTATCGCCGAGACCGGTGCGGGTCAGCACGGGGTAGCAAGCGCCACCGCTGCCGCTTTGCTTGGGTTGGATTGTGTTGTTTACATGGGTGAAGTCGATACTATTCGGCAAGCCTTGAATGTCGCTCGAATGAGGTTACTCGGCGCTGAAGTAATACCAGTTGTCACTGGTTCTAGAACACTGAAGGATGCAATCAATGAAGCGCTGCGCGACTGGGTCGCAAATGTCGAAAACACCCATTACTTACTAGGCACCGTTGCCGGTCCGCATCCATTTCCTACAATGGTGAGGGATTTCCATTCAGTCATAGGCATTGAAGCTCGCCAGCAAATGCTGGATCAGTTTGGCTCCTTACCTGACGTTGTTGCAGCTTGCGTCGGCGGAGGCTCAAATGCTATTGGAATTTTTCACGCTTTCCTAGACGATCAGAGTATAAGACTTGTTGGGATGGAAGCCGCAGGGGACGGAGTAGAAACCCTTCGTCACGCTGCAACGCTTAGCATGGGGCGCCCTGGGGTTTTGCATGGAGCGAAAAGCTATCTGTTGCAAGATGAGGATGGTCAGACCCTCGAATCGCATTCAATTTCTGCTGGACTTGATTATCCAGGTGTTGGCCCTGAACATTCCTGGCTCAAGGACATTGGAAGAGCGGAATACATTCCAATCACAGACACTGAAGCCATGGCAGCACTCAAACTGCTTAGCCAAACCGAGGGAATAATTCCAGCCATAGAAACCGCCCATGCTCTAGCCGGTATTGAAAAGCTCATGCCTTCACTACAGTCCGGCGCCAAGATTTTGATCAACCTCAGTGGTCGAGGCGACAAGGACATGGAAACTGCTGCGAAATATTTCGGACTAATCTAATGAGTATTACCGAGCAGACCCTTAGAGCTAATCGCCAAAGCGGCGGATCACTTATTGGATACTTTCCATTGGGTTACCCAAGCTTGGAGGAGTCGGTTGAGGCTGCAGTGGCAATGTGTGAAGCCGGATGTGACGTATTGGAACTAGGTATCCCATACAGCGACCCTGTGATGGACGGGCTAGTTATTCAAGAGGCCACGGAGACATCCTTGGCAAATGGTTTCAAATTAAAGGACACCTTTGCGGCTGTAAAAGCTGTGACATCAAGAGTAAGCACACCTGTATTGGTAATGACTTACTGGAATCCTGTTATGCAGTATGGAGAAGCGCGGTTTGCCAAAGATCTTGCTGAATCAGGCGCCGCGGGAGCCATCACACCAGATCTGATTCCTGATGAAGCAAGCAGTTGGATCAGCGCAACTGAAACTCATGGACTAGACCGAGTGTTTCTAGCCACACCTACTTCCACCGGTTCAAGAACCCAACGAGCGTGTGCCAGTTCAAAAGGCTTCGTTTATGCCGTTTCCACAATGGGAATCACAGGAGCAAGAGACGACCTAGACCAAAACTCGAAGAGAGTTGTTTCAGAAGTTAGGGCCCAATCGCCCGAATCAATGACTGCAGTTGGAATTGGCGTTTCAACCGCTTCGCAAGTCCGAGAGATTAATAGCTATGCCGATGGTGCCATCGTTGGATCTGCTTTCGTCCGTGCCTACCAACAAGGCGGTATCGAAGCGCTGCGTGCCAAGGTATCCGAGCTAGCAAAGGGAAAGTCCAAATGAAAAGAGCAATCTTCTTAGCAATTCCATCTCCAGATGTGAGTTACATAGAGTTGGGTCCATTCAGGATTCACTTTTACGCACTGTTCATCCTTGCTGGAATCGTTCTTGCCCTTGCTCTGACAGAATCCAGATTACGCTCAAGGGGCGCCGAGTCAGGAATAGCGCTAGATATTTCTCTCTGGGCAATTCCACTTGGGATTCTCGGAGGTCGATTCTTCCATGTTCTCACGCACCCCAATGATTACTTCTTTCCCGGCGCGGATTTGTTCGCAGTATTCAGGATTTGGGAAGGCGGTCTTGCGATATACGGAGCTTTGATATTTGGCGCTGTGGGAGCAGCTATCGGAGCTCGGGCTGCTGGTGTCAAGTTCACCTCTTACCTGGACGCTGTTGCACCAGGAGTACTGCTCGCTCAGGCTGTTGGGCGCTGGGGAAACTATTTCAATAACGAGCTCTTTGGTACCCCTACTGATTTGCCTTGGGGCCTTCAGATTGACAGTAATAATCCTGCTTACCCAGCTGGTCTGCCAGAGGGCATACTCTTTCACCCAACCTTCCTTTATGAGTCGGTTTGGTCTCTTGCTGGAGTTGCGCTCTTACTAGCGGCCGATCAAAGGTTCAAACTGCGTTGGGGAAAAATGTTTGGTCTCTACCTCGTGTACTACTCGGTCGGAAGAATCTGGATTGAAGCCATCCGTATTGATCCAAGCGAAATCTTCTTTGGCCTGCGAGTAAACATTTGGTCTGCCATTGCCGGTATTGCATTAGGACTCGCAATAATTGCAATCCAATCCAGGCGACACCCGGGACTAGAAGACACTGTTTACAAGCCAGGTAAGGCACCAGGCATCCCACCCGCAGTTGTAGAAAACCAGCCCGCGTCCAAGGAACGCGCTGGCGACTCTGATACTTCAAATGATGAAGGCAATAGGCTAGTATCAGATAACTAGCCCCACAGGGCCCTCAAACGGCATCAAAAGTGCCTTTCTTCCAGTTTTCTAAATAACTGTCGTTCGGGCCAACGTTGTCCCTTCAATATTCTCGATTGGAGTGATGCATGCCCGCGCTTTCGCCGTTTGAACGTTTTGGAACTTTCCCGCGATCTGGTCTTTACCAGCGTGAATCCGAGAAGGACGCTTGCGGCCTTGCTATGGTTGCCACCCTTAGGGGGACTGCTGGATACGACATCATTGAGACTGCATTAAATGCACTTCGAAATCTAGAGCACCGCGGTGCTGTTGGTTCTGATGCTGGAACTGGTGACGGAGCTGGAATCCTACTGCAGGTGCCTGACGCTTTCTTTAGAGACGAACTAAAACTTCCTCTTCCGACTCCAGGAGAATTTGGTGTCGGACTTGTATTTGAGTCAATTGATACTGGCGAACGTAGTTCAGACCGAGAGAAGTTTGCAGCGATTGCCACACAAGAGAACTTAAGTGTTCTGCAATGGCGAGATGTTCCAACCAACCCCGATGTTCTTGGAGATCTTGCTAAAGCCGCTATGCCATTCATTAGTCAAGTCTTCGTCGAGAGCACCTCCGGTGCGAGAGGATTAGATCTGGAACGTGCCCTGTATAGACTCCGTAAGCGTAGCGAGCGTGAAATTGGTTTGTACCATCCTTCACTTTCCGCTAGGACCATTGTTTACAAAGGCATGGTCACAACTTTGCAGCTGGAACCATTCTTTCCAGACCTGAGCAACCGCTCGATGGTTTCAACACTTGCTCTAGTGCACTCAAGGTTCTCGACCAACACGTTTCCTTCTTGGCCGCTGGCCCACCCATATCGAATGATCGCTCACAATGGTGAAATTAACACCGTTCGTGGTAATCGAAACTGGATGCGAGCTCGCGAAGCTCAGCTTAACTCAGAACTTCTAGGTGATATGGAGTCGCTCAAACCCATCATTACACCTGGAGCAAGTGACAGCGCCTCTTTCGACGAGGTTGTTGAACTTCTATACCTAGCGGGAAGATCCCTGCCTCATGCGATGATGATGATGATTCCAGAAGCCTGGGAGAAGCACACTGCAATTGAACCAGCTCGTAGGAGCTTCTATGAATATCACTCCATGCTTATGGAAGCTTGGGATGGCCCCGCTGCAGTTATCTTTACGGATGGGTCTCTTGTTGGAGCGACCCTCGACCGTAACGGCTTACGCCCCGGTCGCTACATCATTGCCGAAGATGGGTTGGTGGTTCTAGCCTCGGAGATTGGGGTTGTTGACATTGAACCTTCCAAGATAGTCCGCAAGGGCCGACTCCAGCCCGGAAAGATGTTTCTAGTTGACACTGCCGCTGGGCGAATAATCGAAGACGATGAAATCAAAGCCGAGATTTCAGCACAAGAACCATGGGAAAGTTGGCTTAGTGAGAACAGGATCAACCTAAGGGACCTACCTGAGCGTGAGCACATTGCACACACACCATCCTCAGTTAACAGGCGCCAAAGAACATTCGGATACACCGAGGAAGAATTGAAGATTCTTCTTCGACCAATGGCGATGGCGGGCGCAGAACCACTAGGAGCGATGGGTTCCGATACCCCAATAGCCGCCATAAGCGATAGACCGAGACTGCTGTTTGACTATTTTGTCCAACAGTTCGCACAGGTCACGAACCCTCCGCTAGACGCTATCCGTGAAGAAGTCGTGACTTCGCTGAGCACTGGAATTGGACCGGAGCGAAACCTCCTTGCTGTTGGTCCAACGCATGCACGACAGGTCATTCTCGACTTTCCAGCCTTGAGTAACGACGAACTTGCCAAGATCAAGCACATAGATGAAATCCCTGGTAGCGGCGAAGCATTCGTCGTTCAAGGACTCTATAAAGTTGCCGATGGAGCGGAGGCTCTCGAGGAGCGACTCGCTAAGATTCGTCAAGAAGTTGACACCGCTATCAACGAGGGCATAACTTACTTGATCTTGTCGGACCGAAACTCGAATAGGGATCTGGCTCCCATTCCTTCCTTGTTGCTAACTTCCTCGGTGCATCACCACCTGATTCGAACCGGTCGCAGGACCATGGTTGGGCTCGTGGTGGAAGCTGGAGATGTGCGCGAGGTTCATCACGTTGCAGCACTAGTTGGTTATGGTGCAGCCGCCGTTAATCCTTATCTTGCTCTCGAATCCGTTGAGCTTATGGTCAAGAATGGGACTTTGGAGGGGATTAGCTTCGAGCAAGCCGCAAGTAACCTCATAAAGTCACTCGGCAAGGGCGTCCTCAAAATTATGTCCAAGATGGGAATCTCAACAGTTTCCTCCTACAGCGGAGCGCAATGTTTTGAAGCTATCGGCTTAAACCCCGAAGTCATTGATAAGTACTTCACTGGAACAACTTCTCAGCTTGGCGGTATCGGTATTGAGGTACTGCATCAGGAGATTGCATCCAGACACTCCAGTGCCTACCCTGTCGAGAGAGCTGTGAACATTCATCAGAACCTGGAAGTCGGCGGGGAATACCAGTGGCGTCGCGAGGGACCACCGCACCTTTTCAATCCTGAAACTGTGTTCAAGCTGCAGCACTCTACACGTACAAAGCGCTACGACATCTTCAAGCAGTACACAAAGTCAGTAGATGATCAAGCAGAGCGCTTAATGACTCTTCGCGGCCTCTTTGAATTCAAGACAGGTGTGAGACCAGCTGTCCCAATAGAAGAAGTTGAACCGGTAAGTGAAATCGTGAAACGCTTCTCAACCGGCGCTATGAGCTATGGTTCGATCTCTCAGGAAGCTCACGAGACTTTGGCTATAGCGATGAACCGTTTGGGTGCTAAGTCAAATACTGGTGAAGGCGGAGAGGATCTAGAGAGACTTCTAGATCCTGAGCGTCGAAGTGCCATCAAACAGGTGGCTTCTGGTCGTTTCGGTGTGACAAGCATGTATCTGTCCAATGCCGATGACGTTCAGATCAAAATGGCACAGGGGGCGAAGCCTGGCGAGGGTGGACAGCTCGCAGCTAACAAGATCTATCCATGGATTGCGAAGACACGACACTCAACTCCAGGCGTTGGACTCATATCACCGCCTCCTCATCACGATATCTATTCAATTGAGGATCTAAAACAGTTGATTTTTGATCTAAAACGAGCGAATTCATCCGCACGTGTTCACGTCAAGCTAGTGAGCCAGGTAGGAATCGGCACGGTTGCCGCAGGCGTGGCCAAGGCTAAAGCGGATGTGATTTTAGTTTCAGGTCACGATGGTGGAACTGGAGCTTCCCCGCTCAATTCCCTAAAGCACGCTGGTACGCCTTGGGAGCTTGGACTTGCAGAAACACAGCAGACGCTAATGCTCAATGGCTTGCGCGACCGCGTGTCGGTGCAGGTTGATGGTCAGATGAAAACAGGCAAGGACGTCATTGTTGCGGCGCTACTTGGGGCCGAAGAGTTTGGCTTTGCGACAGCTCCACTGGTTGTTTCAGGCTGCATCTTGATGAGGGTTTGCCACCTGGACACTTGCCCTGTTGGCGTCGCGACACAGAACCCACTGCTTAGAGAAAGATTCACCGGAAAGCCAGAGTTTGTAGTCAACTTCTTTGAGTTCCTAGCCGAGGAAGTACGGGAGATTCTTGCCAGTCTTGGATTCCGTTCGCTCGACGAGGCGATCGGTCAAACTGACCTACTAAATGTTAGTCGTGCGGTCTCTCATTGGAAGGCCGATGGCCTAGACCTAACCCCAATTCTTCAAGGCTCAGGTATGGGAGTGAATGCCCCTAAGCGTCGCTTTACTACTCAAAACCACGAGCTAGAGAAACATTTTGATCACAAATTAATTTCCGCTTCTGAAAGGGCACTTGAAGATGCCCAGCCAGTCCACATCGAATTGCCTATACGGAACACTGAGCAGGCTGTTGGAACAATGCTTGGGCATGAGATCACGAAACGGTTTGGTGCAGAAGGGTTGGCGGATTCAACAATCCAGGTCACACTTACTGGTTCAGCTGGTCAATCCTTTGGCGCATTCGTTCCAAGAGGCCTGAAACTCATCCTGATTGGAGACTCAAACGATTACGTGGGCAAGGGACTTAGTGGCGGAACGATCGTCGTAAGACCAGATGAAACCTCTGGCTTCACAGCAGAGGAAAACATCATTGCGGGTAACGTCATTGGCTATGGAGCCACCAGCGGAAACGTGTACTTGTCAGGAATAGTGGGGGAGCGCTTCTTGGTTCGAAACTCCGGTGCTACAGCGGTAGTCGAGGGAGTTGGGGATCACGCGCTCGAGTACATGACTGGTGGTCGGGCGGTCATTCTTGGACGGACCGGCAGAAACCTCGGAGCCGGCATGAGTGGTGGTTACGCCTTTGTCTACAAACTCCGCACAGAATTAGTCAACCCGGAAGCACTGAAAGCGGAAGATCTCAGGGTTTTGCCGCTTGACGAGGCACTTGCAGATGAGCTTAAGCAGCTGATAGCTACCCATCAACTCGAGACAGGATCGCTGCTTGCTACGCGCCTGCTTGACAACTACGAGGATGAAGTACGAAACTTCTCGGTCGTGATGCCAACTGATTTTGCGAGTGTTAGAGAGATTCGTTCCTCTGCGGCAGGCAAGGGTCTCGACCCAGACGGCGATATAGTTTGGAAACAGATACTGGAGGCCACAAGTGGCTGACCCAAGAGGATTTCTAAAGACAACTGAGCGCAAGACTGCTGAACGCAGACCTGTTCCTGTTCGAATCATGGACTGGAAGGAAGTCTACGAGCGCAGGAACTCTGAGGTGGTGCAAAACCAGGCCGGAAGATGCATGGACTGTGGAGTGCCATTTTGTCACCACGGTTGCCCACTAGGAAACCTAATCCCGGAATGGAACGATGCGGTTTGGCGCAAGGACGGCAAGAATGCGATTGAACGCCTTCACGCGACAAACAATTTCCCCGAATTTACCGGAAGATTGTGCCCGGCTCCGTGTGAATCAAGCTGTGTGCTGGCTATCAACCAACCAGCGGTCACAATCAAAGAGATTGAAGTATCCATCATTGATGACGCTTTTGATAACGGCTGGGTTCAAGTGCACGCACCTGAACGTCTTACTGGAAAAACCGTGGCTGTTGTCGGTTCAGGTCCAGCCGGCCTCGCTGCCGCTCAGCAGCTTGCCCGCGCAGGTCATACCGTCGCCATTTTCGAGAAGGACGATCGGGTAGGTGGTTTGCTTCGCTACGGTATCCCAGATTTCAAGATGGAGAAGCAACACATTGATCGGCGAATTGCTCAACTGGAAGCGGAAGGCGTTCGCTTTAGAGTGGGGGTCGAAATTGGCAAAGACATCTCTTGGGTAGACCTTCGTCGCCGCTATGACGCGGTTTTGATAGCAACCGGTGCATCATTGCCTCGGGATCTTCAAGTTCCAGGACGTGAATTAAATGGCGTGCATTTCGCGATGGAGTACTTGACTCAAGCCAATCGTGCCGTAGCTGGTCTAACCGTTGTAGATCAGGTAAGCGCCAAAGGCAAGCGCGTTGTGATTCTTGGAGGTGGCGACACTGGAGCTGACTGTTTGGGGACTGCTACGAGGCAAGGTGCAGTTAGCGTGACTACGTTGGCAATTGGACAACGACCTCCGGAACAAAGAACAGAAGCCCAGCCATGGCCAATTTTTCCGAATTTGTATGAGGTCAGTAGCGCCCATGAGGAATTTGGTGAGCGCAAGTATCTATCTTCGACGGTGGAGTTCCTAGGTGATTCAGGTAGGGTTTCTGGAATCAAGATAGCTGACACATCTTTCGTCGACGGGAAGCGAGTCCCAACTACTGGAACTGAAAAAGTTATTGAGGCGGACTTGGTTCTTCTAGCACTGGGTTTTAGTGGTCCTAAAGTAGAACCTGCGGTTTCTGAGATAGAGATCGCTTTAGATAGTCAAAGTAATTTTGCAAGGATGGACAACTTTGCTACGGAACTAGAGGGGGTCTTCGTTGCCGGTGATGCTGGGCGCGGCCAGTCCCTTATAGTTTGGGCTATTGCTGAAGGCCGCGCTGCTGCCGCTAGCATTGATATGTTTCTCGAAGGAACCACTGAATTGCCTTCACCGGTGAAGGCCTCTGACCAGCCGATTTCGGTTTATAGCTAACATCAAGAATCAAACTAGAGAATATAGGAAAAAATGAGACGCGCAAAGATTGTTGCAACGTTAGGCCCAGCAAGCTCAAGCTATGAGCAAATCAGAGCGATCATAGATGCTGGCGTGGACGTGGCAAGAATGAATCTCAGTCACGGAAGCCACGACGTCCATGAGGCCATTTACAAGAACGTGCGCAAAGCAGCTTTGGATTCGGGCAAGTCAATCGGTATCTTTGTTGATCTCCAGGGCCCAAAGATTCGTCTGGCAAAGTTCAAGGACGGTCCCGTCCATCTAGCCAAGGGTGCAACATTTCAAATCACTATCGACGATGTTGAAGGTGACATCAATATCTGCGGCACGACTTTCAAAGGTTTGCCAGAAGATGTGAAAGTTGGGGACGTGCTTCTAATAGACGATGGCAAAGTGCGTCTTCGAGCTACGGAAGTGTCCAAAACCACAGTCACCACCGAAGTTGAAATCGCTGGCGATGTCTCAAACAACAAGGGGATCAATTTGCCCGGTGTTGCCGTGAATGTACCTGCACTATCCGAAAAGGACGAGCAGGATCTTCGCTGGGCTCTAAAAGTCGGCGCTGACATGATTGCGCTTTCATTCGTTAGAAATGCCTCAGACATTGATCGCGTACACGAGATTATGAAGGAAGAGGGCCGGACACTTCCGGTTATTGCCAAGATTGAAAAGCCTCAGGCTGTCGAAAACCTCGAAGAGATCATTGACGCCTTTGACGGCATCATGGTGGCACGTGGTGACCTAGGGGTGGAGCTACCGCTTGAGCAAGTTCCACTGGTTCAGAAAAGAGCAGTTGAACTTGCCAGACGCTGGGCTAAGCCAGTGATTGTTGCGACTCAGATGCTCGAGTCAATGATTCACGCCAGTATTCCCACCCGTGCGGAAACGAGCGACGTAGCGAACGCAGTGCTTGACGGTGCAGACGCTCTAATGCTTTCTGGCGAAACTAGCGTGGGGGAGTTCCCCGTTGAGACCGTTGCCACTATGTCAAAGATCATTCAGTCAACCGAGGAAAATGGACTCGATCGAATACCTGATTTGGGTACTAAGCCACACACTCATGCTGGAGCTGTTTCGCTCGCGGCCATGGAAATCGCAGAGCTTTTAGGTTCGAAGTATGTTTGTGTGTTCACTGAAAGTGGCGACTCGCTAAAGAGAATCTCAAGGCTACGGTCTGCTGTGCCGGTTCTTACATTCACGCCGAATCCGGAGATTGCCAACCGATTGTCACTTGTTTGGGGTGCCCAGGTATTTCTTGTGCCCAAGGTTAATCACACAGATGACATGTTTGATCAGGTTGACACCACGGTGCTTGCGGAAGGTCTTTGCAGAACCGGCGATGAAGTAGTCGTAGTCGCTGGAACTCCACCCGGAGTTTCAGGCTCTACCAACACCCTTCGCGTACACAAGGTCGGTTCGGGCGCTACAAGCAGATAGTTTCGTGGTGCCGAAAGTGGGATTTGAACCCACACGTCCTTTCGAACAAAGCATTTTGAGTGCTCCGCGTCTGCCATTCCGCCATTCCGGCCGGTGCCACGCCTTGAAGTCTAATGGATTTGGTTCAGCGGCATTTCTCGCAAGTGGCATATAGTTATCGATATGACAGAGCAAACAACCCCAAGGCGCGTGGTAGTTGCTGAAGACGAGTCCCTTATTCGCATGGACATTGTCGAGACTCTCCGAGACAAGGGGTTTGATGTTGTCGGGGAAGCCGGCGACGGAAACAAAGCCGTCGAGCTTGCATTTGCTCTGAAGCCAGACCTAATGGTCATGGACATAAAAATGCCGGACCTTGATGGACTCTCAGCGGCGGAGAAGATCGCGGAACTGAAAATCCCAGTCGTCTTGCTTACTGCATTTAGCCAGCAGGAGCTGGTCACTCGAGCTGCCGAGGTTGGAGCAATGGCTTTTTTAGTCAAACCTTTTTCACCTCAAGACCTCTTACCTGCGATTGAAATCGCTCTTTCAAGGCACGCCCAACTGGTTGCTCTGGAATCTGAGATTCAAAACCTGGGGGAGAGATTAGAGACCCGAAAGCTTGTAGAGCGAGCCAAGGCGGTGCTCAGCGAGAAAATGAAACTCACTGAACCGGAAGCATTTCGTTGGATTCAAAAGGCCTCAATGGATCGAAGGCTGAGCATGGCGGATGTATCTAGGACTGTGCTTGATCAGCTGAATAAGTAGTTAGTTTTTGCGAATTAGATTAGTGATGCGAATTGTTGAGCAACGTTCGCCCTTATCGTTAGTCACCACAACTTCGTGAACCGTCAGCGTCTTGCCTAGTGAGATTGCAGTTGCCACACCGGTGACTAGGCCTTCGGTTGCAGATTTCGAATGTGATGCCGAAATTTCGACTCCTACTGCGTAGGCTCCTTCTCCCGCCCAAACATTGGCCGCAAAAGATCCAAGAGTTTCTCCAAGCACTAAGTATGCTCCGCCGTGCAGTAAGCCTCTGGGCTGGGTGTTTCCAGACACCGGCATGGAAGCTACCGCTCGTTCTGCACTCAGTTCCAGTATCTCAATTCCCATTTTCTGGGCAAGATCACCGACTCCTCGCTTAGCCGCCAGAAGTTTCGCATCGTCGCTCAGAATTGGTTCAGACATTTGCTTCCTGCCTTTCGAGGGAACTAAACAGCAGGCAAAGTAGGCTAGCTCTCATGACTAACAAGCCTACCCTTCTGCTAATTGATGGGCACTCGCTTGCTTTTCGGGCCTTCTACGCGCTCAACCCTTCGAATTTTCGCACTCCCGATGGCCAGCACACAAATGCAGTCCACGGCTTTATCTCAATGCTGCTGAATCTTCTTGAAGGAGAAAAGCCCAGCCACCTTGCCGTTGCATTCGACATTTCTGGACCATCGTTTAGGGCAGTCGAGTACCCCGAGTACAAAGGTAATCGTGGTGAAACCCCTGAAGAGTTCTACGGGCAGACGGAGCTGCTCGAAGAAGCCATGAAAGCCATGAACATCACAACCTTGACCAAAAAGGATTACGAAGCCGACGACATCCTTGCCTCTCTTGCTGACCAGGCAGCCGCCGCTGGGTACCGAGTTTTAGTTGTTTCAGGAGATCGAGACACTTTCCAGCTCATTGGGCAGGACACGACAATTCTTTATCCAATAAAAGGCGTGATGAACCTTGCTCGTATGAATGATGAAGCAGTTGTTGAGAAATATGGAATACATGCCAGGCAGTACCCAGATTTAGCAGCGCTAGTTGGTGAAACTAGTGA
>CAFBML010000008.1_pt1 | contig 16923 bp, 14 predicted proteins | sample 7268871 | NCBI WGS metagenome assembly CAFBML01 (sample SAMEA6814067, study PRJEB35770) | uncultured Micrococcales bacterium | biome: Freshwater; feature: Freshwater reservoir; material: water | place: Czech Republic | collected 2017-05-23 | depth 30m m
ATAATTGCAAACATTATGAATACTCCGGTGAACATGCCTGCAAAGACATCACCTCGCATGGCCTGTAAGTTGCTGAGCCGGACACGGCGCATCTTTATCCCCTTAGTGTCTTCGACCTCCTCGGCGGCTTGCCAGAAAAACAAGTAGGGAGAGATGGTGGTTCCGGCTAGAGCAATAAGTAGTTCAAAGGACACTCTGGAAAAGTCAAAGCTCGGTATCAGAGTTGATAAGGCAACCTGCTGCCAGTCAACCTGAGCCACAAACAAAACCGCAACATAAGCCAGAAGGCTAAGGCACAGCCATCGCAACACTTTGGCGTAGCGGTGGTAAGGAATGACTATTTCTGTCACACCCAAGACGATGGCAAAAAGCAGCACACCTGCCCATTGCTCAATTGGAACCAGAAGCCCGAGTGCAGCCGACATAATCGACAGATCCGCCGCAATATTTACAGTGTTCGCAATTGCCACCAGGAGTACTGCAAGAACTAACACCCAGCGAGGCATTCGGGTTTTGATTATGGCTGCAAGACCTTTTCCAGTGACCAGGGCTAGCCTGGCGCAGGCTTCTTGGACTGCATAGGCAAAAGGTAGAAGCCAAAGTACGGACCACAAAAACCCGTAGCCGGCACTTGCCCCAACCGAGGTGTAGGTACCGATGCCCGAGGGATCATCATCGGCGGCTCCTGTGACTATGCCTGGCCCAAGTCGCCTTAGAAAATCGCGCTTGGCCATCCGGTTTCCCCTTTTTGGATTTCTAGTTCAAGACTAAACGAGGTCGGTAGGGGTCAAGCCTAACTGCCCAGATTTAGCCCTCTTTTTGAGCAACTAGACTTGATATAAGGAGCAGGTGATACAGATCCAGCTGGCGCTCGCGATAGGGTTTTAGGAATTCACAGGCAGAGCCTCCAGGTTCACATATAAAGGTAAGTCAACAAAAGGAGCAAAGTGTCCCTCATTGGTGTGGTTTTAGAGCAGCAAGGCGAGTCTCGCGTTGCTGCAACCCCAGAGACCGTCAAAGTCATAATCTCCCTTGGCTACGAGGTCGTAGTTGAAAAAGGTGCAGGCACCAAAGCTTCTTTCCCAGATTCCGCTTACGAAGCAGCTGGCGCCAAGATTGGTTCCACCGATGCGGCTTGGGGAGCAGACATTGTTCTAACAGTTAGTGCACCAGCGGATGCCGAAATCAAGCGCCTTAAAAAAGGCGCAGTATTGGTTGGAGTTCTGAGTCCAGCTCTAAAACCCGAGCTGCTTACCGCACTTGCCGCTCAGGGAGTTACTGCTTTGGCGATGGACGCAGTTCCAAGAATTTCACGTGCCCAGTCGATGGACGTGCTGTCTTCGATGGCAAACATCGCCGGCTACCGAGCTGTCATTGAAGCAGCTCACGAATTTGGACGGTTTTTTACAGGACAAGTCACCGCTGCTGGAAAAGTTGCACCTGCCAAAGTACTTGTAGCAGGTGCGGGGGTAGCCGGTCTTGCAGCAATTGGATCGGCATCAAGCCTTGGTGCAATTGTTCGTGCAACCGATCCACGACCAGAGGTAGCCGACCAAGTTAAATCCATTGGTGGGGAGTATCTGCTAGTTGAAGTTGAAGAAAAGATGGAATCCAGCGATGGCTACGCCAAGGAAACAGGCAAAGCCTACGACCAAAGAGCCGCTGAAATTTATTCAGAGCAGGCTGCCGATGTAGACATCATTATTACTACCGCTCTTATCCCAGGTCGACCTGCTCCGAAGCTAATTACCGCAGAAGATGTGGCCCTTATGAAGCCAGGTAGCGTAATTGTTGACATGGCGGCAGCTCAGGGTGGAAACGTTGCAGGGTCAGTTGCCGGACAAAAAATTGTGACCGCTAATGGCGTCACTATCCTTGGCTACACCGATCTTCCTTCCCGCCTACCAGCCCAGTCCTCCCAGCTTTACGGCACAAACCTTGTGAACCTGCTCAAGCTTCTGACCCCAGCCAAAGACGGCAAGGCCGTTATTGACTTTGAAGATGTCGTTCAGCGCTCGGTGACTGTGGTCCAAGATGGAGCAATTACCTGGCCACCGCCACCGGTTCAGGTTTCTGCAGCTCCCGTTGCCAAGGCAGAGCCGGTAGCAATGCCTGTTAAAAAGACAATGTCACTTAGAACTCGAGCAGCATTGATTGCCGCCGGAATGGCTGCACTGTTTGCTGTTGTCACCTTGGCGCCAGCGCCACTGCCTCAGCACTTTTTGGTACTGATGCTTTCCGTAGTAATCGGTTTCTACGTGATTGGCAAGGTCCACCACGCGCTACACACCCCACTGATGAGCGTGACTAACGCCATCTCGGGAATTGTTGTGGTGGCAGCTATCTTGCAGATCAACGACACTAATTTGCTGGTCCAGATTCTTGCGGCTGTTGGTATTTTACTTGCAAGCATCAACGTCTTCGGTGGCTTTGCTGTCACCTCTCGAATGCTCAAGATGTTCACGAGAGGAGACAAATAATGACCGCTCAAGCTTTAGCTAACGCCGCTTATGTTGTGGCAGCACTTTTGTTCGTCATGAGTCTTGCAGGCCTTAGCAAGCATGAAACCGGAAGAACCGGTATTCGCTACGGAATCGCCGGAATGACGATCGCCATCGCGGTGACTGTTTGGCTATCTCTTTCTGGTTCCTGGACCGAGTCAACTTTGCTCGGTGTTGGCCTTTTGGTTGCTGCCTTGATTGTTGGATCAGTAATTGGTCTATGGCGAGCAAAGGTAGTTGCCATGACTGGCATGCCAGAGCTAATTGCCCTCTTTCACAGCTTCGTTGGCCTTACCGCTGTTCTAGTTGGTTGGAATGGCGCTCTTCACGCCAAGGAACTATCGGCTGAGCTAGCTGGCGTTCACAGCGCCGAGGTATTCATTGGAGTGTTTATTGGAGCGGTGACCTTCACCGGATCAATCGTTGCTTACCTGAAGCTCTCAGCCAAAATGAGCTCAAAGCCATTGATTCTTCCAGGAAGAAACTTCCTGAACCTATTTGCTCTTCTTGGCTTTGTTGTTCTAACTGTTGCCTATGTAATCACCCCAGTTCTTGGACTGCTTATTGCCGTGACCATTTTGGCTCTTGCTCTTGGTTGGCACCTGGTTGCCTCCATCGGTGGAGGAGATATGCCGGTAGTTGTCTCGATGTTGAATAGCTACTCCGGTTGGGCAGCTGCTGCAACCGGCTTCTTGCTTGGAAACGATCTGTTGATCGTGACCGGTGCGTTAGTTGGATCCTCCGGTGCTTACCTTTCTTACATCATGTGCCGCGCGATGAACCGCAGTTTTGTTTCGGTTATCTTCGGTGGCTACGGTATTGAAGCCCCGTCTGAATCAGACGAAGAAGTTGGCGAACACACCGAAACTGACGCAGCATCGGTAGCCGAGCTTTTGAGCAATGCTAAGACTGTTGTAATCACCCCGGGCTACGGCATGGCGGTAGCTCAGGCCCAGTACCCGGTTGCAGAACTAGCCAAGAAGCTTCGCGAGAAGGGTGTCGAGGTTCGCTTCGGTATTCACCCGGTTGCAGGAAGACTTCCTGGACACATGAACGTACTTCTCGCCGAAGCCAAGGTCCCATACGACATCGTGCTGGAAATGGATGAGATCAACGAAGACCTAGCCAGCACCAATGTGGTTTTGGTTATTGGAGCTAACGACACAGTCAACCCAGCTGCAACCGAGAATCCATCAAGCCCGATTGCCGGTATGCCGGTACTCAAGGTCTGGGAAGCCGAGAATGTGATTGTCTTCAAGAGATCGATGGCTTCGGGTTACGCAGGAGTTGCAAACCCGCTGTTCTATAAGCCAAATGCCAAGATGCTCTTTGGTGATGCCAAAGAGAGGGTAAACGACATCCTGAAGGCGCTTTAAACCAATTTGTTGTAGGAGAAAATACTCCTAGTCCCTTTGATTTTGCAACCTCAGCCAGCTTTAGGTTTGTGGTCGCAATTGATCCCTGTGCCTTTATAGCCTGGTGCAAAACTATTGCGTCTGGCCTCTTTAGATTCGTGGTTGCTCGAATAGTTGCCAGCTTGCTTGAATCGAGGGTTGGGGCTATACCTCGATGGAAATATCGAAATTGATTACCCTACGCTCCGGTAGGTGGTAGTAGTGGGCTGGTGTTGTTGAGTTTCGGTGAAGGGTTGTGAAGATTATCTCTTCTGCTCTGTTTAGGCCAGTTTTATCCGCTGGAATCAAAGTCCGATCGGTGACAAAGTAAATCGCATCGCGTTCATCAAAGAATTCTGCAACAGAGTGGGAGCGAAGTGCTCTTGGAACATTTCGCTGCTCCATGAAACCAGAGGGCACCGAAACGGTAGCCAGATATTCATTCACACGTTTATAGACCGGGGGTTTATGGCAGATTGGAGTGTCCTTGGAATCGACTGTCACAACCACAATTTCTTTAGGCATACTGCCCAGAACTCTTATCTGTTGTTCAAGAGCCTGCGGTACAAGGCCAAAAACTGCGGATGGATAGATACCAATATTGTCGGTAATTGTTACCTTCCCACTGTTTCTTAGCCTGGTGACTCGACTCCAAGCCATTGAAGTGTCGCTCAAACGCTTATCCAGTTCAAATCTTCCCTTGCGCCAAATCCACATCATCGAAGCCAGGCAGAATCCAGCAAGCAGCGGAAGCCAAGCTCCCGTCAAGAGCTTGGTCGAGCTAGCGGCAAAAAGTGTGAGGTCGAGCAGCAGGAACAAAACGAAAACTGGAAGTAGAAGGAATCTAAACTTCTTCCACTTTGAAAATGCCAGCAGAATTAGCCCAAGAGTTGATACCAGCATCGTGAAGGCAATGGCAAAACTGTATGCCCCGGCAAGTGCCGTAGAGCTTTTGAAAACAAGTACAAGGGCAATCGAACCCAAGCCAACAATTGTGTTCACAAATGGCACAAAGATCTGGCCACGCTCTTCTTGATTTGTGTGCTGGATCCGAAGCCGAGGAAGTAGTCCAAGTTGGGAGGCCTGGCTTGCAAGTGATGCCACGGCACTAATAAGTGCTTGGGAAGCGATGATTGTTGCCAGGGTGGTAATCACTAAAAACAATAGGGCTGGAATTCCGCTTGGAACCATCCCAAAGAAGCTATTTCCGATGGCACTTGAGTCTCTAAGTATTAACGCACCTTGCCCGAAATAACTAAGAGGCAGTGCAATTCCGGCAAGTCCAAACCAACCAATTCGAATCGGTCCTCGACCGAAGTGCCCAAGATCTGCAAACAAAGCTTCTGCTCCCGTGACGGCAAGGATTACCGAAGCCATTACAAAAAACGTTTGGAAGCCATGAGAAACCACAAAGTCGAATGCATACATCGGGTTCAGTGCAACTAGCGATTCAGGGTTCTGGATAATCTGGTTTATTCCAACGACGGAAAGCGTTAAAAACCACAAAATCATGACCGGGCCAAAAACTTTACCCAGTCGGTGACTGCCCTTGTATTGGAAGATAAACAGTGCAGCCAGAATCACTACCGTCACAGGCACAACCAGAAAATCTAGATCAGGGTTCAAGGTCTTGATGCCCTCAACCGCGGAAATTACTGAAATAGCTGGAGTCAATATCCCGTCTGAAAACTCCATGGCTGCCGCCATCAAGAATAAAAAGACAGTGAAACCTAAGATTCCTTTTTTACCACCGCGGATTTTTTCAGATAGCTGGGCAAGCATTGCCAGAGTCCCGCCTTCGCCTTTGTTATCGGCACGGAGAACAAACAAAAGGTACTTTATGGATACCACTATGGTTAAGGTCCAAAAGACCAGCGAGAGCACACCTAAAATCTCGAGTCTGGTGTCACCACCGGCTCGGACAGCCTCGTTGAAGGCGTAAATAGGGCTAGTTCCGATGTCTCCGTAGACAACACCCATAGCTCCGAGAGTTAGAGCTGAGGTCCTTTTGAGACCGCTCTTCTTTTTACTTGTAGGCACTTTTACCCTTTAGTTATCTCGACCCCCAACTATACCTTTCCGCCCAAGGATAGGTCCCAGCCCCCACTTTGGCTGCATAGTGGCACTTGGTGTGAGAGCTTTAGCGCCCAAAGGCCTTCTTCAGCTTGGCCTTGGCTTTCGCCCAACCAAGGTCAACTTTTGAGTTCAAAGACTTAGCCCACTTGTATCTATCGCCAAGCAACCGCGTGCCCAGCAGAATCATAGGTATTCCAAATTCAGGCAATGGAAGTGTGATGATAACCCCCGTGGCCAAAGCGCTAAATCCCCCGACAAGTCGAAGAACGCTCTTCATGAAAATTTAGATGTCCCTCTCGCGCCAGGCAAGAATCATCGATGGAGCGGCGGCGAAGGCAAACATCGTCGCAATTGCCAGGTAGCTACCGTCATTACCTTCCGGTTGGAACATTTGTAGCTCTGGCCCAAAGAACATCAAGAGCAGAAGAAGCAGCACGATGTACCCCATGGCCAAATATGCATACCGGTAAGAGGTGTTGCGAATCTGAATTTGGCGTTCGTCCAATAATTCATCTGGGGCGTCAGCTATTCCCCTTACAGCAATACGGAGAAAAGAATAGGCGCCAAGGGTGAGAAAGATAACAAAAATGGCAGTGACACTAAAAATCACAATTTCAGTTTCAGTGTTTAGGTTAAGGTTTGTTTTTAGTACTGGGAAGTAGCTTCCCAAGGAGACTAAGACAATGCCAAGTATGTTCAGTACTACAAGCACGCGTCTGTTGCGCTGAGATCTAAGCCATTTGAACTTTGAATTCTCATCAGTTAGCAGGGCTCGTGTGCCCTTCTCGGTCACACCTAGCGACCAGTAGATCTTATTTCTCTTGGACATTACTTCTTTCCTTTTTTCTGTTCGGTGAGTGAAAAAAGCTCTGAAACTTCCTTTTTCAGGGCCTTGGCGATTCGAAGGGCTAGCACTAGAGAAGGGCTGTATTCCCCGCGCTCTAGGTAGCCGATGGTTTGGTAGTGGACTCCAACCAGATCTGCCAGCTCTTGCCTACTCAGCCCCTGGGCAGTGCGAATCTGCTCGATTTGGTTGAATACCGGCTCTTCGGAATTTCTACTCATGGATGTAGTATAGATGCTACATAGCATTAATGCAACAAAGGGACTTATATCCCCGGTCCGTTAGGCCAAAGCCCAACTACCTAAGAATTAGAACTAACGCCAACACCAGGATCAGTAAAGCACCCGAGTACTGGATTCCTTGCTGGACTTTGTGATTTGTGAATTTAGAAGTGATGGTGGCTGCAAAAACTAGACCAAATTGCCAAACCAGTGAACCAAGAAAGACACCTAGGGCAAATAAGCCAATGCCAAGTAGTAAATCCCCAGTGGACGCTAATTCAGCTACCGACGGCGTGATACCTACGAAGTAAAAGGCGGTAGCTGGATTTAGAACTGTGAGTCCAAAGAATTTGGCAAAGGTTGCCAATCTTGTGGGCTTAGCTATTGGATCTGAGGACAGATTTAGGGCGGAGGATCTTCGAGCATCGATAAAGATCCTCACAGCAACAATTGTCAATATCAGAAAGCCTGCCAAGCGCATGGGAAATAGCCAGTCAGTCAGAAGGCTTATTGCTATGTTCCCAAATGCAAAAACCACTGCTGCATAGCAAAGGTCAACCGTTGCCATTGCAAGGGCACCGAAGATACCTATTCCACGACCGTGTTTGATGGTGGTGCTAATAAGCAAAATCGCCATCGGACCTAGGGGGATAGCAAGTGCAAGACCTGCAAAAGCACCAGTTATAAAAAGATCCATCAGGGCTCCCTAACTTGTTTCCTAGGCCTACTTCTTTTTGCTACTCCGATTCTGAGTCATAACCAAAAGAGCAAAGCTCGAAGCGGCAACAGAAAGAAGAACAGCATAGCCGACAAGGGTAGTTTCACCGGGCGAGGCAAACGGCTCAGCCCTGAGCGACTGCCAGGTCACAAGTCCAACAAAACCAAGCCAGGTGAGGTTTCCAACGACAATCAGGGGAATCTGGAAGGCAATAGGCAGTAGCAAAGAGAGAGCTAGCAGAATGGCTGCTACCTGTATCGAGTGCAGTCCAAAGAAGTGCCCTACTCGCAAATCACCGGCTACTGTGCTCCAGCCAAGAAATGGCAAACCGGGACCACCATCTGAAACTCCAACTGCGTGAGCTCCGGCTATTCCTTGGTAGTTCGCCAGTTGGGAGGCGGTTGGCCAGGTCATTAGGTAAGCCAACCCCATACCAACTGCTGTGTTGATGCTTCCTAAGGCAAGTGCCAATTTGAGATTGAACTCCTGCTGCTTTTGAAACATGATCATCAAGCTGATGAAGATTGTTGAGAAAAGCACAATTGAAATGAAGGTTGCCATGATCGACCAAATGGCAATGGCGGTTGGAGTCGAAACATTGAAATGGCTAGTTTCAGCTATGCTCGCCATGGCCAAGATAATGACAATCTCAACAGCAAGGGATACTGCGATAACTAATCCAGTTAGCCTGACCCAGCGGCCACCTCGTGTAAGGAATGAGCTAAGCCAAGAGTAAGTAAATGAGAAAATTGCAACAGAGATGTAGAACTTGATTGGCTTTTCCCAAACAGAAACCCCAAGCAGTTGCCTGGAATCCAGTATCCACAACGGGATGAGTGCAACTGCGACCACTACGCAGATAACCGCTAGCCAGAACAGGGATTTAGTGTGCTTTAGGCGGGATAGGTCAAATAGTTTCTCAGGCTGCATTTCTGGACTCCGCATTCTTGATTAGTTGTGTCTTTACCTGTGTTAATGTCTTGTCAAGCTTTTCTAGATCAACAGAAGAACCTCCATCGAAAAGAATTCTGAACTCTTTCTCCAAAAAGTCTGCAGATTGGGTAGCCAACAGCCCTCCCTTACGGGTGAGCTCCAAGGACAGATTCTTTTCGTTTCCAGATACTCTCGATACCTTTACAAGGTTTCGTTCTTGAAACCACGAGAGCCTCTGGCTTACTGCCGCCCGAGAAACGCCAAGACATTCGGCTAGATAACTTGGCGTCGGTTTGTCCTGGCTCATGAGGGTTACCAAAAAAAGAAACTGGCTATAGGTCAGTTCAAAATTTGCCCGAAGTAGCCGATCCGCAGTGGAATTCAGGACATACACGAGTTCGTTCAGGGTAAAAGTGATACGACTTCTATTCATGCGGCTTAGTTAACTACTTAACAACCAGATTGTCAAGTAGTTAACATTAGGTCCAATACTTCTCGTCTTTCAGGGAAATAGACAACCCCGCCTAATCCTGGGATTGACGGGGTTGAAGTTGCTCTGGCGGAGAATGGGGGATTCGAACCCCCGAGGGCTTTCACCCAACACGCTTTCCAAGCGTGCGCCATAGGCCACTAGGCGAATTCTCCAGGTGTTTTTTCGTTAGATAACCATACGAGTTTAGCCCGAAACAGGCCCGCCAGTTTCGGGGGATAGCGGGCCTAAAGGTCAATGAATCATTGAGGGTTACAAGGAATGTTCACCTTCCGTTAACCAAGGACTCAACTGCCCGACATCCCAAGCCCTCAGTATCTAGGCATGGCCCAAACTCCCACTGATGCACCGGTAAGGCGCACACTCCGAGTCAAGCCAACAACAATCGAAGACAAGGTCTTCTTCGGTATTTCAACCGCTGCAGCATACTCATCGGTAGTTCTGCTGGTTTTGATCATGATCTTTCTGGGTTGGAGAGCATTCCCAACTTTTGAAGCACAAGGGGTCTTGGATTTTGTCTTTGGAACCGGTTGGGTGGCAATCGATGAACCTCCAACATTCAGCATTGGACCAATGCTTTGGGGCTCTGTTCTTGTTGCTTTAATCGGCGTTACTTTCGCTGTTCCGATGGCAATCTCACTTGCATATTTCATTCAGTTCATGGCACCAAAGCCAATTGCTCGGGTTGCAACAATTCTTGTTGACTTACTCGCAGCAATTCCTTCGGTAATCATCGGACTCTGGGGTCTTGCGGTTTTTAGCCCGGTTGGTGCTCATTGGGGACAGATGTTAAATGATTCTCTTGGTTTTATTCCGATTTTTAGCAACACTGCCGAGAACTTCCTTCGAACTCCATTTATCGCCGGCATTGTTGTCGCGGTAATGATTGTTCCAATCATTGCCTCTGTGACTCGTGAAATTTTTAGCCAGATCGACGATGACTTGATCAAGGCATCGGTTGCACTTGGTGCTAACCGGGAGTCAACATTTAGAAGAGTGATTCTCCCGGTTTCTTCCAGTGGAATTCTGGGTGGGGTTCTTTTGGGTCTTGGGCGAGCACTTGGAGAAACAGTAGCCATATTCTTTGTTCTGAACCTGGTCTATGACAACTTCAACTGGTTCCAGATCATTTCTCCGGAAGGTGGAGCCATTGCTTCGCTCATTCTTGCCAAGTTTGGTGAGGCTGGAGAGGCCGAAATTAGTGCTCTGTTGGCTGCAGGTGTTGTGTTGTTTATCTTGACCCTTTTGATCAACACCATCGCATCGTTTATTGTCAACCGCTCACAGCCTTGGAGGAATCGATGAATCTCGATCCCGTCGCAAGGCCTAAAACGGCAGAGCCATGGAAAAAGACCGATAACCGCTCAAAGATCATTCAAATTGTGGCGAGCGTTATTCCAATTGGAGTAGCTTCCATAGCTTGGCTATTTGCCGGGGTGGACCTGATTGTTTCCGTCCTACTTATCTTGTTGCCACTTCAGCTCATCACCATTTCAATCGCTGGGTTCTTACTAAAGGGAAGACGCGGAGTCCCTGACGCAGCGCTAATTGTTATGACCTATTTCCTAGGCACTTTCGTGATGGTGCTTTTGGGTTCGGTTTTGTGGTCAGTAATTGAGGCAGGCTTTGCTGCCCTGAGCCCGCACTTTATTTACCAGAACAACGTTTATGTGACACCCACCACTGGTCTTGAAATCGGTGGCGTCGGTCACGCAATTCTTGGAACACTACTGGTTGTTGGTCTATCAACACTTGTGACTGTTCCACTCGGTGTTGCAACCGGTGTTTACCTAACTGAGACCAGGGCAAAAAGTCGCGGGTTGATTCGTGTGCTTCTTCAGGCCATCGCCGGATTGCCCTCCATTGTTGCTGGTTTGTTTGTCTACTCCATGTTGATAGTCACGGGTATCTCTGCTTATGCCGGATGGCTTGGATCCTTGGCTCTTGTTCCGTTGATGCTTCCAACAGTTGCCCGGGTTACCGAGGAGTCGCTAAGGCTTGTCCCGCAGGAACTACGAAATGGAGCTCTAGGTCTTGGCGCCCCTGCCTGGCGAGCGTTTTTGATGGTGACACTGCCTGCTGCCCAGTCGGGTGTTGTAACAGCAATTTTGTTGGGAGTTGCTCGAGTTATCGGTGAAACAGCTCCATTGCTAACAACAACTTTTGCTGCCAACAACACAAGCCTGAACATCTTTGATGGTGGACTGGCAACGCTTCCCACTTACATCTACAACTACATCTCGCTAGGTTTCGACACCAGCATCCAAAGAGCCTGGGGCGCTGCCCTAGTGCTTCTGATAGTGGTCGGAATTCTATTCGGAACAGCTCGGTATATTTCAAGACCCAAACAGGCCAAGAAAAAGGAAAAAGCATGATCACCTCTCAGTTCCAGCTAGAGTCCAAAGACATTAACGTCTGGTTCGGCGAGCGACAGGTCCTCAAGGATGTTTCCTTGCAGTTCCCAAGCAACAAGGTCACCGCCTTGATTGGCCCATCCGGTTGCGGTAAGTCAACCTTTATTAGAACCCTGAACCGAATGCACGAGCTAATTCCAGGCGCTGGTCTTGCAGGGTCTGTAATGCTTGATGGTCAAGACATCTACGACGAATCAGTTGACCCAACAACTGTTCGCCTTAAGGTCGGCATGGTTTTTCAGAAGCCAAACCCATTCCCAACTATGTCCATCAAAGAAAACGTGATTTCGGGACTAAGGCTTTCAGGAAGAAAAAGCGAGATCTCCAACGACCTAGTTGAGGAGTCGCTAAAGCGAGCTTCTATGTGGTCTGAGTCCAAGGACCGTCTGGATGAGCCAGCGCTCTCGCTTTCCGGTGGTCAGCAGCAGCGTCTTTGCATCGCAAGATCCCTGGCTATGAACCCAGAGGTTTTGCTTATGGACGAGCCTTGCTCGGCTCTTGATCCTGGTTCAACACGTCGAATCGAGGAGACCATATTGGAGCTCAAGGAATCCATGACGATTGTCATCGTGACTCACAACATGCAGCAGGCCCAGCGCGTTGCTGACAAGACCGCCTTCTTCCTAGCCGATGACAACCAGCCAGGGTATGTGGTCGAGTTTGGCGAAACTGAGCAGGTCTTTGGAATGCCGGTAGATCCTCGTACCAATGACTACGTCAACGGCCACTTCGGGTAACCAATTGTTAACCTTCAATTCTTGTTTAGTTGAGATGGTAAACACAGGTAATTCACCTCAAAATCGTTGAATAGTGATATCTCAAGTTGAGAAAAGTTAAAACCCAAGGAGATTAAATGCGAAAGATTAGCGGAATTCTTGTAGCCGGCGCACTGGTAGCAAGCATTGCTCTTGTGGCACCAGCCGCAAATGCTGCAGAGACTATCACCGGTTCTGGATCTTCATACATGAACTCAATGCAGCAGACCTGTTCAGCTGCGTACACGACCAATATGGTTACCTACACCTCAAAAGGTTCTTCGACTGGAAAGTCTGAATTCGCATCGGGCGCAACAAGCTTCGGTGGATCTGACTCCCTATACTCATCAGACGCACCTTCAAACTTCACTTATGTTCCACTAGTTGGTGGACCAATTGCGATCGTTTTCAATGTCAAGGGTGTAAAGAACTTGAACCTAACCCCAAAGCTTGTTAGCGACATCTTCACTGGCAAAGTTAAGAAGTGGAATGCAGCTTCAATTAAAGCTGTGAACGCAGCAGTTGCAGCCAAGCTGCCAAACAAAAAGATTCAGGTTGTATTCCGTTCAGACGGTTCTGGTACAACCAACAACTTCGGTAACTACATGAAGCAAACTGTTGGTGGCACCTGGAAGGCAGCAGACGCATGGGCTGATGCTTCTGGAAGCACCATGGGAACTGGCGCAGCAAAGAATGCTGGAATTGTCACAACAGTCAAGGGACTTGCTAACTCAATCAGCTACGCTGACCTAGCAGATGTGACTACTGCCAAGCTTGCATTCGCGGCACTCAAGAACGGTGCTGGACAGTTCATCAAGCCAACTGTCTCAGCCTCAGGTCGTTTCCTTGCAGCTAGCACCGTTGCAACTAATGGTGAAGTTGTATTCGACTACAAGAAGAAGGTCACCGGAGGCTACAACTTGACTCTGGTAGCTTACGGACTTGCTCCAACCAAGTCTTCAAGTGCCGCCAAGGCCGCGGCAGTGAAGGACTACTTCACTTACTTCCTAAACACCTGTTCACCAAAGGAAGCTGCGAAGATCGGTTACGTGGCAGTTAGCGGAAAGCTAAAGATCAAGGCTCTAGAGCTAGTAGCAAAGATCAAGTAATAAAAATAGTTTCATCCAGCTGCAAAAGCGCGACCGATATCGGTCGCGCTTTTGTGGTTGACTAAGCAGGGAGAAAAATGCGCACTCGCAGAACAGCTTTGGCCATCGCTATCGCGATAGCACTAAGCCTTACACTGACAGCCTGCGACCCTCCTATGCCAGAGAGCCTTCGCTTGGCTCAAGCCGAAAAAGAAGTTCAGTGCGAAACTGGCGATGTTTTACTCAGTCTCCCTGAAGCAATCACGGACGTCGGATATAACTGGTCCGATTCTCTAACTCTGGGCTGCACTGACATGACTATTACAACGGCTGACGAATTCAGTACCGACGCTAACCTGATGATTGGCGAGAGCTCTTTGATTGCTGCTCGTTGTGATGCCTTTGAAAAGGTTCCAATTGCGATTGATGCGGCTGTTTTGGTCGTGAACATCCCAGATATCTTTGAAGTGTTTCTAGACGCAACTCAAATTGTTGGCATCTTCAATGGCACAATTACCAGCTGGGCTGATCCTGCACTTGCTGTCAACAACGAAGGTTACGTTTTCCCAGATCTTCCAATTATTTTGCCCGCCCAGGCAACAGTTTCAGCCAAGGAGGCTCTTTCTGAATGGATAGGTCGCCTCGCCGGCGAACCACTTGTCCTAGATAGCATCCCTGACGCTGAAGGTGTCACCGATATTGAGCTTTCAATGCCGATGGAAGAAGGCGCAATCGGAATTGCAAGCTTTAGCGCTGCAACCTACATGGGTTCTGCAATTGTTGCGATTTTGACCACACCTGGTGACTACGAGTCCTTGATTTATGCTGACAATGGTTCAATTTCATCGGCCGGAACTCAGCTGGTTGCAACTACCGGTGAAAATGGCCTTGATCTAGTTTTGGATCCTGCTATCGAACCAACTCCCGAACAAGGAACCTTTGAGGCACTCGCGCCCTATCAAGCTATTTATCCGGTGAGCTTGGCACTTTGTGGACAAGACAACACACTGGTTCGAACAGCTGCCAGATATTTACTGCGCCAAGATTCTCAGGGAGTAATCGCTTCGGCCACAATGCTTCCGTTGCCTGAAGCCTCCAGAATTGAAGCAATCAAGCTTGTGGTTGTCGGGCTACCAGTTCCAACACCTACCGCTACCGAACAAACAGATCAGGGCTAGCCTAGGAAGTTGCTGAGAACTGTGGGTAGAGAACCTGCCTTGGTCTGAATACAGTTAAAATTGTTTGGGGCCAATAGCTAATTCGCCCAAATAAGCACCAGCTACCGAAACGGAATTCTCTTTGGCTACCCTGCTATACAAATTAGGTCTTTTCTCTGCGCGCAATGCTTGGCAAGTAATAGTTGCCTGGATTGTTCTTCTGGCAATCACAACCGGGTTGGCTCTTTCTCTGGGCGGACAGCTAACTACCTCAATGTCTGTTTCTGGTGTTCCATCCCAGAATGTGGTCGATAAGCTTCAAACCACTTTTCCAGATGCTAGCCGTGGTTCAGGCCAAGTCGTGTTTTTCAAAGAGTCTGGCTCGTTTACTGAAGCTGACCGAGAAGCTATAACCACCGCTTTAGCCAAAGTCGAAACTTTGCCTGAGGTATCAGAGGCTGTAAACCCATTTACTGTTCAGGCTGAAATTCGTGATGGCGAAAAAGATCTCATCGACGGCAAACAAGATTTGGTCGCTGCCGAACAGAAAATTGCTGATGGTCAGCTCGAACTTGTTGATGCTGAGGCTGAGATAGCTGATGGTGAAAAGAAGATTGCCGATGGCCTTAAGACTTTGGCCGCCACTAAAAAAGATCTTGAAACAAAACTTGCTCAGGTCAACGCAGGCCTCAAGCAAATGCAGGACGCTGGCCTTCCAGCTAGTGCTCAGGCAGAACTATTAACCAACAAAGCTCAGCTTGAAGGCGGACTAGCCGAGGTTGATAAACAAACTTCAATCGCGCTGGCCTCAAAGCAAAAACTAGAAGCTGGCAAGATCGAGATAGCAAATGCCCGTGATGAGCTTGTTATCGGCATCGATGAGATTGCTGCGGCCAAGATCGACCTAGCAATTGGCGAGAAGCTTCTAGCGGCAACAAAAAATTACACGGTCGTATCAAGTGATGAAACCACCGCTATGTCGACAATCAGATTTGATAAGCGAGGAACTGAGCTCGAAGAGGGGACTCGTGACTCGGTTGTTGAGTCTCTTCGCGAAGCAGATTTAAGTGGCATCCAGGTGGAGTTCTCCCAGGAGCTGACCCAGTCCTTTGGCGAAATACTCGGTATTGGTGAAATCGTGGGTTTGATTGCTGCCGCAGTTGTTTTGTTTGTATTGCTCGGAACCTTTATCGGTATGGCAATTCCGATTTTCTCGGCCGTGGTTGGTGTTGCCATTTCTGCTACAACAGTTTTGGCACTGGCTTCCCAAATCGAGATGACCTCCACCACTCCGGTACTGGGTGTGATGCTGGGGCTGGCCGTGGGTATCGACTACTCGCTGTTTATTGTTAACCGTCACCGCAGGCAGCTTCGCGGTGGAATGAAACTAAAGGAGTCCATCGGTTTGGCTAATGGCACCAGCGGTAACGCTGTGTTGTTCGCAGGCCTCACAGTCGTTATTGCGCTTGTGGCACTGAACCTAACCGGTATTGGCTTTGTGGGTCTAATGGGATCGATGGGTGCAATCGCAATTGTGATTGCAGTTGCCATCGCATTGACCGTGACCCCAGCTGCACTTTCACTAATTGGCGACCGCATCTTGTCAAAGAAGGAAAAGGCCGCGGTTTCGAAAGAGAAGAAAAAATCTGAAGCCAAGAAAAAGTCCGAAGCCAAGGCGGCCGTGAAGCCGGTTTGGGCAACTCGCCAGCCCTGGTTGGCAGTTTTTGGAACGGTAATTGTCATGGGAATCATGGCAATTCCACTTACGGACATGCGCCTAGGTCTTCCAGATGGTGGATCAGAACCCACTGACTCAACTGCATACAAGGCCTACACAATAATTAGCGAGGGCTTTGGTCCTGGTTTCAACGGGCAGGTCACAACTGTTTTGAGTACCGGTAACGCTATCTCAGAACAAGACACCCTCGAGTTTCAATCCGAGGTCGCTACTGCTTTGATGAGCCTCGACAACGTCAAAGCCGCTGTCCCTGCGGCTATTGCCGATGACAGAAAAACCTTTATCTTCCAGGTTGTTCCAACCGGCGGTCCATCATCGATTGAAACTGAACAATTGATTTACGACATCAGAGATGTTTCTGGTTCGTTCTTAAGCACCTATGGTGCGGAAGTTGGCGTGACCGGAATCACAGCAACAAACATCGACATATCCGACAAGATTGCCGATGTTTTGCCTTTATATCTTGGAACAGTTATCTTGCTGTCGCTTTTCCTACTGATGCTGGTTTTTAGATCAATCTTGATTCCCGTGCTGGCAGCAGCCGGATTCTTACTTACCGTGACGGCAACACTTGGTGCTGTCGTTGCGGTTTAC
>CAFBML010000009.1_pt1 | contig 16529 bp, 15 predicted proteins | sample 7268871 | NCBI WGS metagenome assembly CAFBML01 (sample SAMEA6814067, study PRJEB35770) | uncultured Micrococcales bacterium | biome: Freshwater; feature: Freshwater reservoir; material: water | place: Czech Republic | collected 2017-05-23 | depth 30m m
AAACTTGCCCTTCGTCAGCTTGCTGGCTGAACCGCTAGAATTTAGTAATCCCAACCAACGAGAAAAAAGAAATCAGAGTAAGCACGACTTATGGCAACCTCAAACGATCTAAAAAACGGACTAGTTCTAAACATTGACGGCCAACTATGGACCGTAATCGAATTTCAGCATGTGAAGCCAGGTAAGGGCCCAGCCTTCGTGCGTTCCAAGCTAAAGAACGTGCTAACTGGCAAGGTTGTCGAACGCACCTTCAACGCCGGTGTCAAAGTAGAAACTGCAAGCGTAGACAAGCGCGAGATGAACTACCTGTATAACGACGGTTCTGGATTTGTATTCATGGATAACCAAAACTATGAGCAAATGACTTTGTCTGAAGAAGTAGTTGGCGATGCCAAGGATTACCTTTTGGAAAACCAAGGAGCCGTTGTGGCCGTGTACGAAGGCAACCCAATTTATGTCGAGCTTCCAGCATCCGTTGTCTTAGAGATCACTTATACAGAACCAGGTCTTCAGGGAGATCGCTCAAGTGGTGGCACCAAGCCTGCAACAGTTGAAACCGGCCTTCAGATACAGGTCCCTTTGTTCATTGAGCAAAACGTTAAGGTACGAGTCGACACTAGAACTGGCGAGTATCTCGGCCGCGTTACCGACTAGCTAGTGAGTTCAAGAACTAAATCCAGAAAGATGGCGCTAGACGCCATTTTCGCCGCTGACATGCGCAAGCAGAATCCCAGTGAGTTACTCGATGTCACTGCCACAGCGCAAGAAGACCGACAGAATCAGGAAGAAATTGTCGGCTACGCACGCCAGATTGTTGAAGGTATCGTGAACTCCCACGCCGACATTGATGATCGAATCGCCTCCTTTTCACACAAGTGGTCAATCGATCGGATGCCAGCTGTGGATAGAGCCATTCTTAGGGTTGCCGTTTGGGAGATCCTTTTCAACGAGGAAGTTCCGGACCCCGTTGCTATTGCGGAGGCAGTTGAGCTTGCCAAGGAATACTCGACCGAGGAATCAGGCCTATTTGTGAATGGATTACTTGCAGCAATTTCTGGGACCAAGACCGCAAAATAGCCAAGTACTGCTAAGCTTTCTGAGAATCATCCTTTAACTACCGTCCTGTGAGGCGGAGAAGGAGGTGGGCGTTGACAAAACGCACCGTCTTGAGCGCCGATGACATCTCTCGGGCCATTACCCGCATATCCCATGAAATAGTTGAGGCCAATCAGGGCCTTGAGAATTTAGTCTTACTCGGGATACCAACCAGAGGCGTGTTTTTAGCTAATCGTCTTGTTGAGGTAATCAAGAAGCACTCCGGTGTTGAGATCGAACTTGGATCTTTAGACATAACTCTTTATAGAGACGACCTTGCAAAGCAACCAACTCGTGGTCCTGGTGTCACTTCTGTGCCAACAGGCGGCATCTCCGGAAAGACCATCGTCCTCGTCGACGACGTACTTTTCAGCGGCCGCACCGTTCGAGCTGCTCTTGACGCATTGAATGATCACGGTAGACCTAAAGCTGTCATGCTTGCTGTGCTCGTAGATCGTGGCCATAGACAGCTTCCAATTAGAGCTGATTTTGTTGGCAAGAATCTTCCAACTTCTTCCCAAGAACACATTTCAGTAAGACTGTCCGAATCTGATGGGGTTGACGAAGTGGTAATCGAATCATGAGACACCTTCTTTCAGCAGGCGATCTAGACAAGGAACAGGCAATCAAGTTACTCGATCTGGCTGAGGATATGTCCGACGTTAACAATCGCGAAATCAAGAAACTGCCAACGCTGCGAGGCAAGACAGTCGTGAATCTCTTCTTTGAGGATTCGACCAGGACGAGAATCTCCTTTGAGCTCGCAGCTAAACGACTCTCGGCCGATGTCATTAATTTTGCTGCGAAAGGATCTTCCCTTTCCAAGGGGGAGTCCTTGAAGGACACCGCCCAGACGCTTGAAGCTATGGGCGCAGATGCAATAGTTCTTCGCCACTCATCCAGCGGTTCGGCACACCGGCTAGCACACACGGACTGGGTTGGTTCGGCAATTGTGAACGCGGGGGATGGATCCCATGAGCACCCAACTCAGGCACTTCTCGATGCCATGACTATCCGTCAGGGTGCTATCGAGAATCCCAGAGGAAAAGATTTATCCGGAATTAAAGTGTTGATAGTCGGGGACCTTTCGCACTCTAGAGTTGCAAGATCCAATCTGATCCTGCTCACAACCCTCGGTGCAGAGGTGCATGTCTGCGGTCCTGCTACTTTGGCTCCGGCCTCATTGGTTTCGACGGGGCGAGTTCATTATTTACTTGATGATGCAATCAAGTCTGTTTGTCCGGATGTTGTGATGATGTTGCGCGTCCAGCAGGAAAGAATGAGCGCTTCATTTTTCCCTACCGAAAGGGAGTACGCGAGAATCTGGGGACTAAACAAGTCTCGTCTGGCGCGTCTTGGTGAACACACTCAAATTCTTCATCCAGGCCCCATGAATCGCGGTCTAGAGATTGATGCAGCTAGTGCAGACAGTAAGAAATCCATGGTGCTCAATCAAGTTCGAAATGGAGTAGCTGTTCGAATGGCTGTGCTCTTTACGCTACTTTCTGGAGAGGTGAACTAATGACTGGAAACTACATCCTTCGAAGCGCAACGACAGTCAGCGGTGAGGTACGTGATGTCGTAATCGAGAGCGGGTTAATTGAGGTTAAGGTTTCAGGCGGCGTGAAGCATGAAGAGATCGACTGCACCGGATTGGTAGTTTTGCCAGGCTTCGTTGACCTACATACTCATCTTCGAGAGCCTGGATTTGAGCAGAGTGAAACTATTGCTTCCGGCTCTCGCTCGGCAGCGGCCGGGGGATACACAGCGATTCATGCCATGGCGAATACGTTTCCCGTTGCAGACACAGCAGGTGTCGTAGAACAGGTAGCACGACTTGGTGAAGACGCCGGGCTGGTTTTTGTTCAACCAATTGGTGCTGTGACTGTTGGTCTCAAGGGGGAGCAGCTCGCAGAGCTTGGAGCGATGGCCCAATCGAAGGCAAGAGTAAGAATCTTTAGCGATGACGGAAACTGTGTTCATGACCCTGCACTTATGAGAAGAGCGTTGGAGTACGTGAAGGCTTTTGACGGTGTCGTAGCTCAGCACGCTCAGGAGCCAAGGCTGACCGTTAATGCCCAAATGAACGAGGGGCCCTTGGCTACAAAACTCGGACTCGGTGGATGGCCAAAGGTTGCAGAAGAAGCAATCATCGCTCGGGATCTGATGCTCACAGAACTTACTGGTTCAAGACTGCATGTTTGTCACGTTTCTACTGCAGGATCGGTCGAGCTTATTCGACAGGCGAAGGCTCGAGGGATAAACGTGAGCGCGGAAGTCACGCCGCACCACCTTTTGCTGACGGAGGACCTAGCTTCGGGGTACGACCCGATTTACAAGGTAAATCCGCCACTTAGAACATCCAAAGATGTTGAAGCGCTTAGAGAAGGCCTCATTGACGGAACCATCGATGTCATCGCAACTGATCACGCACCTCACCCCAAGGAATCTAAGGACACTGATTGGGCTAGTGCCGCTTTTGGAATGGTCGGGTTGGAAACTGCTTATTCGGTAGCGCAACAGATTCTCATAGATTCGGGTAAATCAAACTTTGAGCGACTTGCAGCAGTGATGTCCTCAAACGCGGCAGTCATCAGCGGCTTGGATCACCAAGGCCGGTATCTTTCGCTGGGCCTTCCTGCCAACCTGACTCTTGTAGACACTCAAAAGCCCTGGACTCCAAAAGCTCAAACACTCAGCATGAGCGAGAACAACCCGTTCGCAGGTCTCAAGATGCAAGGGAGAGTTCGACACACGATTTATAACGGAGAATTTAGCTATAGGGATTCTTCGATCATGCAGAAAGCGGGTGACTAATGGAGACGTACCAGGTAGGTCTTATAGCTCTCGGGTTCTTTAGTCTTTTTGCAATGATTGCAATTGTCACCTGGCGCCGGCGAGTAGCCGCTCAAGCGCTATTGCTGGAAAAGCCTGTAGCCATCAAGGGTTCCTTGGCTGGTAGCAATTGCTTCTATGTAGCAACAACTTTCTCTGACAGACCACTTGATCGAGTGATTGCACACGGTCTGGCCCATCGCGGACACGCAAACGTATCCGTGAGTCAATCTGGCCTGGAAGTTTCCAGAACGGGTGAACTTAGTTTCATAATCCCCAAAGCAGAATTCCTCGAAGTGACATCGGGTTCGGCGGTTATTGACCGTGCTGTTGAGAAGGAAGGTCTCGTGGTAATCAAATGGAGGCTTGGAAAAGTTGAGCTACAGACTCATTTTAGATTTGTGAATTCCGAGCTACGTTCAGAAACAATTGAGGCTCTTCGACCTTTGGTGGGGGCGCGATGAATACGACTACAGCAAAATTGGTGTTGGAAGACGGCATGGTCTTTGACGGTTTGGCCTATGGAGCTGAGGGCCAAACTCTTGGCGAAATAGTTTTCGCTACCGGTATGACTGGGTATCAGGAGACAATAACCGATCCGAGCTACGCCGGACAGATTGTTGTGCAGACCGCTCCACATATTGGAATCACGGGGGTAAATACCCGTGACGAGGAATCCAACCGAATTTGGGTAAGCGGTTATGTCGTTAGGGAACCTTCGAGAGTGGTTTCTAGCTACCGCTCTGAAAGATCCCTAGATCAGGAACTCGAAGATAACTTCGTTGTTGGAATTTCAGGTATTGATACCAGGGCTCTTACCCGCCACATTCGATCTCGTGGAGCAATGCGTGCTGGTATTTTCTCCGGTCCAAGGTCTGAGCAGACTATCGAAAGACTCGTTGAAATAGTTCGAGAGGCACCAGAGATGAAAGGTCAATCTCTAAGCTCGATCGTCACTACTCCTGATGCCTACGAGGTCCCCCACATGGGACAGTTCGTAGGTCGGGTTTCTATATTGGATCTTGGAATCAAGCGCTCGACAATCGAGCACATGATTAAACGAGGCTTAGTTGTAACTGTGCTACCGGCGCTGTCCAGTCTCGAGACCCTGCTTGCAACAAACCCGAATGCAGTGTTTTTCTCGAATGGACCAGGAGACCCAAGTGCGTCAGCTAGTCAGGTGAAACTTCTCAGAGAAGTGCTCCAAAGGCGTATCCCATTTTTCGGCATTTGTTTCGGGAATCAGCTGCTTGGAAGGGCACTGGGTTTCGATACCTACAAGCTAGCTTTCGGGCATCGCGGCATAAACCAGCCAATTCTTGATCGCACTACAGGTCGAGTTGAAGTCACCGCACATAATCATGGTTTCGCCGTTCGTGTTCCAGGCGGTGAATCCGGCGAATTAGTGACTTCTCCGGCCGGTTTTGGAAGTGTTCGAGTTTCACACGTGAATCTAAACGATGAGTGTGTTGAAGGTCTTGAGTGCATCGATGTTCCTGCATTCTCCGTTCAGTACCATCCTGAAGCTGCTGCTGGGCCACACGATTCTTCATACCTTTTCGATCGACTTGTTGAAATGGTCAAATCTCGTGGGGAGAAGTAATGCCGCGTAGAGAAGACCTCAAAAGTGTTCTAGTAATCGGGTCAGGTCCGATTGTGATCGGCCAGGCCTGTGAGTTTGATTACTCAGGTACCCAAGCATGTCGCGTGCTGCGAGCCGAGGGGATTCGGGTTATTCTCGTGAACTCAAACCCCGCCACAATCATGACTGATCCTGATTTTGCTGATGCCACTTACGTTGAACCAATTACCGCCCAGGTAATTGAAGCAATCATCGCAAAAGAGCGTCCAGATGCAATTTTGCCAACGCTTGGTGGTCAGACCGCGCTTAATGCTGCCATGGAACTTCATGAACTCGGAATTCTAGAGAAATACAACGTCGAACTTATTGGAGCAAACATAGCCGCAATCAGGGCTGGCGAGGACAGGCAGTCATTCAAGCAATTAGTTCTCGATGCTGGCGCTGATGTTGCAAAATCTGTGATAGCTCACAACATCGATGATGTTCTTGCAGGCGCAAAGACGCTAGGTTATCCGGTTGTTGTTCGTCCTAGTTTCACGATGGGAGGGCTTGGTTCGGGTTTTGCCTATGACGAGAAGCAGTTGATTCGTATCGCTGGAGCAGGGCTTCAAGCTTCACCAACAACAGAGGTGCTTCTTGAAGAGTCGATTCTGGGCTGGAAAGAGTATGAGCTAGAACTCATGCGAGATAAAAACGACAACGCGGTCGTTGTCTGTTCTATAGAGAATTTCGATCCTGTGGGTGTTCACACTGGAGATTCAATTACCGTAGCTCCTGCCCTAACATTGACCGACCGCGAGTACCAGAACCTTCGAGACATCTCTATTCAGATCATTAGGGATGTAGGTGTGGATACCGGTGGATGTAACATTCAGTTCGCTGTTGATCCAGTAACTGGTCGAGTGATAGTTATCGAAATGAACCCTCGGGTAAGCCGATCTTCTGCTTTGGCCTCTAAAGCAACCGGATTCCCAATAGCAAAAATCGCGGCCAAGTTGGCCATTGGATACACCTTGGATGAAATTCCAAACGACATCACCAAGGTCACACCGGCTAGTTTCGAGCCAACACTTGATTACGTAGTTGTGAAAGTCCCGAGATTCGCTTTCGAAAAATTCCCGGCGGCTGATTCTACACTTACAACAACAATGAAATCCGTTGGAGAGGCCATGGCCATCGGAAGGACTTTCTCTCAGGCACTTCAGAAGTCGCTGCGTTCTTTGGAAAAACGGGGTTCGTCTTTTCACTGGAATGAGAATTTGACTCCAGTCAGGGAGCTTCTTGAAATCATAAAGAAGCCAACCGACGGTCGGATTGTAAATGTTCAACAAGCCCTTCTACACGGTGCCACACCTCAGCAAGTGTTTGAATCAACGATGATCGACCCTTGGTTTATTGACCAGATAGTTCTAATCAACGAAATTGCCATCAAGATACGCGATGCAGGTGATTTGACGCCGGAAGTGCTCAAACTTGGAAAAATGCATGGCTTTAGTGACCACCAGATTGGCGAATTGCGACGGCTCGCCGAGGTTGATGTTCGTGCGCTTCGCCACAAAATCGGGTTGCGCCCAGTTTTCAAAACCGTTGATACCTGTGCTGGGGAATTTCCAGCTCTCACTCCATATCACTATTCCACCTATGAGATGGAAACGGAGGTAGTGCCTTCCGGTCGAAAGAAGGTCATAATCTTAGGCTCTGGCCCAAACCGAATCGGCCAGGGCGTCGAATTCGATTATTCGTGCGTGCACGCTTCCTTTGCACTTTCTGACGCGGGTTACGAAACAATCATGATTAATTGCAACCCTGAGACTGTGTCTACCGACTACGACACCTCTGACCGGCTCTATTTTGAACCATTAACCCTTGAAGATGTTTTGGAAGTGATTCATGCGGAGTCAGCCTCCGGGGAGATTGCTGGGGTCGTTGTTCAGCTTGGTGGTCAAACAGCACTTGGGCTTGCTCAAGGTCTCTTGAAAGCCGGCGTTCCTATACTTGGCACCTCGCCTGATGCAATAGACCTTGCCGAAGAGAGAGGGTCGTTCTCAAAGATTTTGGATCAGGCAAAGCTTCTAGCGCCGGCAAACGGAACGGCCACCAATCTGCTGGAGGCAAAAGTTATTGCTGATCGAATTGGATTTCCAGTTCTTGTTCGGCCATCGTTCGTCCTTGGGGGAAGAGGCATGGAAATTGTTTATGAGTCTGAGGGCATGGACGACTATTTTCGAAGAATTGAAGACCAAGCAATCGTGGGTCCGGAGCACCCATTGTTAGTTGACCGTTTCCTTGATGATGCTATTGAAATTGATGTTGATGCTCTCTACGACGGATTTGAGCTCTACGTGGGTGGAGTTATGGAACACATCGAAGAAGCTGGCATTCACTCCGGTGATTCGAGTTGTACCTTGCCACCGATCACACTTAGTGAATCGCAAATTGCTCGAGTTAGGGAAGCTACCGAGAAGATTGCGAAGGGGATAGGAGTAGTCGGTCTTATTAATGTTCAGTTTGCTATGGCAGCTGATGTTTTGTATGTCCTTGAGGCTAACCCACGTGCTTCAAGAACCGTTCCATTCGTCTCCAAGGCGCTTGGAATCACACTGGCTAAAGCTGCTGCCCTAGTGATGGTTGGAAAATCAATTGCACAGCTCAGGGCTGAGGGACACTTACCTGAGCGAGACGGAACTTACATTCCTGCCAATTCTCCAATTGCAGTCAAGGAGGCAGTGCTGCCTTTCAAGCGGTTCGCTACTCCGGATGGAAGATTCGTAGATTCTTTACTTGGTCCGGAAATGCGCTCCACAGGTGAAGTTATGGGAATTGACGTAGATTTCCCGAAAGCGTTTGCCAAGTCTCAGGCGGCAGCAGGAAGTTCTTTGCCGACCAGCGGTCGCATCTTTATCTCGGTGGCGGACAGAGATAAACCTCAAATGCTGCTGCCAGTGAGACGACTCGAACAATTGGGATATGAAATCCTTGCAACGGCAGGAACCGCTCAGATACTTCAGCGCCATGGCATTAAGGCCAAGGAGGTAAGAAAGCATAGTCAAGGTTCTTCATCCACCGAGGGCCCGACAATTGTTGAGCTGATTACCGCTGGTGAGGTTGATGTTGTTGTAAACACACCTACTGGATCATCAGCACGCAAGGATGGCTACGAAATTCGAGCGGCTACAACCGCTGCCGATAAACCAATATTTACGACCTTGGCACAGCTGAGCAGTGCTATCGGTTCCTTCGAAGCAGTCATCGCAGGGCCCTTCGATGTAAAATCATTGCAAGAGCACGCTGCCGACCGGAAAGCGGCACTCGATGTCTAGTTTTGGTCAGAGGGTGTTGGATACCTTTGAAAAACAGGGTCAGCTGTGCGTTGGAATTGATCCGAGCGCCGAGCAATTGCAGTCTTGGGGTTTACCTGTGTCGGCTGCAGGGGCGAAGTCATTTACCCTTTCGATGCTTGACGCGGCACAAGGAAGAGTTGGAATCGTCAAATTCCAGGTTGCATTCTTTGAGCAATTCGGCCCCGAAGGGTTTAGCGTTCTCGCACAAGCTCTTACCGAGGCAAAGTTGCGAGAATTAGTTGTGATTGCAGACGCGAAACGCGGCGACATTGGTTCGACCATGGCCGGCTACGCGAGGGCATGGTTATCGAGCGAAGCAGTTTTTTTGTGTGATGCTCTGACAGTTTCACCTTACTTAGGCCCTGAGTCACTAGCCGACACGGCGAATGTTGCGCTCGAGAACAATTGTGGATTGTTTTTGCTGGCAGCAACCTCAAATCCAGAGGCTGCCACACTTCAGTCATCTACCACGGAGGGAAGAACTGTTGCAGGTAGAGTTTTAGATTTTGCTAGTTCTTACAGCAGTGAAGGTTTTGGTTCAATTGGGGTAGTGGTAGGTGCAACTGTGAGCGATGTCGAGTTTGGCCTAGATTTTTCCACGAGCGTGAATTTTCCTGTTCTTGTTCCCGGCTTTGGAGCACAAGGTGCAGATCTCACCAAGGCACGTTCCTTGCTTTCTGGCTATGCTGATACTTCAATCTGCAGTGTTTCCCGGCTGATTGCTGGTTCTTCGGTTGAAGGTGCTTCGGCTAGAGTTTCCAAAGCAAAAGCTGAGCTTGAGGTAGGGTTGCGGGCATGAGGCAAGCGGGCAAGCTCATTGTTATGGCAGGACCCTCTGCGGTTGGAAAAGGAACACTTGCCACGCACATTGTTGCCAACTTTGATGGCTTTATGCTTTCGGTTTCTGCAACCACTCGTCCTCCGCGCGAGGGAGAAATTGATGGTGCTTCCTATTTTTTCCTAACAGAACAGCAGTTCAAGATTCGTGCCGAATCTGGCCAAATGATTGAGTGGGCAACTGTTCATGGCAAGTATTCCTATGGCACTCCACGGGAGCCAGTTGAGCAGGGAATAGCCAATGGCTTGAATGTAATTCTTGAAATTGATGTCCAGGGAGCTTTTCAGGTCAGAAGGAGTTTCCCAAAGGCTTTGCTCGTGTTCGTAAAACCTCCCAGTTTCGAAGAGCTGCGGGCGCGGCTCGATAAAAGAGGGACTGAGTCTGAAGAGGATAAGCATATTCGGCTTGAAACAGCTAGAACCGAGTTAGATCAGGCCAGCCAGTTCGATTTTTCCGTTGTTAATGACGAAGTGGCCAGATGTGCCCAAGAAGTCGTAGACTTAGTGGAAACCACATAATCCTAGGAAAGTTGCCATGTTTGAAAAGCTAGAAGGAATCGTATCTCCCTCGATTGACAAATTGATGGAACGAGTCGATTCAAAGTATGAACTAGTTATGTTTGCGGCCAAGAGAGCTCGCCAGATTAACGATTACTACTCTTCGTTGCACGAGGGAAGTCTTTTCAACAACGTAGGTCCACTAGTAGATGTGACCATCGACGAGAAGCCTCTTACCATAGCCCTAAACGAGGTTGACCAGGGTCTTCTTACTAAGCGCCACCTAGACTAAGCGACACCAACAGGTGGCCAATGTAGTGGTCGGTGTGACCGGTGGTATAGCTGCGTATAAATCTGCTCCCTTGATTCGCCTCTTTTCGGAAGCCGGTCATTCGGTTCAAGTTGTAGCCACAACTAATGCCTTCAAGTTCATTGGCAAAACAACTCTTGAAGCTCTTTCGGGAAACCCAATTGCATTAGTTGATCCGGAACTTTTCACCGACGTAGACCAGGTAAAGCACATTGCCTTAGCCAAATCTGCTGATCTTTTGGTCGTAGCGCCTGCAACAGCATCATTTTTGGCAAAAATAGCGTCGGGCATCGCAGACGACCTACTTACCACCACAGTTCTAGCAGCCACCTGTCCCGTTGTAGTTGCTCCAGCCATGCATACGGAAATGTGGGAGAACGCGGCAACAGTTTCCAACATTGAAACCCTACAGCGCAGGGGGATAACGATCGTCTGGCCGGAAGTCGGAAGACTAACGGGTGAAGATTCCGGAGCTGGAAGACTCGCAGAGCCAGCAGAAATATTTGAAACTGCATTAGGAGCACTCAGTGGTCCGCTTACTGGAATTCGGGTCCTTGTAACTGCAGGTGGTACCAGAGAGCCAATTGATGCCGCAAGGTTTATCGGAAATTTCTCATCGGGTAAACAGGGAATCGCCTTTGCGCGAGCAGCAAAGCTACTTGGTGCCGATGTTCAACTTATTGCCGCAAACATTGATGGTTCATTGACTTCAGGTTTAGATACAACACCAGTTGGCACAGCTTTAGAACTGGCGCAGGAACTTTCATTAAAACTCGGAAGTTACGACCTGCTAGTAATGGCGGCGGCCGTTGCCGATTACAAACCGGCTCAATCAACTTCAACAAAACTTAAACGCACAGAAATTGGGGAGCAACTCAATCTTTCGCTGGTTGCAAACCCTGACATCCTCGCTGAAACCGTTAAGACACTAAAGAGTTCAGGTTCAAAGGCTGTAGTAGTTGGATTTGCTGCCGAAGCAAGTGAGGATTTGGAATCCCTGGCTCGAGTTAAGCTTTCATCAAAGGGTTGCGATTTCGTGGTGGCTAATGATGTCAGCCAAGGCAAAGTGTTTGGCAAGGACCAGACTGAACTTGTTTTGGTTTCTGGATCAGAGTCGAACAGGTTTCAGGGACCAAAACTGTCAGTAGCCAAGGATGTTTTGTCACTGCTTGCAAGTAGCATAGGCAAATTATGACCAAACTCAGACAGTTCACTTCAGAGTCCGTAACTGAGGGTCATCCCGACAAAATTTGTGACCAGATTTCGGACGCCATTCTGGATGCCATGCTGGCACAGGATAAGCACGCTCGAGTTGCAGTAGAAACAATGGTCACAACTGGTCTAGTACACGTAGTGGGTGAGGTGACCACGTCCGGTTATGTTGAGATTCCTTCCATTGTTAGAGACACCGTGCTGGCTATCGGATATAACTCATCGAAGATTGGTTTCGACGGTAAAAACTGTGGAGTTTCTGTTTCGATCGGTCAGCAGTCACCAGATATCTCTCAAGGAATTGATTCAGGGCTTGAGGTCCGCGCCCAAGGCTCTACCGATCGGTTTGAAGCCCAGGGAGCTGGGGATCAGGGAATCATGTTCGGGTATGCCAGCAACGAGACCCCAACATTCATGCCTACAGCAATTGCTCTTTCGCATCGCCTGGCGGAAAAACTCGCCAGCGTTCGAAAATCCGGTGAAGTCCCATTCTTAAGGCCGGATGGAAAGACTCAGGTAACAATAGGTTTCGAGGGGTCAGTACCAAAAACCATCGAAGCTGTTGTTATTTCCTCCCAGCATGATGACGGTGTAGCGCAGCAAGACATTCATGACGCCATTAGGACCCAAGTAATTGCTCCGATTCTGGAGCAGGCTGGGCTCGATTTCTCGGGGGCTAAGTTCTTTATCAACCCAACCGGCAAGTTCGTAGTCGGTGGTCCCCAGGGAGACGCGGGTCTTACTGGTAGAAAGATAATCGTCGATACCTATGGCGGGGCTGCAAGACACGGAGGCGGAGCTTTCAGCGGAAAAGATCCATCAAAGGTCGACCGTTCAGCGGCCTACGCGATGCGTTGGGTTGCTAAGAACGTTGTCGCTTCTGGGGCTGCTGATAGGGCAGAAGTTCAAGTTGCCTATGCAATCGGCGTAGCCAACCCTGTGGGGATTTATCTTGAAACTTTTGGCACCGAAAAAGTATCGCCACTCTTTATCGAAAGTGCGATTCGAGACATTTTCGACCTTAGACCCCTTGCAATTATTGAGCAGCTAGACCTATTGCGTCCTATCTACTCCAAGACCGCCGCGTATGGTCACTTCGGAAGAGAATTGCCGGAGTTCAGCTGGGAAAAACTCGATCGCATAGATGCGTTGCGCTCCGCCCTGAATCTATAAATGCCGAAAATAGCAAAGCTGGCTATCCAGTCAAATCTGCCTCAGCTCGATCGGCTCTTTGACTACTTCGTTCCTGAAAGTCTTTCCGAACAAGCGTCCATAGGTTCAAGGGTCAGGGTGATGTTTGGAAGGTCTAAGAAACCATTGGATGCATTCATAGTCGATTTTGCTAAAGAGTCAGAGTTTTCAGGTCGGCTAAGCGAGATCCTTGAGGTTGTTGGTCCTTCAGAAACACTAAAGGAAAATGTCTTCAAGTTGTGTCAGCAGTTGGCAGAACGATCGGCTACAACCCTCGGTGATATTCTAAAACTCGCTATTCCGGCCCACATGCCTAAGGCTTTTTCTGAGCATGGAAAAATTGTGTCTGCGGGCCAGAATTCCATTCCGTTCCAGGATGATGTAGTCAAAAATGGTTTAGAGGAATTCCTGACAGCCGGGAGAAAATCCTTTCTATTAGTTGAGCCTCGTCAAGTAGAACTTCGCCCTGGCCAAGGCTCACCCAACACTCCTTCTTGGGTGAAGACGTTTGTATTGATGGCTCTTGCTAATTTGCAAGAAGGAAAGTCAACCCTGATCCTTGTCCCTGATTACCGAGAGCACGAGGCGATTATGGAGGCTCTTACAATCTCGCAACTTGCCGACCATGTTGCTAACTATTCTCAGGAACAGGTCAAATCGAAGCAATACTTGGGTTTCCTTAAGGCTCTCGAAGATAGGCCTCGTATTGTGGTTGGGTCACGAGCAGCGGCGTTTGCTCCGGCTCACAATCTAGGCAGCATCCTCGTGTTCGATGAATCCGATCGCAGTTATAGCGACCAAGCCTCCCCATATTTGCATTCGCGTGATGTTGTTCTGGTGCGCCAATCTGTTGAGGGCTGTTCTCTGGTTTTTGCTTGTCACTCAATATCCAGCGACATGATCCGGCTTATTGACTCCGGCTTTTTAATTGATAGAACTAGGGAATTTGCGGCCCCACGAGTTTCTAATTCTGAGCCCGGACTTCGAGTTGATTCACACGCCTACTCAGCGATAAAAACTGGTTTAGAGCTCGGGCCAGTTTTGGTTCAAGTTGCCTCACTCGGAGATAGCACGGCTATATACTGCAAGTCTTGCGATGAACCGGCAAGGTGTGGTGAATGTCAGGGTCCACTTTGGATTGATTCTTCAGGTTCAAAAAAGTGTCGCTGGTGCAATGCATTTCAACATCACTTCAGATGTTCCTGCGGGGGAACAGAGCTAAGCCTTGGAAGAGCTGGGGCAACTAGAACTGCCGCAGAGCTTGGACGTGCCTTTCCTTCAGTGCGGGTAATTGAGTCAACTGGTCAAGTTCGTACCACTCGAATTACTCGGGGCTCAACTCTCGTTATCGCAACAGCGGGTGCTGAACCTTATGTAGATGGCGGTTACAGTGCAGTGGTTCTCCTTGATGCAAAGGTGGCTCTCTCTAGGCAAAACCTACGTGCTCAAGAGGAAGCGGTCCGCTTTTGGTCGAATGCTGTTGCTAAATCAGGACCGAAGGCACCAACGGTTTTAGTGGGAGTTTCAGGTGAGATGTCGCAATTGTTTTCTCTTTGGAACCACCACAAGATTGCCGAACAGGAATATAAATCACGACAAGAACTGGGGTTACCTCCCTCTTTGCGGCTTGGAAGCCTCAGTGGGAGTATTTCACTGTTGTCCGAATTGTCGGAGGTTTTGGCGAAGGAACCTTCAGTAGTTCGGATTGGCCCCGCCCCATTAGATATCAGTGCTACTGGTCAACAATGGAGGCTTATCTTCAAGTACCCATATTCACTGGGTTTGCATATTGCAAAATTGTTGAAAGTTGAGGTTGCGCGTCTCAGTGTCGGCAAGCTTCGGACCTCGAGCTCGGGTAGAAGTGCCAGGGCAATAACCGTAAAGATGAACGACACTGAAGTAGTCTGATGTCGGAGAAGACTTGAGAATTATTTTTGCAGGAACGCCAGTCAACGCGGCAAAAACGTTAGAAGCGCTGTTAGCGGCAAATCACGATGTAGTTGGGGTGCTGACGCGAATAGACGCCCCCACTGGTAGAAGTGGGGCACTAACTGAGTCCCCTGTGGCGATCGTTGCGATGACGCATAATTTGCCGCTGCTCAAATCAAATGTGCCGGACAAAGAAGTAGGCGATTGGATTGCTGCTTTGAAACCAGACCTTGGAATTATCGTTGCCTATGGGTCAATTCTCAAAACGAAAATCCTTGAAATTCCGGCCAAGGGTTGGTTGAACGTTCACTACTCAATGCTTCCAAAGTATCCAGGTGCGTCCCCGGTACAGCAAGCGATTTTAGAAGGCGAGTCAACAACTGGTGTCACAGTTTTCCAGTTAGACGAAGGTGTTGATTCTGGCCCCGTTCTCTCACAGGCTTTAGTAGATCTAGAACCCGACGCAACCTCTGGGTCAGCTCTAGAGCTTCTTACGGTTGTGGGTTCTAAGCTTCTTATAGACACATTGGATTCTCTTGACACCTATCTTGAAGCCAAGACATTCCAGGACACGAACATCACGTACCCCCTCACTCATAAAATAACCCGTGCTCTTGCGAGGATTGAATTCGACAAACCCGCAATCCAAATTGTCAATTTAGTGCGGGCTATGAACCCCGAGCCGGTGGCTTGGTTCGAATTTGAATCGCAACCTATTCGTGTTCTGGTGGCTGCCATTTCAGAGACCCCAAGTTTGTCGACGGGTGTGGCCGTTCTAGCTGACGGTGAACTAATTGTGGGTTCCGCAGACAAGGCAGTTACTCTGCTCACAGTGCAGCCAGCCGGGAAAAAGCCTATGCCCGGAGCCGATTGGTTCAGGGGTCTGCGTCGAGATTCGTTGTCGCTAACGTGACTAGAGAAGTTGCCTTCGATCTCTTAAAGAGGATTCAAGAAGAAGATGCGTATGCAAACCTTCTTTTACCAACGCTGATCGCAAGGGCAAAACTTGACTCACGTGACGCGGCATTTGTTCAGGAGCTCGCATTTGGGACAATTCGGAACTGGTTGCTTTATGAGAAAATTATCGAGGCGGCTTCTGCACGGAAAATCGACGATGTTGAACCGGACGCTCAGATTGTCTTGGTGCTTGGTGTTCATCAACTTCTAGATATGAGGGTTCCAACTCACGCTGCGATCAATGAGAGTGTGAATCTAGCAAAGGCAAAAGCAAGCAAAGGCTCTGTCGGCTTTGTTAACGCTGTCCTGAGGAAAATCGCGCTGAGGGAAAAGGACGATTGGATTGATTCTGTGACTAAGGGCCTGTCGGAATCCGATGCTCTTTCCATTCAGTATTCACACCCCATCTGGATTCTCCAAGCATTCAAAAGTGCCTTAGCTTCAAGAGGTATGAGCGGTGAGCTGGAGGAGTTGTTACTCAGCAACAACGTTGCGCCCAAGGTATCACTTGCGGCTTTACCTGGGTTCTGTTTGCCAAGTGATTTTGATAGCGTGCAGCAGGCTCAGAATAGGTCTCCGATCGGGGTCGAGATTACTGGGAATCCAGCAAACATTGAGCTGGTGAAAAAAGGATTTGCCCGTGTCCAGGATCAAGGTTCACAGTTGGTCACCCTGGCTCTAATCACTGCTCCTGTTGAAGTGGTTGACAACATCTGGCTGGATATGTGTGCTGGGCCAGGTG
>CAFBML010000011.1_pt1 | contig 14863 bp, 15 predicted proteins | sample 7268871 | NCBI WGS metagenome assembly CAFBML01 (sample SAMEA6814067, study PRJEB35770) | uncultured Micrococcales bacterium | biome: Freshwater; feature: Freshwater reservoir; material: water | place: Czech Republic | collected 2017-05-23 | depth 30m m
ACACCGTTGTTAGGGGACTTTTCGCTGCTGGTGAGTGTGCTTGTGTTTCGGTCCACGGTGCTAACCGACTTGGAACTAACTCGCTACTTGACATTAACGTGTTCGGAAAGCGCGCTGGAATTTACGCGGTTGAGTATGCACGCGAGGCTGATTTTGTCCCTGTTCCAGAAAACGCCATCAGTGATGTCGAGAAGTTACTGGCGATTGCCCGCAACTCAACTGGAACCGAGAAGGTTGCTGTACTCCGCAAGGAGCTACAGGACACCATGGACAAAAACGCGCAGGTTTACCGCACTGAAGAGTCGCTAAATGAGGCGCTGGATAAGATCGCGGAGCTTCGCACCCGCTACCAGAACATTCAGGTTCAGGACCGCGGAAAGCGCTTCAACACTGATTTGTTGGAAGCAATCGAGCTTGGTTTCTTGTTCGATCTTTCTGAAGTTTTGGTAATGACCGCTCGCGAAAGAAGAGAATCCCGCGGTGGTCACTTCCGTGAGGACTACGAGACTAGAAATGATGAGAAGTTCATGGTTCACTCAATGGCCTACAAGCTAGACAAGACTCCGGCAAAGCCTGGAGAAGACATTCGAGTGGACTGGAAGCCAGTGACCGTAACCAACTACCCAGCGATGGAGCGTAAGTACTAATGGCTGATGAAATCAAGGTAATTGCTGAAGTTCCAAGCTTCACCGTGACTCTCATGGTTCGCCGCTACGACCCAGAGGTAAGCGAAGAAGTTAAGTGGGTTGACTACGACGTCACCGTTTACGGTACCGATCGTGTTTTGGATGCCCTGCACAAGATCAAGTGGGAAATCGATGGATCGCTTACCTTCCGCAGATCTTGTGCTCACGGTGTTTGTGGTTCTGACGCAATGCGCATCAACGGTAGAAACCGTCTTGCCTGCAAGACCCTAATCAAAGATCTAGATATCACTCAGCCGATATACGTCGAGCCAATCAAGGGCCTTGCAGTTGAGAAAGACCTTGTTGTAAACATGGAACCTTTCTACAAGGCCTACCGAGACATCAACCCGTTCTTGATTGCCAACGACAAGCCAGAAAAAGAAAGGCTGCAGTCACCGGAAGAACGCGCACGTTTTGATGACACCACTAAGTGCATTTTGTGTGCAGCGTGCACCACCAGCTGCCCAGTGTTCTGGACTGACGGACAATACTTCGGGCCTGCAGCAATCGTGAATGCACACCGTTTTATCTTCGACTCTCGTGACGAAGGTGCTGAGGTAAGGCTTGACATTTTGAACGATAAAGAAGGTGTGTGGCGCTGCCGCACCACCTTCAACTGCACCGAGGCTTGCCCTCGTGGAATTCAGGTAACTAAGGCAATCGCGGAAGTAAAGCAGGCCATCCTAAAAGGTCGCGCCTGATGATCAGCCGTCGCGGAATTATCGCTTCGGCAGTTGGCGTATCGGCCGTTGCAGCATTGAGTGCCTGCTCCAATGAGATTTCTGATTTGACCAGCAACCCCGCGCCGGAAGAGCCATCAACTTCTGCGTCTGTTGCAGTTGCCAAAACTAGCGATATCCCAATAGGTTCTGGAAAGAAATTTGATGTTGATGGCGTTCAGATTTTAATCACCCAACCGAGAGCTGGGGAATTTCGCGGCTTTAGTGCAGTGTGCACTCACGCAGGTTTTGTAATGAGTAACATGGCAAATTCCGAGATCACGTGCGATAACCATGGCGCTGTTTACAGCGCTGATGATGGATCCGTCCTTTCAGGCCCCGCACCAAGAGCTTTGGGTAAAGTCACCGTGACTGTCGAAGGTGACGATGTTCTGGTGAGTTTTTAGTGCCGGCTAATTCCGGTATCGAAATTGCTTCAATCAACGTAAACGGTGTCCGTGCCGCATTTCGCAATGGCATGGGCGATTGGCTAAAGACTTCTACTTCACACATCCTCGCGCTTCAAGAAGTTCGTGCCAGCTACCAGGATTTAGCGGAGCAGTTTGAAGCAAACGGCGGCTTGGCCGAATCCGGAGGCAAGTGGCACATACTGCACGATGAGGCATCTGCTAAAGGCAGAGCAGGCGTTGCACTAGTTAGCACCATCCCATTTGTTTCATCGAGCGTGAAACTTGGCACAAATGATTTTGATTCTGCTGGACGATGGCTCGAGGGTAAATATCAACTTGGCAGCAAGAAGCTAACGGTGGTGAGCACTTACGTTCATGCGGGAGAAGCTGATACTCCCAAGCAAGTTGAGAAATACAAGTTCCTAGATGCAATGCAATCACGCATGGCAAAACTGCAAAAATCCGAAGATTTTGCGGTTGTAGTTGGCGATCTAAACGTTGGTCACACCGAGTTGGATATCAAAAACTGGAAGGGCAATCTTAAAAATGCTGGCTTTCTCCTACAAGAGCGTGCTTACTTCGACAATTTAATGGGCAAGCAGGGCTGGGTGGATATTGGACGGGCCGCTCATCCGGATGTTCCGGGTCCATATACCTGGTGGTCTTTTAGAGGCCAAGCTTTTGATACCGACACCGGTTGGAGAATCGATTATCACCTAGCCACTCCCAAACTGGCAGCAGAAGCGAAAAACTACACAGTCCACCGTGCCAAAAGCTATGACTCGCGTTGGAGCGACCATTCTCCAGTGACTGTGGTTTACGCTATCTAGGGTGAGCACACAAAAGCCCAATCTTCTAAGCGGTATGCAGCCTTCGGCTGACTCGCTACATCTGGGCAACTACCTTGGAGCGTTGACCAATTGGGTCAAGATGCAAGATGATTTCAACGCCTTCTATATGCTGGCAGATTTGCATGCCATCACAGTCCCCCAGGACCCGAAGGAACTTCGCGACAACACCCGAAGAACAGCAGCGCAGTATTTAGCTGCCGGTATTGATCCAGAGAAATCAGCATTGTTTATGCAGTCCCAAGTTCCCGCTCACGCGCAGCTTGCTTGGGTTCTGAATTGCATCACGGGTTTTGGTGAAGCCTCTCGCATGACTCAGTTTAAAGACAAGTCACTAAAGGCCGGTGCTGACACCGCATCGGTTGGTCTCTTTACTTACCCAATTCTTCAAGCGTCGGATATCTTGCTGTACCAACCAAAGAAAGTTCCAGTTGGCGAAGACCAAAGACAGCATCTCGAGCTAACGCGTGATTTGGCCGAGCGATTCAACACTCGTTTTGGAAAGGCTTTCACTGTTCCTGAGGCTCACATCTTGAAAGAAACTGCAAAGATTTATGATCTTCAAAACCCGCAAGCAAAGATGTCAAAATCAAATGAGCCCAAGGGCACCATAAACATCATGGATGATTCGGCAATCACACTCAAAAAGATTAAAGGTGCAGTGACCGATCTGGATAACGAAATTCGTTTTGATGTTGAAAACAAACCTGGGGTATCAAATTTGCTTGGAATTTACTCAGCGGTCTCTGGAAAGTCGGTAGAAAAGCTGGTTTCTGAACTATCTGGAAAAGGCTACGGGGATCTAAAATCTGAAGTTGCCGAGGCCGTGCTTGCAGTGATTGAGCCAATTCGCAATCGCGCTAACGAACTATTGGCCGATGCAGCTGAACTGGATCGCCTTCTTGGACTGGGCGCAGACCGTGCTAACGCTCAAGCTGAGCAAACTTTGGCTGATGTTTACGACAAAATCGGCTTTATTCCTAGGAAATAGCTGAGAGCCTGGGAAATAATTAGGCACCCTTTGGGGTTTTCTGTAATGATAGAAAAGCAACAACGTTCTTCGGGGTCAGTGAAAATCTGAGCCGGCGGTATAGCCCGCGACCCGAATCAAGTGTCCTAGACACTGGATTCGGTTGATTTGGTGAAATTCCAGAGCCGACGGTTAAAGTCCGGATGGGAGAAGAACTAAAGGGCTAGTCCTTGGCGTTTTTTTAGCCAACTGGAATAGCCCTATCTCCCGTTAGCAGCCCCCGTAAGTTCGTCGAACGAGCTACTTGGATAGGGCACATTGAAAAAGCTCAGCATTGAAGACGCGATGATTCGCGCGCTCGAGCTTGCCCTAAAGGGCCCAACCAAGGGAATCAACCCGCAGGTGGGGGCAGTGATTTTGGATTCCACTGGCGTAGTAATTGGCGAAGGATTCCACAACGGGTCAGGCACGCCCCATGCGGAAGTGGTGGCCCTCGAAGCTGCTTTGTCAGGTGGAAAAAAACTTACCCCCGGTTCTGTAGCTGTTGTCACTTTAGAACCATGCAATCACACTGGCAAAACTGGTCCGTGTGCTCAAGCTTTGATTGAAGCAGGAGTTTCAAAAGTTGTATTCGCATCCAGTGACCCGGGTGAAAATTCAGGTGGTGGAGCAAACACTCTTCGCGCTGCAGGAATTGAAGTTGAATCAGGCATTATGTCCAATAAAGCAAATAAGCAGTTGCGAGTGTGGCTAACCTCGACAAAAAACCAGAGACCTTTTGTTACCCTGAAGTGGGCAAGCAGCCTGGATGGCCGAGCAGCCGCTCAAGATGGAACAAGTAAGTGGATCAGCGGCGAAGAATCCAGAGCGGATGCTCACCGTCGCCGATCAGAAGTTGATGCAATTTTGGTTGGCACTGGGACAGCTTTGATTGATGATCCTGAACTCACCGCGAGAAAAACTGATGGAACCTTGCAGGAAAGCCAGCCACTTCGAGTGGTACTTGGCACAAGAGATCTTCCCTCGAATCTTCGTGTATTCAACTCCGACGCTGAAACAAAAACAATCAAGACCCAGTCGATTCACGGCGCACTCAGTGAGCTTTACGAGCAAGGGATAAAGCACGTGCTTGTCGAAGGTGGCCCAACTCTTGCAAGCCGATTTGTCCAGATGGATCTGGTTGATGAATTTGTGGTTTACTTAGCGCCTATGCTAATCGGTGGCGAAAAGCTATCAATCGGATCTATTGATGTTCCATCCATTAATCAGGCCAAAGCTCTTGTGTTTCAAGAAGTGCGAAAACTCGGCGAAGATGTGCTAATTGTGGCAACGCCTGCAAGGGAGAACTAGATGTTTACCGGAATCATAGAAGAACTTGGAACCGTGGCTTCGGTTGAGGTACTTCCCGACAGTATCCGCTTAGCCATCAAGGGCAACCTTGTAAGGCAAGACCTATCTCAAGGCGAGTCAATCTCCGTGAACGGGGTGTGCCTAACCGCTGCTGAAATCACGTCCGATGGCTTTATCGCTGACGTGATGCTGGAAACCCTTAATCGTTCAAGTTTGAATGGAATTTCCGAGGGTGAGAGCGTGAACCTTGAACGAGCAATGTCGGCGGCTGGAAGATTTGGCGGACATGTAGTTCAAGGTCACGTCGACGGAGTTGCTGAAATCATCTCTCGTGAACCCAGTGCAAACTGGGAGGTAGTGAAGGTCAAAATCCCAACCGAACTGTCGAAGTATGTAGTTCACAAGGGATCAATAACTTTTGATGGTGTCTCTCTTACCGTCAACGATATTTCGAATGACACTGTCTCTTTGAGTTTGATCCCCGAAACTCTGAGGCTTACAACTTTGGGAACAAAAAAAGTCGGCGACAAGCTAAACGTCGAAGCCGACATCTTGGCCAAGCACATCGAGAAACTAATAGAGGCAAGGAGTCAGTAATGGAACTGGCAACCGTAGAACAAGCGCTCGAAACACTCAAAGCCGGCAAGCCGGTTTTGGTGGTTGATCACCGAAACCGTGAGAACGAAGGCGACGCCATCATGGCGGCTCAGTTTGCCTCACCCGAATGGATTGCTTGGATGGTCAAGCACACCTCTGGTTTCATTTGTGCACCGATGGCCGAGTCTTTAGCTAACCGACTCGAGCTTCCACTGATGACTAACAACAATCAGGATCGCTACCGAACCCAGTACACAGTATCGGTTGATGCAGCAGCTGGAGTCACAACTGGAATCAGCGCAACAGATAGAGCCACGACACTGAGGATTCTTGCTTCACCAGACTCTCAGCCGGAGCATTTGATTAGACCTGGCCACGTAATTCCTCTGCGCGCCCACCCTGATGGCGTGTTTGGAAGACAGGGTCACACCGAAGCAACCGTTGACCTTCTAAAGCTTGCCGGTCTAGTTCCGGTGGGTGTGATCGCCGAAATGGTCTCCGAAAACGGCGAGATGATGCGCCTGCCTGAACTACTGACCGTTGGAGAAAAAGAGAAGCTCCCGGTTATCAGCATCGAGCAGATATTCAATTACCGGGAACTATCAGAAGTTATCCCCCGAGATGACACCGTTGAGCGCATTCGCTTCGAAGCAGAAGCGATGATGCCATCCACCCACGGAAGTTTCAAACTTCGTGGCTACTACGACACCCGGACGACCGCTGACCACGTTGCCATTATTGCCGGCAACCCAACCGGTGAGAATGTTCTGGTGCGCATGCACAGTGAATGCATTACCGGTGAGGCGTTTGGCTCTAAAAAGTGTGAGTGTGGTCCGCAGTTGGATTACGCCCTCGACCGCATTGCAACCGACCCAGCCGGTGGTGTTGTGATTTACCTCCGAGGTCAAGAAGGCCGAGGTATTGGGCTGCTCAATAAGCTCAAGGCCTACGCGCTTCAAGATGAAGGAATGGATACCGTGGAGGCGAACCTAGCTCTGGGTCTTCCTAGTGAAGCGCGGGAGTATGGAGCTGCCGTTTCGATTCTGCGCGATCTTGGAATAAAGAGTGTCCGCTTAATGAGTAACAACCCAGCCAAGATTGATGCTCTCGAGATGGCAGGTATTTCAGTAACTGAGTATGTACCAATCATCGTTGGCCAAGAAAGCGAGAACATGGGCTACCTCGAGACTAAACGCGAAAAAATGGGCCACATTCTTCCGGAAGGTGAAAAAAATGAGCGGTAGCGGAGCGCCGAAAATGGTTGTCGACGCATCGGGCCTCAATGTCACGATTGTAGCCACCAGTTGGCACACGGTAATCACCGATGGGCTATTAGCCGGTGCGGAGAAAGCATTGAAATCAGCTGGCAACACAGAATACAAAGTGGTTCGTGTACCGGGAGCTTTTGAGCTTCCGCTAGCTGCCTCGCTTGCGATTCAAAATGGTGCTGACGTGGTTATTGCCCTCGGTGTTGTAATCCAAGGCGAAACACCTCACTTTGATTACGTATGCGACGCCGCAACCGCTGGGCTTACTCGTGTTCAGTTGGATACCTCGGTTCCTATTGGATTTGGCTTGCTTACTGTCTCCAACGAACAGCAGGCTTTGGATCGATCGGGTCTTGCAGGCTCTAAGGAAGATAAGGGTGCCGAGGCGGTTGAAGCCGCGATCATGATGAAGCGGTTATCCTTTAGGTAAAGAAGGAGAAATCTAATGCTCGAACTCGCCGGAATTCTAAAAATGTTTCTAGTTGTGCTTCACCTGGTTGGAATGGCTGCTCTGATGGGCGGATTCCTTGTACAGATTAAAGCACTTCGAGCAAAGACCGCCGAAATCCTTCCTGCCATGGTGCATGGAGCATGGACTTCATTCCTAACTGGTTTATTGCTTGTAGGCGTTCGCGAATGGGAACTTGCCATGGGTGGCGGTGAGGAATTAGATAACGCCAAGATTGCAATCAAGACCGTAGTGGTACTTATCGTTCTGACACTTGCAATTATTAACCGTAAGAAAAAGCCGGTTTCAGGAAGTGTATTAGGCACCATCGGAGCCCTTACCTTCTTGAACGTCGTTCTCGCTGTTTTTTGGTAATCACTTCATAAACAACGAACGAAGTCGCACGGTTGTGAAAATCAGTCCAAGAGCAACCATTACAACGAAGTAAGCAACGTGAGTTAGCATTTGAATGCTCAAGGCTCCCAAGGTTAGTCCACGAATCAATTCCACCGCGTGCCACAACGGCAGCAACTGGACAACAAATTGCACGCTCTCTGGATATACGGAGAGCGGATAAAAGGTTCCGGAGAACATAAACATCGGCAACAAAACAAAATTCACCCAGTTGAGTTGTTGGAAGCTCTTTAGGTATGAGGTGATTCCCATTCCAACCGAGGCAAAACCAAACGCAATCAATACTGCAGCCGGGATCGCAAGTATTCCCCAGGGGCTAAGAATCAGCCCGAGCGGTGCTGCAATTGCGAAGAAACCTAATGCGTAGGTCAAACCCCTAAGCAGCGCCCAGCCAATTTCACCGAGTGCGACATCTACTGGTCCAAGTGAGGTTGAGAGCATCCCCTGGTAAAGCCTGGCGTGGTGCATCTTGAAAAACACATTCCATGTCGAATCGTAGATTGCACCGTTCATCGCACTGGTGGCCAGTAATGCCGGAGCAATAAATGCCGCGTAGGGTACCTCTGTGCCGTCGGGAGAAGTAACTACTCCAATCAGATTTCCAATTCCATAACCGAAAGCTAGGAGATAAAACACTGGTTCTACGAATCCAGAAAGCACGATAAACCAAGTCGAGGACTTCAGCGCCAGAAAAGCCCTCTCGATAACGGAGCTGCTTCTTCCCGCATAAACCGAGGCGCCGAGTTTCTTGTTTCGCCTTTCTGCAATCGCGATTGCTGAATCTAAGCCAGCGTTTAGCATGCTCACTTGAGCAACCTGCTTTCAAACTGCTTCCGAGCAATTACCATTCCGGCGACTAATGAGATTGTCAGAAATGCAACGTGGATAATCATCAGCCAGCCTGGCACTTCAAGTCCAAAACTTACCGAGCGGGCAAAGTTCGTTGAGTGCCAAAGGGGGGAAATCCATCCAATCCACTGCAGGAATGTTGGCATTTGCTCAAGGGGGTAAAACGTTCCAGAGAACAGAAACATTGGTGCCACTATGAACCTAGCCACTATGGCAAAAAACCCATCATCTTCTTTGACAAATGATGTTGCAGCCAACATCAATGCCCCAAAAGATAGCCCTGCGAAACTGGCGACAAGAAACAGCATTGGCATGGATTCAAGTGTGACTGCTCCGAATGCCCAGAGCACAATCAGATAAGCCCCTGCAGTCAGAAATGCTCTTAGGAAAGCGGCAATCATGATTCCATCGACGATCTGGACGGCCGTCAATTGAGTTGAGTTCATTCCGAAAAAGGACTTATCCCAGACAAACCCTTCAAGAGTTGGGAACGAGGTTTCGTCCATTGCGGCTTGGATAGCTGCCGTAGCCAACAATGCAGGAGCTAGAAATGTAATGTAGCTAACACCATTGATTCCAGCTCCCCCGGTGTTGGCATCAACTAGTGAGCCAACCCCGACACCAATTGCCAACAAATAAATTATTGGGTTGCCAAAGCTGACGGTGATGATCGCTCCAAGCCACTTGCTCATTTGTCTTATTCGATATTCAGCGACGTACCAAGCGCCGTAGCGCATGCCGCGCTGGGTTCTAAGCTCGGCGTCCATCAATCGACCAGTGATCTTCCGGTCAGACGAAGGAACACGTCTTCCAGAGAGCTTCTACGAACCAATGATGTGACCGGGCTCAAACCCAACTTCACAATCTTCTCGAGGATTCTTTCGCCATTTTCGGCGTAAATCAGAATTCGATCTGGAAGCACCTCCGTGCGCTCGCCCAGACCCTCAATCTGCTTTGCGACTTCTTTATTTTGACTGGATCCAAAACGTACCTCAAGAACTTCCTTGCTTGAGTACTGCTTTATCAGTTCGGCCGGGGAGCCCTCTGCCATGATTCGACCCTTGTCCATAACCACTAAGCGGTCGCAGAGCTGCTCAGCCTCGTCCATGTAATGGGTTGTGATTACCAGAGTGACGCCTTGCTCTTTTAGCCGGAAGAGTCGATCCCAGAGTACGTGTCTAGCCTGAGGATCAAGACCCGTTGTTGGCTCATCAAGCATCAAGATATCCGGCTCATTGACAAGTGCCCGAGCAATGGTCAGTCGCCTCTTCATTCCGCCGGAGAGTTCTTCGGTCTTGGCATTGCGCTTTTCTTCGAGCTGAGCAAACTCAATCAGCTCTTCGATTTTGTCCTTCATGAACTTGCGGCTCAAACCAAAGTAGCGACCGTAGATGTAGAGGTTTTCCCAAACTTTTAGTTCACGATCCAAGTTGTCCTGCTGTGGAACAACGCCCAGGTGAGCCCTGATCTCTGGGCCGTGTTTATTGGGGTCCTTACCTAAGATTTCAAGCTCTCCACCAGAGCGCATCGAGGTGGATGCAATCATCCGCATAGTGGTGGACTTACCGGCTCCGTTAGGCCCAAGAAGCCCAAAAGCCTCGCCCTGCTTGACCTCAAAGTCAATTCCGTCAACGGCAACAAACTCGCCGTAGACCTTTCTAAGGCCTTTTGCCACAATCATGGACTTGCTGTTTTGCTTTTCAGGCACGATTTTTTCAATTCCTAAACTTTGGGGTTATCTCAGCCTTTCACACTAGCAATAAGGAACCCTTAGCAGGCTTGGGTGAGGCTAGGTGTTGTTAGCCTTGAGTAATGCCAGCAGAAACCAATCTTGTGCCAAAGCTTGGCAACACAAGAGTCACAGGTAAGGAGCAGTTCTACACTCCATTAGCCCTGGCACACACTCTAGTTAGCAATGTTGAGACCATCTTGGGTTCGCTTCAAGGAAAGACTGTGCTCGAGCCAGCTGGTGGAACTGGATCATTTGTTGAAGCGGCGTTTGCAAAGGGTGTCAAAGAAGTAATCAGCTTCGATATTGAACCGCTTCACGAGAAGGTACTGCTCGGTAGCTTCTTGGATCAAGAACTTACTCAGCAAAACTTGATTACTATTTCCAATCCCCCATTCGGAAGAAACAATTCGCTCAGCATCCCCTTTTTCAATCACGCAGCTGTCAATAGCGATGCCATTTGCTTTATCGTCCCAAGGTCTTGGCGAAAATGGTCGGTGACTAATCGGCTTGATCTGAGCTTCGAATTAGTATCTGACCAGGACTTGGATATCGACTACGTGGACTCGGGTGGCGAATTGATTTCCGACAAGTCCAGACTGGCAACCTGTTTCCAAATATGGAAAAGAACTGAAGCAACGCGCGTTCCGGTGAAGATAACCGATATGGGAGTAGTCCAAAAGGTTTCCCCTGAACTCGCTGATATTTCAATGACAATCTTCGGTTACGGTTGCGGAAGCATAAAACAGGACTTTGAACGTGTGCCGAACACAACTCAGCTATTCTTGAAACTTCACCACCCACAGGCCCTTGCTGCTCTGCGGAGTGTTGACTTCTCAAGGTTTTTCAAGAGCACCGCTTACACCGAAGCCTTGTCTATTCAGGAGATTAATTACCTCTTGAACGAACAGATATACGGCGACCCAATGATTGAAGGTAGATCTAAATGAGCATGGCAGGCCGAGGTAGACAACTAAGCCCTAAAGACACCGGACCCAAAGCTAAGTTCAGCCAACTCACTCCGTACCTACTTGAGCACAGGCCCGCGCTTATCGTTGCGGTGATTCTTTCTCTGATTGGAGCAGTTGTTAGCTTGGCTCAACCACTGGTTGTTGGACAGGTAATAACTGCCGTTCAAGAAGGAAAAGACGTCGGACAGCAAGCTGCCTTCCTGGTTTTGATCATCTTCGGAGCTGGCATTACCTCGGGATTCATGTACTACGTGCTTGCCAAGGCAGGCGAAGGGGTAGTTCTATCCGCCCGAAACAAGCTAGCTGTTCGCCTGCTCAAGCTTCCAATCTTGGAGTACGACCTTAGACGAACCGGTGACCTGGTTTCACGGGTTGGATCAGACACCACCTTGCTTAGAGCTGTTTTGACCCAGGGTCTAATCGATGCAGCAGGTGGCGTGCTAATTTTTGTTGGCGCAGTAATCGCGATGGCATTCATTGACCCGTTCCTTCTACTTCTTACCTTGGCGATGATCTCGGTGGCTGTAGTTGCAATTGTGATCTCAGCTCGGCAGATACGTTCCGCCACCACCAAAGCCCAGCAACGAGTCGGAGAAATGGCAGCGGCTGTTGAGCGAGCCCTTTCGGCAGTAAGGACCATTCGTGCCGCTCGTGCCGAGTCACGCGAAACAGCAAGCATCAGCAACGACGCCAACGAGGCCTACGTGCAGGGTGTAAAGATTGCAAAAATTAACGCCTTGATTTCCCCGATTGCGGGTGTTGCATCAAACGCTGCATTCATTGTCGTGATTGGTGTTGGTGGCTATCGAGTAGCTGCGGGAGAAACCGAAGTCGCTGATCTGGTGACATTTATTCTCTTGATGTTTTTGATGATCAGGCCACTTGGACAAGCCTTCGGTGCCTACAGTTCTGTGATGAGTGCCCTCGGTGCTCTAGCTCGCATTGAAGAGATACTTGTGCTGCCGCTGGAGGAAACCGCAAAAGAGTCGGCCCAGGTTAGCAAGCCTAGAAAGACACAGAACGCTCTTGAATTCAAAAAAGTAAACTTCGGCTATCCCTCTACTGAAGATTTTAGAGACGGTAAGCCCGTGATTAACAATGTGAGCTTCAAGATTAAAAAGGGTGACCGAGTTGCACTCGTGGGCCCGTCCGGATCTGGTAAGTCCACTATCTTGTCCCTGATTGAAAGATTTTATGAACCAGACTCTGGAGATATTTTGCTGGAGGGTGTTCCGGTTCGTGAATTATCGCGGGATACTCTGAGGTCTCAGATTGGCTATGTTGAGCAAGAAGCACCAGTTCTGGCTGGAACAATACGCAACAACTTGCTGATTGGTTCACCCGATGCAACGGATGCGCAGCTCAAGAAAGTTCTAGGTCAGGTCAACATGACCTCGGTTCTCAAGCGAGACAAGCGCGGACTCGACGCCGAGGTGGGCGAAGCTGGAATCATGCTCTCCGGAGGAGAGCGCCAAAGATTGGCAATTGCCCGTGCGCTTCTGGAGGCTCCCCCGATTCTGCTTCTGGATGAGTCAACTTCAGCCCTTGATGGACTAAACGAGCAGCGCATGCGTGAGGCCATAGATGCTGTAGCCGAGGGAAGAACCATGATTGTCATCGCCCACAGATTATCCACTGTTGTTGATAGCGATCAGATTATTGTTCTTGACCAGGGGAAGGTTGTCGGAATCGGAACCCATAGCCAATTGGTCAAATCAACTCCTCTTTATAAGCAACTGGCAAAGCAACAGCTACTAGTTTGATTTGTGTGCTCAGCTTAGAGCTAGGCTGATTTTTATGAACTACCCACTACTTGAAGGACTCGGCGATCCGCTGAGTCGAGACACCGCCCTAGCACTTGATAAAGCCGACGAGCTTGCCTCATTTCGCAAAGAGTTCTTTATCAAGGATGAAAACATTTGCTATCTGGATGGAAACTCGCTGGGCCGACTGCCACTCAAAACTATCGAGAGCGTAAATAGTTTCCTTACCGAGGAGTGGGGAACCGAACTTGTAGATGGCTGGAGTCATTGGATTGACGAGGCTCAACCTGCTGGGGATTTGCTTGGCCGCGCAACACTTGGGGCAAAAGCTGGCCAGGTTTTGGTTTGCGATACAACCAGTGTGAACCTGTATCAGCTTTGTGTAGCTGCTATCAAGGCAAGGCCAAATCGTAAGACGATAATTGTAGACTCAGCAAATTTCCCAACCGATCGATATGTTGTTCAAGGCATTGCGGATCAGTTTGGACTAAAGCTTGTCACCATCGACAACGACGGTTCCGGTGGGCCAGGTGCAGTGTCTGTTACATCTGAAAATGAACTTATAACCGCTGAAGTTCTGGCTCCGCTGCTAAGCGATGATGTTGCGCTTGTGACGCTGCAGGCCGTCAATTACCGCTCAGGAGCCAGGCCGAATATAAAAGCCATAACTGATCTTGCTCGCTCATTCGGTGCACTGGTGGTCTGGGATGCCTCCCACGCCGGTGGATCAGTGGAGCTGGATTTTGATGCCAACGGTGTTGATTTAGCAGTTGGCTGCACCTATAAATACGGCAATGCTGGCCCGGGCTCTCCCGCTTGGCTCTATGTCAAAAAGGAGCTGCAGTCAGAACTTCAGGTTCCAATCCAAGGCTGGTTTGCTCAGGATGACCAGTTTGCGATGGGACCGGTGTTTGACAAAAACACCGCTATTCGAGGATTCCAAATTGCAAGTCCTTCAATCATTGGTATCCGCGCCGTTCAAGTTAGCTACGAAATGATTGAGCGGGCAGGAATTGCCAAGATAGCTAAGAAAGCTTCACTTGGTACCGAACTAATGATTGCTCTATTTGACGCCTGGTTAACCCCGCTGGGCTTTAGCCTCTTGACTCCTAGAGATGCAAAATCACGAGGTGGGCACATAACCATTGGGCACCCCGAGGCTAAGCGCATCGCGGCTGCTCTAAGGCAGTTTGCTCAAGTAGTCCCTGATTACCGAATGCCTAACTCGATTCGGTTGGCGGTTTCTCCGCTACCAACAAGTTTTATTGAGGTCTACGACGGTTTTGAGAGAATCAGAGATTCAGTTGAGAGAAAAGATTATGAGAAAATCCAAGACAGCGGAAATAGGGTCACATAAATGAGTCAAGAACACGACAAAGCAGTCACCTATACCAGCTACCTAAAAGTTAACGAACTGCTGGAACTTCAGCAACCACTTTCTGATGGCCCAGAGCATGATGAACTTTTGTTCATCACAATTCATCAGGTGTATGAGCTTTGGTTCAAACAAGTTCTTCACGAATGCTCAGCTCTTCAGGCAACCCTTGAAGCTGGCAACACTCATCGATCTCTTGCACTGCTTGGTCGAATCCGAACAATCATGAAAACTTGCGTGGCACAACTCGACATTCTAGAAACCATGACACCACTTCAGTTCAACTCTTTCCGCGGACGACTAAGTTCCGCTTCAGGTTTTCAATCAGCCCAGTTCCGCGAACTAGAAGCTGTTCTTGGAAGACGCGATCAAGCAGGCGCTGATGCAGCCCCTGGAACCGGTATGGCAATGGCAGCGCACTTAGTTCCAGGTTCTGCTCCAAGGCTTAGAGTCGAGGCCGCTATGG
>CAFBML010000012.1_pt1 | contig 14439 bp, 10 predicted proteins | sample 7268871 | NCBI WGS metagenome assembly CAFBML01 (sample SAMEA6814067, study PRJEB35770) | uncultured Micrococcales bacterium | biome: Freshwater; feature: Freshwater reservoir; material: water | place: Czech Republic | collected 2017-05-23 | depth 30m m
GCCTTATCTAGAGCCTTTTTGGCCTCAAGCCGCAGAGCTCTACTTAGAGCATCCTTCTTTGATGGGCGCACTTGCTGGACCATGCGGAACACAATTCCTTCACCAGCAAGATCCTGAATACCCCAAATCTCTGCCTTTCCAATCAGCCCTGCCTTGAGAGTTGGCAACTCGGTGAGTTTCAGAGCTGCGGCCTCAAGAACCTTTTTCACTTTTTCAAGATCAGAGTCGTAGGCCAAAGGCAGATCAAGAATAATTCTTGACCAACCTTGGGATTGATTTCCGACTCTCAGGATTTCACCATTTCTGACGTACCAAACAGTTCCTTCGGTATCTCGTACCTGCGTCACTCGGAGACCAAGTGATTCGACAATTCCGGTTGCAGTACCAAGGTCGACAAAATCACCTACTCCAAACTGATCCTCAACGACAATAAACAAACCGGCCAAAAAGTCTTTTACAAGGCTTTGGGCTCCAAAGCCGATAGCCGCCCCCAGGATTCCGGCACCGGCTGCCAATGCGCCAATGGCAATGCCGAGCTCTGAGAGAATTGCAATCAGTGCGCTAATTGTTAGACCTGCAGTCAAAAGATTACTCAAGACCAAACCAATGGTCCTCGCTCGTTGAACTATTCGGGCACGAGCAAGTGGTGATGCATCCAAAGCCTTGGTGTCAGCAGCCCCTTCACGTTTTTTTACTCCCTGCGTGACACTCGTCACAACCCTTCTAATTAGAACAAGGAACAACCATCGAAGAAGAATCAATCCAACGACAATTAATGCAATCCGAATTCCCAGGCCCCACTCACCGTACATTTGCTCTATCCAGTTCATGGTTAAGGCTTTCCGTCGGCTGTCTGGGCCCCAAGAGCCCTTTCCACGTTCGCTAGGTTCTCGACGATTATTCGCTTCAGGGCAGGCTTTGAAGCAAGCTCTGGTTTCTTCAAGAACTGCTGCGTTTGCTCAGCTAATGATTTGTTGACCAGAGCTAGCGGATAGAGGTTTACCAACAGATACTCGGCCATGTGGTAGCTCTTGTTCTCCCAGATTGAAAGCACTTTCGAGAAATACTGATCCACAAACGGCTCCAGTACAGCAGTGTCCAGAACTCGACCGAAGGCCAAACTAGCTGAGTTCACCAGAGCGTTGCTCATCTGATCGGTGTTCACAAGTTTGTCGAAGATTTCCTGCTTGGATTCGATGTTCGGCATTGCAGCCAAAGCTGCGGCATGAGATTTTTGGCCGTTTGCCGTGTTGTCAGCTTCGAGCTCAACATTGATGCGCTCTTTAGTGACCTTTCCTCCAACTGAAAGAGAAGTTAATAGCTCCCAGCGAAGATCGGTATCGATCTCGAGGCTATCCATTTGAGTTTTGCCACTTAGCAGATCGGCAACAATCGCTAGCTGCTTATCGCTTCTTGCAAACTGGGCAAAGAACTTCACGAACTGCAGCTGAGCATCGGATCCGGCTTGGGCGTTCTGAGCGAGCTTCCATAACCCGTCTGCGACTTTCAGCTGAGATTCCAGTCTGTACTCTGGCGCAACATACAAATTTGCAACCGTTAGTAGCTGCCTCAAACACGTCATCATCGTGGTGGATTCGGTCTCATTGGCGATGTGCTCTAGAGCTAGCTCGATAAAGGCACGACCTGATTTTTCGCCATCTCTGGTTGCATCCCATGCCGATCCCCAAACCAACGCTCGGGCTAGCGGGTCTTCAATCTCGGAAAGTCTTGCCAAGGCGGTTGCCCAAGAAGTTTCGTCAAGTCTGATCTTTGCGTAGGTTAGATCATCATCATTTAGCAAGATAAGCGCAGGGCGCTTTTTGCCGATTAGTTCAGGAACCGAAGTCTTTGCGCCTTGGACGTCTAATTCCACTCTTTCAGTGCGAACTAGCTTCCCGCCGACTTCGTTGTAGAACCCAACCGCTAAACGATGTGGACGTAGGTACGGGTAATCGGCAATTGCAGACTGCTGAATCGAGAATGAGGCAATTGAGTCATTTTTTTCTTCAATTTCTGCCCGTAGCAGGTTTACTCCGGCCGTTTCCAACCATAGCTTGGACCATTCGGATAACTCCCTACCACTTTCGGCCTCAAGTTCTTTAAGCAAGTCCGAAAGCTCAGTGTTTTGGTACGCGTGCTTTTCGAAGTAAGAGGAGACACCTCTCATGAAAGGCTCTTGCCCCACCCAAGCAACGAGCTGTTTTAGTACAGATGCTCCCTTGGCGTAAGTGATTCCATCGAAATTTACCTGTACATCCTCTAGATCGTTAATCTCGGCAACGATTGGGTGAGTAGAAGGAAGTTGGTCCTGGCGGTATGCCCAAGCCTTTTCTAGAGACGCGAAAGTAGCCCATGCCCCGTGCCACTCGGTGGCCTCCTTAGTTGCCAGCGTGGACGCATATTCGGCAAATGATTCGTTGAGCCAAAGATCGTTCCACCAGCGCATAGTAACTAGATCGCCAAACCACATGTGGGCTAACTCGTGCAAGATGGTCACCACCCGACGCTCACGCGTCGCATCTGTGACCTTGGATCTAAAGACGTAGGTTTCGGTAAAAGTAACCGCTCCAGCATTTTCCATAGCGCCTGCGTTGAATTCAGGAACAAAGAGCTGGTCGTACTTTTCGAATGGGTATGGCACCCCGAATTGAGCTTCGAAGAATTCAAAGCCTTGTTTTGTCTTCTCAAAAATGTATTCGGCATCCAAGTGCTCAAACAGTGACTTTCGGCAAAAGACCCCAAGTGGAACCGTTTTACCAGAGCTTGATACAAGTTCGTCGTTGACCTCGACGTAGGGCCCTGCTACCAAGGCGGTGATGTAGCTAGAGATTCGCGGGGTCGGTTCGAAATTCCAAACAGATACACCTTCTCTGAGCTCATGCGGTTCTGGGGTGGGGGAGTTGGAAACAACCTTCCAGTAGCTGGGGGCAGTTATGTTGAACGAAAAAGTAGCTTTTAGGTCAGGCTGCTCGAAGACTGCAAACATTCTTCTCGAGTCAGGCACTTCAAACTGGGTATAAAGGTAAACCTCTTGATCGACTGGATCCACAAAGCGATGCAGACCCTCACCGGTATTGGTGTATTTGCCTTGCGCCACTATTACGAGTTCGTTTTCTTTTTCAAGAAAGGGAAGCTGAATGCGGATTCCATCTGAAACTTCGGCTGGTTTTAAGACTTTGCCGTTTAGCACGACCGAGTGAACTGCAGCAGTTATGGCATCAATGAAAGTTGAGGAGCCGGCTTTGGCACTGAAGCGTACCCTGGTCGTTGAGCCAAAAAGCTCAGCCCCATGGGTTAGATCAATCTCGACTGAATAGCTTTGAACGCTAACGATGTTCGCACGCTCGATAGCTTCTTTTCTTGTGAGGTTTTCTCCGGGCACGGGCAATTACCTTTCTGGCTGCTATTGCTTCAAAGCCTAACTGGGAGACACTGGGTATGAAACAATCACCTTGTGACTGAACCAATTTTGGCACCTAAGAACTTCACCCCATCGGCCTCGAAGCTCGCTGGACCGGCAGTTTTATCGGGGAGCCTTCAGGCAATAAAGTTGAGCTATCTATTAATAGCTGCGATTAATGGCTCACTGGTAACACGTTCTATCAGAAGCGGATTCGACAGGGAGAGTAAATGAGAATTCACATCGCAACCGATCACGCGGGGCTTGAAACCAGCCACTTCCTAATTGATTCCCTAACCGCAGAAGGTCACGAGGTCTTCGATCATGGGCCAAAATCCTTTGATCCGCTGGATGACTATCCAGGCTTTTGTATAAATGCAGCTCTTGCAGTGATTGCCGATCAGCAAGCAGGTGTTCAAGCTTTGGGTGTTGTACTCGGCGGTTCAGGAAACGGCGAACAGGTGGCTGCCAATAAAGTTGCCGGAATCCGTGCAGCCCTAGTTTGGAACCAGGACACTGCAAAACTAGCTCGATCACACAATGATGCCAACGTAGTTTCCCTCGGTGCCAGGCAGCATTCCAAAGAAGAAGTTCTCGAGCTAATCAAGACTTTTATTCAAGAGCCCTTTAGTGGCGATGAACGTCACACCAGACGTATCGGCAAGATTGCAACTTATGAGCAAACGGGAGAAGTGCAGCTCTAGATGCAATTGAGTTTTTCGAGAATAAACAGAATTCTCCTCACACCTGCATCTGCAATAGTGTTTCTTGGCTGGGTTTACTTTCTGGTTAGCTCAGCTGCGCTTCCTGATCCAGTTGCCATTCATTTGGGACTTAGTGGCCAAGCCGACGGGTTTATCTCTCGTGACTCTTACTTGTTGGTGGTGGTGCCAGCAATTTTAATTCCTTGGATGCTACAAGTCTTGTTCTACCTGCTTCAGAAGAATGTGCCCTTGATTCGGAAGTTCATAACAGCCGTTTTATCAATCATCTACTGGATGCTGTTTGCGATCATGTTTTCCGCAACGGCCAGTCAAGTTGGTTTATTTGATGCATTGCAATCTAACTTCCCGTTTTTCCTGATTGCTATTTTACTTATCCTGATTCCGATTAGCCTTTGGTTCTCATTGGCCTTTCCTTCGATTGAGCTCGGAAATCAGTTGGTGGTTAGGCTGCGCGGGATAAAGGTGCTGAGCATTCCGATGAAAAGTGTCATATCTGTCAAGACCGCATCGATGAGCTCCTGGAATTATGGAGGGCTAGGTATCCGCGTATCGGGAAAAACACTTGCTTTTATTCCAAGCAAGGGTGAGGGCGTTGTGTTCAGTTTGAAAACTGGCGAAAAGATTGCGGTGCGAAGCAAACAAGCCTCCGAAGTGTTAACACTTGCACTAGCAAAGCTTGGTGGCTAAAACTTGCCCGAGGGCCATTCCATACATCGCATCGCTAATGCATTTAAGAGCGACTACTTGGGCTCTAAGGTCAAGATAATCTCGCCCCAAGGCCGCTTTGAGTCTGACGCAAAACTGGTGTCGGGACGAAAGCTAATGGAATCTACTGCAGTGGGTAAGCAATTGTTTCTGGGCTTTGATAACGACCTCACTATTCGAATCCACCTTGGGATTTATGGCAAGTGGAACTTCTATCAAGTTCCAATTACCAAGGCGCCAGATGTCTGGGGCCAGGTTCGTGCTCGATTCGGAGTAAGCAAGGCCTCGGCCGATCTTCGAGGTCCAACCGTGTGTGAAGTAATTGATCAAGAGGGCGTGAATCTGGTTCTAAAAAGGCTTGGTCCTGATCCATTGAATCCTGACCCGAAAGGATCGGAGGCACTGAAGTTTGTTGCAAAGGTCAAAAACTCCAAGCTGCCAATTGGGGCGGCGCTGATGAATCAGGCTGTTATCAGCGGCATCGGAAATGTCTATCGCGCTGAGTTGTTGTTTCGAGCTGGTCTGAACCCAAAAACACCAGGGGAGAAGATCAACGAGAGCAAAATTATTGCAATCTGGGACGATGCCGTGAAGCTAATGCGAATCGGAGTAAAGACTGGCCTGATGCTCACCCGCGATGATCATCTAAGGGGCCGGGTGTTGGTAAGAGATCGATACTTTGTCTATAAGCGTGAGGGTCTTGAGTGCAGGGTGTGCAATAAGAAGGTACTGATGGAGGAGTTCTTGGCTCGGAAGCTGTATTGGTGCCCCAAGTGCCAGAGGTAGTTGGAGCGGGTGACGGGAATCGAACCCGCGCCATCAGTTTGGAAAACTGAGGCTCTACCATTGAGCTACACCCGCGAACGCTGTTCGCAGCGCCTCTATTCTATGGGATAGACTAACCGAGGTTGTTGAAGGTGTAAAAGCCATCAATCCACCGGGGTGTAGCGTAGTGGCTAGCGCGCCTGCTTTGGGAGCAGGATATCGCAGGTTCGAGTCCTGTCACCCCGACCACAAAAACATAAACGCTCTGCCCTTATTCATGGGGCTTGTACCCAGGAGATTAGTTTGAAGACCAAAGTCGATCGCATTAATCCGACTCGCGTAAAGCTCAACATCGAAGTGACGCCTGAGGAGTTCAAGCCTTCTCTTGATCACGCCTACGAGCACATCGCTGAGCAGGTAAATGTCCCAGGCTTTAGGAAGGGCAAAATTCCAGCCGCAATTTTAGATCAGAGAGTTGGCCGACCAGCAATTTTGGCACACGCCATCAACGATGGCCTCGATGGCATTTACAAAAAAGCCCTTGAAGAAGCCAAACTGCGTCCACTTGGCCAGCCACAGGCGGATGTTAAGGCCTCTCCAGACGAGAAGACCTTCCAAGGTAACCTAGTTGTTGAGATTGAGGTCGAGGTAAGACCTGAAATCAATTTGCCTAACTACAGAGGTATAAAGGTCGAAGTTGACACCATCAAGGTTGCCAGCAAAGAAGTAGAGGACGAACTAGATGCTCTTCGCGCTCGCTTTGGAACTCTCAAGACAGTTGAGCGCGCAGCCAAAAAAGGCGACTTTGTAGCAATTGATCTGGTAGCAGTGATTGAAGGCAAAGAGATCGACTCAGCCGAGAATATCTCGTATGAAGTTGGTTCTGGCAATCTACTTGATGGTATCGATGAAGCAATTGATACACTCACTGCTGGAGAGACAACAATTTTTCGGTCCAAGCTAGTTGGCGGTGAAATGGCAGGAGTCGAAGCTGAGGTCACGGTCAAGGTGATTGCGGTAAAAGAGCGAGAGCTTCCAGTAGCCGATGATGCTTTTGCAAAAATGGCAAGTCAGTTCGACACCTTGAAAGAACTCAAGGATGACATGGAGACTCAGATCGCCAAAGCAAAGACTTTCTCTCAAGGTGCTCAGGCAAGAAATGTGTTGACCGACAATCTTCTAAAGCTTGTTGATGTTCAGGTTTCCAAGACAACTATTGAATCCGATGTTAATCGCCACCTAGAAGGCGAAGGCAGAATGCAAGATGACAAACATCGTGCCGAGGTCACTGAGGAGTCAGAGAAGTCATTCAAGGTTCAGATGTTACTCGACGAAATTGCCGAAGCTGAGAAGGTAAAGGTCAACGAGCAGGAGCTCATGCAGTACTTGGTGATGAGCAGCCAAAACTACGGCATGGACCCAAACGAATTCATTGAGACCATTAGTAAAAACGGTCAGGTGCCGGCATTCGTTGGCGAGGTCTCAAGACGCAAGGCCCTGCATGCGGTTTTGTCTGAGGCGGTAGTGACAGATAAGGCAGGAGCTGCCGTGGATCTAACTGAGTTCCTAAAGGGCACAGCTACTCCTGAGCAGTCCCACGCTGGCCACGACCACGACTAAGACAGACACTTTATTGCCCTCGGCGAACAAGGCCGATTCTTGGCATTTTTGGAAGTATCTTTGTGGGAGATAGGCCCCATCAAAACTAGGAGCAAGCTACAAATGGCAGAAAAAGCTATGGACAAGTTCTCAACTGTTGACCGGTTGCTTAAGGACCGAATCATTTGGCTCGGCAGCGAAGTTAGGGATGAGAACGCAAATGACATTTGCGCCAAGATTTTGCTACTAGCAGCAGAAGACTCAACCAAGGATATTTACCTATACATCAACTCTCCCGGTGGCTCAATAACCGCCGGTATGGCGATTTACGACACCATGCAGTACGTACCGAATGACATCGTGACCGTTGGAATTGGAATGGCAGCTTCGATGGGACAATTCCTACTTTCATCAGGCACCAAGGGAAAGCGCTACGCAACCCCTAACACCCGGGTGCTGCTCCACCAGCCAAGTGGCGGTTTTGGTGGAACTGCCTCAGACATTCAGACCCAGGCTGAGCTAATCATGTCGATGAAGCGCCAACTCTCCCAAATAACTGCAGACCAAACCGGAAAGACCGTCGAAGAAGTTATGGCCGATGGTGACCGTGACCGCTGGTTCACTGCACAGGAAGCTCTCGAGTACGGATTCATTGATCACATTCAGGCATCGGCTGGCATCGCCACCGGTGTCGGAACCAAGTAGGGAGAAAGAATTGTCCATGGATTTTTCAAAGTTGAGCCCAGAGGCTCGCTATATTCTTCCAAGCTTCGAAGAGCGCACCTCTTATGGTTTCAAACGTCAGGACCCTTACAACAAGCTGTTTGAAGACAGAATTGTTTTCTTAGGTGTTCAGGTTGATGACGCATCCGCCGATGACGTGATGGCACAGCTACTGGTTCTAGAAAGTCAGGATCCAGATCGCGATATCACTATGTATATCAACTCACCTGGTGGATCCTTTACGGCGATGACGGCGATTTACGACACCATGCAGTATATCCGTCCGCACATTCAGACCGTTTGCCTTGGTCAAGCTGCCTCAGCAGCAGCTGTATTGCTTGCTGCTGGATCACCAGGCAAGCGTCTTGCTCTTCCAAACGCTCGAATCTTGATTCACCAGCCTGCTACCGGAGACTCAGGTCGCGGTCAGGCATCCGACATCGAGATTCAGGCCAAAGAGATTATGCGCTTGCGCGAATGGCTTGAAGCTACTTTGTCCAAGCACTCAAACCGCAGCATTCCTGAAGTAAACAAGGACATCGATCGCGATAAGATTTTGACCGCCGATGAGGCCCTTGAGTACGGACTTATTGACCAGGTCCTTACTTCTCGCAAGAATCCGCTGCCTGCCAAGTAAATATTGGGGGCAACCTAACCTAGATTGTCTTGGCCGGGTAATAGGGTTTTACCTATGACAAAACTCAGTGAGTCTGGTGACCTACTTAAGTGTTCTTTCTGCGGAAAGAGCCAGAAGCAGGTTCGCAAGCTAATTGCCGGTCCAGGTGTTTACATCTGCGACGAGTGCATAGAGCTTTGCAACGAAATCATTGAGGAAGAACTCGGCGCAGCTGCTACTAAAGAGTTTGAAGACATTGAACTTCCAAAGCCAAAAGAAATCTACGGCTACTTGGATGAGTACGTTATCGGTCAAGACAAAGCTAAGAAAGTTCTCTCAGTTGCGGTTTATAACCACTACAAGCGAATTCGCTCAGCAGGAACCCTAACCGCGGCAGGCAAAGAGCACGATGCAATTGAGATTGCCAAATCCAATATCTTGATGATTGGTCCAACCGGATGCGGTAAAACCTATCTGGCCCAGACTCTAGCAAAGCGCCTAAATGTGCCATTCGCGGTGGCCGATGCAACAGCACTTACGGAAGCTGGCTACGTTGGAGAAGACGTAGAGAACATTTTGTTGAAACTTCTGCAGGCAGCTGATTTTGATGTCAAACGCGCTGAGCAGGGAATAATTTATATCGACGAAATTGACAAGATCTCTCGTAAGGCTGAAAACCCATCCATCACTCGGGATGTTTCCGGTGAAGGTGTGCAGCAGGCGCTCTTGAAGATTCTCGAAGGAACTGTAGCTTCCGTGCCTCCGCAGGGCGGTAGAAAGCACCCGCAGCAGGAGTTCATCCAGATTGACACCACAAACGTACTGTTTATCGTTGCAGGTGCTTTTGCAGGTCTAGAGGAGATCATCTCTAACCGTTCCGGCAAGCGCGGAATTGGCTTTGGAAATGAAGTCCGTGCTCACGGAATCGACCCAGATATCTTTAACGACGTTCAGTCAGAAGACTTAAGAAAATTTGGTTTAATCCCTGAATTCATCGGAAGATTGCCAGTGATTGCAACCGTTGAACCACTTGACCGTGTGGCGCTGATTGACATCTTGACTGTGCCAAAAAACGCACTGACCAAGCAGTACCAAAGAATGTTTGAGCTAGATGGGTTTGAGCTGGAGTTTGACCATCCAGCACTTGAATTGATGGCAGATCTTGCCATCGAGAGAGAAACCGGAGCTCGAGGACTTCGAGCAATCCTAGAAAATATTTTGGGCCCAATCATGTTCGAGATACCGACAATGGAAACGCAAGGCATCGTAAAGATCACAAAAGACGTTGTCCTTGGCAATAAAGAACCTCAGATTGTAGCCTTCAAGAAATCAGCTCAAGAAAAGTCCGCTTAGTAAATGAGTTCTGCGGCAACGCGCAAGCCTGAACTTAAAGCTCCAATAATCGCAGGATTTGTGGCATCCGTTTCAGGATCTGCTGCCACTTTTGGAATCGCAATCGCAGGGCTTTTAGCGATGGGTGCAACCAGAGAACAAACCTCCACTGCGATTTTTGTTCTGCTGTTTGGTTATGGACTGCTATCCACTGTGCTGAGCTACCGATACAAAATGCCAATCTCAATTGTTTGGTCAACACCCGGAGCTGCATTTCTCGCAGCCTCGGCTGGATTGGGACTGGAATTCGAACAAGCCATTGGCGGATTCTTTCTCTCAGGAGTACTTCTGACCATCACAGGTTTTTGGCCGGCTCTAGCAAGGCTGGTTCAGCGAATTCCCGCTGCTATTGCATCAGCCATGCTGGCTGGAATCTTGTTTACCTTCGTCATAAGTACCGTTCGAGCTTCTGTTGATTATCCGCTTTTGGTCCTGCCATTTGTTTTGGTTTGGTTCTTACTCAACCGTATTTCGCCAGTTTGGGCAACGCCGATTACTATTGTGTTGGCTTTCGGCCTCATCAACGCTCAGGTTGGAACCAGCTGGCTCGAGGGTGCGAGCTTGTTCCCGAGCTTTGATGTTGTTATACCTGCCTTTGAATTAGTTCCGATGTTCTCGATTGGAATTCCTCTGTATCTGATAACCATGGCATCTCAGAATTTGCCTGGCACTGCAATAATGAAGGGCTTCGGATACATCCTTCCAGTTCGCGCCGTTCTTGGATCAACCGGCATTGCAACTGTGGTTGCTTCATTTTTTGGCGGATTTGGAATGAATCTTGCTGCAATAACAGCTGCCATCAATGCCAACGAGCAAGCAGCGAAAGATCCCGCTCGAAGATGGGTAGCATCTTTCGTCGGCGGACTGGTCTATTGGCTATTTGCCATTGGAGCTGGTTTTTTTGCGGCCTTCGTGTTGGCAGTTCCAACAGAACTGTTGCTAGCGGTGGTAGGAATCGCATTGCTACCAAGCTTTGTGTCTGCAATTGGAGTTTCCCTAGAGGACAAAGAACATCGTTTGCCCGCAGCGATTACGTTCGTGGTTGGCGCTGCAGGAATTAGCGTGTTTGGAATAGGTGGCGCCTTCTGGGCACTCGTTGCCGGGATGCTGGTGCTCGGGTGGCAGCGTATGCCGCTTCCTAAGCTAGGCCGCGGCGCTTAAGCAGAGGATTTATATCCGGCTTTTGACCGGTGAAGTCGCTATACATCTGCATTGAATCAACCGACCCACCTCTTCCCAAAAGCGTGTTTCTAAATCGGTCCCCGTTTACCCTGGTCAGTCCACCATTGGCTTTGAACCAGTCAACGCTTGCGGCATCAAGGACCTCCGACCAGATATAGCCGTAGTAGCCAGCTGAGTAGCCTCCAGCGAAGATGTGAGAAAAGTAGCCGCTTCGGTAGCGCACCGGAACCGGCTCAAAGTTCAGTCCATAGTTTTCAATTGCGGTGGCTTCAAAGGTCTCTACATTCTCTGAGATGCCACCTGGGATCTCATGCCAGGCAAGGTCCAATATTGCAGCCGCAAGGTAGGAAGTTGTTTCAAATCCCTGGTTGAAAGTTTCTGACTTTTTTAGATTCTCAATCCATTCAGCAGGGAATACCTCACCGGTTTTGTGGTGCTTGGCATAATTTGCCAACACTTCAGGCCACAGCATCCACATCTCATTTACTTGAGAAGGGAATTCAACAAAGTCGCGCTCAACTTCGGTACCAGAAAAGCGCGGATAGTGAACTTTCGAGAACAAGCCATGGAGGGCGTGACCGAATTCGTGAAACAGAGTGCTGGTCTCATCAAATGTCAGAAGAGCATCTTCACCGGGCTGTGGTTTTGGGATATTCAGGTTGTTTACAACAACAGGCAGCTGCTCAAGAAGGAAAGACTGGTCAACTAGGTTGTTCATCCAGGCACCCCCGTGTTTGGAAGCTCGAGTGAAAAAATCACCAACAAACAATCCAAGCTTTGAGCCATCTTCATTGTGAACTTCGAATACGCGGGCTTCTGGATGGTAGGCGACGAGGTCCTGGCGCTCGGTAAACGTGATTCCAAATAGCTTTGTTGCCGCGTAAAAAACTCCATCGAACAGAACCCTTTCGAGTTCGAAGTACGGCTTCATCAAAGCTGTATCCAGAGAGTACTTTTCTTTTCTAAGAATCTCGGTGTAAAAAGCCCAGTCCCAGCTTGAAAGCTCAGCTCCAGGCTCGTCGCGCTCAAGGAGAATTTGCAATTCAGATGCCTCCGATCTTGCGTTTGCAATTGCTGCCGGAGCGATTTGCTTCAGCATGGCATGAGCTAATTCTGGCTTTTTGGCTGTTTGCTCAGAGAGAACATACTCGGCGTGGTTAGAAAAGCCCAAAAGAGTTGCTCGCTTGGACCTCAATGTCACAATTTCAAGCAACAGTTTTCGGTTGTCAAATTCTCCACCAACTATTGATTTTGAAAGTGACGCTTGCATAATCTCTTGACGTAAAGCCCGATCTTCAAGCGAAGACAGTAGCGGGTGGCCCGAAAAATTCACCATGCTGATCAGATACTTACCCTTTAGTCCAAGATCTGTTGCTGCCGCTGAGGCGGTTGAGATTTCAGATTCACTCAGTCCTCGCAAGCGGCCGACGTCATCAACCACAACGCCAAGGCGATTTGCTTCGGCAAGGGCATTCTGGTCAAAGTTTGCTTCTAGAACAGAAAGTCTCTCGTTATATGCCTTGAGTGTCTCGCGGGTGCTCTCGTCAAGCGCGGCCCCGGCGTGCACAAAGTCACGGTAGTAGCGCTCGATAAGGAAGGTACCTTCCTGATCCAAGCCAAGGCTATTGCGCTTATCGAAAAGCTCCTGAATTCGCACGAACAGCTCCGGATTTAGCTTTATGGCGTCTTGGTGAGCCGCTAATTTGGGAGCAATTTCAGATTCAATTGCGTTGATGGTCTCATTGGTGTCTGCTGAGGATTTGTTATAGAAAACCACAAGCATGCGGTGAAGCATTGCCCCTGATTTTTCAAGAGCTACTAAAGTGTTCTCGAAAGTGACCTCCGGCTCAGCTAAAATTTCCTCGACTTCGGCCAGTTGCCTCGAGCAACCTTCATAAAAAGCCGGGAGGTAGTGTTCGTCTTTAATCTGCGTGAAGTCAGGCAGATCGTATTCGAGTATTGAGCGACTTACGAATGGGTTTCTCTGTTCCACTGGAACTCCTAACAATTAATTCTCTGGCTTGAAAGAAACGTTCGAGATGGACAGCAAGTCCCCAGGCACAAAAGTAATCCTCTCAATCTTTCCAACCGAGCAGAGATCTGACTCAAGCTGCTTGAGCTCTTGGATTTTTTCCTCCGGTGCACTGATAGTCAGAGAGCCTATCTCTGCCTTCATCGAAAGTTGCTGGTCGGATTTTGCTTTGCGCACACCCATCAAGGCCTCTGATGCAGTTTTTAGCATCGTGGCGGATTGACCCTGGATGAAGTCTTCTAGATCGGAAGCTTTTGGCCAAGCGGATCGGTGAATACTCCCGTCTTGCCACCAGCTCCAAGCTTCTTCAGTTGCGAAAGGGATGAACGGCGCCAGCAGACGAAGTTGGGCGTGCAGGGCAATTCTCAGAGCTAGCACTGCCGAGGCTTGAGCCGCTGGCGATGTCTCTTGTCCGTAGGCACGTTCTTTTACAAGTTCAAGGTAGTCATCGGTGAAGTTCCAGAAGAAAGTTTCGGTTAGCTCGAGAGCCTTGGTGTGATCGTATGATTCGAATGCCTTTCCAGCTTGGGCAATAACTTCCGACAAAGCGCTCAGCATTGCGCGGTCAATTGGTTCGGTTACTTTTATTCCGTCTGAAGTAGCCTCAAAAGAAAGAACGAACTTTGCAGCGTTTAGAACTTTGATTGCTAGGCGCCTACCCACCTTCATCTGTCCTACGTCGAAGGCGGCGTCGGTACCAAGTCTGGCCGATGCAGCCCAGTAGCGAACCGCGTCAGAGCCGTGCTCATCTAGCAGATCGTTTGGAACTACGACGTTGCCCTTTGACTTGGACATCTTCTTGCGGTCTGGATCGAGAATCCAACCGGACAGTGCAGCGTCTGACCAAGGAAGGACGCCTTCTTCTTGGAATGAGCGCAGCACGGTTGAAAATAGCCAGGTACGAATGATGTCTTGACCTTGAGGTCTTAGGTCAAAAGGGAAAACCTTGGCGTACTTTTCAGGATCAGAGATCCAGCCACCGGCAAGTTGAGGAGTCAGAGAAGAAGTCGCCCAGGTGTCCATGATGTCGATCTCCCCGATAAAGCCATTTGGCTTCCCGCGCTGATCTTCCGTGAAGCCAGCAGGAGATTGGCTCGATGGGTCAATTGGCAAACTTTGAATGTCAGGCGTAATGACTTTTTCGAAGTCCGGGTTTCCGTCGGCATCAAGTTGATACCAAACTGGAATTGGGACACCAAAGAATCGCTGCCTTGAAATCAACCAGTCACCGGTTAGCCCGTTCACCCAGTTCTCAAAACGAACCCGCATGAAATCAGGGTGGAACTTAAGGGTCTTTCCA
>CAFBML010000013.1_pt1 | contig 13065 bp, 14 predicted proteins | sample 7268871 | NCBI WGS metagenome assembly CAFBML01 (sample SAMEA6814067, study PRJEB35770) | uncultured Micrococcales bacterium | biome: Freshwater; feature: Freshwater reservoir; material: water | place: Czech Republic | collected 2017-05-23 | depth 30m m
ATCAGATCTTTTCTCCAGCACATCAGACAGCTCCTCCAGATCAAGAACGCCATCATCATTCATTGAAACAAAATGTGCCTCAGCACCTTGTTCGGTGACTAGCCAATTCACAGCGTCAAGGACAGCGGCATGCTCGGCACTGGATGTGACGATTAGGGTTCGGTTGCGATCCTGCCCATGACGTTGCCAGTAAAGACCCTTGAGCGCAAGGTTGTCCGATTCAGTTCCACCGGAGGTGAAGATCACCTCATTGCGGTCGCAGCCGATACTTGCGGCGATCATTTCTCTAGCTTCTTCCAACATTTGCCTTGAGCCTTGACCAAAAGAATGCACTGAGGCAGCGTTTCCAACGCGCCCTAAGACCTTGGAATAGTGAGCTAAGACACTCGGCCGAATCGGCGAAGTGGCGGCATGATCCAAGTAAACAGGCATGTCTTTAAGCCTAGTTTCTTCTACCTGCACCAGAAACTGCCTAGCGAGGTTGTGAGTAGGAAGGATTAATTGAGACAACTAACCCCATGCCTTCCGAGCTCGCGGGATGCCAATTGAGCTTGATCTGGGCCATTTTGGCCGTTATTTCGGCGATGCCGACAAGACCTGGCTAAAGCCTAGAAAAGCATCAAGCTAAGGGCTTTTCGAGCCGCTACGACATCTGGGTTGTCGTTTCCGGCAACCATGAACATCTCAACTAAGCGCAGCCGAATCGGCTCACGCGCGTCCTTAGCTGATTTTTCAAACAGAGCCAACAATAAATTGAATCCCGCTCCCGAATTGCCAGTTGCGATCAAAGCATCTGCTTTTTCGAGAACTGCATCATCTATCTTGGCATCGGACTCGATTATCACTGAGAGATCTTTACCCTCCAGCCGCAGTAGTAGTTTCACCTGCGCACGGCCAGCATCTGCAAGAGCGTCGTTCGGGTTCTCCAGAAGAGCTTTCTCGTAAAGAGCCAGTGCACCTTTATAGTCACCGGAATCAATGGCTGCGTAAGCCGCGATCAAAGTTGGGCTGAGCTCTGGTTCTTTTGCAATCTCCTTGACAACGGCTTTACCAGTGAGACCGTTTTCCTTGGCGACGGCTAGAACTTTAGTAATCACCAATTGAATTTGTTCCATGGGCTGATTGCCAACAAACAATGGTGCTGGCTGACCTTTGAGTAAGCCGTAAGCGCTAGGGATTTGGTTGAGCTCAAATGCCTGCACCAACTCAGGAGAGGCAGCCGCATCAACAACAAGAGCAATTATGTCTCCCGCTATTTTTTGTACCAACGCAGTTACAGATTTTTCTAGCGCTTCTGAGGCGGGGTCTGAAGCCTGAACAAACAGCATCAAAATAGGAATCTTTTCCGAAAGTGGTAGGTAGTCCCTGATAGATGCAGCGTCAACTCGCATTACTAAAGCTGGAACATTTATTACCTCAGAGGCTGCTTTAGGGCTACCAAATTCGATGGTCATCTATAGCCCACGAATACTCAGAAGTGACTGAGTCGCGCCTAGCAGAGTGATCTTTCCCTTGGCGGTAGCAGCTGGAACGTAAAACAAGAGCATGCCTGCATACTGAGTCCTAACCCCCTTCGCACTTCCTTCAGCTCCAAGAAGTAGTTTTTCATTTCCTGAAACCGTGACGGCAGCGTTGGCTCGGGTTGGACGAATTAGGTAGTTGTCGGTCATCATCACAGCCACCAAGGCGCCCGAGTCAGATGTCGAAAGTGAAATGATATTCTCGTTCCCGAGTGCGTGCGTGAAGGTAATCTCAGCTCTGCGAAGCTTTTCGATCTGGTCTTTCTGGCTAGTTGAGATTTGGTTGTAATACTCATCCTCAGCCAAATCAAACAAGCTATAAAACTGGCTAGCTTGGCCATTGTCGATTACATCACCAAATGTGTTTGGAAGCTGATTTGGGGAGATTTTCAAAAAGAGAGAATCTGTGGCAACCGGAATAGCGCCAATCTCAGGAGCCGCAACCTCTGGTATCTCGGATCCCGGTAGTAGCGGAATGTTGTACCAAAGTTTGTAGCTTTCGCGCGGTGATGCCTGCTGCAAAACCAGCATCTGAGGAAGCTCACCTGAGCCATCACCTTCGGTGACAATCATGAAGGATCTTGGCCAGCTATTTGTGCTGGCGGGTAGGGTAATCGAGATTGCCGAACCTGAAATTGGAGGCAGTGGCGCAATCTCCTCAGATTTAGTCATCAATAGGTAGTGCGCTTGTCTAAACAGTAAGGCTGGCCCGGCCACTCTTGGCTCGAGCAAGGTCGAATCACCCGACTCATCTGCTAGTGCCACTACCTCTTGAAGCTGACGAAGAATACTCCTCACCTGCGTGATGTTTACAACCGGAGGAATTGTCTCAACGGCCGTCTCAGTTTCAGATGCACTAGGAGTTGGGGAAGTGACAGGAGCCGTTGTTACAGAACATCCAGACAGCGCGAAAGTCAAAGCGATACCAATTGGCACAATTGCAATTTTTGACCGAGCGGCTCTTCTCCCGCGCTTAGGGACATCAAAGTTCGACTTCCTGGGTCGATACTTTGGTCCTTGAGGGGCTTTTGGAAGCTTTCGTCTTGGACCTCGATTTACTAGCATTTTTCGAAGTGCCAATAGATTCAGCAAAATAGCTGCAACTAAGAAGCCAAAACCAACACCAAGAAAAATGTCTGAGACAACCGTGGAGTTTTCAATCGGCCAAGACACCCGGACTCTCGTTGGAGCTGGCTCAAAGCCATCACTTGCTATTAGCACAGCGTTATTGCCTCCGGCTGGAATTGCCAGTTCAGCAAATCCTTCACCGAGGCTCTGGTTGATCCAAAGATCGGAGCCGCTGGGGTTGGCAAGATCTGGGGTGCCAGCTACATCGCGGACTCCTATGGCCGTTCCGTCATCGGAGGTGACGGCCTCGGAGTGGAGAGCTTGGCCAACCCAGGCAAAGACATCAGCTTCTTGACCATAGGCCACAAAAACTTCGGCGTCTCCGATGCCTCCAATTACCGGATCGCCAGGCATAAGGGCTAGCTCCTCGGCTGGGATCACAAGGTACGGTTCTGTGCCTGAAACGGAGAGGTTTACTGAAAAGTTATCGGGTGGAGCCCAAATTGTGCGCTGGGCCAAACCGAGCAAAAGCAGGGAAATAGACAGGATAAACATCAGTGCAGCAAGCAAAAAACGCATGATTATCCATTCCAGCTAAACTTGTCTATCTGGCCTAAAAGCCAAAGCCCATTCTACCGAAACCGTGCTGGAGGCCCGATTTGTCAGGCGATGCGACCTCGTTCCCTACTGCGATGCGCGGCTACTCGAAATCAGCAGTCAACGACGCATTTTTGGACCTCAATCGTGACGTGCTGCGTCTATCCACTCAAAACGCCCAGCTTGCCGATGAACTAAAGCTCGCCAAAGTCCAAATCGATCAGCTGAGCGCAAAGTTAGAAGAGGTCCAGTCACCTACCTACGCCGGGCTTGGAAATCAAGCTGCCATTATTCTTGCCTCCGCGGAAGATCAGGCAACAAGATTGCTGGCCCATGCGGAAAGTGAAAAGACCCGGGTTCTTGGAAGCATTAACGAGGAAGTTGAATCCAAAAAGAATGAGGCGAAGGAATACTACGAATCGATGGTGGCGGAGGCCGATCGGAGAGTTGAGCGCGTTATCAACTCTGCCAAAGGAGAAGCCAATCAAATTCTTGAGAAGTCTCGTAACGAAGGCAACCGGCTAATCGAAGAGGCGACCAGAGAATCTGGCGCGATTCGTGGCGCAATTGCAACCGAGGTTGCAAAGCTTCGCGCCGACACTAGGCGCCAGACTGAAAACTTGAAGGCCATGGTTGAGCGAAACCTTGCCGAGAAGAAGCTCCTGCTTCAAAAAGAGATGATTCGAGAAATTGACACCGAAAAAGCGGCCTTGATAATCGGAGACCAGGCCCGAATTGATCTAGAGCTGGAACTAACTGCCAGAAGGTCAGAGGCTGAGGAGGAATACCTTCGTAAACACCAGGAGGCCGTTCACCAGACTCAGAAGTACCTGGATGATGCCAAAGCTCAGCTTCAGGCAGCAATTACAAGGACAAATGCAGCGCAACTGGAGGCCGAAACAATTGAATCGGCTGCTCGCTCAATAAACAAGGCAACAACTGATGCCGCCAGAGACCAAGCCGAACAAATGATTGCAATGGCAGAGGCAGAATCTCGTCAGATCGTTGCGGATGCCAAAAACCGCGCAGCCAAAGAGCTTGATGAGGCTAACTCAAAGCTTGCCAAGTTAGAGATTGAACGACGCACCGTCGGTTCTTATCTTGAACACCTTGAAAAAGTTGTTGAGGCATCAAGAAAATCACTGGACTAGGAAAGGCCAATTTCTAATGCCAGCGCAAGACCTTAGGGTTTCAAATCCATTCCTAATTGGATTATTCGGTGGCCTCGGCGTGCTAACCGCACTGCTTCTGGGGGGTGCTGTGGCCACTCTAGCCAACGTCATAACCTATATTTTTGCTGCCATGTTCTTGGCCCTTGGTCTGGACCCGCTTGTGTCGACTTTGGAGAGATTCAATTTTCCTAGACCGTTGGCTGTTCTAACTGTGGTTGTTGGACTTTTGGCGCTACTGGGGGTATTGATCTGGACACTTGTTCCTAGCTTGATAACCCAGAGCACTCGATTCCTCGAAACTGCCCCCCAGTTGCTTCAGGACATCACCCAACTACCTCTTGTAATAAGACTGGATGACCAGCTGGGAGGCGCAATCGGATCGGCTCTTTTGAATGCCGGCGCTTTCCTTGCAGACTCCGCCAACTGGCCAACCATGGTCGGGGGCGTTGTTCAAGTAGGAATCAATTTGTTTAACGGAGTTTTTGGTTTCATCATCGTTGTGGTTTTGACCGTTTTTTTCTTGGCCTCACTGGATGGCCTAAAAGCTTCTCTTTCTAAGCTAGTTCCTAAAAGTAAACGGGCTCGCTACAAGCAGATATCAGACCAGGTTGCAAACTCAGTGGGCCGTTATGTGATTGGTCAGGTCTCGGTTGCTGGACTGAATGCCTTATTCGGCTTTATCGTCATGACCATCCTGGGGTTGCAGTTTGCCCTGGTGCTGGCATTTGTGGTGTTCGTTCTGGCCATCATTCCTCTTGTTGGTTCCGTGACCGGTGCAGCACTGGTGGTCATAGTTGCCCTAGCCGTTGATCCAACCTCCGCAATTGTTCTGGCCATCTACTACTTGATTTACCTGCAACTTGAAGCGTATTTGATTAGCCCAAGGGTCATGAAGGTTGCTGTTTCAGTTCCCGCACCGATAGTTGTTATTGCCGCCTTGTCTGGAGGAGCGTTGCTTGGAGTTCTTGGGGCGCTAGTAGCGATACCTTTAGCCGCTTCCATAATTTTCATCGTGCGAGAGATATTTGTCCCTCGTCAAAACAAGCGCTAGAAAGTATCCGGCAACGGATACTTTGATGGATTTACAGCCCGCACAATTTCGTTCAAAACTCTTTTAGTTGCGGCTTCGCCTACCCACAGGTGCTTAGCACCATCAACTGGAATTACTTCTGCTTCAGGAACAACAGCAAAGTGCTCGAGGGCTGCTGCCGGAGCTAAGTATTCATCGTGCTCCGGAATAAGCGCAATCAATTTTTTGCCACTACCGACCCACTTAACCAAATCCAGCTCACCAGATCTTCGAAGCGGGGGTGAAAGCAGGATTGCACCGGCAATATCTTTATCAAATCCGTACTTGATTGCCAGTTCAGTCCCAAATGACCAGCCGACCAGCCAGATTGGTCCAAGATCACGTGAGCTAAGAAATGTAAGGGCAGCGTCAAGATCGCGCTCTTCATCGATACCATCGCCAAAACTACCCTCACTGGTGCCCTGAGGGCTAGCAGTTCCTCGGGTGTTGAATCTCAGCACTGACAAATCAGCAAGTGCGGGTAGCCGATTGGCAGCCTTGCGCAAAATGTGCGAGTCCATAAATCCGCCATGGGTCGGTAGCGGATGCAAAGTCAACAGCACGGCTTTTGACTTGTTCTGAACTGGTGTTGCAAGTTCGGCAACCAGTTTTAGGTTGTCGGAGGTGGTCAAGGTCAGAGGTTCCCGGTTTGAAGGAAGCTCAGTGGAGGAAGTTATCTCGATCAAAGCAAGGGTCCCTGAAAAGCCTTCCAGCAGGCATTATGAAAGTGTCTTCTGGTATCAACACCTCGAACTGAGTCCCAGGCAACCGTGTGGCTCTGTCCTTTGGATATACCTAGGTGACAGTTTGGGCAAACCCAGCTCTTGTCATCTTCTGCTCTGGCTCCAGAGGTGGTTTGTACGGAATACTCAACCCCGCGCTTTAGCTCGGTGCGCTTTACTCCGATGCGCACTTTTTCTAAATCAAGTGGCTGAAATTCGGCGCCCCACTTGGAACCGCGGTTGCGACGAGATTTCATTAGTACCAGTTATGTTCTTCGGAATGCGCCCATGCACCGCATGGATTTTTGTATCTTGCTGCGATGTACTTTACCCCCCAGCGAATTTGGGTTTCAGGATTCGTCATCCAGTCCGCTCCCTCAGTTGCCATCTTCGATCCAGGCAAGGACTGAGGAATTCCATAGGCACCACTCGAAGAATTCTTAGCGAGGTGTCGCCAGTTTGATTCTCTGTTCCATAAATTTACAAGGCAGGAGAACTGATCCATACCCCAGTCACGCTTGGCAATGTACTCAAGCGCATAGGCTTGAGACGATCCGGGTGCCGGCATAGGAGCAGCCAAAATGAAGTAGCTCTTGGCGGCAGATCCAGAAATCATCCGGTATCCCCCGCGCTCGAAGCTAACGGTGTACTCCTCATCAAAAACGAAGCTCTGATTCTGCTCATCGTTAGGGTCATAAACCTGAACAGTAGAGGCGCTTGCAAGATTTCCCGAATAAGGATCGACAGCGTAAACAAGGGTTAAGCTGACAACAAAAACAAAGCCAAGTACTGGTAGTGATTTGGCCTTGGTTACTCTAGGCAGATGTGGCCTTGATAGTCCGCGCTTGGCTAAGGCCTCGTCAAGGAAGAAAACAATTCGCTTGGCAAGGGTTGGTTTGATGGCTTCGTACTTGCCCATGACAAACTCCTTCCCAAACTATTGACCCACGACCTTCAACTCTACCTTGAGTGTTGCGCGAGGGCTAGGTGCGCCTAGTTAGGAAGGCTTTTCTTGGGGCAGGTCGCCAGCACTCGAGCCATCGAATCGTGCTCAGCCCGGGTCACCCATAGTTCGTACTTTGCCTTAACTGCAATTTGCCTGGCTACATATGAGCATCTGAAGCTCTTATTTGAAGGTAGCCAGCTGGCCGCATCCGAGTCGCTTTTTTGACTATTAGCCGGACCCCAGACTGCCAATAGGTTCAGCGGATCGTTATAGAGCGCGAAGCGTTGGTAACCAGAAAGTTGCTGAGCGCCTTTCTGCCAAGCGTCACTCAAGGGCACAACGTGATCAATTTGAACATCTAGAGAGGTCTTCACGCCTCGTTGAAAAGTAATTACCTGTCCCGTAAATGGATCTTCGAGAATTCCATTTTCAATGATGCAGTAAGAATCGGATCGATAGTTGTACTGAGCTAGATCCCGAGCAAGAATTCTGTTCCGGACATCACAACCGTTGTAGTAATCCCAGTCATCTGAAAACATCTCCCGCGAGTATCCCGTTTGCGGTGCGCGGCCTTTGATCGGCAGCTTAGCAAGAGCACGAAGCGCCTCTCCTCTCTTCTTTTTAGGTATCCGAGCAACAGTTTCGGTCGGTTCCGGTGTTGGAATTACTGTTTCGATAGCACTCGGAGTTGGAGTGGGATTTGATTGGCCACCGGATCCAAAAAGAGCTAAATAGATTAAAAAGAATATGGCTGCAATGCCTAGACAGCCGTAGCTAGTCAGTGATTTCAAGCTGCAGCGCCTCAATGACCTTGTCTAGAAAGCTATCAACCTGGGGCATTGAGTATCCCGATCTAGTGGCGGTGAATTGCGCTCGTCTTACCTGAGCTATAGCTACCTTTGCCCCACCATTGAAATGTATAACCAATTGATCGCAGAGGTCATCTACTTTTTTTCTGTCATAACCGCGAGACAGCCAAGAAACCTTGGTGAAGCGCTTGGACTTAGCTCGGCTCAGCCTAGGCAGCAGTGCCTGCTGCAGCTCGTTAAATCTCTTGGCGAGTTCTGTTTCTCCAAATCGCTGCCTAAAGGACACAACTTCAGCCCTAATGAAGTGATCTTCAAGATTGTCCAGAGCGGCATCTACCTGAGAAATTGAGTAGCCTCCTCTAACTAAATCCAGTCTGAGTCCCCTGAGATCTGATGCCCGAAGTAAAGTCTGACCTGGAGATTCGTATTGAGTCTTAGCTAGATCTAGCAGTGCATCAACTTGCTCTGGGTTGTACCCCATCCCGGCCGCTTTGGTAAATCCCAGGTTCTCAACCAAAGAAAACCACCATGACCAAATAGCTCAACAAGGAAGCAGGGAGCATGGAATCTAGACGATCCATCATTCCTCCATGGCCAGGCAGAAGCTTGGACATGTCCTTGACTCCCAAATCGCGCTTGATTAGCGACTCTGCAAGGTCTCCAAATACCGCTGCCAAAATGATTGATGCTGCCAAAATCACGCCCACCCACCAAGGACCCTTAAGTAAAAACACCGTGAGGGAAACAGCTGTGGCTGACCCAAGAATAATCGACGCAAGCAAACCCTCCCAAGTCTTCTTTGGGCTAACGCCTGGAGCTAATTTATGTTTCCCAAATACCCGACCAAATAGATACCCAGCAGAGTCAATTAGTGCGACCGTGGCTACGAAAGTAAGCACCCAGTATGCACCATCTTCGGGACGCCTAAGTAGAAGCATCGAGAAACTCAAGGACAGAGGGAGGTAGATAACGAGGAATGCGGCTGCTCCAAAGTCTCTAATGGTCCTAAGAAAGGTTTGGAAGTTTGCCTTTCGGCGTTCCCAAATTAGGTGAACTGTACGCCACACAATTAGCGCTGCCACGATTCCTAGGCTGACTAGCCATTGCACAACCGGACCACCGTAATAAGTGGCGGGCATGATGATTGCGGATCCAACCACTGCCGGAACTCTAGGAACGTACCAGCCCTTGATTCTAAGTGCGGTCGAAAGCTCCCACGCTCCAATTGCGGTAGAGACTAAGAGAAAAAGAATGAAAAATTCTTTGTAAATCAGGAGCGAAGCCAAAAAGATTGCGGCAAGAAACAAACCGACAACAATTGATTTTGAGAGCGACCTGCCCCCGGGGGCTTTTACCTCAGACAATTTAGCCTTACACCTCTAGAAGTTCGGCTTCTTTACGCTTTAAGGCGTCATCTATGGCATCTACATGGTTCTTAGTCAAGGTGTCCAAGTCTTTCTCGGCGCGGGCAAGTTCATCGTCGCCGACGTGACCATCTTTTTTCAGTGCATCAAGCTCTTCGTTGCCCTTGCGTCTAATGTTGCGCAGTGAAACACGGTGGTCCTCGGCCTTAGCCTTAACTAGCTTCACGTACTCTTTGCGGCGCTCTTCGGTGAGATCGGGGAGTGTGACACGGATGATTGTTCCGTCGTTGTTTGGAGTCGCCCCCAGGTTTGGAACATCCTTAACAGCCTTCTCGATAGCAGCCAAGGCACCCTTGTCGTATGGGGTTATAACTATTGTTCGGGCTTCTGGGTTTTGCAGGGACGCAAGCTGAGCCAGCGGAGTTCCCGTCCCATAGTAGTCGACCATGATTTTCTGAAACATCTGCGGGTTGGCGCGTCCGGTGCGCACTGTGGCGAAGTCATCTTTTGCAGACTCGAGAGCCTTACCCATCTTATCTGCGGCTGTTTTCAAGATTTCGTCAATCATTTGGTTTTCACTTTCTTATCAATCCAAAACTCTAGGCAGTGACCGTCGTGCCGATCTTCTTGCCCTTGATGGCGTCTGTGACGTTTCCCTTACCCTGCATCCCGAATACACGCATGGGCATCTTGTTGTCCATGCACAATGAGAAAGCGGTTGCGTCTACGACTTTTAGGCCCTGGACCAATGCTTCCTGGTAAGTGAGCTTCTCAAGCTTTTTAGCATCGGAGTTCTTCTTTGGATCTGATGAATAAACCCCATCAACACCGTTCTTGGCTACCAGAACTTCGTCGGCCTTGATCTCGAGTGCTCGCTGAGCGGCAACCGTGTCAGTTGAAAAGTAAGGTAAGCCAGCACCGGCGCCGAAGATTACAACTCTTCCTTTTTCCATATGGCGAATGGCGCGAAGAGGAATGTATGGCTCTGTTACCTGAGCCATTGTGATGGCTGACTGGACTCGAACGCTAACGCCGGCCTGTTCCAAAAAGTCCTGAAGAGCTAAAGCGTTCATAACCGTTCCAAGCATTCCCATGTAGTCTGCACGGCTGCGCTCCATGCCGCGCTGAGACAATTCCGCACCGCGGAAGAAGTTTCCTCCACCAACAACAATTGCGACCTCAGCCGATTTGGCTCCTTCAGCGATTTCTTTTGCTAGTTCGGCAACCACATCTGGATTTACGCCAACGTTTCCGCCACCAAAGGCTTCTCCGGATAGTTTCAGTAAAACTCTGCGTCGTTTTAGCGGCACGGGACTTCCTCCAAATGGTTTAGCTCTAGTCTAGGCGGGCAAAGAAAAAGACTCGGCCCCGCGGGGCCGAGTCTTTTATCTAACAACTTTCTTAGGCTCCAACGCGGAAGCGCACGAAGGCTGAAACCTTTGTGCTTGCTTGGTCTAGGACTTTCTGGACGCTTAGCTTGTTGTCCTTGGCGAAGTCCTGCTCCAGCAAAACGTTCTCCTTGAAGAAGCCGTTTACGCGACCTTCCACAATCTTTGGAAGTGCGGCCTCTGGCTTGCCTTCATTCTTGGCTGTCTCTTCAGCAATACGACGTTCCGTCTCAACTGTCTCAGCTGAAATCTCGTCGCGGCTTAGAACTGATGGGCTAAAGGCTGCGATGTGAACTGCAACATCGTGAGCGGTTTCAGAGTTTCCATCGAAGGCCACCAAAACTCCAACCTGAGGAGGAAGATCCTTTGAGGTGCGGTGAAGGTAAGCATCCACTGCCACGTCGGAGACAACTCCTACTCGTCGCAGTTCTGCCTTTTCGCCGAGAACTGCTGCCTCGTCGTTGATTGCATCAGATACTGTTTTGCCCTTTAGTGGGGCAGCCAAAGCTGACGCTAGATCCTTTGCACCGGCAGCAACAATTGCGTCAGCAATTTCTTCACCCAGGGCAACAAATCTTTCAGCCTTTGCAACAAAGTCAGTCTCGCAAGCAAGTTCGATTAGGTAGCCAGTTCCACCGGATACGCGAGCAACGATTAGACCGTTGCTTGTAGAGCGGCCCTCGCGCTTGGAAACACCCTTTAGGCCCTTGAGACGCAAAACTTCAAATGCCTTTTCGACGTTTCCATCGGCTTCATCAAGTGCTGACTTGCAGTCCATCATTCCAGCGCCGGATTTCTCGCGAAGCGCCTTTACGTCTGCTGCTGTGTAGTTAGCCATGAATTACGCCTTCGTCTCTTCGGTAGTTTCCTTGCCCTGTTCTAGAAGCTCGCGCTCCCATTCAGCAAGTGGCTCTGCTTGAGCTTCTGGCTTTGAATGACGAGCAATCAAACCTTCTGCAACTGCATCAGCGATAATGCGAGTTAGCAGCTGGATTGAACGGATCGCGTCGTCGTTTCCAGGAATACCGAACTGCACGTCGTCAGGATCACAGTTGGTGTCTAAAATTCCAATAACTGGGATTCCAAGCTTTCTTGCTTCTGTAATTGCAAGGTGCTCCTTATTGGTGTCAACAACCCAGATGATTGACGGTGTCTTGGTTACGTTTCTGATACCACCGAGGGACTTTTCTAGCTTGTCCCTCTCGCGACGAAGAATCAGAAGTTCCTTCTTGGTAAGACCTGATTTAGCTGCGTCAGCAAAGTCCATGGTCTCAAGTTCCTTGAGGCGGGCAAGACGCTTGCTCACAGTCTGGAAGTTAGTTAGTAGTCCACCAAGCCATCTCTGGTTGATGTATGACTGGCCAACGCGAAGGGCTTCAGTTGCGATTGCTTCCTGAGCCTGCTTTTTGGTACCAACGAAAAGAACTGAACCGCCAGCTGCAACGGTGTCTTTTACGAACTGGTAGGCGTTGTCGATCATCGCAAGCGATTGCTGCAGATCGATGATGTAGATACCAGAACGGTCGGTAAGGATGTATCTTTTCATCTTCGGGTTCCAGCGTCTGGTCTGGTGTCCGAAGTGAACGCCGCTATCTAGCAGCTGTCTGGTGGTTACGACTGACATAGAGTCGAACTTCCTTTCGGCGCAACAAATGCGCCCACTCAGTTAATGGTTTTTGGCGGTTGCCAATAACCCCTGGTGCCGGATTTTTCCCACAAGCCCGTTAGGGCCACTGAGTGGAAACCATCTTGGTCGGCACGCGAAGTCGACATTTTCAAAATCAATGATTTTTAGCGAGAATGCCGCTAAGACAAAGCATACCAGCAGTCTCCATTGCCCAAAAGCCCCGAATTTTCCACAACCTAAAGCGGAATTGCCCAGACAGTGCCTATTAGGAGCAGATTTGAAAGGTGATTGAACCGGATCGAATGAGCCTTCTGCAACTGGCTGGTTTTTTGGCGATTGCCCTTTCCTGGGAACTTCCAGCTCCAAGCCTTGGTGCCGAAAAATCCATGGATAGCCCGCTGGTGGGCTCAGGTGTTGTTCACGAATACCGACAGTCCGAAACCCCCTACACCGCAGGTCATCGCGGTATCGACTACGAGGCAACGCTGGGTCAGGCAGTGTTTGCCCCGGGGGATGGACAAGTTCACTTCGTGGGAAAAGTCGTAAACCGGCAGTTGATTTCACTAGATCATGGCCAAGAAATTCTCAGCGCATTCGAGCCAGTTTGCTCACAACTTACCGAAGGGGATTCCGTGGTTTCGGGCCAGCTAATTGGAGAAGTGTGTGAAGGGCAAGCAACCTACGACCCGCATTGTCAGCCAAGTATTTGCCTGCATTTTTCCGTAAGAAAAAACGGCGAATACTTATCGCCGCTCTGGTTTACCGGTGAGCTGGCACCTTCCA
>CAFBML010000015.1_pt1 | contig 11792 bp, 8 predicted proteins | sample 7268871 | NCBI WGS metagenome assembly CAFBML01 (sample SAMEA6814067, study PRJEB35770) | uncultured Micrococcales bacterium | biome: Freshwater; feature: Freshwater reservoir; material: water | place: Czech Republic | collected 2017-05-23 | depth 30m m
ATCAAAGATTTGAGTTTCGAAGGTGACCATTGAATTTCCAGCTAGGGTTTTCACGCTTGCTACCTTCAGCTCACTGGTTAGCTCATCACCGGCGACAATCGGCCGGACGTGTATAAACCTCTGATCGCCGTGCACCACGCGGGAAAAATCGATTGCTGCTTCTTTATCTGCCAACACGGTAACTAGCGAGCGCTCCTGAATCACAACAGCAAATGTTGGCGGGGCAATCAAGTCTTTATAGCCGAGGGCCTTGGCAGCATCTAGGTCAAGGTTGGCTGGGTCTTTCGAGAAGACAGCTTTAGCGAACTCACGAATTTTTTCGCGGCCGACTAGGTAAGAAGCTGTTCGAGGGTAAGTTTTGCCCTCGATTTGTGGATTGACCATTGTTTAACTGTAGAGGGCTACTCAGCGCTTTACAGGTAAGGGTTTTAGGAAATGGCTGAACTGGTAGCGGAGGCGGGACTCGAACCCGCGACCCCACGATTATGAGTCGTGTGCTCTAACCACCTGAGCTACCCCGCCGGGGACTTATCTGTGTGGCACTTAAATAAGTCGAGCCCCGAGACAGGATTGAACTGTCGACCCCTTCCTTACCATGGAAGTGCTCTACCACTGAGCTATCGGGGCGGTTATTGGTGTTGCCTAAGCACATCTCCAAGCAACCGTAAGAGATTACCACCTTTGGTTTATTGCTGGCAAACGATTTGATGCAGCCTCCTTGGCTCTAATCTCAAGGCAACTTCAGCAGCCTCGAGGCTAAAAAGGCCCGTTAGCAATTGTTCTAAGCTTTACCGCATGGACTCTAACGTGTTGCACAAATCAATTAAATCTCCCGAGTGGTGGAGAACCGCGGTCATTTACCAGATCTACCCGCGTTCATTTGCCGATGGCAATGGCGATGGTATTGGAGACCTAGTTGGAACCACGGCCAGGCTCGAATCACTCAAGTCCCTAGGTATTGACGCAATCTGGTTTTCTCCGTTTTTCAAATCACCTCAGAAAGATGCTGGCTACGACGTAGCCGACTACAAAACCATTGATCCGCTTTTTGGCACCAACCAAGACTTTGATGCCCTCTTAGCAAAAGCCAAGAGCCTTAACCTAAAAATTATTGTTGACCTAGTTCCTAATCATTCCTCTGAAGAGCATGAGCTATTTAGGGCTGCTCTAAAGGCTGACCCGGGCTCGAAAGAACGCGAGATGTATATCTTTAGAGATGGCAAGGGAGCTAATGGCGAGCTGCCGCCTAACAACTGGGAATCGGTCTTTGGCGGCAACGCCTGGACTAGAACTACTAATCCCGATGGCAGCTTAGGACAGTGGTACCTACACATCTTCGATTCTTCCCAGCCCGACTTCAACTGGGAGAACCCCAAAGTTCACGCTCTGTTTGAAGATGTTCTAAGGTTCTGGCTCGATAAGGGTGTTGCTGGGTTCCGAATTGACGTAGCTCACGGAATGGTCAAAGCGTCAGGCCTGCCGGACGTCCAGGTTCCAGTATCCCAAACAGTTGATGATGAGGAAACTGAACATCCGTTCTGGGGCCAAGAAGGCGTTCACGAGATCATTCGCAGCTGGAGAAAGATTGTCGACGAGTATGACAATCGGGTTATGTGTGCTGAGGCATGGGTCTTACCGCTTTCACGCATGGCTAAGTGGGTAAGGCCGGATGAGTATCACCAGACCTTCAACTTTGGTTATTTGGGGACCGGCTGGAACAAAGAAGGTTTGTTGAAAGTCATTACCGATTCCCTAACTGAATTTGGCAGGGTCGGAGCTCCTTCGACTTGGGTGCTTTCAAATCACGATGTGATTCGTCACGTTTCTCGCTACGGTCTCGCAGGTGTCCCACCACAAGGCGATGGTATTGGACCCAACAGCGAACAGCCTGATGAGTCAATTGGACTTAGAAAAGGCCGCGCAGCAACCGCATTCATGTTGGGGCTTCCTGGTAGTTCCTACATTTACCAAGGGGAAGAGCTTGGACTTCCAGAGCACACCACTCTTGATGGCAAGTATCGCGAAGACCCGACTTGGTTTAGAACTAAAGGCGAAAGAGTCGGACGCGACGGTTGTCGCGTTCCACTTCCTTGGGAAGCAAATGGAGGTGCGTCAAGAGGATTTAGTTCCACGGGAAATTCTTGGCTTCCACAACCGGAAAGCTACGCAAGATATGCCAGAGACCTTCAAGACGGCGTTGCCGGTTCAACACTTGAGCTTTACAAGCGCCTAATCAAGCTTCGCAAGGAGCACTCACTTGGTTCAGGTGAATTTAGATTTGCCCCAGAGCACTCATCTGATTCAACACTTGCCTACATCAACAACGATGTGTTGGTATTGTCAAACTTTGGCCCAGATTCGGTGAATGTTCCTGCCGGTGAGCTACTTGTCACAACCCAGCACGACTTGACAATTGAGGGCGTACTGGAGCACGACCAAACTGTTTGGTTAAAGCTCTAAGCCTTAGCTTTTTTGTGATTCGGCCACCAGAAGTATTTTCCGGTGATGAATGCAAGCGATGGAACAATCACAGTTCTAACCAGCAAGGTATCTAGCAATACACCGATACCTACGATAATTCCAATCTGGTAAAGCGCAATCAGCGGTAGCACACCAAGAACTGCGAATACGGCAGCCAGCAATATACCGGCGCTTGTGATAACGCCGCCCGTTGAGGCAAGAGCCTTGATCATTCCTTCTTTGAGTCCGAGCTTCTCGGATTCTTCCTTAGCGCGGGTGACAAGGAAGATGTTGTAGTCAACACCTAGAGCAACTAGGAATAGGAAACTAAGCAGGAATACTGAAAGATCCAATGCAGGGAGCCCGAACACGTTCTCAAACAACAGCCAGGATGCGCCGATTGCGGAGAAGAAAGATGCCACCACTGTGACAAGCAGCAGGATCGGTGCAACTAGAGATCGAAGCAGTAAGACGAGAACCAAGAACACCAGAATCAAGATCAACGGGATTACCGTTAGCTGATCTGAGGCGTAAGTGTCCTTCACATCTAGACGCTGGGCATCAAGTCCGCCAACCAGAGCATCCGCTCCATCGACGGCGTGAAGTGATTCACGTAAGTCCCTGATGATCACGTATGCCGCTTCGGACTGAGACTCGGCATCCAGCACAACATCAATCTTTGTGATCTCAGAGTTTGAGTCTCCAATGGTGACCTCTGCGACACCAGATACTGACTTCGCTGCAGCTGCAACTTCGTCCTCGTACCCGTTGTTGACAATCACTACCGCTGGCGATGTTGAGCCCGCAGGGAAAGCTTCGGCCAGAACGTCTTGACCTACTGCGGCCTCCGGAGCCACTCGGAACTGTTCGGTTGATGAAAGTCCAACCTTTACTCCTGTTGCACCAAAGCTCAGGATTGCAAGGATGATGAATCCTGCAACAGAGACAATCACTGGTCGCTTGCTAACACCTCGACCAAGCTTGGCCCAAAGACCGGTTTCAGATTTGTTCACTCCACCAAATTTTGGAACAAACGGCCAGAACAGTCCTCGTCCAAATACCACGAGTGCTGCTGGTAACACCACTAGGGCTGCGAACATTGCCATCACGATTCCACCAGCCACCACAAGACCGAGAGTCTTGTTTCCACCAAGCTGTGCAAAAAGCAGTGTAAGAAGAGCCAGGGTCACGGTTCCACCGGATGCGAGCACCGCAGGGGCTACACCTCGAAGCGCTTTGTTCATCGCCTTGTGCCGATCTTCAGAAAGAAGTAGCTCCTCGCGATAACGGGCAATGAGCAAAAGTGCGTAGTTAGTTCCAGCACCGAAGACCAGCACCGAAAGAATTCCAGTGACAGATCCGTCAGCCGGAACCCCCAGGAAGATAGTTGCTAGTTGAGGCGCAATCTGTGAGGTCATACCATCTGCAACACCAATCACAATCAGTGGTATTAGCCACAGAACTGGTGAGCGATAGGTGATAAGTAGCAATAGGGCGACAATCACAACTGTTGAAAGCAACAATGTAAAGTTTGCTCCCGCAAATACGCCAGCGATGTCAACCTGGAATCCTTCAGGACCGGTTATGTAAACTTCCAGTCCAGCTGGCATATCTTCTTTGGCAATCGCACGCATTTCCGTCATGCGTTCGTTGCGCTCAGCGTTTTCTTCGATTTCGTCGAGCGGAACCGTGATGACGGCAACCTTGCCGTTTTCTGAAACTTCGGCAGGGGGCACGAAGGCGTTGCCGTTTACCTCTGCGGATGTGTAGTCGAGGAACTTATCTCCCGCGCCATCAATAAAGCCTTGCGCCATCGGGTCAAAGGTTCCAGTAATCCAAAGTTTCTGGTCCTCAGTCAACTCATTATTTGATGAGTAAACAACAACGGCAACAGTGCCATCGGTTCCAGGAAGATCCTCTAGGGCCTTGTTGACTAAAACCGTTTCATTATTCGCTGGCAAGCCATCGGTTGGAGAAGTGTCCGACTCTGGAGCACTCAATGGACCAAACGCCAATCCGGCAAAGATCAGGCCAATAAGGAGTGTGACCCAAGATGTTTTGCGGCCAGTTATAAATGAAGTTATTGCGTTCAAGGTAAATCCTTTTTAGTTGAGGTTTAGTTCATTGTGCCACCCGGCAAACAGAAAAACCCAGATATTTAGACCTGGTTTTTCTTTTGGCCAGCAAGGTTAGTTTTACTGGGTGTCTGGCCCAGTCGAGGCATGCGCTGCAGCCATTGCTCGCTTTCCGGCTGGCAACAAAACAGCTACAACTGCTATCGCAACAGTTGCCGCCCCCGTGGCAATAAGTAATATCTCAACCGAAACGATGTCGGCTAATGGACCAAGTACTGACATTCCGATTGGCATCGCCACAGCCATAACAATTCCGACGAAACCGAACACACGCCCTTGACGCTCTGGCTCGACTGTTTCTTGAAGCAACGTGAATGCTGAAGTTGAAAAAGCTGGAACTATCAGTCCGATGATGAAAAACAGGATGTAGAACATCACGAGATCTGTAGTGAATCCAAGTCCGATTGCTAGAACTCCAAAAACTATAGAGGTTGTGATGATGGTCCATAGTCGGTTTATCTTGGATGCGAAAATTGCCATCAACGCGCCGCCAAGCAGAGCCCCGACACCAAAGGCCAATTCGAGAACGGTAAGCATCCAAACCTCGGAGCCAAAGTTTCTAACAATCATCAACGGTGAAAGGTTTGATGGGGCCACGATGAGTAGGAACACAATTCCAAAAACCGCAATCACCCAGCGAACAAGTTCGTGAGTAAAGACGTAGCTGATTCCCTCTTTCAAATCTGTGAAGTAAGAAGGCTTCTCAGTAGTTGCTGCCCTCACAAGAGTTGGAACCGAAACGGTGAATAGAAGAAGAATTCCGATAATTGCCGTAATGACATCAACGATCAAAATTGCCTCGAGCGAGAAGCTCGCATAGAGTCCAGCTGCTGCCACCGGTCCCAAAATAGTGAGCGACGAGTTCAAACTGCTGCTTATGCCATTTATTCGCAAGAGCTTGTCCTTGGGAACAATTTGGGGAACCAGAGCAGAAATTGCGGGCATCTGCACTCCAGTTCCAGCTGACCTAACTGCCATCACTAGGAAGATCAACCAGAGGTCGTGAATCCCTGAAAACATAAAAAGCGCCAGAGTTAGCGTTGCAAGAGTAATTACCGAATCAGAGATGATGATCATTATCTTTCGGTTTACTCGATCAGCCCAAACACCAGCAAAAATCGAGACTATAGCCTGAGGCAGAAAACCAAAGATTGCAGCCAGGGCAAGAATCGTTCCAGATTTAGTGGTCAAAGTTAGGTGCCACAAAATCGCGTACTGCACCAGCATCGATCCAAAGGTGGTAACTGTCTGACCAACTAAAAAAACAGTTACCTGTTTTTTCCAGCCGGGCATTTCTTCCGTAGCAGGCGAAGGCGCGGTTTCCATGTTCAGATTTCCTTTGTTATCCAGTGCAAGAATGAAAGCTATTAGTTCTTTAGTCGGTAGTTATATGTGTGGACAGCTATCTAATTCTAGAAGTTTTCCATTAGGTTTCGAAGTTCGGCGATATGAGTAGCATCGGTGCTACAGCAACCACCAATCCATTCAATTGGTGTATCTGCCCAAATGCTCATCCACTCGGCCAGTGAATGATCGATACTTTCAGACCAGGTTCTAGATGCAGCATCCCAGGTTCCTCCAAAATTTGGATACGCGATGGCTGGAATGCCGGTGACTTTGTTTATGGAATGGGTTAGTGTCGCGACGTGCTTTGCCTCCAAGCAGTTCACCCCCGCGGAGAAAAGATTCTTGAGACCCGCTATGGCTTCTGCGGCGTCTTCAATGTGCTCTCCTGACCAAAGATGAGTCCCGGACGAGGCTGTGAATGAAATCCAGAATGGAATCTCAACACTTTCCAAAACTACGGCCAGAGCTTTGGACTCGAGAACATTAGGAATTGTTTCCACTGCCAAAAGATCCGGCTGGGCGGCAAGTAGTACTTGAAGCCGCTCGAAATGAAAGTCCTCTAATTGGGTTTGTGAAACTTTGTAATCCCCGCGATATTCGGATCCATCATGAAGCACGGCAGCGTATGGTCCTACGCTGGCGGCTACCTGGCAATTAGATTGCCCAACAGCTGCTCTGGCTACCTCGACGCTTGCGGTGAGGGCTCGGTCTGCATCGTTTGAGCTGAGTCCTATCTCTTGAAATCCTTGACGACTTAATTGATAGCTTGCGGTGATTATTACCTCTGCCCCAGAGGTCACAAAGTTGCTGTGGGCTTCTTCAACTAGTTCGGGGTTCTTGATAAGAGCCTGACCAGTCCACAACTCACCCTGGAACCGAGCTCCGATTCTTTCAAGTTCGGTTGAAAGGCCACCATCGATTAAACGCATTTCAAATACTCTGGGCCTTCTTGGGTTACGGATTGGGCTTTTTTCCTCAAAAGCAAGCGTACAGAGAAATGCAAAACCCCAGCCGTGGAGGGCTGGGGTTTCGTGGCTAGTGAGGGATTCGAACCCCCGAAGGCTGAGCCAGCTGATTTACAGTCAGTTCCCTTTGGCCGCTTGGGTAACTAGCCATGCTTTTTTGATTCCGGCGCCCTAAAAGAATACCAATATTTGACCAAAGCCCGTACCCCACATAAAGAAGTCAGCGCTTGCTAGCCCTTATAAACTGTCTGCATGGCTGATTCCTCATTCGACATAGTAAGTAAAGTTGACCCGCAAGAAATTGCGAATGCCCTAAACCAGGCTTCCAAGGAGGTCGACCAGCGATACGACTTCAAGGGGGTTGGTGCCTCAATTGAGGAATCCGGCGACAAGATCCTAATCAAAGCAAATAGCGAAGAACGAGCCAAGGCTGTTCTCGATGTTTTCCAATCGAAGCTTGTCAAGCGCGGCATATCTTTGAAGAGCCTGGAAGATGGGAAGCCTTTTGCCTCGGGTAAAGAATTCCGTATCGAATGCAAAATCAAAGAAGGCATCTCTCAAGAACACGCTAAGAAGATCAATAAAATCATCCGCGACGAAGGTCCAAACAGCGTTAAATCACAGATTCAAGGAGATGAGCTTCGCGTCAGCAGCAAATCTCGCGATGATCTTCAGGAGATTCAGTCACTTCTAAAAAGTAAAGATCTGGAAGTCGACGTTCAGTTTGTGAACTACCGCTAACAAAAACCTAGAGGTCATCAACAACAGAAATTGGACCAGTAAGCGGGAAGGCGTTATTCATAGCCTCTTTACGCTTGGAATTCTTTGCAACTCTTCCAGCCAAAACACCAGCGATGAACATCAGAGCCACGGGCAAGATAAATGCCAAATCTAACCCGATACCTTGAGCTAACGCTCCCATAGAGATCTTTGCTCCGATTACTGCAACTGCGTTAACCAGTGACATTCGAGATAGCGCTTGGGCGGTAGTTAGTCCTGATACATGACCGGCAGCTCCAAAAAATGAGGGAACCATAGGAGCCAAACCAAATCCTGTGATTGCCCAGAACAGCGATAAAACAACCAAAGCCAGCACTGGACTGGTTGAAACTAGTGGCGGAGCAAGTAAAACTCCAAGCAGCATGGATACCGGTCCGAAGATACCGCCCCATTTCGAAAGATCACTTATGTGATATTTCTTGGTCACTCGACCAATTAGCAAACGTCCAACGATCATTGCAAGAGTGAATGAAGCAAATGGAATAGCACCCAGTGTTGGATTCAACATCATGATTCGCTTAGCGAACACCGCTGACCAGTCCATCATCACAAGCTCTGGAAAAACACCTGCAAACAACCCGGCGGCCAAGAGCCATAGCTGATTTGGAGATTTGAAAAATGGAACTTTTCTTGAAGCTTGCCTTTCCTCGTGGTGGCCATCTTCCGAAGGAGCTAACATCTTACGGATCGAAACCTCAAAGGCAACCAGTCCTAATGCGCAAACCAGGATTAGGTGTAGCTGGAGTGACATAAAGCTTGCAAGAACTCCTGAAACCGCGGCACTGATTCCAGCTCCAATACTCCAGGCCGCGTGAAACTTACCCAGGATCACTTGCTTGAGTTGCTTTTGCAGCATCACTGACTGAGCGTTCACAGCAATGTTGAAAAAGCTCATGCTGAACATCATCAAAGCGTGAAACAGGAAGTACATCCAACCATTAGTTGCAAAACCCAAACTTGCGGTGGCCAGCACAATCATCACGCTCGAGATGCGAACAACCGGCCGAGTACCGAATTTCCCAATCAAACGATTTGTAATCAGAAGTGGGACTAGAGAACCGAGTCCAGCAAGACCGATTATCAATCCCCAAACCGCAAACGAAACGCCGATTTGTTCGATGATTTCTGGAATGCGGGGAAGATAGGTGATTGCCAGAAAACCCTGAATGAAAAAAGCAGAAACTAGAGCGAACTGTGAGCTCTTGGATTTGGCAGATGAGAGTGGCATTTAGGTCTTGGCTCCCTTTGCAACTGCCATAAAGTCATCGCGCTCAACGAGCTTGATGCGCTCTCGTGACTGAGCGACGCCCAGGCGCTTTTCTTCCGCGTCAATCTTGAGCCACTCCGGCCAGCCAACATACTCAACACCACGGCTTTCCATCAGGGCAACGATTGCTGATTCTTCTGGTGCGCTTGGTTGCCACCAAGTTGGTTTGTCAGCAATAACTTGCGCGATTGTTTCAATCGCATCAGATTTGGTGTGACCAATAAGGCCAACTGGTCCGCGCTTTATCCAACCGGTTGCATATACGCCTTCGATGTGCTTGCCCGATGAATCCAAAACTCTACCCTTGTCATTTGGAATTACACCGGTCTTCGCATCAAAAGGAACCTCGTTCAATTCTGAACCGAAGTATCCAACTGCCCTATAAAGCGCTTGGATAGATATCTCGCGGAATTCTCCCGTTGGAACAACTCCGCCATTGCCATCTAGCTTTGTGCGCTCAATCTTTAGAGCCTTCACCTTGCCGTCTTCACCGATGACTTCAACTGGAGATGAGAAAAAGTGCAGGTGCAGTCGTCTTGTTGCTCCAGTTTGTTCCTTGCCGCGCAGATCTTCCAGAGTTTTGACCATCACCCGGGTTTGGTTGTTTGATTCAATCTGACTGTTTGAACCTTCGTCGTAGACGAAGTCTTCATCGTGCACGATAGTGTCCACTCCCTCAACGTGAACTGCTTCTCTAAGTTCAAGCGGTGAGAACTTCACCTGGGCAGGTCCTCGACGGCCGAAGACGTGAACATCTGTTGCTTTTGAGGCCAGTAGGCCCTTGTATACGTTTTCCGGAATGTCGGTTTCAAGCATTTTGGCTGGGGATTTTACGAGCACGCGAGCTACATCCAAAGCCACGTTGCCATTTCCAATTACTGCAATTTCCTTGGCACTTAGATCCCATTCGCGACCAAAGTCTGGGTGAGCGTCGTACCAGTTAACAAATGCGGCTGCTCCGAAGGAGCCATACAATTCAATGCCGGGAATCTTCAGATCAGCATCTTCAATAGCGCCTGTTGAAAAGATTACGGCGTTGTAATGCTTCTTTAGATCCTCAAGCGTTAGATCCTTGCCGTACGTGACGTTTCCAAAAAACCGAATATCTCCCCGGTCTAATACCTCGTAAAGAGCCTTGATGATTCCTTTGATTCTCGGGTGATCAGGAGCCACACCGTAGCGAACCAGACCGTAAGGTGCTGGGAGTAAATCAAACAAGTCAATCGATACGTCAAAGTCGCGAAGTTCAGATTTGATAAGCAAATCTGCTGCATAGATACCCGCGGGTCCCGCGCCAACTATTGCAAGCCTTAGCTTCGACATCTTGTAATTCGTATCCTTAGATCTTTTAGTTTTGACGCTCGATTACCGCATCAGCAAAGTTTTTCAGTGCTTCACGAACTGGACCTTCAGGCAAATCTTCTAGTGCTGCAATTGCCTGATCTGCCCAGCGCTTAGCTTCCTGGAAAGCACGCTCGGTTGCTGGGTGCTTTCTCATTTGCTCAAGTACTTGATTCAACGCGGCATCGTCATCGAGCCCGCCATCAATTATCTCAACAAGCTTGGCCGAGGCTGGATCATGCTGGGCATCCTGCCTCAAATAAAGCACCGGCAGGGTTGGAATTCCCGCCCGAAGGTCGGTTCCAGGTGTCTTGCCTGAGGTTTTGCCGTCTGAGTGAATGTCGATGACGTCATCAATTAGCTGGAAGGCGACACCGATAGCTTCGCCATACTTTCTGACTGGCTCGCGAAGTGCCTGGTCGGCGCCGGAGAACAAAACACCTAATTCAGCCGATGCTGAAATCAAGGAACCAGTTTTGTCAGAAAGCACACTCAAGTAATGCTCGATTACGTCTTGGCCTTCGGCTGGTCCAACAGTTTCATTTAATTGACCAAGACACAATCTTTCGAAAGTATCTGCCTGAAGTGTTAGAGCTTTTTGACCAAGCTTGGAAACAAGTTGTGATGCTCTTGCAAAAAGTAGATCTCCGGTCAAGATGGCAACGCTGTTACCCCAAATCTCGTGAGCTGAATCAACGCCTCTTCTTTTCGGCGCGTTGTCCATAACGTCATCGTGATACAAAGTTCCGATGTGTGTTAGCTCAACCACCACAGCCGACTTGATTACCTCATCGGTAGAGGCTTCACCAAGCTGAGCACAAAGTAAAACCAAAGTAGGTCGAATACGTTTTCCGCCGGCATCAATCAAATGACGGGTTGTGACCTTGGCGATTGGGTCAGTGTGCTTAACGGCAGCAACTAACTCTTCCTCGACGCGCTCAAGGCCGGCTTCGAGTGCGGCAAGTAGGTCTTTGTCAGCGACCTTGCGCAGCTGCCTTGGCAGCGAGATTTTTGGCATTAGTTAGCTTTCTGCGGTTTGTATCCAGTATGGATAGCAACAATGCCGAGAGTTTGATTCCTGAAACCAACAGATTGGTAGCCCACTTTTTCGATTAGTTTGGCGAGTTCCGCCTGCTTAGGCCAAGCATCGATTGATTCAGCCAGGTAGCTATAAGCCTCTGGGGTTTTGCTGACCAGTGCGGAAATTCTTGGAAGCAGGTTCTTGAGATATAGGCGGTAGAGCGAATGTAAGAACTTATTGGGAATTGCAGAGAACTCACAAACCACGAGTTTTCCTCCAGGCTTTAGGACCCGAAGCATTTCGGTTAGTGCCAGCTCAGTGTTCTCAACGTTTCTAAGTCCAAAGGAAATAGTGACGGTGTCGAACTCGGCTTCCTGGAAAGGAAGAGCGGTGGCATCGGCAAAAACAAACTCAATTTCGGGGTGTCGTCTTCGGCCTTCTTCGAGCATGCCGTTTGAAAAATCAGCCGCTACTAC
>CAFBML010000017.1_pt1 | contig 10735 bp, 9 predicted proteins | sample 7268871 | NCBI WGS metagenome assembly CAFBML01 (sample SAMEA6814067, study PRJEB35770) | uncultured Micrococcales bacterium | biome: Freshwater; feature: Freshwater reservoir; material: water | place: Czech Republic | collected 2017-05-23 | depth 30m m
GAAGGTTATTGTCTTGCCCTTACGCACTACTCTAACCCCTGGAAGCGCCAAAGGCTTTTGCCCATGCCAGGACAAAACTAAATCTGAAACTGCCAGCACGTGAGTCCGACTCGACTCCGAACCAAAACCATCCAGCGCCTTTTTGATAACGCGATTCAAAATTGCAGCAGGCAATTTCTCGATTGCCTTTGCATCAAAACTGACCCCGGAAGCTGAAACCTTCGCGTACTTCTTGAAGCTCTTGTCTGCCTGAGACTCAAGGTACGTATTGTCTTCACGAAGCTGATCTGAAGTTCTAACTAGTGAGGCGGCAATCGATCCCCCGAGCTGATTTTCCAAAAAAGGAAGCACGTGCCTTCGAATCATCACGCGCAGAAACTTCTCGTCCTTGTTTTGTGGATCCAACCAATACTTAATGTCGCTGTCCTTGCAGAATGCCTCTGTGGTGGCACGGTCGATGCCAAGTAGTGGTCTAAGCAGCACTCCGGATTTTTCGCTCATCCCCGAAAGTGATTTGGATCCTGATCCTCGAACTAGCCCAAGTAAAACAGTTTCTGCCTGATCAGAAGAAGTGTGGCCTAGCAGAATGTGGTTTGACTTGGTTTGTTTGCGGAGTGTTTCAAGTGCGGTGTAGCGCGCGCTGCGCGCTGCCGCTTCTGGTCCGCCGGCTTTTCCAACAGCAACTTTCTTTACAACCACTTCTTCAAATCCAAGCGACGCTAAAGTCTTAGCTGTTTGTGCGGCGACCTTGTCGCTGTTTTTTTGAAGTGAGTGATCAATTACAGCGGCTGCAATCTTGAGCCCAAGTTTTTTGGCTTCGAATTCGCAAGCTGCTGCCAGGGCAAGTGAGTCAGCTCCACCAGATACCGCAACCAGTATTTTCTGCCCAGGCTTGGTGTTTGAAGTGAGAGAAATTCGAACTGCAAGGCGAATTTGCCCCTGAGAGGGGCTAAGTCGCTTGCGCACAGGCACTTGGATCTCCGTCAATTTAGGTAATCTTGTGTGTGAAACAAGCCTATTGAGGAGAGCAATGATTGAAGCCGTAATCGAGATTCCCAGAGGATCGCGAAACAAGTACGAGGTTGACCACGAGACCGGTCGGGTGCACTTAGACCGCGTGCTGTACACGCCTTTTGTTTACCCGGTTGACTACGGCTACTTCGACAAGACTCTAGGCGGCGATGGCGACCCGCTCGATGCCCTAGTGCTTCTGGAGTTCCCAGTTTTCCCAGGCGTCGTTGTCAACGTTCGCCCGGTGGGTGTTTTGCCAATGGAAGACGATGGCGGAATCGATGAGAAGGTTCTTTGTGTTCCTGCTGGAGATAAGCGTTGGGATCACATACAGGACATTGACGATGTTCCGGAGCAAACCAAGAGCGAGATCGCTCATTTCTTCGAGCACTACAAAGATCTAGAACCAGGCAAGTGGGTCAAGCTAGGTGAGTGGGCTAACAAAGCTCAGGCTGAAAAAATAATTGCGGAAGCGAAAGCTAACTACAAACACTAAAGGTTTTGTTTATGCGCTTGGACGGGCAGCATAGGGCACCATTTCACCAAGGCGCTGGTTCATAGGGATTATGCGAACCGGTTTCGATGGATTTGGTGCATCAAGAATTAATCCGCCGCCGATGTAGATACCGATGTGGTACTTATCTCCATAGCCACGGTTTAGGTGGTTGTTACTAGTCGACCAAAAAATCAAGTCCCCAGCTTCAACGTTTCTAACGGGAACTAACTGACGCTTATCCATCGCAGTGATGAACTGGTTAGAAACTGAATGTGTGCCGATATAGATTCCCGCTGCTTCGTAGGCTTTCAAAGTCAAACCAGAACAGTCCCAAACGTTTGGACCGCGGCCACCAAGAACATATGGCTTACCCAATTGCGCTCTAGCAAAAGCAATTACGCGATCCACTTTGTCCTGGTTTGGTGGCCCTACCTTGTAAAGCTCAGGGGCTTCCGGAACGCTGGTTCCGGCAGCTTGCCTTCTTTCCCAAGCCAGACCTTCGGCGCGCTGACGCTCTAGATCGGCAGCGGTGTCCTTTAGGGAAGCAAGCTGGTTATAGAAGATTCTGTTTTGACGCTTGTTTGCTGAAACTTTGGCATCAACGGCATTGGCGGCAGCCTGAGCCTCATCGAAAGCTTTTTTGGCTACCTCGGCTTTGGCTTCCAGCTCTGCTTGGGCAGTAGCCAATTCATCGGTTAGCGCCTTTGCCAAGCGTTGGCGTTCGAGGGATTTTTGATAAATTAGCTCGGTTTGTTCAGCTAGTTTTTCTTGAGCACCAAGTTGATACAAAAGGTCGTCGGCTTCACCCGAGTTTAGAAACAGATTCAGCGATGTTCCGCCGGAACCATTTCTAAGCATTTGGGAGGCAATTTGACCAAGCTGCTGCGCGGCCTGGTCGGCTTCGGCGAGCGCAGCTTTGGCTTGTTTTTCCAATACCTTCACTTTGCGCTCAATGATTTCAAATTCTTCTTGAGCGACATTAAAGATTTCGGCTTTGATGCTGGCTTCGCGGTTTAGGCCCTCAACTTCGTCTTCGAGATCCGCGATGAGGTTCTCGATTCGCTGGATCATTTTTTGCTTGTCAACGACGTTGCGCTTAGCGGCGGCCACCTCTGCGGCGCTCGGGTAATTCGGGTTTGCCATGGCGGGAACGGCAAGCACGGTGCCCAAAAGTATTGCCAAGCTCGTAAGCAGGGCAAAGGGGGCTTTTAGTCGAAAAGACATATTTTTCAAGCTAACACGGAACCTTGAAGTATTACCTGAAGGATGGCTGAGAGTGTCGAAAGATAAGGGCTTCCAAGCCCGTTGGGGTTGCTAAATGAGCCCTATGGGGGCTACTGTTTATAGCTGGTGCTATGAAGTTCCACTCTTTGTAGGCCCCATCGTTTAGTGGCCTAGGACGCTGCCCTTTCACGGCGGTAGCACGGGTTCGAATCCCGTTGGGGTCACAAATTGTAGGCTCGTAGCAACGAGGCCCTGTAGCGCAGTTGGTTAGCGCGTCGCCCTGTCACGGCGAAGGTCGCCGGTTCAAGTCCGGTCAGGGTCGCTTCAAATAGAAGCCCTCTTTTGAGGGCTTTTATTGAATGGGGGTGGGTCAAACCACCTTTAGGCTCTGTAGCTCAGTTGGTAGAGCGAACGACTGAAAATCGTTAGGTCACCGGATCGACGCCGGTCGGAGCCACCACTTTCACTTGATTTTCCTGACCCATGTAAATTTCTTCATGAGTATTGAACTACTTGGCTAACACTCTTAATCCGCAACCGCGAAGTAGGTTGGAACTAAGAAATATCTTGCTGGCCCCAAAATCTTTTCGGCCAGCCCAATTCAAACTGCAAGGACAAATACAAGTGCCTCAAAAAACACGCAATCGCTGGATCGGTCTGGTCTTTATCTCGATGGCAATCTCCATCGTGATTATCGACGGAACCATCGTGAACACCATCTTCCCGTCAATCATTGTTGACCTAGCTCTTACCTCAGCTGAAGTTCAGTGGGTTCAAGAGTCTTACATCCTGGTCTTCGCAGCATTGCTGCTGGTGTTTGGTTCGATTGCCGACCGCATCGGTCGCAAACGCCTTCTGATGATTGGAATCGTCATCTTCGCACTGGCTTCGGTTTGGGCAGGACTAACCGACTCTGCATCTCAGATGATCTTGGCCCGAGTCGTGCAGGGAATTGGTGGAGCGATGGTTCTTCCAACCACGCTCTCACTCGTGAATGCAAACTTCCAAGGCAAAGAGCGAGGAATCGCATTTGCTGTTTGGGGAGCAACCATCGGAGGAATGGTTGCAATCGGACCGGTTCTTGGTGGATGGTTAGCAACCGATTTTGACTGGCGCTGGGCTTTTGGAATTAACTTACCAATCGGAATCATCATCATCGCAGGTCTTTTGTATTTCGTATCGGAATCCAAATCTGCGCAACGCGCTGGTGGCATCGACTTTGTTGGAGCGGCAATTTCCGTTGTTATGTTCTCAACCTTGGTCTTTGGATTGATTGAAGGAAGAATCTACGGTTGGTGGGATGTAAACCCCAACAATCAGTTCTCGGCTTTTGGTTATGATTGGCCAACAACAGGACTATCAATAATTCCAATTTCACTCTTCATCTCTGTAGTTGCCACAATCGCTTTTGTTCTCTGGGAGAAAAAGCGTGAGAGTGAAAAGAAGAACGTGCTTTTGGATCTTGATCTATTCAAAATCGGTTCGTTCAGAAACGGATCTATCGCAGCTGCGATTATCTCCATGGGTGAATTCGGAATTCTGTTCGCGATTCCTCTTTGGCTTCAGAACGTCCTAGACCTGTCACCGATTAGCTCTGGACTTGTTCTCCTTTGGCTGGCAGCTGGTGCCTTCCTGGCATCGGGAATTGGTGGAGCACTAAGCGGAAAGCTTGCTCCAGCAATGGCAGTGCGAATTGGTGTTGGTCTTGAGTTGGTTGGTGTTGCAGGAATAGCACTTAACGCCACCATCGATGCCGGTTGGGCTTCGATTGCTGGATTCTTGTTTGTTTACGGAATCGGAATCGGTCTTGCTACAGCGCAGCTAACCGGTGTGATCATGGTTGATGTTCCAATGGATAAATCAGGTCAGGGTTCAGGTTCGCAGTCCACAGTTCGTCAAATTGGTTCAGCGCTCGGAATTGCTGTTTTGGGTACAGTTTTGTTCACCTCCACTCAGGCGAGTTTGGAAACCAGGCTTAGTGATCTGCAGCTTGAGTCATCGCAGCAGGTAATGATAGTTGACGCCGTGGTGGAATCTGCCGGTGCGGCAATTCCTGAACTTGGAGCAATCAGCCCAGAAATCCAAACGGCAGCCGGTGAAGCATTCACCGACGGAGCTAAAGCTTCGGCTTGGGTTGCCGGAGGTTTCTTGTTGCTTGGGTTTGCCAGCACATTCAATCTCGGTTCCAGAGCTCCAGCAAAAAGCACTGGTCGAAAGAAGAAGTAGTTGCGAACCAAGTTGCTGCTAGCGATCTTCTTTGGTGGCGCACTTGGTTCTGCACTTCGCTATTTGGTATTCCTAGGCGTCGAAGGTTCATCACTTACTGAACCTGAAGTAGCCCTTATTGCCACATCGATAGTCAACCTGTTGGGCGCCTTGTTTTTGGGTTTTGTTCAAGCGCGGAATCTTCCTACCTCTCCGAAACTAGCTTTTTGGGGCACCGGGGCAGCGGGAGGATTTACAACAATGAGTGGCTTGACTTTGGTCACTTCCCAACAAAACCTCGGACCGTTTGGAAACGGAACTATCTTTTGGATTGCGGTTGCTCTGCAATTAATTCTTGGGGTACTGGCCTTTGGGTTAGGGAGAAAGCTCTCAGGAGGAAAGTCCTGATGGATGTTGCTTATTCGCTTTTGATTGTGGCGCTAATGGGTGGGCTAGGCTCTTCGATTCGCTATGTGATTGGAAGTTGGAAAACGCTTTTTCCTTGGGGAATCTTGCTTGCTAACTCAGTCGCATCATTTATTGCTGGACTTGCCGTTGGAAATGGTTTGTTTGAGCTTGCGCTTGTAACCGGATTTGCTGGAGGCCTGTCCACTTTCTCAACCTTTGCGGCTCAAACCTTTGAACTTTGGACTAACAGTTCCAAAGCATTGGCATTGCTCAATGGGGCTCTAAACCTTGTACTCCCTGCTGTTTTGTTCATCACAGCTGTGATTTGGCTCTAGCTAGGTTTCGGGCTGGATGCTAAACTTGGGGGAGATTTCAGGTTTTCCGGGACCAATATGGCACGGACAAGATACGAAAGAGGGGTCTCGCCATGGGGCGTGGCCGTCAAAAGGCGAAACACACCAAGGTAGCTAGAGAGCTGAAATATTTCAGCCCCTCCACCGATTACAACGCCTTGGAAAAAGAACTAACTAAGGCGCCGGGTTCAACCGAGCCCGACTACGAAGACAAGTGGGCGGACCTCTACGAAGACGAAGAACCGCAAGAGGATTCAACTCCAAAATCATAGAAAATCAAAAAAGCCCTGAGGGCAACCGCCTCCAGGCAAACCAGACGGTCGAAATGACATTCGATCCGAAACTGAAAGAAAACTTAATATGAAAATTGGTAGAAATCGCCTCGCGCCTTTGGTTCTTGCGCTCTCTGCAGTTCTTGCCCTCGGTGCCTGCGCGAGCGAAAACCCAGGCTCGACTTCGGGTGAAACCATAACTATCTACTCGGGTCGAAGCGAAGATCTCATTGCAGGGCTACTGGAAACCTTCACAACCGAAACCGGAATCGGTGTCGAAGTTCGCTATGGCGACTCAGCCGAACTAGCAGCTCAAATTCTTGAAGAGGGTGACAACATCCGAGCTGATGTTTTCTTCTCTCAAGATGCCGGAGCACTAGGGGCACTTGGCAACGAAGGTGTATTGAAGGCACTTCCTTCCGAAACACTTGAGCTTGTTCCGCCTGAATATCGTTCCGATGCCGGAGTGTGGGTTGGGGTATCTGGTCGTGGCCGCGTGATGGCTTTTGATCCAGAAAAAGTCTCTGAACTTCCTAAAAGCTATATGGACCTAACGAGGCCTGAATGGAAAGGCCGAATTGGAATTGCTCCGAGCAATGCGTCTTTTCAAGCGTTTGTAACTGCAATTCGAGTTCTCGATGGTGACGAGGCTGCAAGTAGCTTTCTTGACGGGATGAAACTAAACGCAGTTCTTTTCGAAAAGAATTCCCAGATTCTGCAGGCTGTTGAAGATGGGGTTATTGAACTTGGCCTTATCAACCACTACTACTGGTTTGAGCTCGCCGAAGAAACAGGGGTCACCGACATGCGATCTGAAGTTGCTTGGTTTCAAGCTGGGGACCCAGGCAACCTAATCAACGTGGCAGGAGTCGGTGTCCTATCCGATAATCCAGCAGCAAATGAATTTGCAAAATGGCTACTGGGTGAAACTGCCCAGAAGTACTTTGTTGAAAAAACAGCAGAGTATTCTCTGATCGGACTTGACCCGATGTACGGAATCAAACCAATTACTGAGATTGAAGCTCCGGTGTTTGACTTGTCTGATCTGGCGACGCTTTCTGAAACTCTTGAACTAATTCGCAAGGCCGGGCTGCTCTGAGCAAGACCCTAAAGTCGCCTCCGCCACTAGCAATTGTGCTGGTGGCGGTGACGGCCGTGTTGATTTCTCTTGTCCCACTTGTTTATCTCTTTGTCCGTGTCGGCTCTGCCGGTTTCAGTAAGTTTGCAGAACTCGTATTTGCTACCAGGACCTTTGAGTTAATTTTCAACTCCCTGCTACTAGCCGTCACTGTTTCGGTATCAGCGGTAGTAGTTGGAACCATCCAAGCTTGGATTGCAGTTAGGTCCAACATTCCAGGTCGCAAGGTATTTGCTGTTCTAGCGGCATTGCCATTGGCAATTCCTTCTTATGTTGCGGCTTACGCCTGGATAGCAGTTATCCCTGGCTTTAATGGTTTCTTTGCTGCCTGGCTTTTGTTAACAGTTGGAACTGCTCCACTTGTATACCTTTCTGTGTCTGCTGCTCTTGCAAGATTTGATTCTGCAACCGAAGAAGTTGCTTCTTCTTTGGGCGCTGGCAAATTTGCAGTGCTTGCCAAGATCACCTGGCCCAACATACGCGCAGCTGCGGTTTCCGGTGGTCTGTTGTCAGCACTTTATGTTCTGAGTGATTTTGGAGCTGTCAGCATCGTTCGCTATGACACTTTTACTAGAGCCATCTATAACGCCTACCGAGCAAGTTTCGATCGAGACCTAGCTGCCACTCTGGCTCTTGTTTTGGTGGTTGTGACAATTTTGGTTTTGGTTGTTGAATCCAGAACCCGCGGGACTAGCGCTATCGGAACTGTGATTGCGAACAGACTGAACCGAATTGATCTTCGCGGCTGGAAGATTCCACTTGTTGCACTGCTTGCCGGCATTGCAACCGTTAGCTTGCTAGTTCCACTTGCTAGCTTGACCAGGTGGTCGATTGCAGGCTTTGCGCAAACCGACTGGGCTCAGGTACTTCGTGCACTTTATAACTCAGTGACCCTTGCGGTGTCTGGTGGACTGCTAGTTGCGATATTCGCAGCTGCCATTGCAATCATTGTGGTTCGCTTCAGACCGAAGTTTGCTATCACGCTTGAGCGTTCAGTGTGGCTAACCCATGCAACACCTGGAATTGTTGTTGCTTTATCGCTTACCTTTTTTGCCAACCAAGTAGCGCCTTTGATTTATCAGACCAGCTTTCTTGTATTGATTGCTTACCTTGCTCTTTTCTTACCTAACGCACTTTCTGCGATTTCAACACCGCTTCGGCAATCCCCCGTCGCACTTGACGAAATTGCATCATCGTTGGGGCTAACAAAGCTACAGACACTGCGCAAGGTTGTGCTACCTATTGCTGGTCCTGGAATCTTTGCGGCTACCACCTTGGTGATCTTGACCGTTTTGAAAGAGCTACCGGCAACACTTTTGCTTCGTCCGACCGGCATCGAGACTTTGGCCACCAGGCTGTGGACAGAGACCAGCGTTGCTTCATTTTCAACAGCGGCTCCCTATGCATTACTTTTGGTAGTACTGGCTGGAATTCCAGCCTGGTTGCTCAATCGAGCAATTCGAAAAGATCTTGAGCCAATCAACGATTTGGAGCGTGTCTAGTGGTGTCCACCCTCGCGCTATCTGGTCTAAGCAAATCTTTTGGTTCAAAGCCAGTGCTGCAAAACCTTTCTCTTGAAATTGCCAACGGCGAATTCGTCGCCGTGCTTGGTTCGTCTGGATCGGGTAAAACCACTTTGCTTCGTTTGATTGCCGGCTTCGACGATCCTGATTCCGGAGAAATTTCAATTGCCGGAAAAGTAGTTTCCGCAAAGAATATTTTTGTTCCGGCCGAGGCTAGAAGAATTGGATACGTGCCACAGGATGCGGCACTATTTCCTCATCTTTCGGTTTTTGAAAACGTTGCCTTTGGTCTAAAGGGTCTAAGTAAGGCAGCTCGAGCAGATCGCGTGCGAGGATTACTCAAACTAGTTTCCATGGAAAGCTTTGAGAATCGCTCCGCAACCGAACTATCCGGTGGGCAGAAACATCGCGTTGCTTTAGCCAGGGCTCTGGCTCCTGAACCAGAACTGATTTTGCTCGACGAGCCATTTGCAGCCCTCGATGCTGAGCTTCGCGCACGCATACGGGAAGAAATCAAGCAGGTACTGGACAAAGTCTCTTCCACCACAATCCTGGTCACTCACGATCAAGAAGAAGCGCTGTCTATCGCAGATCGCGTAGCTTTGCTTCGCGATGGCAACTTTGCCCAAGTTGGAAACCCAAGAGAGATTTACTCAGCTCCAGTTGACCTAGGGGTCGCAACCTTCCTAGGTGATTCGGTGATCGTTGATGGCGTTATCGAATCTGGCAAGGTGAGCACATCTTTGGGTCAGCTAACTTTGTTGAACTCCGCCAAAGAAGCAAGCCGTGGCAAGGTAGCAATTCGTCCGGAGAACTTCTATTTGCAGCCAGATTTAAACGGCGACTCGATTGTGGTTGGAAGGCAGTTCTTTGGCCACGATGCGGTGGTGGAAGTAAAGACCCCCAAGCAGCTTATTCGCGCCAGATCATCAGGTCCTTTTGCACCGGAGGTTGGCATGAAGGTCACCGTCTGGGTTCGCGGTGCGGTGAATTTTTACCCAGAGGTCTAGGCGTAAGAGCCAGTTAGCCTAACGGCTCCACCCTCAACGCCCTTGGCGGATGTAACAAATCCTGAAACATCACTTGCGGTTTCAATAACGCCAAGCTGCCAGGTCTTCACCCCTAGGGAATTCAACTTTTCAGAAACTTGGGTTGCTTTTTCCGCTGACACAACCGCAGCAAAGCCCAGCCCCAGATTCCATGTTCCCTCGAGTGACTCGAGCGAATAGGCTCCCCACTCCGCTAAAACCCGAAAGACTTCATCTGGTGACCAAGAAGATCTTTCGACTTCAAGTGCAACACCTGCAGGCAGAACGCGTGAAAGATTGGCAGCAATGCCGCCGCCGGTGATGTGTGAAAGTGCGTGGACTGAATCCCCAAGTTCTGAGTCCAAGAGTTGGTTCAAGATTCCGGTGTAAAGCATGGTGGGTTCAAGGAGCACTTCACCTAAAGATCTGCTGCCGAATTCAGGAGCTGGTTTTTTGTAATCGAGTTTGCTGTCGGCAACAATTTTGCGCACCAAGCTATAGCCATTGGAATGAAGTCCAGAAGAGGCAAGCCCTAGAACAACATCGCCTACCTTTACTTTCTCTGGGCCCAATACTTTCGCCGCTTCAACAACACCGACGGCTGCACCTGCAACGTCGTAATCGTCCACACCTAGCAGTCCAGGATGTTCGGCGGTTTCGCCGCCTAGCAATGCCACGTCCACTTGTTTACAAGCTTCAGCGATACCTCGAACAATGTCTGCGATTCGAGTGGGGACAAGTTTGCCACAGGCGATGTAATCGGTCATGAATAGGCTCTTTGCGCCCATAACCACGATGTCATCAACCACCATGCCAACTAAGTCCTGGCCGATGCTGTCGTGCTTATCGATTGCCTGGGCAATTGCAACCTTGGTTCCGACTCCATCGGTTGAGGTTGCAAGGAGTGGTTGGTTGTAAGACTTCAGGAACGAAACATCCATCGCTCCGGCAAATCCCCCAAGAGATCCAAACACACGATCGTTGTGGGTTGCGCCAACTGCTTTTTTCATGAGGGAGACCGCTAGGTCTCCGGCCTCGGTGTCTACGCCGCTAGCGGCGTAAGGCTCAGTCATTAGC
>CAFBML010000018.1_pt1 | contig 10611 bp, 10 predicted proteins | sample 7268871 | NCBI WGS metagenome assembly CAFBML01 (sample SAMEA6814067, study PRJEB35770) | uncultured Micrococcales bacterium | biome: Freshwater; feature: Freshwater reservoir; material: water | place: Czech Republic | collected 2017-05-23 | depth 30m m
AACCCAACTGCACTATCTTGCTGGGCCCAGACTCTGATTTTGGTAGAGCAGTTATTGATTCCAACGCGACTGTTTCTGCAAAGAAGCTCTTGGCTTGGCAGGAGCTAATTCCAGTTAGCGAATGCTTAAGTGTAGAAATTGTTTCTCACCTAACTGAGCCCGGTACAAACTACTCGACCCTGCAGGCTAAACGAATGTTGCAGCTGGCAATTACCTTGAAGGTAAGGGCTGTCATAACAAACGCGGTTCGCTATCTGGAGCCAGATGATGCGCTAACCGGAGACGTTCTAGATGCCGCAAGGCACCTAGAACCACTTGGCATCTTTACTCCTCAACCCAATGCCCAGGCATGGCTCAAGCCCGAATCGCTGATGAGCAAGCTAGCGGTTGAGATAACACAAAGCCAAGAGCTAGCAGCAACCCTTCTGAAAAACACTGAGGAGTTAGCAAATAGCCTTCGGCTTGACCCAGTTAGCGACTGCTACTGGTCAAGACCTAAAACCCCAGAGAAATCAGCTCTCGGCATTGAAGGAAATCCTTTTGAGGTGCTCTGGCAAAAAGCTCACGCCGGTATCAGCTGGCGCTACCCAAATCTTTCAGACAACAAGCTGCTTCCGGTCAGACATCGACTACATCAAGAGCTAATAACAATCAACAAACTTGGCTTTGCCACCTACTTTCTAACTGTGGCCGATGTTGCCCAGATGATTCGAGATATGCGAATTAGAACAGCTGCTAGAGGTTCAGGTGCTGGGTCACTGACCAATTACTTACTTGGTATTAGCGGAGTTGATCCGATTGAGCACGATCTGCTGTTTGAAAGATTCCTGAGCACCGAGCGTTCCAGTCTTCCTGATATCGACATCGATGTTGAATCGGCCAGAAGGCATGACATTTATCGAGCGATATTTAAGCGCTACGGCGGCAATCGCGTAACGCTGCTTTCGATGCAATCCACCTACCGCGGCCGAGGTGCAGTTAGGGATGGCGGCTTGGCGCTTGGCTTTGAAGAAGATCAGATCGATGAGATTGCCAAAAGTATCTGGCGCTTTAGTGCTAGAAACTTTCGAGGAATGCTGGGGCAGAAGCCCGAACTTCAAAAACTAGCCCAGCAGGTTGAGCATGATCGAAGACTAAACCTACTTGTCGATGTCACCGAGCGCCTCGATAGATTGCCTAGGCACATCTCGATGCATCCCTGCGGTGTGATTCTAGGAAACGAAAATCTTTTATCTTTGACCCCAGTTGAGCCAAGCGGTTTAGGGCTTCCGATGAGTCAATTTGATAAGGACGATATGGATCCGATGGGAATGCTCAAACTAGACATCCTTGGAGTCCGAATGCAATCCAGCATGGCCTACGCAATTAGAGAGATAGAGCGAGTTTCTGGAGAAGTTATTGATCTTGACTCAATCGCACGCGATGACAAGGAGACCTTCAAGCAAATCAGGACCACCAACACCCTCGGTGTCTTTCAAATAGAAAGCCCGGGTCAGCGAGAGCTAACTGGCAAGCATCAACCAACCCAGTTCAATGATCTAACAATCCAGATTTCACTATTTAGGCCAGGTCCGATGAAGGGCAACATGATTGCCCCGTACCTAGATGGCCGGCATGGTTTTGTAAAGCCCGACTTGATTCATCCGGATTTGGCTCCGATTCTGAAATCAACTCAGGGCGTTGTGATATTCCACGAGCAGGTGCTGAAGATATTAAACGTGATGACCGGGTGCTCGCTTGCCAAAGCAGATGAGCTTCGAAGAACCCTGGAAAAAGACCGTGGCTTTGTTGAGAAGTTCTTTAGGCAAAACGCCACTAAGCGCGGCTATTCAAAAGCAGTTGTTGATCGAATCTGGAGCGTGCTAGAAGGCTTTGGGAGCTTTGGATTCTGTAAGGCACACGGTGCGGCATTTGCTCTGCCCACCTACCAAAGCGCCTGGCTCAAAACCCACTACCCCACCGAGTTTCTAGCAGGTCTATTCACGCATGATCCAGGGATGTATCCGAAGCGACTGCTGTTATCTGAAGCTCGACGATTGGGGGTGAGGATACTGCCGCTTGATGTCAATAAATCCAAGGATGAGTACCTGGTTGAAAAAACCATCGATGGTACCGGTATTCGAATGGCACTAACCGATCTGCATGGAATATCAAGCTCCGAGATAACAAGAATTATCAAACAGGCACCTTTTGTCGATTTAGCTGATTTCTACCTGCGTGCATCACCTTCTCGGGCAACCATAAAGCGATTAGCCCTGGTAGGGGCACTTGATGAACTAACTGGTGGCTCGAACAATCACACCAGAGGGGATGTTCTGGAGCGAGTGCGGCAGTTGACAGCCCTGAAGGCCAAACCGAAGCTAGATCAAAATCAGCCGATGTTGGATTTTGAAGCGAAAGAGCAAATGCCCTCCGGCTTCGCTCAAATTTCAGAAGCCGTGCAAATTCAGGCAGAGCTAGATCTACTAGGAATGGATATAACGAATCACCAACTGGCTAAGTATCAGCCCATGTTAGATCAGATGGGTGTTGTTAGAGCAAATGAACTAGTTGGGTTGAGATCAAAAACCGACGTGTTGATAGCAGGAGTTAGGGTTGCAACCCAAAGCCCTCCGATGCGATCTGGCAAGCGAGTGGTATTTATCACTCTCGATGATGGAACTGGCTGCAGCGACGCTACCTTCTTTGATGAAGCCCAGACTAGATCTAGCGAAGTGCTATTCAATACCAAGTTGATTTTGATCTCGGGCAAGACAAGGCGTACCGGAGTAAAAGGTGTTTCGATAATGGCCGAAAACGCCTGGGACCTAAATCAGCTCTGGCAACAGTACCGCCAGAAGAACCAACTAGTCGCGGTTGAAAATTGACAGCAGTCGAAGAATCTCGACATATAGCCAGATAAGAGTCACTGCTAGACCAAAGGCTGCACGCCACTCCATTTCAACGGGCCACTTGTCACGAGAACCAACCATGATGGTTTCAAAATCCAAGTTCAAAGTGAAGGCAGCAAGGCCAGCGCCAACTAGTCCTGCAAGCCAGCCGAATGCTGAACCATAGACACCAGCTCCACCGGTGATTAGGACAAAACCTATGTTGATCACAGCAAAGATCATGTATCCAACAATTGCGAAAGTCATGATTCTGGTGAATCTTGCATCGACCTTAATCCAGCCAAAACGGTAGGCGGCGAACATTGCACCTGCGGTGGTTAGGGTAGCCAAAACAGCCGACTGAACAATACCTGGGTACATTGCCTCAAACATTGAAGAGATTCCACCAAGGAAAACTCCCTCAACCGCGGCGTAAGCCACGATTACTGCAGGCATTACCTTCTTTGAAAAAGTGATCCACAAAGCAAGACCTAGTCCAACCAGCATGGCTGGGAATACAAGCTGTTGCAGCGGGGTGAAAAACCAGGTTGCTGCGGCGGTTGCAAGCAACACAGCGAAGATGGCGATGACCTTGCCAGAAGTTCCCTCAACGGTCATTGGTTCAGACTTGGCAGCTATCTTTGCGAATTCTGCATCGACTAGTTCCTGAGGAACCTCACGAGCAGCCTGAAGTCCGGTCTGCATTGAGCGATTGAATACTGGGTTGTGGGACACGCTAATCTCCTTCATTCATGGGGGTCAACTAGTCAAATTCTAGGCTGGATTTCTTTGAGAATGCTGAACGTTAGCTCCGAAGTTCAGAAGCTATGAAACGAACGTGATCACCACTAATTTGGTGGCCTCCAGGGTGCATAAGCAAAGTCACCTCGGCACCGTAGCCCTCAAGCCGAGTGATCATTGCGTCTGTTTTTGCCTTGGGCGAGTAGTGATCTTGCTCGCCGTTGGCGATAAAGACTTGCTTGCCACGAAGATCTGGTTCCTGGTACAGGTCGGGCAAAACTTGAGTGGTGCCAAAGGCCACGAGTGTTTGCATAAGATCTGGTCTCAATAGCAGCAGTGCTCCTCCTGCGTGAGAGCCATTTGAAAATCCAACGGTGACGACCGACTCCAGTGAGAAGTCATAACGCGCACTTGCCAATTCCAAGAAATCAGCAAGTTTTCCAACCTCCCTTAGGAGGGATTCCTGGGATGGCGTGAAGTCTGACTCGTATTCAAAAAACCTGGTCATTCCCTGCTGAGTAACTGCTCCCCTAGGAGAAAGAATGTTTGCTCGCGAATCTAGCTCTCGCCCAAGCGAGAGTAGATCGTGCTCATCTGCTCCAGAGCCATGCAACAAAAGCAAGGTCCTCGATGCTCCTAGCTGCGGGAGCCAGACATGAGGCCGAGAGAGTTTCTGTTTATCCAAAGTAAGTCTCCAATAACTTCCAGTCTAGATTTGATTGAAATTGACCAGGGCTTAAAAGAAAAATAGCCCCTGAGGGCTATTAGTCTTTTGTGGACCTGAGGGGATTTGAACCCCTGACCCCCTGCATGCCATGCAGGTGCGCTACCAGCTGCGCCACAGGCCCTTCTTTTTTAGAACTTGGTTAGTTTAGCTCAAACTGCTCTCGGCCGAAACAACTTCGAGAGGCACTACCGGACAATCGCTCCAGATGCGCTCAAGGGAGTAATACATCCGCTCCTCTTCGTGCATAACGTGGCAAATTACGTGACCGAAATCTAACAGAATCCAGCGACCCGATGTCTTGCCTTCTCGACGCAACAGCTTGACACCATTTTCGAGAAGCTTTTCTTCGATGCCATCCGAAATAGCCATTACCTGTCGCTCATTGCGTCCAGATGCAATGAGGAAAATATCAGTTAGGGGCATCGGGTTTGTGACATCTAATGCGACGAGGTTTTCAGCTACTTTGTCAGATGCAGCCTGAGCTGCTATTTGAACGATTCTGAGTGCTTCTTTACTGGCAGTCACAAATCCCTAACTATTGGAAGATTCCAAGCATAAACGCTGCGACAATCAATGCCCCAATCGTGATCATCAATACGGCTGTAGACATCACGGCATAGACCTGACCCTGGCCCTTTCGGTTCACTAGGGTTAGCTCAACCGTTCGAGCTCGAGTCTTCGCTATTCCTGCCGCTCGAATTGGGGCTACCGAGGAGACAAAAGAGTTCAGGCTATCTTCGACCACAGCTTCGTCAGCTTGCTGACTCTGATTGATTACTGCAATGCTGCCTGTGGTTGGATCGATTTGAGGAACTTCAATCGAGCCCGTGGTCATGACAGCGCCAGTTCCACTTATGACGATTGGGCTATTTCCTAAATCCGGAACCGTGTTGATGATTATCGAAGCAGTGACTGGTTCAGCGCCTAAGTTGCTTGTCGATCCAAAATCTGCACTTTTGACTTGCTCCAGAAAAATGTCAGGTTCTTTAATTGTTGCAGTTGGGGAAGTCATTGTCGGTTCTGCGAAAATCACTGGATTCGAATTGGGTAAGGAGCCCTTTTTTTCAGCCTCTCTTCTTTCTTTTCTTGACTGGTACATCGTTGAGTCGCTCAAGCAACCCCCCGATACAAACCGTGCTTTCCGATGTACTGAACAACACCATCAGGCACCAAATACCAAATTGGGTCTCCATTGGCGACGCGGTTGCGGCAATCGGTAGAGCTGATTGAAAGCGCAGGTACCTCAACGAAAGTCACAGCCCCCGCAGGGACCTCAGGTATTTCCAAAGTGTGGCCAGGTCTGCTCACTGCGACGAAGTTAGCCAAGTCCCAAAGCTTGGCTGCGTCATGCCAAGAAAGAATCTGCGCGATTGCGTCACTTCCAGTTATGAAAAACAACTCCGCGTCACGGTACTGAGACTTTAGATCCCTAAGTGTGTCAACTGTATAGGTTGGCTTGTCTCTGTCGATGTCGACTCTAGAAACCATGAATCTTGGATTTGCCGCAGTTGCAATTACGGTCATCAGATAGCGGTGTTCGCCCCCGGTGACTTCTTCTTTTTGTGAAGGTGCTCCGGTTGGAACGAAAACTACCTGATCGAGATTGAGTGCAGCTGCTACTTCACTGGCTGCAACTAAGTGGCCATTGTGAATAGGGTCGAATGTGCCACCCATCACGCCGAGTCGGAATTTTGCCATGCTAGAAGCTTTAGAGGCCTAGTGACCTTGAGAATTGGAGGTTTTGTGATCGTGGCGATTGGCTACATCGCGATAAGAAAAAGTGATGAACGCTAAAAGGATGAAGATTGACATTGCAATTAGTCCATACATCAGAGCAGGAATAGGCAACTCGCTATGTTGGATGAATGTTTCTTCAGTGCCCTCAGTAAGCAATCTAAACAATTTCTTCTCCTTGAAGTTTCTTATCTCCAGAATAACCTAGATGCGGGTTTGACCCGAGCCGCGAACTAGCCATTTCGTTGAAGTTAGTTCGCTAAGCCCCATTGGGCCCCTCGCGTGCAGCTTTTGAGTGGAAATGCCCACCTCGGCACCGAACCCGAATTGACCTCCATCGGTAAAGCGGGTTGCGGCATTGACCATGACCACAGCTGAATCCACCTCGGCGAGGAACCGCTCGGCATGTGCTGAGCTATCGGTGATGATTACCTCGGTGTGGTGAGTTGAATACTTAGCGATGTGCTCAAGAGCCTGGTCTAATCCCGAAACTACCTTTACTGCTAAATCCAGACTGTAATACTCGGCGCTCCAATCTTCTTCTGTTGCGGCTACAGCTTGAGGGAAAACTGCCATAGTTTGCTGATCTCCATGGATTGTCACTCCGGAGTCTGCAAGCCGCTCAAGTACCTTCGGAAGAATAGTTGTCGATACTGCTTCATGGACCAAAAGTGTCTCTAATGCGTTGCAGGTAGAAGGTCTTTGCACCTTGGAGTTATGAACAATTTCTACTGACCAATCAGGATTAGCCGAGTCATCGATAAACAGATGAGTCACTCCATCGCCAGTTTCAATTACTGGAACTTTGGAATCTTCCACTACAGCTTTGATCAAACCTGCGCTGCCTCGGGGAATCAAAACGTCAATCAAACCTCGAGCCGCCATCATGGCGCTGGCACCTTCACGACCGAAATCATCAACTGTCTGTACTAAGTCACTGCTTAGTCCAGCTTTAACCAACCCTTGCTGCAAAATCTTGACTAGGGCAATGTTGGTGTTCTCGGCGGCGGTTCCTCCGCGAAGTACAACAGCGTTACCTGCCTTTAATGCAAGAGCTGAAATGTCCACGGTTACATTTGGACGCGCTTCGTAAATTGCACCAACAACTCCAAACGGAACGCGAGTTTCAGATAGCTTGAGCCCATTGGGAAGAGTCATACCTCTAACGGCTTCACCAATCGGATCTGGCAATGCCGCAATTTCACGCATCGAATTGGCAAGCCCGGCAATTCTTTCCGAATTAAGCATTAATCGATCTTGCAAACCGGTCGATAGCCCATCAGCCTTAGCTCGTTCTAGGTCTTTCAGGTTCGCGGCAACGATATCTTTCTCCGCGGCCACCAAGAGTTTGGCAATCTGCTCGAGAGCGTCGTTTTTTTGATTAGTCGAGGCAATAGCCAATGAACCACTAGCTTTTTTTGCAAGCTCTATTTTCTCGATCGCAGACATAATCAAAGCCTACTTACGAGCAACCGTGACGTCAGGATTAGGTTCGAAAAAGGTTCCGAGTGACTCACCGGTAAGGGTTCTAGCTACGTTGTCGGCGTTGGTAATGACGACTCCGATGCCTGCCTCTGTACAACTAACTGCAGCCGCAACTTTGGTGATGGCCCCGCCAGTTCCGACTCCCGTGTTTGTTCCTGCTATCTCAAGATTTCCTAGGTCGGTTCCGTAAGGCACTCTTGGAATTAGCTTGGCTTCGGGGTTAGTTGGTGGCATGTCATACAAGCCGTCCACATCGCTTAGAAGCACCAGAGCGTCAGCTTGAATTAGAAGCGCAACCATTGCTGCAAGCCTGTCGTTGTCACCAAAACGGATTTCCGTCGTTGCGACAGTGTCATTTTCGTTAACAATTGGCAGAGCACGGAGTTGGAACAGTCTCTCTAAAGCCTTCTTAGCGTTGTCTCTACTTTCCGCTTTTTCAATGTCGGTTAAGGTAAGTAGTACTTGTCCGGCGATGATGCCGTGGCGCTCAAGACTCTTTTGGTACCGAGTTAGCAGTCGGAACTGGCCAACAGCAGCAAGCGCTTGAAAGGTCTCTAAGTCTGTCGGCTTTTCATCAAAATCAAAAAGCGGCATCCCTGTAGCGATAGCTCCGGATGAAACAAGAACCACTTCTGCTCCGCGGCTCATTACAGCGGCCAGCGCGTCAACTAGCTGGTCAATTTTGCCTTCGTTTTTTCCTGTGACAGAGTTCGAACCAATCTTGACGACAATTCGACTCGCAGAAACTAGCCACTGACCATGATCTGACACTTACTTGCCTTCCTCAATATCATCAGGGGTTGACCATGCACCAGATTTTCTCTCCACTTCCATCTTCGCGCGAAGTGCAGATCGTGCATCCATCATTTCTAGGTAGCGCTTGCGACGCTCAACGTTGGTGCGTCGTTCGTTCAGTGGGCCAAATCTGGGGTCAGTTCCACGAGGGCTAACCAAAAGCTCAGCTGTTGAGGCGATTGTTGGCTCCCAGTCGAAGATGACACCATCTCCAGGACCAATCACAACAGTCGAACCGTTGGATGCTCCGGCTTTGAACAGAGCGTCTTCAATACCAACTTTGGCCAGGCGATCTGCCAGGTAGCCAACGGCTTCTTCGTTTCCAAAATCGGTTTGTGCCACCCACCTCTCAGGCTTGGCTCCCAGAATTCTAAAGAACTCCTCGACACCACTGAATTCACGAACAATCTTGAAGCTGTTGTCTTCTCTCTTGGTCTGCATTAGTTGAATTCTTGGGCGAGCTGGAATCTTAGCTTTTTCGAAACGATCTGACTCAACCAATTTTGCCATCGCAAACTTCAATTCCTTGAGTCCAGCATGAGTCGCAGCTGAAACCTCAAAGACTTGGTATCCGCGGGCTTCAAGCTCGGGACGAATGAACTCAGCCAACTCTTTACCATCTGGGATATCAATCTTGTTCAACGCAATCAAAGCTGGGCGCTTTGTCAAAGGAGTCTGACCTTCAGGTACCTGGTAAGCATCTAGTTCTTTCAGAACTTTGTCTAGGTCAGATACTGGATCGCGATGTGGCTCAAGTGTTGCGCAATCAATTACGTGCATCAGAGCCGAGCAGCGCTCGACATGTCGGAGAAACTCCAGCCCAAGGCCCTTGCCTTCGCTAGCACCCTCGATAAGTCCAGGAACATCGGCAATAGTAAATCTTGTTTCACCGGCTTGAACAACTCCAAGGTTTGGATGCAAGGTGGTGAATGGATAGTCCGCAATCTTTGGTCGTGCCGCGGACACTGCAGCGATCAAAGATGACTTGCCTGCCGAGGGGTAGCCAACTAGTGCAATATCTGCAACAGTCTTGAGTTCAAGAATGACGTCACCTGACCAACCAGGAACTCCAAGAAGTGCAAATCCAGGTGCCTTGCGTTTGGTGCTAGATAGTGCAGCGTTTCCTAATCCACCTATTCCACCCTCGGCAACTACCAGCTCCATGCCGGCTTCATCAAGGTCGGCAATTACCTCGCCGTTGGATCTTTTGACAATGGTTCCAATTGGAACGGGTAACTTTAGGTCTTCGCCATGAGCACCGTTTCTAAAATCCCCAGCTCCAGCGGCGCCGTCGCCTGCGGCGCGATGTGGGTGAAAGTGGTAATCCAAAAGTGTGGTGGTGTTTGGGTCAGCGAACAGTGCAATACTTCCTCCGCCTCCGCCGTCGGCACCGTCAGGACCACCAAGTGGTTTGAATTTTTCGCGCTTCACGGACACGCAGCCCTTGCCACCATTTCCAGCGCGCAGGTGAAGGGTCACTTGGTCAACGAATGAGACCATGGTCTTCCTCCTTCACAAATAACTAAAGGCGAGCCGTTGGCTCGCCTTTAGTAGAAACTTTTGCCGATCTTGACTTATGCAGCCTCGACGATGTTTACTACTCGGCGGCCGCCCTTGGTTCCGAATTCAACGGCACCGGCAGCTAGAGCAAACAGAGTGTCATCCTTGCCCTTGCCAACGTTCTTTCCCGGGTGGAAGTGAGTTCCGCGCTGGCGAACAATGATTTCTCCTGCGTTAACTTCCTGGCCTGCGTAACGCTTTACGCCAAGACGCTGAGCATTGGAATCGCGACCGTTCCTGGTGGAGCTAACGCCCTTTTTGGATGCCATTTGTTCTAATCCTTTACTTGATCTCTAGTACTTTGACGCGAGTTAGTTCTGAACGGTGACCCTGACGCTTCTTGTAACCGGTCTTGTTCTTGTACTTCTGAATGATGATCTTTGGTCCGCGAAGGTCATTTAGAACTTCGGCAGTGACTTTTACAGCAGCAAGCGCGCTTGCGTCGGTAGTGACCTTGTCGCCGTCCACCAGCAATAAAGCAGGAAGCTGAATCTTGCCATTGGCATCGGCCTTGATGCGGTCAAGGGTAACTATGGTGCCTACGGACACCTTCTCTTGACGGCCGCCTGCGCGAACTACTGCGAAAACCACTTGATTTACCTTTTTCTAAGTTTGGGAAGTCACCACCTGGGCAACAGCTCCCTAGTCTAATGGGGCCTAGGCTCCTGGGTCAACCTTGGCCGGACTGGTAGCCCGCCT
>CAFBML010000019.1_pt1 | contig 10481 bp, 9 predicted proteins | sample 7268871 | NCBI WGS metagenome assembly CAFBML01 (sample SAMEA6814067, study PRJEB35770) | uncultured Micrococcales bacterium | biome: Freshwater; feature: Freshwater reservoir; material: water | place: Czech Republic | collected 2017-05-23 | depth 30m m
AGCTGCAGTCTTCTTAGCAGCTGGCTTGCGCTTCGCTGCAGTCTTCTTCGCTGCTGGCTTCTTAGCTGCAGTCTTCTTAGCAGCTGGCTTGCGCTTCGCTGCAGTCTTCTTCGCTGCTGGCTTCTTAGCAGCTACTGCTTTCTTAGCAGCTGGCTTGCGCTTTGCTGGCTTCTTAGCAGCAGGCTTCTTAGCAGCTACTGCTTTCTTAGCAGCTGGCTTGCGCTTTGCTGCGGTCTTCTTCTTGGCTACGGCCATTTTTTTTACCTCTTCTACTTCAGCTACAGTCTCGTCGGCGATGTCGCGGGCAAGTTTGCCCATGGCCTTCGAAACCGGCTGTGCGTTTTCGCGGAATATTTTGTTTACTCTTTTTGATACTCGTTTTGTAACTCGTTCAAATGTGTTCACTTTTTTGCTCTCCTACTTAGATTGTTAAAAGCCTAGCGTTTTAGCACGAAATTACGCTGTAGCGCGTCTTCTTCGCAAGATTTTATTTATTTCGTCTTGCGTGTCGAAATTCTTCCCCGAGTGATTAATTTCGGTCACAGTCGCAACGTTTGGTATTTCGAGCTCACCGATTCGACTTCTATATGCAGGTGAGGGTAGTGGGTTCGGAGTCCATGCTCTAGGGTCACTTTCCGCTAAAACACTGGGCAGAATAGGTTCTTTCCGGTATCTAGCAAGGTCGGCTGTCATTTCGGTTTTCGACAAGGCCACCTTGATCAGTAACTTTCTAATTTCGCTGGAAGCCTTTATCGCAACCAGCAGCGTGAACAATCCCACTAGCAAACCAGCCCCAGTGGCTACGAAAAGTAGCGGGGTTTGGAGAGCGAAAAACGCCGACGTGGCTGATCCTGAAAAAGCCAGGACTGCCAAAACCGACATCGTGTTTTTTGTTTTTGAAAGCCTTCGACCTTGCTCGGCTGCCAGCCGAAGCTTTGAGGCAGCCGGTGCAAGGGGCGCAGACTTAACTTCTTTGACCTGTTTTCTCCACTCAGCCACACCTTGACGACTGTCTGATCGATTTACTCGATTTTGAAACCAGGACGGGATGAAAACTACAACAAAGAGGCCGGCGATGACTAGCATCATCAGTCCCCCCAGTGCTGCGCTTTGATCCATGTATCAAAGTTAGAGAAGTAAACACGGCGTGTCGCGGATTTACTTGGGCGTGTTGATTTTTCAGTTCCAAGGGTATTTTTGAGATTTTGTCTCGCCGCTGATGAAAGTTTTCATCAAACCCTCCGGCAACTCCTCTTTGGTCAGCGCAAATACGTAGTGGTCTCTCCAGTCGCCATTGATGTGGATGTAGCGCTGCTTGAGCCCTTCGTACCTAAAGCCCAGCTTCTGTATGACTCTTAGCGACGCTACGTTCTCCGGTCTGATGTTGATTTCCACTCTGTGAAGGCCAACCTGATCCATAAGATAGTCAGTCACGAGTGCCACTGAAGTCGGCATTATGGACCTTCCTGCAACTGAAGGACTAATCCAATAACCGAGCACCGCAGAAGAAACTGATCCGTACATCACGTTTGCAACATTCAACTGACCCTGAAGCTGTCCTTGAACCTCAATAACAAATGGCATGCCTGATTGATCATCCAATTGGCGAAGCAAGCCTCGAAGTTGAGATCGAACGTCAAAGGAATTTGGGGCGTGAGGATTGGTTGCCTCCCAGGGCCTTAGCCAATCACGATTGCCAAGGATTAGCTTCTCAAGTTGCTTGGAATCTTTCATCTTCGCAACGCGCAGTTTCAGATCGCCATGAGTAAGTATCGGGTAAGTGGCCACGATGGCTAGATTAGTGCCATGACTGAGAATGTTTCGGAGGCCAAGTCCCGCCTAAGGACGCAGGTGCTCGCCAAGCGTTCTAAGGCGTTGGCTTTTGACACTGCAAATCAAGTTGGCGCGCAGCTGCTTAGCCTGTGCGGGCAACTCGGCGCAAGAAATGTTGGGATCTATCTTTCCTTTGGGAGCGAACCAGTCACGGATGTGTTCGTAGTCAGTGCGAAAGCAGCCGGCATAACACTATTTGCACCAAGAACTGGACCTGAATCAACTATGGAGTTTGCTCGCCTCGAGGGTCCAACCGAATCCAGTCAACTGGGGTTTTTGCAGCCGATTGGTGAAGCAATGGAACCCGATGAATTGGATTTGATTATTGCTCCGGCCCTATCGGTGGATGCCTTCGGCAACAGACTGGGCCGAGGTGGGGGATTCTTCGATCGGTACCTTGAGCAGTTCGAAGGTCCCGTTGCAGCGGTGGTTTACGAGCATGAATTGGTGTCTGAGTTACCCAGTGAATCGCACGATCACCCGGTTCAATATGCCATCACCCCAACTGGCATCTTGGCCCTTAAACCAAAGCGGTAAACTTAAGGGTCTTCCCGATTAGAGCGAAAGAACAACTCATGCCGACCTACAGCTACGTTTGCAAAGCTTGCGAACACAGCTTTGATGTTTGGCAAGAGTTCTCAGCAGAGCAGGAAACTCTATGTCCAGAATGTGGCGGGGAGTTAAGAAAAGTCTTTGGCCAGTTGGGTGTGAGCTTTAAAGGCTCCGGTTTCTACAGAACTGATTCGAGGGACTCAGGCACCAAAGGAACTAGCTCCTCCACCCCTAAATCTTCCGACTAACCCCAGTGTGGCGGTTTGTCTTCGCGGAGCCGCTGATCGTTGGAATCAACCGGATCGCCCCAAGCAGAGTGGGTGTCTTCAAATGCCCTGGGTTCCATTTCAAAAAGCGGCTGTGGCTTTTTACTAACCTCAATGCCTAGGGCTATGGCAATTCGCCGAGCCACTAGCTCCGGGTCCGCAAACAATTCAAAGCTCGGAACCCGAATGTAGTCCCATCCTAGAGATCGAAGCATCATCGGGCGAAGCCTGTGGCGCTCTGAAAGGTTGTAGCCCAACAAACCCCAGTCCGGTTCGACTACCGCAGCTTTTTCTCCCACGGAAGCTACCAGCTTGAGCCTTGAGGAGAAGTTGGTTCGGGTGGTAACCCCGAGCTTGGTCAACCGAATCGCCAAATCAGCAATCATGGGATTTACATCGGCCTCTATCGCCTTGGGGTTTGGCTTAGAAATTTCACCTAGCATTTCCCGCAATACGTCACAGCCGATAATGCTTGGGTCAACCAGATCAACTGCATCTAGCGCGCTAACCACGGTGATGTGCTTTCTGGCCGAGACTAAGCAGTTGGCAAGGTAGCGGCTGCCATCGCGGTGAGAAATTAGACCTAGGGATTTTGGTGCCGAACCATTGGAGCCCTTGCCAAATCCAACTGAGAAGATTACCCGATCGGCAATTCGGTGGGCCAGATCCTGAATGGTTGTGATTTCGAATTTCTCGCGGCCATGGCCCTCAAAAAATTCAGCCAGATGAGCCTTGTCTCTCATGCCAGCCTGCAGAGCCTGATCTAAACGTTCCGCATGCTTTTGGCTGGCGGTTGCAACCAACAAAGAATCCTGTGGCGACCAAGTTGCGTGACTAAAAATCAAATCAACTACTTGCGTTACCTCTTCATCTAGGCTCTCGGTTTCAGTCGCTTTAGCCGCCGCTACCTTTACTAGCAATGAGTTGGAGAGACCGAAGTAGGAATCTCTGGATGGCTCAAAGATTATTCGATCTCCGTAGAACTCTGAGTTCACATAGTCCCCCAGCACTTGCCCGCTGGAGCGGTAGCTTCGCTTTAGGACCTCAAGCGGCATAACTGAGCGGGCAGCCGTAAAAATAGATTCCGGCAGCACACGCTCGGAGGATTCATCTGGCAGACACTCCAAGCTGAAGCCGGTAGCAGCCGCAATCGCGTCATCGCCAAAGATTATTGCCTGGCTAGCTCTTGCCAAACCGCTGTAGTTTTCGGCTATTGAAGAACCTGCTCCATCCAGGACAATCGCCACATCAAAGCTGTCACCCCTGGACAATACCGTTGGAACTTCATAAGGCGAGCACATGACAACCGGGGCTAGGGACTTATAAATGTTTGGAGCAAGAGTCTGGACTTCAGCCAGCACCGCGCGCTTGAGCTTGAGTAGCTCTTTTAGGGTCTGGGCCTCGGTTGGAAATACTTCGAGTGCTTTCTTCCACGAGGTGGCAAGCTCAAAAGCCACAGTCTTGGCGCCCTCGCGAATCAGGTCTGCTTCCGATTGGGCGAATCTTTGCTCGTTAGCAACCACTTGATTGTGGTCTCCAGCAAGTGAGCTGCCTGATCTTTGTAGAAGCGTTTCTAGAGCTGATTTCCACCAAGCCAATTCAAGCTCGGCTAGCAGTGCGTCTTTGGTGGTGTGAAGATTTGCTAGCTCAACCGAGAGCTGTCCAAGACCAGCTTCGTCCAAGCGAGATTGGGTCATTGCTCGCTCTGGGTAGTTATCCAAGATAGAGATGTCTTCGGCAAGCGATTGAAGAATACTGCGCAATTTTTCTAGTGGCTGCTCGACAAGAACTGGGTTTAGAGTTCCGGAATCTAAGTGAAGCTGCAAGACCTTGAGCTCTTCAACAAAGGTATTCAGGGCGCTTTGCGCCTTAGCAATACCGAGAGGAACTTGTGGCGCTTTGGCTACAAGGCAGTGCCTTGCCCACATATCCCGCTGGGATTGAATCTCCTTTAGCGCCAGATGCATGTCCGCCACATGCATGCCAGGACGTAGGTATTCCTTAGCAAGTTTTTTGAGTCGACGACGGTTGGCACCACTCATCACTGACTTATCTTTTCTAGGGGCGGTAGCAAAGATAAGTTCGGTTAGCGGACGATCAAAAACCTCTGGCTTGAACTTATCAAGGGTTTCTCGGACTCCAACAAAAAGCTCCAGATAGCTCACCCAGTCGGTGACGCTCTGGGCTGGAACAAACTCAACTGTTTTTGTAAACTCAGCTAGCTGGTCGGCAAGCGATTGGAAGCTTCCTTGGTGCAGCGCCTTGGCCAATTCAATGCGAGCTGGAATTTCCTGAGGGTTTTCAAATCTTGCCCTAAACCAACAAGAATCCTCAGGGCCAATCTCAAACTCCCCTAGCTCGGAAGCTTGGCGAAGCAGAGTCATCGCAAAGGTCAGATCCCGGTGTCTTCCGAGCTGATCGGCATCAATGCGGGCTTCGTTCAAGGGGGGTTTGCGGCTAGCAGCTAGTCTCGAGAGTTGCTCGAGAGCCTGCTCAATACTCACCCCGAGCTCACCATCGACTTTAGAAAATGAAGCGAAGTAATTTGAGACTTGTTCTCTGGAGCTATCCCGAAGGGTTGCAAGCGATGAGTAGTTCGCGGGCTTTGCTTTTTCGTTCCTTGATATGGCACCAATCATGTCCATCCAGGTGGAACTTGATCTGATGCCTAGCCCCTGTAGCCCGATCCGCGCCATCCGATCACTTAGCTCGTTGAGCGTCTGTCTTCTAGGTGCGAGCACCAAGACTCTTTTGCCCTGGTGTGAAAGCGCTGCAATAAGAAGTACAACGGTCTGGGTGTAGCCACAACCTGGCAAGCTCTCAACAGCAAAGCTTGCCCCAGCTAGTGCGCGGGAGACTATTTTGGTTTGAGTAGCATCTGAGTCAGTGACCGCAATCGGATCGGCAACGCCAAGCTCGTTGGAAGTATCGACAATCAAATCCCCGCTGAGAAGCTTTAGCACTGGATTATCGGATCTTCTGAAATCTGCAGCCAGCTCGATGGCAGCAGAAGAAAAGTTTGAAATTACAAGAATCCGACGAAGCTCAGGCGAGCCAACCGAATCAGTAAGAGAGGCGATGTGATCGAGAACTCGAATTGGAATCGGGTCGGAACCAACCTGGACATGGACAAGCAAATCCTCTTTATTAAGCCGCACCCCATAGGCAGCATAGAGGGCTGGGGCAAGAGCTGGATTTACGATAGCTTTTCTAGAAAGACTCAGTTCAAAATCGTCCTGCTTGCGAACTAGATTCACCGGCCATAGCAGCACCGGCATACGAAGCTCTTTGCCATCCGCTGAAAGATCAACTAGGCCACTTGCCATATACAAAGTGTCAAGGCCAAAATGTTCAGACAACGATAGCTGCTTGGACTTGATTCTTCGGGCTGCTGAAAGCGCCCTAGAAAACGACAGCGGGTCTCGAACCAGGTTCGATAACAGTGTTGGGCGTCCGGTAACGAACTGTGCTAGGCCACCGGGGTGAGCTCGTTCGAGATTTATCTGTCCAAAAGAGTTGTCACGAAAATGACTTAGTGGATCGGAGCCGCCGATCTGCTTGATTTCCGAGAGCCACAAATCAAAGCTGTCTCCAGCAATTTCTAGTTCAGGGATTTTAGATTCGGACATGCCTCAAGACTAACTTTGGGACCGAATATTCTCGGCTAGCTCGGCTTTGTGTTGGGGTATCTTTGATGGGTATGGCCCCGTAGCTCAGTGGATAGAGCAGAGGTTTCCTAAACCTTGTGCGGAAGTTCGATTCTTCTCGGGGTCACTTTTTTCTTTCAGCTAAATGGGCTAAGCGGCACTGGCAAATGCCAAGTACTCATTCCACTCCGGCTCAAATCTCTCCACACCCCGAACCATCCAAACATTTCCAGCCGGCATCCTTGGAGCAAAATCCAGACTCCAGCCAATTTCGCCGAGGGTCTTGTCTCCTTTTTTGTTGTTGCAGCGAAGGCAGCATGCCACTAGGTTTTCCCAAGAGTCATCCCCGCCTCTTGAACGAGGCTGGATGTGATCAACCGTGGAAGCGGATCGCTTACAGTAACCGCAGCGGTGCCCGTCTCTTCTTAGAACCCCCCTGCGGGAAACCGGAATCACCCTAGATCCCGGGATGCGCACATAGCGAGAGAGCAAGATAACTGAAGGCAGCTGGTATTCGCCGGTGGCACTTCTAATTACGCTTACCCCAGCCTGGGCCAAGACGGTGGCTTTTTGATTGAGCACCAAGATGATGGCCCGCTTGAAACTGACCACGGCAAGTGGCTCGTAGCCGGCATTTAGAACGAGAGTTCTCATTTTTTTGGTTCCTTTCGAATGTGACCCACACGGATTGTGGGTCGTTTTCGCAAGTTATTAACTGCCAGGGAACAAAAAAAGCGCCGTCATAAAAATGACGACGCGCAATTACTGGACCCGTATCGATCCGATTGGCTGGGGTTGCCGAGATTGGAAGCAATGCTTGGGAAGCATACCTGTCATCTAAACCCCTAGCCTTTCAAAAAGAAAACAATGAATAACTTGTCTCTTAGATTAGTCCAGGCTGGGTCAATGCGAAACCAAATCGGTTCTGTGTTTTTTGAGTTTGTCGGACCCTAAGGGCTAGTTGGTTCCCAGGCGAACAAAGTAGTGTCCGCCAGCTTCAGCCAGAGAATTGATTACACCTAGCTTCACGTAGTCCCCGCGCTGAGGGGCGTGATACATCTGGCCGTTGCCGGCATAGATTCCGCTGTGGCCGTGGTCGTTGTAGATAACCAAGTCACCAGGAAGGGCGTCTTCAGGAGAAACAATGATTCCCGATCGAGCCTGAGCGGTCACCGAGTGAGGAAGGGCGATACCAAATTGGGCGTAGACGAACAAGATCAATCCAGAGCAGTCAAAGCCGCGAGGGTTTGACCCACCAAACACATAAGGTGTTCCAACGTACTTGGAGGCAACCTGAAGAACCTGCTCCGAGGAAATTATGCTGTAGGGAGGGTTTTTAACAAACTCAGCCGCAGTTGGACCGTTGTAGGCGAGGTAGTTGTTTAGGGTCTGCTGACGAAGAACAGATTCAGCATTTGCTGAGGCATACTCGCCTCGAACAAACTTGATGGTGTTGGCGGCAGCCACAGTTAGGTTCTGGGTGCCATCGGTTTGCTCGATGTCAGCTTGGTTGGTGGTGGTGAGTCTTGCCATGGCGGCTATCTCTGGGTCATAGGCGTAGGCCGGCAGGGCCACGGTTGCAAAAAGTCCAGAAGCTGTGACCATTGTCAAAGCGGTCCTAAAAGTGGAATTGTGGCGAAGTCTGCGGTTCCCGGACAATGGAGCAACTGGTCTAGCGAGCGCCTTTTCGCGCTTTAGTGCTCTGGCTTCCATGCGAGCGATGGCTCGGCGAGCTCGGCGAGAAGTCCTATCGAGTTTGGCTTTTTCAGCCTCGCGAATTGAACGTCTTGAGCGAACCTCAAAGGATTCAAGGACGTTAATCTCAACGTCTGCCCTGTGTTTGCCTGAACCAGTGCTGGCCAAACCGTTACCTCCGGTGCTCCAATGACCTCTATAAAGAAGTCAGTCCTGAATCGAAACTATAAGTTCTAAAGATCTGATTCCAGGCAGTGGAAACATTTCAGATCCGACTGCCCAAATGGATTGAATTAGACAGCTTGGCAATTCTAACCCATCAATTTCAGGGGCAACCCGCCACGTGCCCTTATCGGGAAACTGGCAGACTACTAAACTCAGGGGTATGCCCGAAATCCTGATTCCCAGTCATTTACTGCCTAAAGATGGCCGTTTTGGCTGCGGACCGTCCATTTTGCGCCCTGAACAACTGGCCGCCTTTGGTTCGGCGGGGGCAGCTCTCATGGGAACCTCTCACCGCCAAAAACCCATAAAAGACATGGTTTCCGAGGTCCAAACCGGGCTTCTGGAATTATTCAGGGCCCCAAAGGGCTACGAAATCGTTTTGGGAAATGGTGGATCAACTGCCTTCTGGGACGTCGCTGCTTACTCTCTGGCTGATGGCAACTCTCAAGCTTTGGTTCATGGTGAGTTCGGGGCCAAATTCGCCAAAGCCCTCACCGCACCCTTTTTGGGATCAGTGGATATCCAAAAGGGTGAAGTTGGATCCAGGTCCGAGCTGGTGTCAACTGCCGGAGTCAATACCTACGTATACCCGCACAATGAGACTTCAACCGGGGTTTTTACTCCGGTTGAAAAGCTAGCTGAGGCTGACCAAGACGCGATTTTCTTGACCGATGCCACCTCGGCAGCTGGAGGAATCGCCTTCGAGGCATCGAATACGGACGTTTACTACTTTGCTCCCCAGAAAAACTTTGGCTCTGACGGCGGACTTTGGTTGGCTCTAATGAGCCCCAAAGCTTTAGAGCGCGCAGCCAAGATTGCTGCAACGGATCGCTACATCCCTGAATTCTTATCTCTCCAGATTGCCATTGATAACTCCAGATTGAATCAGACTCTGAACACCCCAGCAATCTCAACCCTGTTTTTGCTCAACGAGCAAATCAAGTGGATCAACCAATCGGGCGGTTTGGATTGGGCTGATGCCAAGACCAAGGCATCTTCGAAGCTGTTGTATGACTGGGCCGATGCAACCAGCTTTGCGAGCGCCTTTGTTGCTAACCCGAAGCACCGATCTCAAGTGGTAGTCACCATCGATTTCGACGAGGCAATCAACGCGGCCGAGATTGCCAAGGTGCTTAGAGCAAACGGTGTGGTGGATGTAGATCCTTATCGCAAGCTTGGAAGAAACCAGCTTCGGGTTGCAACTTTCACTTCGACCGACCAAGCTGACATCGAGGCACTAATTGCCTGCATCGATTACGTAGTAGCGGAGCTTGGCTAATGAAATTTCGAGTGAAGGAATCTGAGGCTAAGCCAGATCCTGAGCCGATTGAATCAAACGCTTCTCTGGCAGTATTACTTGGCACCCTTGCGTGGCTTCTTGGCCTTGTTGCTATCTTGCTTCTTAGTCAAACGCTTTCTGAGCCTCTTCCCGAGTGGTGGGCGCTTACCTGTATCTTCGGCATCTGCCTTGGGATCTTCGGTTTCTTCAAGGTCCGAAACCGCTAGCTCTTTAGGCTCACTTTTATCTAGCTCCGCGCGACGTTCAGACCAGGGCACCCAATCCGGTGCCACGATGGATTCTTTGCCGGGCAGTAAAACGACCTCTGATATTGTTGGGTCGGCTTTCTTAGCCTGGAAGACAACAACGTTCCATTCCCAGCCGAGATACTCTTTCATGATTGCTTGAAAGCGATAACTGACTACGTTAGTTTCCTCGTCAACAGTTCCCAAAAACTTACCCACGCCACCAGCTGGGGCAGACTCTTTGGCGGCTTTCTCGGCAAAGCTTTGGTGCTGAGGTTTCCTCAGACGCTTAAGCATCTAGCTCTTCAGCGAGCTTGCGAAGCAAGGAGGCAATTTTTTTGCCCTGAGCCGGCTCCGGCTGCTTGCCGCGCTTTAGTCCTCCGCCGATGTTATCCAGAAGGCGAATCAGGTCCTCAACAATTACCGACATTTCGTCGGCTGGCTTACGAGACATCTTCGCCAGTGATGGCGGTGCCTCGAGCACGCGAACCGACAGCGCCTGAGCACCTTTTTTACCATCGACGATTCCAAACTCAACCCGGGTTCCAGGTTTAACTTCGCTAACACCATCGGGCAGAGCACTAATGTGCAAGAAAACCTCTTGGCCTTCATCGGATGCGATGAAGCCAAAGCCCTTTTCTTCGTCGAAGAACTTCACTTTGCCGGTTGGCATTAGATACCTCTTTCTAGAGAACCTCCATTTTACCGACTGCCCGACTGCTTTGGTTTAAACCCCCAA
>CAFBML010000022.1_pt1 | contig 8597 bp, 9 predicted proteins | sample 7268871 | NCBI WGS metagenome assembly CAFBML01 (sample SAMEA6814067, study PRJEB35770) | uncultured Micrococcales bacterium | biome: Freshwater; feature: Freshwater reservoir; material: water | place: Czech Republic | collected 2017-05-23 | depth 30m m
AGCCTCTGCACCGACAACGGGGCGATGATTGCATCCATTGCAGCCCAGAAGATTATGGCTGGTCAGGCACCAAGCCAGTTAGATTTTGGGGTCTATTCAACCCTGCCGGTTTAGCCTCTTAGCGGCAGGGCAATACCTATAACAATAAAAATGCCGCCGAAGACGCGGTTTACTTTCTTTCCAAACTTAGCCAAAAATGGCTTGATTCTATTCGCGGCAGAAGCAACCGCCAACTCATACAAAAACTCAGTCACAACAAAGGTAAGCGCCATCCAAACAAACTGGGTGAGCAGTGAAATCTTTGGGTCAATAAATTGCGGCAAGAATGCAACGAAAAACAAAATGCCCTTCGGGTTGGTAAGAGCTGCAAGTAGTCCCTGACGGAACAGTAAAAAGCTAGACACATCTTTGGGCACATTCGCTTTAGTTTCTCCGATTGACGGAGATCTCCAAACCTGGATACCCAACCAAATTAGATATGCTCCACCGACAAATTTCATAACAATCAATAATTGCGCTGAGGCTGCAAGCAGCGCACCGATTCCAAAAAGAGACAAACCGATAACCGTTGCAAAACCAACCGAGCCACCAACAATAGTTGCGATGGTTTTTCTAGTTCCATATATCGCCCCGTGGGTCAGGGCAAGTAATCCATTAGGGCCAGGAGTAAAGGTGAGACCTAGAACCGCTAGAAAGTAAATTAGCCAGTTGGATAATTCCATAAGTTACCTGTTTGAGATTTCAAGAAGAGCGGTTGCCTTGGCAGCCTCGGCTGTAGTTTCCTTCAACACAGCATTCGCAACTTCTTTGGCATCAGCGAGGGATAGCGAAGAAAGTGCGTTGTGAACTGCAGTGACCTGAGATTTTGAAACACTGACCGAATCCATTCCAAGCCCAGCAAGCACAACAGCGAAGGCAGGATCGGAAGCGCTTTCGCCACAGACCCCTGACGAAATTCCAGCTGCCTTGGCACCCGATGCAATTCGGGCCAAGGACTTGATCAGTGCCGGCTGCCAGTGATTTAGAAGCGCCCCTAGCGAAGGGTTCATTCGATCGGCAGCAAACAGGTACTGCGATAGGTCATTTGTGCCAACCGAGAGAAAGTCGATGACCCCGCCAAGCTGGTCAACGATCAGGGCAATGGAAGGGGTTTCGACCATGATGCCGACTTTGTAGCCACCAATCGAGCGGGCTAGATCGGCAAAGGCTTTGGCCTCTTCAACCGTTGAAATCATTGGGGCCATCACCCAAACCTCGCGACCGGAGGCCACCCTGGCGCTTTCTAAAGCCTTGAGCTGGCCTTCAATAAAGTCCCTGTGGTCAATGATGAGGCGGTATCCGCGGACCCCAAGGGATGGGTTCTCTTCCTCTGGCATGTTCAGGAAAGGAACCGGCTTGTCGCTGCCGGCATCGATGGTGCGAACCACAATCGGACCCTCGGGGGCAGCTTTTAGGATTTCGGTGTAGCTTGCAACCTGTTGCTCAAGGGTGGGCTGGGTCTTAGCTGAAAGATACAAAAGCTCAGTTCGAAATAGGCCAACACCGTTGGCCCGAGTTTCGCTAGCTGCCTTGGCATCTTCTAGTGTTCCGATGTTGGCGCGAACAGGAATCAATGGCTCCGAGTTAATCGCCACAAACTCAAGTGACTTGGTGGCAAGAGATTGATCGTCGCTGATCAATACTCGATCGCCCACCGGGTCAACTAGAACACGGTCGCCTGTTTCGAGAGAAGCTGCATCAGGACAAGACACAACCGCTGCAATTGACTTCGATCGACAGATGATTGCGGTGTGAGAGGTTGGCCCACCCTTGAGTGTGATGACACCTATAACAGCTTCGGTGAATTGTGCGGTATCGGCAGGTGAGAAATCCTCACCGACTAAAACAATTCTTCCTTTTTCAGGAATCGATAACGCCATTTCAATTCCGGCAATTCTTGCCTGGACTCTTTTGGAAAGGTCTTGAAAATCCGCTACTCGTTCATCAAATGTTGGATCGCCCCCGAGAAGCTCTGCAAACTCATCGACAGCTTTGCCAATAGCCGCTGCAGCAGCCCAGCCATCGTTGATGTTTGCAATTGCAACATCCATCAGCTCTTCGTCTTCGATAAGCATTTTTAGTGCATCGAAGATTTCCGCCGATGTACCGCCAGCTTTTTGGCCTAGCTCGTCGAGATGGTTGCTAACAAATTCAATCGCTGATTTCAGTTCAGAGATTTCTGCGTCTATCGTTTTGGTGGAGCGAGTCCATTCTGGAAGTGGCTTGGATTGCTTAATAACCAGTACATCGCCTACGGCGGAAACTAATCCGACACCGAGTCCCTTGAGAATTGCGCCTGGCTGCGAAGGCAACTTAGTCGGCCTTTAGAAATTCTTGAATTTGAGCAATCAGGCTATCGGCTAAAGCTTGGTCAGCTGTTGGAACCTCAACGGTTAGGGTTTCACCCGTTGAGATCTTCAGGGCCATCAGGCGAAGGGCTGAATTAGCCTTGGCAAACTCCTGGCCCGGTCTGCCAATAGTTATCTCAAGCCCGGATTCTTTGACGAGCTTTACTATCTGGCTGGCTGGGCGAGCGTGAAGCCCGATTGGGTCGAGAACTTGAACTTGGCCTTGAATCAAAGACAAACGCTTCTCCTGGAACTTAGGTTGGGGTCTTGAAGCTCTAATTATGCTGGTTTTCCCTAGTTTCTTGCCCCAAGTTCTACCCCCAGGCTTTCACAGCTAGCTAGCAGGCCCAGCTCACCATTTACACAGACAGCCATGGTCAACTAAAGCTAGGTAATACCAATGCAAAGGAGCCAAAAATGGCAGATAACAAGACCAAGAAGTTCGATTTCACCTCTCTCAACACCCTGGCGGTTGTGTCAATCGCTTCGGCGCTAACCTCCATCGGAGCAGTTGCAGCCATCATCACAGGTCACGTAGCTCTAACCCAGATCAAGAAATCTGGGGAGTCAGGCCGTGGACTAGCTCTGGCTGGAACCATCATCGGCTACGCAACTGTAGCCCTTTGGATTCTGGGCAGCATTGCCTTTGCTGTTGCCGGAGCTTACCTAAGGGGTAAGTACGGAATGGGCATGGATATGGACCGCATGGGTTGGAACGACTAAAAGACGTTTAGTTGCCTATAGGTTGAGCAACTAGCACTCGGTGGGCGTCGCCCACTCTGGTAACAATCAGAGTGGCGGCGCCTTCACCTTTGGGAGCCAATTGTTTCCGCAGCTCTTCTGGAGAAATATCACTTCCCCGTTTTTTGATCTCAAGAATGCCAATGTTGTTTTCGCGAACGTAAGCCTTGAGCTTCTTGCGGTCAAAGACCAAGTTATCGATTACTTTGTATCCCTTGAGCCAAGGGGACGAAATCAAATCGTTAGAGCTCAGATATGCAATCTCCGGTGCAATCAGCGTAAGCCCCAAAGGCAGAGCGAAATCGGAAATTAGCCTTGATCGAATCAGAGAATTATCTGGCTCGTAAACGTAACACCCAAGTTCACCAAGTTCTGCATTTGGGCTATCGATTTGCGCCGAAGTGATTTCATGCTGTCCGTTGGCATCCAATAAAAGCGCAGAGCGTGCGATGTTTTCTCTTGCTAGTTTTCCAAACCACAAACTCATCTCAACTAGATCGCCATCAACTGACACCCACTGCGCTTCAGCCCCTTCCGGGATTTGTTTTCTATCGTGACCTGGTCCCAGTTTTATTCCTGTGGGTTTGGTGTTGGCTTGCTCAATACAGAAGTTGTAGTTAGGAGAAAAGTTAGCAGGATCAAAGTGTCGTTGTGTGCTTGATTTTTTTGCTCCATGAAGCTCTCGCCTTGCCGGGTCGAAAAACAAAGCTTCAAACTTAGACAGATCAAGCTGCTCAACGTTGGCAATTTCGACTGTCGCATTCTCGAATGGGGCCAAGTTGTAAGTTGCTACAGCGGCTGTGACCTCATCAAGCTCGAAAGCGTGGACTTTGATCCCTAACGAGGCCATAGCCATCGACTCGGCGCCGATGCCGCAGCCAAGGTCGGCAACTTCTTTGATGCCGGAAGCTCTGAAGCGGCCAGCGTGCAAGGCTGCGACTTTGAGCCTGGAGGCTTGCTCAAGCCCTGCCTCGGTAAAGAGCATTTGGGAGGCAAATTCTCCGAATTTGGCTTGACCCCGCTTGCGTAATTTGGCCTGAGAAAGAACCGCCGCCACGGTGGCTGGGTCGTGGCCATCAGATCGTAGCTTGGCCACCAGGGCCAAAACATCGGTGGTCGAGGAGTAGTCAATCTGGGCTAAAAGCGCCTGGCCGGCACTACCGGCCAGCCTCACAAAGTCCTCGCGCTCCATTGTTAGAGGCTACCAACCAGGGCCCCTTGGCTAGAGGCCTCAGGCCGTGCTAATGTTCTAGTTAGCACTCTCACCTCGAGATTGCTAATAATCCAAAACTTATCTAAAGAAGAGGTCATAATGTCGGTTTCAATCAAGCCGCTTGAAGATCGTATTGTTGTCCGTCCTATGGCTGCCGAGCAGGTCACATCCTCAGGTCTTGTAATTCCTGATACCGCTCAGGAGAAGCCACAGGAGGCCGAGGTTATCGCTGTTGGTCCAGGTCGCGTTGACGACAAAGGAACCCGCATCCCGGTTGATGTGTCAGTTGGCGACATGGTTATCTTCTCGAAGTATGGCGGCACCGAGCTTAAGTACAACGGCGAGGAGTACCTAGTACTTTCAGCTCGCGATGTACTAGCTATCGTCACCAAGTAGCAAATCATCTTTGATAAACCCCAAGCCCTAACCGGCTTGGGGTTTTAGCTTTAACCCCTAGATTTGGTTTGTGAACGAAAAGACTAAAGGCATTGGCTACGGTCTTTCGGCCTACCTGATCTGGGGAAGCTTTCCAATAGTGATTGCAATGCTTTCTTTTGCTGATCCATTTGAGATAGTGGTGTGGCGAGTAATTTTTGGATTCGCCTTTGGGCTCGCCGTGATTTTCGTGACACGAAAGTTTTCCGAGTATCTCTCGGTGTTCAAACAGCCAAGGCAATTGCTTTGGATTTCACTTGCTGCGGTTGTGATTTACATCAACTGGCAGGTTTATGTCTATGCCGTTGCCGAGAACCATGTGCTTGAAGCATCGCTTGGTTACTTTATAAATCCGCTGGTGACGATCGCGCTGGCAACTATTTTCTTGAAGGAGAAACTAAATGTACTTCAGTGGGTAGCAGTTGGACTCGGTGGGGTTGCAGTTTTGATTCTTACGTTCAATTACGGTCAGCCGCCAGTGATTGCACTGACCCTTGCGCTTTCTTTTGGAATCTACGGACTTGCCAAAAACCGATTGGGAGGAAAAGTTTCTGCGCTGAGTAGCTTCACGGTTGAGACCACACTTCTACTTCCACTAGGACTAGTTCAGCTGGTGGTTTTGGCCGGAATGTTGCAGATCCAGTTTGGTTATGCGGGGCTCGCGCCCTCTCTTGGGCTGGCCGCCTATGGAGTATTAACTGCGATACCTTTATTGCTCTTTGGAGCAGCCGCGAAGCGGGTACCGCTTAGCTACATCGGCTTCATGCAGTACCTGACACCGACGTTGCAGTTTTTGCTTGGGCTCCTAGTTTTCCAGGAGCCAATGCCAGCAGCCAGATGGATTGGTTTTGCTATGGTGTGGTTTGCGTTGTCGATTCTGTCATTTGATGCCCTGAGGCAATTACGAAATAGATCCAGATTGGTCGCCCCAGTGGCCTAAGGCCGACAAAGGCTATTTCCGAAACCCAATTGTTACCTTTGGCGGAATGAGACTTATTTTCTGCGAAATCCGCGGAAATAGGGCCTGTTGACGTCGAAAAAGCCCCTCTTTTTGGCCAAATAGTGCGAATTCCGCTTCAAGTTTTCGGCTTTGGGCCTAGGGTCCCCGAATCTACTGGGTGCATTTGGAAACCTTCAAACTACACTTGAGGGTGTGAGGCTATGCGTTTTTTAGCAGGGTCTCCTAACCCCAAATATTAAAGGAGCAAAATGAGTTCATTTTCATTCTCTCGCCGTAACAGAAAGACCGCTGCTGCAGTTGCAACACTAGCTGCTGCTGCTCTAGTTCTTTCTGGCTGCGCAGCTACCGACGGTGGCGCTGCAGGTGGCGACTTGACACTAAAGATCGGTACTGCACTTCCGCAGACCGGTAGCCTTGCCTTCCTAGGCCCACCTGAAGAAGCTGGAGTTGCCCTTGCTGTCAAGGAGATCAACGAAGCTAACAAGGGAATCCAGATTGAAGTTGAATTGGGTGACTCAGGTGACCTAGACAACAAAGCTTACGAAACCGAGATCCCTCGTCTTCTAAACGCAGGTGTTAAGGCAATCATCGGAGCTGCATCATCCGGTACTTCCTTGGCATTCATCGACCAGGTTGTTGGCGCTGGAGTACTTCAGTTCTCTCCTGCTAACACTTCACCAACCCTAACCACATACGACGACAAGGGTCTGTACTTCCGTACCGCTCCGTCTGACCTATTGCAGGGTGAAGTTCTAGGTAACCTAATGGCTGCTGACGGACACCAGAAGATCGCGATGATCGTTCTAAACGACGCATACGGTACTGGACTACGTGACGCTACCACCGCTTCATTCGAAGCTGCTGGTGGAGAAGTTCTAGCTGCACCAACATTCAACGCTGGTGACACTAACTTCAGTGCTCAGATTTCTGAAGTACTTGCAACTAGCCCAGACGCAATCGTTCTTATCACCTTCGATGAGGCAAAGACCATCATTCCTGCTCTTGTTAGCCAGTTCCCTTCGGACAAGCTATACATGGTTGACGGAAACCTTGCCAACTACTCTGAGGACTTCGAGCCAGGCACCCTAACCGGTGCTAAGGGCACTGCTCCGGGTCTAGACCCAGACACTATCCGTGAGTTCCTAGACAGAATGGAAGCAAACTGGGTTGAGGCTGGAAACGCATCACTAGATGAGGTTTTCCTATACGGCCCTGAGTCATATGACGCAGTAGTTCTTCTAGCTCTAGCGGCTTTGGCTGCTGGCTCTGTAGAGGGCGTTGACATGGCCGGCAAGCTTCAGGAAGTTTCTGGAGGTTCCGGTTCAGGTGAGAAGTGCACCAGCTTTGCTGCGTGTGCTGACATCATCAACGGCGGCGGCGTCGCTGACTACGATGGTGTTTCAAGCCCAGTTACTTTCGATGAGTACGGAGACCCAACACAGGGTAACATCCTTGTCTCAATCTACGGTGACGACAACACATACACCGCAGTTAAGTAATTTATAACTGATAGAAAAACCCCCGGGAGAAATCCCGGGGGTTTTTTATTGGCTTGATTTTTGGCTATTCGCCTAGGGTACCGAGGTATAGTCCGATGACCTTTGGGTCATTCAGTAGCTCACGGCCGGTTCCAACAACCGCATCTTTACCTTGGTCCAGAACATACGCACGGTCAGAGATCTGAAGGCAGCGACGAGCATTTTGCTCGACCATGATGGTTGTAACTCCAGACTTGTTGATCTCCGATACTCGAATGAATGCTTCGTCTTGCCGCACTGGAGAAAGGCCAGCAGAGGGCTCATCCAACAGCAAGACCTTAGGGTCCATCATTAGAGCTCGACTCATTGCAACCATCTGACGTTCTCCTCCGGAGAGCGAGCCAGCTCGCTGCTTAAGTCTTTTGCCAAGCTCTGCAAAAATTCCGGTGACAAACTCGAGACGCTCGTTGTAGCTTTTTGGGTTCTGGAATAGACCCATCTGCAGGTTCTCTTCGATTGTTAGCGAGGGAAAGACGTTATTGTTCTGGGGAACAAAGCCGATTCCACGGGCAACCAACTGGTTTGCCTTGAGGTTGGAAATCGACTCACCGTTTAGGTTGATTTCACCTTCGCGAACCTTCACTAGTCCAAAGATCGCCTTTAGCAGGGTGGACTTACCGGCACCATTTGGACCGATAATTCCCACAAGCTCACCTTGATCAGCGAAGAAATTTGCGCCGTTCAAGATGTTTACTCCCGGAAGGTAACCGGCAACTAGCCCCTTAGTTTCAATAACTGGAGTTTTAGCCATGGTTTACTTCTTTCCCTTTGGAAGTGTAATTCGCCCGGTGACTGTTCCAAGGTCGGTGTCCTGGTGAGAGCCCAGATAAGCGTCGATAACTGCAGGGTTTTTCATAACTTCCTCGGCTGGGCCTTCGGCAACTACTCGACCCTCGGCCATTACGATTACCCAGTCGGCGATGTGGCGAACCATGTGCATATCGTGCTCAACAAACAAAACGGTCATGCCCTCTTTCTTCAAACCCAAAACGTGCTCTAGAAGGGACTGAGTCAGTGCTGGGTTTACTCCAGCCATAGGCTCATCGAGCATCACAAGCACCGGGTCGGTCATGAGGGCTCTTGCCATTTCCAAAAGCTTTCTTTGACCACCAGACAGGCTTGCCGCGAAGTCGTCTTTTTTGGCATCTAGCTTGAAGCGCTTTAGTAGCTCCATGGCCTTGGCTTCAATCTGAGCTTCCTTTGGTTTCCACAAGAACGGGAACAGTGAGTAAAGAAGTTTCTCGCCACGCTGATCCTTGGCTCCGAGCTTCATGTTTTCCAAAACAGTCAGCAAACTAAGGGCCTTGGTTAGCTGAAAGGTG
>CAFBML010000023.1_pt1 | contig 8575 bp, 6 predicted proteins | sample 7268871 | NCBI WGS metagenome assembly CAFBML01 (sample SAMEA6814067, study PRJEB35770) | uncultured Micrococcales bacterium | biome: Freshwater; feature: Freshwater reservoir; material: water | place: Czech Republic | collected 2017-05-23 | depth 30m m
CGGACAAAGCTCACACCGGGCAGTTGCTGATTATTCAAAGGTCAAAGTCTCCATAAATGGGGGTCGTTACAGGTTAACATTGTCAGAGATTCCCTAACGCATAAGCCCAGAAAGCTAAAAATGTATCCCCTGAACTCGGCCGGTAAGGCAGTTGGCGTGAACCCGAGTCCAAGCTTTCCTGATATTGAGAAGGAAATCCTCGAATACTGGGACAAAGAGGGCACTTTTCAGGAGTCCATTGATCAGCGAAAAGCTGAAGGGGCTGAGGAATTCGTCTTTTATGATGGCCCACCCTTTGCCAACGGTCTTCCTCATTACGGACACCTACTTACTGGTTACACTAAGGACCTAGTCCCAAGGTTCAAAACCATGCAGGGCTATCGCGTTGAGCGCCGCTTTGGCTGGGACACCCATGGTCTTCCTGCCGAGGTTGAGGCCGAGCGCCAGCTGGGTATTTCTGGCAGACCTGAGATTGAAAAGTACGGGGTAGATAAGTTCAACGCTTACTGCAAGACCTCGGTTCTGAAGTACACCGAAGACTGGAGAGCGTATGTCACAAGGCAGGCTCGCTGGGTTGATTTTGATAACGACTACAAAACCCTAGACACCAGCTACACCGAGAGTGTGATCTGGGCATTCAAGGAGCTTTACAAAAAGGGCTTAATCTACGAAGGCTTCAAAGTTCTGGCGTACTGCTGGAGATGTGAAACCCCACTTTCCAACCACGAGCTTCGAATGGACGACGAGGTTTACAAAACACGCCAGGACCAATCCGTCACTGTCACCTTTCCAATAATCGAAGGCGATTTGGCCGGCGTTCGCATGCTGGCCTGGACAACTACTCCTTGGACTCTTCCAACAAACTTTGCGCTTGCGGTTGGCCCGGAAATCTCCTACGCAGTTGTTGCTGCTGGACCCAACGGCGCAGCCGATGGCGGAGATTCCAAAACCAAGTATCTAATTGCATCATCGCTATTAGGCGCATACGCCAAGGACTTGGGTTACGAAGATGCCGATTCAGCAATTGCTGCAACCGAGAAAACAATTTTAGGTAAAGACCTAGCCGGAATTCGCTATACCCGGATCTTTGATTACTACGCAGATGAAACAAAGTTTGATACCAAAAATGCTTGGCAGGTTCTAGTTGGCGACTACGTCGCTGATAATGAAGGAACCGGAATTGTTCACCAAGCCCCGGCCTACGGTGAGGATGACCAGAGGCTTTGTGAGGAAGCTGGAATACCTGTTTATGTCTCCGTGAACGAGCGTGGTCAGTTCAATTCCGTTGTTTCGGACTTTGAAGGCCAGCATGTTTTCGATGCCAACAAGCCAATTACCCAGAAGCTAAAAGCCGAGGGCAGGTTGTTGCGTCAGGCTAGCTACGAGCACCCATACCCGCATTGCTACCGATGCAAGAACCCACTTATCTACAAGGCAGTTTCGTCTTGGTTTGTAGAAACCACAAAGGTCAAAGACCGCATGCTTGAGCTAAACCAGCAGATTGAATGGACCCCTTCACACACTAAAGATGGCTCTTTCGGAAAATGGTTGGAAAACGTGCGCGATTGGGCCATCAGCCGAAACCGATTTTGGGGAGCACCGATTCCAGTTTGGAAATCCGATGACCCTAACTATCCGCGAATTGATGTGTACGGTTCTCTCGACGAACTCGAGAAGGATTTTGGAAAGGCGCCGGAGGATTTCCACCGCCCGTTTATTGATCAACTAACTAGGCCAAACCCTGATGACCCAACCGGTAAATCAACTATGCGACGGGTTCCAGAAGTTTTGGACTGCTGGTTTGAATCCGGCTCTATGCCATTTGCTCAGGTTCACTACCCATTTGAAAATCGTGACTGGTTCGAAACTCACAATCCGGGCGATTTCATCGTTGAGTACGTCGGTCAAACCAGGGGATGGTTCTACACACTCCATGTTCTAGCCACTGCACTGTTTGATCGCCCAGCTTTCAAGTCGGCTATTTCGCACGGAATCGTTCTTGGCAACGATGGAGCGAAGATGTCAAAGTCGCTTCGCAACTACCCGGATGTTTACGAAGTCTTCGATCGCGACGGCTCAGATGCAATGCGCTGGTTCTTGATGTCCAGCCCAATCCTGCGCGGTGGAAACTTGGTTGTCACCGAACAGGGTATTCGAGAAGGGGTTAGGCAAGTTCTGCTGCCGCTTTGGAACACCTGGTACTTCTTCTCGCTTTATGCCAACGCTTCGAACTACAAGGCCAAGTACTCGGTATCAAGCACTGACGTGCTTGATCGGTACTTGCTTGCAAAAACGCGCGATCTAATCATGCAAGTTGAAGCCGATCTGAATCAGTACGATTCCTACGCTGCATCGGCGAGACTTCGTGACTTCAGCGATGTTCTCACCAACTGGTATGTCCGTCGTTCAAGAGATCGTTTCTGGGCCGGCAACGAAGAAGCTTTCGACACGCTTTATACAGTTCTAGAACAAGTAACCCGAGTTGTTGCCCCGCTACTTCCAATGGTCGCAGAAGAAATTTGGCGCGGCCTCACTGGGGGTAAGAGCGTTCACCTGGAATCCTGGCCGGATGCCAGCAAGCTGTCTCACGACCAGGACCTTGTCACTGCAATGGATCAAGTTCGTACCGTCAGCTCAGTATCTCTTGGACTCAGAAAGACCAATGGCTTGCGCGTTCGTCTTCCGCTGTCAAAGCTAACCGTTGTGAATACTGGTGCATCTAAGCTTCTTGACTTTGCAGGAATCATCGCCGAGGAGTTGAACGTGAAAGACGTTGAGCTTGTTGAATTGGCTGTTGAATCAACTCAGGCCTTTGGTGTTGAGAAGCAGCTCACTGTTAATTCCAGAGCACTCGGTCCAAGACTTGGCAAGCAAGTTCAGTCAATAATCCAAGCCGCCAAAGCTGGAAACTGGGAGCAAAGCGGCGAGAGTGTTTCTGTGAACGGCGTAGCTCTTGAGCAGGGCGAATACGAAATCAGCTTGGTTGCCAAGGACGAGTCAAGTGAAGAGAAGCTAATTGGAATCCTGCCTGGTGGAGGTTTTGTGATTTTGAATCGTGTCGTGACACCAGAGCTAGCGGCCGAGGGTTTGGCAAGGGATGTAATTCGGGCAATTCAGCAAGCTCGCAAGGATGCTGACTTTGACGTTTCCGATCGAATCAAAGCAGTTCTGTCTGGCGATAACTTAGTGGTGGCTGCAATTTCAGCTCACGAAGAACTTGTAAAAGGCGAAACCTTGACTCTAGACCTTTCCTTGTTGGAGTCGGACTCCTTGTCGAGCCCAGTCCCAGTTGGTGAGTCACAGCAGGTCCAAATTGCGGTGACCAAGCTTTGAGGCAAGAAGCCAGAGACGAAAAGTATTGGGCATCACAGTCGGACATCGTTTTAGAAAAATTACTGCTTCGCATTCCTGAAAACAAAATTCGACCAAGGCTTGAGCCAACCAGACGCGCAGTTGAGCTACTTGGAGACCCACAGCGCTCCTACCGAGTGATTCACGTCACTGGCACCAACGGTAAGACTTCGACCACCAGATTCATTGAGCGCATCCTGCGCGAACACGGCCTTAGAACCGGACGCTTCACTTCTCCGCATCTGATTCGCCTAAACGAGCGCATGGCATTAGATGGCGAGCCCGTGAGCGACGAGCAGCTGATTAGCGTTTACTCCGACATCGAGCCAATCCTTGAATTTGTGGATCAAGAGCTAGCTGATTCAGGAGAGAATCCGCTAACTTTCTTTGAAGCCCTGGCGGTCCTTGGATTTGCAGTGTTTGCAGATGCTCCGGTGGATGTTCTGGTCCTAGAGGTTGGAATGGGGGGAGCTTGGGATTCAACAAATGTTGCGGATGGAGACGTTGCTGTTTTTACCCCCATAGGACTTGATCACATGGATCGATTAGGCAACACCTTAGAAGAAATTGCTGACACCAAGTCGGGCATCATCAAGCCAGGCAGTGTCGTTGTTAGCTCAGTTCAAGAACGCGGTGTGCTTGCGGTTCTAGAAAATGCTGCGAAACAAAAAGCAGAGGCTTTCAAGCTAGAGGGCCGTGATTTTGCAGTAAGCGAGTTTGTTCCCAGCCCAACCGGTCAATCAATTTCGATATCTGGACTGGCAGGCTCATATGGCCCTTTCCAGGCTCCAGTTTTTGGCTCTCATCAGGGCCAGAACCTGGCTGTTGCCGTTGCGGCTGTGGAGGCGTTTCTCGGAGGTGGTCAGATTCAAATTGCTGATGATGTCTTGCGCTCGGCAATATCAGATGTCTCATCGCCAGGAAGGCTCCAGTTGATTAGAGATGTCCCGAATCTTTTGCTCGATGGAGCACACAACCCGGCAGGTGCTCTTATTCTCGCGCAAGCCTTGCGCTCTGAGTTCTCCGAAAAACCATTGGTTGGAGTAATTGCTGTTCTAGCTGAAAAGGATGCATCGGGCCTTTTATCAAATCTGGCTGGAGTCTTCGAGAGCGTTGTGCTAACTCAGTCTTCATCTCCAAGATCGATGCCAGCAGCAGAGTTGGGATTCCTAGCCAAAGATGGCTTGGGCCAGGAGGTTGAGAGTATTTCAGATTTCAAATTGGCCCTTGAGCAAGCCAAGCAGAGGGCTTTAGAAATTGATGGCACGGTTGTTGTCACGGGGTCGATTACCTTAGTAGGAGATGTCATAAAGCTAATCCAGGAGGAATCCGATGAGGAATAGAACCACAAAGGCAACCCTTGGTTCGCTCGTGATGGTTTTCCAATCCGTCGTGGTTTTTTTCGCAACCCTGGTCGGTTTTGGTCTTCAGGTTTATCCCGAGCCAGCAGTGATATGGGGAGTCGGATTAGGCCTCGCCGTTGTTTTGATGCTCTTTCCGGCAGTCTTGGGAAAACCGGGAACTTATGCTCTTGGCTGGATTCTTCAAGGGGTAGTAGTTTCATTGGGTATCTGGGTGCCGTTGATGTTTGGGCTCGGGGCAGTTTTCCTGGCAATGTGGGCCTGGGGAATGATTGCCGGTGGCACAATTGATAAAGCTCGAGCAGCAAAGAGCAAACTTGATTCAGAAAGTGGCACAACATGAAAGAGAAGACACTCGTTCTCATAAAGCCAGATGGCGTTGCCAGATCCCTCACAGGAGAGATCATTCGTCGCATTGAGGAAAAGGGGTATTTCGTCACTGGCCTAAAAATGCTAACTCCGACCCCTGCACAACTTGCGGCACACTACGCCGAGCACGAAGGGAAGCCTTTTTACGCACCTCTAATTGAGTTCATGTCTTCTGGTCCCATCGTTGCCTTGCGCGTTGAGGGCGAGCGAGTTATCGAAGGATTCAGGTCATTAGCCGGAACAACCGACCCAACAACTGCCGCACCTGGAACCATAAGGGGAGATCTAGGGCGCGACTGGGGCGAGAGAGTTCAGAAGAATTTAGTACACGGCTCAGACTCTGTTGAGTCAGCCAACCGTGAGCTTGGAATCTGGTTTAGCTAAAACAGGCTCGGCCACAAATCCCAGAAGCGCCAAATAGTTACAGTAAACATGGCACCGAATGTCGCAAAGGAAAACAACCAGTGCCAGTCGTATGCCGCGACAAAAAAACCAACCGTTTTTAGCGGAACTGGAACAATTCCCTCTCTGGCCGCGAACAGGAGTTGCTTCCAGAACATCGGGATCATTCCAGTCCAGGCAACCATGCAATATGGGCACAAGGCTCCGATTATAAACAAGCTTTGACTAAAGAGCCAAGCTACAAACAAGAATCCGCCAACCATTCCAAGGGTGAACAGTAGCCAGAACCATTTAGCAAATTTGGCACCAGCAAGGATTGCAAAACCAATCAGGATTGGGACCACGAAAACAGCTAACCCAATAAGGGAGTTAGGAAAACCCAGAAGTGAAGCTTGCTCCGTGAGCATCACGGACTTGCAAGAAATGAAAGGGCTAATGTCACAGCTCAATACCGCGTCCGGGTTAGCGGCAACATGAAGTCGCTCAATTGTTAGAGCAAGTGCTCCGATCCATCCGATTGCCCCGCCAGTGATTAGCATCCATGCAAGTGATTTAGTCCCTCCGATAAGGGATTTCTGGCTTGTTTCAATGCTCATCATTCAAGTATTCCACGGCGATTCAACCCCTTTTGCCTATTTGGTGTAATACTTAAGGGTAAGCAAATGGGAGCCACATCCTCCCGCTTAAAAAGGTTTATCGAGCATTTGGCTCCAAGGCATAAGACCCATCGGGCAGCTGGCAGGGCGACGTGAAAGCAATGACTCGCAACTAAAAGGTTTAGTCGGTGGCAAAAGTCACTGATAAGGATTTAGAGCCGGAATTTCGGCCATGTGTGTGGGCTTTGGCCAACCGGGGGCATGGAGTGCACCTTAAATGGTGAAGGAAAAAGACGAATCAGCAAAAGCTGATAAGGCAACCAAAATGGTAGTCAAAGACAATCGCACCAAAAGTGTCAAGCCGGCGCAGGAAAAGACTCCAAAGAAAATTGCTGAGAAGAAGGAACCAACAAAAAAGTCAGAAAGCAAATCAGATTCTCAGGACTCAGGCAGGACCAAGAAGTCTGAACCAGTAAAGGCAGCTCCAGCGCTTAGTGCAACATCTCTAATTTTCAAGGCACCAGATCTTCCGCCAGTAGAACCGCGCAAAAAGGGTACTGCCAAGAAAACCAACGAAGCAGAATCAGAATCGCACCTTCGCCGACGCTCACGTCGCCGTGCCGGCGAGCCAATCGATGTAATTCCAGATTCTCCAAACGTTGTTGTCAAGGTTAGGACCCCCCGCGCGCCAAAGGAGCCAAGTAACGAGCCCCAGCGCGTAAAGGGTTCGACAAGACTTGAGGCAAAAAAACAGCGCCGTCGTGACGGCAGAGATTCTGGAAGACGACGCACCACAATCACTGAGACCGAGTTCCTGGCTCGCCGTGAATCGGTCGATCGTATGATGCTAGTTAGATCCAAGGACGACAAGATCCAACTTTGCGTTCTTGAAGACAAAGTCCTTGTTGAGCATTATGTTGCTCAAACCCAAGACGGATCACTAATTGGGAATGTTTATCTCGGTAAGGTGCAGAATGTTCTTCCTTCGATGGAAGCAGCATTCGTTGACATAGGTCGTGGACGAAACGCTGTTTTGTATTCCGGCGAAGTCAACTGGGAAGCCGATGGTCTAGATGGACAACCTCGAAAGATTGAACTTGCATTAAAATCCGGCGACACACTGCTTGTCCAAGTCACTAAGGACTCAGTGGGCCAAAAGGGCGCCAGATTGACCTCCCAGGTATCACTTCCTGGGCGATACGTTGTTTATGTGCCAAATGGCAACATGAACGGAATCTCGAGAAAGCTCCCAGAATCTGAGCGCGTTCGTCTAAAGAAGATCCTCAAGGACATTGTTCCTGAAGAGACCAGCGTGATTGTTCGCACTGCCGCGGAAGGGGCAACCGAAGAACAACTCACCCTGGATGTTGCCAGATTGCAGGCACAATGGGATGGAATTCAGAAGAAAATCAAGAAAGCCACACCTCCCACACTGCTTCACTCTGAGCCAGACCTGCTGGTAAAGATTGTTCGGGATGTGTTCAACGAAGACTTCCAAAAGATGGTCATCTCCGGCGCTGACGCCCAGGCTGTAATCACTGAATACCTTGAGTCTGTCGCACCAGATCTTTTGGAGCGTGTCGAGGTTTACGATGGCAAGGAAGATTTGTTTGAGCGCCATCGCGTGGGGGAGCAAATTGGCAAAGCTCTAGAGCGAAAGGTTTATCTACCTTCTGGCGGTTCGCTAGTGATTGACCGCACGGAAGCCATGACTGTGGTGGACGTGAACACCGGAAAGTTTGTAGGTTCTGGTGGAAACCTTGAGGAAACAGTCACAAAGAACAACCTGGAAGCGGCCGAGGAAATCGTTCGTCAGCTAAGGCTTCGCGACATCGGTGGAATAATCGTTGTTGACTTTATCGATATGGTTCTTGAATCTAACCGTGACCTAGTATCCAGAAGGCTTATCGAATGTCTTGGTCGAGACCGAACAAAACATCAGGTTGCTGAAGTGACCTCTCTTGGTCTAGTCCAGATGACGCGCAAGAAGCTCGGTTTAGGACTTTTGGAATCTTTCAGTGAGCCTTGCGAAGTCTGCAGCGCTAGAGGAGCAATCGTGCACCATGAGCCGATTATGCGAGTAAGAAGCTCAAATGATTCAAAGCCAGAGAAAAAGCGCAAAGGGCACATGGAAGTAGCAAACGTTGTCACGCCAGAGCGTGCCTCCGAGATCAACTCAGTGGTAGCAAAGATTGCTGCCTCGACCATGGGTACGGGAAAAATTGAGTCCAAAAAAGCCGGCGATCAGGGCAAACAAGCCCCGACTCTAGAGCGCATCCTGGACGCATTGCCCGATGCCAAGGCTGATGTGAAGGCAGATTCCAAGGCCGACGCCAAGCGCAAACCCAGGCGGGCTACCAGTCCGGCCAAGGTTGACCCAGGAGCCTAGGCCCCATTAGACTAGGGAGCTGTTGCCCAGGTGGTGACTTCCCAAACTTAGAAAAAGGTAAATCAAGTGGTTTTCGCAGTAGTTCGCGCAGGCGGCCGTCAAGAGAA
>CAFBML010000024.1_pt1 | contig 8100 bp, 5 predicted proteins | sample 7268871 | NCBI WGS metagenome assembly CAFBML01 (sample SAMEA6814067, study PRJEB35770) | uncultured Micrococcales bacterium | biome: Freshwater; feature: Freshwater reservoir; material: water | place: Czech Republic | collected 2017-05-23 | depth 30m m
GAGCTTGGGCGAGCAGCCCTCAAGCGCTCACTGTTTGGTCTTGCTCCAAATGAGGTTTACATAGCCGATCTGATCACTCAGTTCGCTGGTGGTCTCTTACACCACCGTTTCACCCTTACCGATTGCTCGGCGGTTTACTTTCTGTTGCACTTATCTCTCGGGTTACCCCGGGTGGGCGTTACCCACCATTTTGCTCTTTGGAGCCCGGACGTTCCTCGTCAGTAAACTGCCGCGACCGCCTTGCCGACCCATCCATGCTCCAGTCTAGCTACGAGCTCTAGGAAGATAAATGGGCTGTTGAGTTAGTGCAGATAACCTCTGCTGCTTCAAGACCCCAGTAGCGGGCGATAGAAATAGATGCCGGTCCAATGGTGGTTCGCCAATACCCGGCAACGGAAGCATCGTTAGCCAGGCGAAGAAGTGCTCGAATTGGCATCACGTGAGCTACCACCACCACTGTTTGCCCTGAGTAGTTGGCAAGAATTGAATCAAAAGCTCTTCTTACTCGAGCGTCAAAGTCCTTTAGGGACTCCCCTCCCGGAGGCGCTACCTCGAAAGACCCTCGCCAAGCGTTGTATTGCTGCTCGTGAGCGGTAAAAACCTCTTCATTGGTAAGCCCGTCCCAGTCCCCAAAACCTATTTCGGATAGATCATCATTTGAAACCATAGGTAGCGAAACGCGATTGGCAATTACCTGCGCTGTTTGTTGGGCTCTGGAAATTGGCGAATGCACAATTGCAGTCGGCGCACTCAAATACGCGAAATTTCCCGAGTGACCGAATTTGGCTAGCTCTTCTGCAACTTCCCTGGCGTCTTGTCTTCCAAGCTCAGATAGTTCGGGATTCTCCCCATCGCCACCAGAGATTTTTCTGGATTCGGTTAGAGCGGTCCGTCCGTGGCGGATAAGAATCAGAGTTGTCGTTGAGACAGCACTCGGACGCGGGGCGCGAATGGAGGATGGTTCGGCCAGATTGAACTCAACAGCTGAGGCAATAGGGGCACCGGAGTAATCCATTGCTTTGTTGGCAAGTGCATCAGCTAGCCCGTTTTGCTCACGCGGAATCCATACGAACTCAACGTCTTTGGATGCTATCAACTTCTGCACTTTTGATCCCAACGCCATCATGTCTGGGTGCTTAATCTTCCAACGTCCCGACATCTGTTCAACTACCAGCTTGGAGTCCATCCGCACCATTACGCTCGCAGCAGGGTCAATCTCGAAGGCTGCCTCAAGGGCGAGTAAGACTGCTGTGTACTCGGCAACATTGTTGGTTGCAATTCCTACTGCCTCAGAAATTTCTCTTAGGATTTTTCCGGTTGCGGTATCAATTACAACTGCGCCCGCTCCCGAAATTCCAGGATTCCCACGGGATCCGCCATCTGCTTCGATAATCAATTTCATGAGCGGACCAAATAGGCCTGACAGTTAGGGCATTCTGCAATTTCATCCGCTGGTAAAGCTAGAATCTCTTCTAGGTTTGTGGCAGTAATTGATAAGCGGCAGGCTCCACATTCGCGGCCCACTAACTTGCCCGCGGCCACGTTTCGATCAGCCTTTCTTTGATAAGCCGCCGCTAGCTCTGGCTCGATAAGTCCAACTAGGGCGCTTCTCTTGGAAGATAGCTCGGCACGGGCAGAATCTAGTGCCGAAGTATTTGTTTCAAGTGCTGATCTAAGTTGAGTTAATTCTTGTTCAGCTGCAGATTTTGAAGCTTCGGCTTCAGATAGCTCAGCACGAACTGTCTCAAGAGCCTCCATAATCCCAAGCTCAGCATCTTCTAGTTCACTTTTTCGTTTAGCTAAAGTCGTTAGTTCATGCTCGATACCTTGAGCGTCTTTCGCCGAAGTAGTTGAGGAAAGACGCTGGTTGTCTTTTGCGATCCTGTTTTCAACAAGTTCAAGATCGTTCTCTGAACGCTTTAGTTCAAGCTCCAGATCACCGACTCTGTTTCGAGCGTCGATAAGCCGATCCGAAAGCGCCAGAGCTTTATCGCTTGCCTCCGAAATAGCTGTTGCTGATAGGAGCCTGGATCTATCGCCTGCGTTTCGCACGAGAGAAAGATCAAGGTCAACAAGCTCCAGCAGCCGCTTTTGATCCTGGGAATTAGCCTTCACTGCTTCCTCTTCCCTGCACGCTCATGGACCAAGGGTCTGTCGAAATTTGACTCACAACAAAACTAACCTCAGGTATTAGTTTCGAAAGAGTGGTCTGGGTTGGCTTTAGCCAAAGACTCTCTGCGGCGAAATGTGAGATGTCAATTAGCGCCAGTGGATTAGCTGGGTCTGATACCGCATCCAGAACAACATGGTGTCTTAGATCGCTGGTCACTAACAGATCTGCCCCCAGTTCTTGAGCGGCTGGTATGAAGCTATCTCCGGCACCGCCAACAACCGCAACGGTTTCAATCACCCTTGACAAATCCCCAGCTACCCGAATTGGAGCATTTGTGTCAGGAAGGAAGGAGGCAACAAGTTTCGCATACTCCGAAAGCGATTGAGGTTTCTTGAGTTTTCCGATGCGGCCATGGCCAATTCCATTGCCCGTAGCAATCAATGGCGTCGTGTTTGCTAGACCTAGCTGTTGAGCCAAGACGTCAGAGACTCCATCGATAACGATATCGGCGTTGGTGTGCGCGGAGAAAATGGCTATCGAGTTTTTCACGGCGAAGGAAACTAGCTCTCCCTTGAGCTGATTCTCACTTAGAAAGTTCACGGCTTTTAGCAAAAGCGGGTGGTGAGAAATCACAAGTTCACAGCCCTGCTCCTTGGCTTCGGAAAGCACCCCTAGGGTCACATCAACGCAAAGTAGGGCTGTGGTAATGTCCTGGCGAACGCTTCCCGTTGCAAGCCCTGGGCGATCCCATTCTTCAGCGCCCGAGACAGGCCAGAGCGATTCAAACACCCCAAGCAGGTTAGATAGCGGTAGTGGCATCGAATTACGCAGTCGCGTCAAGGAATTCCTTGAGCTCCTGGCGTCTCTGATCTAGCTCAGCGAGCTTACGCTCTTGCTTTTTGATTCTTGGGATTCCTAGAGCCACAGGTAGCAAGGCAGCTAGCCCAAACGCCATCGCAATACCGATGTTTGACCCGACAAGCTCAAATATTCCTGGAGTGAAATCCCCAAGATATCCAGTCCAGCTAGATAGTTGAGGGCCGCCGTTCAGATATCCATAACCTAAAGCAACTGCGAGCAAGAATCCAAGGACATTTACGAAGTTTATTTTTCCGTAGAAACCATATTCCCGGGTCAGTGAGACCTCGTGATAGCCGCGAGTTCGGGTAAGTGCATCAGAGACAAAGATTCCAGCCCAAGCTGCAGCAACTACCCCAGCAAGAAGCACTACTTCAAGAACAGACTCTTGCAGAGTAGATGCGGCAACGAGATAACTCGCGAAAATAACACCAGCCAGAACGAGCAGCGAAACCACCAGAGCCGCCAGCCAACCCGGGATCTTCACGATTCCTATTAGATTCCCCGATAGCGAGTAAACAGAGGCGGTGACTAAGTAGAGAATCGATAACCCAACAGCCACCACAAAAATCACAAAAACCCAAACTGGGGCCGCTACTGCAACCGTTGCCAAAACATCTGCACTGAATGAAGAGCTGAGAGTTTCTTCAGACATGAATAGCCATAGCAAACCAAGAACACCTGTAATTAGTGGAATAAAGAAAGTCGAGATAAAGCTAAGGAAGAACACTTTGGACCCAGGGGTTTCCGGAGGCAACTTCCTGGCAAAATCTCCCGAGAAGCAAAGAATTGCAAACCCAAACAGGGCAATAGCAAAAAGACCTAAGTCAATAAGTGCAGGCGTTGAAATGGCTTCGACTGCTGCAAGATCCTGCATTGAATAGGTGTTGGCTACAAAGTAGATAAATGTTCCAGTTCCTATAACGGTGACAGCTGAAGTGACCTGCTGAAGACGAAGAATGCCCTGGCCTCCAAATGTGGAAACTATTGCAGCGATAACAACCATGGGGATTAAAACAAACAAAGAAGCGGTAAATTCACCCGGGAAGATGAGGCGCTCGGCAACATCGGCAAACCACGGTTGGTTGAAAATCAGTGGCGAGATAACTCGTGCCGCAAAATACGCAAAAGCAGCAGCCCAGAAGAGTTTTGCAAAAAGCATTAGTGTGGCAGGCAGCGAATTACCCCAAACCCCAAAGGCTGCTCTTGACACGACCGTGAGTGAGCTAGAGGCACGGACAGAAGCCATAGAACCAACCGCTGCCATAAATGATGTAATAACCAAAACAGAAGCAAGCAATACGACCGACTGGGCCAGCGACGCTCCAGCGTCCTTAATCAAAGCGGCAACAACTAGAGCCAACGGAGATGAGGCAATCGCAAGCCAGGACCAGCTAAGTGCTAGGGCTGTTCGTGTTGGTCCCGCCTGATCTTGATCATCCACTTCAACCTGATTTTCCTCGAAGAGCTCTACTGCAACTGGAGCAGAAACCGGTTCTTCTTCAATCTTGCTCGATCTATTTGAGGCAGCTTCAGAGACTGAGTCAGTTTGGGTAATTGAGCTTTGCTGCATATCAGGCTCAGTTGCAACTTCCGCGTAGCTGGCATTTAGCGCAGCCACAATGTCTTCGATTCGCTCTGGCGAGACCACCGGCTCTAAAGGGACTTCCTGTAAATGCTCGGTAGGCCCACTAATGGTTGGCTCTTGAGTTGCGGGCGCAACCTCGGGAGTCGTAAGCAGTGCTGCTGGATCTTGGAATGATGTCGACTCGATGGGAGCTGGTTCGGTTGCCGCATGCATCTGCGCTTCAAGTTTCCACTTCGAAAGTTCTAGCGCGTCTTCTTGGCGCAGTTTCGACTGTTCCTCGATTAACGTCATCGCCGCCATGAGGCCGTTTGGCTGAAGCTGGAGCTCAGCAATTTTTGCATTCAGCTCGGCATCTGGCATGGCCCTGGGGGCCGGGGGGTTCGGTCGAAACATAGCCAAATCCTATCCCCGCCAATTCGAATGGTCGCTATTTGTGGGCCCTACCGGGCTCGAACCGATGACATCCACGGTGTAAACGTGGCGCTCTACCAACTGAGCTAAAGGCCCTCAAACATGCGCCATAAGGCAACTACAAAACTCTACTACAAAGCCCCTAGGGCCTGGTGGTAGCTAGCAAGGTCACGAGCTTCGCCTGGACCGTTGACAAATTTGGCACGAACAATGCCGTCGGTATCAATCAAAAAGGTTCCGCGAATCGCAAAGCCTAAATCTTCCTTGAAAACTCCGTATTGCTGTGCCACGCCACCGTGCGGCCAGAAATCCGCCAGCACCTGGAATTTGTAGCCTTCTTTTTCGGCAAACTGCTTCTGTGTGTACTTGGAGTCAACCGAGATGGCCATCAGTTCCACGTCTTTGGACTCAAAAGCAGCAAAGTTATCGCGCAGCTCACAGAGTTCGCCTGTGCAGGTGCCGGAGAATGAGAGAGGGTAGAAAACCAGCACAACGGGCTTCTTGCCGGCAAATGAAGAAAGTTTTACGGATTCGCCGTGCTGGTTTGTGAGTTCAAAATCTGGGGCCTTGTCGCCAATTTCTACTGCCATGACTCTCCTAGTGGTTTGTAGTTTCTAGAGTACTTTCCCAGCACCAAAAACCCCAAATGGAGCCTCTGGCTAAACGTAGCTAAACTGCTAGGAGCCTAAACAAATAGGCCTCCTAGGCTAGCTCTCAAAAATGAGCCCTGCCGCCTTTTTTAGAAGAGAGGACCCGCGTTGTCCATTAACAACAATGACGCCTACGCAGTCTCAAACCCGGATATCGACCCTCAGGAAACCGCCGAATGGTTAGAGTCACTAGATCAAGCTGCCAAAACACATGGTCGCGGTCGGGCACGAGAGATCATGCTCAATCTTCTAAGAAGATCTCACGAGCTTCAACTAAATGTTCCTCTTGTTCCGACAACCGACTATATCAACACCATCTCTCCTGAAGACGAACCTACTTTTCCAGGCAATGAGCAAATTGAGCGCACCTACCGCGCGTGGATGCGTTGGAACGCAGCGATGTTGGTGCACCGAGCACAGCGCCCTGGCGTAGCTGTTGGTGGACATATCTCTACTTTTGCCTCATCAGCTTCTTTATATGAAGTGGGTTTCAATCACTTCTTCAAAGGGCAAGACCATCCTTCCGGTGGCGATCAGATTTTCATTCAGGGGCACGCATCCCCCGGTCCTTACGCTCGAGCATTCCTAGAAGGGCGACTGAGCGAGGACCAGCTCAACGGTTTCCGTCAAGAAAAATCTCACGCTGGTGGTGGACTCTCTTCTTACCCCCACCCAAGACTTATGCCAGAGTTCTGGCAGTTCCCGACAGTTTCCATGGGCCTTGGTCCAATCAACGCCATTTATCAAGCTCAGCTGAACCGCTATGTTCAAAACCGCGGTTTCCGCGACACTTCGGAACAGCACGTATGGGCGTTTTTGGGTGATGGGGAGCTAGACGAGGTAGAAAGCCGAGGAGCACTCCAGCTGGCTGCAAATGATGGTCTAGACAACTTGACTTTCGTTGTAAACGCCAACTTGCAGCGACTTGATGGTCCGGTAAGAGGTAACGGCAAAATCATCCAGGAACTTGAGTCCTTCTTTAGGGGCGCAGGCTGGAATGTAATCAAAGTTATCTGGGGACGCGAGTGGGATCAGCTTCTTTCCAACGATCATGATGGTGCACTTGTAGATTTGATGAACAGAACCCCAGACGGTGACTACCAAACCTACAAAACCGAGTCCGGTGCATTCGTGCGGGAAAACTTCTTCGGTCGCGATCCACGCACTCTTGAGCTAGTTTCAGGCATGACCGACGAGCAGATTTGGGGACTAAGGCGTGGTGGACACGACTATAGGAAGGTCTACGCCGCTTACAAGGCTGCTACCGAGCAAAAAGGCAAGCCAACGGTCATCATCGCCAAGACCATTAAGGGCTACAACCTAGGAAAGACTTTCGAGGGTCGAAACGCGACTCACCAAATGAAAAAAATGACACTGGCCGATCTGAAGCAGTTCAGGGATGAGATGCGAGTTCCAATCAGCGATGCTGAGCTGGAACGCGACCCGTACCAGCCTCCCTACTACCACCCGGGAGAATCCGCTCCGGAGATTCAATATATGCACGATCGAAGAAAAGTGCTCGGCGGATATCTTCCAGAGCGTCGAAGCAAGTACGTCAACTTCAACCTTCCAGAAGATTCCACATACGACATCTCCAAAGGTGGATCTGGAAACCAAGAAGTTGCCACCACGATGGCTTTTGTTCGACTACTCAAAGACCTGCTTCGCTCAAGTGAGCTTGGGCCAAGACTTGTCCCCATTATTCCTGACGAAGCAAGAACATTCGGAATGGATGCTTTCTTCCCTACCGCAAAAATCTACAATCCAAACGGCCAGCACTACCTTTCGGTAGATCGAGACCTACTCCTAAACTACAAGGAATCAGAGACCGGTCAGATTTTGCACACCGGAATCAACGAGGCTGGCTCCCTTGCTGCCTTCACAGCCGTTGGAACAAGTTACTCCACGCAAGGTCAACCACTAATTCCAATCTACGTTTTCTACTCCATGTTTGGATTCCAGCGAACTGCTGATGCAATTTGGGCCGCAACCGATCAGATGAGTCGTGGATTCATGATTGGAGCCACCGCCGGTCGCACGACACTAACTGGCGAGGGTCTTCAGCACGCCGATGGCCATTCACCGCTTCTTGCATCCACCAACACTGGAGTAATCAGCTACGACCCTGCGTACGGATACGAGATTGGCCACATTATGCGCGCCGGATTGGAAAGGATGTATGGAGGTAAGCACAAGGATCCAAACGTGATTTACTACATCACTGTTTATAACGAGCCTTACGTTCAGCCAGCCGAACCTGAGAATCTTGATGTCGAGGGCTTGCTACAAGGAATTCACCGAGTAAGTGAGAACTTCTCGGGCGGAAGAAAAGTACAACTTCTTGCATCTGGTGTTGCGCTTCCTTGGGCATTCGAAGCTCAGGCTCTTTTGCAAAATGACTGGGGTGTTTCAGCAGATATTTGGTCCGTCACTAGCTGGACCGAGCTTCGCCGCGACGGACTGGCCAAAGACCGCGAGAA
>CAFBML010000026.1_pt1 | contig 7801 bp, 7 predicted proteins | sample 7268871 | NCBI WGS metagenome assembly CAFBML01 (sample SAMEA6814067, study PRJEB35770) | uncultured Micrococcales bacterium | biome: Freshwater; feature: Freshwater reservoir; material: water | place: Czech Republic | collected 2017-05-23 | depth 30m m
AAAAATCCCTGCTCTAAGGAGAAATTCGCGTGGCCGATCACTCATTTGATGTTGTAATCCTCGGTGGAGGAAGCGGTGGCTACGCAGCTGCACTTCGTTCAGCCCAACTAGGCAAAACAGTTGCGCTGGTTGAAAGGGACAAACTCGGAGGAACCTGTCTGCACCGCGGTTGTATCCCAACCAAGGCCCTGTTGCACTCAGCTGAAATCGCGGACAACACACGCGAAGCGGAAAACTTTGGAATTAATGCCACCCTTAACTCAATCGACATGCCCAAAGTTAACAGCTACCGAGATGGCATCATCGACAAACTTTTCAAAGGCCTAACCGGTCTGGTCAATTCCAAAAACATCACCGTTGTTGCTGGAGAGGGTCGCCTAACTGGCCCTAAGACTGTGACTGTTAATGGGGATAACTACACCGGAACCAACGTTGTTTTGGCAACTGGCTCTTATTCAAAGTCACTTCCTGGACTTGAAATTGGTGGGCGCGTAATCACCTCAGACCACGCCCTCAAGTTGGACTTTGTACCAAAGAGCGTAATTGTTCTTGGTGGTGGAGTAATCGGTGTTGAGTTTGCTTCAATCTGGCGTTCATTTGGATCCGAAGTGACCATAATCGAAGGTTTACCTCACCTAGTTCCAAATGAAGAAGAAGTTATCTCCAAAGCGCTTGAGCGTGCTTACCGCAAGCGAGGAATCGATTTCAAACTTGGAGTTCGCTTCAGCGGCGTTGAACAGACCGATTCTTCTGTGACTGCTGTGCTAGAAGATGGAACTCGTGTTGAAGCTGAGCTAATGCTGGTTGCTGTTGGGCGAGGTCCAAACACCGCCGGCTTTGGTTATGAAGAACAGGGCCTAACTATGGATCGTGGTTGGGTAATCACCAACGACCGTCTGAGCACCAATCTGCCTGGAGTTTATGCCGCGGGCGATATCGTTCCAGGAGTTCAACTAGCCCACCGCGGCTTCCAGCAGGGAATCTTCATCGCTGAGGACATCGCAGGGCTAAACCCGGTAGCAATCGACGAAGACGGAATTCCAAAAGTCACCTACTGTGAGCCTGAAATTGCATCCGTTGGTTTATCGGAGGTAAAGGCAATTGAGAAGTTCGGGGCTGAAAATGTCTCCACGTACGAGTACAACCTAGGTGGAAACGGAAAATCCCAGATTCTTGGTACAGCAGGTTTCATCAAACTGGTTCGTAAGAATGATGGTCCGGTTCTTGGAGTTCATATGATCGGATCCCGCGTTGGCGAGCAGATCGGTGAAGCTCAGCTGATTGTGAACTGGGAAGCCTACCCAGAGGATGTTGCTACATTGGTTCACGCTCACCCAACCATGAACGAAGCCATGGGTGAGGCGCACCTAGCCCTCGCCGGCAAGCCATTACACGCCCACGCCTAGACTTTAGAAAGATAAACAAGGAGTTATAAACAATGAGCGAATCCGTAGTGCTACCAGCCCTAGGTGAATCAGTCACCGAAGGAACGGTCACCCGCTGGCTTAAGAAAGTTGGCGACAGCGTCAACGTTGACGAGCCCCTTGTAGAAGTATCGACAGACAAAGTAGACACCGAGATCCCATCCCCAGTCGCCGGAGTAATTGAGCAGATTCTTGTTCAAGAAGATGAGACCGTTCAAGTTGGAGCGGTTCTGGTAATCATCGGTTCGGGTTCAAGCTCAACTGCACCAGCAGCACCTGCCGCGGCAGCACCAGTTGCTCCACCGGTAGTTCAGGCTCCCCCAGCACCAGTTGCAGCACCGGTAGTTGCAGCACCGGTTGCTCCTCCTGTCATCGCAGTGCCACCAGTTGTTGCTGCTCCTCCGGTTGCTGCACCTGCTGTTGCACTGCCTGTAATTGCAGCGCCTGTAGTTTCCGTTCCTGCCGCTTCATCAACTGAAGCCGGATACGTGACCCCGCTGGTAAGAAAGTTCGCTCAAGATTCTGGTGTAGATCTTTCCCGAGTTTCTGGGTCGGGAGTTGGCGGTCGTATCCGAAAAGAAGATGTGATGGCAGCAACTCCTGCTCCAGTTGGCTCTTTAGCTTCCCCAGTAGCAGCGCACGTGCCAGCGCCTGTCAGCGCACTGCGTGGAACTAGCGAACCGATGTCCAGACTCCGCAAGGTGCTTGCCGAACGTGCGGTTGCGTCAATGATTTCCTCAGCTCAGCTAACAACCGTGGTTGAAGTAGACGTTACAAGAATTGCTGAGATGCGAAAGAGCATCCAAACGCGCTTCACTGCCGCTACTGGCACCAAGTTAAACTTCATGCCGTTTTTCTTCCTGGCAAGTGCCGAAGCGCTTCGATCTCACCCGAAGCTAAACGCTTCAATCGAAGGCGAGACTATCCACTACCACCCGAGTGAGAACATAAGCTTTGCCGTTGACACCGATCGTGGTTTACTAACCCCGGTCATTCGTGATGCGGCGACACTCAGCTTGGCTAAGATTGCGCAGCAGATTGCAGACCTCGCGTCACGAACACGTGAGAACAAACTCAAGCCAGACGAGATGATGGGTGGCACCTTTACCCTCACTAACACTGGATCACGCGGTGCATTGTTTGACACCCCAGTTGTGTTTTTGCCTCAGGTAGCCATCTTGGGAACTGGCGTGGTTCAAAAACGCCCGGTAGTAATCACAAGTAGCGACGGTCAAGAGTCAATTGCTATCCGCTCAATGGTTTACCTGGCACTGAGCTACGACCACCGCCTCGTTGACGGTGCTGACGCGTCCAGATATTTAGTTGACGTGAAGGCACGCCTTGAAGAGGCTAACTTCCAAAACAACCTAGGGATTTAACTCCTGCCCAAGTTCGACCAGGCCCCCGTTTGCAGAAGCATCAAGGCGATAGTGCAACGGTTTTGAACGACCATCTTTGCATTCAATCTTGCCTATTACGCTCTGAGTTGACCCAAGTGTTTGCTCAAACTTGAGATTAAGAACTCCAAGTGCTGATTGCACCAGCACTTCAGCTGAACTAACTAGTTCACGTTCCTCGAGACTTGCTGCTACCCAATCTCTTATCTCGTCAGGAGAAAGGTCCAAGGCACAAGAAATCTCCGCTTGAAGAGGTTGTTCTTCAGTTTTTTTCTCTGGAAATAAGGCTGGCACAAGAAACAAACCCAAACTCGCGAGTCCAATGCAAAACGGGCCAAGTAAATTGCGTAGTTCAAATTGTCCTTTTCTTCCTGCAGACACAAAGCCAACCTCAGGCACCAGCACGTCTTCACTAGCGCTTTGTTTCACTCGTTTACTTAGGCTTGAAAAAACCTGCCTGATTCTTTCAGTATCTGAAACAACTAACCACAGCTTGCCTGCTTCAACAAGCGAATACTCAATTTGTGATTCGTCGAGCAGTTTTGCAATGGTTGGCCAGCTGGGTCCGAGCGTTTTTCCACGGAAAAGTAGAAAATCAGAGCTGAGTTGATCTTGGGCCTGGTAGATGCGAAGGCCTGGTGCGGAAAGGGCTTTTCCCAAGTAGTACCCTTGGGCAACTAGTAAACGAACATGTATTTGCCTCATGTGCTCAAGCATCCCAAGACAGGTCAAGGTCTGAGTGGTGGAATTTGCTTCTTGGGATAACTCTTAGACTTGAGAAGTGCCGGAATTTCTAACCGCAGGACTTGATCCTTATTTCGTGCCTTACCTAGAGGGGCTCAACCTCCAAAGAGCCATCCATAAAGAAGTAGCAGCTGGCACTAGGCCAGACACCTGCATTCTGCTTGAGCATGAGGGTGTCTATACTGCTGGGAAACGTACCGAGGATTCTGAGCGACCGAACGATGGCACAGCGGTTATTGACGTTGATAGGGGCGGAAAGATTACTTGGCACGGTCCAGGTCAGCTGGTTGGCTATCCAATCATGAGACTGCCCAACCCAATTGATGTGGTCGGATACGTGCGTTGGCTCGAGCAAGTGCTAATAGATGTATGTGCTGACTTCGGTCTTGAAACCGAAAGAGTCGAGGGTCGATCAGGGGTTTGGGCACCATTTTCCGGAACACATCTAAAGATTGCCGCTATTGGTATCCGGGTTGCGGATCACACCACTATGCACGGCTTTGCCTTGAACTGCTCAAACTCACTCGATCCTTACAACACGATCATTGCCTGCGGCATCAAAGATGCAGGCACCAGTACCATTTCTGCCCTAACCGGTAAGCAAATCACACCAGCTATGGCTGCTGAGCGGGTAATGGTCCGGCTTCAAGACATTGCTAAAGTTGAAGTATGACCCAGACCGATCCTGGAACTAAGCCTGCAAAAAAGATGCTCCGCATCGAGGCAAGAAACTCCGCCGTTCCGATCGAACGCAAGCCAGAGTGGATTAAAACAGTTGCAAAAATGGGCCCTGAGTACCAGGCCATGCACAAACTTGTTAAGTCAGAAAACCTACACACCGTCTGCCAAGAAGCAGGGTGCCCAAACATCTACGAGTGTTGGGAAGATCGCGAAGCAACATTTTTGATAGGTGGATCCCAGTGCACCAGACGATGCGACTTCTGTCAGATAGATACTGGAAAGCCAGTAGCCTTCGATCCCGATGAGCCAAGAAGAGTGGCGGTTTCGGTTCGTCAGATGGAGCTTCGCTACGCAACCGTCACAGGTGTCGCCAGGGATGATCTTCCCGATGAAGGAGCTTGGCTGTATGCCCAAACCATAAAGCAAATTCATAAAAAATCTCCAGGCACCGGAGTTGAGATTTTGGTTCCAGACTTTTCTGGCAAGCCAGAGCTTCTACAAAAGATCTTCGATGCTAAGCCAGAAGTATTTGCCCATAACGTTGAAACTGTTCCAAGGATTTTCAAAGAGATCAGGCCAGCTTTTAGCTACCAGCGCTCCCTGGATGTTTTGACTCAAGCGCGCAACGCGGGAATGGTTACAAAGTCGAATCTGATTCTTGGAATGGGCGAGACTCGCGAAGAAATCTCTCAGGCGATGATCGATTTGTTCAACGCTGGAACTGACATTTTGACCATCACCCAATACCTGAGGCCAACGCCAAAGCACCACCCGGTAAACCGCTGGGTCAAGCCACAGGAGTTTGTTGAATTGAAACAAGAAGCTGAAGCACTTGGCTACCTAGGAGTATTGAGCGGTCCACTAGTTCGCTCTTCATACAGAGCTGGTCGCCTCTGGGCTCAGTCGATGAATAAAAAAGGTCTTCCCGTTCCCGCAAACCTCCAGCATCTGGCTGATGTGGCAGCCAAAGATGGCTTCGCGCAGGCCGTCGCTTAAATAAAAAAGGAAATCATGGCAGAAAAAGCACCGAAGGTTGAAAAAGAGCCAGGGCGGATTAAGCAGCTTTGGCAGGTATATAAGCTCACCGCTAAATCCGATAAGAACTTTGTGCTTGCCGGTGCCCTTGGATTTTTTGCTCCTTTAGCAATTGGTGTTTTAGCTATCGTCTTGTTCTTCAGAGACTCTGCACTTACCGTTTTTCTCTGGTCTGTTACCACGCTGCTGTTTAGCTTCCTCAGTGCCCTGACTGTTTTATCGCGCAGAGCAGAAAAAGCTGCTTTCATGCGTATTTCTGGCCAGCCAGGAGCAGTTGCAGCAGTAATTGGATCAACTCTCAAGCGCGGATATTCAACCAGTGAAATGCCAGTAGCCGTTGATCCAAAATCCAGAGGCGCCGTCTATCGGGCGGTCGGTAAGGCAGGTGTGGTCCTTATTGCCGAGGGGAATTCAGCTCGAGTGAGACAGCTAATCGAAGATGAAAAACGCAAGGTCTCAAGGGCGATTCCTGGAGTGACAATTCCTGTGGTCTGGGTCAATGAAGACCCTTCTTCGACTCCGCTGCACGCGCTAACCAAGACGATTTACAAGCTAAAAAAGGCACTGAATCGGGCCGAGATCTCGCTTGTGAACAAGCGCCTTGGAGGCCTGGGCCTTAACATTCCTATCCCTAAGGGGATTGACCCAAACCGGATCCGCCCCGGCCGCCGGATGTAAGTTTTACATACCTGAAACATTTCAAGAACTTTGTGAAACATCCATCTAGCTAGAGTTAGGGCTAATCGGAGCTTTTAGAGCCTCGCCAAGACATAACCGAAGGGAACCAATAATGTTCAAGACCGCCTCAGAAGTCGTGAAATTCATCAAGGATAACGACGTGAAATTCCTAGATGTTCGATTCACTGACCTACCTGGAGTTCAGCAGCACTTCAACCTGCCGGCTGCCATGATCGATGAGCAGTTCTTTATCGATGGTCAACTGTTTGATGGCTCTTCAATCCGCGGTTTTGCTTCGATTCACGAATCAGACATGCAGTTAATTCCTGATGTCACAACTGCTTACCTTGACGCATTCCGCGTCGAGAAGACCTTGATAATGATTTTCGATATTTACAACCCTAGAAACGGTGAGATCTACGGACGGGACCCACGCCAGGTTGCAAAGAAGGCTCAGGCATACCTAAACACCACAGGTCTCGCTGACACTGCATATTTTGCTCCAGAAGCGGAGTTTTTTATCTTTGATGACGTTCGATACGAGAACAAGCAGAACACCGCTTACCATTTCATCGACAGCTCAGAGGCCGCTTGGAACTCCGGCCGCAAAGAAGAAGGCGGAAACCTTGCCAACAAGACCCCTTACAAGGGGGGCTACTTCCCCGTCTCGCCTGTTGACCAGCATGTAGATATGAGAGACCAGATTGTTCTCGAGCTTGAGGCGGCAGGTCTTTCAGTTGAGCGCAGCCACCACGAAGTTGGAACTGCCGGTCAAGGAGAAATCAACTATCGATTCGACACTTTGCTCAATGCAGGTGACGACATTCTAAAGTTCAAGTACATCGTGAAAAACGTTGCTCACTCATTTGGCAAGACGGCAACATTCATGCCAAAACCTTTATTTGGCGACAACGGCTCTGGAATGCACGTTCACCAGTCACTTTGGAAAGACGGCAAGCCACTGTTCTATGACGAGTCCGGCTACGGCGGCCTAAGCGACATGGCCCGCTGGTATATCGGCGGAATCTTGAAGCACGCTCCAAGCTTGCTAGCTTTCACTAACCCGAGTGTGAACTCCTACCACCGACTAGTTCCAGGCTTCGAAGCACCGGTGAACTTGGTTTACTCGGCAGGAAACAGATCAGCTGCTATTCGTATTCCGATGACCGGAACTAACCCTAAGGCAAAGAGAATCGAATTCCGTGCCCCAGACGCATCTTCAAACCCCTACCTAGCATTCGCAGCGATGCTGATGGCCGGACTTGACGGAATCAAGAACCGCATCGAACCACACGAGCCAGTGGATAAGGACCTTTACGAACTGCCACCAGAGGAAGCCAAGCTAATTCCTCAGGTTCCTGGAACGTTAGAAGAGGTACTGCAGGCTCTTGAGAAAGACCACGATTACCTGCTTGCAGGAGATGTCTTCACCAAAGATCTAATCGAAACTTGGATTGACTACAAGCGTGAGAAGGAAATTGCGCCTCTTGCAATGAGACCTCACCCTTACGAGTTCGAGCTTTACTACGGCGTTTAGTCGAAGAACAATTTCTCAAAAACAGCGCGTCCGCGACGGGTGGCAGCTAGATAGTCTTGCTCAAGACTGCTAGCTCCCCCTCGCGGATAGCCACTTAACCTAGCAATTCCCTCAAGCTGTTGCCTATCCAATGGCAGCACATCTGTTCTTTTGTTCAGGTACAGCATCGCATTTGAGCGAATTGAAGAAGATAGCACCCAAGCCTCTTTTAGAACTCTGGCATCGGAATTATTGATCAAGCCACAAGCTTCCATTTGCCCAAGTGCCGGAAGGGTGTGAGGGGTTTGGATTTGTGGGTTTGCACT
>CAFBML010000029.1_pt1 | contig 7314 bp, 7 predicted proteins | sample 7268871 | NCBI WGS metagenome assembly CAFBML01 (sample SAMEA6814067, study PRJEB35770) | uncultured Micrococcales bacterium | biome: Freshwater; feature: Freshwater reservoir; material: water | place: Czech Republic | collected 2017-05-23 | depth 30m m
AATTGCCGTTCCAACAATTCCTGATTCGGCAATGGGGGAGTTGAAAACTCTTTTCTCACCAAACTCGGCAAGAAGCCCTTCGGTCACGCGGAATACTCCGCCAAGTTCGGCAACGTCTTCACCGAAGACTAAAACTTTTTTATTGTTCTGCATTGCTTTTTGGATACCGGCGTTGATGGCCTTAGCAATTGGCATCTCTACTGAATTACTCACTTGGCTTCACCTTCTTCAAAGGAAGCTTCGTAGCCTTCGAGCCAAGCTTGCTGCTCAGAAATGAGAGGGTGCGGGTCTGAATAAACGTGCTTGAAGATGTTCTCAAGCGGTGGGTTTGGCATCGCGAATGTTTCAGCTCTAATTTGTTCAGCTAACTGATCGCCTGCAATGGCAACTTCTTCAAAGAAGTCATCGCCTACGCCCTGACGGCGAAGGAACTTTTCAAAGCGAGTAAGTGGATCTCGTGCTTTCCAGTATTCGAGCTCTTCAGCTGGACGATATTTGGTTGGGTCATCGCTTGTGGTGTGTGCGCCGACGCGATAGGTGAGGGCTTCAATCAAGGAAGGGCCAAAACCGTTTCTGGCATCGTCCATGTGCTTGGCGGTCACGGCGTAGCAAGCCAATACGTCATTGCCATCAACTTGGATTCCAGGAACGCCGAATCCAGTTCCACGAAGGTAAAGCGGAACAACTGTCTGAGCAGAAACCGGAGAGCTAATAGCCCACTGGTTGTTCTGGCAGAAAAACACCAGCGGGGCTTTGGTGGTTGCAGCAAATAGCAACGCTTCGCTGACATCCCCTTCGGCGGTTGCACCATCACCGAAGTAAGTGATTACCGCCTGATCAACATCCGGGTTTCCGGTTCCAACTAGCCCATCGAAGTTCACGCCCATGGCATATCCAGTGGCGTGAAGCACTTGGGTAGCAAGCACGATGGCGTAGAGGTGGAAGCGGGTTTCCTCGGGGTTCCATCCGCCGTGGTTCACACCGCGCATGATCTTGATGATTGACATCAAATCGATGCCGTGGGTGATTGCAACTCCGTGCTCGCGGTAGCTGGGGAACATGTGGTCGTTCGGACCAACGCCGTACCCGGAACCAATCTGCGCTGCTTCTTGACCGATGGCTGGAACCCAGAGACCCATCTGTCCCTGGCGCTGAAGTGCGGTGCACTCGTTATCGAATCGGCGGATGCGGGCCATGTCGCGATAGAACTTTAGAAAGTCGTCGAGGTTTAATCTCTCGATGTATTTGCCGTATTCGGCATACTCGGCAGGCACTTCAAAAATGCCATCCGGAGAAAGCATCTGAACTTGCGGCACACGCCCGCCCTGAGGAGTCATCACTCCAATTTACCCGCTTTGCTGGGACAATAGAAAAGTGATTAGATTCCTGGTATCCAGCATCATCAGTGCAGGGGCAATATGGCTTGTAACGTTCCTGATTCCAGCGGTTAAGCTAACTCCTTACGGTGGAGATGGCCTGTGGCAAACAATCGGCTCATTCCTTATTGTGGGCGCTATTTTTGGACTAGTTAACGCAATCATTGCTCCGGTAGTTAAGGTCCTTGCGTTTCCTCTTTATGTTCTTACCTTCGGATTGATTTCATTTGTCCTAAACGGAGCACTACTCCTTTTTGTTGCCTGGATTTCAACGCAAATCGGTGCGGATATATTGACCATCGAAGGATTCACATCGGAAGGTCTAACTATTGAATCCCTTGGCTGGGCAATCCTTGCATCGATCATCATTTCAATTTCATCTTTTTTCGCCCGCGCAATCTTCAAGGCCGCACGGATTCTCTAGAGATCACAAACTCGTATGACTTGGATGGTTTTGCAACCCCAAGTTTTTGAAAGATTGCTTGTTTGATGTTCTTGATTCCAACATCGCTTGAAACATCAATTTCGGTTGTTGTGTTTCGATAGCTTTTGAGTGAGTGTGAAAATATAAATGCGTCTGATTCGGGCTTCTCGCTAATTCTTTGAACACTCACCCAGTTTTTCTTCATCGGATTTGCCTTGCCCGAAAGATTTGGAACCGGGTCGTTCACGTGCTCAATTGCCATCACCGGTGCCTTTAGGTTTTTGATATGTGCCAGGGGAGCGCCGAAGGCAACTAGACCCACCGCAATAAATCCCGTGGGGTAGGCCGCGAGATTTCCTGCGACCAGTCCGCCCTGCGAGTGACCGACGAGTATTACCTCGTCAGTTGGATTGATACCTGCTTGTCGAATGGCGAGCAGCACAGCTTTCTCGCTAGCGGCTTTTCCGGCCCCGGAGATGGCTTGAATATTCGATGCCATATCCAGCGGGTTGGTGCCTTCTCCAAAACCCAAGGTTTGAGTTCCCGGGACATAAACAACGGCTGTTTTGTTCCCCGACGGGTTATCAAACAAATCAATACCAATTGTTGGTTTGTCTTTAGCGGATAGTCTCCACAAACGATCAAGCATTTGGGTTATCGAATTAGTCTCTGTAGAACTTGTTTCAAGTGAAGGCTTCGCTGAGACTTTTCTGTCGAGTTTCCAACCAAGAGCAGTTGCGATGTTGGTCGTGAATTGAGCAAGCTCAGGCACAAATGTGATTTCAAAACGCCTGTGAATCTGTGCCTCGGTAGTGAAGTAGTTCTCGGCAGCAATCAGACAGTGGCTGTAAAGCTTCTCGAGTTTCTGCAGGACGGCTGCACAGAGCACTCGGTATTGAATTTGCTGAAGTGGGTCCGACCAAAGAGATTCAAGCGGGTTCCAATCGTTCAGGGTTTCTACGCAAAGTTTTATCTCAAGTGCGACTCGTTGTATTTCTTCGTGGGTAGCGACTATGTGTGGATTTCCCCCATAGCTTTCGATACTCACCAGTTCAGTGATTGTTGCAGAGCCATTAGCTCAGTCTCGAGCGAGGCAAGCGTTGATGTAAGGGTTGCGGCAGTGACACCAGCCCAAAGCGCTGGGGTGGGTTTTGCTAATCGAAGCCGATACAGGGCCTGATCAATCTGGGCTGATATAGATTCCACGATTTCTATATCAATCTGTTCTCAGGCAGTTATGGGCCAGTTAGAGCAAATTGGGGAAAGCTCTAAAAGGTGAAACCTCTTGGCTTACGGCACAATAGTTCAGTGAGCCTTTCATTTCAGCCGCTTAGTCCGCTTGATGGCCGCTACGCATCCCAGGTTCAGGAACTCTCCCTTTATCTATCTGAAGCCGCACTCAACCGAGCAAGAATTAAAGTTGAAATCGAATGGCTAATACTTCTTGCCAACAAAGAAATCTTTGGCAAAGAGCGCTACGTGACTGAAGAGCAAGCCCGCGGGCTTCGCTCGGCCGTGGATTACTTCAGCGATGCAGACGTTGAAAAACTTGCAGAAACCGAATCTCGAACCCGCCACGACGTAAAAGCAGTTGAATACTTTGTTCGAGACAAATTGACTGAAATCAATCGCGAGGATCTTCACGAGCTCGCTCACTTCGCAGCCACCAGCGAAGATGTAAACAATCTTTCCTACGCACTGATTATCAAAGATGCCGTGGGCAAGGTTTGGTTGCCAAAAGCCAAACAAGTAGTTGAAACACTTTCTGAACTTGCTCGCTCCTATGCTAATGTTCCGATGCTTTCTCGAACTCACGGACAGCCGGCAACTCCAACCACCATGGGTAAAGAAATTGCAGTGTTTGCGTCGCGTCTGGGTAGACAGATTAGTCGAATTGAAAAAACAGAGTATCTAGGAAAATTCTCCGGTGCTACCGGAACATACTCAGCTCACGTAATTGCAGTGCCAACTTCAAACTGGCCAGAGCTCGCTCAAGAGCTTGTTGAGTCACTCGGTTTGAAATTCAACCCACTGACCACTCAAATTGAATCTCACGACTGGCAAGCAGAGCTTTACAGCACTGTTGCTCATTTCAATCGAGTGCTACACAACCTGGCAACAGATGTTTGGAGCTATATCTCGATCGGATACTTCAAACAGATCCCAGTTCAAGGCGCGACCGGGTCATCAACCATGCCGCATAAGATCAACCCAATTCGCTTTGAGAACGCCGAGGCTAACCTCGAAATCTCAAATGCTTTGTTTGATGTGTTGGCTGCAACCCTGGTCACCTCTCGCCTGCAGCGAGATCTAACTGATTCTTCTTCACAAAGAAACATTGGTGTGGCCTTTGGACACAGCCTTCTTGCCTTAGACAACATCGCCAAGGGACTAACAGAAATCGAAGTTGCCGAATCGGTTATGGCGGCAGACTTGGCTGAGAACTGGGAGGTTCTCACCGAAGCAATTCAGACTGTCATCAGAGCTGAAGTTTTATCGGGCCGGTCAAAGATCGATAATCCTTATGACCTACTGAAGGATCTTTCCCGCGGCAAGCGACTAACACGCGATGATCTTGCAAACTTTATCTTGAAGTTAGATATCGAGCAGAATGCTAAGGATCGACTCTTGGCTTTATCCCCGAAAGATTACATCGGCCTGGCGGCCAAGTTGGCTCAACTCTAATTAGCTTTGTTTAGCTAAGTACTTGCTTATCGGGATCGTTCTTGTTCTCAGGAACCATAAGCGCCATGGTCGAGATTCCAACCAGCGAAACAATAAAGGTAAGCACGCCCCAGATAATCGCTGACTCAAGCACATCAACAGCGAAGTAAACCATCGCGCCAACAAAAACAGCTGCAGCAGCTGAGAGCGTCAAGAATGTAGTTACTTTGGTTTTTCTAGGCATGCATCAAGCTTAAAGCTATTTGCTCGGCGTTCCGGCCGAGATGCCTAAGTGCACAGCGCTCAGCACAAGGTAAGCACCGAAGAAGCCAACTGCTGAAATGATATCGAGCGGGGCAATCAAGAACAGCAAGCCAAGTAGCAGGCTCAAACTTGCACTTATAAAGCTGTCTTTGCCGAAGCGAGTTGCGAAGCCTTCTCGACGACCTAGATCCATTTCGAAAGTTCCGGCGATTAGAGCCCAGCCCGTCACTAGATACACAAAAAACAAACCCGCGGCGTTGGGTTCGGTTGCTGGAACCAAGATTGCTGCTGAGCCAACAATCAATGCAGCTAGCGTGAGTGGAAAATTCTCGAGAGAAAAGATCCCATTGCTCCAAAACGCGCTTCCAACCCCGTTTAGAACTGCATAGCCGATGCCAAATATTGCAAGGGCTAGCAACCCGGTTGCTGCTGAGTGCGATTGATTGAAAGTTATGAAGATTCCAACGCCAAAGGAAATTGCTGCTCGAAGAGCAAAAACAAATTTCACCTATTAGATCTTCATGTTTACAAAGCGCGAGTAATGACCCTGGAAGGACACAGTTACGATTCCGGTAGGACCAGAGCGCTGCTTGGCAAGAATCAAATCTGCTTCCCCAGCTCTTGGGTGATTTGAGTCGCCGATTGCTTCGCGGTGCAAAAGCACTACTACGTCAGCGTCTTGCTCCAAGGAACCAGATTCACGCAGGTGAGAAAGTTCAGGCTTTTTATCTTTGGTCTGTTCTGCTTGACGGTTGAGCTGAGACAGGGCAACAACAGGAATATTTAGCTCTTTCGACAAAAGCTTTAGTGCACGAGAGAACTCGGAAACTTCCTGCTGACGTGATTCAACTTTTTTACCGGAGGTAAGAAGCTGTAGGTAGTCAATCACAATCATCTTCAGCCCAACCCGCTGAGACAACCGTCGGCACTTCGCACGAATCTCAACAAGAGTCATGTTCGGTGAGTCGTCTATGTATAGCGGCGCATCGTTTATACGACCGCGAACCTGCGCAAGCTTGGTCCAGTCGGAATCCGCAATGTTTCCTTTTCGCATCGACTGAAGTGGGATAGAAGATTCCGCAGAAAGCATGCGCATCGCGATTTCGGCGCGGCCCATTTCTAGAGAGAAGAACAGCGTCGATTTGTTTTGTGCGATAGCTGCGTTTCGGGCAATGTCGAGAGCAAATGTTGACTTACCCATCGCAGGACGAGCAGCGACAATGATGAGCTGTCCTGGGTGGAAACCGTTTGTGAGCGCATCAAGCTCAGTGAATCCAGTTGGAACACCAACTAGATCTCCGTTGCTGTCTTGCGCGGCTTCGATTTCAGCAATTGCAGCTTCGATGGAGTCGCTAAGTGCAACGTAGTCTTCGCCAGTACCGGCTTGCGTAACTCTGTAAACATCTTCTTGAGCTTTGTTTACAAGATCAGTTACTTCACCTTCGTTGGCGTAGCCAAGTTGTGCGATGCGTGTACCAACTTCCACAAGTCTTCTTAGGGTTGCTTTTTCCTGAACGATTTTTGCGTAGAAGGAAGCGTTGGCAGCGGTTGGAACAGTGCTGGTAAGTGTGTGCAAATAATCTGCACCTCCGGAGCGAACCAGGCTTCCAGTTTTTACAAGCTGATCGGTAACCGTAATGACATCAGTTGGTTCACCCATTCCATAAAGAGTGAGTAGTGCTTCAAAAATGATTTGATGTTTCGGTGCGTAGAAATCTGGACCGTGAACATATTCAAATACTTCAGCAACTGCTTCTTGCGAAATTAACATCGCACCGAGCGTGGATTGCTCTGCTAAAAGATCGTGAGGTAGCACTCGGTCAGTGGATCGCCCCGGATCAGCCGGTAGTACGGGCGCCAATGACATTGATTGCTCCTAGAAATGGGGGTGGTGCTAACTTGTCTAGCATCCACCACAGACAAACCCTTATAAAGCCGCGGTGTGCATAACACTGTGGATAACTCGGGGAAAACACTCTAATAAATCGGGAAAACTTGTGGACGAAGGTGTGGAAACGCAAATTCTTTCGAGCTCGCATGCCAAGTAATCACTGAAATTTGGATGTGCATAACTAATTCCAAGCAAACTCTCAAGATAGCCATGAGGGTTGTGTATAAGCCCCTCTTTTGGTCCAAAAGTAAGGTGCTAACCGCAGGTTATCCACAACTTGTAAAAACGGCCTCTGTGTCAGGGGCTCATGCTCCCCAGAGCAGTCCCATGGGCTTCAGGTGACCTCAAAGTCTCCAGGGGTTCTGGGCCGGTCATTCGCCTCTAATGGCCCCTGAGCCCGTGTGGGGGCTGTTCCGGTTTGAGAGTTTGTAGCCAAAGGCACGACCTAAAAAGAGAAACCAGCCAGCCCTTTTCGGGCTGGCTGGTTTCGGATGTTTTTTGGTTCTAACTCAGGCTGATTCTAACTCGTCTCATTTGGCTACCTGGTTTTTTGGTGTGTGAGCCAGATCGAACAGTTACTTGAGCATCGGGTCGAATGGACTTGATGAAATCACAAGCAGCTTTTCCTCTTTGGCGAGCTAGGACTCGATCTTGTGCCGTTGCAGGAGATGACGTGAAACCCTTGCAAACAAAGT
>CAFBML010000030.1_pt1 | contig 7097 bp, 4 predicted proteins | sample 7268871 | NCBI WGS metagenome assembly CAFBML01 (sample SAMEA6814067, study PRJEB35770) | uncultured Micrococcales bacterium | biome: Freshwater; feature: Freshwater reservoir; material: water | place: Czech Republic | collected 2017-05-23 | depth 30m m
CTGTCGATTATGTCGGCTGCACTCGGGCTTCTGGTTCCAATTGAGCAATGGGCAGGTGTGCTGCTTTTTGCCATCGTCTTGGGTGTGACAGAAATAGTCATTCCTTACCACCGCTATGCCAAAGTGTTGCGATGGCTGTGCCTTAGCCTTCTGGCCTACGTAGCGGTTTTGTTTGTGGCTCAAGTTGACTGGCAGCAAGTTGCTTTATCAACTCTGATACCGAGCTTTGATTTTTCCAGAGTGTCCTTTGAACTACTTATTGCTCTAGCTGGAACCACCATTTCTCCCTACTTGTTTTTCTGGCAAGCCGCCGAGGAGGTCGAAGAAACCAAGGGGATAAAGATGCGCCGTGTCCGGCTCAGCAACTTACAGGCCATGCGAGGTGATGTCTTTGCAGGCATGTTCACCGGAGTATTCATAATGTTTGCAATTATGGCCACTTCCGCCGCTGCCCTAAACGCCCAAGGTCTAACTCAAGTCTCAAGTGCGGCGGATGCCGCTCTAGCGTTGAGACCAATTGCGGGAGAGTTCGCAAGCTTGCTGTTTTTGCTTGGCATCTTGGGTGTTGGGATGCTCTCGATTCCAGTGTTGGCTGGAGCAACCGCTTACGCGGTAGCCGAGACCTTTGGCTGGCGAGAATCACTGGAGCTAAAGCCCAGACAGGCTAAGGCTTTTTATGGAGTTATTGTACTGTCGATGCTGGTGGCACTGCTATTGAATCTTGCAGGCATCGAGCCGGTTCATTTTCTTATCTTGGCAGCAACCCTTAATGGTTTAGCAGCACCAATACTTATGGCGATCATTTGGTGGTTAGCTCGAGACAAGAACCTGCTCGGCCGATGGGCTTCAGGCCGACTCTCGCAGTGGCTTCTGGGAATTGCGGCCCTAGCCATGGGATCACTACCAATTTTCTGGCTGCTTGCCGGATAGAGAGTTACCTGTCAGCTACCCGCTTCACCTGACTGCTGATCCATCATTGCTTTGAGCATCTCTTCGGCACTTTTGGCTATCTCGTAAGTTCTTTGAATTAGCTCGCCGGCGGAAGTGGAGCTAAGCAAATCAACTTGATCGAGTGGCCCAACTGGCAAAACCCCTGCTAGCTGCCAACAAGCATCCATAGGATCATCACTCAATGCGGTATCTGACCGGTACTGCAAATCCCCAAACTCACTTGCAAAGGCAAGTAGTTGCCTAACCTTAGTCTCGAGGTGAACTCGAGCCGGCATGAATGAGTCATCCCAGATCAAATCGGGTAGGAAGTCAATATCTGCAATCGGGTATGGATTATCTGGAAGCCAGGCATTTACTCGAAAACGCTTTGATCCAAATGACTCCAAACCATAAAACTGTTCGGTGGTTCCAATATCCATCACTGACGCAATGGTTCCGATGCTCATGCGCTTTTCTCCCCCGCCAACTTCAGGACCCCGTTCAATCAGCACCACCCCGAATTCAGGTTCATCGGAGGTGACCAGATCCCCCAAAAGCTTTAGATAGCGCTCTTCAAAAATCCGCAATGACAGCGGCATGGCGGGCATAAGTACCGACCCCAGGGGGAACATTGGCATTACTGGCATTTAGACCCGGCCCCTAAATTCTTCACAGGGTTATCGTAAGCCCCAAAAAACTAGGCCGTGATGGCAGGGAGGCCCTGTCAACCAGACATTTTGGCCGGCACACATTCGATTTCAAAGTTCTTTGTGGGGCTTCTATACGAGTGCCTATTGATACTTTTAGGACAATTTCTTGAAATAGGGCCAAAAGGGCCCTTTCCAAGGTCTTTGCTAGGTTTAGGTAGATGGTGCCCATCAAAGTCGTATTTCTAGGTCTTTACTTCGAGGCTTGGGATGCTCTGGACGGGATCTACCAAATCATGGCCAAAGACCCCCGTTTTGAGCCAATTGTGGTCTCCATGCCCAGGAAGCTAACCGGACAGTTGGCCTATGCCCAAGAGGAAAAGGCCCATGCCTTCTTCGAGGGCCTGGGTATACCCCATATTCGACTAAACACTGGGGGTTCAGGCAGTGAAAACCAACAAGGCTTGGCTGTTTTGAAGAATTTAGCTCCTGATTATGTGTTTGTGAACTATCCCTGGCAGCGAAACTATCAACCTGCGGTCAGATTCGACCATCTGGTTGAGTTTTCTAGGCTCGCTTACGTTCCATATTTTTCTTTAGTGATGGTTGACGAGCCTGATGACGAACCAGGTGGTGGTCAAGTTGGTTCTTTGGTTGCAACTCATTTGTTTAAACAGCGTCTTCACCAACTTGCCTCACTTGTTTTCACACAAGACAAAAATGTTTTAGAAGCTTATGCGTCAACGGAACGTGGAAATTCTTACGTGCACTTTTTCGGTTCACCAAAAATTGATTACTTGCGCAAAGAAGCAACCGAAGGACGAGCTAGTTGGCCTATAGCCGGAGAGGGATTCAGGGTGGTGTGGGCACCACACCACTCATACTCCCCGCACTGGCTTAACTTTGGAGTTTTTTCAAAAATAAAAGATCAGATGCTGGATTTTGCTAAAGCAAATCCTAAAATTCAAATTGTTTTGCGGCCTCACCCGTTTTTGTGGGGGACTCTCACAGACAGAAAAGTTTTATCGGCGCAGGAATTAACTACGTGGCGTGCAGCTTGGGATGAACTAGCGAACACATCCGTGGATGAAGATGGTTCTTACGCTGAACTATTTTTAGCAACAGATGTTTTGGTAACCGATGGAATCTCATTCCTTGGTGAATATCCGTTAGTCACGGGCAAGCCAACAATCTTTTTTGAAAACGAAGGCCACTGGCAGTTCACAAAAACAGGAGAGCTGGCGGCCGATACCTCAATTCGGGTGAAGACTTTTGAGGAGCTTGAGGCCGCCGTTTTTGAGGCCCGCGAAAAGGGCTTACCTGCCAAAAACCCAGCAATTACAAGGCTTGTAGAGGCATCAGCCCCTTTTCCGGGGCAGGCTGCGCAGCTGATCGTAAACCAAGTTTTTGAGGATTTCGCAGGGCCCGAAGGTCCCTCACCACTTGTAGATAAATCAAAACTCAAACAACTCGCGTGGGAACTAACCCCAGGTCGAGAACCTTTCGAGGACTAGAAGTTTTCTTGCTACTCGTCTTCTGCTGGCGGTGACTCGATGGTGATCTTCGAGGGACCTGCCATTAATTCAATCCAAGTATTGCCAACCGCAAGTTTGATTGGAGCACCTGCTTCGTCAAAAAGCTGAATTGGGGAGGACTGAGATGACTTTACCCAGGTTCCCTTAATCCTCTTGCCGTTGCTAAACACCCAAGCAATACCCGAATCAATCATTACAGTTCTTGGAATTGGGCCGTACTTTTTGTCAATGAAGGAATTGTCGACCTTAGTTTTTAGAACAACCACGTTGGTGGCTCTAAGGATTTCGTCGGTGGCTGCATCGATGTGCTGGTCACCGTCTTGGGTTCTGACCCAGTAGCTACCTTCTGGTTTCCAAGAGCTAATGGCTTGAGGGTACTTAACGGTAAAGCTTAAAGTTGGCTCTCCTGCCTCCGTGGAAGCTACCTCGTAGCTATCGGATTCAGGATCATAGGCAACCATTGGGAGCATTGGCTGTGGGGCTTTTATGTCCAGGTGCTGAGACTGAAGAAGTGCAATGTCAACCATCACATTATGTGGGGCTTGGCGAGATGAAAGTCTTGAGAAACTTCCCTTGCCTTCGCCTTGTTCGCTAGTTTCACTCGCCATATACTGACCAGTTTTCTTTACTGCGTTCACAAAAGGAAGTTGTCCGCCTGAGAAACAGAAAATACCGGCGAGTGGTGCTGTGATATCAGCGTCCATCGGTCTGACAGAGCGCACCGGACCAGCTTGATCAACTGGCTGGGACTGCCAAACGGCAACCAGTCTGGTGAGACCAAATTCGACCATCTCAACAAAAACGATGTCGGCCTGATTCAGGTTGAACTGAGGTCTAGCTGCTTCGACGTTGTCTATCTTGCAGGCAACCGAGGGCAATCCATAGTTCTCGGTTCCAGCGGATCCTTCTTCAAGAGTCATGCCAGTCAGTGGTGCTGTGACAAACACTTTCGGTTCTGGAGTTGGCTCGGCGGGAGCTCCGTCGTTTCTTGGCTCGGCACACCCCGCCAAAAGCAAAATAGATACGGCAAGCAGGGATAAGGACTTCAGTGGGGTTTTGTTCACAGCTCTATTCTGTCTGTAGTTAGTCGATCATTGGGTCAGCAATGCCGACATAAACGGTTTCTAGATATTCTTCGATGCCTTCGAAGCCGCCTTCGCGGCCAAGGCCAGAGGCCTTGACTCCTCCAAAGGGTGCTGCTGGATTCGAAATAACTCCCGCATTAAGGCCAAACATTCCAACCTCTAAACGTTCAGCCAGGCGTAATCCTCTGTTTAGATTCTCTGTGAAAGCGTAAGCAATCAAACCGTACTCGGTGGAGTTGGCAAGCTTAACTGCTTCGTCTTCGTTTCTAAAAGTGATAACGGGTGCCACAGGACCAAATATTTCTTCTTTGAGAATTTCGGCGTTTGCTGGAACGTCAACCAAAACAGTTGGTGGGTAGAAATAACCTTCGCCTGTGGGTATCTCGCCACCGGTTAGAACTTTGGCGCCTTTGGCTACAGCATCGGCAACCAGAGAATGAACTCCAGTTCGGCTCTTCTCGTCAATTAGTGGTCCAATGTTGGATCCCTCTTCGGTTCCACGAGCGACCTTAAGAGATGCCATCTTGGCAGCGAACTTCTTTGAGAATTCCGTAGCCACTGCCTCGTGAACAATAAATCTGTTTGCTGCGGTGCAGGCCTCTCCCATGTTGCGAAGCTTGGCGGCCATCGCGCCTTCTACTGCCTTGTCTAGGTTGGCATCTTCAAACACTAGAAACGGTGCGTTGCCGCCTAGCTCCATTGATGTTCTAAGAACTCGATCTGCCGAGTCTGCGATTAGTCTTCTACCAACAGTTGTTGAACCGGTGAAGGAAAGCTTACGCAAGCGCTCATCCTTGATGATCGGTCCTGTTACCTCTCCGGCACGGGTGGTCTGAATGACATTGATAACTCCTTTAGGAAGACCAATGTCTTCCAACACCTTCACAAACAGCATTGAGGTAAGCGGAGTTAGCGCTGCTGGCTTTAGCACCATGGTGCAGCCAGCTGCGATAGCAGGTGCCATCTTTCGAGTTGCCATAGCAAGTGGGAAGTTCCACGGTGTAATGAAAAGGGACGGTCCAACTGGACGCTTTAGAACCATGATGCGGTTTTTACCATCAGGTGCTGTTCCGTATCGACCGGTGACTCGAACAGCTTCTTCTGAGAACCAGCGCAAAAACTCTGCTCCGTAGGCTACTTCTCCCTTGGCCTCTGATACTGGCTTACCCATTTCTAGAGACATCAATAGGGCAAAATCATCAGCCATTGCCGTGACCTTCTCAAAGGCAGCTCTTAGAATCTCAGCGCGCACCCGAGGCGGGGTCTTGGCCCAGGATTCCTGGGCTTCAGCTGCTGCATCGATTGCCGCAAGGCCATCTGCTGGAGCGGCATCGGCGATCGAGACTAGGACTTTTCCGGTTGCCGGATCAATCACATCTAAAGTCTCTTTGTCGGAGGCGTCTTTCCACTCACCGTTGATGTAGATCCCTCTTGGAACTAAGTCCAAGACGCGCTTTTCGTCTGCCGCAGAAAACATCTGATGTCCTTTCCTTCTGGTTGCTATGCCAGTGTGTTTCCCGGCCGGTTTTGGACTATACCTTGATTCTAATTCACCAAGCCTTGGCCTAAGCGGGGTCGGCTATCTGGACTGGGGTCGATAGGGTCTTTGCTAGTGGCGGATTAATGGTTCTTGGCAATCCGGAAATGCCACAAATGGCAAATAAGGCTAAGTTCGTTGGTTTTTGGCCTCAAAGCCCCTCAACCTGTCATCAACTGAATCCGGCGGTGGAAAGTGAATAATTCGAAAAAAGTGAGGAAAACCGAAGATTTAAGCCCTTTTTTGCCCAATTTTCAACTACGATAAAACGAAAATAAGTGGGGGCTTAGCACCGAAGGAATGAATTGAGTTCTCCGCAGCTACCTATCCTTGACCTTTCAACTGACGAGGCTCAAAAGAGCCTGTCCGCCTTCGGCTTTAGATCTTGGTCTAACAAGTTGACCTTCCGAATGAAACGACAGATACGAGAGTTCGTTAAGGCCAACCCCAGGGCAATTTCAATCTCATGTCAGGGTTTCTCACACATAACAACCCTGGCTGATCGGGGAATGGCAACTGAGAGAGGCGAGGCGGTCCGCCTGTACATTCAGAAGCTAAATCCAGAAATGCACACCAAGACTCTTACGGGAGCGCCCTTGCAGCAGCTCGATGAAAGCCCAGACCACGTCGTATTAACCGCCAGATAATCTCGGTCGGATAAAGAAAAAACCACCCGCCGAAGCGGGTGGTTTTTCACATCTCTTTTTTCTTTTTTACGCGGGTCTTTGAACCTAGGCTTTCGCAACGGTGGTGTCTAGCAAGATGCCAGGACCGAAGGTTGTTGAAACGGCAGCCTTGATTATGTACTTACCCTTGGAGCTTGATGGCTTTAGTCTCTGGATTTCATCCAGAGCTGTTCCTAGGTTCTCTGACAGCTGGGAAGCTGAGAAAGAAGCCTTTCCGATGATGAAGTGTAGGTTCGACTGCTTGTCAATGCGAAACTCGATCTTTCCGCCCTTGATATCAGTTACTGCCTTGGCAACATCTGGAGTTACGGTACCGGTCTTTGGGTTCGGCATTAGGTTACGAGGACCTAGGACCTTTCCAAGACGACCGACCTTACCCATAAGTTCTGGTGTGGAAACTGCTGAGTCGAAATCAACCCATCCGGCAGCTACCTTCTCAATCAGTTCATCGCCACCGACTTCGTCGGCTCCGGCAGCACGGGCTGCGTCAGCAGCTGGTCCGGTTGCGAATACGATAACGCGGGCAGTCTTACCGGTTCCGTGAGGAAGTGATACAGTTCCACGAATCATCTGGTCTGCTTTGCGAGGGTCAACTCCTAGCTTGACGGCAACTTCAATAGTTGAGTCAAACTTCTTTGATCCGGTCTCGCGAACCAAGGCCACAGCCTCGGCTGGAA
>CAFBML010000033.1_pt1 | contig 6728 bp, 6 predicted proteins | sample 7268871 | NCBI WGS metagenome assembly CAFBML01 (sample SAMEA6814067, study PRJEB35770) | uncultured Micrococcales bacterium | biome: Freshwater; feature: Freshwater reservoir; material: water | place: Czech Republic | collected 2017-05-23 | depth 30m m
CCAAGCCACATTGTGACCTGAAGCCTTGAAGCTAGTTCTGGCTGGCGTGCGATGGATTCGATGGTCTTTGATACAACAAGACCTACACCGATACCAGGACCGATTGCTGCTAGGCCGTAGCCAACTACGGCGATGTTGCCGGATAGCTCGGCGATGTTAGTGATGTCCACTTGATTTTTCCCTTCCGTGGTTTTTCCCTGACGGTTGTCAGTTTTCTTTAGTGCTCATCTGCCAGGGCCAACTGAATGTAAACAGTTGTTAGCAGGGTGAACACATAAGCCTGTAGGAATGACACCAGAATCTCAAAGAGAGTAAAGGCGAATCCAAATATGAATGTCCCGATACCGAAGAACTTGAAGAATCCGTCGGCGTAAAAGAAGAAGAACTGGGTTGCTCCGAAGCAAAGTACCAGCAATAGATGTCCGGCAACCATATTCATGGTCAATCGAAGAGCCAATGTGACAGGTCTCAGGATAAAGGTCGAAAGGAATTCAATTGGGGTCACCATGACATAAAGTGCAGGCGGAACCCCGGATGGGAACAAAGAGTTCTTAAAGAACCCAAATCCATGCTTTTTCATGCCCGCATAGATGAAAGTCACGTAGGCAGCAACAGCTAGAACAATCGGTAGTCCAATAACCGATGAGGCCGCGATGTTAAGCCCTGGGATGATTCCAGTGATGTTCATGCCCAGAACTGTGAAGAAAATCGTGGTCAAGAGAGGAAGAAAACGGTCACCGTCGACTTTTCCAAGCTGGCCGTGCGCGATGCTAGTTCTAACAAAGTTAAGGGAAATCTCCCCCATAAGTTGGAATTTGGTTGGAACAAAGCTCTGATTACGGCTGGCCTTCTGGAAAGAACGAGTCCAGAGATAGAAAAGGATCAGCAATAGCGAGACAACCAACAGTCGAATCAGCATGATTCTGTTTAATGCGAAAGGAGTGCCCTCAAACGCAATGATTTCAGGGTAAAACTCCATAATGGATGGGCCCTGGTAATTACCCGATTCGTCGGTTACCTCTGCCTTGATAAGAAGGCTAAGTGCGTTATCTAGCAGGGCATGCTCCTGTTTCGGGGCGATTTATCGCGGCGATTTACAGTGATAATGCCTCAGTCGTTGCGGCATCTCTAAAAGTGTAGCAAGAAAAAACTAACCCTCGACCACGGGGATCCGGGCTGAAAGCACGGCAATAGAGTCGATAACCAGGGAGCCTAAAATAGCCGCGACTAGGGTCAAAAACAACACTGGGCCGTTTATGAAATCAGCCCCCTGTAGGGACCTTGCCAGAAGAGCAAAGCCAATTATTTTCACCAGCCACCCACCCATGACTACTCCAAAAAAGCCTGCCAAGGAAAGCTTTCTGCCAATCATCATGCTCACCACGGTTAGGGCACCAAAAACAAAAGCTAGTCCAGAACCGATTAGTGCACTAACAACCCCGCTCATTCCCTCGGTAAAGAATCCCGCCAGTGAACCAATAGAAGCTATCAAACCAGTCAATAGGGCAGTTTGCCCCAATACTTTCTTGAATAGCTGATCTGCGCTAGTTGAAGATTTCATTTGGCTGCCTTTCTTCGACGCTCAACAACGGGCCAAACTGTAAAGACCATCACTGGAACGGCAGTAACTACGCTCAAAACCAAAACCAGATTCGCTGGGATAAACAGCAGCGCTAAGGCACTAAGTGAAATAAGCGCTGTCCAAAGGTAAAACACCGTAACCGAACCGGTATGGCTGTGACCGAAATCCTGCAGCTTGTGGTGCAGGTGCTTACGGTCGGCCGAGAAGGGCGACTTGCCAGCTCTAATTCTTCGAAGCACAGCCAGAGTCAAATCAAGAAGCGGCAACACCAAAATTGCCAATGGCAATATCAAGGGCAGGAACGCTGGCGCCAAAAGGGAATTCGAAACAGTCCCCGGGTCAACCTGACCGGTCACCGCCAAAGCTGACGTAGCCATCAAAAGACCAAGTAGCATCGCACCACTGTCGCCCATGAATATCTTGGCCTTGTGCCAGTTGAGTGGCAAAAAGCCAAGACAGACTCCGACAACGATGGCTGAAATCAAAGAGGCAAGGTTGAAGTAGTTGGTAGGAGAGGTCTGCTGAGCTAGCAAGTAGGTGTAAACAAAGAAGACGGTAGTGCCAATAAGTACTACTCCCGCCACCAGGCCATCCAAGCCATCTATGAAGTTCACAGCGTTTATAACCAACACCGTGATAAAAATTGTCACCACGATCGATACGCCGTAGCTACCAATAACCAATCCGCCGATTGGCAAAGAGACAATCTGGACCCCCTGCCAGGCAAGGATTCCAGCAGCCATGAACTGACCAGCAAGCTTGATTGTCCAGTCCAAATCCAATATGTCATCCAGCACACCGATGATCGCAATCAATGTTGCTGCCGCGGCGATTGCAAGAATGTGAATGGGATCTTCAAAAACAGAACTAAACCAACCCAAAGACGCAGCAACCGCAAGCGAAACCAAGAATCCGATTAGCATCGCCAATCCTCCAATGCGAGGAGTTGGATCAGTGTGGACATCACGCTCCCGAATCTCAGGCATAATTGAGTGCTTACGGCTGAGTCGAAGTGTCAAAAATGTCGCAGCAAAAGTCACCAGCGCGGCAACCACCATGATCAGAAGGTAGGCTCTCAAGCGCTAGCCCTCCAAGTATTCGCCAAGAACGGTCGCAAGTTTTTGTTGACTCAGTGCCCCGCGCCGAACAATTCTGGCCTTACCTGTTGTGACGATCTCTCCGGATTCAGAAACAGTTTCGACTAGGCCAGTCATGTCAACAATTGTGGAGGCCTCGCCCTTTGGGCTTGCTCCCGCGTCGAGATAAACCTTCACTTTTGCCCCAAGAGCTATCTCCGCCTGCTGGCATGTTGTGGCTGCAGGTTCGCCCGTAAAGTTTGCGCTCGAGACTGCAAGTGGGCCTGTTTCTTGAAGAAGAGCTAGTGCAATTTTGTGGTCTGGCATGCGAAGTGCGACGGTTCCCTTGGTTTCGCCAAGGTCCCAAGTTAGCGAAGGTTGAGCTTTTAAGATCATCGTTAGAGCCCCCGGCCAAAAAGTTTCTGCCAATTTGTGAGCTAGCTGAGGAATGTCTTGAGCAAGACCTTCTAAAGCGGAGGAGTTTCCAATAAGCACCGGTGGCGGAGCCGTTCGATCTCGTCCCTTAGCTTCAAGTAGTTTTTTTACTCCCTCGTGGGAAAAAGCGTCACAAGCTAAACCGTAAACAGTATCGGTTGGAATTACCGCCAATTCTTTTCTTCCAAGGGCGGCCTTGGCAAGTCTCATGCCTGTCAATAAATCAGTGTCGACAGAACAGTCGTAGATTCGCTCCATTCAACACCACCTATTGTCTAAACCTTTATGGTTTTACTGCCGAAATCATCCGGTCTTTACCGGTTAGATCTGAAGAAGAAACCACTTCCTGCCAACCTTGTATTAATAATAGTTCACCGATTGCAGAGGCTTGGGTGTTGGCATGTTCAAGCACTAAGTGCCCACCAGGCCTTAGTAAAAACCAAGCTCGAGCTGAGATTTGGCGAATAACATCAAGGCCGTCTACTCCTGCGTAAAGCGCAAGAGATGGATCGTGAAGCTTCACCTCTAGGTCAATTGGTACTGCGTCATTTGGGATATAAGGTGGATTAGATACAACTAAATCCACTCCCGCTTCAAGATCTTCCAGGGCGGTTGTTAGGTTCTCATTTCTTAGAGCTTTCGAGTCCAACCCATAGCGCTCATAGTTTCGACTCAAGAACAAAAACGCATCCTTTGAAAGCTCAACGGCGTAAACAATTGAGTCGGAAACTTCAGTCTTGAGCGCAATTGCAATTGCTCCACTTCCAGAACATAGATCCACGATTACTGGATTCCGGAATCCTTCAAGCTTGTGTATCGCTAGATCAACTAGCTGTTCTGTCTCGGGTCGCGGAATAAACACACCGGGTCCCACTTCAAGCTCCAAGTGCCTAAACGGAGCAAGTCCAGTGATGTGCTGAAGGGGTTCGCGCTTTTCACGTCTTTGGACAGCTTCTAGAAAATCATCAAGCCTATTCTCGGGAAAAGTGTCGCCTGAAATTGCTGACAGAGTAAGTTCGGATCGGGTCGCTTCGAGAATAAAGCAGCCCAAGAGTTCGGCATCGACGCTTGGAGATAAGACACCAGCGGCGGAGAACTTGTCGGTCGCTAATTCAAGTGCTTCCGAGATAAGCATTTACTTCTGCCCCAGTGCTGCCAGTCTGGCTTCTTCGTCAGTCTGAATTGCGGACTGAACTACCGGTTCAAGAGCACCATCCATGACCTGATCTAAGTTGTAGGACTTGTAGCCGGTTCGATGATCGGCAATTCGGTTTTCTGGAAAGTTATAAGTTCTAATTCGCTCGGATCGGTCAACCGATCGAACCTGGGACTTACGCGCAGCGGATTGCTCAGCGTCAATGGCTTCCTGCTTTGCCGCCAAAAGTCTTGCGCGGAGCACGCGCATCGCTGCTTCACGGTTTTGCAGCTGGGACTTCTCGTTCTGCATCGAAACCACGATTCCGGTTGCAAGGTGAGTGATTCGAACAGCGGAGTCAGTGGTGTTAACAGACTGCCCTCCTGGACCGGAAGAGCGGAAAACGTCAACCCGGATATCGTTCTGGCTGATCTCAACTTCTTCAGGAGCATCAACTTCAGGGAAAATCAAAACTCCGGCTGCTGAGGTGTGAATACGCCCTTGGGTTTCAGTAACTGGAACGCGCTGAACTCGGTGTACTCCACCTTCATACTTCAAGTGCGCCCAGACTCCCTCGGCAGGGTCATTGGAATTTCCCTTGATGGCAAGCTGGACATCTTTGTATCCCCCGAGGTCGGATTCGTTTTTATCTAGAATCTCGGTCTTCCAACCCTTTGAGTTGCAGTACTGAATGTACATGCGCAAAAGATCAGCTGCGAATAGTGCTGATTCAGCACCACCTTCACCAGCTTTGATTTCCATGATTACGTCTCGACCGTCATCCGGGTCTCTTGGAATAAGCAAGCGACGCAGTTTCTCGTTCGCTTCTTGGAGCTTTTGCTCTACGGCAGGCAATTCAGCTGCAAATGCTTCGTCTTCTTTGGCAAGTTCCTTAGTCGCAGCCAAGTCGTCATTTAGCTCAACAACCTGATGGTAGGCAGAAACGATTGCACTAACCTCCGCGTAGCGGCGGTTCAGCTTCTTAGCTAAGGCTGGATTCTGATGCACTGCTGCATCAGATAACTGCTCCTGAAGCGAGGCGTGCTCAGCCAGCAGGGGCTGGACTGAATCGAGCATTATTCTCCGTCAGAACCTGAAGGAATCGGCATGGACTTTTGAACCTGCATTAGGAATTCAACGTTGCTTGAAGTTTCTTTCAGTCGGTTTAGCACAAGTTCAAGAGCCTGCTGCTGTTCGAGTCCTGCAAGGGCGCGACGCAGCTTCCAAATGATTTTGGTCTCGTCTGGGTTCATAAGCATCTCTTCGCGTCTGGTACCAGATGCGTTTAGGTCTACGGCTGGGAAAATTCTCTTGTCGGCAAGTGCACGAGACAAACGAAGCTCCATGTTTCCAGTTCCCTTGAACTCTTCGAAGATAACCTCATCCATCTTGGATCCAGTTTCAACCAGAGCGGTTGCAAGGATAGTTAGAGATCCGCCATCTTCAATGTTTCTAGCAGCACCAAAGAATCGCTTCGGTGGATAAAGCGCTGAAGAGTCAACACCACCGGAAAGAATTCGACCGGATGCTGGAGCGCTTAGGTTGTAAGCGCGACCAAGGCGGGTGATCGAGTCCAAAAGAACTACTACATCGTGGCCAAGCTCAACTAGGCGCTTTGCGCGCTCAATTGCAAGTTCGGCAACCGTGGTGTGATCTTCTGCTGGCCGGTCGAAGGTCGAAGCGATAACTTCACCCTTGACTGTGCGCTGCATGTCGGTAACTTCCTCAGGACGCTCGTCAACTAGCACAACCATGAGGTGAACCTCTGGGTTGTTAGTTGCGATTGCATTGGCAATGGCCTGAAGAACCAGAGTCTTACCTGCCTTTGGAGGCGAAACAATCAATCCACGCTGACCCTTACCAATTGGAGCTACTAAGTCGATGATTCGAGTAGATAACTTGTTGGCTTCGGTTTCGAGGCGCAGTCTGGTCTGTGGGTAAAGCGGAGTTAGCTTTCCAAACTCAACGCGCTCGGTTGAAGCGTCCTGGTCTAGACCGTTGACTGAGTCAATTCGCACTAGTGCGTTGAATTTCTGACGACCCTGGCCTTCGCCTTCTCGAGGCTGACGAATGGCGCCAACTACGGCGTCGCCTTTTCTAAGGCCGTACTTCTTTACCTGTCCTAGGGATACATAAACATCGTTAGGACCAGGCAGGTAGCCAGAGGTGCGAACGAAAGCGTAGTTTTCAAGAACATCAAGAATTCCAGCAACGCTAATTAGCACGTCATCTGGAGAGATCTCTGGTTCTGCCTCTTCGCGGTCATTTCCGCCGCCACCGCGTCTGCGGTCACGGTCACGCTCGCGGTATCGGTTGCGGTTTCTTGAGTTTCGTCCGCCGCCACCGCGACGCTCGTCATCGAAGTCGCGAGTTCTGCGACGTTCGCCGGAGTCTGAACTTGCGCTTGAGTCTTGGGAGGAAGAGTCGCTATTTGATGAGCTCTCTCTCGGGGCCTTAGCCTCCGATGAGTCCGTCTTGTCTTCTGAAGGTTTGGAACTTC
>CAFBML010000038.1_pt1 | contig 6107 bp, 5 predicted proteins | sample 7268871 | NCBI WGS metagenome assembly CAFBML01 (sample SAMEA6814067, study PRJEB35770) | uncultured Micrococcales bacterium | biome: Freshwater; feature: Freshwater reservoir; material: water | place: Czech Republic | collected 2017-05-23 | depth 30m m
TTGCCTTTGCTGTTCCAATCATCTCCAAGATGGTTGCAGCCGGTTCAGTTCCAAGAAAGCCAAACAAGCCAAGAGCACTTGTGCTAGCTCCAACCCGTGAGCTTGCAGACCAGATCGACAGAACAATGTCGGCACTTGCTCGCTCTGTTGGTTTCTACACAGCTTGTGTTTACGGTGGTGTTCCTCAGCGCAGACAAGAGATCGCTCTTAGCCGCGGTGTTGACATTCTTGTTGCAACCCCAGGCCGCCTAGAAGACCTAATGGCGCAAAGAATCATTGACCTATCGGAAGTTGAGACCATGGTTATTGATGAGGCTGACCACATGTGTGATCTTGGTTTCATCGAAGGCGTAAGACGAGTTCTTCGCGCAACCGGTGAGTCCCAGAAGCTACTGTTCTCAGCAACACTGGATCGCGAAGTCGATGCTCTTGTTAAAGAGTTCATGCCGAACCCTTACGTCTACGAGGTTCCTAACGAAACTCAGGAAACATCAACCATTGAGCACCGCGTCTTGGTCGTAGACCCGGACGATCGCTCACAGGTTCTACTTCGTCTAGTGCAAGGAGAAGGTAAGTCACTTATCTTCACCCGCACCAAGATGACAGCTGAGCGTCTAAGTGAATCTCTAACCAACAACGGTGTTCCAGCAGCTCGTCTGCATGGAGATCTAAACCAGAACCAAAGAACTCGCAACCTAGAGAGATTTGTTAAGGGTGCAGTTCGCGTTCTAGTTGCCACGGATGTTGCAGCCCGTGGTATCCACGTTGATGATGTTGCACTTGTGATTCAGGTTGACCCACCAGAGGAATACAAGACTTACCTTCACCGCTCCGGTCGTACCGGCCGAGCTGGCAAGGAAGGTGTTGTTATCTCCTTGATCCCAAAATCTAAGCGTCGCAAGGTCGAAGATCTTCTTCGAAGGGCTGAGCGAGAAGCGAAGATCACCGATGTTCGTCCAGGCCACGAATTGATTGAACAACTAGCGGGACCTATCGCTCCACCACCAGCAGCTCCAGACATGCTGGACTTCGGTGATTCACGCGGCGGAGGATCAAATCACCGCGGACGTGATCGCGACCGCGATTCAAGGCCTAAGAAAAAGGGCAACTACCAGGGTTCTGGTAAGGGCCGCTGGGCAGACAAGCCATCAGGCGATAAGCGCCCGAGGGCTAAAAAGTATTCGAACTAGAAATAGTTCGAGGAGTAAAAGCGAATAGAGACAGCGCTTAATCCCCGCCCCTTTAGGGGCGGGGATTTACTTTTAATTCGTTAACGAGTTGTAATCACGAATTCGGCGGTGACTAGCCGTCTAGCTGGAACCTAGCCCCTAAACTTGCCGAAGAACTGAAAGTAGAAGGTCCATGCAGTTACCCGCAATTCAATTAAAAAACCTCACAAAGAAGTTTGGGGACATCACCGCTGTTACCGGTGTGGACCTTGAAATTGCCGAGGGCGAATTTTTCTCCATGCTTGGCCCAAGTGGTTCTGGAAAAACCACCGTCCTTCGTATGATTGCTGGTTTTGAAACTCCTACTTCCGGGGAGATATTCCTATTCGGCGAAGATGTCTCAAATAAACCACCTTTTGAACGGGACGTAAACACTGTTTTTCAGGACTATGCGCTTTTTCCTCACATGAGTGTCTTGCAGAACGTCGAATACGGACTCACAATTCGCGGGATTAAAAAAGCTGAAAGGGAAAAACTAGCTAAGGAAGCCCTTGCGCTAGTTCGCCTAGAGGGAATGGAACAGCGAAAGCCTTCACAGCTTTCCGGTGGCCAACGCCAGCGCGTGGCACTAGCTAGGTCAATTGTTGTCAAGCCGAAGGTGCTATTACTCGATGAACCCCTTGGCGCTCTGGATTTGAAATTGAGAGAGCAGATGCAAGTCGAATTGAAACAGATTCAAAGAGAGCTTGGAATCACTTTCATCTTTGTCACTCACGATCAAGATGAGGCTCTTTCTTTATCTGATCGAATTGCTGTGTTCAATAAGGGAGCCATCGTCCAACTTGGAACCCCCCAGGAGATTTACAACAACCCTAGGGATCATTTTGTAGCAGAATTTGTGGGAAGCTCAAACCACTTCACAGCTGAGCAGGCTAAAGAGTTTTTTGGAATAAGCCAGGAGCTTATTGTCAGGCCTGAAAACATCAAACTTGTCCCCGCAGCGGCTTCGAAGACTGTCTTCATCGGCGAAATAAGCGAAGTTATCTTCCTCGGAGATTTGAACCGGATTCTGATTCGTCTCGAATCCGGAAAAGAGATTTTTGTCACAGAGGTATCTAATGCCTCAGGTGAACAAAGAAAGCGTGGTCAACAAGTCGGTGTGGAGTTTGATTCTGCACTAGTTTCCAAGTTGACCCGATAAATACAAACAAGGAGAAAACAGAGTATGAAGCTAACAAAGAACGCTTCTTCCGCACTGGCTCTTTCAGCTGCATCACTGCTAGTTCTAACTGGCTGTGCTTCAGGTGATTCGGCTTCAAGCGGAATGATTCAGGAGCTAGGCGATAGCGAAACAGCAGTTTCAATCTTGGCTTGGCCAGGATACGTTGAGGATGGTTCAAACGACCCAGCCACTGACTGGACCTCGTCGTTCGAAGAAGCAACTGGCTGTCAAGTTACAGTCAAGACCTATGGCACCTCTGACGAGGCTGTCAACCTAATGAAGACTGGTGAGTACGACGTAGTAGCTGCATCTGGAGATGCAACTCAGCGACTAATCGCTGGTGGCGACGTTATGCCAATCAACACAGCACTAATTCCAAGCTATGAAGGAGTGTTTGAGTTCCTAAAGAACCAGTCTCACAACACTGTTGATGGTGTGAACTACGGTGTTCCTCATGGATACGGCGCGAACTTGTTGCTTTACAACAAGGACGTTTTCCCAACTGCACCAGATTCCTGGTCTGTAGTTTGGGATGGCGCTTCGGCTAACGCTGGAAAGGTGACCGCTTACGACTCACCGATCTACATCGCTGACGCAGCTGTTTACCTAATGGCAACCAAGCCAGAACTAGGCATCACTAACCCATACGCACTAGACGAAACTCAGCTTGGCGCTGCTGTTGAACTGTTGAAGGCTCAGCGCGAAAACGTGGGCGAGTACTGGAGCGACTACCTTCTAGAGATCCAGGCTTTCACCACCGGTGACAGTGTTGTTGGAACCACCTGGCAGGTAATCACAAACGTACTTCAGGGTGAAGGCGTCAACGTCGATTCAGTTCTTCCAAAGGAAGGCTCAACCGGTTGGTCTGACACCTGGATGATCTCAAGTACTACTGAGGCTCCTAACTGTGCTTACCGCTGGTTGGATCACATCGCTAGCCCAGAGATCAACGCTGCAGCTACTGCTTACTTCGGTGAGGCCCCTTCATCAGCAGCCGCTTGTGATTTCCGCGACGACTGTGAGGCTTACCACGCAGGCGACGAGGCATATGCCAAGCAGCTTTGGTACTGGACCACTCCAATTGCAGAATGTCTAGACGGACGCACAGATGTTGAGTGCACCGACTACACCCGCTGGACAGCTGCATGGCAAGAAATTAAGGGCTAACAAGCCCAATTCCAGAAAGTAAATTGATGTCGACGTTAGTAGCAAAACCTGAGGGCTCGCTATCTCGTCGTATTTCAACCTTTCTTTACCAAAGGGCAAAGGTGGGGCTAGCTTTACTGCTAGCCCCACCCACCTTTTGGTTAGGCCTCGTTTACATCGCGTCACTCGCAGCGCTTTTGTTGACTGCATTTTGGAGTGTGGATTCGTTCACGGGGGATCTAAAGCGAGAGTGGAATCTCGACAATTTCATCACTGTGCTCTCCGATAGCACCTATCAAGCCGTTACTCTTCGTACAGTCGGAATTGCCCTTGCCGTAACAATCATTGACGTAGCAATCGCGCTTCCAGTTGCCTTTTATATGTCGAAGGTAGCTTCTAAGAATTGGCAAAGATTTCTAGTGATTTCAATGACACTTCCGCTCTGGTCTTCATACCTTGTGAAGGCTTATGCCTGGAGAAGCGTTTTATCAACGGGTGGCATTTTGGATTGGATGCTGAATCCATTTGGTATCGATTCACCCGGATATGGACTTGAGGGGACGGTCATCACATTGGCCTACCTTTGGTTCCCTTTTGTGGTCTTACCTATTTACACGTCCTTACAACGAGTCCCGAATTCCTTACTGGAAGCATCGGCAGATCTCGGCGGAGGAACGCTGAAGACGGTTCGATCTGTAGTGGTGCCGATGATTATCCCTGGAATAATAGCCGGCTCGATATTTAGCTTTTCGCTAACTTTGGGTGACTACATCGCCGTGAAGATTGTAGGTGGTGCTACTCAAACAATCGGAACTTTGATCTACACAAACGTCGGAACCGCAAACAATCTTCCCCTTGCTGCTGCCATTGCCTTTGTGCCATTGGTAATAATTTTGATTTATCTAGCCTCAGTTAAGCGCACCGGTGCGTTGGAGAATCTCTGATGCGATTATCTAGAATCTCAAGGACCCTATTGGGAACAATGGCAATTGCCACACTGTTGTTTATCTACACACCAATTGCAGTTGTTGCTGTTAACTCCTTTAGCCCAAGCATCACCATGTCTTGGCCACCGACTGGATTCACACTGGAATGGTGGGGCAAGGCATTCCAGAGCGAGGGAGCGCTTTCTGCCCTAGGCACCTCCGTTGTCGTAGCACTAGCCGCTTCCGTGATTGCGTTGATACTTGGAACTTTGCTCTCTTTTGCAATTGCCAGATTCAAGTTCTTTGGACAGCAGGCGCTGAACCTAATGGTTATTCTGCCTATTGCACTACCTGGCATTGTTACGGGCTTAGCTTTGAACAACCTGTTCAAATCTGTCTTGGAATGGCAATTAGGAATGCTGACATTGATTATTGCCCACGCCACCTTTTGTGTTGTAGTGGTTTATAACAATGTCATCGCCAGACTCCGTAGGCAGGGAGGCAACCTGGAAGAAGCGTCTGCAGATTTAGGTGCGGATCTGTTCACCACCTTTCGGCTAGTTACGTTCCCTAGGATCAAGTCAGCTCTTTTTGCGGGTGGATTGCTAGCTTTCGCTTTGAGTTTCGATGAGATTATCGTCACTACCTTCACCGCTGGCGGTGGCACAGAAACCCTCCCAATTTTCATCTTGAACAACATGTATCGCCCAAACCAAGCGCCAATTGTGGCCGTGATAGCAATTGTCGTCACAATTTTGTCCCTAATCCCTATTTACCTGGCCGAGCGCATTAGCTCGCGAGATGAGCAGTAGAGAGCGAATCTAGGCCTAGGGAACTCTAAATCCCTTGAAAAACTTGGGCTTTACAGGCAAGGCTACAAGGCTCTAAACTGGGGGAAGCCAAAGACCGTCGGTTTAAGGCAAATCAAATCACAAGATTTCTTGGAAGTTTGGCTTGTTTTGACTAAGAAACACATCAAGTGTTTGCCCACGTAGGTGAAGATTAAAAGGTTAGAGATTTCTCTATTTTCTTTTGCTCTCCACTTATGTGGGGAGCATTTTTTTGTTTCTGGGCTGCCGACAAAATACAGATAATCAAGGAGTGCCATGGCGAACAAGGAAGCTACAGTTGCCGAGCTCACGGACAAGTTCCAGAGCTCAGCTGCAGTGTTGCTAACCGAGTACCGCGGACTCACTGTTGGACAGCTCAAAGAGCTGCGTCGTTCCATCAGTGCGAATGCAACCTACGCCGTGGCGAAGAACACGCTACTAAACATCGCAGCGAAGAACGCCGGAGTGACCGCATTTGAAGGTCAGCTGGTAGGCCCTACTGCAATGGCATTTGTTCACGGAGACACAGTCGCCGTGGCCAAGGCAATGCGTGACTTTGCCAAGGTAAATCCTCTACTGGTAGTCAAGACCGGCATCATGGATGGCGTTGTCTTGTCACAGGCTGAGGTTAAGAAGCTTGCTGATCTTGAATCCCGCGAAGTTCTATTGGCTCAGGCCGCAGGACTATTCAAGGCTTCAATGTTCAAGGCTGCTTACATGTTCCAGGCCCCACTGGCCCAGGCCGTCCGCACCGTGGACGCGCTGCGCGCCAAGCAAGCCACAAACGCTTAAAGAAAATAAGGAGAAAAACAAA
>CAFBML010000040.1_pt1 | contig 5805 bp, 5 predicted proteins | sample 7268871 | NCBI WGS metagenome assembly CAFBML01 (sample SAMEA6814067, study PRJEB35770) | uncultured Micrococcales bacterium | biome: Freshwater; feature: Freshwater reservoir; material: water | place: Czech Republic | collected 2017-05-23 | depth 30m m
CAGAGCTTCAGTGCTTCTCGGCTATTCACGGAGGGCTCTGGCGAATTGCTTATCGTCCGAGAAGTGTTTGGATCGCAGCTACTTTGATTGGGCTCCCGGCTTTGCTAAAGCGCGGCTACTAAACCTTCTTTGCTAGTAGGCATAACACGCAAAAAAGCCACCAATAAATTGGTGGCTCTTTTGCTAAGTGATGAACTCTGACGAGACTAAATCGCTGCAGCGAAAGCTGTCTCCAAATCGGCGATCAAGTCATCCGCAGACTCAAGTCCAACAGATAGACGAATAAGCCCAGGAGTCACACCCGCTGTCAGCTGCTGCTCAGGTTCTAGTTGAGAGTGAGTGGTTGATGCCGGGTGAATCACAAGTGATCGCACATCACCAATATTGGCTACGTGACTAAAGAGAGTTAGTGAGTCTACGAACTTTGATCCAGACTTTACTCCACCCTTGATTTCAAATGAAACGATTGCACCAGCGCCCTTAGGAGCGTACTTCTTGGCGGCATTGTGCCAAGGTGAGCTTTTTAGTCCCGCGTAGTTCACAGACTCAACCTGCTTGTGCTTCTCAAGGAAGTTCGCGATCTTTTCTGCGTTCTCAACGTGTCGCTCAATTCGAAGGCTCAGAGTCTCGATTCCTTGAATGAGCTGCCATGCACTTGCTGGGGCGATTGCTGCACCAAGGTCGCGTAGCAACTGCACGCGCGCCTTGATGATGTAAGCAATCGAATCTCCTAGGACAGCGCTGTAGTTTACGCCGTGGTAAGAAGGGTCTGGTGTTGTAAGTCCTGGGAATTTATCAGACTTACTCCATTCGAATTTTCCTCCGTCAACAATCGCACCGGCAACAATGGTCCCGTGACCGCCTAGAAACTTGGTAGCAGAGTGCAGCACAATGTCTGCCCCGTGCTCAAGTGGACGAATTAGGTATGGAGTTGCAACGGTGTTGTCCACCATAAGTGGCACGCCATTCTTGTGTGCAACATCTGCTACACCTTCAATGTCTAAAATCGAAACCTTTGGGTTGCTAATGGTCTCCGCAAAGAAAGCCTTGGTGTTTGGCCTTACTGCCGCAGCCCACTCCTTCAGGTCATCCTGGTTCTCGACAAAAGTGGTTGTGATTCCAAGTTTTGGAAGTGTGTACTTGAATAGGTTGTAAGTTCCGCCGTAAACGTTTGACGACGAAACGATGTGGTCGCCGGCTTGAGCAATATTCAATATTGCAAAAGTTTCAGCGGCCTGACCAGAAGCAAGAAGCAAAGCTGCTGTGCCACCCTCAAGTGCCGCGATGCGCTTCTCTGCTACATCCTGAGTCGGATTCATGATTCGGGTGTAAATGTTTCCAAACTCCGCGAGACCAAAAAGCTTCGCTGCATGCTCACTTGAGTTAAACGTATAAGCAGTGGTCTGGTAGATAGGTGTAGCTCGTGAGTTGGTGGTTGGGTCTGGCTGTGCGCCTGCGTGAATCTGTGCAGTCTCAAAGCCCCATTTTGCTGAATCTGTGCTCATTTTTTGTCCTTTTTCTTTCGTAGGTGTTGAACTAACAGTTGGAGAATTACTGGTTGAGTTGATTGGGTTATAGACAATTGAAATCGTCTTTTGAAGTTGAGCTATTTGGTTGAGAGGTTTTTTGCGAGGCTTCACCCTCGCGGCTTAGTTCACCGCTGAAAAAACACGTTAGAGACTAAGCGTCTAGAGCATTCGCTCCATAGACATCATTGACATACCCATAGCAAAACCAGCAGATTGCGAGATTCGCAGTTCTGACATGGCGGTTGCTCCTTGGGTTGAAAGGTATTGGTCAAAACAATACTGGAATACCCCTGCGGCTGCAACTAGCCCAGGCTAGGGAGTGGACTAGGGCAGCTTTTGCTGGGTGTAGCTTTTTTGGATGGATGAAATCAGTCAGTACCACAAGAATTACCCAGCCCAGCAAGCCAAGGTTATGAAAAAGCTTCGCGAGGAGCTCGACAAAGCTTTGGGCCAAGAGCACTCAAGGCTGTGGCACGGAGCCCCTGTTTGGTTTGTGGAGGAAAATCCAGTGGCCGGCTACTCCGTCAATGCGCGGGGCGTGTGCTTGTTGTTTTGGAACGGCAAAGCTTTCAAAGATGCCTCACTACATCCCGTCGGCAAGTTCTTTGCAGCTGAGCTGCGCTACACAGACGTTTCAGAGATTCAGATCACCAAGCTACGTGGGCTAATTAGGCAGGCCAAGACTAAGGTTTGGGATTCAGCCGGGCACATCCGCAAGGCTAGAGCATCATCTAAATAGCTGGCCGATGGCCTAGCAAGAATGAAGGCAAAACAAAAGGCGCCGGTTTCCCGACGCCTTTTGTTTTTTAGCTTAGATCTAAGGCTTACTTGCCCTTGAACTCTGAAGCTGCAAATGCCTTGTCGTCCTCGGCGCTCTTCATACGAGCAATCGAGAAGATCATTAGGCCGAATAGACACTTCGCCAAGATGTCAGCGATGGTGTATCCGGTCTCGCGAAGCACAAAGCCCTGCTCCTCGAATCCAACAGAGTTCATGTTAGCGATGAACGCGATTGGGTAGACGCCCCAGGTTGCTAGAAGAAGAAGACGCATTTCCTTCAGTCTTCTCTGAACCTGCTTGCTCTGCTTGCTAAGAGACTTACCTAGCTCAACGAACAAGATGTACAGGATGTATAGGAATGGGATTGTTGATAGTAGACCCCACATTGGAGCAGAGATGCCACCGATGTCTAGGCCAGCGTCTCCTGGGTAACCAAGACCAATCATCAAGGCTGCAGCAGGTACTAGGCGAACTAGTAGTGCAGACTGAGCTGACTTAGCTAGAGCAAGAACAGCAATGGTCTCGACTAGAAGTAGTGGCACGGTTAGGAACCAGTCAACGTAGCGGTAGCCAACGTTGTACACGGCACCCTCAATTGCGTCTGGGCCAAACACGTGGTTGAAGCTGTCAAACATTCTGAAGTAGTGATAGGCAGCGATGCCGGTCACTGTTGCAGACACCAAAACCGCCATGCGGTAGCGAGGCAAAACGCGCTCGCGAGCCACAATTAGGAAGATGGTGGTGAAAAGCATGCTCGCAATACCTAGCGAGAATGCGTTATAAACGACCAGGAAACCTGATTCACTCATAATTTGTTGTTCCTTTCAGCTGAGAGAGGCAAGCTGCCAAGGACTCATCGGGGACAAATTACATCGACGATGCTTCCTCGCATCACTTACACGCCTTTTAACCTAGCACCCGTTATCAGGGTTTTCTAAGATAAGAACCCCGAATTTGCGCCAAATAAAGGAGTTCGGGCAGGTTGCTCGGGCGTGTCAGATGCTGGAATCTCGGGATAAGCTGGTCGCAAGCCAAGTCGCAATTTGGCCAAGTTTAACAACCATTCAAACCGCCCCGAGAGGAATAGCCCAGATGTCTCGAATCAGCATCGTCCAGGCCGAGGTGGACCTAAGCACCCCTCTAGTTCTTGAATTCAACGAGATTACATCTCTAATGGCGATCAGCTCGGTCGGAATCATCACCGTTATGGTGCTCGCCGTTGTGGTTGCGGGGCTAGCCTTTTTTGGACCTAAGGGTCAGGACCTGTCTCAAGAGCATTTTACAAGACGCTAGGCCTTTTCCTGGCAGCAGTTTGCCAGAGTACCCAGTTAGACTCGCACAATGAGCATGCTGGCAACTAAATCGACCACTCACTTCAATCAAGTGTTGGCTCAGGTTAGAGACGCCGGACTTCTTTCCAAAAAGCCAAGCTTCTATGTGATGCGATTAATTGTTTTGACTATTGCAGCGGCGGGGTTTTGGACCCTCAGCGGCTTTCTTGCAACCTTGACTGAGCAGAACAAGCTCTGGATGATTGCTGCCTTTGTATTAGTAGCTGGCCTTGGGATTCTAAGTGCCCAGTATGGGTTTATCGCTCATGAGGCCTCGCACCGCCAGGTGTTTAGAAACAACAAAGCCAACGACTGGGCGGGTCTTCTACTTGCGAATTTGTTTGCTGGTCTTAGCTATGGATTCTGGTTGCGCAAGCACAACAAGCACCACCAGCGACCAAACCAAATTGGCGAAGACCCAGACATTGCAATTCGCGTGCTTAGCTTTACAACCGAGTCAAAAGAGTCAAAGCGCGGCATTGAGCGCTGGTTCTCTGACCGCCAGGGCTACCTGTTCCCACTACTACTTCTATTCACCGGTTTTGATCTATTAGTTGATTCCTTTGCTGGCCTAGTCCGCAAAGACCGGAAGCTCTCCATTCGCCTGCTCGAGTTCTCACTTATGATGATTCGTCAGCTAACTCCATATGTGGTCTTTGCAATCTTGTTTGGCCCGATCTGGGGTCTGGCGCTGTGGTTTGTAATGATGATGGCCTTTGGCTTTTTCATGGGAGCAGCTTTTGCCCCAAACCACAAGGGCATGCCCCTAGTTCCTAGAGAAGCGAAACTTGACTTTTTTTCTAGACAGGTTCTCACCTCAAGAAACATTAGAGGCTCTTGGCTCAAGGACAACCTAATGGGGGGACTGAACTACCAGGTCGAGCACCACTTGTTCCCATCGATGGCCAGACCTAACCTGCGCAAGGCTCACGAAATCGTAGTTGAGTATTGCCGCAAGCACGAGGTCACACTAGTTGAGATGAACCTTTTGTCAAGCTATGTGGCCATCATGAAGCACCTAAACAAGGTGGGTCTTAGCAATAACGCTGATCCTTTTGTTTGCCCAATGGTTGCCGAGCTTCGCCCAAGAAGCTAGCAAAGACAACCCCATTACCCTGACCTAGCGTTGCCAGCATTGACTTGGAGATTTAGGCAAAACTCTGTCCAGGATTTCAATTAGTTAACAGGTAGTTCACACACCGGTTGCCGTTTATGAGGTTGCAGCCGCAGGGATTTTCTACTATTCTTTTGAAAAAGCCAACCCACCCAAGGAGCAATAGCCATGTCAGAACTGCGTATCTCGCAATCTGCTGGTTTTGCTATGGGTATGTCAATGATGTCTATGGAGCGAATGCTCTAGACGCTTGGCTTCTACGTGTTTTGCGGTGAACCAAGCCGCGGGGGTTAATCCTCGCAAACCTTTATCCAAACAAGTTACTAATAAACAGGGAATACCCAACCATATCAAAAAGGAGAAACATGTCCATCTATTCCATCAAAAAAGCAGCGCTAGCAATTGCGACTTCGGCTGCTCTTGCATTCACACTTAGTGGTTGCGCATCTACCACGACACCTGAGGTAGCACCTGATGAACTTCAGACCATCACCGCTGGCAAACTAACTATCGGAACCGGACTTCCGGCCTACGAGCCTTGGGTTGTTGGCGACGCTCCAGAATCGGGTGAAGGCTTTGAGGCTGCAGTTGCTTATGCAGTAGCTGCCGAACTTGGCTTTGCTCCAGAGGACGTAGTTTGGGTTCGTACAACTTTCGATGAGGCAATTGCGCCAGGAGCTAAAAACTTCGACTTCAACTTGCAGCAGTACTCAATCACCCCTGAGCGTCAAGAAGCAGTTGACTTTTCTTCCGCTTACTACGCAACTGCTCAGACTGTAATCACCGTTGCAGGATCTAAGGCTGCTGAGGCCACATCACTTGCAGACCTAAAGGGTCTGTTGATTGGTGCGGCTACCGGAACAACAAGCTTCTCTGCAATTGAGACCGTAATTGCTCCAACTGCCGGAGCTCAGGCGTTCAACTCGAACGACGACGCCAAGGCAGCTCTAGCTAACGGACAGGTTGACGCAATCGTTGTTGACCTTCCAACCGCCTTCTACTTAACTGCAGTTGAGCTAGACGGAGGAAAAATCCTTGGTCAGCTAGCTGG
>CAFBML010000041.1_pt1 | contig 5401 bp, 5 predicted proteins | sample 7268871 | NCBI WGS metagenome assembly CAFBML01 (sample SAMEA6814067, study PRJEB35770) | uncultured Micrococcales bacterium | biome: Freshwater; feature: Freshwater reservoir; material: water | place: Czech Republic | collected 2017-05-23 | depth 30m m
AAAACCAGTGCGCCAAGAATAAACAGCACAGTTGCAGTCCAGGGCCTGGCGGCCGAAAGATCAACGTTCGAAAGCAGCACTGCACCAACAAATGCACCAACGGCACCCGGAACCGCAACTTTTACCAGCGCATGCCAGTCAACGTTTCCAAACTTGATGTGTGATGCGCCCGAAATAGAAGATGTGACAATTTCCACTAGGTGCACGATTGCAGATGCTGCAGCTGGGTTGTAAGCCAAAAAGATTAGAAGTGTGGTTGAAGTAATGCCAAAGGCCATACCCATGGCGCCATCGACAAGTTGCGCTAAAAATCCCGCAACAGAAACAAGTAGCAAAACCCACATGAGTTCAAATCTATTGGGTTCAGCTATCTAAACTGTGTCAAGCGACCTGCGAGTTTGCTTAGATTTCACCTTTGTCTAGCCCTTGTAGAACTTGCTGGGCTCGTTTTCTAACCTCGGGCAAATCGGAGAGTCTTTTCAATCCATTATTTTGCTGGAACATGCGGTGGTTTTTTGCGAAGGCTGCTGAGTTTCGGTCCAGAAAGTCCCAATACAAAGTTGTGAAGGGACAGGCGGTATCTCCCGTCCTTTCCTTTGGGTTATAAGCGCAGCCCTTGCAGTAGTTTGTCATTCGAGAAATGTAGGCACCGCCTGCAGCGTAAGGTTTGGTCATCATCTGCCCACCATCGGCGTGGACACCCATACCGATAATGTTTGGAACCATCACCCACTCCGAGGCATCAACAAACTGCTCCCGCATCCAATCCAAAAACTCTTGAGGAGTGGTTCCAGTGATAAGTCCCAGGTTGCTCAAGATCATCAGCCTTGGGATGTGGTGGGTCCAGCCGCGGTTGTGGATTGCTTCCACCTCTTTGGCAACACAATTCATCTTGGTCTTGGAGGGCTCAACGAACAGTGGCAATAGTTTTCGCTTAGCGCCCAGCCCATTCTTGGTTTTGTAGTCCTCACCTAAAAACCAATACATTCCGTTGATGTATTCGCGCCAGCCAATAACTTGCCTAACAAAGCCCTCCACTGAGTTCAGTGGGACACCGCCTTTTTTGTACCTGGCCATAACCGCGTCAACCACTTCGCCTGGGTGCAGGAGCCCATTGTTTATGTAAGGGCTGATCACCGAGTGATGAAGGCTCCAGCTCTCTGTTGTGACCGCATCCTCATAAGGCCCGAATTCCTCCAGGTGCTTATCAACAAAGGTCTTCAAGCGCTTGAGAGCTCCAGCCCTTGTGGTCTCCCAGTAAGCCGAAGGTTCCATGCCAAGTTCTTTGGCTACCTCTTTATCTATTTTGTCTGGGGTAGTTTCTGGATAGTTATCCCAGCTGTAGTTCTTGGGTGGTGGAAGTCTGTTGTCTTCATCAAAATTCCAAGCATCGCCCTCAGGTTTACCGTCTTTGACCAATATCCCTAAACGAAGTCTTTGCTTGCGATAGAAGTTTTCCATCACGTAGGTTTTTTGTGTTTCCGCCCAGGCGGTAAACAATTTCCTAGAAGTTAGGAATAAGTCATTTTCAACAAACTCAGCGCCGAGCTCCTTGAGCTGACGATACTGAACAAAGCTAGATGGCTCAGCGCACACCAGCTGATTGATCCCGGTTTCTTTCATGATGGCCTTGAGGCCAGTTGGAGTATCGGCAGATTTTTTGTAGTGAACCTCAAACCCAGCAGCTTCTTGTTCTTTGGCAAAGTGCCTGGCCGAGGAAACAAGAAAGTACAAGCGCTGCTTATTCCAGGGACGTCCTGTAGTCATCCGTTTGGATTCGACCATCGCGATTGCATCTGTTTTTGGATTTGCGCTTTTCAGGGCACCGAAGTCTTTGTTCAGGTGATCGAAGGGGATGAAAATCAGCCTAGTTTTCATCAGCCCTTGCACTTCTTCGAGCAATACTTCACCGATGCCCAGTCCTTGGACCACTTCTTGCGCCACTCAAACTTCAAACCGCAACGCTCACAGGTTCTTGGCTCAAAGCCATTTTTTGTCTTTGGAGTGGGCATGACCTAACTTTATAGTTCAAATCTGCGATCAATGTTTCACTAGGCTTTAGCCGTGAATTTCAAATTCAAGGGTTCGATGATTACCTGGCGTGGGCCATCTCCTTTCTATTTCATCCCAATCCCGCAGGCGCAGAGCAAGAAGATCAAGGCCATGGCTGCTCAACTCACCTACGGGTGGGGTGTGATTCCTGTTTCAGGCAAGATTGGTAAAACCGAATTCACTACTGCCCTTATCCCCAAGGACGGCGTTTACCTTGTTCCCATAAAAAACCTGGTGCGCCTTGGTGAAAACCTTGAGGTGGGAATTGAAACTACTGTCCAGATAAGTCTGGGAAGCTAGCACCTAGCAATAGGCTGAAGGCCATGAAGTGTACAAACTGCGGCATTGACGTTCCAGCCAACGATCTGAATTGTCCAGATTGCGGTGCTATCACGGCCAGAACTAAGGCCGATCTCCAAAAGACTGACCCGGCCATGACCCAAGGCATCGCCTGGGCGTTAATCGCTATGGGGGTCTTGGGGCTTGCCTTTGTTATCTCGAATGCCTGGACCGACTGGTATTCGGGTCTAGATTATGTGGGTCCGGTTGCCCTGCTTTTGTTGGGCGGATTTACTTTTTTTGTAGCGCGCAGCAAAAAATAGTTTTTGTGTAGAGTCTCACTTTCTGGAAGTGCTAGTCTCTACCAACTAGCAATTGCAACCTAGACCGGTCAGGAAGATTAATTATGGACATCAACCTCGTTCATCCAGAGCTTAGAAAAGCAACCGCCTCATTTCCGAAACTCCCTGTTGGCAGTAATTTCGGCAGAAAACTAACTAGGGTTTTACTTCCCCTTCTGCTTCCTAAAACTAAAGTGCCTCAAGGAATAACAATCGAATGGGTCAAGGCAGCTAGTGGCCAACGGCTAAGGGTTTACACACCCGCAGGAACCAAGTCGCGCGCTGCACTGCTATATATCCATGGTGGCGGAATGATGATTGGTGCTCCGCAAATGGATGACGGCCTACTTTCCAACCTTGCCGCAGAGTTAGATATCCTGATCGTTTCTCCGGAATACCGCTTAGCTCCTGAGCACCCATACCCTGCACCAGTGGATGACTGCCGCGAAGCCTGGCTGTGGATGTTGGACAATTCTTCAAGGCTAGGAATTGACACCAAGAAAATTGCAATCGGTGGCGAAAGCGCCGGTGGCGGACTTGCGGCAGGACTTGTTCTTCGAATCCACGATGAGGGTGGTCAAAGACCAATTGCCCAGTGGTTGTTTTGCCCAATGCTGGATGATCGAACAGCCCTAGATCGATCACTCGATGCGCTAGACCACTACATCTGGAGCAACAAACTAAATTTGTCTGGTTGGAGCTCTTACTTAGGCACCAAGATCGGAACCGACCAAGTTGCAGCCTATGCAGCCCCTGCTCGAAGAGTTGATTTCAATGGATTGCCTAAAGCCTGGGTTGGTGTCGGTGATGTTGAGCTTTTCTACCAAGAGGATAAGAGGTATGCCGAAAGCCTAAAAGCAGCTGGTGTTTCCTGTGATTTAGATGTTGTTGCTGGTGGACCGCACGCCTTTGAAGGAATGGCTCCCGATGCTCAAGTTTCTAAGGATTACATGGCTAGAGCGAAAGCCTGGTTGGGTAAAGCTCTGACCCCTTAGTTAGTGACCTTTGGGGTGCCAGACAGTCTTGATCTCCATGAAGGCCAGGATTTGCTGAAGTGATCCGTTGGATCCAGACCTTGAAAAAGCTCCTGGCCGAACTACTCGCTTTAGGGTTTCGGCAGCACGAATTTCTAGATCCACTGGTTCAGAAGTTCCCTCTAGATCCACTGCGTTTACGTCTTGGTGTGAGGCAAGCCATGGGGAAAGGTCTTTTTCTTTACCAGTTAGAACGTTTACGACTCCCCCTGGCAAATCACTTGTTGCAAGCACCTCGGTGAGTGTGATTGCCGAAAGTGGAAGTGATTCGCTGGCAACTACTACAACAGCGTTTCCAGTGACGATGATCGGAGCGATGGTGTTCACAAGTCCAACCAGGCTGCTTTTTTGTGGAGCGAAGGCAGCGACAACTCCTGTTGGCTGGTTGGTAGAGATGTTGAAAAATGGCCCTGCCACAGGGTTCATCGAACCGGCAACAGAATCAACTTTGTCAGACCAGCCAGCGTGCCAGACCCAAGAGTCAATCGCTGCATCAACTTCCTTGTTGGCTTGAATTTCGGTTGCTCCGGTTAGTTCACGGATTTCCGCCACGAACTGTTCGCGTCTTCCTTCGAGCATCTCGGCAATGCGGTAAAGAACCTGGCCGCGGTTATAGGCAGTTGCGCCCACCCAGCCTGGTTGAGCCGCCCTTGCAGCAACAACGGCGTCTCTGGCATCTTTTCTAGATGCCAGAACTACGTTGGCAACAAACTCGCCCTTTGGGTTTATCAGTTCGTAGGTGTGACCGGATTCGCTTCTAGGGAATTTTCCACCGATGAAAAGCTTGTAGGTTTTCTTCACATCAAGACGCATTAGTTATCTCCCTTCAGGTAAGCAAGCAATCCGTGCCTGCCTCCCTCGCGGCCGTAGCCAGATTCTTTGAAGCCACCAAAGGGGCTAGCTGGATCAAACTGATTGAAGGTATTGGCCCAAATCACACCGGCGTTCAACTGGTCTGCAACCTTTAGGATTCTGGAACCCTTCTCACTCCAGATTCCAGCGCTTAGACCAAATGGGGTGTTATTTGCCTTAGCTACCGCCTCGGCTGGGGTTCTAAAGGTAAGTACCGATAGCACTGGACCAAATATTTCCTCGCGGGCAACAGTGTTTGTGGCAGCTACGCCAGTGATAACTGTCGGTGCATACCAGAAGCCCTTCTTGGGAATCTCGCAGTTAGGCGTCCAGGCCTCGCCGCCTTCTTTGACACCGAGTTTTACAAGTTTGGTTATCTTGTCGAGCTGAGCTTTGGAGTTAATGGCTCCGATGTCGGTGTTCTTATCTAGTGGGTCGCCAAGCTTAAGGGTTTCCATGCGACGCTTGAGCTTTTTTAGTAGCTCATCCTGGATTGATTCTTGAACTAGCAACCTAGATCCAGCGCAGCACACATGGCCCTGGTTGAAGAAGATGCCGTTGACGATGCCTTCGACCGCTTGGTCAAGCGGGGCATCATCAAAGACAATGTTGGCGGCCTTGCCGCCAAGTTCCAAAGTGACCTTCTTGTTTGTTCCAGCAACCTGCTTGGCGATTAGTCTTCCAACTCCTGTGGAGCCGGTGAAGGCAACCTTATTGACATCCTTATGAGCGATAAGGTCTGCTCCAGTTTGGCCAAAGCCGGTGATGATGTTCACAACACCATCTGGCAAACCTGCCTGCTGACAGATTTCTGCAAATAGCAATGCGGTAAGCGGAGTGGTC
>CAFBML010000042.1_pt1 | contig 5289 bp, 3 predicted proteins | sample 7268871 | NCBI WGS metagenome assembly CAFBML01 (sample SAMEA6814067, study PRJEB35770) | uncultured Micrococcales bacterium | biome: Freshwater; feature: Freshwater reservoir; material: water | place: Czech Republic | collected 2017-05-23 | depth 30m m
GTACTTGAGTATTACTCGGCAGGACCTGAGCGCCTAATCGGTAAGCAGATCCCAGTTGCCGGTGGAATTGCCGTGACTTTCAACGAACCAATTGGTGTCGTTGGAATCATCACACCTTGGAATTTCCCAATGACTATTGCAAGCTGGGGCTTTGCCCCAGCCCTGGCTGCTGGAAACGCAGTTGTGCTAAAGCCGGCCGAATGGACTCCACTTTCAAGCATTCGCATCGGTGAGCTGGCTTTGGAAGCCGGCTTGCCAGAAGGACTATTCCAAGTAATTCCCGGTAAGGGATCTGTTGTTGGAGATCGATTCTTGACCCATCCAAAAGTTGGAAAGATTGTTTTCACCGGTTCAACCGAAGTAGGAAAGCAAGTCATGCGCAAAGCCGCTGATCAAGTCAAGCGAGTGACTTTAGAGCTCGGGGGAAAAAGCGCAAACATTGTTTTTGCTGATGCTGATGTTGATAAGGCAGCTGCAGCAGCTCCAAGCTCAGTGTTCGAAAATGCCGGCCAAGACTGCTGTGCAAGAAGTCGAATCCTTGTTGAGGCTTCGGTTTATGACCGATTCATGGAAGGTTTAGAAAAATCAGTTAAGGCCTACAAAGTTGGTGACCCAACAGATGAAGCAACCGAGATGGGTCCGCTTGTTTCTAAAAAACATTTCGACAACGTTGAGCAATACCTATCCGATGGAAATGTTGCTTTTAGAGGCAGCGCTCCAACCGGTAAGGGGTACTTCATGGCACCAGCGGTGCTTACCCCTGGCAAGCTAACAGATCGCTGCATGACCGAAGAAATCTTTGGTCCCGTTGTTTCGGTTTACCGCTTCAAAGATGAAGCAGAAGCTTTGGAGATTGCAAACAGTTCTGAGTACGGGCTAAGTGGTTCGATTTGGACACGCGATCTCGGAAGAGGTATTCGAGTATCAAGAGCGCTGGAGAGTGGAAACCTGTCGGTAAACTCCCATTCCTCAGTTAGATACAACACCCCGTTTGGTGGTTTCAAGCAGTCCGGTCTTGGCCGCGAGCTTGGACCAGATGCACCACTGCACTTCACAGAAGAAAAAACCGTTTACTACCCAGCTGACTAGGAGAAAAAAATGACAATCACGAAAATGGACCTAACCCAGCGTCTTGCTGGAAAAGTAGCGGTAATCACAGGTGGTGCATCCGGTATTGGACTTGCAACCGCCAGACGCTTTGCCGCCGAAGGCGCCAAAGTTGTAATCGGTGACATGGACTCAGTGACTGGAGAAGCGGCTGCTGCTGAAGTTGGCGGCAGCTTCATAAAGGTCAACGTTGCCGACGAAGCCGAAGTCAACAATCTGTTTGACGCAACGGTTAAGCTTCACGGCCGGGTAGATATTGCATTCAATAACGCTGGTATTTCACCTCCGGATGATGACTCAATTGAGACCACCGAGCTTCCAGCTTGGCAAAAAGTTCAAGACGTAAACCTAAAAAGCGTTTACCTTTGCTGCCGCGCGGCACTTCGACACATGACCAAGCAGGGCTCTGGCTCGATCATCAACACCGCTTCGTTTGTAGCGGTTATGGGAAGCGCCACCAGCCAAATCTCTTACACCGCATCCAAGGGTGGAGTGTTGGCTATGAGCCGCGAGCTTGGAGTTCAGTTTGCTAGACAAGGAATTCGCGTTAACGCATTGTGCCCGGGACCGGTAAATACTCCTTTGCTTCAGGAACTATTTGCTAAAGATCCAGAGCGTGCTGCAAGAAGACTCATTCACATTCCAATTGGACGATTCGCGCAACCGGAAGAACTTGCTGCAGCGGTTGCATTCTTGGCATCTGATGACAGCTCTTTCATAACTGGTTCAACCTTCCTAGTTGACGGTGGAATTTCCGGCGCTTACGTAACTGCCCTATAAGAACATGCCTACTGCTTAGCCAGCTAATTGCTAAGAGCGTTACTACTTCAGCTCTTCTGCTCCAAAGATTTTTCTAGGGGGCTTCGCAGAAAGGGTCAGTAGCCGGCAATTTGGCATTGATAAAAAACTCATCAACTAGATCGTCGACGCAGTCCACTTGCTGTCCGTAAATGGTATGTCCCTCACCGTCGTAGGTGAGTAAGAATGCATCGTCGAGAATTTTCCCCGCCAGCGCCTGAGCCTGAGAGTAAGGGGTTGCCGGGTCGCCAGTAGTTCCAACAACCAAAATTGTTGGCGCGCCTGTTGCTTTGTAAGACACGGGTGGCTGCTTCATTTCAAATGGCCAACTCTCGCACCTAAGCGCACCGAACTGCCAGTAACGACCAAGGGTTGGAGCGGCCTCTATTAGAGCCCTGTTTTGTCTTTGCATGCTGAAGATGTTTGTACTCGAACGCGAATCAAGGCAGCTGATGGCGTAGTTCGCGACTATAACGTTAGTGGAGTAAGTTCCATCCTCACCTCGGTCGTTGTATTGATCTGCAAGCATCAAGAAGATATCCCCTTGGCCATTATTCAACGCCGCATCAAATGCTGTTGCAAGATATGGCCAATAGCTCTCCGAGTAAAGCGGCATTATCAATCCGGTCACCGCTGCCCAAATTGTTAGCTCCCGACCCGACTTAGTTGGCAGCGGCTTGTTTTCAAGCTCTAAGAAAAACTTTCTGATCGTTTCCAGATCGCCTTCAACAAATCCCGTAAAGGGACAATCTGGGAATTGCTCACAAACCTCTAGAAAAGCCATCAGCGTCTTTTCGAATGCCTCAATCTGGAACAGAGTCTGCTCCTCATCCGAAACAGTAGGGTCTATGGCCCCATCAAGAACAAACTGTCCGACTCGGTCAGGGAACAAGTTCGCGTAGGTAGTTCCGAGCAGTGACCCGTAGGAATAGCCCAGGTAGTGAAGCTTTTCCTGACCCAGCACAGCGCGCAAAACATCCATGTCCTTTGCTGCTGAGACTGTGTCAACGTGGGCTAGCAAGTCCCCTGTTCCCTCCAGACACTTGACTCCAAAGTCCTTTATAGCGTTTCGAGTAAACGCTAGGTCCTCATCGCTTCCTAATTCAAACCCGGTGACGTCGTATAAAAACTCGTCGGTCTCGGCATCAGTCAGGCAGGAAACTGCTGAGCTGCGCCCAACGCCTCTTGGGTCAAAGCCCAAAATGTTGAAGTTCTCACGGAGTTTTTTGGTGCCCAAAAAATCACTGGATTCTATGACCCAGTCGTAGCCCGATGCTCCGGGACCTCCAGGATTGAAAAGAAGAAACCCGAGTGGGTTTTTCTTATCTGCCTGACGATAAGCAGTTGCAATTACAATCGGTTCACTTGTTGGATCATCCCAGTTAACCGGCATTTGAACATCGGCACAAAAAATTCCGTCGCCGCAACTTACGAACTCGACTACCTGCTGATAGTATTTCTCAAACCCTGCGGGAGCCCCTGTTGCAACCGGACTAATTGGCTGAGGGGTCGAAGTGTCGCCCACTGACACACAACCAGTTAGAACAATTGCGGAGGAAATAAAAATGGCCAAGTTACCTAGTTTGTTTTTCAAATCTTCCTTCTAAGTGAAATGGCAAGGGATTCAAGAACCATCAGGTCTCGAACGTTTGAGCTAATCCGCACTCTTGCCTGGGCCATGGCTTCAAGCTTTGCAATGGTTTGAGCAGGTGAGGAAGTTGATGCTACCTCTTCTAAAGAACTTGCAAGATCTTGATTCACAAGCTCAGCGTTAGCCGCCAGCTGGATAGTCATCACGTCTCTATAAAGCGACATTAGATCTACCAAGATCCGATCTATGCCGTCGCGCAAACTTCTTGTTTGACGTCGCTTTTGAGCTTCGTCCAAAGCTTTGATATCTGGCCTGAGGGCTGGTGGAATTGTTCCGCCTTCGGGGATACCGAGAGTAGCCAAAAGATTCGCTCGCTCTTCACCGTCTTTTTCTGTTGTCAGTGCATCGGCATCTTTTTTGGCAAGTTCTAGCCAGCGCTCAGCGGTAGACATAGCTTTTGGAATTGAATCGATCTGTAAAGCCGAAACTAGGGTTTCTTTGCGACGAGCTCGGGCATCGGTGCTGGTGGCAAGCCTTAGAGCCATTCCGATATGACCCTGAGCTTCAGCTGCCACTTGCAAAGCGATTTTTGGCTCAATGCCATCGCGGGCAACGAGTAGATCGGCAACAGTTTGAGTTGATGGTTGCTTGAGGGCTACGCGTCTAACGCGCGAGCGAATAGTTGGAAGCATATCGGCTTCACTCGGAGCACAAAGCAACCAGATGGTTCCAGCCGGTGGCTCTTCCAGAGCCTTTAGTAACACATTCGAGGAGCGCTCGGCCATCCGATCGGCATCTTCAATGATCATGATTTGGTATTTACTAAGTGATCCCCCAAAATGCGATGTTGAAACCAGTTGCCTAATTTCCTCAATGGAGATGATAACTTTCTCTGTTGCTAGAACAGAGACATCCGGATGAGATCCTGATTGCACCATGCGGCAGCTCTTACAATCACCACAACCAGCTTTTTCACAAAGCAACGAGGCCGCGAATGCCATGGCAGCATTTGATCGACCAGAACCAGGAGGGCCGGTGAGTAACCACGCGTGGTGAAGCCCGTCTTCTTTAGTGGCAACTGCCTGGCGCAATTGACCAACCGCTTCTGGTTGACCGAGTAGCTCAGACCAAATTGGCTCGAAATCTAGAACGGTACTCAAAGTCCTTTGCTTTCTAAGACTTCATCTAGTCGAACCACGATTGCTTCCCAGATTTTTTCTGGAGCCTGGTTAGCATCTACCACAAAAATTCTCTTTGGTTCCGCTTTTGCTAGATCAAGATATGAATTTCTTGCCGCCTCAAAAAACTCAATCTTCTCTCGTTCTAAACGATCAGGTTCTTCCCCTGTTTGACCCCGACGCCAAGAAGCATGCTCAGCATCCAAATCAAGTAGCACCGTTAGATCAGGTAGTAAATTGTTCACTGCCCAAAGAGAGAGGTTTCTAACTTCGGTTAGATCTAGTTCTCGACCTGCACCTTGGTAGGCAACCGATGAATCAAGGTAGCGGTCGGTGATGACAACTTGCCCTTGTTCCAGTGCTGGCAAGATCTTGCTTGCCACATGATGGGCTCTATCGGCTGCATATAGAAGTGCTTCGGAACGAGCAGAGACTTCACCTTTGCGATGCAATAAAAGATGTCTAATTTCTTGACCAAGGTCAGTGCCACCGGGTTCTAGGGTTCGAACTACCTTTAAGCCTTTTGAGGCAAGATAGGTTTCCATCAAGTCAGCTTGAGTGGACTTGCCAACGCCGTCGATTCCTTCAAAGGAGATGAACAGTCCGTGGCTCAAA
>CAFBML010000043.1_pt1 | contig 5150 bp, 6 predicted proteins | sample 7268871 | NCBI WGS metagenome assembly CAFBML01 (sample SAMEA6814067, study PRJEB35770) | uncultured Micrococcales bacterium | biome: Freshwater; feature: Freshwater reservoir; material: water | place: Czech Republic | collected 2017-05-23 | depth 30m m
ATACAGTTCCACGAATCATCTGGTCTGCTTTGCGAGGGTCAACTCCTAGCTTGACGGCAACTTCAATAGTTGAGTCAAACTTCTTTGATCCGGTCTCGCGAACCAAGGCCACAGCCTCGGCTGGAAGGTAGTACTTACCCTCGGTGATTTTACTTGCGGCTTCGATGTAAGCCCTTGAGCGTTTTGACATAGCTGTTATTCCTTTTCTGGTCACAGTTGTGGTTAGACGAACCTCGCTAGGTTCTCCCACGACTTCTTTAGTTGTATTTGGTTCCTTGTGGCCTTGTTGCTGTTTGGAGCGGTGTTGCTGGTGGTAAAGCTTTTGCTTACGCGTCTACGGTGATTCCCATTGAGCGAGCGGTTCCAGCGATGATCTTGGCTGCTGCCTCAACATCGTTGGCGTTTAGGTCGGTCATCTTGGTCTCGGCGATCTTTAGTAGCTGTTCGCGAGATAGGTGAGCCACCTTGTCGGTGTGAGGGGTTGAAGAGCCCTTCGCAATCCCTGCGGCCTTCTTGATTAGCTCGGCTGCTGGTGGAGTCTTCAGGATGAAGGTGAAGGAACGGTCTTCGTAAACGGTGATTTCAACCGGGATTACGTTGCCCTTCTGATCTGATGTCGCGTTGTTATAAGCGGTGCAGAACTCCATGATGTTTACACCGTGCTGACCTAGGGCTGGACCAATCGGTGGGGCTGGGTTAGCAGCTCCGGCCTGGATCTGTAGCTTGATTAGTCCGGTGACTTTCTTCTTGGGTGCCATTTCTTCTTTTTCCTTTTTGTTTAGGTTTGATAAATCTTTAGTTCAGTGGTCCGACCTGCTCGAAGCCCAACTCCACAGGAGTTTCGCGCTCGAACAGAGAAACAAGTACGGTGAGCTTGCCTGATTCTGGCTTGATTTCGGAAATGGTTCCAGGAAGTCCTGCGAACGATCCGTCCTTGATCATGATGGATTCGCCAACCTTGAAATCAACGTTGATTGGAATAGCACGAGCCTTGCCCTTGACCATCTGGGTGCCCTTTGCGGCAGCCTTGGCCTGAGCTTCTTCAGGAAGAACATAGAGCGACTTCAGCATCTCGAATGCCTCGTCTGGTCGCAGTGGAGTCGGGTTCTGAGAGTTGCCAACAAAGCCGGTCACCGCTGGGGTGTGGCGAACAAGTGACCAAGACTCTTCGGTCATGTCCATACGTACAAGTACATATCCTGGGATACGAACCTTGGAAACAAGCTTTCGTTGACCATTTTTGATCTCAATGGTGTCTTCCATTGGAACTTCGATTGCAAAGATCTGGTCGCCACCTTCGATGGCAAGCTTTCTGTTCTCGATGTTCTGCTTCACGCGCTTTTCGTATCCTGCGTAGGAGTGAACAACGAACCACTTACCTGGTTGCGAGCGCAACTCGGCACGGAATACGCGGTATGGGTCTTCGTCTTTTGTCTCTTCAGAACCTTCAACGGAAGGAGCATCTGAACTCTCTAATGCCTCTTCGGCGAAAGCCTCTGAAGCAAATGCCTCTGTTACTACTGGCTCGGAATCATCCGAGAGATCCGATGGAGCAACATAAGGCTCCTCGACAGCCTGCTCGGTGTTTTCACCGAAGGTTGGGGAGACTACCTGGGTGTCTGGGGCTACAACAGCAACAACTTCTTCAACCGCTGAAAATGCAGCAGCTGGAATATCGGCAGCATCTAGCGGAGCCGAGGTGGTCTCTGGCTCTAGCTCGCTCTGTTCGATCTCGCTCAATTGAAGGTTCCTGTTCTTTAGGTTTTTAAAGCTATGCAGTTGGGGTGAATAGGAAAGTTACGATGTTTAGAAGAATAAAGTCGAGACCGGAAATGATAACCATCACAAGCACCACGAAAGCTAGTACGACTCCTGTGTAGTTGACCAGCTCCTTGAAAGTTGGTCTTGTGACCTTGCGAAGTTCTGCATAGACCTGTCTGAAGAACAGGGCAACGCGACCGAAGATGTTGCGAGTTGCAGCGCGATCTGCCTTAGCTTTTTCGACTAAGTCATCCGTTGGCTGTAGCTCTTCTGCCATGTGCTTACTTCTTTCCTTATCGTTTTGCAGGGCGGACAGGACTCGAACCTGCAACCTGCGGTGTTGGAGACCGCTGCTCTACCAATTGAGCCACCGCCCTTTGGGGGCTAAACAGCTTTAGTTCACCACCAGACAAAAGACACACTTCTAGATTGAATCTAAATATGGATAATTTGCCAGATTAGGCTTCCCGCAGCTGTCAACTACTTGTCTTCTACTCTAATCTGCCCGCCCCTAGATTGCAAAGGGCCATTTGGCCCCCGATAGGCTAGATGGGTGACCAAGCCAAGAATCTCCAAGCGAATCGCTGCGATCGCTGAGTCTGCAACCCTAAAGGTCGACGCCAAGGCCAAGGCCTTACAGGCCGAAGGTAAGGCTGTCATCAGCTACGCCGCAGGCGAGCCAGATTTCCCAACGCCATCTCATATCGTTGAAGCGGCCATCGCTGCAGCCAAAGACCCTAAGAACCACCGCTACACGCCAGCGGTTGGCCTCCCAGAGCTTCGAGAAGCCATTGCGATAAAGACCAAGGCTGACTCAGGCACTGAAATTACTGCCTCGCAGGTAGTTGTTACAAACGGTGGCAAGCAGGCCGTTTACCAAGCCTTTGCTGTGCTACTTGATCCAGGCGATGAAGTGATCTTGCCCAGTCCTTACTGGACTACATACCCGGAAGCCATCGCGCTCGCCGGAGGTAAAGCAGTAGAGGTTTTTGCAGGCAGCGACCAGAACTACATGGTCACCGTCGAGCAGCTAGAAAAAGCTAGAACGCCTAAGACCAAAGCACTGCTACTTTGCTCACCTTCGAACCCAACTGGCTCGGTTTACTCACTCGATCAAATCAAGGCCATCGGTGAGTGGGCACTAGCTAACCAGATCTGGATTGTTTCGGACGAGATCTACCAGAACGTAATCTATGACGGCAAAAAGGCTTACTCAATCACCGAGGTAGTTCCTGAGATGAAGGATCTGACCATTATGGTCAACGGTGTTGCGAAGTCCTACGCCATGACCGGTTGGAGACTTGGCTGGATGGCAGGACCTCTAGATGCCATGAAGGCTGCAGCCAACCTGCAGTCACACCTTTCTTCGAACGTTAACAACATCGCCCAGCGCGCGGCAATTGCTGCCTTGACCGGTCCGCAGGACGAGGTCAAGGCAATGGTCGAAGCGTTTGATCGTCGCCGGCACTTGGCTGTTGCTGAGCTTGGCAAGATTTCTCACTGGCTTGCTCCAATGCCCGAGGGTGCTTTCTATGTTTACTCAGATGTTCGAGGACTTCTTGGCAAGAGTTGGGGCGGCAAGCAAATCAACACTTCGCTTGAGCTTTGCGATTACATCCTTGATGCAGCCGAAGTTGCGCTTGTTCCTGGAGAGGCCTTTGGTCCTTCGGGATACGTTCGCATGAGCTACGCCCTAGGCGATGCACAAATCACTGAAGGAATTCAGAGACTGCAAAAGCTTTTCAACTAGCCCAGCTAAACGTTAAAACCGATCAGGTTTGGCTCGGGAACCAAATTGATTCCAAACTTCGCAGCCACCCGCTCCTGAATGTATCTGGCAAGCTCAGCTATTTGCTCGCCGGTTGCTCCACCTTTGTTGATAATCGCCAGTGCGTGCTTCGAAGAAATTGCTGCGTTTGAACCGGCCAAGCTAAATCCTTTGCTGATGCCGGCTTGTTCGATAAGCCACGCAGCACTTAGCTTCACGGTCAGTCCATCGTCCTCTTGTGTTTCCCACTTCGGGGCATCGGAAGAAATGGTTCTTGCAAAGGTGTCGCTAACAATCGGGTTGGTAAAGAAACTGCCGCAGCTCAATGAGTTCGGATCATGGGCATCTAGCACCATGCCTTTGGCCGAACGAAGTTTAAGCACTGAATCGCGAACGTCTTTCAGGCTTACGTGTTTACCCATCTCAGAATTTAGAGCACCGGCAATTTGACCTGAGTAAAGCGGACGGGAAAGGCCTTCGAGGTCAATTAGCTCTAGCTCAATCCAGGTGATGATGCCACTTCTTCCGCGCTTGATTGCGCTATCGCGATAACCAAACTTCAAATCTCTGGGTTCCAAAATTACAAGTTCTCCAGATTCGTAATCTAGAAACTCTGCTTTCAAAAAAACATCACTTAGTTCCTGGCCGTAGGCTCCGATGTTTTGAACTGGGGCCGCGCCACAAGTTCCAGGAATACCGCTCATGCCTTCAATGCCAGCAAGTCCTGCTGCAACGCTTTCGGCAACGAGTTGATCCCAATCAACACCGGCTTGAATTTTCCAAACCTGTTTGCCATCGAGTCTGGTTTTTTCAATGCCGGTTGTTTTGATGTGAATCACGTGCAGGTTAGATAAATCTTCCGCAAAGACCAGGTTTGTTCCGCCGCCTAAAGCAATCCAGTCTTCGCCGGTGGACCAGATCTCTTTGGTCTTTGCAATTAGAACTTCGCGAGTTTCACAAACCGTGATACTGGCCGGCACTCCGCCAACGCGCATCGAAGTTAGCTCTTTGAGGGCTTGCACTAGATTGCAACCCTGACTTGAGCTTTGCCAAGAACTGTTAATTCTGCGCAAACGGCCGTTAGGTCTATCCGTGCGGTTTTTGTTTCTTCATCGATTTCGATCACCTTGGCCGATACCTCTACTGTTGCACCGGTTTTGGCATCAACTAGTACGGGCTTAGTAAATCTGACCTGGTAGTCCAGGATTTTTCCTGAGTCGCCAACAAAGTCCACCACTGTTTGCACTGCCAATCCCATGGTAAGCATGCCGTGGGCAAGAACTCCTGGAAGGCCAACAGTCTGAGCGATGTCATCGCGGTAGTGAATTGGGTTGAAATCTCCTGATGCTCCGGCGTAGCGAACCAAAGAGTCTCTCGTGATCTTGAAAGATCTTGTCGGAAGTTCTTGGCCAACAGTTAGGTTCACGCTTCACCCCTAACAACAAGTGTTGAGATGGCTGTGCAGACCAGAGCATTGCCTGCATCAAAGATATGAGTTTCGAAGGTGACCATTGAATTTCCAGCTAGGGTTTTCACGCTTGCTACCTTCAGCTCACTGGTTAGCTCATCACCGGCGACAATCGGCCGGACGTGTATAAACCTCTGATCGCCGTGCACCACG
>CAFBML010000046.1_pt1 | contig 5038 bp, 4 predicted proteins | sample 7268871 | NCBI WGS metagenome assembly CAFBML01 (sample SAMEA6814067, study PRJEB35770) | uncultured Micrococcales bacterium | biome: Freshwater; feature: Freshwater reservoir; material: water | place: Czech Republic | collected 2017-05-23 | depth 30m m
GCCAGGGCCAGTACCCCAGCTATAACAGCGGAGTAGATTCCCTCGAATCCCAGCAGCAATAAAACTGTCAGGAATAGGGCAAACAGGCCGATTCGAGCGGAAATGAAGACCAGCCAGAGTTTTTTCACAGTTACATTCTAAGTTTCTCTCTCGCTTAGGCTTTACCTATGCCCCTAAGACTGTTGATCTTCATCGCCGTAGTTTGGTTGCTATTCACGGTGTTTGTAACTGTGTTTGCGGCAAGCGCAAACAAGAACGAGGTTAGGAACTTACCGAAGTGGTTGTGGGTTCTAATCTGCTTGGTTGTGCCAATTATTGGTGGACTTTTGTATCTGGTTCTTGGTCGCCCACTCGGCGGACCAAAATCTCGTGGTGGCAAATCTAGGGTTGTGGCACCTGATGATGATCCAGCCTTCCTGCGTGACCTTTCAAGCAGGCTGGAGCCTCAGGTCGAAAAGCCAAAGGACGAACAAGCTAAAGACCAAGAAGATCAAGACCCAGAGTCTGATTCGAAGGATAAGTCCTAACATTGCTTCCAGCCGCTAGTCAGATATTCTCGGCCCACCTTATGGCCGCACTTACCGAGCTCGAAGTTGAACAGGCATTTTTGTCTCCAGGCTCAAGGTCTCAATCCCTGGCCATCGCCGCGCAGCAACTTCATGACGTTGACCGATTAACTCTTCGAGTTCGAATTGATGAGCGCTCGATGGGCTTTACCGCTTTGGGAGCAGCGAGGGCAACCGGCATGCCAGTTGCCATAATCACAACATCCGGAACAGCGGTAGCTAACTTGCTTCCAGCCGTGCTGGAAGCACACCACAGCGGTGTCCCGCTGATTCTTTTAACCGCAGATCGCCCTAAAGAACTTCGTGGCGTCGGAGCAAATCAAACCACCAATCAAGTTGGAATCTTTGGAGAAGCAGTCAGGCTCTGCGAGGACATTGCAGCGCCCGTAGGCGATGTTGACTTGGATTTCGTAAGAGCCCTTGCCGAAAAAGCAGTGTCAGTTGCCATGGGTGATTTCACTCATCGCGCGGGACCGGTGCACCTAAACATTTGTTTTAAAGAGCCCCTTTCATCTTTAACTCCAGACGCAGCCGACGTTTACACCGGTGCTGAGTTTCCTGACGAAGAACCGCAAGTTCCGAGCTTTGCAATTTTGAACGGGGAAGTAAACACGGTTGTTGTGGCTGGGGCGGAAGCTGGGATGCTGGCGTTGGAGGCAGCCGAAGCATTCGGTTGGCCGGTTTTTGCCGAGCCAAGCTCGCGGTGTCGCTACGGGGCAAACGCCATCATTGCCTACGCTGCTGTGCTGGCTGAAGATCAAGAACTCACAAATAAGATCCAGCGCGTTGTGGTTTATGGGAAACCAACCCTTTCTCGAGAAGTGCAAAAACTAATTGCTCGGGAGGACGTCGAACTGATTGTTGTTAGATCAGAGCTAACTGGTTTGTTCAACCCCTATGGCAACGCAAAAGAAATCGTTGATGATCTAACGGTTAACGGAGAAGTAAGTAGTGAGTGGTTAGCCAGATGGCGAGTGGCCTCACACAATTGGATATCGGCTCAGAACTACAACACCGGACTTGACCGCAGGAAAGTAATCGAACTGGTTTACCAGGCCTCGCAGTTAGATGACGCTATTGTTCTGGGAGCATCTCGAATGATTCGCGAGGCAGACATTTGGGCCCCATCAAAGCCAATTCAGGTTTTTGCTAACCGCGGACTTTCTGGAATCGATGGAACTATTGCAACAGCCACCGGTATCGCGCTTAGCTCCGAAGGAGCTTTCACCAGAGTGGTGCTTGGCGATCTGACATTGATTCACGACGCCAGCTCAATGATTGAGGACCCCGAAGAAACGATCAACTTGCAACTGATTATGGTGAATGATTCCGGTGGAAGCATCTTTGAAAAACTCGAGGTTTTTGAAGTAGTTGCACAAGGGACCTTTGATCGCATTTTCCGAGCCGGTCAAAAAATCGACTACTGGTCTTTGGCCAACGCCTATGGGTTTGTTTACTTCACTCCAGCCAACGAGCAAGAACTTCTCGATGCACTTGCTACCCCTGGTCGCGTGCTGATCGAAATTAAGCTCTAGCTAAGCGCGCCTCTAATGGGTGCAAACTTTAGCTCGGTCTCAGCAAGCTCCTCGTCAGGTTCTGAATCGGCAACCAATCCGCAACCGGCAAACGCTGTCAAAACGTTTTGCTCGATGAATCCACCGCGAAGCGCAATTGCCCATTCGCCATCACCATCGGCACCAATCCAACCAACGGGGCCTGCGTAGCCACCGCGATCAAATGGTTCAAGCTCTGCAATCAGCGCCTGGGCTGATGCTCGGGGAGTACCGGCAACTGCTGCTGTAGGGTGCAAAAACGCGGCTAGATCCAAAACCGAAATGTTGTTTTGAAGCTTTCCGTACACATCACTAGCTAAGTGCCAAAGATCAGGGAGCGCCAAGCTAAATGGTTTCTCATCGGAATCCACAGTTGAACAGAAAGGAGTAAGAGCATCAACCATCGATTCAACTGCAAAGCGGTGTTCCTGCAGGTTTTTCTCCGATGCAGTCAGAGTATTTGATTGCACAACATCGGCTTCCGGGCTATCCCCGCGGGAAGTCGTTCCAGCCAAAACACGTGCAGAGACTTGTCCGTGGGAGACCCGAACCAAAAGCTCAGGGGAAGCACCAAAGTTTCCAGCCACCGAGTAAACCCAGCAACTTGGATACTTCTTTGAAAGTGACAACAGCGCCGTTCGGATGTCGAAATCCTTTGGAAGCTGCGCCATGATTTCTCGGGCTAAAACAACCTTTTGAATCTTTCCTGAACGGATCTTTAAAATCGCCTTTTCTGCCTGTTCCATAAAGTCAGCTGAAGTGAGAACTCCCTCAACGAAGGCAAGCCTTGGGTTGGCGCGATAGGGCACAACTTGTGAGTAGAAATCAGATGAGGCTTCAGTTTCACCCTCTGGGGTGATCTTGGTGACCCAGCTTCTTCCATCGCGAGTTCCAAGAATGATTCTTGGGACTATCAGTACTGAACTAAGTTCGCTCTCAGGGGAAAACGTGGCTGATCCAAAACCAACTAGGCCGGTGCACTGAACTTGAAGCGGGTCTGTAATTTCTGCCAGGGCCACCTGATCGCGCCAAATACTAGCAAGCTGCGCAATTCGGTTTGGGCCGTTGGCTTCAAAGCGGGCGGCTTCTCCAAACCCGACAATTCCCTGGCCATTTCTGATGAAGGCGGTTGGATTTTCTGGGAAGTGTCGAGTTATGTCAAAACCCTCAGGGGTCGCTATTTCACGCGTTTCCACGCGGAGTTTTCTAAGCGATGACATTCAAAACCGTTTCGTTTCTGGGCCAAAATTGGCGGACTTACTCGATTCTAGGTCAAAGGTAGAATTGGTAGGTGAGTAAAGCCGACCTAACCAAGAAAGCGCAGGAAGTTGCTGCGATGTTCGATGGTGTCGCTAAAAACTACGACAAGGCTAACGATTTACTCTCCTTTGGTTCGGCTCGCATCTGGCGTAAACAAGTTGCCAAATTGGTAAACCCACAAAGCGGCCAGACCATTTTGGATCTTGCTGCTGGCACCGGAGCTTCATCGGTGGCTTTTTTTAAGCCAGGTGTTCGAGTTGTCGCGGCTGATTTTTCAAACGGCATGCTCGAGGAGGGCCGCAAACGCCACCCCGAAATTAACTTTGTCTTTGCTGATGCCACCAGCCTTCCCTTCCAAGAAGCCGAGTTCGATACGGTCACTATTTCCTTTGGACTTAGAAACGTTGAGAACACCGAACTTGCTCTGTCTGAAATGCTTAGAGTTCTAAAGCCCGGTGGAAAGCTTGTGGTTTGTGAGTTCTCGGCAATTCCAAATAAGTTCTTGCATTCTCTTTACCGCTTTTACTTAAAGATCCTGCTGCCCAAGATCTCCGCTCTAGTTAGCAAAACCCCAGAGGCCTACAGCTACCTAGCTGAATCAATCGATGCTTGGCCTAAGCAGGCGGAACTTGCCAAACTGATCGAAAAAGTTGGCTACCAATCTGTTGGTTTCAGGAATCAAACTCTCGGCATTGTTGCTATCCATACTGGGTACAAACCGCAGAAAGCTAACTAATGCCAAAAACATCGCTGCCAAGCCAGCTGCGCAAGGTGGCTGACAAAGACTTACTTGCCGCACTCGAAGCCGGACTTGAGCGCGTCGAGGAAGAGCTCGTTGCTGCTGTGAAGCACACCGACCCCATCGCCAAGGTGACAACCCGTCACTTAATTGATGCTGGTGGCAAACGAATTCGACCAACTTTGGTTTTGCTTTGCGCGTCGCTTGGCGATGCAACCGCTGATGAGGTAATCAAGTCGGCTGTGGTGGTTGAGTTGACCCACATCGGTACTTTGTATCACGATGATGTTATGGACAACGCACCCAAAAGGAGAGGTGTTGATACCGCTCACGAGATTTGGGGAAATAACGTTGCAATTCTTACCGGTGACTTATTGTTTGCAAGAGCATCCCAGGTAGTTTCAAAGCTTGGTCAAAAAGCTCTAACACTGCAGGCAGACACTTTTGAAAGATTGTGTCTTGGACAATTGAATGAAACTGTTGGACCAGCCGAAGGTCAGGACGTCATCGAGCACTACCTAGGTGTGCTGTCTGACAAAACCGGATCTTTGATTTCAGCATCTGCAGAATTGGGTGTTTTATTCTCGGGTGCCGACCAGGCACTTCGTGAGCCAGTAAGAAAGTATGGCGAGGCCATCGGCGTTGCCTTCCAGCTAATCGATGATGTCATCGACATTTACTCCGACGGCAAAACTTCAGGAAAGACTCCTGGAACCGACCTTAGGGCGGGAGTCCCAACCCTGCCGGTGCTTTATTTGAGGCAGGATGCCAAGCAAGATCCAGCATCAGCCAAGCTTGTTGAGATAATTGATGGCGGGCTCGATGATGATGCCGCATTGAATCAAGTACTTGAGCAAATGAGAAAGCACCCAGCAACCGAGCGTGCTTTCCAGGAAGCTAAGCGCTGGGCAGATCAGGCA
>CAFBML010000050.1_pt1 | contig 4846 bp, 6 predicted proteins | sample 7268871 | NCBI WGS metagenome assembly CAFBML01 (sample SAMEA6814067, study PRJEB35770) | uncultured Micrococcales bacterium | biome: Freshwater; feature: Freshwater reservoir; material: water | place: Czech Republic | collected 2017-05-23 | depth 30m m
GAGAATAATGGTCATTCAGATGAGTATCTAATCAAATTATCATCCATTCTAAACCATTCATCAACTTCAATTACTCGTAGGTATTTAGGTATCAGTAGAGAGGAAATTAAGGATATATACCAAAGTTTTGATGAGTTGATGTAAATAAGTTATTTCTTATCTAACCATTTCAACCAATCATTACTTACCTTATCCCATCCAAAAATCTCATAATTTACTTTCCCCATTTTATCTTTTTGGAAAAAGTTATGTTCTAATCCTATGTAGGAGTTGAAGGTAATATTATTCCTACCTTCTTTTATGAATTCTAATCTCATATAGTCATTAAATGGACTACTATAATCCATAGTTCCATAACTTACTAAAACAGGTATTTTTAATTTTCTCAAATAATTGATTGAAGGTATTGAGTGTTGGTATGTTCCTTTATAATTGTCTCCATTAGGGTTATTCATATTATTAGGTTCTTTAACAATCTTACTCCATTCATTAAATAAGATTTCAGTTCTATAACTTGTGTCTGTAAGTTCATTAAATCTACTTTCCTGAATTATACTATTAAATCTTCCAAATGGGTTTCCTCCTGAATAAATGAAATGTGTAATCTTTGGATATATACTACAAAGTTTGGAACCAATAGTTGAACCCTCTGAATGACTTGCAACAACTAACTTATTTTTTTTTATCCATCTTTCTTTCAATAAATAATCAAGAACTTTAATATTTCTACCAACATAATAATCAATCAAGTTTCTTTCAATATATTTCTTGTTGAAACTATTAGTTTTAGTATCCACATAATTAAAATCACTCAAATCACTTTTATCAACTATTAGAGGAGTATATGGTTTCCCAATGATTACTAAATGGTATTTCTTTTCAATACTATCCGTATTAAATGGGAAGACACCATAAGTATAATTTTCATTATCATTAGTAATAATTAAAGGTTTAGGTAATGAACCCTGTATGAATAAGAAGATTGGTTTTGGGACATTTTCATCACCTTTTTTTGACTTTACTAATACATCAACATTATCTCCTTTGTATGTTAGTTGTATATATCTAAAACCAAAATCTTTGGGAGTTTTAGTTTGACTATATATTATTGATGGAAAGAGGAGAAAGAAAAAAAGGTATTTCATTTGTAAAATTAGTAGGACAAGAGTTATTCAAAAGTTAGAATTTATTTACAACTTATTCTACTTCGTTGTCTAATGAATTATCCCGACTTAAAAACTTAAAATTGTTAATTCTTAAAGGTGATTGTAATCTATGAATTACCTCTTTAAGTTCAGGGTTTTCGTCTCCAAAAAAATCTTCAGTTTCATTCCATTCTGTATCTACTTCAAACACTACACCCATTTCTTTTAACTTATCAAAAACCAAATCATTATAGATATTAGGTGTAAGTGAAATATAATTATCTATTTCTCTTACCTGTTCTTCATTTAGATTACATTTAAACTCTACAATTTGTGTTCTATTTGAAAGTAATGTTAAATTATTACCATTCATTATATTTCTTATACTCATAAAAATGAAAAGTTATTGTTTAATCAACTATTAAATAGAAATTGAAACATTTGGATTTACTTGTTTTCATATTTCTTTGATTTAATAATTTGATATACTAATTTACCTACAAACGAAGAGAACAAACCAATCAAAACAACCTTATTCCATTTGTTTTGTGTATTTCCATAATCCAATAAAATAAATGAAAGAACTACAAAACACATTCCAATAATAGTCCAAAATATATCCTTGTTGATTTTCATTTGGTTATTATTTTATTTTTTATTTTGTCTTTTCTCAACTCGGTCTTTAATAAGTAAAATACTACCTGTAATAATACTAATTGTAGTTCCTCCAAACAAGGTCTTGTTATTCATTTGAAAAAAAATGAAATTGGTTGAAAACATACCAATAATCAATATTATCAAAAAAGTATATATGGTGTCTTTTTTCATAAATCTAATATAACTATTTTTCTAATATAATATAAATTATACCCCGAACTATGTGATTATGTAATCAGGTTTAACCAATTCTACACCTCCACAGAGTTCTCATATCTACTCCAAAGGTCGGAGGTGTTCCTAATGTTAAATGTCTGTAAGGAACTCCACTTACAACACCCCAACATTCCATTCTATACCATCCACGATAGTATCCTAACCACTCAATCGAACCTACCAATCGTTCAGAAGGTGATGACTGATGTTATAACTAAACTGACGGGTAAAAGTGTGGGTGTTAAATCCAAACCACTTCACTTACCTACAAGTATAGATAAAGAATTGAGAGAAGAAATATTCAATAAGGTTAGGATAAAGAATGATAAGGAATGGATTGATAATAGAACTTATATCCTAACAAAGAATATTAAATTAGGTATTGATTTTTTCTATAAAGGAAATAAAAGGAAGGAATGGTATGATAGATTAGGTATTAGTTAATCTAATTGATTTAACCCTATATCTTGACTACCTTATTATGGTTAAATGATATAATGGATATAAGAATACCCTATATCTTGACTACCTTATCACCACCTAATTTACGGGATGAAGGGTTGAACGGAGTGAAACCCGTAATCAATTAGAACCGACAGGAACGAAGTGGATGTCGGATAATACCTGTCAGGATGACCCGACCGAAGGGAGGGGGTAATTGATAGTGTGTGGTGTGTAATCAACTACATCAATACTCATACTTGTTATAGTATGATTGAACGAACGGGTAAATCTACTAACACTCCTTTTCTTCTTCTTATAGATAGACCAACACTTGGGTTGATTGAAGGTGGTTCCTCGTGGAGTGAGATAGTTGTTATCCACTAACCAATCACTAATCATTTTGAAGTTCCATCCATCCACTTCGTGGAACTTGGTAATAATATCAAACAACTCCTGTTGATAGTTGGTGTATGGAGGAACCCATAGATTAGAGGACACAACTTGAACGGAAAGATGTAATGAATATCCCTTACCTTGTAGTATGTTTGTAGAACCTTTTATCACGGTGGAATAGTACGGAAGGGTTGAGTTTGGTTTGAGTGATTTACGACCTGATTTAGGTGGTGTAATTATCACTTGTCGTCCTCCCTTCGGTCGGACTTCATCCCTTAATAGAACAGGGATATTAAAGTTTATCGTTAGTATATGAACCTTTTGTGTGTGGTCGTATTCAACGATGATGTCCTTTAACACCACCTGTAATAGTTCCTTTTTTAAGGTGTCGGAAATGTCCCTCTTATCACGAACCTCTTTACCGAACCTTTCCAACCACTCATACCACAACCCTTCATTACCTAATATGTTAGGGTATTTCATTTCCTTTTACTAATTTCATATACACGGAATAGTATAAAAGGTAGTATTAAATGAAAGAAACTCTACACATCTATACAAGGGTTAGTTCATCTATTCAAGAAGAAGAAGGAACATCCTTAAAGACACAAAGGGAAATTGGTATTGAATTATCCAATAAGTTAGGAATGAAATACCAAGTTCATAATGAAGGTGGTATTTCCTCATCAAAGGATACATTAGAAAATAGACCTGTAATGTTGAACCTTTTAAGGTTGATGGAAGAAGGTATGATTAAAAATCTTTATGTATGGAATACCGACAGGTTGTCCCGTAATCAAATTACTTGGTTCTCAATCAGGAGAACGATGGTGAAAAATGGTGTTGTGTTATATACGAGTAATGGTATTCATAATACACAGGATTATATGGAGAATATGATATTGGGTATTTTAAGTGAAGTGTCCCAATATGATAATAAGGTAAGAACTGAAAGGAGTAGATTAGGTAAAATTGAGAAAGTAAAATTGAATTATTGGAGAGGAGGTGATTGTCCGTTTGGGTATAAATTATGTAGTGATGGTAATGGTAATAAATTGGGAGTAAATGAAGATGAAAGTAAGTGGGTTCTTTTTATTTTCAACGAATACTCACAAGAAAAGACATTAAAAGAAATCAAATTACAACTTGAAAGAAATGGGGTTAAAACAAGGAGAGGAAATGTATATTGGTCTTTGGGTTCATTACAAGTTATTTTGAGAAATGAAATCTATATTGGTGTTGATGTATTTGTTGATAAGAAGACAAATCTTAAAATCACAAATACAATACCACAAATAATATCTAATAAATTATGGGGTATAGTTCAGGAAAAAAGGAAACTAAAATTATTACGGAAAGGTCAGTTTAATAGAACAACTAACTTCTATTTGTTTCGTGATTTTATGATTTGTTCTTGTGGGACACCTATTGGTGGAAGGATAAAAATTGATAAGAGTGTTAGACACTATTATTGTCCCCTGTCTGAAAGAAAGTTTAATAAGAGTGTTGATGATGGTAAAATGTGTTCTATGAAGAGGTGTATGAATATACCTACTACGGATAAGATACTATGGGAAAAGGTAATTGATGTTTTAGGAAATACGATTGAATTAAAAGATTGGTTGAAAGATAAAACCACTATTGGAAGTAGTATGAAATCCTATAAAATGGATAGGGTTATTAAAGAGAAAGAATTGAAAATTACTGAACTAATAAAGAGGTTAAATGACCTTGAAAAAGGATTAGTTAAAGTTGAAACTGAAAATGTATTAAACAATTATCCTTCTGTTGAAATCTATAAATCACTTAAAAAAGACCTGACTAAAAGATATACTAATACTAAAATAGAAATTGAAGATTTAAGGAACTCACTACAAAAATTAGGTAATGAAGGGTTGTGGTATGAGTGGTTGGAAAGGTTCGGTAAAGAGGTTCGTGATAAGAGGGACATTTCCGACACCTTAAAAAAGGAACTATTACAGGTGGTGTTA
>CAFBML010000051.1_pt1 | contig 4764 bp, 3 predicted proteins | sample 7268871 | NCBI WGS metagenome assembly CAFBML01 (sample SAMEA6814067, study PRJEB35770) | uncultured Micrococcales bacterium | biome: Freshwater; feature: Freshwater reservoir; material: water | place: Czech Republic | collected 2017-05-23 | depth 30m m
GAGCGCTTGGAAGCAATCAATCTGATTTCGCCCCAAATGTTCTCGCGCTCGTTGATTATGTCGATCATCACTGTTCCAACGGCACCGGTTGCTCCAACCAGAGCAAGGTTTGGTTTTCTAGACATGGTTATCTTCCAGTCCCTGCGTGAACCACGGCCTCGCCATCGCCATCAAGACCGAAGGCAGTGTGGACAACCCGTGCTGCGTCGTCTACTTGTGCGATATCGGTGATAACCGAAATACGAATCTCAGAGGTTGAGATCATCTCAATGTTGACTCCGGCTTTAGCAAGGGCGCCGAAAAGGGTAGCTGAAACACCAGAATGGGATTTCATACCCGAGCCAACGATGGAAAGCTTTCCGATTTTCTCATCAAGTTGCAAAGACTCAAATCCAATTTTTGCCTTGGCGGCCTCTAAGGCATCGACGGCCTTTTTGAAGTCATCGGCCGGAAGGGTAAACGAAATATCGGACAAGTGGGTCTTGGAGGCAGCGATGTTTTGAACAATCATGTCGATGTTCACATCGGCCTTAGCTACCACGGTGAAGATTTCAGCAGCGGTGCCCGGGACATCTGGAACACCAACTACGGTGATCTTGGACTGGCCTTTGTCTACGGCTACGCCTGCAACTACGGACTCTTCCATGTTTTCTCCTGTCGAATAGACAATAGTTCCGGGGTCGTCGCTAAAGGTTGAACGAACCCGGAGATTTACCTTGTGTCTTCTTGCAAACTCCACTGCCCTGATATACAAAATCTTGGCACCAGCCGCTGCCAGCTCCAGCATCGATTCAATATCGATTTCGGGAATTTTCCTGGCACTTGGAATCATGCGAGGATCTGCTGTGTAGACGCCATCAACATCGCTATAGATCTCACAAAGGTCAGCATTTAGTCCAGCCGCCAGGGCAACGGCTGTGGTGTCAGAGCCACCGCGCCCCAATGTTGTGATATCTCCACTGGATGGATCAAAACCCTGGAAACCGGCAACAATTGCAATTTCACCTGCGTTGATTGCAGTTTGCACTCGGTCTGGAGTCACTTCAGCAATACGTGCGTTTCCATAAGTCGAGTCGGTGATGATTCCAGCCTGAAGACCTGAGAAGGATCTTGATTTTTCACCCATGTCGTTTATAGCCATGGACAAAAGTGCAACCGAGATTCTCTCTCCCGCGGTCAAAAGCATATCTAGTTCTCTTGGAGTGGCGTAAGGGTCTTTTGAAACACCATTAGCTAGATCTAGAAGTTCGTCTGTGGTATCCCCCATTGCTGAAACAACAACGACAACTTGGTTACCGGACTTGTGAGTGTCGATTACGCGCTTGGCGACTAGCTTGATCTTTTCAGCATCGCCGACGGAAGAGCCGCCGAACTTCTGAACGATGAGTGCCAACACCAGCTCCTGGATAGAAATCTTGGGGATTTGCCTCGATCGTTGAGGCGATAAAACCCAAGTCTAGCTGACTGTCCTTCTGCCCTCAAAGGCCCGGCCTAGCGTAATCTCATCGGCATATTCCAAATCGCCACCAACCGGCAGGCCTGAAGCGAGCCTAGAAATTGTAATTCCCATTGGGGAAAGCATCCTGGTCAGATAGGTGGCGGTAGCCTCCCCCTCTAAATTGGGGTCAGTTGCAATGATGATCTCTTTAATCTCGGGATCAGCAAGGCGTGAAACAAGCTCCTTGATTCGAAGGTTATCTGGACCAATTCCCTCAATCGGAGAAATCGCTCCTCCGAGGACGTGATACAAACCTTTGAACTCACGAGTTCTTTCTATGGCCTGAACATCCTTGGACTCTTCAACCACGCAAATGCTTGCCTTGGATCTTCTTGGGTCGCGGCAGATATTACAAAGCTGCGCTTCAGCAACGTTCCCGCACTGCTCACAAAACCGGACTCGTTCCTTTACTTCAGTTAAAACCTCAGCCAAACGCTTGGCCTGGTCCTCATCGGCCTGCAAAAGATAAAAAGCGATTCGCTGAGCAGACTTGGGCCCCACGCCAGGAAGTCTTCCAAGCTCGTCAATAAGCTCTTGGATTACTCCCTCGTACATCTATCGACCACCGGCTTTAGGGTCCTGCATCGGTTCTGCTCCGAGCATTTCGCGAAGCAATGACTCACCGTAGCGAGCTTCTTCATTCACCATTCCGTTGCGTGATTTGGATTCAGGGGTAGCAGGGTTTTCATCCTTTACAACTGGAATCGCAGTTGTTGGAGGGTGAGCATCAGAAGCAGTATCTAAGGAGGCTTCCGCAGCGGATTCTTCTACGTGTGGCTTGAATTTCACTGCAAGGCCCAAAACAGCAAAGATTGCTTTTCTAAGTGCATCCGTTGATCGACTATCTGCCTTGAAACTATCTAGATCTTTATGACTCAAGAACTTGAGCGTCAAAACATCAGCCGATAGATCCATCACGGTAAGCGTGAAAGCCACCACCCAAGCGGACTTTGATTCGGCCTTTACCTGGCTAAGAATTTCTGGCCAAGCGGCAATCATGGCTTGTGTTGTAACACCATTTGTTGGAGGTGAGTTTTGTGCTGGTAGTTTCACTGCTGGCGCTGCTGGAACTGGTTTTGGTGCTACAGGGGCAACGCGCTGAGCGACAGCAACTGGTGCTGCTTGAACCGGTGCTGCTTGAACCGGTACTGCGTCGGCACTTTGGGCAACGCCCATGCGACGTTCAAGTCTTTCGATGCGAGCTAGAGACCCAACTTCAGTCTTGTCGCTAGCAGGAACCAAAACCTTCGCACACATCAGCTCAAGCTGAAGCTTGGGACTAGTTGCACCCGACATCTCAGAAAGTGCTGCTGAAACAGCGTTTGCTGCGTGAGTGAGCTCGTTCATGCCAAAGCTCATAGCTTGAAGCTTCATCTTTTCAAGCTCGTCATCAGCGATACCTCGAAGCACGGCCTTGGCGTCATCGCCAACAGAGAGCACAACAATCAAATCGCGTAGTTTTTCAAGAAGGTCTTCAACAAAGCGTCTTGGGTCTTGACCGGACTGAATGACTTTATCTACCGATGAGAAAACCAGTGAAGAATTCTGAGTTGCAAATGCATCCACAACTTCATCAAGCAAGCTCGCGTGGGTGTATCCAAGTAGGGCTGCAGCACGATCGTACTCAATCTCGGCTTTGCCGCCCTTGACTTCAGAACCTGCAATTAGCTGATCTAAAAGTGAAAGCGAATCACGAACTGAGCCACCACCGGCGCGAACTACTAGGGTCAATACTCCAGGGCCTGGAGTAACCAGTTCTGATTTACAAACTTCTTCTAGGTAAGCAAGCATCTGAGCTGGAGGAACCAGTCGGAATGGGTAGTGGTGAGTACGAGAGCGGATAGTTCCGATGACCTTTTCAGGTTCGGTGGTTGCAAAGATGAACTTCACATGAGCTGGTGGTTCTTCAACAATCTTTAATAGTGCGTTGAAGCCCTGAGGGGTAACCATGTGGGCCTCGTCGAGTATGAAGATCTTGTATCTATCTCTGGCTGGGGCAAAGATTGCTCGCTCGCGCAAATCTCTTGCATCATCAACTCCGTTATGTGATGCAGCATCAATTTCAACTACGTCAAGAGAGCCTGATCCATCACGAGATAACTCAATACAGCTTGCACATTTTCCGCAAGGAGTATCGGTTGGACCTTCGGCGCAGTTTAGGCAACGAGCCAAAATTCTTGCAGAGGTGGTTTTACCACAACCTCTAGGACCGGAGAAAAGGTAAGCGTGATTTACGCGGTCTGTTTTGAGCGCTGTCATAAGTGGCGCTGTGACTTGTGATTGCCCGATTAGTTCCGCGAACGTTTCAGGACGATATCTGCGGTAAAGGGCTTGATTCACGATTACAACCTAGCCTCTCCGTTAGAAAATAAGTAAAAAGACCCCCCGCACACCCATCAGAGCCCAGCTACCCTTGCTATCTTTCGATCCTGGGGGAGTTCACCAAGGTGACGCCGCACGGGGAGTCCTTGGTAATTCTAAACCCTAAAGCTTTACCTCTTTTATGGGGTCAGTGAAGCACCTTGCGCTCAAGCTTGGTGCCTTCAACATCAACATCTGGCATCGACTTATCTATCCACTTTGGAATCCACCAAGCTGACTTATTCAGGATGGTCATTGCTGCTGGGACCAGCAGCAATCTGACCAAGAAGGCATCAATTAGGACCCCGATCGCCAACCCAAAGCCAATAGGCCTAATGGTTGCAAGGTGAGAGAAGGCGAAGCCTCCAAACACCGTAATCATGATCAGGGCAGCTGCAACAACTACTCCCCTGGACAAATGAATACCAAAGTTGATGGCATCCCTAGGCTTCTTGCCGTGAGCGTAAGCTTCCCGCATTCCAGAAACCAGGAATAACTGGTAGTCCATCGCCAAACCAAACAAGATACCAATCAAGAAAATTGGCAAGAAGCTAAGGATTGGTCCTGGGCTCGTCACGCCAAACAGATCTGCTAGCCAACCCCACTGGTAAACCGCAACGACAGCACCAAGTGTTGCCGTCACGGTAAGTAAGAATCCGGCTGCTGCCAGCACGGGAATCAAGATTGATCTAAAAACCAGCATCAGTAGGAAAAGTGACAGCAAAATAACTGTTCCAAGATATAGCGGCAAAACATCGGCAATCTTGTCGGATATGTCAATGTTTGTTGCTGTGATTCCGGTCACGCCAACTTCAGCGCCATAGGTGCTTAAGAACGAACCAGAAACATCTCTGATGTCGTAAATCAATTGTTCAGTTTCAATCGATGATGGACCGCCGGTTGGA
>CAFBML010000053.1_pt1 | contig 4415 bp, 2 predicted proteins | sample 7268871 | NCBI WGS metagenome assembly CAFBML01 (sample SAMEA6814067, study PRJEB35770) | uncultured Micrococcales bacterium | biome: Freshwater; feature: Freshwater reservoir; material: water | place: Czech Republic | collected 2017-05-23 | depth 30m m
TGATCGAGTCGACTACGTAGTTAGATACCAGGGCGGAAACAACGCCGGACACACAGTCGTTATCGGGGACAAGAAGTTTGCTTTGCACCTACTGCCTAGTGGCATCCTTACACCCGGAGTAATTCCTGTAATCGGCAACGGTGTTGTTATTGACCTTGCAGTTCTAATCAAAGAACTTGATGGCCTTATCGAAAAAGGCGTAGATGTTTCCAAGCTAAAGATTTCAGCTAACGCTCACATCATCACTCCTTACCACGTCACAATCGACAAGGTCTCGGAGCGCTTTCTAGGAAAGCGCGCTATTGGAACAACCGGTCGTGGCATTGGCCCTACCTACGGTGACAAGGTTGGACGTTTAGGCATACGAGTTCAGGATCTATTTGATGAGAGCATCCTGCGCCAGAAAGTTGAAGCAGCACTTTCCCAGAAGAACCAGCTGCTTTCAAAGGTATACAACCGCGCTGGAATCAAAGCAGAAGAAGTGGTTCGCGAACTTCTTAGCTTCACAGACCGCATTCGCCCAATGGTTTCAGATACTGCACTTGAACTCCACAAAGCCCTTGAAGCGGGAAAAACCGTCCTGCTCGAAGGTGGCCAAGGAACACTTTTGGATGTTGACCACGGAACTTATCCGTTTGTGACCTCTAGCTCACCAATTGCAGGTGGTGCAACAATCGGTTCCGGAATTGGTCCAACCAAGATTGATTCAGTAATTGGAATCCTAAAGGCCTACACAACCCGTGTTGGAGCAGGACCATTCCCAACAGAGCTTTTTGATCAGTGGGGTGAATTCCTTCGTGAGAAGGGTTTTGAGTTTGGGACAACAACTGGAAGAGAACGTCGTTGTGGATGGTTTGATGCACCGGTTGCAAAATTTGCTACCCGCATCAACGGACTAACAGACATCTTTCTAACCAAGCTGGATGTTCTAACTGGCATCAAAGAAATTCCAGTTTGTGTGGCGTACGACGTTGATGGTGTGCGGATGGAAGAAATTCCTGTTTCCCAGTCTGATTTCCACCACGCTAAGCCAATCTATGAAATATTCCCTGGTTGGGACGAAGACATCACAACTGCCAAGAAGTTTGAAGATCTTCCTCAAAATGCTCAGGATTACGTATTAGCTCTCGAGACGCTTTCTGGAACCAGAATCTCCGCGATCGGTGTTGGCCCAGATCGCAACGCAACTATCGTGCGTCACGACCTCCTTCGGGCCTAGCACCAAGCAATTTTCCGATTCTGGGAACGCACAAGCTAAATACTTGGTTGAATTAGTTCGTGACCCGCGCTGAATACGCTTCTCTACCAAACGATAAAGATGACGCCATCGATCGTTGGGGCTCTGCCGCAACCGGCCAAGATCCTCTGGTTGCAAGTTTTACCCTCACGCCATATTCGATTGCCCGCCCTCACGTACCTTTCTATCGGTTCTTTCACTACCCGGATATTTTGGATCTTAGAAACAATGGTTTTGAGGTAGAGCGTTTCATACCAATCTTTGATTCTTTGGATAACGCCCGCTACTCCCAAGCGGTTCAGGTTTACCACCTTTTGAAGCACGGCCAAGGTTCGATGCTGTGGAACCCAAGACGTGCACGTGAGATGGAATTTGAAATAAGGGCAGCTTTTCACCGTCACGGTTTATCTGATGTTCCGACCCTACTTCGAAGAATGTTAGGTCGAGCATTTCCAGATGATTCAGTTAGTTCACTTTCTGTGAGTTTGCTCAATGTTTATTTCTGGGCATGCCTTGCCGAGGTTGCTCGCGATTACGCTTGGAAAGAGCCGAAGCTCGCTCTGTACTCCGAATACCTCGACTATCCCCTGGAAATCACGGGACTTAGCCCACAAAGGAACCAAGACGCCGCATGAAACAGATTACCCTGTCTCTAGCTTCAATACTTTTGCTAACCGGTTGCTCATCACTTCTTGGAGATGAATCCGACGCAGCTGCCTGTGAAAAGCTTGCTTCTGTAGTTAGTGCCGAGAATGTTTCACTGGATACTTTCTCCCCAACAGAAATAGCAACAAAGCTGCGATCTGATGTTTCTCCGATTGCCGCAGGGACCCTTGCAACCAGAGTTGATGATTTAGCCACTGCTCTTGAAGGTGCTGAAGTTGATGTTGCAGGAGCAGGAGCTGCGGCATCTGAAATAGGTGTGCGGTGTGCTCTATCGGGAGTGAACTTTGACTTCTCGGTTATTGGAAACCTAATTAACTAATCTAGAAGTCTTGTCGATTAGCCAAACAGCTCAGGCAAGGTAGCGACCCAAGAACTACGAAGTTCATCGAGCTTCCAAGTTGCAAGGTCCTGTATTTCTAGTTCGCCGGTGTTATCGGTGACTCCAATGCGAAGCACTGGAATGCTTCTGGCATCACAGAGGCCTACGAACTTGACGTCATCTTCGCGACCAACGCTCACAAGAACCCGCCCGGTGCTTTCAGAAAACAGCGCAGAAGTTTTGTCTATGCCATCCCGCTCACAGAGCTCGGTAATCCAAACCCTGGCACCCATGTTGAAGCGCAGCACGGACTCGGTAAGGGCCTGAGCAAGACCTGCCTCAGAAAGATCTGTTGCGGATGCAACAAGTCCTTGAAGGCTTGCTCCGTGCAAAAGTTCAGCAAGTCTTTTTTCGAAATCAAGGTCAACAACCGGTGGTTTTCCACCCAGGTGATCATGAACTACCTCTGACCAAACCGATCCATCTAGTTCGTCTTTAGTAATCCCGAGTAGATAGATGTTATTGCCTTCGTCTTGCCAACCGGAAGGAATCCTTCTTGCAACATCGTCGATAACGCCAAGCACTCCAACGACTGGGGTTGGAAAAATGGCTACGTCACCGGTTTGGTTATAGAAGCTAACGTTTCCACCGGTGACTGGAATTCCTAGCTCTAAGCATCCATCGGCAAGACCGGTAGTTGCTTGCTTGAACTGCCACATCACTTCAGGGTTTTCAGGAGAGCCAAAGTTCAAACAGTTTGTGACTGCAAGTGGTTTTGCACCGCTGGTTGAAACGTTTCTATAAGCCTCGGCAAGAGCAAGTCGTGCTCCTTGGTAAGGATCTAACTGGCAGTAGCGGCCGTTGGCGTCAGTCGATAAAGCAACACCCAAGCCGGTTTCTTCTGAGACGCGAATCATTCCTGCGCCATCTGGGTAAGCAAGAGCGGTGTTTCCTCCGACGTAGCGGTCGTACTGACTGGTGATGTAAGACTTATCGGCTTGATTCGGTGAAGAAACGATTTGAACAAACTGAGCGGCCAGATCCGTTGAGTTTTCGTTGGCGCGGTAAAAACCTCGAGCTTTAACCGAATCAGCATTGAGCGCAGCTTGCCACTTGGGCTTTTTTAGTGGTCTTTCATAGACCGGGCCATCGTGGGCGACAGTTCGGGGAGGAACATTGACGATTTCTTGTTTGCCCCAGTTGATCAGCAGGCGGTCCTTGTTTATGACCTTGCCAAGGACGGAGTACTCAACTTCGTGCTTATCCACAATCTTCTTGAAAGCACGAAGGTGTTTTTTTGGAACAATTGCCATCATGCGCTCTTGCGATTCACTCATCAAAATCTCTTCAGGAGTCAGGGACTCATCGCGAAGAAGAACCTTTTTAAGCTGCACCTTCATGCCCTTACCGCCGTTTGAGGCAAGCTCACTTGTGGCACAGGAAATTCCTGCACCGCCAAGATCCTGAATACCAGATACGCAACCTGCGGCAAATAGTTCAAGGCAACACTCAATCAAAACCTTCTCGGCAAATGGGTCACCAACTTGGACAGCTGGTCTGCGGGATGGTCCATCAGCGTCGAAAGTCTCACTTGCAAGAACTGATACTCCACCGATTCCATCAGCTCCGGTTCTTGCTCCAAACAAGATCACCAGATCGCCTGCTTTGTCAGCTTTGGCTAGCTTGAGATCCCCGTGCTTCAGGGCTCCGATGCTGAGCGCGTTAACTAAAGGGTTTCCCTGATAGACCTTGTCGAAGACAGTTTCGCCACCGATGTTTGGAAGCCCCAGACAGTTTCCGTAAAAAGAAATCCCATCAACCACCCCGTGAACCACCCGAGCGGTGTCAGGGTTTTCTGGAGCTCCGAATCGAAGCTGATCCATAACAGCAATTGGCCTAGCTCCCATGGTCAGGATGTCTCTCACGATTCCACCAATGCCGGTGGCTGCACCTTGGAAGGGTTCGATGTAGCTGGGGTGGTTGTGGCTTTCAACTTTGAAAGTCACCGCCAATCCTTCACCGATGTCCACTACTCCAGCATTTTCACCCATGCCTACCAAAAGGTGCTGCTTCATCTCCGGTGTGACTTTCTCGCCGAACTGACGAAGATAAATCTTCGAAGACTTATAGCTGCAGTGCTCGGACCACATCACCGAATACATTGCTAGCTCTGAGCTGGTTGGACGTCTACCA
>CAFBML010000054.1_pt1 | contig 4406 bp, 5 predicted proteins | sample 7268871 | NCBI WGS metagenome assembly CAFBML01 (sample SAMEA6814067, study PRJEB35770) | uncultured Micrococcales bacterium | biome: Freshwater; feature: Freshwater reservoir; material: water | place: Czech Republic | collected 2017-05-23 | depth 30m m
AGACTTCGGTTGACACGTTTCCCCTTAAATGTCGTTCTTTATTGGTCGCCCACGCTTTGACGGAAGCGACAGGTCTTGTGTTGGATTTAGTTCTCTCGCGGCACTTTTAGCAAGCGTTCCTTCGATGTGCTCTAGCCAACGCAATTCAGCTTCGCAATTGAAGATGTTCAGATCAGCAATAAGCAGCCATGGAATTTCATTTGGGTCATCCAGGTTTGAGTCGCGTTTTGCTCTAGTGAGACTCTGTAAGGCTTGCATGGTTTGCACGCGTTGACGGTGAATCAGTTCGGTGATGTCAACCCCAGGAATGGTGACAGCCAAAGCTAGTTTGTTGGCCAACTCATTCTTAGTTTCTGGACCAGTAGTAAGTGCACTCGTTAGCCACTCGTTCGCTTCCGCGAGGCCGAGCTGAGTTATCCGATAGGAAGTTTGACCATCGGAGTTAGTTTGATTCGCCTCAACTAAACCATCGCGTTCAAGTCGATCCAGCGTGCTATAAATCTGACCAACGTTAATCGACCAAATGCCACCGGTCCGAGATTCAATCTCCTGGCGCAGCTGATAGCCGTGGCATTCGCCCATGGTTAGCACTGCAAGGATGCTTGCTTTAACGCTCATATGATGAGTATTACATACTCAGTATGTAATTATGCAACTTTTTATTTATTTAGATAATTTTTCTTGAACGCGCCACAAAAAAACCTAGACCAATCAAAACAAGCCCCGTAATAAACGGCACCGCCATGTCGCCACCTGTGTTGGCGAGCGAGAAAGCCTCTTGTTGCGCCCTAACCCAATGAGCGTGAAGGGTTGAGGTTGAGGCTGGCACATAATTTGTGTCAGGAACTTGAGAGCCCTCGGTTGGGTCTGTGAACCAACCCAGGAATATCCATCCAGCTCGATCTGGGATTGGGAGACTGAATCCTGGATCTCCGATTTTATAGAGGTCACTCAACTTGCTCATGGTTCCGCCATTAGCGTTGTAACTGATCTGAATCGGCTCAGAGCCGGGCGGAGCAACAATCACTTCTTCCTCTGATTGCAATGAAATAACCAATCGGTAGTTAATTCCCGCTAAACCGCCCTGATCAACCAGAGTGACCTGGAGTTCATTCCAACCCGACCGCATCATGGAAGTCACATCTATTGGGCCTCCAGTGCCCCAGTTGCCTTCCACCTGACCTGGTGATATTTCTGTTCCGTTTAGAGTTATGACGCCTAGGTTGTCAACGATGAACGCGGCGTCCAGAGTTGGGCTTGCATAAGTTTCTGGAACAAAGAAGCGGTAACGGTAAAGAGATGTTTGCCCGAGGCAATCGTAGACAGTAGGTCCGCAATTGAGCCATGAATTGGTTCCTTCAACAAAACCCCACGGATGCTCTCCAACCAAGTAGGCGGGATTCCATGTTTCGCCATTGTCGGTTGAGGCTTCGGTGTAGGGGTCTTGGCTTCCTAGAGTGTGCTGCTCATCGATAACTCCACCGAGGATCGTGACCGTCTGAGTGGTTGATTCGGCATGGGCCGGCGCAGTGGAAATCGAAAGGGCAATCAAGGCCATGGTGAAAAGGCCGATTAGCTGACGTATCGATACCTTCATTTCTCTAAGGTATTCGTAAAAATGAACAAAAATTAGGGAAACGGCCGGAATTTACCAAATCGAAACTATAGACCAAAGGTCTACAAATCAGTGTGCTTTTGCCGAATCCCAGCCGCGTTCAGGCAATGCCGCGCTATCGAGGTAAACGCCTTGACCAGCCTCTACTTTGCCGATTGGCTTGAACGATCGCGGTATAGCTGCACCTTCAGGGAAAGTGGCCAAGAGCGAGTGATCCTCACCGCCAAACAATACCCAGTCGAGAGAATTCACTTCTAAACGGTCGGCAACGTCGTCGAGCCTGGCGCAATAACCGTCGAGGGACTGCTTTGAAATTACCAGTTTTACTTCGCTGGCTTTGGCGATTCGGTGCGCGTCTTTGGCGAGTCCATCGGAGATGTCGAGCATCGACGTGGCATTCACTGCTTCGATGCCGGATTGGATCGGAGGCATCGGGCGCTTTTGAACATTCACCCAGTCGTCGTAGGCGGAGATTGCGTCTACGTTTCCGCTCTGCAAGAGGCTTAGACCGCAGGCAGCTTGGCCGAGGGTTCCGGCAACTGCGAGAATGTCACCAGGTTTGGCTCCGGTTCTGAGGATTGGCTTTCTGCCTTCGAGATCACCATGAGCGGTAACCGCAATGACGATTTGCTCGGCTTGAGCCAGATCTCCCCCAACGATTTCAGCGTGCGGAACAAAGTGGGTTACCGCGGCTTGTAGACCATCGGCAAATTGTTCGAGCCAGGTTATTTCGGTTTCTTTTGGCACCGCAAGGGCAACCACCAGTGCGGTTGGTTTTGCTCCCATGGCGGCAACGTCTGAGATGTTGGTGGCTACCGCTTTCCAGCCGAGATCGAAAGCGCTCGACCAATCGGTCTTGAAGTCGTTTCCCTCAATCATGGTGTCGGTAGTTACTACGAATTGGTCGTTTGAAGTTCTAACCACAGCGGCGTCGTCACCTGAGCCCACGATAGTGTTCTCACTCTTTTTGAGACGGGAAACGGTTCGCTTCAGCGCTTCGTTTTCGCCAAGGCTAGCGAGGGTTTCAGGTTTGGTCACAAACCAAAGGTAGCCTGTATTTGATGAAGTTTTTGAAACTGAGCCTTGTGGTTCTTCCCCTACTACTTAGCGGTTGCTCGGCTGCCGTTCACCTTTCGCCTGCTGAACAAGCCAATTCGGTTACCTGCGCCAACTTGCAGGTTCGGTTGCCAGACACAGTTGATGGCTTTGACTTGCGCTCCACAGATGCGCAATCAACCGCGGCTTGGGGCGAGCCGGCAAGCGTTCTCTATCGCTGCGGGCTGCCAGAGGTCACGGTTTCTGAGCTGAAGTGTGTTACTACATCCGGGGTCGACTGGTTGGTCGACGATTCGGCGGCACCTTCGTACCGTTTCATTACATTCGGGCGAAACCCTGCATCCGAAGTGATTGTTGATTCTAATAAAGCGGTGGGCGTAAACGTATTAGATCAGCTTGCTTCCACCATCAAGTTTCAACCGGCTATTGCCAACTGCAGTTAGCGCTCTAAGGCCAACTCGATAAGTTCGGTGATTAGCTCTTTGTAGCCAATGCCGGAAGCTTTCCAAACCAGCGGGAACATCGATACCGGCGTAAAGCCCGGCATGGTGTTTACTTCGTTCACAAGGAAACCGTCTTTGGTTAGGAAGAAATCGACTCTCGCTAGACCTTCGCAGCCAAGGGCGTTGAAAGCCTTAGCCGAAAGTTCCTGCATCTCTTCCAATTGCTCTGCTGGTAACTCGGTTGGGATCTTGAGGTCAACAGCTCCGGTGTCGAGGTACTTGGCTTCGAAGTCGTAGAACTCGCGGCCGGTAACCACGATCTCGCCGGCGAGGCTAACTCGTGGGGCGGCTCCATTTCGTCCTTGAAGAACTGCGCACTCAACCTCGCGCCCGTCGATGCCACGCTCGACAACAAGTTTGTTGTCTTGTTCAAATGCTTCCTTAACGGCCTTGTCGAAGTCATGCATGTCTTTTACTTTGGAGACACCGACGGACGAACCGGCGCGGGCTGGTTTCACGAAAAGCGGCAGACCGCCGAGTGTTTGAACTTCTTGCAGTTTGGCTTTCTTGTTCTGCTCCCACTCGTGCTTTCGAATCACCACGTGAGGGGTTACTGGAACGTCTGCTGCTTGGAAGAGCGCCTTGGCAAATTCTTTGTCCATGCCGGCAGCCGATGCGAGCACACCGTTGCCAACGTAGGGCATTCCAATAAGTTCGAAGAAGCCCTGGATGGTGCCGTCTTCACCGAAAGGACCATGAAGTACTGGGAAGACCACGTCGATGTTTCCAAGGCTGTGAGAGACGCCGGATGGGTCGGTGTAGCGAAGTTCTTTGGTGCCGGCAGCTGGCCACTGAATGGTTTGACCATCGAAGATAACTTCAGGCAGTTCGTTTGGATTAAGAGCCCACTTCATTGGGTCGTCTTCGGCTGGAACGAATACGCCGCCGCGAGTGATTCCAATCGGCACAACTTCGAACTTGTCGCGGTTGATTGCCCCAAGCACACCGCCTGCGGTGACACACGAAATCGAGTGCTCGCTGGAACGACCACCGAAAACGAGTGCTACGCGAATTTTCTTACTCACTGGTTGGTTCATCCGTTTCGTGCGTGAGAGTAGGCGCGATGTCGCGAGGTTCCATGCGACCTTCCATAACCGCGAGAACCTGCTCAACAATTGGCATCTTCACGTCTTTATCTGCCGCTAGCTTCAAGATTGGAGAAACCGAGGCAAGGCCTTCTGCGGTTTGGCTTAAACGATTGGTAACTTCGCGCAAGGTGTAACCCTTGCCGA
>CAFBML010000055.1_pt1 | contig 4238 bp, 5 predicted proteins | sample 7268871 | NCBI WGS metagenome assembly CAFBML01 (sample SAMEA6814067, study PRJEB35770) | uncultured Micrococcales bacterium | biome: Freshwater; feature: Freshwater reservoir; material: water | place: Czech Republic | collected 2017-05-23 | depth 30m m
AATGCGGTGACGCATAAACTCTCTAAACACGAAAATAGGTGCTTGAACATAGAAAGTCATTGAATTGTGCTCGAACGGGGATCCGTGACGATCGCGCATAAGGTAGTTGATTAGACCTCGATCGCGCTTGTCGGTCTCAGCATCTTTGTTTGCCGTTGCAGCTTCGAGTGACTGCTCACCCTGAGTAGATACTCGGGCAGCAAAAAGCACGTCCTGGTCGCTAGCGTTTGCTCGAACGAGTTCGACCGTTACATCGGATCTAAAAATTACGTCAGACATTCCCACTAGCTTAGCTACTGCCTCGAAACCCCAAAGACAAGCCCACGCCGTGCCTAAGGAACCTTGGGGATTTGGGCATAAAGACTCAACTAACTGGGTTGAGTATTTTGGTACTAACCTCTGAATTAAGCAAAGGACACCCCTTGGACAGCAGGCTCGCAATAATTGGGCTATTAGTGATTACCGCTTTGTTTGCCGGAGCCTGGTGGAAGTTGAGAACCGGCAGAGCGAAACTGGTCACTTCCGGCAAGCTAGTTGACCTAAGCAAACTACATGCAGACAATCTAGGTGAGGCAGTTACGGCTTTTGGCACAACCGCAACCTTGCTCCAGTTTTCAACTGAAGTTTGCAGTATCTGCGTTGCCACTTCAAGGCTCTACAAGGAATTGGAGAGCAAAATTGTAGGTCTGAAGCACATCGAGGTGGACATTACACACCGAATGGACTTAGCAGCACACTTTTCAATCATGCAGACACCTACCACTCTGATTTTGGACAAACATGGCATGGTAAGAGCCCGCATCGGTGGAGCACCAAGACAGAACGTAATTGAAGCAGAGCTAAACAAATTGGGGGATAAATGAAAATAGAACAATTGGATCCACGGGGGCCAAGGTTTGGTGCGGGCATTTCTTCAGTACTGATGCTGCTTGTGATTTATCTATCACTAGACCCGGCCTCTGAAGCCAGTGCGCTAGGCGTGATGGCGTTTGCTGTGGTTATGTTCACATTCGGCTCAGTGTTTGGTCCAGCCAGACACCCATACAGCTACCTCTATAAATTCACCCTGAGAAAGTTTTTGAAATCGCCGGCTTACCTGGAGCCGGCTACCCCAGTTCACTTTGCACAAGTGATTGGATTAGTGATTACAGGGCTTGGCTTATCCCTTGGGCTTTTGGGTGTTCCATACGCTCTACCAATCGCAGCGGCAGCGGCCTTCATGGCGGCATTCGTAAACGCCATCTTTGCATACTGCATCGGTTGCCAGATGTACTTAGGGCTAAAGCGCCTTGGAGCCATTCGCTAACAAGATCGCCTGGCGCATAGCCTTTCGAGCTCTTGCCCTATCCCCCGCAGCATCATATGCCAAACCAAGAGCGAACCATGCTTTCCAATTGGTCTGATCCGCCTCTACCCCATTGCGAAACTGTTCAAAAACTTCCTGAGCAGATTCTTTTGTTGGTCTTCCGCTTGGTCTAAGTTCAAAGGGAAACTGTGGCCAGGCGTTTTCCTTTTTTAGTTCATCGCCTAGCTTTTCGATCCGAAGCCCAAAACGGAGTTCCATAAAGATTCCCCAAAAAGCAATCGCTGGCAAAAACAGCATCAAAGAGCCGATTGCAATACCGATTGGCTCTCCGGAACCAAGAAGTGCAAATGATCGATCTGCTACCAGCACCAAGTACATCAGCACTAGAGCACTCATAACCAATGCGCCGAATTTAGCTGAGGTCAACTACTTTTCCTCGAGTAGGTTCAATAGCCCTACGGTTAGACCATTTTGGCTTGGGCTTTTTCGCATCGCCAGCAGCAAACCCTGAGCGTAGACCTCGTGCGCATCAACTACGTGCTTAAAGTACAGAGTTTCGTTAGGCCCGGCCATCAAAACTTCTTGCTCTGCGTGAGCATCTTCGATTCTCAAACTTGTGATTGGCACTCCGTTGAAAACTGGGGCGGGGTTGCCTGCAGTCACCGGCTTAGCGTCGCGTCCTTTTCTAGCGGCTGAAATTTCTTGCGCAGTAAATAGCGCCGTACCGGAAGGGGCGTCGAGTTTTTTGGTGTGGTGGGTTTCAATAATCTCAATGGCGTCAAAGTACTTTGCAGCCTCTGCTGCAAACTTTGTGGCCAAGACCGAACCAATCGAGAAATTTGGAATGACAACAACGGTGGCATTTTTGCCAACCATTTTGTCCCTGAGAGCATCAAGCTTGTCTTTGCTCCAACCGCTTGTGCCTACAAGGATCTTGATGTTGTTCTGGATTGCAAAATCCACAATTGCAACGGATGCCTCGGGCTTAGTCAAATCAACCAGCAAGTCAGCCCCGATAGCCTCAGCGGGAGAGTTGTGGGAGCTAAGAGCTGAGTGAAGTTCTAGGTCTAGGTTTTGCTCAATCAAGGAAAGAGCGAGCTGTCCCATTCGACCTGAAGCGCCGATAACTGAGATTTTGATTGCCATGCTACAAACCTACCCAGTACCGCTTAGCGGACGAAACTTTCAAACATGGTTTCGGTGACATCGCCCACCGCAACAATTGATCGTGGCAGCTTCATTAGGTCCTGCGCCAGAGCCTGAACCTGAGAAAGTTCAACGGCTTCGAATCTCTCAATAGTTTCATCTAGGTCCATGAACTCCCCCGCCACTATCTCGGCACTTGCTAGCCGGGACATTCTGGCCTGGTTGGTTTCGAACTTCAAAGCGAGTGAACCTGAGATGTTCCCTCTGGCAAGGACTAGCTCTTCTGAAGTAATTCCGCTCTGAGCTACTTTGTCGAGCTCTGCAATCATAAGTTCAGTAACTTCCTTAGCCTTCGCTGGTGAACACCCTGCATAAAGACCATATGTTGCGGCGTCAGAGTAGCCCTGATTGAAGGAGTAAACCGAGTAAGCAAGTCCGCGCTTTTCACGAATCTCTTGGAACAACCTCGAGCTCATTCCACCACCAAGCACGGTGTTTAGTACGCCCATTGCATAACGCCTTGGATCATCGACATACAAACCTTCTGAACCAACCATGATATTCACTTGAGAAATTGGTCGGTGAATCACATTCAGCTTGCTGCCACGAGAAATCTTTGCAGGATTCAAAAGTCTTCTTGGCACCGGCTGGGCTTGAAGACCTAGATCCCAGCCAGCAGCAGAGAGCCCTTGCTCGACTAGTTTGATTAGCTCCTGGTGATCAACGCTTCCGGCAGCCGCCACAACCAAATCCTGAGGTCGGTAATTGTTTTGGTAATGCTCCCAAACCGCAGCGCGTGAAACAGCTGTAATGGTTTCAATAGTGCCACCTATTGGTCGACCCAGTGGATGATCTCCTAGAACGGCAGCCGAAAAAGCTTCGTGCACCACATCCTGTGGGTCATCGTCGTTCATTGCCAACTCTTCGAGAATGACAGGGCGTTCATTTTCAAACTCAGTTTCGTCAATCAGGCTGGAGGTGAGCATATCCGCAATTACTTCAACCGCGATCGGCAAAGCCTTATCTTGAACCTTGGCGTAGTAAGAGGTGTGCTCTTTACCTGTTGAAGCATTGGAAGATCCCCCAACCGAATCAAAGGCAACAGCTATATCCATCGCGGTGCGGGTTTTGGTGCCCTTGAACAGCAAGTGCTCCAGAAAGTGAGTGGACCCAAAGTGATTATTGGTTTCGTCTCGGGAACCTACCGCCACAGAGAAAGAGACCGAAACTGATTGACTACCTGGAACTTGCTCAGTCAAAATGCGAACACCGCTTGGGAGGACGCTTCTGCGAACAGAAGAGCCCCCCGAAGCGGTGAACGAAAGATCAGATTGTTCTAACGGGAGAATAACCTCGGTCAGAAAGAGTTGGCTTACGCTTCCTCTACGTCAACCGGCGAAAGCGATAGCTTTCCACGGTCATCAATCTTGGAGATTTCAACCTGAATACGCTGGCCAACCTCAAGAACATCTTCAACGTTCTCAACTCGCTTGCCACCAGCCATCTTCTTCAGCTCGGAGATGTGTAGCAGACCATCGCGACCTGGAACTAGTGAAATGAAGGCACCGAAGGTGGCCAGTTTCACAACAGTTCCCAAGAAGCGCTCACCGATCTCTGGAACGTGTGGGTTGGCAATGGCGTTGATGGCAGCCTTGGCAGCCTCAGCGGATGGACCATCCACGGCACCGATGTAAACGGTTCCGTCGTCCTCAATCGAAATGTCTGCTCCAGTGTCGTCCTGGATCTGGTTGATCATCTTGCCCTTAGGGCCGATAACTTCACCGAT
>CAFBML010000057.1_pt1 | contig 4121 bp, 4 predicted proteins | sample 7268871 | NCBI WGS metagenome assembly CAFBML01 (sample SAMEA6814067, study PRJEB35770) | uncultured Micrococcales bacterium | biome: Freshwater; feature: Freshwater reservoir; material: water | place: Czech Republic | collected 2017-05-23 | depth 30m m
CAGCTCCGCTTGGAATGAAACTACTCATTTAGTCGACTACCTCTCTGTAGCTATTTAGGTTGAGTTGCACTCATAACGAAGATCTCGACCGGAACAAATACTCTTCCGGCTTCTACCTTCGTTTCCTCGAGTGCATATGCACTCGAAGCTTGTTTGACGGTTGTAATCATGCGAGTACAACCTCAATTCCTTTTTCAGTCAGCACATCAACATGCGCTGGGTCAGCATCGACATCTGTTACCAAACGGTCGATGTTTTCAAAGCCAGCAAATATGGCCGAGTAGCTAGATCCAAACTTTGAATTATCAGCAAGCACGATTGTCTCGGTTGCATTCTTAATCATCTTTCGCTTAACAGCAGCTTCATCAGGATCGACAGTTGAAAAACCAGATTCCAAATCGATTCCGTTTGCGCCCAAGAATGCAATTTGTGCTTTGTAAGTTCTAAGGTCTTCAACAGTCTTTGAGCCAACTGAACTTAGTGTGGTCGGTCTTACTCGTCCACTAAGTAAGAAAACTGGTGTGGTGGATTGTCCGATTTGACTTGCGAGAGTAATTGAATTTGTGACAACCATTAGCTGTGGTCGGTTCCGAAGAAACTCTCCAAGAAATTCTGTTGTTGTTCCACCATCGACAAAGATGCAACCCTCTTGAGGAATGTACTGCGAAGCGATTTGCGCGATATGAAGTTTTTGCTCGGGGTTTCTACCCTGGCGCTCTGGAAAAGTAAATTCATGTGAGTAACGACTGGCAGCTATCGCTCCACCGTGGACTCGACGAAGCAATCCTCGGCGCTGTAAAACATCTAGATCGCGCCTTACAGTTTCAACGGCAACGTGAAGTTTGCCGGCCGCGGCGAGCGCATCAATTCGCCCATCGAGCTTTGACCACTCGATTAGCTGCATGCGACGTTCTTCTGCGAGCATCTGCATCCTGTCCGAATCTGCCTGTTTCTGTTGCTTTATGACTGATTTCCAGATAAATTAGCAGACTTTTTGGTCTTTATTTGCCAAACAGGCTATTTCGGGCGAAAAAGGCCGAAAAATTATTTGGCTGTTTTTGTGGATTCCCGCAGTCTCTGGTCCTGAACCAGCCGCCACCACAAAAACACTGCAAAAACACCAAAAACAACCCATTCCACGGCATAGAAAAGGGTAAGCCAGTTCACGCTTGTGCCTGCGGTCTGGACAGGCAAACTGATCGGATCTAGGCCAAAACCGGGCTCGGCATCAAGGGCCAAAAAGCCGGCAAAGCTTTGAACCTGGTCTGCAGAATATAGGTTCACTAACTGGGCTAGCGACAATGATCCCAGCAGGTATGACTTTGATTCATCCGGAGATTGCACCGGCGCTTCGGTCTGCAAATACCGGCCCGTGGATTCTAGAAACGCCTGTGGGAGCATCGACTCTTGCAAGTCGACTCTGGCTTTTTCAACTGTTTCTAGGCTTTCTGAAAAACCTAATGCAACGGTCAATGACCCGGTTGTGTCGTTATCGGCTAGCAACGCTCCGGAATTTGCAATCAACCAGTAACCAGAAACAATCTTATCTGATGATTGCTGCAATCGATTAGAAACAATGTAAACGTTTGATTGATCAATCATGATGTTGGCAGAAACCAAGACGTTGGCAGCTTCAGCTGTGAGAGCAGCGCCTGGAGTAGCTATTTGATTGAGGACAAATACCTGTTCATTTTCAATGGCCGGTTGCACAACCGTAAAGGTGCGATCTAGTTGCCACTGCCCGAGTAGTGCAAAAACTGCCGCCGAGGCCAAAGCAAAAAGTAATCCGAAAATCCACTTAGGTCTTCTCGCTACCGAAAAGAAAGTTGGCTTAGTCATTAGCTCTTGTGATATGGAGCCAGCACAACTTCAACCCGCTGGAATTCTTTCAGGTCCGAGTAGCCGGTGGTTGCCATCGAACGAGCAAGAGCTCCAACGATGTTGGTTACACCGTCGGCAGAAGTTGATGGGCCGGTAAGAATCTGCTCGAGGCTTCCGTTGTGGCCAACCTGAACTCGGTTGCCGCGCGGGAGCTCCTGGTGGTAAGCCTCTGCTCCCCAGTGCCAACCGCGACCGGGTGCGTCTTTAGACCTTGAAAGAATCGAACCGATCATCACAGCGTCTGCTCCGCAGGCAATTGCCTTAACGATATCTCCCGAGGTGCCCAATCCACCGTCAGCAATTACGTGTACATAGCGGCCACCGGACTCGTCCATGTAGTCGCGCCTAGCTCCAGCAACATCTGCAACTGCAGTAGCCATAGGGGCGTGGATGCCAAGTACGGCGCGGGTTGTAGTGGCAGCTCCGCCTCCAAAGCCAACCAGCACACCGGCGGCTCCAGTTCTCATCAGGTGCAGGGCGGCGGTGTAGTTAGCTACCCCTCCGACGATTACTGGGACATCTAGCTCGTAGATGAACTTCTTCAAGTTCAGCGGCTCGGATTCTTTTGCAACGTGCTCGGCAGAAACTGTGGTTCCACGAATCACAAAGATATCCACTCCGGCCTTTAGTACAACGTCTGCAAACTGAGCGGTTCGCTGCGGAGAAAGTGCTCCGGCAACAACTCCTCCTCCAGCTCGAATCTGCGCGATGCGGTCGCGAATCAATTCCGGCTTGATTGGCTCTGAATAGATTTGCTGCATGCGAGTGGTTGCATCAATGTCTGAAAGTTTTGAGATTTCTTCTAAGAGTTTTTCTGGGTCGTCGTATCTGGTCCAAAGCCCCTCGAGATCTAGAACACCGAGACCTCCAAGCTTGCCCATTTCAATTGCGGTGGCAGGAGACACAACAGAGTCCATAGGAGCTGCCAAGATTGGCATCTTGAATTCGTAAGCATCGATTGACCAAGCGGTCGATACGTCTTTAGGGTCGCGAGTTCTTCGGGTTGGAACAATCGCAACATCGTCAAAGGCGTAAGCGCGCTTGGCGCGCTTGTTTCTTCCAATTTCAATTTCAGTCATGGCTTTTTCCTAGCGGGTGCCGTAGTTGGGAGCCTCGATGGTCATCTGAACATCGTGAGGGTGAGACTCCTTGAGTCCTGCTGCGGTGATGCGAACAAACTTTCCTTTGAGCTGTAACTCGGCAATGGTTTCTCCACCGACGTAGCCCATCGAGGCACGAAGGCCTCCAATTAGCTGATGGGTCACAGAAGCTACCGACCCGCGATAAGGAACTCTTCCTTCAATACCTTCTGGAACTAGCTTGTCTTCGCGGAGCACATCATCCTGGAAGTAGCGGTCCTTGGAATAGCTCTTGGCTTCGCCACGGGACTGCATTGCTCCAAGGGAGCCCATTCCGCGGTAGGTCTTGTACTGCTTGCCGCCAACAAAGGTGATCTCCCCTGGGGCCTCATCGGTACCGGCCAATAGCGAGCCAAGCATCACGGCGTTGGCACCGGCAACTAGGGCCTTTGGAATATCTCCCGAGTACTGCAATCCGCCGTCGGCGATGATTGGAACCCCGGCTGGTTTGCAAGCAAGACTCGCCTGGTAGACGGCAGTGATCTGTGGAACGCCGACACCTGCCACAACTCGGGTTGTGCAAATAGATCCAGGACCGACTCCAACCTTTACCCCGTCAGCTCCCGCATCAACTAAAGCTTGTGCGCCTTCGCGAGTTGCAATATTTCCACCGATGATGTCTACGTTTTTTGCGAATGGTTCTGCCTTTAGCTTTGCAACCATTTCCAAAACTGCTTTGTTGTGCCCGTGAGCGGTATCAACAACCAAGATATCTACTCCAGCATCAACTAGAGCCATTGATCTTTCCCAAGCGTCTTGGCCAACTCCAACAGCTGCTGCAACAAGTAGGCGACCGCTGGAATCTTTCGATGCCAACGGGTACTTCTCACTCTTGTCAAAATCTTTTACGGTTATTAGTCCGCGAAGTTTTCCTGCATCATCAACTAGTGGAAGTTTTTCGATGCGGTGCTGGGCAAAAATAGCAATTGCGTTTTCAGGTCTGATGCCAACTGGCGCTGTGATAAGCGGCATCGGGGTCATTACATCTTTGACCAAGGTGGTGGTTCTTTGAACATCGAGAACAAAGCGCATGTCGCGGTTTGTCACAATTCCAAGAATTAGCCCATCTTCATCAATAACCGGAAGACCCGAGACTCTGAA
>CAFBML010000061.1_pt1 | contig 3882 bp, 2 predicted proteins | sample 7268871 | NCBI WGS metagenome assembly CAFBML01 (sample SAMEA6814067, study PRJEB35770) | uncultured Micrococcales bacterium | biome: Freshwater; feature: Freshwater reservoir; material: water | place: Czech Republic | collected 2017-05-23 | depth 30m m
AAGGCTTCAGAAAAGAAAGATAAAAAGAATAAAAATAATTCTAGTTCAACCGGAACAACCGGCACTAATGGGACAACCGGAACAACTGGAAATAATGGGACAACCGGCACTAATGGGACAACCGGAACAACTGGAAATAATGGGACAACCGGCACTAATGGTTCAACTGAAACCAACGGTTCAACTAATGGAACAACCGGTACTAATGGTACTAATGGAACTAATGGTTCAACTGCAACTAATGGAACTAATGGTTCAACTGCAACTAATGGTATAACTAATGGGACAACCGGCACTAATGGAACTAATGGTTCAACTGCAAATAATGGTATAACTAATGGGACAACCGGCACTAATGGAACAGGTTCCAACGGTTCAATTGAGACTAATGGAACAACTAATGGAACAACTAATGGAACAACTGGAACTAATGGAACTGGTACTAATGGAGAATCTAATTCTAGTGGATTAACCAATAATAATCAAAATCAAACAAATGGAACAAGTAACTCTAATGAAGGAAGTACAGCCACTTCTGGAACAAATGAAACAAGTTCAAACGGAGGAAATGGAACCACTAATCAAAATGTTGGAAATGAAACTTCAACACAAGCAGGAGGAACTACAACTCAAAATGGATCAAATGAAAATGGAAGTACATCGACTAGCTCGACTGTAACAAATTCAAGTGAAACTAATGGATCCTCAACTGGAACTAACGGTTTAACTGGAACTAACGGTTTAACTAACAGTTCAACTGAAACCAATGGGACAACTAATGGAACAAATGGTTCAACTGAAACCAATGGGACAACTAATGGAACAAATGGTTCAACTGGAACTAACGGAACAACTAATGGAACAAATGGTTCAACTGGAACTAACGGTTCAACTAATGGAACAACTAATGGAACAACTGAAACCAATGGGACAACTAATGGAACAAATGGTTCAACTGAAACCAATGAGACAACTGGAACTAACGGTTCAACTAACGGATCATCTGAAACCAAAGGAACAAACGAAAATGGAACCACTGGAACCAACGGGACAAATACAAATAACATATCAATTCCTAATAAAGAAAATCCAACAACACCAGATAATAGTTCAGCAACAGAAGTTGTAAAAGATGAGAAAAAAACAACTGATATCTTAGGTGGTTCAGTTACATCAATACAAAAATCAACAGAAAATGGAAAACCTCAAGTTATTCTTAGTAGTGACTTTACTGGATTTAATTTCAAGAATAATGATGTTGTTTTTGGTGGAAAAGGAACCGCTGGTTATACATCACTTAGATGGGATGGTAAAAGAACTCACGGTGTTTTATTAGACTATACATCAGTTATTAGAGGTCCAAACTTAACAGCTTTTTATGCAAACATTACTAAAAGAAGAATAGATTTAATATCAACTACTGGAACAATTAGTTTTGTTGGAAGAGGTTCAGTATATGGAACACTAGCAATTGGCCAAATGTGGAGTTTTCCTAAAGTTAAAAGTCTAAAAGCTATCTATATGGCGACATCATCATTCGGACAAGTTTATAGACAAAAGTTTTTAGGAACTGCATTTATCGCTGGTGGAATGTATGATTGGAAAGCATCAAAAAGATTTGATGTTAAATTTACAGGACTATTTATATATGCTCCTTATGTGAGCTATTATAATGATATAGTTCTTAAATCACCTTATGTGGTGATGCCTATTATTGGGACAAACATAGCTATAACCAAAAAATTCAAACTTAACGTTAATATGGGTGGTACTTATGCAATAAATGAAAACATAATGAACTTCACTGTGATGTTCGGAACAAGATTAGCACTATGAGAAATATAATTATAACATTATCATTAATATTAATAAATATTTTTATTATAAACGCACAACCATTTTCATATTCTGGTTATGTCTATGGTGCAAATGACCAAGGTTTAGTAAATGTACCAGTTAGTTTATATGGAAAAAGAATTGATCCATTTGAGGTTACATTTCCAACTTATAACACAGCAACTGCATTTAATGTTGGAACTGTAGTACCTTCTTCTGATGACGTAACTCACGGACCATTTAACATCGGATTCACATTTAATTTCTTTGGTAATAATTACACTCAATTTTATATTGGGTCAAATGGATGGATAGGTTTTACAGCTGGACAAACAACTGGATATACAGCCGCTTATATACCAAATGCTGGTTCTCCAAAAAATGTTATAATGGCAGACTGGGAAGATTTATTTCCAGGATCAGCTAACATATATTACACAACAATAGGAACTGCACCAAATAGAAAGTTAGTGGTTAACTTTAACGCAGTTCCTCATTATGGATGTAGAAGTAACCTACATACATTTCAGTTTGTATTATATGAAACAACTAATGTTATTGATGTTAATTACGCTTCTAAACCATTATGTGCGGGTAACAACGCAACGGCAGGACTTGTAAATATTGATAATACTAACGTTGTTCCAGTTGGAGGTAAAAACGCTTCTACTTGGTCAGTTACTAATTATTCAGTTAGATATACACCATCAGCTGCAGAAACGACTTTCTCACTAAAAGGTACTTATCTTACTAACTCAATTGGATATTATTCAATAGTTCCCAATTTAGATGCACAATCATATCAATTTGAGGTTAGATTAGAAAATCTTACATTTACTGGATTGACAAATTATGAAGCTAGATATCCAATACAAATGACATTTAATAATACAGCTATGAATTCTAAATTATATTATTTAATGGATATTAATGGTGATGGTAGAATAACTGTATCAGACTCTTATAATATTTATGGTAAAATGTCTGGAAGATTTCCTATTTGGGCAACGTCTCCAAATTATAGAATATTCACACCAGCTCAATGGAATGTTATTAAGTTAGGAACAACTGATTTAAGACCAACATACCCAGGTGTTCAGTCAATGACAATAACTCCCGTAAATGGAGGTTCAACTAATTTTTATTTAATAAGAACAGGATTTACAAATTAAAAAATAATTAAAAAGAAATGAGAAAGTTACTATTTACACTATTACTATTATTACCAATCGTGTCATTCAGTCAAAATTGTGTCGTTGTTGACTCAGTTTATTCTACTTGTAAAGCAAAAGACTTAGGTAGAAGAGATATTAGATTCGGTATCAAACAAATTGCTGAAGATGAATTATCAAATAAATATTGTTTATCAGATGCTGGTGAATCAGTTAGAGTTGAAATATATTACTTTGGTACACCAAAAACATCATTAAGAGTATTAGGTGTTGAGAAAACAGAAGTATTAACACAAGTAGGAGTTAGACTGCACTATAAAGGACAAAAATATGAAGGTATCGGAGAATCTGAAGTTGAAGTAAGAGCCGTTATGATAGAATTAGTTGAAGGTTCCCTTCCATTTAATCAAACTGTAGTTTCATCAGCGATAAAAAAAGGAATAATAGAATGTATATCAAAAATGCCTTAATCGTTTTATTTATGATTATATCAACTACTTTATTTGGTCAAATAAAAGTTGATGATGTTGGTGATGGTTGGAAAGCAAAAGTTGACTCAGCTTTAGTTTTAATAAAAACTTATGATTCAGTTAAATATGAATTAGTTCTTAAAGAATGTAAGACTATTAATTTTTGGTTGGGTGATTTTTCATCTAATTTACCACCAAATACTATCTTAATATCTGTTAAAGACCTTAAATTAGGATCTATAAACAATATAGCTTGTGTTATAGTACACGAATCTTTACACTTAAATATTGCAAGTTGTTCAATAAAAATGGATCAAAGATTAGAAGAATATACTTGTTATAAATATGAACTGGAATTCTTAACTAGGTTACCAAATGTGGAACCTTGGTTAAAGTCACATACT
>CAFBML010000067.1_pt1 | contig 3642 bp, 2 predicted proteins | sample 7268871 | NCBI WGS metagenome assembly CAFBML01 (sample SAMEA6814067, study PRJEB35770) | uncultured Micrococcales bacterium | biome: Freshwater; feature: Freshwater reservoir; material: water | place: Czech Republic | collected 2017-05-23 | depth 30m m
AGCAGAGCATCGGCGGCTTCGCTTGCGTCAGTTGTACCAAGAGCCACCTCGCACTCTTCTAAGTTTCCAACTACGATGCTCGCTAATGCAATTGCGCGGGTAGCCATTTCACGAGCGTCTTGCTTAGAGGCCCAAAGCTGCGGCCGGTAGTCAAGATCCAAGATGGTGTGAGAATCAGATCCGCGAAGCCCCATCCAACTAAGGCAGGTTTCGGCAGTTGATCCTTGAGATAAAGAGGTCTGGCTGATCCAGAGAATCTTGGTTTCCCGAACCACCGAGGCGGGCACTGCTTCTTGAGTTAGCTGAGTATCTGGCGCCGCTACCCCGCGGTAGAAAACCACCGTTGGGGTTTCAGGCGGTGTCAGGGCTGCAAAGGCCAGCGGGGTCTGGGCGTTTTCGACGATTCCAACAAAGCTGGTGTCCACCCCAAAGGATTTGAGCTTATTGATCACATACTGCCCAAAGGAGTCGTCTCCGACCTTGGTTGCAAGGGCTGATGTAAGACCAAGCTGGGCGCAGGCAACGGCAACATTGGTGGGGCTTCCGCCAACCGATTTGGTGAAGCTCTGCTGGGAGTCAAATCCGGCGTTGGCTTCTTTGGCGTAAAGATCTACGCTCACTCGGCCAACACTTAGAACATCCACGATTTGTTTTTTCTACTTCGAGACCAGAGTTGGTGCAACGGTGTTTCTCAGGTAGTCCATCGAAGATGCCACCTGATGAACCGGACCTTCGCCTTCGGCTGGAAAACCAGAAGTGAGTGCGGTGTCTTGCTCGATTACATACCAGCCTTGGTATCCAGCATTTTCTAGAGTTTGGATTACTCCCATGATATCAACATCGCCCTGGCCAAGTGGGGTAAACAAACCAGCCTGGGTCGCGGCCATCAAAGTGACCTCTCTGCTCAAAACTTTTGGAACCATTGAAAGCTGAACATCCTTGAGATGAACGTGACCGACTCGTTCCATAGCGTCCTTGGCAAACTGCACTGGGTCTTGTCCACCGATAGCCGTGTGTCCGGTGTCCAAGCACCACTTAACGTCGCAAGAATCCAAGAATCGATGCATGTCCGCTTTTGTTTCCACAATGGTTTGAACATGTGGGTGGAGCACTTGGTCAAGACCATGCTCTTGGCAGATCTCGTCAATAATTCCAAACATCTCGACTGCATGTTTTTGCTCATCAACCGACAACGCTCTAGGAAGGGACCAGTCCCAATCCTGAACGGCAGCCGAAACAAACTTGGTGGCTCCAGCGATTTGGAAGAGCTTTGCTGTGGCTGTGGCGCTATCGATGGTTGCCTGACGCTGAGATTTATCGTGCACCACCACTGGAGTAAATCCACCAAGCAATTGCATCCCGTAATTGGCTAACTCATCTTTCACCGAGGCTGGATCGGATGGTAAAAATCCAGGGGCGCCAAGTTCCGTGGCGGTAAAGCCAAGCCCCTTCATCTCACTGAGAACACGCTCAGTGGGAAGCATCTCGCCCCAGCCGGGAACCTCGCAAATACCCCAGGAAATTGGTGCTGAGGCAACACGGGATAAAAAGTCAGACAATTGGGACCCTTTCGTTGGAACGTTCCAAAAGTATGCCAGAATAAAGGCACTTTCCGCAACACCACAGCAAGCCCAGCCAAAAGGGGGTCAGATCTTGAAGGTCTTGGTCATAGGTTCAGGTCGCATGGGCGCCATCCGCGCCGAGGATCTAAGCGCGAATTCAAAGGTAAGCCAGGTGCTGATCACAAACCGAAACCCCGATCACGGAATGGCACTAGCTCAGAAGTTTTCAGCTGAGTTTGTGCCCTGGGACTTACTTGGTTCGATTGAAGCGGATGCCTTCGTGGTTGCCGTTGGAACAGCCGCCCACGAGCAGGTGCTTTCCAAAGTACTTCCCCACGGCAAGCCGGTGCTTTGCGAAAAGCCAATTGCCGCAAGTCTTTCTGGAACCCGTGCTGCCATCGAGTCGGCAGCAAAATACGGAGCCACGCTGCAAATTGGTTTTCAGCGACGCTTTGATGAAAACATTCAAAAAATGAAAAAGCAAATTCAATCCGGTGAAATTGGAACTTTGTATTCGCTGACCATGACCGCACACGATTTCACTCCCAGCGCCAGGGAGTTTATTGAAGGCAGTGGCGGTATCTTCCGCGACATGCACGTTCATGATTTTGATTTGATTCGCTGGCTTACCGACACCGAAGTCGAAACCGTTTTTGCCACCAAGTCTGTTTTGGAACACCAGGACTATGCCGACTTTGGCGATGCCGACACTTCAGCGGTGGTTGCTAAAACCAGCTCTGGGGTACCGGTGATAATTTCTGGCACCCGCCACAACGGTTTAGGCCAAGATGTCAGGCTGGAAGCCTTTGGTTCTAAGAATTCAATTTCTGCCGGACTGAATACTCGAACCCCGCTTCATGATCTGGAGCAGCAGCTAAAGCTAAATGTAAATCCGTATCTGGGATTTGTCGATCGCTTTCGCGATGCCTTTAGAAATGAAACTAATGCTTTCGTTTCATTCGCCGGCGGTGAAATAGCTAACCCCTGCCCAGCTGATTCCGCGCTTGAGAGCCTGCGGATTGCCGAGGCCTGTGAATTATCGGCATCAAGTGGCAAGTCAGTGCGCGTAGCTGAGGTTTTGTAGCCAACAATGTCCACCAGCAAACCAACCATTCACGACGTTGCGTCATTGGCCGGGGTGTCCAAGTCACTGGTGTCTCTGGCTCTTTCAGGGTCAAAAAAAGTCAGTGAAAAAAGCCGAGAGCGGATTCTGGCAGCCTCGGAAAGCCTGGGTTACCGCCGAAACGCAGCCGCCAGGTCTCTGGCTGTCCAGCGCAGCCAAACCATGGGGGTTTTGATTCTGGATCTGCACAACCCGGTCTTTGCTGAGATCTTGGATGGGGTTCAATCCGAGCTTCGGGACTTCGGATACTCCACCATGCTGGTGACCGGTGGCAAAGACCCCGTCCTTGAAAAAACTGAGATTGACTCTCTGCTGCAGTTTCAAATTGAGGGTCTGATTCTAATTTCTCATCGCCTAAGTTCCAGAGAGCTCACGAAAATTGCCAATGAGGTGCCAACGGTGACGGTGACCCGGGAGGACATCATATCCTCGACTCTAGATACCGTCTGCAATGACGATGTTGCCGGAGCCAGGCTGGCAGTTGATCACCTGGTTTCACTTGGTCACTCAAAAATTGTTTGCCTGAGCGGTGGCGACAATCCGGTTTCTCATTCCAGAGTCCAGGGCTATCGCCTGGCTATGCAGCAGCACGGTAAGGATACTTTTGCAAGCGTTGTCTCCGGCGGACTCACCGACGCCACCGGATACCAAGCAGCGCTCCAAGCGCTCAGTCAAAAACCAACTGCGCTGTTTGTTGCTAATGACATCGCAGCCATGGGTGCCATTGCAGCCATTGAAGAAGCTGGGCTATCGGTTCCGGCAGATGTCTCGGTTGTTGGCTACGACGGAATAAGTCTGGGAGCACTTAGAAGTGTGAATCTGACTACCATCGCCCAGCCCCTTGATGAGCTTGGTCGACTGGCAGCAAAGGCTCTTGTGCAGAGAATCAAAAACCCGGGCAGTAAATCTCAACACATCCGAGTTTCATCAAAGCTTGTGGTGCGCGGTACCTCCGCT
>CAFBML010000068.1_pt1 | contig 3553 bp, 10 predicted proteins | sample 7268871 | NCBI WGS metagenome assembly CAFBML01 (sample SAMEA6814067, study PRJEB35770) | uncultured Micrococcales bacterium | biome: Freshwater; feature: Freshwater reservoir; material: water | place: Czech Republic | collected 2017-05-23 | depth 30m m
AGGATACGGATTGCGTTAGCAATTTCCTCTTTCTGCTCACGATAGTTATAGACAGACATTGACTCAAAATCCTTAGTTGGTTCTTTTGGCAAGTCTGACTCTGTAACTGTGAGGTCAAAGTCAATGTTTAACTGATTGTTCCAAGAACGATAGTTAGTACGGAAGTTTTCTGCCTTCTTGATGTTGGCAACTGCATAAGCGACAACTTCCTTCTTATACTTTTCCATAGCCTTTTGGTGCTTTGCTTCGTTTGCTTCTTGTGAAGTGTAGTCAAGTTCTAGTTTTGCTAGTGCTTGCTCTAGTGCCTTGATTACCTTTGGTGTTGCGATTTTAACTGAGATTGCTTTTCCTCTAGCCATTTGTTTTTCCTTTTCTGTTGTGGGGTATTTCTATTATAGGGGGTGGGTCTGACATTTTGGGGAAGTGAGCAGTTTTAATTCATACTCAGGAATAAGTAATTAGATTACTTAGCCGTCCAAGTTGTGTAACGGGTTGAGCCATTGACATCTAGTGCCACACGAACATTACCATTAGCCTGTGGTGTAATCTCCTTGATTACTCCTGTGACCTTTGACTTCTGTGTTGTGTATGTGTCGCCGACCTTGTATGTTGCTGTTGCTACTGACATTATTTTCTCTTTTCTGTTTAGGGGTTGTTATTTGGTTATACCTAAGTATAACATTTTGCCTGTAAAAATGTCAAATCTAAACCTGACATTTCTCACATTTTGAGATTACTTAGAGGTCTTGACCATAGCCAAGCGACGAGAGCCGTTTGCTAGGACTAGGCTAACTCTAGTAACCTTATTAGACATTGGCTCAAAGCCAGCGATACGACCTGTAACGCCTGTCTTGCTTGTTGTGAATAAATCACCAATTTGGTATGTGTATCCTGATAGTGTCATTTGGGTCTTGCCTTTCCGTTGTGGGGGTTAATTGCTTATAGTATAATTTTAGCAGAAAAATGTCAGAAATACCAATTTTAGTGACATTTTTTGGTGTGTCCTTAATCACATCTTAAAGGCGTGTCGTAACTTGACAAATGACTGGTCGGGGGCGCCCTGCATTTTTAGCGGGGATCCAATTTAACTTCCAGAACTACCACTAAGAGATAACAAAATGATTAACATCATTAGTAAATAGAACCATGGACTCATTTACTTTTTACTCGCACTAAATATGATATCACTCTTAGAGTATACACAAAGTGAGCACGAAACGCAAGCCGAGCCATTAGTTGAGATAAGTGGAATTTGTTTATTATTCTCAGGACACTTAGCAGCAGGCTTACCAGTCATTTCTTTTACATCGGCTTGGCCAATAGTAAAATTCTTAGCAAGGTATGCCATGCGTACACCACTGTTAATTTTTAGATCAATAGCAGTTTTAACATTATCACTATCTGCAGAAAAATAAAGTGAGAGGTTTTCAATACCCTTAAGAATTAAAGCAGCACTCTTCACACGAGTGTATACCCAGAATTGAATATCAGGATTGTTAAGGATGACATTCTTCCATGCATGAGTATACTCATCATTAAAGAAATCTCCGTCCCAGTGGATACGGAATAACATTGGTGCGTTTTTCTTCACACAGTCTGCACGGAAATCATTAATCATATTGGTTAGCAAGTTCTGCATAGTGTCTTGATCAGAGTCTTTAAGCAAGGACCAATTGTGTAATAGGTTAGCCTTTACTCCCTTGAATAGTTTCTCAAGTTTTCCTGCGTAGCACACACTTTCACAAACACTAGTGGCACCAGGGCACGAGAAATCTTTTCCAGCAGGAAGGCCGAAGGTATTTGCGATTGCTGCTTGCTTTCCATTTTTTGTGACAAGGTTAGCCACCTTTCTATCATTAGAACGTTTAAGTGTAAGTGTATTAGTAGTCAAGGCCTAGACTCATTTCTAGAGCAATGTCTTCGTTATAGTGTGCGGACATTTCTTCTAGCAAGCAATGAGTGCATTTGTCTTCATACTCATCAACTGAGTTTTCACGGCAAGAGGGGCAGGTTGTTGCATAGTATTCGTCTAGTGCATAGTCGTTCATAGGGGGTCTCCTTTGTATTTCTTTAATTGTATCATTTCAGACTGACATTTCCTACGGTTGTAGGCTTTCTTTGAAGGCACGGCAGAAGCAGCATTACTACGGCGTAGTTCCATAAGCCTGCGTAGTTCCTCATCTGTTTTCTTCATAAGTTAATCTTAGCATAAATAGGATAAAAATGTCAAATATAAATCGTGTGAGTAAAATCACAAAAAATTTTTGCCCACCAAAATTCGGGGAAAATAAATGCCTCTTCTTAAAGAAATTATATATGGGTTACTTGTGAGTAGGGCAGAGTTATCCACAGGTTATCCACAGACACACCCGAACGGGGCGCCCACATTTTTTCAGGGAATTTATTTACTCATCATCTTCAATAAAAACATACAATGGAATTGTATCAGTGTAACCATACTGAGTTATTTCTTTTTCACCAAATTCATTTTCTGTTTGTACATCATAGTTATCGCCAGTGGAATCACTTTCAATAAAAAGAATTTCAACAATGTCATCTCCTACTTTTATTAAATCGCCAAGCATTAGTTGATCTGGTGTTAAGTTATCTGCGTGTATTAAATCCATAGCAATCATTGTATCAGACATTTTATTCCTCATCTTCATAGTTATCTACTGGGTCAATAAACCAAGACAAGTGGTGTTGGTCTACAATTGCGTGTGCAGGTGCGTGGCTCATTCCTTTATAGAATACTCCTTCAGGCATAGCAATAAATCTATCAAAGTCTTCTTCATAGTATGCGTCAATAGCATCTATGCAAGGTTGCACCATAGATAGTGGAACGGGTGGATAGTGATTACCCTGTAAGTGATACGCTAACTGCGTTTCTAAATCTAACACTGAGTCTGCTAACCCAATTGCTGTTACACTTCCCATTTACTTACCCCCTACATTTCCATTACGATAAAGTATCTTCGTGTGCATCTTGCCACTAGGCTCTGAAAGATTAACTGTTCGGTATTCGTTAGCAAATCCGTGGTCTGTAAATCGTTGATAAACTTCAACGGCAGAGAGTGCATCTGAGTAACGACCAATCCAAGTAGGCTTAGCCTCACTATCGTTGGTAGTAGTTACTGAGTATAGGTATTCATTATTCATTAGTTATTCTCCTTAGTGATAAATAATTGGTGAGGGTTACAATCGCAAGACTCTGTATCAAAGTCTATTCCATTTCCAAAGTATAACCAACCTGTTCCATAGCATAGGTCACAAGTAGTTATGTCTAACTGTAATTCTTTCATCTTTCCCATTAGATAGCCCCTTCCTGAAATAAACCTATTTCTAGGTCTAGCAATTCTTTATCTGTTGCCTGAGACAAGTCTATCCAACCTGCACCTTCATTGTCAATTCTAAAAATCTCTATGTATCCCATTGTTAGTCCTCAATTCTTACTGCGAGAACACGATAAGTATCCTTTAGGTTAAATACTGACGGATAGTGGGGACGAACCTGAACAAGATAACTTTCGCAACCCTGATACCATACATCAGAC
>CAFBML010000069.1_pt1 | contig 3465 bp, 3 predicted proteins | sample 7268871 | NCBI WGS metagenome assembly CAFBML01 (sample SAMEA6814067, study PRJEB35770) | uncultured Micrococcales bacterium | biome: Freshwater; feature: Freshwater reservoir; material: water | place: Czech Republic | collected 2017-05-23 | depth 30m m
CATTTAATACGGATAGTATTGAAAAGAAATACCATTTAGTAATCATTGGGAAACCATATACTCCTCTAATAGTTGATAAAAGTGATTTGAGTGATTTTAATTATGTGGATACTAAAACTAATAGATTCAACAAGAAATATATTGAAAGAAACTTGATTGATTATTATGTTGGTAGAAATATCAAAGTTCTTGATTATTTATTGAAAGAAAGATGGATTAAAAAAAATAAGTTAGTTGTTTCAAGTCATTCAGAGGGTTCAACTATAGGTTCCAAACTTTGTAGTATATATCCAAAGATTACACATTTCATTTATTCAGGTGGAAATCCATTTGGAAGATATAATAGTATAATACAGGAAAGTAGATTTAATGAACTTACAGACACAAGTTATAGAACAGAAAGTTTGTTTGATGATTGGAGTTTGATAGTAAAAGAACCTAATAAAATGAATAACCCAAATGGAGATACATATAAAGGAACCTACCAACACTCAATACCTTCTATCAATTATTTAAGAAAGTTAAAAATACCTGTTTTGGTAAGTTATGGGACTATGGATTATAGTAGTCCATTTAACGATTATATGAGATTAGAGTTCATTAAAGAAGGTAGGAATAATTTTACATTCAATTCTTATATTGGATTAGAACATAACTTTTTCCAAAAAAATAAAATGGGTAAAGTAAATTATGAGATTTTTGGATGGGATAAGATAAGTAATGATTGGTTGAAATGGTTAGATAAGTAAGAAATGTTTAATTCCTAATCGTTTTGTTTTAATGATGGTCTTGTTAGAACAACCAACAATTTTACAAATATCTTTGATTGTTAAACCCTTTTTTAGGTTTTTGATAATCTCTTTTGTTTGGGGTTTTTCAAGGAAACCCTTTTCCGTTTCTTTTGTTCCTTCAGGTCTTCCTAAACGACCTCCATTTAGAACATAAACCTTTCGACCTACCATAGTTCTCTCCTTGATGTTTTCCGATTCCATCTCATACAAGGAACTCATCACAGAACTTATCATTTTCCATATTGGGTTTTTCTCCCCATTAGGTCTTGATTGGAGACCTATATTCTTCACAATGACATTAACCTTCTTTTCGTCTAACCATTCAAGGGTTTTTATCACATCTCCCGTATTCCTCCCAAGACGACTGAACTCTTCCACCCATAATTCACTAATATTACCTTGTTCCACCATTTTGGTAAGTTCTTGACCCTTTGGTCGTTCCTTGAAACTAACGGACCCTGATACTCTATCCAATAATACAAGGTCGTATTGTGTTTTATCGTCCGTTAAACGATTACCTGTTTGACTTAAACTACTTAAACGATTGTATTTTACTTTCATAATGTGTGTATTTTAATTCTTAAACTAAAATTACACTTTTTGTACCTAAAAACAATAAAAAAGGGAACATATTTCCATTCCCTTTATATTTTGATTTATTCTACACCTTCAATATCGTTTTCTAACACTTGGGATAATAGTAGATTACAGAACCACCCCCAATCTCCAAAATCTCCCGTGATTATTACCTCATCTTCTTCGTCAATTTGGAGGTCTTCCAATACTTTTCTTATTATCTGTGGTTTAACACATAATTTGTGTTTATGTTCCTTTAACACCTCTTTTAGGTCTATATACAAACTATTTCTTTCCATTTGTCTTTCTTTTAATTAGGATGTAATCCTTTTGGTTTATTTTTTCATCTAAAATCAACTTCTTTACATTTTCCATTAAACGAATAAATTGATTTTGAGTTATTAGTAGTTTTCTCATTTTGTTCTGTATTATATACTCCCCGTCCCCCGTATCCCCCCTTATATAGGGGGTTCCCCCTTGTCCTCCTTATGGGGTCAATACCTCAAAAAAAATATTTTCCATTTTTTTCAGAAAAATGACCTTTACTTGACGAAGGGTATTATATTTTAGGACATCATTTTTTTATTACTACTTGATGTTCTTTGGGGTTATGGTATTCCTACCTTTGATTTTGGTTATTTCTTGGACTACATCCTTCTTTTGGGGATTACGACAACTTCTTACATACTTGTCTATCATTTCCCTTATTAGTTCCGACTTATTTAATTCTTCTTCAATTAAAACATCGGTTAATCGTTTTAATTGATTTTCGGTTATACGAACCCTTAATGTCTTTGATTTTCTCATATCTATAAATATGTGATATTTAAGAAAATGTGGGACATTTGTATTCCATAATAAAAATATTTTCATAGATGTCTAATAGAGTTAAAATACCCATCAATTTAGATATTGATAGTTTATTGGTCGGTACAGGTGGTCGTGAGGATTACAAAAGGAACCTTAAAAGTGGTATTATCTACTTTGTGTCCTTATTGTGTATAGACAATTATTACAAATACAAATCATCTGATGGTTATAGGACACTAAATGGAGAGTATTTGGATAATGTAATTGGAAGAGGAAAAAAAACTCCGAGAAGGTCAGTTGTAATTAAAAGATTGTTGGAAGAAAATGGTGTTATAGAAATAAGAGGTCATCAATCGGGGGTTAAATCACAAGGATTTCGTTTGACTGAAAAATATACAACAGGTGAGTTTAGTAGAATGAAACTTGATGACGATATTATTGAAAGAATAAAGTTGTATAGTAAAGGAGTTATTAGTAATGAGGATGAAATTGAGAATACAAAAACATACAATCAACTAATAGAACAATTTAATAACCACGAATTAAAAATAGATATATTACGATTTAACACCTTTCTTAAAAAGATAGGAAAGGAAGTATTTGAAAAAATAGACAACACAAGGAAGAACAAAGTATATAATTACAAATCATATTTTAATTACTTTGGATATACTTTAAGTATCATTAAAGATATTGATGATAAGGATTATTTCTTTTCTATACCTGAAAGTAATAGAAGGTTTTACTCCAACCTTACATCATTCCCTAAACTATATAGACCTTTCTTATTGATAGATGGGAATGGTGTTGGTGAAGTAGATATTATGACTTCACAATCATATATTCTTTCAACAATTCTAAATGAAAGATTTTACAAAAGGATAGGTAATGGGTATAATCTAACAACTATCCACCCTAATCTTAAAATTGGTATTGATAATCTTGGAAGGAATAACCCATCAAATCAAATTGGTAGGGACATCTTTATTACAGGTGTTTTTTTTAGTTCTATGATGTTAGAGGGGATTAGAAATTATACTAATATTGATTTTACGTCGGATTACTACACTTTTATATTAGAAGAAGGTAAAAGGTTATATCCCAACCATATAAATAAACACAAGGTATTCTTAAAAGGAAGGGATTACATAAAAGGACAAATAATGAACTTCCTGTTTGAGTGGAATGGATACAACAGAGAAGGAAACCCATTCGGTGAATTGATGGAATTACTATACCCCGAACTATGTGATTATGTAATCAGGTTTAACCAATTCTACACCTCCAC
>CAFBML010000072.1_pt1 | contig 3351 bp, 1 predicted proteins | sample 7268871 | NCBI WGS metagenome assembly CAFBML01 (sample SAMEA6814067, study PRJEB35770) | uncultured Micrococcales bacterium | biome: Freshwater; feature: Freshwater reservoir; material: water | place: Czech Republic | collected 2017-05-23 | depth 30m m
CGGCAATACCGAGACCTTGAGTCGCTCCTTTCACAAAACCAACCAAGTGCGAGCAACTTAGAGTCAAACTACGAAGCAGCTCAAAAAGCAGTCTCCGATGCAGCCTCAAGAATTGAATCGCTTCGCGATCAGCTTCACGAAGCAGAGCGAGAAAAAGATGCACTTGCCGGAAAGCGTTCCGCGCTAAATCTGACCCTAGAACAAAAAGACGGTGCATCCTCTCTAACTCAAGCTCAGCTTCGAGGTATTCGCGGACTGGTTGCAAACCACATGCGCATCGAGCCTGGTTTTGAACAGGCTATTGCTGCAGCGCTTGGCTCACTCGCAGATGCTCTCGTGGCAGAGGATATGGAATCTGGTCTTTCGGCACTGGAGCACTTAAAGCGCACTGACGGCGGTCGAGTTGAGATAATCATCGCTGATGTTGACATTCGCTCTGAAATTTCACGCAGCAACCAAATCGCAGGCGCTAAGTTAGCTTCTGAAGTTGTCAGTGCTCCAGATGGAATCTTAAAACTCCTTTCCACTGTTGTGATTGTTGACGATTTGGATTCGGCAAGAAACTACTTCCGAACCTCCGGTGAAGATCGCCAAGTAATCACCAAACAGGGTGACGTACTTACTCGTGCAGTTCTTCGAGGAGGTTCAACGAGCAAACCTTCCAAGGTCGAATTAGTTGCCGAGCGTGATGCTGCCGAAGCAGCTCTATCCAGGCTTAGCGCACGCATTGAAACTATTTCTTCTGAGCTTGCTCAGGCAAAATCCAACGAACTTGCCTCTAAGAACTCCGCCAAGCAGGCACTTGCTGAACTCAACGAGCAAGACGCCAAACTTGCATCCCAGGCCGAAAAGCTGGGACGAATTCGCGTGCAGGTTGAAGCCCTGCAGAGCGAACTTGACCGACTTACAACCGTGGCTGAGGCGAATGAGCAAGCAATTTCCCTCGCAGTGCAGGAACTAGAAGATGCTAAATCGAGACTGCGTGATTTTGAAAAGCTAGGTCGCCCAGAGCAAGAACTCTCTGATCGCGATCGCCTAGTTGAGGCGCTCGAGAAGGAGCGCTCCAAGGAGCTAGAAATCCGTGTTGAACTAGGTGCTGCCACTGAGCGTCTTCGCGTTGAAACTGAGAGGTCTGAGAACCTGACTAACCAGCTGGATTCATCCAGAGCAGCTGTTGAACAGGCTATTGCCGCTGCGAAGTCAAGAACCGCACAGCTTCGCTCTGCTAAAGACGTGTTAAAGATTCTTCCTGTATTGATTGAGAATGTTTCGCAAGGCTCCAACAAGGCCAAGAGCGAATACACCCTTCTAGAGCAAGAGCGAAGTGATCAATTCCAGGAGCTGACCAAGGTTCGAGGCGATATCGCCTCTATCCAACAGAAGCTTTCTGATCTAACTCAATCGGTTCACGACATCGAGCTTCAAAATCACGAGAAGCGCCTCAACCTCGCAAACCTAATAACCCGCGCTCAGGAAGAACTCGGTCTGGACGAGTCAACCCTTTTGGCCGAGTACGGACCTGATCAGCTAATCCCAAGCTCCGACGAAGACAAAGAACCTGAAGTTTTTAATCGAGAGAAACAGATGCAAAGACTAAAAGATGCTGAGAAGCTCCTAGAAAAGCTTGGTCGAGTAAACCCACTGGCATTGGAGGAGTTTGCAGCTCTGGAGCAAAGGCACAAGTTCCTTACTGACCAACTCCAGGACCTAACTGAAACCCGAAAGGACCTGATCAAGATCATTGGTGATCTTGATCAGAAGATGCAGGGTATTTTCAATGAGGCTTTCCAAGACACGAAAAAGGCTTTCGAAAAAGTGTTCCCAGTTTTGTTCCCAGGTGGAACCGGCTCCATTTTCCTTACCGATCCAGAAAACCTATTGACAACTGGCCTTGAGGTAAACGTGAAGCCTGCCGGTAAGAAAATTGAACGACTTTCCCTACTGTCTGGTGGCGAACGCTCTCTTGCAGCTGTGGCGCTGATGGTCTCGATATTCAAGGCCCGCCCTTCGCCCTTCTATGTAATGGACGAGGTTGAAGCCGCCCTTGATGATGCCAACCTAGGACGACTCCTTTCCCTGTTCGAGGACTTGAGAGTGAACTCGCAGCTGATCATCATCACTCACCAGAAGCGCACCATGGAAATTGCCGATGCTCTTTACGGAGTTTCGATGAAGGCCGACGGTATTTCAGCCGTAGTTGGTCAGCGTCTGCGTGAGAAGGCCGACGCCTAATGTCTTCAATTTTCTTTTGGCGCAAAAAGCGCGAAGAGGGAAATGCAGCCAAGGCTGAACGTAGCGCTCAAGACTTGGAGCAACTCGGCTCCGATGTCGAACTCACCAAAGCTACCGTGCCAGTTCGCAGCTCAAAAAAAGGCATCCGATCACTATTTGCCACAGCAAAGTTTGATTCGAGTGATCTGCAAAGTCTGGAAGATATTCTTCTGCAGGCAGATTTTGGGCTGCAGGCATCCGAAAAGATAGTTGCCGAGGTGAAGCAGCAAGCCAAGCTAGAGGGCGCATCGACAGATACCGAGTTAAAACAGATTCTTGCTCACGTAATCGAGGCCCAGCTTGCAACAGCTAGCCGCGAACTGAACCTCTCGAGTGGAAAGCTGCCCTATGTTTTTCTGATAGTTGGGGTAAATGGTGCGGGAAAAACAACCACGATTGGAAAATTATCCAAGTGGCTAACTGAAGGTTCCTGGTCAGTAGTGCTTGGAGCAGCCGACACATTCCGAGCAGCAGCGGTCAATCAACTCGCAACCTGGGCAGAGCGCTCAGGGGCAAAGCTGATTGGCCCTAAATCCGATGGCCAAGATCCAGCCTCGGTTGCCTTTGAGGCAGTGGAGTCGGCAATTGCAGATAATGCGGACATCGTGATTATCGATACCGCCGGGAGACTTCAGAACAAAACAGATCTGATGGACGAGCTATCCAAGATTCGTCGTGTAATTGAAAAGCGTGCAGAGATTTCTGAGGTGCTTTTGGTAATTGATGCCACCACCGGGCAAAATGGTTTGGCTCAAGCTAAGGCGTTTGCAGAAGTTGCCCAGGTCACCGGAATAGTGCTTACCAAGCTAGACGGAACTGCCAAAGGCGGGATCGCATTTGCTATCCAGAGCGAGCTTGGAATCCCTATCAAGCTGGTGGGGGTTGGCGAGGGCATAAACGACTTCGCTTTCTTCGACGCAAAAGAATTCGCCAACGGACTAGTGGCTTAGCCTATTTACAGGAGATAAGAAAAAGTGTTTGGAAATCTATCTGATCGTCTCGCGGAGACTTTTAGAAACCTGCGCGGTAAAGGTCGCCTATCACCAGCCGATATCGACGCTACGCTGCGTGAGATTCGAA
>CAFBML010000078.1_pt1 | contig 3054 bp, 5 predicted proteins | sample 7268871 | NCBI WGS metagenome assembly CAFBML01 (sample SAMEA6814067, study PRJEB35770) | uncultured Micrococcales bacterium | biome: Freshwater; feature: Freshwater reservoir; material: water | place: Czech Republic | collected 2017-05-23 | depth 30m m
AGCCCTCTTAAAACGTAAGCGACTTCAGATTTCCTATTACGCAAGAAGCTCAGGCGATACAACCGATAGAGAAGTATCTCCTCAGCGCCTTATCTTCTATCGCGATAATTGGTACTTAGACGCTTATTGCCATCTCCGAAAAGGGCTTAGAAGCTTTGCTGTAGACAGCATCAAACAAGCATTGATTGCCAATAACAAGGCCGAAGAGGTTTCAGATAAACAATTACAGGAGTTCTTTGCTGAGAGCTATGGAATCTTTTCTGGAAAAGCTATTCAACGAGCAAAGCTCAAATTTAATTCTAAAAAAGCGAGATGGGTAGCCAATGAAGCTTGGCATAGTCAACAAGTCGGGGAATTTGATAAAAATGGCAACTACATTCTAGAGTTCGATTACAACCAAGATCCAGAGCTCGTAATGGATATTCTTAAGCACGGCTCAGATGTAGAGGTATTGGCTCCAACAAGTCTTCGCAAACGAGTTAAAGACGAATTAAACAAAGCATTAACTAATTATTAATCAAGGAGCATATGAGAGAACCTTCACAGCTTTTAACAAAAGAGTCGCCAAGACAAATTATTTTTGAAGACTTCAAATTGGACTTACCAATTACCGGTGGGTGGGGCTATGACTTTGAAAGCGCCTGCGTTATTGATAAAAATGATCCGATAGTAAGTAAAGTCATTCCATTCAACGGCGTAAGCATTGAATATGTGTTTGTTGAAAAGCGCATCTATGAAGAAATGGTTATTTTTCGTCAAGTCAATGAAAAATACTCAGGCATTCGGTGGGAGCTTAAAACACAAGAGCTCCTTTTTAAAGATGATAAGCCTTATGACAAATTAATTTTTAATGTAATGGGCTTTACGGATGAAGTTTGGGATGAGCTTACCAGTCGATTTGAGGAAATACAAAAAAGTGGAAAGCTAGAGCTAATAAGTGAATTGGATGCCTACAGAGAATCTAAGGCGCTAAGACTGGTAAGGGAATTTTATTTTGATATTACAAGCTTCTATGGCCAATAAATAACATTCATTTATACCTTTCTTCGATGTCGTTTTAAACGACATTTCCATAAAATCTTTTAATGAAGCTCGTTATTTGAGCCTTCATCAATATAGAATGAATTACGATAACAACATATAACGTAACTTTTATTGATATGAAGAAGCAATACAGCGTCCTCACCCATGAGGCTAATTTCACCCCGCCAGATTTTGGTTCGCTGTTACAGGTTGGTGAATTTGATACGGCAGAGGAAGCTATAGCCTGCCTAAAGCGATCAATTGACAAACAATTGATGGAGTCGCTAAATGATGGAAAAACTCCTAAAGAGGCTTACGATCAATTTTCTCTTTATGGTGAAGTACCAATAATCGATGGCGAACCAAGAGTATATGTTCAGCCTTACGAATACGCCCAAAAAAGAGTTAAGGAACTGGTCCACCTTAAGGTCATTAAAAAGCTTGACGATTACATGTACTTAAAAGAGCAGGAAGAATTAAAGTCACGCAAAAAAACTGATTGATTATGGTAGATTTTTAATATAAAGTGTAATTACATCAAGAGATGGCTTAGTCGCCACAGCAACCTGCTAACGCAGTAAGGTGCTAAAAAAGATGAGGCTTCTAGCGAGCAATCTACAGCGACTAACCCGCCTACTGGTGGGTTTTTTATTGGGCGGATTTTTCCAAATTGCCATGCCCTGACACCTGTCGAAATGGCTAAAGAGGAGAGTGATATGTATGCGACTAAACCTTGTAGTGAATCTCACCTAGCGAGAATCGGTAGGGGTGTCAAACAGCAACTACTAGCTAGCGATTTAATTACCTCGAAAATTATTGAGCTAGGCATTAAGGATGCCGAAGCAATTGAACTGCTTGATGTATCCATTAATGAGTGGATCGAGAGTGTCATAAAAAACTCGCAAGAATATAAGGGCTTAACAGGGTGGATTCTTTTTGACTCTATGAAGAAGCGATTTTTAGATATCTGAATAACTAGGCAAATTAATACCACGGGCGGATTTATACCTACTTGCTATGCCCAGACATTTGTTGAAATAGCTAAATTGGAGATATACCCATGTTTAAACAGACACCCGATATGAAATGGCAACAAAAAGTAAAGGAATATGAAAACAAATTTAGGAGAAAGGTTCCTCAATGGGTTTTCACTCTAGCTTTGGATGACGCAACAAAGCTGTTGTCTTCTTCTGTCTTTCTTAACTACAGACTACCGCCACATGTTCTGATTGCTGGTGAAGTACTTGATGGCTATGGTGGCTTATGGACTGCCCAACGCAATCGGTGGGACATAGTGCCAAAACTGCCTTCAAAAAATAATCTGACGAAATAGGAGAATTTAATATGTCGGCAATCAAAAAAGGAACGCTCTGTATCATCATTGGTGGATGCCCTGAAAATATTGGGATGCTCGTCGAGGTTATCGCTCATCTTGGCAAATATGGTGGCCGTGAAGATGCGTATGAAATTAAAACTATTACTGGCAGAAAATTCAATCAAATGTGGCAAGGTACTTCTTTGGTGAAAGGCTACTCCACAGTAGCCATTACAGATAGGCATAAACTACGCCCGCTCAAAGATGATGAACCACCCAACAGCGAGCTATTGGTGGAAGATAAAGAGCTTTTATTTAATGCTTAAATCAAAAGCGTAATCAATCATTTCTGAGGCAACATCGGAGATGTATTTTGGGGAGGGAACAATGCCAACCCTCCCCAAATCTAATCTATCTGAATCCCAACATGTTTGAATAGTTGGGTTGGTTGAAATATCGCCACCTGAGTGATGCCGTATAGCAAAGCATAAATCATCTAGCTGATTGCTATTTAGATGAAATAAGTTGCCATTCATCCCATAAGCAAACTCTGCTCCACGCTCTCCATGCTTTAAATCTCTTCCTTCATCAAATCGACAACTGTCATGTAAAAAAGCAAATAGCTCTATAACTAATAAATCTGCCTCACGCCTTTGGGCTATGTACTTACCATGATGAAATACCCTAGCCCAGTGGTTGGCGCCATGTAAGCCATG